>Ga0247730_1000050_pt1 | contig 131910 bp, 120 predicted proteins | sample UWRJL073202C2_FD_180959 | JGI IMG/M metagenome (GOLD analysis project Ga0247730, IMG submission 180959) | Plant litter microbial communities from Arlington Agricultural Research Station in Wisconsin, United States - UWRJ-L073-202C-2 | ecosystem: Environmental > Terrestrial > Plant litter >...
CGCCGGGGCTGGTGTTGCGGGAAAGTCTGCGTGGAACCGCCGACCTGCATATGCTGGACACCAACCAGTCGATCGCAGCACTGCATATGGTTCAGGCAGGACTGGGCATCGCCTTCACCCATCCTCTAGTGCTTCCATTCGACCCCACCGGGAGCGTTGTCGCCATTCCGTTTCAACCAGCAGTGCCGCTGACCTTCGCGTTGCTTTATTCTCGCAACCGGCCGGTTTCACGGCTCATCCTGCGCTTCGAGACCCATTTGCGCAAAGCGATCGGGGAGTTCAGCGAGCAGATGCAAGCGCGAGGACTGGAATGTCAGGTGCTTTTGTAAACGGTGCGTTGCTTCGAACTCGTCGCCGCTATTTCGGTAGATCTCCTTCAATCCAGCGAGGCCTGCGTCCAAAACTCGTGCCGTATTTCCGGCGCTATGGACACGTTAAAAATTGGTACTCGGCCGTAGCACGCCTTGATGGGATATGAACCAAATTCATCTTAATGTTCACAACAGATACAATGGTTTGGCAGTATAAGGTCCAAACATTAAACAGGACTGTTTTAATAATTTTTCAGGTTAAGTGATTGGGTGCTGTTTGCACCGAGCTAGGACTTGACGCCTTTCAGGACCAAATTCAGGTAGACGCGGCCGTCTGGTCGCGGCTCGTAGTCCAGGCGTTTTGAGACGCCGTAGAAAGTCGGTTCCGTGAACATCCAGATCACCGGCGCCTGCTCCGCGACATAAGCCTGGGCAGCGTTGCACATCTCCTTCCACTTCGCCTGATCGAATTCCCGGTTAAACGACTTGAACATTTGCTCGAATTTGTCGTCGGCCCAGCTCATCCGGTTCGATCCCGAATCCTTCTGCACCAGCAGCAGATCGCCCTGGCAGGTGTAGTCGGGGCCGGATGAACTGTTCATCAGGTCGCGGTACCCTGCTCCCTGCTTTGCCCGCATCTGCGAGCTGACGGAATTGTCGATGACGCGCAGGTCAGCGATTTCAATTCCGACTTCCTTCCAGGAATCAGCCATAACCTGGGCGATTTCCTTGTCCATCAGATAGGAGCCGTTGGTTGTGTCGAAGTTGAGGGAAAGCTTAACCCCGTCCTTGACCCGGATACCATCTGAACCCGGAACCCAGCCCGCTGCCGTCAGCAGTTCTTTCGCTTTGGCCGGATCGTAGGCATAGGGCTTCAGCGCGGTGTCTTGGAAGGGAGAATTGACAAGGTCGATCGAGCATTTTGCCATGCCCCCCAGAAGCACGGTCGCGATCTCGTCGCAATTGACCGCGTAATTCATCGCTTGGCGGACGCGCACGTCCGCAAGCGCCGGATGCCTACCCTGCTTGATCGCCACGAACAGACGGCGATAACTCGGTGCGACGAGGACATTGGCTCCGGCATTTTCGAGGTCGGACTTCAGGTCGGCTGGTACGCCAACCATCAGGTCGGCGGAACCCGCCTTGATTTCGCTTATGCGGGTCGCGACCTCTGGCACAGCCTTGACGACTACATCCTCGACGGGAGGCTTGCCCAACCGGTATTTGTCGAAGGCCTTCAGGGTCAGTCCCTCACCCGCCTTGTAAGAAACGAACCTGTAGCCACCGGCGCCCACGGGGGCAAATGCCACTTTCTCCAGTGAGTTCTCCGAATAGTATTTAGGCGGCAGAAGCGACAACTCGGGATTGACCATATGCGATGTGATGATCGGATCCGGCACCGTCATCACCAGACGCACCGTCAAATCGTCGATCTTCTCCATGTGATCATACTTCAGCGCTCCGAGCGCAAAAGTCAGATCTCCCTTTCCGGCTGCAAACAGCTTCTTGGCGCGATCGAAGGTAAAAACGGCTGCGTCCGCATTGACCGGCTCGCCGTTGTGAAAGACTAGGCCTGGCCGAATTTTGATATCCCAATTGAGCGGATCGACCATCTTGATCGATTCCGCAATGGCAGCAACGACTTCACCTTTGTTGTCGAGCCGGAACAGAGTCTCGTGGATAGACAGAATGACGTTGGCGTCCGCCTGCGTGAACATCGGGTCGAGGCTGACCGGTTCAGCGTTGTTGAGAAACACCACCGGGTTGCCAGCCGCGAATGCAGGTGGACCAGCAAGGGCGGTGAGCGTCAATCCGATCGCCAGGACGGACCTTCGCAAGAGATGTATGGATGTCATAGTCTGTTCTCCTTCTGGATTTGTGTAGTAGGCGGCATTTTCTGCTCTTATTGATCTAAGGTAAGTTCGGCTGTCTGCTAGAGAAGGTTCTTGAGCCTCGGATCGAGAAAATCTCTCAGCCAGTCACCGAGAATATTGATCGAAAGGACGGTCAGCGAGATCGCAACCCCCGCAGGAATGGTAAGCCAATCTGCCACGCCGATATACTGGCGCCCATCGGCCAGCATGGTTCCCCAGCTGGGCACGCTCGGGGGCACGCCGACGCCGAGAAAGCTCAGCGAGGCTTCGGCCACGATGTTGCTGGCGACGGTGAAGCTGGCAATGACGATCACCGGGCTCCAGATGTTCGGCAGGATATGCTGGAAGATGATGCGCCACTGGCGCTCTCCAGTGGCTCGCGCCGCCAGCACGAATTCGTCGTTTTTCAGCGACAGGACCTGGCTGCGGACGATGCGGCCGTATTGAACCCACCCGGTTAGTCCGAGAACAAGGATGAGCTTGTCCAGCCCGCTGCCGAGGACAGCCATGATTGTCAGCGCCAAAAGGATTGTCGGAAACGACAGCTGGATATCGCAGATCCGCATGAAGACGTCATCGACGAGGCCACCGAAATAGCCCGATAATAGCCCGACAAGCACGCCGATCGTCCCCGATATCAGCACCGCCGAAAGTCCGACGGTCAAGGAGACCCGGGCGCCAAAAATAACCCGGCTGAGCACATCGCGGCCCAAAGTGTCGGTACCCAACCAGAAGGTTGTTCCGGCTCCGTTGGTATAGCCCGGCGGTTTCAGGCGCTGGATGATCTTAAGGGCAGACGGGTCGGCGGGGGACAGCCAGGGCGCCGCGATGGCGGCGATGACGACGATGAGCAGAATGATCACGCTGACGCTGGCTGCCTTGCTGCGCAGCAGCCGCGGGAAAAACGCGCTTTTGCGCGGGCGCGGGCTGATGGCAGGCACTGCTGCCGGCGGTACGGAGGATAGGTTTGTATCTGTCATGAGCCATACCGGATGCGAGGGTCAATCAGCGAGTATGTAAGGTCGATCAACAGGTTCACAGCTGCAAAAATCAGAGCGAGCATGATTACGCCCGCCTGCACCACATAGAAGTCCTTCGATCCGATCGCCGTGACGATTTCCCGGCCGACGCCTGGCCAGCCAAAGATGGTCTCGGTGATCACCGATCCGCCGAGCAGAAAGCCGAGTTCGAGACCGATGGACGTGACGATCGGCAGCAGCGAATTGCGCAGCACATGCGCGTAGACGACCTGACCTTCCGAAATGCCCTTGGCGCGCGCCGTGCGCACGAAATCGCGTTGCATGAAATCTAGCATGGACGAGCGCGTGAGCCGCATGTTGCGGGCGATCGGAAAGGCTGCAAGCGTCACTCCTGGCATGATAATGTGCTGCCAGGTGCCGCTGCCGGAGATCGGCAGCCATTTGAGATAGACGCCGAAGAACAAGATCAGCAAGATGCCGAGCCAGAAACTCGGGATCGACTGCCCGACCAAGGCAAGGATGGTGGCGATATTGTCAAGCGGCTTGTGCGGCCGGATCGCCGAGATCACCCCGAGCGGGATTGAGATGACCAGCGACAAAACAAAGGCGAAGGACGCCAGCTTGATAGTCGCCGGCAGCTTGTCGGTGATCACCTCGTAGGCCGGTTGGTGGCGGATGAACGAATATCCGAAATCACCCTGCACGGCATTGCCGACGAAGCTTGCATACTGGACGTACCAAGGTCGATCGAATCCCATCTTGACCCGGAATTCCTCGATCTGGGCCACCGTCATGCGATCCGTAGCGTCGCCGAGGATCACCTCGGTGGGATCGCCGGTCATGAACAGCATGCCGAAGGCCACCATGCTCACCCCGAAGACGACGATCAACGATTGCAACAGGCGGCGGATGATATAGCGCATCGTTGCTTATCCTCTCTTGGAATGCCGGAGTGCGATTGTCAGACCAGATGACATGCGACCCAATGCCCCGTCTGCACCTGGCGAAACTCCGGCTCGACCCGGCCGCAATGCTCGACTGCGATCGGACAGCGCGTGCTGAAACGACAGCCGGTTGGAGGATTGGCTGGGCTGGGCGGATCACCGGACAGCAACGTGCGCTGGCGTTGCCGTTCGAGCGGCGGATCCGGAATTGGAATGGCCGAAAGCAGCGCTTTTGTGTAAGGATGCAGCGGATTGTCATAGAGCTCGTCGCTCGACGACAGTTCCATCATCTTGCCAAGATACATCACGCCGACGCGCGTCGACAGATATCGGACCATGCTGAGATCATGGGCGATGAACAGGTAGGTCAGCCCCAGATCTTCGCGCAGCTGTTCCAGCAAATTGATGATCTGTGCTTGGATCGACACGTCGAGCGCAGAAATCGGCTCGTCGCAGACGATGAAATCCGGTGATGTCGCAAGCGCCCGCGCGATGCCGATGCGCTGGCGCTGGCCCCCGGAAAATTCGTGCGGGAAGCGATCGCGAAACGAGACGTTCAGGCCGACTTTCTGCATGATCTCGGCGACGAGATCCTTTTCGTCCCTGGCATTTCTGGCAAGCCCGTGAACCCGCAAAGGCCGCGCGATAATCTCGCCGACCCGCATCTGCGGGTTGAGCGACGCATAGGGGTCCTGAAAGATCATTTGCATGTGCCGGCGTGTCCGGCGCACCTCCTCAGCGCCCTGCGCCGCCAGATCGGTGCCGCGAAATGTGACCTCGCCGGAGGTCGGCTCGTAGAGCCGCAGGATTGCGCGGCCGGTGGTAGTCTTTCCGCATCCGCTTTCGCCGACAAGACCGAGCGTCTCGCCCTTCATGATGTCGAAGCTGACGCCATCGACGGCTTTGACGGCGCCGACGACGCGGCCAAGCAACCCGGCGCGAATGGGAAAATGCATCTTCAGATCTTTGACACGGACAAGGACTTGATCGTTCATCTTCCGCCTTTATGACATCAACTGGTTGTGCCAGCAGGCAACACTATGACCCGCTACGATCTCCACCAGCGGCGGATTTTGAGCGCGACAGAGATCCGTCGAAAAACCGCAGCGCGGCGCGAAAGGACAGCCCTGTTGCGGACCGAGGAGATTGGGCGGCAGCCCGCCAATCGCCTGCAGCTTGGTTTTTACGCGGGCATCGAGACGCGGCAGCGAGTTAAGAAGGCCGATCGTATAAGGATGTGCGGGACGGGCATAGAGATCGTCGACCGGTGCCTTCTCGACGATGTGGCCGGCATACATCACCGCCACCGTGTCGGCCAGCCGAGCGACAACGCCCAGATCGTGCGATATCCAAATGACCGCAGTGCCGAATTCTGCCTGCAGTTTCTTGATCAGTTCGACGATCTGCGCCTGGATTGTCACGTCCAGCGCGGTGGTGGGCTCGTCGGCAATGATTAGCTGCGGCGAACACGACAGCGCCATGGCGATCATCACGCGCTGGCGCATGCCGCCGGAAAACTGGTGCGGGTAGTCGTTCAGTCGCTTCGCTGGGGTGGGAATGCCTACCAGGCCGAGCAGCTCCCCGGCCTTGGTGCGCGCCTGCTGCCGGGTCAGGGTTTCATGCGCGTGGATGTTCTCGGTGATCTGCGCGCCGACCCGCATTACCGGATTGAGCGATGTCATCGGATCCTGGAAGATCACGGAAATCGCTTCACCCCGGATCTTGCGCAGGTCGCGATCGTCGAGCTTGAGCAGATCGGTGCCCTTGAACAGGATCTCGCCCCCGACGATGCGTCCGGGCGGCGACTGGATCAGTCGCAGGATCGACAGCACCCCGACGGTCTTGCCGCTTCCGCTCTCGCCGACAATCGCCAGACACTCGCCTTTGTCGACGGAATAGGAGATGCCGTTGAGCGCGTTGACAACCCCATCGGCGGTGTAGAATTTCGTCTCGAGATTACGCACTTCCAGCAGCTTTGCAGTGCCTCTGGCCATCCGCGCGGAGCCGCCGGCCTGCAGGCCTGCAGTACTGGCGCTTGCATTTGTGGCTATCGTTTCGCTCGACATCTCTGAGGTCGGAATCATGCCGCAGGGATCCTGCTCGAGCTCGATTGCGTGGACTGCTGTCGACATTGGAATGGCGTTATTCGCTTTTTCACGTTTGTCCTGTTCCCGTTTAAGCCCGAACGATCGCGCAGCACCGGTCACGCCGTAAGCGTCGAAGCCTCAATATCCGCGGGTGCGGTCGAACACATTGCGCAGCGGCCGGCCGCCTGCAAAGCGCTCGAGATTGTCGAGAAAGATATCGACGATCCGTGTGTTCTCGGCTTCGACAGTGCTGGCGGAATGAGGCGAAATCAGCACGTTCGGCATGGCCCAAAGCGGGCTTTCCTTAGGAAGCGGCTCGACCTCGAACACGTCGAGCGCCGCACCCTTGATACGGCCGGAGGCGAGCGCTTCGGCCATCGCTGCCTCGTTAATCACCTGGCCACGGGAGATGTTGACGATCACAGCGCCGGGCTTTAGCGCCTGAATTTCCGCGGCATCGATCAGCTGCCGGGTTTCCTCCGTCAGCGGGCACGCCAGGATCAGCGCGTCGACATGCGGCAAGGCACTCTTGATATCGTGCTGATCGATCAAACGCGAGACGCCCTCGGGGACTTGCCCGCCAGACCGGCGCCGCGTGCCCCAGACCTCGACACCGAAACGGGCGCAGTCCACTGCCACTGCGGATCCAAGCGATCCGAGACCGACAATCAGCACTCTGGCTCCCTCCAGGCCGCGCGCCGTGTATCGCTCGAATCGGCTTTGCTGCTTTTCGGCGTTGAGAAACGGCACGTCCCTGAAAAAATATAGCAGGCCGAGCATGGCAAATTCGGCCAAGGGACGGGCATGCACACCCGAGGCGGTGGTAAAGGTGATGTCGCTCTTGTCCAGCCCGGTGCGCCGCAAATATTCGCCGATGCCGGAACTGGTTGCCTGGACCCAGCGCAGCTTGGGCGCATTGGCCGGCATGTTGGCCGGATCGAGACGGTCGAAATCAAAAAGAATGTCGGCCTGCTTCAGACAGTCTGCCCAACGCGCCTTCTGATCATCGCTCAGCGTTCGCGGCGCACCGTTGTGGTCGGCTACGTATCGAGGCTTGGCTAGCAGCTCGGAATCGTGAACCACGTTGAAGCGGTCCGGATAGAAGGCTTTGATACGGTTGACATGTTCGTCCTCGAGAGGCGAGGCAATAACGATCGTCGACTTGACCGTGGCATTGTTTGAAGCGCTCACCTATTCCTCCATGACGGTCCGTTACAACGCAACCTTTCAGGAACCAAATTGAAAGTAAACCTATCTTCTTGTAATATCAGACGATAGAAAACCGATTGTCCGGAATCTCAGCTATCAAACTTCGGATTTATTTGATGTTTCTTTGAATTTGGGGATGGCGGTGGACACACGATTTCTGCAAAGCTTCGTTGCCGTGGTTGAGCACGGTTCGGTTGCCGAAGCCGGTCGACGGCTCAACCTGACATCGGCTGGCGTTGCGCAACGGGTTCGCGCGCTCGAGGTCGAGCTGGGTGCAAGCCTGGTGAAGCGCGTCGGACGCCATGTACACCCGACGGACGCTGGCATGGCGGTCTTCGAGCACGCTGGAAAAGTCCTGCAAAGCATCCGCGACTTGGCAAATGTCGCCACCGTTGACAGGCTCGCCGGAGAGCTAAGACTCGGCGCGGTGTCGACGGCACTCACCGGCATCCTCCCGGCGATCCTGCGCAGAATCACGACACAGCACCCGAATTTCAGCGTCTACGTCGCTCCCGGGACGTCTGTGGACCTGTACAAACGCGTTCTCGATGGTGAACTCGATGCAGCCATCTTGGTCGAACCTCCCTTTCGATTGTTGAAGACTTGCGGTTGGCACCTGATGCGGCGCGAGCCCCTGACCCTGATCGGACCGGATGGACTCGATGTGAGCGATCCGGTGCATGTCCTGACGACGCAACCCTTCATTCGGTATGACCGGAATCACTGGGGCGGTCGGCTTGGTGACGAGTATCTGCGCGCCATAACGGTAAAGCCTCAGGAGCGGTTCGAACTCGATGCCCTGGAAGCCATTGCCGTAATGGTCGACCAGGGCCTCGGCGTGTCGCTGGTTCCTGACTGGGCGCCCCCCTGGCACGAAGGGCTCAAACTCTCGAAACGAGTGATCTCGCAAAGCAATTATGTCCGCAACATCGGATTGATCTGGACCAGAAGCAGCGGTCGGGTTCCGTTGATAGAAGCATTCCTGCGACAGGCGGAGGCCCAGCCCTGACACGGCCGTCGATCCGCTGGTGCTGACTGCTGGCCGCTTCCAGCGGCTTGCCCGCAGACGACACGACGCGGTTGCGGGCGCCTGATATCGTTCCGGCTTCTAGAATTTTACGGACCGGAGTCTCAAGCCGGAGCGCGATAATATCAAGGACACTAATCTTCCGCAGCCCTGCTTCTGCGGCCGCCTGTCGGCGCGGGTGCCATCTGCGACGACGCCAGCGAAGCACGAACGGCCGTCCCGGTTTGCAACACATGCTCGCGCATCAAGAGCGCCGCCTGTTTCCCGTCTCGCTTTTCCAGTGCGGCGAAAATGTCTTCATGCTGGTCCGCCGATTGTTGCCAGCGGTCGCCGACATCCAGGGCCTTGAATCGTGCGCGCTCGACCTGAACGATCACCGACGCATGGATCTCGATCAGAACGGGATTATGGGACATGCCAACGACGGCGACATGCAGTTTCTGATTAAGGGCAAAATAGGATTTGCGGTCCCCCTTCTGGAAGAAAGCCACCATGCGGCGGTGTTGCTTTCCGAAGGCGGCGATTTCCTCATCGCTGGCACGCTCACATGCCAACGCTATCCCCTGACTTTCCAGGATCGCTTGAGTTTCGAACAGGGAAAACACCTGGTCGAGCGAAAGATCCGTGACTGCGGCGCCGCGGAACGCGTGCAGCTCCACGAGTTTTTCTGCTGCAAGCGCTTTGAGCGCCTCGCGCAGCGGGGTACGCGAAACGCCGAGTTTTTCGCTCAACTTTGCCTCGGCGATCCACTGGCCCGGCTTCAGTTCGTGGCGGATGATCATATCCCGAACAAGCCCCGTGACATCCTCATGCATGCTACCCCGCAGGCGCCGCGGAGCGACGTCGGCCTTGACCAACTTTGGGCACATCCATTCCTCCTATTTTTTATTATGGTTTTTCAATGTGATATATAAATTATAATACAATATACACATTGCTTATTGCATTCCAGAATAGTTTGTCTAGGCTCCCTTATCAATGACCATGAGCGGCGGGATGCCCGTTCAGGATAAAAAAGGGAACGAACCATGACATCTGGAATGACACGCAGGAAGACAATTGGAGTGATCGGCGGAACTGCCGCTCTCGCCGCCATGTTGATGACCTCCACGGCGGCTTTTGCGCAGAGCAAGGGCAGCATCACGGTTTCAGCAGTCTCCAGCTTCAAGCTGATCGAAACACTCGTGCCGGAATTCACGGCCGAAACTGGCATTGCTGTCGACCTGCAGATCCTTCCCTATGACCAGCTTCGCCAGCGCTCTATCGCCGATTTCGTCAGCGGCGGCGCCAACTCCGACGTCTATGCCCAGGATATTGTCTGGCTGGGCGAATGGTCCAAGAATGCTTATGTCAGACCTCTCGATGACCTAATCGCCAGGGACATGTCACCCGAGGATCTGAAGGACGTCCTGCCCGGTGCCTTCGACGCCGTCTCCAAACAGGGCGGGAAGACCTGGAGCTTTCCAGTCACGGCCACCTATTTCCTGACTTATTACCGCACCGATCTTTTCAAGCAGGCAGGCCTCGCCGAGCCGGTGACCTTCGCGGATATTAACGCCGCGGCTGAAAAGCTGACCGTGAAAGACAAAAACCAGTTCGGCATAGACATGCCCTATAAGCGCGGCGAATCCTTTGCTACATGGTTCCTGGCGGCCTATGCCGGTGCAGGCGGCAAGGTTCTTAAGGACGCCCCGACAGACTTTACCCCGACGCTCGACTCGCCGGTGGCAGCGCAGGTTCTCAAGAGCTATATCGGCTGGCTGAAATTCGCGCCGAACGGCGCGATCGGTCATGACCGGCCAGACCAGACCATTGCCATGCAGACAGGGCGCATTGCCATGGCCGCCACCTTTTCCGTCAACGGAACGGAATTCGTGAAGCCCGAGGTCTCCTCCGTGGCCGCAAATGTCGGCTACACTCCCTTGCCGCGGCTCGACGCATCACAAAAGCCCGTCTACCCATTCGGCGGCTTCGGCATGGCGATCAACGCCAAGACGGAGAAGGTCGAAAGCAGCTGGGCCTTCATTAAGTGGCTGTCGAGCGCCAAGATCCAGACGAAGCTTGCGTTGTTGAACGGAACGCCGATGCGCTATTCGGCACTGCGCGACGCGGCCGTCCAAGCGAAATTCCCCTGGATGGCAATGGTCGACAAGGCCGAGCAGGCGGGGCAAGTTTCCCCCGATTTCCGGCCGCGCTACCCATTCTGGCCGCAGATCGTCGAGGCCCTCGGCCTGCAGTTGAACAGTGCGGCCTTGGGCACTGTGACGCCGGAAGACGCGCTGAAAACGGCCAACGACCAGATCCGCAAGGGGATCGTCGCCGCCGGCTACCCCGTCAAGTAAGATCGACTTCAGCGCGAAAGCGACCAATGACCATCCCTGTCACCCCATCGACGATCGACGCTGACATCCTGGAGGCGCGCCCGCGGCGCGTTTCCAACGCAGCCAATCTGTTCCTGGTCCCTGCATGCGCGATGAGCTTGTCGCTGATCGCCCTACCCCTTCTCGGCCTGCTGGCCACGAGCCTGTTCGAACTCAATTTGACGCAGATGTCGGCCTATCGCTTCGTCTGGTTTTCCAATTATGTCGCCATATTCCAGGATCCCGCATTCTGGCATGCGCTTGGCGTCACGATCGGCTTCGTCGTCGAAAGCGTCACATTGCAGATTGTTGCCGGCGTCGCGATCGCGCTTCTGTTCGACCACCGTCTTCCGGGCCTGTCGTTGATCCGCACCCTGTTCCTCGCGCCGATGATGATCGCGCCGGTCTTTGCCGGAATGATCTGGCGCCTGTTCTTGTCCGACGATTTCGGCCTGGCGAAATACCTGCTGCAACTGGCAGGCTGGGTGAACCCTCCCCTCTGGCTGTCCGACCCGGCTCTTGCGCTGCACGCGGTGGTGATCATCGTGTCCTGGCAGTGGATCCCCTTCGTCGTACTGTTTTGCCTTGCCGGCCTGCAGATCATTCCGCGCGACCTCTATGAAGCAGCCAAGCTCGATGGCGCCGGGCCGATTCGCCGGTTTACCGCAATCACCCTACCGCTGCTCTTGCCCATCATCTCGACCGTCTTGGTCTTCCGGGTGATCGACGCGCTCAAGGTTTTCGACGTCATCTATGCGACCACTGGTGGCGGTCCGGGCGACAGCACGGAAACCTTGTCCTATCTGGTCTACCAGCAGGCCATGGGCTTCTTCAACATGGGCTATGGCGCCGCCCTGGCGACCGTAATGCTGGTGGTCGTGGCGATCATGGCTCTCATCCTGATCAGGACCAATGACCGCATTGCACAGGGAAGAGCAGGATCATGAAAATCTTCCGCATCGCCTGTGTCTACGCTGCCTGCCTGTCGGTTCTCGCGATCTTTCTGGCTCCGATCGCCTGGGTGGTGGTCATCTCGCTCAAGATGCGCGGCGATATCTTCAGCTGGCCGCCTACCTTCTTCGGTTTCACGCCGACCATGATCAACTATGTCAACGTGCTGAGCGGGTCCTCGAAATTCCTGCTCTATCTCGGCAACAGTCTGATCGTCGCCGTGGTTTCGACAATCGTCGCGGTCTGCATCGGCACGCTTGGCGCCTTTGCGCTGTCCGGCCGGCGCAAACGCAGCTCGAAGCTCTGGTCCTACTGGATGCTGTCGTTCCGAATGATGCCGCCGGTCGCGCTGATCATCCCCTACTACTTCCTCTATCAGAAGACCGGCATGCTCGGCAGCCTGAGCGCGATCGCGATCAGCCATAGCGTCTTCAGCGTCGCCGTCGTGCTATGGATGACCAAGAATTTCTTCGACGAGGTACCCTCCGAGATTGAGGAGGCGGCCATGGTCGACGGCGCATCCGAATGGCAGACCTTCCGCTACATCATCGTGCCCATGGCCAAGGCTGCGATCGCCGCATCGCTGATCTTCGCCTTCCTGACCTCATGGAACGAATTTTTGTTCGCGGCGATCCTGTCGAACACCAAGACCTATACCGTGCCGGTGGCGATTTCGAGCTTCGTTGGCGAGGTCTATGTCAGTTGGGGCGAGCTGGCAGCCGCAACCATCATCGGCATTCTCCCCGCCCTCGTCGTAGTGTTCTTCGGACAACGCTATCTCCTAGTCGGCCTTGCCCCAGGCGCGGTCAAGTAACCTATCGTCACGGCGATACCAACAGATTTGAAAGTAATTCCGATGGCGTCAGTCTCGATCGAAAAAGCCTCCAAGCGATACGGGTCGTCGAAGGTCCTGCACGACGTCTCGCTGGATATCGCCGAAGGCGAGTTCGTCACTCTGGTCGGACCGTCCGGTTGCGGCAAGTCCACCTTGCTGCGGATGATAGCCGGGCTGGAAGAGATCAGCGGCGGCAACATCCGCATCGGTAGCAAGATCGTCAATGATATCGCCCCCAAGCAACGAGATATCGCCATGGTGTTTCAAAGCTATGCGCTTTATCCCCACATGACCGTCGCGCAGAACATGGCCTTCTCGCTGAAGCTCAGCAAGATGACCAAAGCAGACATTACCGCCAAGGTCGACAAGGCCTCAGAGATCCTCGGCCTCACCCCGCTGCTCGGACGATACCCGCGGCAGTTGTCCGGCGGCCAGCGTCAGCGCGTCGCCATGGGCCGGGCGATCGTCCGAGATCCGTCCGTCTTCCTCTTCGATGAGCCATTGTCGAACCTCGACGCCAAGCTGCGTGTGGCAATGCGTACGGAAATCAAGGCGCTGCATCAGCGCCTGAAAACGACGACGATCTATGTCACCCACGATCAGGTGGAGGCTATGACCATGGCCGACAAGATCGTGGTGATGCGCGACGGCCGCATCGAGCAGGCCGGCCCGCCGCTGGAACTTTACGACCGTCCGGCCAATCTGTTTGTAGCGCAGTTCATCGGATCGCCGTCGATGAACCTCTTTCACGGAACGATCGGGCCACAGGGTTTCACGACCACGGACGGGCTGAAAGTGCCGGTGAGGCCCGAACGGGTCGCTTTGTCCGGGCCGATGGTTTATGGCATCCGGCCGGAACATCTTGCCATCGCCGATTTTGAAACGCCAGATTCATTTGCCGTCATCGTCGATGTGATAGAGCCGACCGGCGCCGAGACGCAGATCTTTGCGCGCGTCGGCAATATCCCGATCGTCGCCGTAGTTCGCGACCGGATTGTCGCCCATCCGGGCGATCAGCTGTTCTTCCGGCCCGACTTAAACAAGCTGCATCTGTTTTCGGCCGACGGAAACAGCCGTGTTTGACAGACGCACTGCGGAGCAGGATCCCATGTCATCTGACGACGAACACATCAGTGGCGAAGGACGACCGGTTCGGATCGGCATGCTAACGCCATCGTCCAACACCGTTCTCGAGCCTTATACCGCCAGGCTTCTGGAGCCGCTGTTCCCGAATGTCTCGGCCCATTACGCCCGGTTTCGCGTCACCAAGATCGCGCTCGACGAGGCAGCCAACCAGCAGTTTGGGCTCGCACCAATTCTGGCTGCGGCAGACCTTCTTGCGGATGCCCATTGTGATGTGATCGCATGGAACGGTACATCGGCCAGTTGGCTCGGCTTTGATACCGACCGGACCTTGTGCGCGGAAATCACCGCAAGAACGGGGATCAAAGCCACCAGCGCCATCCTCGGCTTCAACAGCATTCTGGAAAAACTTTCAGTGCGGAAACTGGGGCTGGTGACACCCTACACAGCGGACGTGCAGGAGAGGATCATTGGCAATTACGAGGCTCAGGGAATCGAGATCATCGGCGAGCAGCACAGCGGCCTGACGGACAATTTTTCGTTCGCCACCGTATCCGAGGAGGCGATCAAGGATATGTGCCTGCGCACCGCGGCGGCAAAACCGGATGCAATTGCAATCGTTTGCACCAATGCCCGCGGGGCTTTTACCGCCCAGGCGCTGGAAGACCGGTTGGGCATTCCAGTGCTCGATTCCGTGTCCTTCACATTATGGGCCTGTCTCGATGCACTGAATGTCCCGATGGCCAGACTGTCAAAATTTGGATCGATGTTTTCCCTATGAATATTCCAGCCAGCATATCCGTCATCAACCCGAATACGACATCCGCCGTGACCGATCTGCTTCTGGCTTCGGCAAGCAAAGTTGCCGCTCGCGATACCGTTCTTTGCGGCCTGACCGCGCCGAGAGGCGTGCCCTATATTTCCAATCAGGTCGAGGCGCTCATCGGCGGCGTGATCGCATTGGAAATGATGGCCGGCCAATGCCAGGACGCAGCGCCAGATGCCTTTATCCTGGCAGCCTTCGGCGATCCCGGCCTTTTGGCTGCACGGCAACTGTTCGACGTCCCGGTGATCGGCATGTCGGAGGCGGCGATGCTGACGGCCTGCATGCTGGGTAAGCGCTTCGCTATCGTCACCTTCGCGCGATCGCTGGCGGACTGGTATCAAGACTGCGTCGAGATGCACGGGCTGAAGGGCCGCCTGAGCGGAATTCACTCCAGCGACACCCCGTTCACCGACCTGACGGCAGTCCAGGGGGATGCCGAAGAGCGCCTAGTCCGGCTGTCCCTTGACGCCGTGTCTGCCGGCGCGGACGTCATCATCCTGGGCGGAGCGCCCTTGGCAGGTCTTGCCGAGCGAGTCGGCGACCGGATACCCGTCCCGACGGTCGATCCGATTTCGGCCGCCGTCAAGCAGGCGGAGGCGATCATTGCGCTGAAGCCTCGAAAGCCGGTGGCTGGATCGTTTCGCCGTCCCGATTTTAAGCTGACGTCCGGCCTGCATCCAATGCTGGCGGTCAAGCTTGAGCACAGGGATCTCAGCGACACTGCGCCATTATGATCCGAACCAAGGGGAGACCATATTGATGACGGAGTTCGACCTTGTCATTCGCGGCGGAACTGTTGCCACCGCGTCGGACACGTTTTTTGCCGATGTCGGCATTCGCGACGGCCGGATTGCCCAGTTGGGGTTGGACCTCGGCCGCGGCCGCGAGGAGATCGATGCAACGGGCCGCCTCGTCCTGCCCGGCGGAATCGACAGCCATGTGCATATTTCCCAACCATCCGGCGATAGCATCGTCATGGCCGACGATTTCGAAAGCGGGACCCGCTCGGCATTGTTTGGTGGCAACACGACGCTGATGCCGTTCTGCCTGCAACAGAAGGGCCAGTCGCTTCGGCAGGCGCTCACCGACTACCATCGCCTCGCCGACGGCAACTGCTACACAGACGTCTCCTTCCATCTGATCGTCACCGATCCGACCGAGGGTGTGATCGGCCAGGAACTGCCGGCGCTGGTGGCCGACGGATATACGTCTTTCAAGGTATTCATGACCTATAAAGGCATGCGGTTGAACGATGCCGAGATTTTGCAGGTGATGGATACAGCCCGGCGCACCGGCGCTCTGGTGATGGTTCACTGCGAGAACGAGGATGCTATCCGCTACTTGATCGGCCTGCACGAAGCCCAAGGAAATGTGGCACCCAAGGCGCATGCCACGACCCGGCCGATTGTCGTCGAGCGTGAGGCAACGCACAGGGCTTTATCGCTGGCAGAAGTGGTGGACGTCCCGGTCGTCATCGTCCATGTCTCCAACGGCCCCGCGATCGCCGAAATCCGGGCCGCCAAAGCCCGCGGCCTCAGGGTGATCGGCGAAACGTGCCCGCAATATCTGATGCTGACTGCCGAAGATCTCGACGGAATGGACTGGGAGGGCGCGAAATTCGTCTGCTCCCCGCCGCCGCGAGACAAAGAAAGCCAGGAGGCCTGCTGGAACGGGATCGAGCAGGGTGTATTCGATCTCTTCTCATCCGACCACTGTCCTTTTCGTTACGACGACCCGCAGGGCAAGCTTAATCCGAACGGCAAAACAAGTTTCCGGCATATCCCGAACGGCATTCCAGGCGTCGAACTGCGGCTGCCGATCCTGTTTTCGGAAGGCGTCGTCAAGGGGCGGATCGACCTGCCACGTTTTGTCGCGCTGACAGCCGGCAACCACGCGAAGACTTATGGTCTGACCACCAAGGGCAGCATTTCAATCGGTATGGATGCCGATATTGCCATCTGGGACCCCACGCTCCGCCGAACCGTGCGCCATGCAGACCTTCACGATGGCGCGGACTATTCGCCCTATGAGGGTCTGGATATCACCGGCTGGCCGGTCATGGTTCTGCTCGGCGGCCGGGTCATGGTGCGCGAGGGGAAACTTGTCGGCCCGAAAGGAGCCGGATCCCACAGGGCCAGGGCGACTCATTCATCGACACAAAACAGGAAGATCGCATGAAAAAGAGAAAACTGATCCTCGATGTCGACACCGGAACGGACGATGCGGTCGCGATCATGCTGGCCGCCTTGCACCCGGACCTTGACCTTCTCGGTGTGACGACCGTGAACGGAAATGTCGAGGTCGAATATGGCACGAACAACACGCTCCGGGTTCTCGATTTTATCGATCGCAGCCATGTGCCTGTGTTCCAGGGCTTGAACAAGCCGATGTCGCGGGCCGATTTTCCCATTCCCAGAGCGCTGAAATGGAACTCGGGCGTGCATGGAAACGAACTAGACCTGCCGGCACCCCGAACGCAAAAACAGGACAAGTCCGCCGTCGAGTTTCTGGTTGAGACCTACCGCGCGACAACCGAGCCGATTACGCTCGTCGGGGTCGCCCCGCTTAGCAATATCGCGACTGCGATCGCAATTGAACCAAAGATCATCGAACGGGCCGACGAACTCGTGCTAATGGGCGGCGCTCACCATGTCGGGAATACCACGCCATGCGCCGAAATGAACATCTGGGCAGATCCGGATGCGTCCGCTGCCGTTTTCCGCGCCGGCTTCAAGCGGCTGGTCTGTGTGCCACTTGACGCGACGCATCAGGCTCTCGTCTCGCGCGCCGTTAGCGATGCCCTGAAGGCACTCGGCACGCCCGCCGGTATTGCCGCGGAACGTTTCATCGGACGCCGGATCACCGCCTACGATGCCAACCAGCCAATGGACGAACTAGGGCATGCCCCCGTTCACGATGCACTGTGCATCGCCTACCTTGTCGATCCGACGGTCATCACAACTCAATTCCACCATGTCGCCGTGGAAACCCAAGGCGAGTTGACGATCGGACGCACCGTGGTGGATATTGCGCGGCGCGGTAAGGGCGAGCCGAATTGCCATTTTGCTTTCGGTGCCGACCGGACAAAGTTTTGCAATTTCATGCTCGAGACGCTCAGCCGCTCCTAGTCATTCTCACTTGGAATTTGCAGGGCAATTTTCTACGCCTTGAAGAGATGTGGTCCGCCGACCTGCCGTCCGACCCGTGGTCTTGAAAGGATTGGAACCATCGACGCCCTTACCGAAACACGGAAGTCGTTGACAGATCTGGAATGTCGAACCTAAAAGCATCCATCGCCGTGGGCTGCCGGAATCATACACGTAGCGCCTCCACAACGACCTTGAAGGCCGGCGAATTCTGCCGTCTACTTGGATAGTAGAGGTAATAGCCCGAAAACAGCGGTGTCCAGTCATCCAGGACCTGCACCAATTCTCCAGACACCAGCTGCCGTTCAACGAGTTCTTCCGGAACGTATGCGATCCCGTGATGGTTCACGGCCGCATCGATCATAGCGTACGAGGTGTTGAACGTCAGTTGTCCCTCGACACGAACCCGGAGCTCCCGCCCATCCTTTTCAAATTCCCAAGCGTAGAGACCCCCGGCACTGGACTGCCGGTGGTTTATGCAGTTGTGACCCACAAGCTCCTGAGGTGCCACCGGGATGGAGTTAGATGCGAAATATCCGGGTGACCCGACAGCGACCAAACGCCAGTCAGGACCGATCCGGACTGCTATCATGTCCTTGTCCAGGCTTTCGCCAAGCCGTACACCAGCATCGAACTTTTCCTCCACGATATTATTGAGACCGTTGTCGGTGATGAGTTCGACCTTAATATCGGGGTAGTCCCTGAGAACCGATCGCAGTTTTGGCCAGACGAAACGCTCCAGTGCGAAATCCGAAAGGGTTATCCGAACCAAGCCGGACGGCTTGTCCCGGATTGCCATCAACTCGTCGATCTCGGTTTCGAGCTCTTCGATACGTGGTGCCAGTGAGCGGATCAGCCTCTCGCCCGCCTCCGTCGGAACGACACTGCGGGTGGTGCGCGTCAAAAGGCGCAGCCCCATCCGGGCTTCGAGCTTCTTGATCGTATGGCTGATGGTTGATTGCGACGTCCCGAGTTTCGCGGCCGCTTTGGTGAAACTCCGCTCCTCAGCCACTGCTAAGAACCAGAGCATGTCGTTGAGATCTTCTCGCTTCATGGTCCCTCCAAGCGTCGTTGATTGATGTCATAGATCGATAAGTACAAGCGAATTGCAATGGCTAATCTTCGAACTACCCCCGGCATATATTGCCGCGATGACACAACACGCTCTCACACGATCTGACTTCAACCATGGCGACATCAAAGTGGCGGTCGGGAAAACTCCAACCTCGGCTGTACCGGTTGCTGCCTGGGGCGCAGTCATCTCGATGGCCTTGTGCGTAGCCGTCCTGATTGCATCAGAGTTTATGCCCGTCAGCCTTCTCTCTCCGATCGCGGCGGAGTTGGGCGTGACAGAGGGTCGAGCCGGCCAGGCGATCTCGATCTCCGGTATCTTCGCCGTCGTCACCAGTATTTTGGTGGCGGGGCTAACTCGTAGATTGGACAGGCGACTGGTTCTTGCGTCATTCTCGCTGATCCTGGTGATTTCGGGAACGATCGTGACATTTGCCCCGAACTATCTAGTGCTGATGATCGGGCGCGCCCTGCTCGGTATCGCCATCGGCGGCTTCTGGTCGATGTCGACTTCGATCGTCATGCGGTTGGTGCCCGAGGATTCCGTGCCGAAGGGTCTTGCGATGCTGAATGCAGGCAATGCCATTGCGGCGACGATCGCCGCACCACTCGGAAGCCTGCTCGGCAGCTATATCGGATGGCGGGGCGCTTTCTTCGCCGTCGTCCCGCTGGCGCTTTTGGCTCTCGTCTGGCAGTGGATCAGCCTTCCGTCACTGCCTCCTTGTCGCAACGAGGGTTCGTCGAATGTTTTTCGGTTGCTTCTCCGCCCCCCGGTGGCGATCGGCATGGCCTCGATCATGCTGCTCTTCATGGGCCAGTTCGCGCTGTTCACGTACCTCCGCCCCTTCCTGGAAACGGTAACGTCTGTCTCGATCTCGACCCTGTCTCTCCTGCTCCTGTTGATGGGCCTGGCGGGTGTGGCCGGGACCACGATCGTCAGTCATCTCCTTCAAAAGCGATTGTTCGTCATTCTCGCTGCAATCCCGCTGATCATGGCCATCATTGCATTGGGGCTGATCGCATTCGGATCGTCCTCGACATTCACCGCTGTTCTTCTGATCGGCTGGGGTCTGTTCAGCACCGCCGCTCCTGTCGGCTGGGGAACCTGGCTTAGCCGGACCATGCCCGACGACGCGGAGGCAGGCGGCGGGCTGCAGGTGGCGACCATCCAGCTCGCAATCACCCTTGGCGCTTCTATCGGCGGCGTCCTGTTCGACGGCTCCGGCTGGTGGAGCACCTTCCTGTTCGCGGCGATGCTGCTGGTCGGCTCATTCATTTTTGCCATAGCCGCCTGGCGGTCCACACGTCGATGAAACGCGGCGGCAAGTCCCGCCAGCTCAATCTCCGTCGCACCACCACTCATGGAGACACGCAGATGACCAACCAAAATCAGGACGACACACAGACCTCGACGGCCGGTATCGACCGCCGACATCTTCTCAAGATGACAGGTGCCGGCGTCGCGGCCCTTGGGGCGATGTCCATTTTCAACATCACAAATGCAGAGGCTCAAGACATGTCCAATGGCGCGTCAAATTTCTACACCAGTGACCGGGTGACCCTGCAGAAGGTCACGTTCAAGACCCAGTACCAAACGAATGTCGCTGGCAATCTCTATCTTCCCAAAGATCTGGATCGTGCGACGAAGAACCCGGCAATCATCGTCGGTCATCCGATGGGTGCGGTGAAAGAGCAGAGCGCTAATCTCTACGCCACCAAAATGGCGGAACAAGGCTTTGTCGCGATGTCCATCGATTTGCCCTTCTGGGGCGAAAGCGAAGGGCAATCGCGTAACCTGGTTTCCCCGGAAGTCTATTCCGAGGCGTTCAGCGCCGGTGTCGATTTCCTTGGTTCAAATGCTTTCGTTGACCGCGCCAACATCGGTGCAATTGGTGTCTGCGGCAGTGGCAGCTTCGTCGTCAGCGCGGCCAAGATCGACCCACGTATCAAGGCGGTCGCAACCGTCAGCATGTACGATATGGGCTCGGCCTTCCGTGATGCACTCAACCACTCCCAGAGCGTCGAGCAGCGCAAGGCGTTCATCGCCGCAGCAGCGGAACAGCGCTGGGCAGAAGCAGATGGCGCCCCTGTCCAATATGTCGGCGGCACCACTCTGGAACTGGCAGCCGATACAGATCCAGTGCAGCGCGAGTTCTTCGACTTCTACCGGACGCCGCGCGGCGAGTTCACCCCGGCTGGTGCAACGAAGCAGACGACCACCAAGCCGACGATGAGCAGCGTGGTCAAGTTCGCAAACTTCTACCCGTTCAACGACATCGAGACGATCTCGCCGCGGCCGATGCTATTTATCTCCGGCGACCAGGCGCATTCGAAGGAATTCAGTGAGGACGCCTACAAGCGCGCTTCCGAGCCAAAGGAATTGGTCTGGGTGAAGGGCGCCGGTCACGTCGATCTCTACGACCGTGTCGATCTGATCCCGTTCGACAAGCTGAAAGGCTTCTTCGATCAACACCTCGCTTAACCGGTAAGCGGAATGGGGCTGCGGGCGGTGCTCGAGGCCTCAGTCCTTCCATCTGTCTTTGCCAGCTCGACAATTGCGTACGCAGTGCGAGGCAGAGAGTGCGGCAGCCGCTAATCGATCGGCATAAGGGATGAACGCTATGAAGATCTTTCGCTGGTTCGGCTTGATGGCCCTACCCTTCGTGATCGTTCTGGCAGGCTATTTTCTGGCCGAAACCGAGCTGACGCCGACGACAGCACTCGGGGCGTCGCCCTCGGTGACATTCCCGCCTCTCGATCAGCTCCAGCATTATACGACGGTTCGGAGAGGGATCACCCGCGAGCACATGCTGACAAGCCCCGAGGGGCTGGCCGCGCTCAAGGCCGGGCAGCCTGTTCCCACCGGCACACATATGGTTCTTGTCGACTATCAGAGCGATGTTCTCACGCGGTATCTCGTCGGACAGAAAATCGGTGATAGCGCCGATCAGTGGGAATACCAGTGGTTCTGGCCCGATCAGACCGTCAAGGCGGACGAGAATGTCGCTCGCTGTTATTCCTGCCACCGGTCAAAGCAATCCGAACAGTTCATGTTTACGTTTGATGGAGCGATCTCCGATGACGATGCGCTTTGATGTCAGTGGCGTGCCGCTGCGACTAGCGACCAACCGTCTTTTTCTTCCTGCCAGTATGGCAGCACTCTTGATGCTATCGCTCGCCTACTGGTGGCTCGACAATGGCCCCCATGAGATTTTTGGGACAGCCATGTTCGGACTTTTGGCATGGCACCTCTACACCAATAGGCGCTGGTTCTTGAAACTTCGTATCGGGCGTTATGACGCCCGCCGCTGGGCAGTCGCGGTGGTACATTTCTGGCTCGTGATCAACATGGCGATGCTGTTCGTGACCAGCGTGCTGATATCCCGCTCGGTTCTGAGCTTCATCCAGTTCACGGACAATATCAGCGTCATCGAACTCCACTGGTTCTCAGCCTACTGGGTGGCGATGATCATCGCCGTTCATGTCGGCAGCCATTGGATCCGCGTGATGGCGGCTACCGGGACAATATTCAATCTAACTCACTCGCGGATCAGGACCGGCATGTTCAGACTTGTTGCGGTGATCTTCGTAGCTCTTGGCGCCTGGAGTATCGTTGTGCTCGGCGTCGCAACGAAGCTGATGTTCGGTTACAGCATTGAGTTCTGGGATTTTACCGCCTCCGTAGCTCCGTTTTTCGCGCACTGGACTGCGGTCGTCGCAGGTGTCGCGGTACTTTCACACTACGCATTGGCTGGTTTGAGGTCAGTCGGAAAGCTTCGTTCTTAGTTACAGAATGGTGGAACATGAAACGTCTAGCAGAAATATCGATGATAGCAGCTTTGTTCACACTAACGCTTGGAGGAGCCGCCTTGGCGCAGGACCGCATCTTGATATCATCCAACTGGGGCAACGTCACGGCCGAGCTGGCCGACAACGCGGCTGCTCGCGCACTTGCCGACATGCTGCCGTTGACGATCGAGATGGTCGATCATCTGCGCCAGGAAAAGACGGGCAACCTGCCGGCGGCACTGCCGGCCGCTTCGCGACAGCGCGAATTCTCTGCTGGAACGCTTGGTCTCTGGAGTTCGGGCGACTTCGTCATCTACTACCGTGATGGACGCGTTCCTCAGCCGGGTATCGTCATTCTTGGTGAAGTCCAAGGAGATGTCTCGGTTTTTGACCGTCCCGGCAGAGTCACCGTCAAAATCGAACGTGAGTAGATGCGTTTTCGGACAACTGAACGCCTTGAAAGGAGTAGAACCTGCGATCATCGATTTTATTGAGGAAGACATGCTGGACCAATTGGCTCGAAACTTTTGTAAGTCAGGACAAATTCGCGATGTCCCAGCATCTCCGACTTCGTCTGCCGCCCGCCGGCGACGGATCGAATGAGCTCGAAGATCTCGCTTCCAACATCGGCAAGCGTAGCGCGCCCCTCCAGGATGCGCCCAGCATCGACGTCCATGTCACCCTCAAGCCTACGATAGGTGTCGGGGTTGGCGCAAATCTTAATCACTGGCGCGATGGCAGAGCCAGAGACGGAACCGCGCCCGGTGACAAATAACGTCAGATGACAGCCTGATGCCATCAGTTCGACGATCTCCGCATTATCGGAAATATTGGGAAATCCAAACCTGACTTCCCCGTCGGGCACGACGTCCATCAAATACAATCCCCCTCTCGGCGGGATATCGCCAGGCTTGATCAGGCCGGAAATAGGAGAACTGCCGGACTTTGCATATGCGCCCATCGATTTCTCCTCGATGGTCGAAAGCCCGCCGTCCGCATTGCCGGGGGCAAAGCTGCCGTATCCCAATATGGCGTAATAGCGTGCAGCCTTTTCAACTGATGCCCTCAACTCATCACCCAGTTCGGTAGTAATGGCCCGCTCCGCCATAATCTCTTCACACCCGATCAGTTCTCCCGTCTCTTCGAATATACATGTCGCGCCCTCGGCAACGAGCTGATCAAACGCGCGTCCAGCCGCCGGATTGCCTGTTAGACCACTGGTGCCGTCCGAACCACCGCAAATCGTGCCGATTATGAGGTCTTTCATATCCATGGGTACGGAGGGTGACCTGCTAAGCAGCTCTAGCTGGTCGCTGACCCACTTTACACCGTCATTTATTGTCGAGAGCGTCCCGCCATTATTTTGTATCGTCAGCGTTTCAACGGCACGGCCACTTTCTTCAATGACCTTGGAAAGAGAAAACTTGTTGAAGCTTTCGCACCCCAGAGAAAGCAGAAGCACGGCTGCAACATTGGGGTGGGTACAGAGGCGCTCCATCATGCGCTGCGCGTAAGGGTTCGGAAAACATCCCGGAAAGCCGATGAGGTGAACGTCCTTTCCGCGAAAGGTCCCAACAATTTCGCGCGCCACATGATGGGCACACTCAACGAGATATCCGACCAGAACAATATTACGGATACCCTTCCTTCCATCGGCTCTTGGATATCCCTTCAAGGGGAAATGCTCGGTCATGATGACTCGCTCCCTTTAATAACATGCGTCTTGGTGTAATCGCTTTTCAAGTTGTGGATGTGGACATGTTCTCCAGTCACTATGGAACGGACCGCCGATCCGATGGAAACACCATACTTGATAACTTTCGCGCCCTCAGAAATTGCGGATCTGGCGACCTTGTGTCCTAGCAGCACAGGTTTGCTTAGGACGTAAGCCTGCCCTCCGACGATTATTTGATCGCCAGCGGCAATTTCCTGGCGCGCTACAAGTACATTGTCGCGCTCCGAAAGCAGCAACAGTCTGGGGTCATCCTGTCCAGGCTCAGTTTGCAGGATTTGGGCCACCATCACATCACGCCAAACGTCTCGAAGGCGTCACATGCACTCATACCATTCCGAATTGCAGTCGCGACCTTGTTTTCTGTTCGAACCTTTTCAAGGGCCAACGAAATTGCTTCTTTTTCGACAGCACGGGGGATAATCAGCACGCCTTCACGGTCGCCGAATACCAGGTCGCCCGGAGCGACGCGGATGCCCTCGATCTCAATGGTGCAGCGGTAGTCGATCACCTTGCCGCGGGGACCTTGATCCTGCGCATAAACGCCTCTTGAGAAGACAGGGAACTTCAGATTTTCGATTTCCCAGGAGTCGCGGACGTACCCGTCGAGGATAGCCCCAGCCGCCTTCAAAGTTTGCGCACGGGTGGACATGAGGCCGCCCCACAGCGCATACCGAAAAGACGAGCCGCTTGCGATATAGATCTCATTTTCTTTCAGGCTGTCGAGTGCCTCCATCATCAAACCGAACGGCTTGTTGGCCAACGGACCATGCGCATCCGGGGATCCGTCTGAAAATACATCCGCCTCAAGGACAGGCATGGCTCGACCGATAATCTTCATTTCCGGCTGCAGGGGGGCGATGCCCGCGGGAAGGAACTGGCGACGGTGGCCGAGCACGTCGAGCACATCCCCCACAACCGCCGTGAACAGATCTGTGCGGATCAGATCAAACATTTCCTGATCTGAATTCAAGGTGTTTTCTGTCATCTAACTCTCTCCCAAAATCTATTGTCAGAATCCGTGCAGAGCGCCACCATCCACAACGATGACGTGCCCGGTGATGTAGTTCGCAGCGTGTGAGGCGAGATATGTCATCGCCCAGCCGATATCGGCCCCCTCCCCGAAACGGCCCATTGGAATGCGGCCATTAATTTTTTGAAGGCGCTCCGGATCACTTGCAGTCGCTTGACGCAAAAGGGCTGTATCAATCCAGCCAGGTGCAACTCCGTTTACCCGAACGCCAGTTGGTGCTAGCTCCGTTGCCATCGCCCGCACCATGCCGATATAGGCGGATTTTGCAGCCGAATAGCCGATGACGTTTGCAATCCCGAGGAACGAACTCATGGAAGCGGTGAAAAGTATGCTTCCCTTGCTGGCTGTAATTTGTGGCAAGAAAGCTTGTGATAGTGAGAACGCCCCTCCCACATGCACGTTCATGACCGAATTGAACGCCGACGCAGTCATTTCGCCGAGCGGTGCCTTGACGGTGTTGCCAGCATTGTTGACGAGTATGGAAACCGGGCCGGGCTTCTCCTCGACCTCCTTTGCAAACGCGGCAGCCCCCTCCATGTCGGTGACGTCAAACACTCGGCTTGAGGCCTTCGGCCCAAGCGTTTCGCATGCTGACGCCAGCTTCTGGGCGTTGGTGCCGACGATTGTGACGTTCGCTCCGGCCTCCACGAAGCATTGCGCGATTGCAAGACCCAGCCCGCTGCCGCCCCCCGTCACCAGCGCGTGCTGACCAGTCAGTCCGAAAATCTGATCGAGGCTCATGCAGACTTCTCCGCGCTCACCCGCACCACGATCTTTGTGTACCCACCTGGATCATCGTCCCAAGCAGACATTGCCGCCCCTGCTTCTTCAAGCGAGACAACTCGAGAGATGATGAGATCACCGATGCCTGGTGTTTGACCCAGGTACGCAATGACGTCATTGAAATCGGCGAGCTGGGCACCGCGAGACCCGCGAACGTCCATCTCCTTCAAAAGGAACTGCTTGGTGTCGTAGGAGATCGGGTTCTTGGCATAGCCGACATAGACGACACGTCCGCACGATCCGACCAGATCGATGGCTTGACGAAATGTAACATCCGCGCCTACCGCCTCTAGAACGACGTGCGGCCCGTCGTCACCCGTCAAGGCTTTGACCCGCTCCGCAACGTTTTCAGTTGAGGCATTGACGATTTCCGTTGCGCCAATTGCCTTGGCGACCCGCAGTTTTTCATCGCTGAGGTCTACGGCAATGACTTTTGCACCACGTCGGACAGAGCCCAGCACGGCCCCGAGTCCGATGACGCCGCATCCAAGGATAACGATCGTCTCTCCATTTTCGAGTTCAGCGCGGCGGACGGCATGAAATCCAACGGCGAGCGGTTCGATCAACGCGAGATCACGTTGGCTCATACCATCAACTGGAATGACTTTTTGCACTGGCACGACGACAAAGGACGTCATCGCGCCCTCGCGCTGAACACCCATCGTCTGGTTGTTCTTGCAGGCGTTCGTGCGGCCCATTCGGCAGGCATTGCAGCGACCGCAGTTGAAATAAGGCAGGATCGTCACCGATTGCCCGACGGCAACTTCCGTCACCCCAACGCCCAGTTCGAAGACAATACCTGAAATCTCATGACCCGGAATACGCGGATATGAAACGAGCGGATTGAGGCCCCGGTACGATGTCAGGTCGGAGCCGCAGTAACCTACATAATCGACCTGGATTAGCACCTCTCCGTGCTCCGGCCGCGGTATCGGTCGATCGACAATCGAGATGGAGCCAGGCTCATCGAAGCAAATAGCTTTCATCATTGCACTACACCTCCAACAGCGTGCTGTTATCGATGACGTCCCAGTCGAGTTCGACGCCGAGACCGGGTTTATCTGGTGGGGTGGCGTATCCATCCTTGATCGGAAGCGGCTCCTTCAGCCCGAACGCAAAGTTCTCAATCGGATAAAGCAGCTCGAAGAAATCGCAGTTCTTGATGGCGGCAGCGCAGTGGAGATTGACGATTTCCAACGGATGGAAAATTGATGTGTGAATTTCGCAGTTGACGCCGAAAGCCTCCGCAAGCCTTGCCGTTTTCATCACTCCGGTCACGCCCCCTGTCCAGGACACGTCTGCACGAACCCGATCAACCACTCGGGTCGAGATGCACTCTGCAATGCTGTATGGATGCTTGGCCAGCACCTCCGTCCCGACAATGGGTATTTCCAATGTGCGGGTAAGTTCACGTAAGGAGTGAACGTCCTCATCATAAAGAGGCTCTTCCAGCCAATAGAAATCAAGCTGTTCAAGCGCGCGGCCAAATCGGATCGATTGCTCTAGATTGAACATCGATACCGGATCAGACATCAGAGTGAAATTCGGCCCAACAGCCTTGCGGACCAGTTGATGTGTTTCGATGTCCTGGGCAAGATCGAGACCTGGGGTGTGAAGCTTGTAAGCCTTCAGCCCCTCGGCCTTCGCACGCAGAGCCTCATCGACATAGTCTTGCGTTTCCGACAGGATCATCGAACTTCCGTACACAGGGACCTTGTCGCGGAACCCGCCAAGATACTTGTAGAGTGGTTGTCCGGCAGCTTCAGCCGACAGGAGCCACAGGCAGGTATCGAAAGGGCCGTATGCATAGATGGGAAGGTGACCCCACCAGCGATCAGCAACTCTGAAATCATGCCAGGCTTTCTCGCGGTCCAGTGGGTTACGACCGAGAAAGAACGGCCGTAACGTGTCGGCAATCAGTTTTCCCGCTCCGGCAGCGGACCTTCCCGCAAAACCAAATGTCGTTGCCTCAAGACCCGTATCGGTCTTCATGGTGACGACGAGAAATTCAAAATTCGCGAAATCACCTGTCCGGAAAGCGCTCGCGGCAAAGTCACCAGGCCTGCGCTGGCAGCAGCGCACCTGAACGTCTGTAATTTTCATGTGAGATGGCCTTATGTCAAACTGACTGAAACGGCTTCAAGTCGGATGAAAAGGTCCGGCGGCATTCCCCCGGACCTGCTGAAATCAGAAGCGGGGCAGATCGACTTCCGCACCCATCCATTTACGCTGAAGTTCGGGAAGTTCCCCGTTGGTCTGAAGCAGGAAAATTTCAGTGTTGAGCCAATGCAGGAGATCGGGGTCGCCGCGGCGAAGGCCAATCGCCATAGGTGCAGTTGCTACCGCGAAGTGGGTCTTGAAATTCGGGTCGCGTTGTTCAACTGCTTTGGCGAGCGCGCCACTCGTCACGATGCCTTCCACTTGGCCAGCAAACAGTGCCTGGGATGTCGAGGCGTCATCGTCGTAGCGCTGAACCTGTGTTCCCTCGACCGCCTTGCGAGCAACCACGATGTCGTTCGTGCTGGCACGGGTAACGCCGATTTTCCGGCTCACCAAATCTTCCATCTTGGAAGCTGGCTTGTCCTTCGGGCCGACATAAACCTGTTTGTCGACGTATACGGTGTTGCTGAACGCGATCGCTTTTGCGCGCTCGGCCGTAATGGAAAACGAGTAAATGACGAGATCGAGTTTGCCCGATGTCAGGTTCGGAACACGGTTTGCAGCTGTCGTGTCAACCAAATTGACCTTGACGCCCAGGTCCCGGGCGATAAGCCGGGCCAACGAAACGTCGTAACCATCCGGCTGCATGTTGGCATCGATCATGCCGTAGGGCGGCGTGCCCAATCCCACGCCGACGTTCAGTGTTCCACGCTGTACGATCGTGTCGAGCGCACTTTCCGCTTTTGCGGGTACGATTGCCGCAACTAAAATTGCAAGGCAAATTCCAAGGCGTTTTATAGACATAACACTCTCCTCCTCCAAAGGTATTGTGGATTCTGTAGCTAGTTTGTAGGCGTATGCAGGCTTCGCTCCAGCCTCCGACTTGCGTAAGACAGGCTTGAACAAATGACGAAATATATTGCTGCGACCGCTAGGTAGACTTTGAGCGGTTGGAACGTTGCGCTTGCCACGATCTGGCCCGCACGGGTCAGTTCGACGAAGCCAACAATTGACGCGAGCGCCGTATTCTTGACCACCTGGACGGTGAAACCTACGGTCGGTGGAATAGATACTCGAACCGCTTGAGGGACAATCACCTCCAGCATGGTCGTCCGCCAGCGCATGCCCAATGCGAAGCAACCTTCCCATTGCCCCTTGTTGATCGACTGAATCGCACCCCGCCAAATCTCCCCCAAGAAGGCGCTTGTGTAGAGCGTGTAGCCGATCCCGGCAGCGTAGATCGCAGGGAGGTCATAGCCGAGATTAGCAACCCCGAAATATGCGATGAACAGAAGAACGAGAAGCGGGGTTCCCTGGATCAGATAGATGTAAGTCTGCGCGATCCAGCGAATGGGTTTGATATTCGATAACCGCATGAGGGCAACGAATACGCCTCCGATCGATCCTCCAACCAATGCAATGACCGAAAGCAATATGGTCCAGGTCGCGCACTGAAGGAGAAAACCGAAATGATTGATGTTGAAAGTCTGAAACATGGTGCCCCTCAGCGTGCTGCGTAACGGAAGGTGAAAAGCATCCGGTCGACCAACATGAAGAAACCTTTGAAGAGGGCGGTGAGCGCCAGGTAGATCGCCGCTACGACCAGAAAGGCCTCCAGGCTTCTAAAGGTCAGACCCTGAATGTCATTGGCCACGCCCGTGAGCTCCGGCACCGAGATTACGGAGACGACGCTGGATGCAAGCATGATCAAGATGAACTGGCTTGTTAAAGCCGGAAAAATAGCCGACAGGGCAGGAACGAGGATGACGTATCTGAAGGTCTTGAATGGTGACAAACCGAGTGTTCTTGCAGCCTCTCGCTGCCCCTCACTGATCGTCAGAATTCCAGCCCGCACGATCTCGGTAATGTAGGCTCCCGCGTAGAGCGTTAGGGACAAGACCGCGGCCGTCATCTCGGAGATGCGAATACCGACGGACGGGAGCCCAAAATAGACGATGTAGATTTGAACAAGGAATGGGGTGTTGCGTATGACCTCGACATAGGCTCCCGCTATGGCGGACAAAACTTTCGACTTCGAAAGACGAAATCTAGCCCCGACAAGGCCGACCACCATTCCAAGCACAAGCGATATTGCTGATAGAAGCACAGTGAGCATGGCCGCGTGAACGAACAAATCGCTTCGCGCAAATGTGCCCGAAAAATCAAGATACCCCATTGCGGGCTCCAATCTGAAGCAGTGCGGAAGTTTCAAGCTGCTCGGCAAGCAATCGTGCCTGACGCAGGGTATTCAGGCGGCTGCGTTCGAGATGCTGCGTCAACGATGTGATGATCAGAGCTTTGTCGCGGGAGATGATAGAAGCTAGGATTTTCTCGTGTTCCTCAACGGACCGCTTGTAGTCCCCCGGCACGGACACGAAGACCGTATGTGTCTGGCCGATGATCCTGGTATGCGTCTCGGAGATCAAGGGGATCTGGGCGGCGGCAACCAGCGCCATATGGAAAGCTCGATCATGCGAAAGCGCCTTGGAAAGATCATCCAACGACGAGCCGTTCGCAAAATGCCGATGCTGCTTGAGGCTGTCTTTCAAAGAGCGGATCAACGCATCGTCGATGTTTCCTGCATCAAACGCTGCTTCCACGGCACCCTTTTCGAGCAACGTCCTAGCAGCATACAGTTCGACAACGTCGGCCTCCGTGAAGCTGCGAACGACCATGCCGCGACGGGACGAGGTCAGCACAAGGCCGTCAGCCTCAAGCCGTAGACAGGCTTCTTTGACCGGGGTCTGGCTGATGCCAAGATCAATTGCCAGCTCGCTGGGAAGCAATCGCTGACCACCGGGCAAGCGACCCGTAACAATGCGCGATCGCAGCTCCTGATAGGCCTGCTCGGCTAGTGTGGTTTTAATCATTGTCATGTCGGCAAACATCATCCACTCGCTTCTTCAACGCAAGAGAAAAATTTAAAATAAAAAATTTTTTATTTTCTTTCATCGTCGAACAGGCCTATGTATTCCTCACGACTTGGAGGAGGAGTGACTATGAAAGACAATGGCAGCGCGTTTGTCCGCGTCAGCGGAGCCGTGAAAATGTTTGGTGCCTTCCAGGCTCTCGACCACGTTGATCTGCAGGTGGCAAAGGGTGAAAAGATCGTCATCTGCGGGCCATCGGGATCCGGAAAATCAACATTGATCCGGTGCATCAACGGCCTAGAGGGGCTTCAGAAGGGGGACGTCGAGATTGCCGGAGAGCCCCTTGTGGCCCGGAACAAAAAGCTGGCTGCGCCGCGAAGTGACATCGGAATGGTCTTTCAGCAGTTCAACCTATTTCCGCACCTCAAGGTGCTGGACAACTGCATACTGGCCCCGATGAAGGTACTCGGCAAATCAAGACGGGACGCCACCGCGAAAGCCATGGAGATGCTCCATAAGGTCCGTATTGGCGATCAAGCTGACAAGTATCCCTCCCAGCTCTCCGGCGGACAGCAACAGCGCGTCGCGATTGCCCGCGCCCTGTGCATGGAGCCAAGGATCATGCTTTTCGACGAGCCTACCTCGGCGCTCGACCCGGAAATGGTCAAGGAGGTGTTGGACACAATGGTTACCCTGGCGTCAGAAGGCATCACCATGATCTGCGTTACTCATGAAATGGGGTTTGCCAGCCAGGTGGCTGACCGCGTCATCTTTATGGACCGTGGGAAAATCATTGAGGAAGCGCCGCCTGGCGAGTTTTTCGCCGCACCCAAGCATCAGCGCGCGCGCGAGTTCCTCTCCCAGCTGATCCATTAGCGGTCTTTTGCCCCCGATACGGACGCCAATCAATTTTTTACAAGGTCTTCTGAAATGAAAATCAAAACCGTAGAACCGTTCATCCTTCACCTCCCCCTCACATCGGACTCGATTTCCGACTCGACTCACAACATCACCCATTGGGGGGTGGTCGGAGCAAAGATAACTACTGAGGATGGTCTTGAAGGATACGGATTTACCGGGACGCATGCTCATTTGGCATCGGATCGATTGATCACCGCGTGCATCAGCGACTGCTACGCGCCGCTTCTAATCGGGGAGGATGTGAACGATCATGCTCGTCTCTGGACAAAAATGGCGAGGCATCCGGCGCTACAATGGGTCGGCAGAGCGGGAATTACTCACCTTGCGCTCGCCGCCGTTGACGTTGCGCTGTGGGATCTGATGGCCAAGAAGGCCGACAAGCCGCTGTGGGCCTATCTAGGTGGAGCTCGCACGAAAGAACTTGAAGCATACAACACCGATATCGGCTGGCTCTCCTTTGACGCAGAAACACTTTTGTCCGGCAGCGCGCGCGCCGTTGAGGAGGACGGATTTACCCGCATCAAAATCAAGGTCGGCCATGATGATCCCAATAAGGACATAGAGCGTCTGGCGGCCGTCAGGAAACGTGTGGGGACGGGAATTCGCATCGCCATCGACGGAAACGGCAAGTGGGACCTTCCGACCTGCCAACGGTTCTGCGCCCTGGCAAAAGATCTAGATCTCTATTGGTTCGAAGAGCCAATGTGGTACGACGACATCAGCGGACATGCCACACTCGCACGCAGCACCGCCATTCCCATTGCCTTGGGTGAGCAGTTGTACACTGTCGATGCTTTCCGCGCCTTCATCACCGCCGGGGCCGTAGCTTATGTGCAACCAGACGTCACGCGCCTTGGGGGCATAACGGAATATATCCAGGTTGCTGACCTTGCGCTCGCGCACCGATTGCCTGTTGTCCCGCATGCTGGAGAGATGAGCCAGGTGCATGTGCATCTCAGCTATTGGCATCCAGCCTCAACGATCCTCGAGTACATTCCTTGGATCTTGGAACATTTCGAGGAGCCTGCCCGCGTTCGTGACGGTGTCTTTGAACTGCCGCAGAAGCCGGGAGCTAGCACCACCCTTCTCGTTGACAGTGTCTCTCGGTATGGGAAATCGTTACGGTGAAAGTTCGCAGACTCACATTTGGAATTAGGCAACGCTACGGTTCCATCTGTACTAAAGTGGAACTGTCGTAAGTTGGGAAGCCAAAACCATGACAACGACGCTCATCGGCGCCGTCATCATTCTCGATAACGTTGATTTTGATACAACGGTCGACTGAAAAAGCTGCCTTATCTTTTCGGTCGAGGGCGCGAATCTAACACCTTGATAGGAATCGAACCGGCGACTGGTTAGTCAGATAGCTTAAGTGTCTGAAAACACCTACTTCGTGGGATAACGCCTATTTATGGAACTTGTGGGCGGTTTTTCGTGGTGCGTTAAAAAACCGATGGCATGTTACAATCATTTTAGAACGCGAGTCACTGTCCCAGAAGTTGCATCCGCCCTGCGCACTGGGGAGACGGTCGGTCTCCGTCGCTTCGATCCGAACGTCGAGTTGACACCTCATGCAGTTCGACGTTTCGCTTGGGCAGATCAGCGGTCGATCCCAACGCAAAAGTGCTTGACGTAAATAGCAGCTAGGCGGTTTATGCGCACACGAATTACCCTCTGGCACATGTCAACTTGTCCACTCACCCTAAGCAAGCCTGGACCCTCCAATGACTGACAAAATTGCACATCGCGGGCTCGTGGTCGCGGCGATCATGGCGAGCATGGCGATGATCGCGGTGGAGGCGACCATCGTATCGACGGCCATGCCGCAGATTGCCGCACAGCTTGGCCAGCTCAATCTCTACAGCTGGGTTTTTTCCGCATTTCTTTTGACGCAGACTGCGACGACGGTGGTGTTCGGAAAACTTGCGGATATTTTCGGTCGCAAGCCGATTATGCTGACCGGGATTGCCCTGTTTCTTGCCGCTTCGTTTCTGGCCGGGTTTGCATGGTCGATGCCGTCGATGATTGCCTTTCGTCTGCTGCAAGGCGTCGGTGCCGGCGCCGTTCAGCCGGTGGCGATGACAATCGTCGCCGACCTGTTTCCCGGTCGCGAGCGGGGCAAGGTCCAAGGCTATCTTGCCAGCGTCTGGGCACTTTCCGCGGTGGTCGGCCCCCTGCTCGGCAGCCTCATCATTCATAATCTCCCCTGGGCATGGATCTTCTGGATCAACATTCCGATCGGGCTGCTGGCCGCCGCCGGCTTCATGCGGTTCCTGCACGAAGACAAGCCGTCACGCACCGCCTCCATCGATATTCTGGGCGCTGTTCTGTTTGCGGTCGCCATTTCGACCTTGATGATTGCGTTGACGGAAGTAGAGGGAACGACGCCGATCTATGCCGTCATCGCCGTCGTGGTCTTCGTCGCCAGTTTCATGCTGTTTCTCTGGCAGGAACGGCGCGCCGAGGCGCCGATGGTTGCGCCGGATCTCTGGCTGAAGCGACCGATCGCCGCGTCCAACATTGCCGTCTTTTTCGCCAGCATGGCCATCATGGGGTTGACGACCTTCTTGCCGATGTATGTGCAGACCGTTCTTGGAGGCTCCCCGCTGGTCGCCGGATTTGCGCTGACGATGCTGCTCGTCGGCTGGCCGGTCGGCGCGACATTTGCATCGCGGGCATTCCATCGTTTGGGCCTTCGTCCGATCATGGTCGCAGCGAGCCTCATCATTCCGACCGGTGCGTTTCTGCTGGTGATCCTTACGCCACAGAGCTCGGCCGCTCAGGCGGGTGTCGGTTCGTTGATCATGGGGCTGGGAATGGGGTTGCTGAACATCTGCGCTCTGGTCATCACCCAGGAAAGCGTCGACTGGACGCAACGCGGCAGCGCCACCGCCTCCAACGTTTTCTCGCGAAATCTCGGCAGCACGCTGGGTGCTTCCATTCTCGGTGCCGTCCTCAGCTATGGTCTTGCCCATGCAGGGGCTCACGGTGAGGTGACGCCCAGCCAGTTGCGCGGCCTCCTGGATGGCACGGCAACGGGGGTGGCGGGCAGTGATTCCGTCAGGCTTGTATTGCAGGCTGCATTGCATGCGACATTCCTGGTCATGTTTGTCGTCACGGTGCTGATCATCCCGGTTTGCCTCTGGGTCCCAAATCCGGGGCGGCACGACCGGTCAGCGCGAGCCCCTTAAAGCAGGGAGCCAATGACTTGTTGAAAAAACGCTGGCGCCGGTTGATCCACAAATCACGAGGGCGATCTCCGGGCGCAACTGCTCGCTTGCGCGTAGGCTTTTTTTATGGATAAGACCGAGCCGATGCAGCAGCCACTGACCTTCCAACAATCGACGGAAACGCAACAACACCCGCACGCGATTCGATCGGATGCGGCTTGCCCATGGCGGTTCTCCTTCCATGCGCAAAGGGAATCATAAATCAGACAATTTGGGAATTTGAATCAGGAAAACCACATCCTGCTTCAGATTAGTTTTCGCGCCATTTAAGAGGGAAAACTGGTCTACCCGCCGCCGCTGCCGGGGCCATTGCCGCCGATCCAACGTCTTGCCGCCAAAGCTTCGCATCTTGTTCTTCACGCACTGATGATCACTATGCCGCTGATCGGCTGGGGCATGCTGTCGGCCGCTGGATATCCGATTGTGCTGTATGGCCCATTAGCGCTGCCCGCGATCCTTCCGGCGAATGCGGCGCTATATTCTGTGCTGCGAGGAGCCCATACGGTCCTCGCCTATCTGTTTTGCGACTGTCCTCGTGCATCTCGGAGCTGCCCTCTTCCACGGGTTGGTTCGCAGACACGGTTTTTGAGGCATGGCCTTCGACACCAAGGAGAAGTAGCAGACCTCTTCGCCGACTTGAAGAAAGTCGTGTCCTTCGGCCCAGAGGGATCAACCGCCCGACTGCTCGCGAATGGTTTCGGGGAGGTTTTCCACCAGCCGTGCGACCGCTGGCGACCGCTGGCTTCGGCGTGATGCAAAGCCAGCGGCATACTGACCGCCTGGGAGGCATCCAGTGCGACAAGTTTAACGCTAACTTCTGATTTCCGACAGAAGGCTGAAAGACGCCGACCGTCATAGCGTAGTCCGCAACGGCGCGGCCCTCAACGAGGGCAATCCAACGTTTCCATGCCAAGACGCGCGATATACTGCTTAAAACCGCCGTCGCTGGAAAGGGCGCAAGCTATTGCGAGAAGACTGCGCTCGGTCTTACCCAACGCAATCAATCCCGGTGCACGGGCACGGTGAAGGCTGTTACAAGCGGCACATTGCCTTCCAGCCGGTGGATTTCGACCAAACATGTCTGGGCGCTGCAGCCTTGCGACAGCGCCGAGGCGCCCTGGTCGAGCGTCACCGCATTCGGATTGCCGTGCTTTTCAAGTCCGGTCGAAAAGTCCGGATCGAACCAGGCCCCGGTCGACAGGCGCAGCACGCCCGGCATCACCGCATCCGTCACACGGGCGGACGACAGGCAGCGGCCACGGTCATTGAATAGCTCGACCACATCGCTGTCGGCGATACCGCGTGCCGCAGCATCGTCCGGATGAATGTCGACCGGCTCACGGCCGTTGATCTTTCCGGCCCGGCTATGCGGGCTGGCGTCCAACTGGCTGTGCAGGCGACGGGTCGGCTGGTCGGAAATCAGGTGCAGGCTGCCCGCGGGGCTGTCGACACTGCCGAGCCATTCCGGCGGCGGCATCCAGGTCGGGTGGGCCGGGCAATCATCGAGATCGAATCCGGCCAGCGTTTCAGAAAAGATCTCGATCCTGCCGGACGGGGTGGGCACCGGAAAGGCCGCCACGTCGTTGCGGAACTGTTCCAGCATGATCATCGGCTTTGCCATCGGCTGCAGGTCGAACAGGCCCTCCTCCCAGAAGCGCTCGAAATCGGGCATGTCGATGCCCTTCTCGGCCGCGTTGGTGCGGGTGATGCCGTAGAGACGCCTCAGCCAGCCGTCCTCGTCCAGCCCATCGTCGAAATTGACATTCATGCGCTTGCCGAGTTCGCAGAAAATCGAGAAATCGTCGCGCGCCTCGGCAAAGGGTTCTGACACTTTCTTCATCGCCACGATAAAATCCTCGCCGCCGGAGGCGCCGATATCATTGCGTTCCAGCGGCGTCGTCACCGGCAGCACGATGTCGGCCAGCTTGGCCGTCGGCGTCCAGTAGGGCTCGTTGACGATGATCGTCTCCGGTCGTTCCCAGGCTTTGAGCAGCCGGTTGAGGTCCTGGTGGTGATGGAACGGGTTGCCGCCGGCCCAGTAGACCGCCTTGATATCCGGATAGCTGTGGGTCACGCCGTTGTAGGTAAAGGTCTCGCCGGGCCGGGTCAGCAGGTCGGCGATACGGGCCACGGGGATGAAGGCCGGGCACGGATTGTTACCTTGCGGAAAAGCGCCGGCCTTGAATTTCACATTGGCATGGCCAACCGAATTTAGCGCCCCGTAGCCGACGCCAAAGCCACCGCCCGGCAGGCCGATCTGGCCGAGCATGGCGGCCAGCGTCACGAGCATCCAGAACGGCTGTTCACCGTGGACGGCGCGCTGCAGCGACCAGGACATGTTCAACATCGTCCGCGCCCTTGCCATCTGGCGGGCCAGTTCGGGGATTCGATCCGCCACGACGCCGGTAATCCCTGTGGCCCATTCGGGTGTTTTCGCGACACCGTCCGATGCGCCGACCACATAGGCTTCGAACCGGTCGAAGCCGACGCAATGGCTGGCGAGGAAGGTTCGGTCGGCCAGGTTTTCAGCGATCAGCGTATGGGCGATGCCCAGCATCAGCGCCACGTCGGTATTCGGACGGATCGCCAGCCACTCGGCCTCGACTGGCATGTTGTCCGATACCGGGCTGATATTGACGAAGTTTGCTCCCCGCGCCTGCATTGCCTGCATGCCCGGCGTCACCCGATGGCGGCCGGCTCCACCCGCTGACATCTGCGCATTTTTCACCGGAACTCCGCCGAAGGTGACGAACAGTTCGGTGTGTTCAGCCATCACTTCCCAGGAGGTATGCTGATCGAGCAGGATTTCCGTCGAAGCGACCACGTGCGGCAGGATCACCCGTCCGGCGCCGAGACTGTAGTTGTCGACATGGCTGACATAGCCTCCGATCAGGTTGAGAAACCGGTGCACCTGACTTTGCGCGTGATGAAACCGGCCGGCGCTGGCCCAGCCATAGGAGCCGCCGAAGATCGCCTGATTGCCATGGTTCTTGACGATCCTGTCGAGATCCTTGGCGACGAGATCCAGCGCGACATCCCATTCGACTTCTACGAAGGGTTCGCGGCCGCGCAGATGCGGGTTCGTACCGGGGCCGCCTTCGAGCCAGCTCTTGCGGATGGCCGGGCGGGCGATGCGCACCTGCCGGAGCGACGGCGTGGCCATGTGCAGCCCGATCTCCGAGGGATCGGAATCGGCGCTGAGCGCCGTGATGACCGGATAGCCCTGATCGCTGTTGACTTCGTAGATGCCCCAATGGGCCGCTGTATAGGTTTTTGACTTGCGCATGGCTACTTGACCGCCAGGATCTGCGCGTCACGCGATTGCAAGGCATGGATCACGCGGGCGGCGCCATCGTCGATCGCATGCTCGATCGCCGCACGCGCCTTATCCGGCGCCCGCGTGCGCAGTGCCTGCAAGAGCTCTTCGTAATTGTGATGCTCGGACATGACACTCTTTTCTTCCGGATAAAGATAATTGAAGCCGGGACCAGCCTTCAGCCATAACGTCTCGATCACCCCGAGCAGCGTCGGCATTTCGGCTGCGGCATACATCCCGAAGCGAAATTCCTTGTTCTTTTGCAGGGCGAGATGCGGATCGGCAGAGTTCTTGGCCGCCAGATAGTCAGCCAGCAACGCCTCCATCCGGGCAATGGCCTCCGGTCGGATCAACGCGGCCGCCTTCGATGCCGCCAGCCCCTCCACGGCCTTGCGGATTTCGGCGATTTCCAAATATTGTGCGACGCTCAAGGTCGGCACGCGAAACGATTGCGCCGGTTCGGCAGTCAACACGCCCGACGAGGCAAACCGCACCAGTGCTTCACGGACCGGGGTAATGCTCATGCCCAGGGAATCCGCCAGATCCTTGGTAACCAGACGGGTGCCTGGCTCCAGGCGACCCTCGATCAGCGCTGCACGTAACTCATCCTCGACGTGGGCCACCAGGCTCTTGCGCGGAGCAGCGCTAAACAAATTTACACTCAAAATAGACTCCTTTTTAGAAAATGCCCGGTTTTTTACCATGTCTCGCGACACGCACATATCTTGTGCAGCAAGAATATATCATATATCGTTCCAGCATTCATAGTCCTTTGGTGCGTCGCAACGTTGCAAGCAAAGGGCTCAAGCCCCAGGAGAAAGTGCGAGCCTCATGAAGAAATTTGCTGCCCTTGCCCTTGCTACCGCGATACTGCTGCCCTTGGCCGCCGTCTCCGCGAGAGCGACTGATATCACGGTCGCCCGTTCGGCCTCCACCACCGCCATGGACCCTGGGTTCCTGCGCGAAAGCGCCACCATCGTCGACAACATTTTCGACACGCTGGTGATGCGCGACAAGGATATGAAGCTTGTTCCAGGGCTGGCCGAATCCTGGACCGCGATCGACGATACCACATGGGAATTCAAACTGCGCGAGGGCGTGAAGTTCCACAATGGTGAAGATTTCAACGCCGACGCCGTCAAGTTCACGATCGATCGTGTTCTCGACCCGGCCGCCAAATCGCCGACACTCTCCTATATCCGCACAATTGCCAACGTCACGGTTGTCGATCCTTACACCGTGCGCATCAAAACCTCGGCTGCCGACCCGCTGCTGCCGACCCGTATGAGCCGTTACCCCGCCTATATCGTGCCGCCGAAATATGTCACCGAAGTCGGCAACAACGTGTTTGCCACCAAGCCTGTCGGCACAGGCCCCTACAAGTTCGTCGAGTTCATTCCGGACCAGCACGTCATCCTGCAGGCCAACAAGGATTACTGGCGCGGTGCGCCTTCGATCGACAAGGTCACATGGCGTGCCATTCCCGATGGCACCGCCCGCCTGACCGCGCTGGTCACCGGCGAAGTCGACCTGATCGAGAACGTGCCGGTCGATCTGGCGCCGATGATCGCCTCTAGCCCGGATGCCGATCTGGTGCCGGTCAAGAATGGCGGCCTGACCATCTATCTCGGCCTGGTAATGAACCAGAAGCCGCTCGACAACGTCAAGGTCCGCCAGGCCCTCGACATGGCAATCGACCGTCCGGCGATCGTGAAGAACATCCTGCAGGACATGGCCACCGCCAAGGGCACCCAGGTCGGCCCGGCCGATTTCGGCTATCTCGACATTCCGGTGACCAAATTCGACCCGGCCAAGGCCAAGGCGCTGCTGGCTGAAGCCGGTTATCCAAACGGCTTTACCATCAAGATGCAGTCGACCACCCGCTATATGAAGGACGGCGAGGTTGCCCAGGCAATCGCCCAGCAGTTCGGCGATATCGGCGTCAAGATCGAGCAGGAAGTGCTCGACTGGTCGGTCTACACCCAGCAGGTACCGCGCAAGGGCCCGATCTTTATGCTCGGCTGGGGCTCGACCCAGACACTGGATGCGGATGCCGCCGTCTACGCGATCATGAAGACTGGAGAGCCCTATTCGACCGCCTCGATCCCCGAACTCGACAAGCTGCTTGACGAAAGCCGCAGCATCGTCGATCCGGCGGCCCGCAAGGTGGTGCTCGAGAAGATCCAGACACTGTCGGCCGAGCAGGTTCCGCTGATCCCGCTCTATCAGGAAGACAGCATCTATGGGAAAAGCAAGAAGATCACCTTCGAAGGCCGTCCCGATGCGCGCATCCCGATCTTCGACATCAAGACAAAGTAAGCAATGACCCGGTTCTGGAATGTGAAAGACAATGCCGACGCCGTGCTGGCGATCACCCTGCTGATCGCCATCGTCGCCCTGTGTATCGTGGTGCCGATGGCCTGGCCGGTGGATGCCACGCGCGGTCTGCTGACCGCCACATTCCGACCGCCATTGACCACCGTCGGGGACCAGATCTTTCCCCTCGGCACAGACCAGCTCGGGCGCGATCTCCTCGCCCGGCTGGGTTTGGGAACGTTGATATCGCTCTGCATCGTTCTGTCGGCCTCGGTAATTTCGGTGGTCCTCGGCACCACGCTCGGGATGATTGCCGGTTATTTCGGCGGCTGGGTTGACGTGATCATTATGCGCGCCGTCGATATCCAGCTTGCCATTCCCTTCATTCTCCTGATCCTGCTGATCGTCGCCGTGATCGGCCCGAGCATGGCCAATCTGGTGATCGTGCTTGGGGTCACCGGCTGGGCGATTTTTGCCCGCGTCGCCCGCGCCCGCACGCTGGAAGTGCGCGAACTGGAATATATCGACGCCTCGCGCGCCATCGGCCTGTCGCAGGCCGGCATCATTTTTCGCCACGTGCTGCCCAACATTCTTGGGCCCCAGACCGTGCTGCTGACGCTCGATCTGCCGCGGCTGATCATTCTGGAAGCCTCGGTCGGTTTTCTCGGACTAGGCGTACAGCCGCCGACGCCGACGCTCGGCAACCTGATCGGCGAAGGCCGCTCTTATATTCTTCTCGCCAACTGGCTGGTGCTCTATCCCGGCCTGGTGATCGGCGCTTTTGTCATCGGCTGCAATCTGCTGGGCGACTGGCTGGTCCGGCGCGCCGACAGCAGGAATTCTTAAGCCCATGAAAGTTCTGACCTATATCGGCGGTCGCGCGCTTCAGGGTCTGCTCGTCATGGCCGGCGTCTCGATGATCGTGTTCTTTGCCCTGTTTCTGACCGGCGATCCGGCAGCCCTGATGATGTCGCCCGACGCCTCGCGCGCCGAAATCGAAGCCTTCCGCCAGGCGATGGGCTTCAACGATCCGGTCTGGGTCCAGTATGGCCGCTTCGTCGGCGGTGTGTTGCAGGGAGAACTCGGCACCTCGCTGCGCTTTCAACGCCCGGCCCTAGATCTGGTGATGGAACGGCTACCGGCCACCGCTCTGCTAGCCTGCGTCGCATTGGTCTGGAGCTCCCTGCTCGGCTTCCTGCTCGGCACGATCGCGGCCGTGCGCAAGAACAGCGGCATCGATTTCGCCATCCGCGTCATTTCGCTGCTCGGCCAGGCCATTCCGGTGTTCTGGCTGGCGCTGCTGCTGATCATCGGCTTCTCGCTGAAACTGCGCTGGCTGCCGAGCAGCGGCATCGGCAGCTTGAAACAGCTGGTGCTGCCCTCGATCGCGCTCGGCGCCTATTATCTCAGTGCCATCACCCGGCTGGTGCGTGCCAGCCTGATCGAAGTTCTGGGCGAAAACTATATCCGCACGGCGCGCGCAAAAGGTCTGTCGCACTGGCGGGTGGTCGTCCACCACGCATTGCGCAATGCGCTGATACCAGTGATTACCGTCCAGGGCATGTATTTCGCCTCGCTGCTCGGCGGCGCGCTGGTGACCGAGATCATCTTTGCCTGGCCGGGCATCGGCCGGCTGGCGGTGGAATCGATCCAAAACCGCGATTTCCCGGTGGTGCAGGCGATCGTGCTGTTTGCCGCCGCCGTATTCGTGGTCGTCAATTTCCTGGTCGATCTCGCCTACGTCTGGCTCAACCCGCGGATCCGGCTGTGACCGGCGCAGTCTCTGCCCTCGCGCAAAACGCCCTGGATCTGACACAGGCCTGGTGCCGCATCCCGTCGGTCCGCGGCAATGATGTTGCGATGGCCGAGCAGGTGCAGGCGATCGTCGACTGGCTGTTCCAGGAACTGGGTGCGGACATCGTTTCCGCTCAATCGTCCAAGGGACGGCCGCCGGTGATCCACGCGCGCCTGAACATGGGTTCCAGGGACACTGTCGTCCTCTACAACATGTACGATGTGATGCCAGCGACTGCCGAAGGCTGGTCGGTCGATCCCTTCGAAGGCGGCATTGTCGATCTCGACGGCATCGGGCCAAGCTTTGTCGCCCGCGGTGCGGAAAACAATAAGGGGCCGCTGGCCGGCATGCTCTGCGTGCTCAAGGAACTGGTGGACAGTAGCCGGCTGCTGGTCAATGTCGAGATCCTGATCGAAGGCGAGGAAGAAAGTGGCAGCGGTGCGCTGCGCGACTATCTCCTCGATCCCGACTGCCCGGTGCGCCCGAGCAGGGCTGCGATCTTTCCGTCTTTCTGCGAGTATGGCGGCGGCCCGCCGCGTGTCTATCTCGGCTTTTCCGGTATCGCCAAGGGCGAGATCCGAGTCGATGCAGGCGCGTGGGGCGGCCCCAAATCGCCGATCCATTCGAGCAACGCCCCCTGGATCGCTAACCCGGCCAGCCGCCTGATCGAAGCGCTTTCCCACTTCGGCCAAGCTCCGAACGGCCGGCTTGGACAGATCGATCTGGACGCCGAGGCGCAAGAAATCATCGCCACGCTCGCCAAGCACTTCGAGCCCGCGGCCGAACTGCGCTTTCGCAACACCGACCGCTTTTCGCTGGAAGCGGATGCCGGCGGATTGCTGAGCCACGTACTGTCGACCGCCTCGCTAAACCTGTCGAGCTTGAATACCGAACCGCAAAAATCCGACGCCATCATTCCGCCTGCCGCATCGGCTGGCTTCGACTTGCGCTGCCCGCCGTCGCTCGTCCCCGCAGACTATATCGACGGGTTTCGCTCGAAGCTCGACGTCAAGGCGATCGAAGGCGTGACGATCAGCGTTGCCGACAGCTATCCCGGTCACCGGTTCACACGCCGTGCCGCCGGGGTCGACGCGCTGCTCGATGCCTATTCCGCGACGTCCCAAAAGCCGCAGATCTGGCCTTGGGCGATCGGCGCCGCGCCGGCCTATGCCTTTGCCCGCCACGCCGAAAGCTTTCTGCTTGCTGGTGCCGGCCGCGGCGGCAACGCGCATGGTATCGACGAGTTTCTGACGCTGGAGGGTTTCGAGCGTTTTCTTGTCTCGCTTGCTGTGTGGCTCACGTCCATGGATTCATCCGATCCGTTTGACGGGGGCGGCTGACATGATCTCGATGCGCTATCTGTCCCGCACGGACGCATTGGCCGCCGGCGCCGGAGACTGGGACCTGGCGGTTGCGGACGTCCGCGACGCGATCGGTCTCTATCACAGCGGGCAAGCCTCGATGGTGGCCGAAAGCGTCATGCCGATGGGCGCCGATCCGCGCGAAAAGGCCTACGGCCTACCGGCTTCTCTCGGTGGGCGCTTCGATGCCGCCGGCCTGAAATGGACGGTGCATCGCGCCGATCCGGTCGGCGACCTGCCCAGCATCACCAGCACCACCTTCATCAATCGCCTGAGCGACGGCCGGCCGCTCGGTCTGGTCGAGAGCGGTTTGCTCACCACCATACGAACGGCAGCCGTCTCGGCACTGGCGATCGAGTGCCTGCTGCCGCAACCACCGCGCCGGGCAACACTTCTCGGAGCCGGACGACAGGCGGAAAGCCATCTGGCCATGCTGATGGCGCGGTTTCCGACGCTCGAAGTGATCCATCTCTGGAACCGGACGGCGGCGCGTCTTGACGCCCTCGTTCAAGCTCTGCCCGATGAGACGTCGAGTGGTGATCGACGACCCAACCTTGTGCGCCACCAAACGCTGGACGCAGCAATCGACGAAACGGACGTGATCCTCTGCTGCACGTCAGCGCCGGCACCCATTTTGCTGCCCTCCGCGGTGCGCGCGGATCGTCTTATCATCCAGGCCGGCTTCCACGAAGCCAGCTTCGACACCATTGCCGCCTGCGACATCGTCACCGCCGATCTCTGGAGTGATTTTGCCGAAAAGAGTGCCAAAAGCCTGTTCCAGATGTATCGGGCCGGCCGGTTCCGGCCGGAGCAGGTCGCCGCCGATCTGGCCGCGCTGGTGGTCGATGGCTGGCGCCCGCCGATCGGCAGTTCGCTGTATTTCTCCAGTTTCGGCCTTAACCTGTTCGACATCGCGCTGGCCCGGCGGGTGCTGCAACAAGCCGAGCGCAACAATATCGGCACGGTTCTGCCGCTGCTCTAACGAATAGAGGTTTTTCGATGCCCATTCTGATTTCCGCCTCCGAACTGCTCGCCCGTCTCGGCGAAGACGGGCTCGTGCTGGTGGATGTCCGCCCCGAAGCCGACTGGCGCACCTCCACCCTGCCCGGCGCCGTCAGCCTGAATGTCTATGATTATTTCATTCCGGAAAGCGACGAGGCCGGTATCGCCGGCATGGCGGCCGGAGCGCTGACCGCCTTCAAGGCGCTGTCGATCGACAAAGCCATGACCACGGTGTTTTTCGAGAACCAGACCGGGATGATCTCGCCGCGGGGTCTGTGGTTTCACGAGCTTGTCGGGCTGCAGGGCGGCCTGATCCTCGATGGCGGCTATCAGGCCTGGCTTGCGGCCGGCGGCGCGGTGGCCCCGGGCGAAGGCGTGCCAGCGGCGATCACCCAGTCAGATACACCATCGCCGCAGACCGACTTTCACCGCGAAATTGTCGCTTCGACCAATGAAGTTCTTGCCCACGATCCGTCGACCACCGATATTTTCGACACCCGCCGGCGGACCGAATTCGAAGGCACCTTCCTGCACCCCTGCTGCTCCCGTCCGGGCCGCATTCCGGATGCCAAATTGATGTATTTCGAGGACATGCTGGTCGACGGCCACTATCGTCCGGCCGCCGAGATTCGGGCGCGCGCGCTGGATGCCGGCCTGTCGCTCGATCATACCATCATCAGCTACTGCCACCGCGGTGCCCGCGCCGCGACCGCACTCTATGGCCTGCGTCTCGCCGGTTTCAACGATACCCGGATCTTTGTCGGCTCCTGGCATGAATGGGCCGGCAACAGCGCCTTGCCGCTGCATATCGGACCCTGCAAATCGGCTTGAACCGGGCCTAGAGCCAGGCCTGCAAGTCGAGCTTGCTACCTTCAGTGAACCGCGAAAAGCAGAAGGCCGACGGATCGACGGCCGGTGTGGTGCCCGTCGCCATATCAGCCAGCAATTCGCCGGCGCCCGGACCGATGCCAAAACCATGGCCGGCAAAGCCGGTACCGATGATCAGGCCCGGCACGGCATCAAGCCTGGAAATCACCGGGATCGCGTCGGGCGTGGTGTCGATCATCCCGGCCCAGCTCTGGACGATCGGCACCCCGGCGAAGGACGGCAGGGCAGCGGCGATGCTGGCCTGCACCTTGGCGACGGTTTGCAGATCCGGTTTCGGATCAAGAATCCGCACCGCTTCATAGATCGAGCGCTTGTCGGGGCTGCCGGGATGCCAGTTGAGCGCTTCATCGATGAAGGCACGTCCGAGCCGCAACGTCATGCCCTTGCGCTCCATCAGGTAGGCGGGCAGAAACTGGCGGAAAAAGCGGATGCTGTCCGGTACGATCTCGGCGGCGCTGATGGCGGAACTGGCAATGGTATAGCCGCCATCCAGCCGTTTGCGCAGCGCAAATTCGGAAAAGCTCATGGCCGAGTCGATGCCGGCGTCGAGCGGCCCGGTGCGATAGGCGGTCGACAGCACCTTCAGCTGCGGCAGTGTCACTCCGACGCCGGACAACAGCAGCCGCGACCACGAGCCGCCGGCAACGATGACCGTGCTCGCCCGCACACGCCCTTGCTCAGTGACCACCCCGGATACCCGCCCGGCGGACATATCGATGCTGCGCACGGCACAATGCTGCAGCAGATGGGCGCCGGACCGGATCGCCGCATCGGCCATCGCCGGCACCGCCATCTGTGGCTCGGCCCGACCGTCGTCCGGCGTATAGAGCGCGCCAACACAGCTGCGCGTCAATCCGGGCGTGCGCGCCGCTACCTCCTCGCCGGACAACAATGCAGCATCAATGCCGAGCGCGCGGGCATACTCGGCCCAGCGGCTATGCCGTCCGCGCGCCTGTTCGGTCTTTTGCGCATAGATGATGCCGGCGCGGCGATAGCCGGTTTCGGCCTCAACCGTCTTGTTCATCTCCTGCCACAGGGTGGCCGAGCGCTGCATCAGTGGCAGTTCGCGCAGGTCGCGGCCGGCAACGCGCACCCAGCCCCAGTTGCGGCTCGACTGTTCGGCGGCGATCCGGCCCTTTTCGAACAGGGCGACGGCGACGCCAAGACGCGCCAGCCAGAGCGCCGTGCTGACACCCACGATGCCGCCGCCGATGATGGCGATGTCGACCGCTTCCGGCAGGGTTTCCGTGGTGGCGACCGGCTGGACCGCAGGGCCGGTGGAGGCAAGGGTGGCGCTCATGGTCAGTAGCAATCCTCAACGGTGAAATGCACGGGGATTTCGGCGATGCTGGCGGTCTTTGGCAGTTCCAGCACCATCTGCACGATCCTGGCAATATCGTCCGGCTGGGTCAGCGCCGCGCTATCGGTGTCGGTCAGCGCGCCGGCCATGTCGGTGGCCACGAAACTCGGGCAGATCGCCGTTGCCCGCACACCGGAAGCGCCACCGCATTGGCGCAGCCCGTGCGACAGGGCGACGGCCGCAAATTTCGACATGGCGTAGAGGCCGGAACCCGCCGATTTTACCCGCTTGCCGGACAGTGATGCCATGGTAACGATGCGGCCGGCCGGGGCCTGCTCCAGATATGGCCAGGCGAGCTGGCTGAGACGCATCGGCGACTTGACGTTGACGGCAAAAATCAGGTCGAAATCTTCGTCGCGCGCTTCCAACACCGTCTTCTTCAGCATGATGCCGGCATTGTGGACGAGGCCGTCGAGCCGGCCGAACCGGCCAATGGTCTGCTCGACCCAGCCACGTTCGCTTGCCGCATCCAGCGCGTCGAACCGGCAGGCCAGCACATTGTCGGCCGCCGGCAGCGTCACCGAGGCCGGATCGCGTACCCCAAGGCTGACTGCCCAACCATTCTCGGCCAGACGTGCGGCAATTGCCGCGCCGATGCCGCGAGAAGCGCCACTGATCATCGCAACGCGACGGTCTTCCACCATGTTTTCGATCCTCGTTGAAACTCAGGCGACCCGACGGACATCGGCCCATTCCGGACCCCAGACCTGCACCCGGTGGCCGGGCGAGACTTCACGGTATTGCCGCACCGGCAGCATGTAGTGCGCCGGGCGGATCGGGCTTTTGACCTCGTCATTGTCGAGCGCGCGGCGGATGCCGCGGCGTGCCGGATCAGGAACCGGGACCGCCGCCAGCAGTCGCTTGGTGTAGGGGTGCTGCGGATTACCAAAAATCGCCGCGCGCGGACCGATCTCGACGATCTCGCCGAGATACATCACCGCCACCCGGTGGCTGATGCGCTCGACCACCGCCATGTCGTGGCTGATGAACAGATAGGCGAGCCCGAGGCTTTCCTGCAGATCGAGCATCAGGTTGATCACCTGCGCCTTGATCGACACGTCGAGCGCCGAGACCGCCTCGTCGGCAACGATCACCTTGGGCGCCATCGACAGCGCCCGGGCGATGCAGATGCGCTGCCGCTGGCCGCCAGAAAACTCGTGTGGAAGGCGTTCGGCCATCTCCGGATCGAGGCCGACGCGGCGCAGCAGGTCGGCAACCTTTTCGCGCGCCTGCTGGCGGTCCGACAGGCCGTGCACCAGCAGCGGCTCGGCAATCGCCGCACCCACCCGCATGCGCGGGTCGAGGCTGGCAAACGGATCCTGAAACACCATCTGTATACTTCGGCGCAGCCCACGCAATTCTTCGCCCTTCAGGCCCAGAATATCCTGGCCCGCCAGTTGCACCGAGCCCGAGACGGAGTCGGTCAACCGCATGATGGTCCGCCCGGTCGTTGACTTGCCGCACCCGGATTCGCCGACCAGCGACAGGGTTTCGCCGGCGCGCAGATCGAAGGAGACGTTTTCCACCGCATGCACGCGGCCGGAGACGGCGCCGAAAAAGCCCGACGAGACGTCGAAGCGGGTGGTCAGGTTGCGGACTTCCAGCAACGGCTTTGGATCGACTGACACCGTGTCGGCGACATCGACGGCGCGCACCGGCAGGCCGGTGTCAAGATCAATCAGCGGAAAGCGGGCCGGGCCGAGATGGTCAGCCATCGATCCGAGTTTCGGCACGGCCGACAGCAAGGCACGGGTATAGGGCTTTTCGGGAGCGGCAAAGATCTGCTCGGTGCGGCCGCGCTCGATCGCCTCGCCCTTGTACATGACGATGGTGCGGTCGGCGATTTCCGCGACCACGCCCATGTCGTGGGTGATGAAGAGAACGGCCATGTCCTCTTCCTCCTGCAGCAGCTTGATCAGCTCGAGGATCTGCGCCTGAATGGTGACGTCGAGCGCCGTTGTCGGCTCATCGGCGATCAGCAGTTTTGGCCGGCAGGCGAGCGCAATGGCGATCATGATGCGCTGGCGCATGCCGCCGGACAGCTGGTGCGGATATTCGTTGAAACGGGTCGTGGCAGCCGGGATGCGGACTTTTTCCAAAAGATGCATGGTTTCCGCCTTGGCATCGCGAATTGAGATTGGCTGGTGGCACATCAACACTTCGGATATCTGGTCGCCAATGGTCAGCGACGGATTGAGGCTGGTCATCGGCTCCTGGAAGATCATGGCAATATCGTTACCGCGAATTTTTCGCATTTCCGATTCCGGCAGCTTCAGCAGATCCTGATCACCAAGCATGACGCTGCCTTCGATCCGGGTGTTCTGCGCGGCATGCAGCCGCATGATCGACAGCGCCGTGACGCTCTTGCCCGAGCCGGATTCGCCGACCAGCGCCACCGTCTCGCGCGGCATGATGTCGAACGAGACGTCGCGCACCACCGGATGCCAGAGACCCTTGCGGCGGAAGGAGGTTTTCAGCGACGAGACGGTCATCACGGGATTGGTCATGTGGGTACGCCTCATGGCTGGAGCGATGGAAAATCGACGGTCGCGGCCCCGCACCTTAGAGCCTGGGCGATTTTTGTGCACCGAAAAAACCTGCCGCGAAAACCGCTTGCCGATCACGATATATGATATATTCTTTGGCTGCAACGCAATTGCGGACCGGAAAACACCCGCTTTTGCCGTCTTTCAAAGCCGCGCCAAATGCGTGCCAGTCAGGAATTCCAGCATGAACCTCGAAGACATTCCCAGGCTTTCCCTTGGCTACCTGCCGACCCCGATCGAGAAGATGGCGCGCCTGAGCGTGGAGATGGGCATCAACCTTTCGGTCAAGCGCGACGATTTCACCGGCTTTGGCGGCGGCGGCAACAAGGTGCGCAAGCTCGAGTTCCTGATGGCCGACGCCGTTGCCCAGGGCGCCAAAGTGCTGATCACCACCGGCGGCCACCAGTCCAACCATGCCCGCATGACCGCCGCGGCCGCGCGAAAATTCGGCATGAAGCCGGTCCTGGTGCTGCGCGGCAATCGCCCCGACGTCTATCAGGGCAATCTTCTGCTCGACCACCTGCTCGGCGCCGAGATCGACTTCCTCGATCCCGAGGCCTATTTCACCGAGATCAACCCGCGCATGCAGCGATATGCCGACGAGGCAACTGCGCGCGGCGAGAAGGCCTATATCATCCCGCTCGGCGGCGCGAGCGCGCTCGGCGCGATGGGCTATGTCAATGCCGTCAAGGAACTGTCGGAACAGTACAAGACCGCCGGCCAGCCGGCGCCGAAATATGTGATTGCCCCAGTCGGAACCGGCGGCACTCTGGCCGGCCTGCTGGTTGGCTGCTCGATCTACTGGCCGGACACCACCGTGTTCGGCATTGCCGTCACCGGCAGCGCCATCCCCTTCTCCGAGCGGATTGCAGTGATGGCCACGGCCGCCGCCGAACTGCTCGGCCTCGACCGGACATGGACCGCTGCGGACGTGCGCATCGAGACCGACTACATCGGTCCCGGCTATTCGATCCCCAGCGAAGACGGCAATGCCGCGATCAAGATCGCGGCGCAGACCGAAGGCATGCTGCTCGACCCGGTCTATACCGGCAAGGCCTTTGCCGGCATCCTCGATTGCGCCAAGCGCGGCACGATCGAGCCGGGCAGTGACGTGCTGTTCGTCCATTGCGGCGGCTCGCCGGCGCTGTTTCCGCACGCCGAACTGCTGACCCAGGACAAGGACGCCTGATCATGGCCTATCGCATTGGCTGCGACGTCGGCGGCACCTTTACCGATCTCTGCCTGTTCGACGAGGCGAGTGGAAAGACCTTCTTCGTCAAGACACCGACCACCACCGGCCATCAGGCCACCGCCGTGATCGCGGCCACCCGCACGGCCCTTGAAATGGCCGGACTGCAGGCCCGCGATCTCGACGGTTTTGCCCATGGCACCACGGTTGCGACCAATGCGATCCTCGAGCGCAAGGGCGCCCGCACCGCCCTGCTCGTCACAGAAGGTTTTCGCGACATCCTGATGATCGGCCGCCAGACGCGCGCCCATCTCTACGATCAGCATGCGCGCAAACCCGAACCACTGGTGCCGCGGCATCTGGTGTTTGAAGTTACCGAACGGGTCGGTCCCGATGGCACCGTGACAACACCGCTCGACGAGACCGCCCTGCGCGCCACGATCGTGCGCATGGTGGCGGAAGAGGTGGAAACGGTCGCCATCACCTTCCTGCATTCGTATGCCAATGCCGCGCATGAGCGTCGCGTTGCCGAGATCGTTGCAGACATCGCGCCCGGCCTGAAAATCTCGATCTCGTCCGACGTGCTGGCCGAGCCTGGCGAATTCGAGCGCGCCTCGACCACGGTGATGAACGCCTATCTGATGCCGCCGCTCAAGGACTATCTCGGCCGCATCGCCATGACCCTGATTGCCGACGGCGTCACCGTCGAGCCGGCGATCATGCAGTCGGGCGGCGGCGTCATGCCGATCGAGACCGCCAGCGGCACCAAGGCCGTGCACACCTGCCTGTCCGGCCCAGCCGCTGGCATGACCGGCGCCCGTCGATTCGGCGAGGCCGCCGGCTACGCAAATATCGTCACCATCGACATGGGCGGCACCAGCTTTGACGTCGGTCTGATCCAGGACGGCCAGATTCTGACGCGCTACGAGAGCGAGATCGAAGGCTTTCCGCTGCGGGTGCCGATGTTCGATATCATCACGCTCGGCGCCGGCGGCGGCAGCATTGCCAGCATCGATGCCGGCGGACTGCTGAAAGTCGGCCCGGAAAGCGCCGGCGCACGCCCGGGTCCGGCCGCTTACGGCAAGGGCGGCGATCGCCCCACCGTCACCGACGCCAATGTCGTACTCGGCCGCCTGCGGCCCGGCCGCGCGCTCGGCGGCGGCATCGTCATCGATCGCGAGAAGGCTGCTACCGCCATCCAGACGCATGTTGCGCAGCATCTCGGCATTTCCGTCGAGGAAGCCGCCGTCGGCATGCTGCAGGTGGTCAATGCCGCAATGGTACGCGGCATGCGCCGTATCACCGTCGAGCGTGGGCTGGAACCGCGCGATTTTGCCGTTATGGCCTTTGGTGGCGCCGGTCCGCTGCATGCAGTTGACCTCTGCGCCGAGCTCGACGTCGAGACCGTGATCGTACCGCCGTCACCCGGTCTGCTCTGCGGCATTGGCTTGCTGCTGGCGCCCTGGAAGCACGATGAGACGGCAATGCTCAGCAAGGCCGCCAGCGCGCTCACCGGCACGATCATCGATGCCGAAATTGCCGCCCTGCAGGAAAAGCTGGCCAACCAGGCCGGCCGCGACCAGATCGACATGGCGTCCGTGACCATCACCCCGGTACTGGAAATGCGCTATCGCGGCCAGGGCCACCAGATGCCCGTGGCCTACAGTGCCAATGATCTGGCGCAAGCCGTCGATGGTTTTCACGCCGCCCACAAGCGCAGTTTCGGCTATGACCGCCGCGGCGAAGAGGTCGAGGTCACGCTGATCCGCCTGAGCGGTACGGCGCCGGCGCCGACCGACAAATTGCCGCTGCCGACGATCGTCGAAGGCGAGGATCCCGTGATCGCCCGTTCGCCGCTCTGGGTGGATGGCGGCATGCAGGAGGTGCCGGTCTATGACCGCGCCCGCCTGGTGCCCGGCACCGCACTCACCGGCCCACTGATCATCGAGCAGCAGGACACGACGCTGATTGTCGGCCACCAGACTTTGACCGTGGATGCCTTTGGCAGCCTCATCATCAGGATGCAGAAATGAGCAAGGACACCATCCTCGCGGAAGTCGTTCGCCACGGGTTGCAGGCGGTCGCGGAAGAAATGGGCGCCGCCCTGATCCGCACCGCCCATTCCGTCAATATCCGCGACCGGCGCGATTTTTCCTGCGGCGTGTTCGATGCGACGGGACGGCTGATTGCCCAGGCGGAGCACATCCCGGTGCATCTCGGGCTGATCGCCGGCGTTGTTGAGCGCTGCATCGCGCAGCTCGGATCCGATATCGCCGCCGATACCATGGTGGTCACCAACGATCCCTGGCTGACCGGCTCGCATCTGCCGGACGTCGTCGTCATTGCCCCGGTCGATCTTGCCGGACAGCGCCTTGGCTATGTCGCCAACATGGCGCATCAAGTCGATCTCGGCGGCATGGCGCCCGGCAGCCTGGCGCTGGGCACCACCGAAATCATGCAGGAAGGCCTGCGCGTTCCGCCGATGCTGCTGGTCCGCGACGGGCAGGTGGAAACGGCAACGCTTTCCCTGTTCAAGCTCGCCAGCCGGACGCCCGACATGGTTGCCGGCGACCTTCTGGCCCAGGCCGCTGCCAACTCCACCGGCGCCCGGCGCCTCGCCAGCCTAGTCGAGCGCACCGGCCATAGCCGCTTCGCTGGCGCCGTCGATACGCTGATTGCAACCACGGCAAAACGGCTTGAACAGCGGTTTCGCGAACTGGAAGGCGCCGTCAGCCAGTTCGTCGACGTGCTGGAATGGAGCGAGAATGGCGAAGACGTCGACCTGCCGGTCAGCGTTCGCCTCACCATCGCTGATGGTCGGCTGCTCGCCGATTTCACCAGCAGCGCCCCGCAGGTCAAAGGCCCGGTCAATGCACCGCGCTTTCTCACCACCAGCTGCGTGCTCTATGTCATCAAGGCGATGCTCGATCCGGAAATCGCCTCCAATGCCGGCCTGTTCGAACAGATCGACGTGATCGTACCCGATCGCAGCATCGTCAATGCCGAGGCGCCCGCCGCCGTCGCGCTCTGCACCTCGATCACCAGCCAGCGGATTACCGACGCGCTGCTGGGCGCCTTCAACCAACTTCTGCCCGGCCGTGAAATCGCTGCCTCGACCGGCAGCATGAACGCGATGATCATGGGTGGCATGAACGACCGGACCGGCCGCGCCTATTCCTATGTCGAGACCTATGGCGGCGGCCAGGGCGCCCTGCCGGGTCGCGACGGCGCCGATGGCGTGCATTCGCACATGACCAACACCGCCAATTCGCCGGTCGAGCTGATCGAGCGCGAATATCCGCTGACCGTGCTGCACTACGGACTGGTGGCCAACAGCGGCGGCGCCGGCGAATTCCGCGGCGGTCATGGATTGACCCGGTCGGTTCGTCTTGATTCCGACGCTGTCGTAACCGTCCACCTCGATCGCACAAGGCATCACCCCTGGGGCGCCAGGGGCGGCGCTTCGGCGAGCTTTTCGCGGCTTACGGTCAGTGATGCAGCTGGCGAGCGCCAGCTTTCCGGCAAGAGCACGACGATGCTAAAGAAGGGGACGATCGTCACGGTCGAGACAGCTGGCGGTGGCGGTTGGGGCAATGCGTCGGACAGACAATCGGACGCGCGCGTCCAGGACCAGCGCGAGGATCTGCTGCTCGCTCCCTGATGCTGGTCAGATCTACAGGCTCATCATGAGCCTGCAAATGGAGGGCCATTCAAGCGGTCTGCGGTTGAAAAGCAACGGCATGGTTCGACTGTTTGGTTGTCAACTGGGCTACAAACGTATGCGGTCGAGGCGCCAAGATGATTTTGCGCGACTGAAGGTGTTGATCTGCTTGGGAGGCTGAACAAAGCTCCGAGGTCTTGAAGGGAATCGGACCATCGACCGGGAGATTTGCCGGTTTGCTAATCTTAGCAAAGTCCAGTGCTGGTCTTGTGGGTTATAGTCTTTCCAGCTATATTACCGGGAATAGCTAGGAGGTCAAAATGTCCAGTTCCCAGACCCGCGCAATTCAAAACTACAGATCCCGCTTGAGTGATCGGGGGCTCGCTCGTTTCGAGGTACTTGGCCGCGACGCTGATCGTGACCTCATCAGAATGTTGGCGCGCCGCCTCGCAGAAAATGGCCCGGAGTCCGCCAAACTGCGTGCGGCTGTAAATGATACCATCAATGGTGACCCGCCCAAAAAGGGCGGAATTCTCGCAGCGCTTCGCCGCTCGCCACTTGTCGGCGCTAACGTTGAAATCTCTCGTCAGCGTGAAGAAGGTCGTGAGATCGATCTTTAATGCGCTATCTTCTCGATACCAATATCCTGAGCAACATCACGAAGCCGGAGCCATCGGTCGCTTTGATGACATGGATGGCCGATCAGATCGACGAGGATCTTTTTATCGCTTCCCTTACCGTGGCTGAAATCCACAAAGGCATCTTGGAGAAGCCCGCCGGCAAGAAGCGGACTTCTCTTGAGAGTTGGTTTGTTGGTGATGATGGGCCGCAGCGTCTCTTTGCCAATCGTATCCTACCCTTTGACGAGACGGCGGCTCTCATATGGGCGCGATTGATGGCCGAAGGAAAAGCAATCGGGCGATCACGCAGTGGCCTTGATACCATCATCGCGGCCACAGCCCAGGCGAACGGATGCATCGTCGTGACCGACAATGAGAAAGACTTTTACGGCATAAAGATAATCAACCCGCTTCGCACCGGCAAAGGCTGAACAATAACTACTCGCCTTGAACAGATACGAACCCGCGACCCGCAGACTGCTAATCTTCCATCTCGCTGATTATCCATTATAATGTCCTTTACCATGGATATACAAACCGAGCGCCGGACGCACTTAACGACACGGTATTCCATGATCGTCGAGTTCGGTAATGCAGCGCCATACAGAATAAAAGCGCTAAGTCGATGTGAGATTCCGATCAGATCGGTCAACACGTCACCGATGACAACACAGGGCGCCATTGTGTTGCCCGTGGTGAACCGCGTCTGCGGGACGAGCTCTACTCCCAAATCGGCGGGTGGGACGCACCCGCCTGATCTGCATTGGCGATATATGGCCTCAATGCTCAAGCAGTGGGAACAGTCCCGCCGTCGATGACGTGCTCCGTGCCGGTGATAGACGATGCTCGATCCGATGCAAGGAATGCGATCAGGTCCGCGACCTCTTCCGGCGCGGCTGGCCGTCCCAGCGGTATGCCGCCGAGCGAGTTCATGATCACCTGCACCGCGTCGTCGTAGCTGATACCGGCTTGATCGGCTATGCGCTGGGCCAGGCCATTGGATCCTGGGCTTGCGATCCAACCGGGAGAGACGCGAACCACTCTTACGCCCTTAGGAGAAACCTCCTTGGAGATGCTTTTGCTGTAGGTGTTGAGAGCCGCTTTGGCCGAGGCGTAACCGGTCGTCGCTTCCGGGAGCGGCAGGATTCTCTGGATCGAGGTGACGTGGATGACGACACCGCTTCCCTGAGCGACCATGCCAGGAATCAGAGCACGATCGAGTCGGACCGCCGGGAAGAAGTTAAGGTTGAACTCCTTGTCCCACTCCTCGTCCGTGAGCACAGCATAGCCGCCTGAAGGTGCCGAAGAACCGCCCAGCACGTTCACAAGAATATCGAGGCCGCCGAGTTCTCGCTGCACCGCGTCAACGACGGTTTGAACCCCCGTCGGGGTGGTCAGGTCGGCTTCAACGAATGCCGCACCGGAGAAATCTGCCGGCTTGGTGCGAGCGCTGGTCAGCACACGGGCGCCAAGTTCCTTGAAGAGTGCTACGGTTGCAGCGCCGGCGCCCGAAGTGCCGCCGGAAATCAGGGCGCGACGGCCCTGCAATGTGAGGAACTGCGTCATACCGTGATCTCCAGTTCGGCGACCTTGTCGCCCGCGAGAACGAAGAAGAACCGCAGGTCGATGGGGCTTCCGGGGAAGTCGCCGACAGCGTGGGCCGTCACCAGGGTTTTGCCGTTTTCACTGGTGATCAGAAAGGGCTCGACCGTGTAGTTGTATTGCTGGCCTTCGTCGGCCATCCACGTGCGAATGGCATCGCGACCCTTGTGGGTTTTGCCCTTATCCTTCACGATACCGCTTTCGGTAAACGCGGCCGCGACAGTTTCCGGCCCTCCATCGCGGTCAGCATCGAAATAGGCTTTGATGCCCTTGGGTAGCTTTATCGTCATCTGTGTCCTCCAATCATGTTTCCAGCCTTTACCGGCTGGAACTTCGACCCTCTTGCGGCCGAAAAGGTCAATCTAAGGCCATTTGATTGACATGATAACTGGGACAAAGCAGGATGAGGAATTGCGAAAAGAGGGACAATGTCGCGATCTGTTCTTACCGACCTCGATGCCGTTCTGAGCATAGCTCGGCTAGGCTCTTTCCGGGCCGCTGCGCTTGAACTCGGCATGTCTACGACCGCACTGAGCAACGCCATCGCGAAGCTTGAAGAGCGATTGGGCATTCGCCTGTTCAACCGGACAACACGTAGCGTTTCGCTGACTGATGGGGGAAAGACCTTTGTCGAGCGCATTGGACCGGCAATGACCGACATCCACGATGCCATGCTTGCGGCTCAATCGCTTCGGGATACTCCGACAGGCACATTGCGCATCAACGCATTTGCGTCGGCAGCCCGAGAGGTGATGGAACCGCTCATCCTGACGTTCATGCGGCGTTACCCACAAGTCCATGTTGATTTGGTCACGGAGGGTAAACTCGTCGACATCGTCGCGGCAGGCTTCGACCTCGGCCTGAGGACCGTTGATCTCGTTCCCAACGACATGATCGCTCTGCCACTCGGTCTCGATCGTAGCAATGCCGTCGTCGCGTCGCCGGATTTCTTGCGCACTCACGGCACGCCAACCGAACCAGCCGACCTTTATCGGTTCCGCTGCATTCGTGCCCGGCTTCCCAATAATGCCTTGTTTCGATGGCGGTTCGAGAAGGACGGGAATGCCATGCAGATCAATGTACAAGGCTCGATCACGCTGGACGAGCCAAGTCTTGTGAGGATAGCGGCTCAGAACGGCGTTGGAATTGGATATGTCATGGAAGCGGATGTGCGCGATGACATTGCGGCTGGTCGATTGGTGCGCATTCTCGAGGACTGGACCCCTTCCCTGGCACCGCTCGCACTGTACTACCCTGGTAGAAAAAATCCACCGGCCGCCTTCAGTGCGTTCATACAGGCTGCGCGAGAATTTTCCCATCGGTAGTCGTCCGGCGAATATCGACGACATCGTCGTTACGCACCAACATAATTTGACGTCCGTGTGGTTGTGAAGTTTTGCCCGGAAAACGACCGGAATCGGAACATCAAACTGTTCGGAATCTAAAGCCGCATAATCGCATCATGGAGATTGAGAGTAATGCGTTGGCTCCCGGGTTCAGCCCAAAGCGCCCAATGTCGTCCGGACGAGGACGCGCAGCTTCGCGCCCTCATCTCAGCCACTGAGCACGATCTCGACACCTGCCACTTCGTCATCCAGCTTTGCGCCGCTGCCACTTAAGATGTCGAGAGCAGTCCCAAAGCTGGTGCTATTCGAGATCCCCTACGCCATCGTGCTAGCTGCTACTCACCAACGACAATGAGGCCGTTGGAGGTTGCTGCCGTCTGTCGCATCGCTTTCAGCGGCTGATAATCCGGCGCGTCGTAAAAGTCACGAACGGCTTGACGGTTCGGAAACTCCAGCACGACAAGCCACGTCGGGGACCATTGTCCCTCAACGATTTCAGGATGAAGCTCCTTAACGAGTGGTTTGCCACCAAACCGCCCCGCCAAGGCGATCACTGCTCCCTCGTAATGGGTCATCGCGGGCAGATCATGGACAGTGAGATCGATCAGGACTAGGGCGGTCATGGTGTCGTGCCTTAGATTGAGGATTGCGGCGAGGCCGCTCCATTTACAGGGTCATTAGCCGGGCGGCGATATCGACGCGATCAGGCAGCGGTGAAGTCGAGGATTACCTTGCCGCCGCGTTCGGCATGAATAGCCGCCTCGACAATAGCCGACGGCGGATAGACGCCGCTGATCGGGGTATGCAGGTCGCCACTGACGACAAGCGGCAGGACTTCTCTGACGGCGGCGGGTGCTGCTGCGGCCGAGTCCGGGTTGCCAAGGAAGAAGCCGTGGACGGTAACCTGTTTGAAGATTGGCGACCAGGCCGGGATCGACATCGTCGCGCTACCGAGAATGGAATAAGCTACCACTGCCGCGCGAGGCGAGACGATGGTGGATAGCAGTCCAATCGCCTCACCGCCGATCGCATCAATTCCCAGGCCGATGCGGCCGCCGTTGACCGCTTGTTCGGCTTCAGCCGCGGTGTTGTCGCCGGCGACCAGTACCACATCGGCACCCGCTTCCTTCAATTCATCGACAAGCTCGGGGCGACGGACAATATTGAGCGTCTTCAGGCCGCGAGCTTTGGCCACACCGATCACTGCGCGGCCGACCCCCGAATTGGCGGCATTCTGGACCACCCATTCTCCAGGTTCGAGACTGGCATATTTGCTGAGCAATAATGCCGCCGTCGGCGGATTGATACCCAGCATCGAAAGCTGATGTAGGTCGGCATCGGGCAGAGCGAATAGGCCCTCGGCAGAAATGGTCATCCGTTCGCGCCATAGCCAGGTGAAGATAGGAAGAAGCACACGGTCACCGATGGCAAGATGGTCTACGTCCGTTCCCACACCGATAACGCGGCCGACGCCCTCGTTGCCCACGGGTCCGGGTGTCGGCGGCAGAACGGGGAAGCCGCCCCTGATAACATAAACGTCGTGGGGATTAAGCGGGGACGCCTCGAGCTGAACGAGCACCTCGTTCGGGCCAGGAGCTGCTGGCTCAGGGAAGTCGGCGAAGCGCAACACGTCACGGGGCTCGCCGAAGGCGGAAATCTGGATAGCTTTCATCAGGGTCTCCTTGGTCATACGGTCAGTCGTTATCGAAACATCTTTATGGAGTAGCTACTCCATAAATAGTTCATGAACCGCTATCGTGCTTCAGTCAACATAAAAGTGGAGCTATCGCTACAGATATGTTAGGTCCGGTGCAGACGGAGAGATCAAGCCGTTATGCTGACAGCGAGGATGGGACTAACAATGATGATCAAGGGCGATGGCCAGGCGTCGAAAGCGCGTGGACGGCCGCGGCTGTTCGACCAGACAGCGGCGCTTAACCAGGCGATGCGCGTATTCTGGGACAGGGGCTACGAGGGAGCGACCTTCGACGAACTGATCGCCGTGATGGGCCTCAGCCCCTCGAGCTTCTACAACGCTTTTGGCAGCAAGGAGGCCCTCTACCGGGAAGCGGTCGGTGCATATCTCACCGGACCGGGCGGCTTTTTCCCTAAGGCTTTAGCCGGGGGGGGACCGGCGAAGGATGCGTTCGCGCGGCTAATGATGGCTACGGCGGCAGCCTACACTGACGAAGTGGGGCCTGCTGGCTGCATGATCTCCCTGGCCGGGCTGCACGACGCCCCGGACCGCGCAGACTTTCGAGACTTTATGCGTGAAGTCAGAGGGAGGTCGCGCACATTGATGATAGAGCGGCTCGACGAGGGTGTCCGAAACGGCGACCTGCCTGAAGGGACTGACGTCGCCCAGATCGCCGAATTTTTCGAAACAGTATTTAGAGGCCTGGCTGTCCGCGCGCGTGACGGCGCCGATCGCGAGACGCTTGAAAAGATCGGCGTCATGGCGCTCGACGCTTGGCCGGGCGTGCGCGCCTAGTCGTCGCCCTTGTCGACCGTGCTGAAACCTCGCCCAAACGAAAAGTTCTCCGAGGGCAATGGAATGAGGGTCACGAACACATCGTCCGGCCTGATGCCGACATTGTCGTGCAGTCGCTGAACGATTTCCTTCAATAGCACTCGCTTTTGAGACATTGGACGCGACGCCGGAATGTGGACGGAGATGACGATCGCACCCGCTGAGCGTTCCACATTTCCGTAGGAAGGATGCAGAAACATGTAGCCTTCGGCGTGCTCGTTGATCACGACGAACTTATCTTCCGGGGGCAGTCCAAAGCTCTCCTGAAGAGAGTGTGCGAGCGATTCCGCAATCGCTTTACGCTGATCCAGCGAAAACAGATCCTTTGGGACGTGAACGTTAAAAAACGGCATGACATGATCCTCATTCGTAGCGTTTACAGGGGCGCACCGCATAACTGGAGTTATTGCTCCAAATTGCTTTGCTCGCGATTTGCCTGCGCGTCAACTAGTTATTGGAGCCAAGCCTCCAGAAAAATTCCGGCAGGGGTCTTTGTGTCGGAAATCCATAGGGCAGGCGTAGCAATCGGTCACAGCCCTGTGAGGTGTCGGGCGCGGAAAGCGGCTACGGCGGCACCGTCAACACAATATGGAGTCATCCCTCCATATTGTGTTGACACAAGTCGGGACGTCTCTTACGGATATCTGGAGCAATCGCTCCTTAAATCATACGCATGGAGATATTTGATGACCAGAGTAGTTAGAATTCACGAATATGGCGACGCAAGCGTACTCCGGATCGATGACGTAGACGTCCCGGCGCCAGCGGCCGACGAGGTTCAGATCAAGGTCAAGGCAATCGGGATCAACCGTGCGGAGATCATGTTCCGCAATCACGCCTACCTGCAGGATGCACACTTTCCAAGCCGTCTTGGCTACGAAGCCTCAGGCGTCATCGAGATGGTCGGTGCATCTGTCAAAGGTTTCGCCATCGGTGACGTGGTCAGCGTTGTGCCCTCCCCGGACATTTCTAACGGAGGGACCTACGGCGAACTGGTCAATGTGCAATCGCGCTTGGTCGTCAGACATCCGGAGAACTTGTCTTTCGAGCAAGGCGCAGCGGTTTGGATGGCATATGTTACAGCGTGGGGCGGCCTGATCGAGCAGGCAAAGCTCTCACAAGGAGAGGCTGTTATCATCTCCGCAGCGTCAAGCAGTGTCGGCGTCGCGGCGTTCCAGATCGCTAAAACTGTAGGCGCGACCGTCATTGCGACGACGCGAACCAGCGCTAAGCGCCAGGCCCTTCTTGATGCTGGCGCCGACTACGTCGTTGCGACGGAAGAAGAAGACCTTGTTGCTAGGGTTCTTGAAATCACGAATGGCACCGGCGCTCGGGTCGTGTTCGATCCGGTAGGCGGACCTTCGTTCGTGCCTTTGACGGCCGCCATGGCGCGGGGTGGCATCTTGCTTGAATATGGTGTGCTCAGCGCTGAGCCAACGCCATTCCCGCTCCTTACAGTCCTGAGCAAGAGCCTGACCCTGAAGGGCTACCTCTACACCGAAGTCGTGTCGGACGATGCGGTCCTCGAACGCGCCAAGACTTTCATCACAGACGGTTTGGTGTCGTGCGCGCTCAGGCCCCTGATCGCACGTACCTTCGCCTTCGACGACATCCAAAACGCTCATCGTTTTTTGGAATCCAACGAACAAATCGGCAAGGTCGTTGTCAGGCTCTAACCCACTTGCGCCATACCGACTCGACGTCGATCAGGACTAAGCAAGGCCATGAGGTCGCTTTGGGGATTGATCGCGATTTCGACGTGACAGCCAGCACCGATCAGACATGCCCCACGTCCGCGGCCGTCGCGGGCGTGTATTCCTATTTAGCTCGGTCACAGCGACCGCCATTCTACACCCTAAACCGACGTGTGCATGACATTTCAGCTGAGGCGCTCAAGCCTTGGACGATGATTACTGCAATGCACTGGTCGCAATACCAAAGGATCTATGACCATGCGCGCAATGCAAGCAGCTGCCTTCGTCGGCTATGACAACCTCGAGCTGGTCGACGTTCAGAAGCCTGTTGCGACCGACGGCAAGCTGCTGGTACGGAACACCGCAGCGGGGGTCACCCCACTCGACAACACTATGCACATTCATCATCAAGATATGTCCGGTAAACGGCCGTTTTCCGGACGGCGAAAACAGTCGATCCTCACTTTAGTTTTTCAGGGAGCCGCGCGTCCGGAAACCATGTACGGAAAGCAAATGTTCGGACATCGGTAAAGTTTTCCGATTGTTCTCAGGTCTTGAAGGGATACGAACCGTTGACCCGTGTGTCACCTGATCGCGAATTATTTGTCGCTGAGATGCTCGAGGTCTCCCAACAGCAAGAGCATTTCGTTGAGTTTGGTTTTGACATCCCCAAATTTCTTGACCTTCACGAGTTCACCGTGGCCGGATAACATAAGAAAGTTTCAAGAACCCTGTCCGAATGCCGGCACAGCTATATTAGAAATTCGCCGCTCGGCCCGTTAGCTCCGTTGAACCAATTTTTGACGGCGCGCTCGTTCGCAAGCGTCAAGCCGGCGATCGCTTTCACGGCGCTTCTGTCCTCGCCGAGGTCGTTTCGTAGTGCGGTCGCTATTGCAGAAGCAAAGGCCGCAGCGCCCAAGCGCCCTTCAGTCGAAATCGGAAATCCTTTTCCTTTTTTGGACTGAATATTTCGGTCGGTGTTCATAGGCGACATTTCAGTTCCCCTCGAATCAATATCAGGACATGGGAAATGCTTTAAAATGAGCTGCGCGATAAATGAACGGAGCAGGCGATCAGGCACACGAAACTGAACATGTGCGGGCGGCACAGTACGTCCGCATGTCCACTGAGCATCAAAAGTATTCTACTGAGAACCAAGCCATCGAAATCGCCAGGTACGCGCGCGACAACGGCTACGTCATCGTCAAAACATATATGGACTCTGGAAAAAGTGGACCCAAACTTGACGGCAGGGACGCCCTGCAAAGTTTGATCGAGGACGCCAGCAGCGGTCAGACAGATTTCTCGACCATACTTGTCTACGATGTCAGCCGATGGGGTCGCTTCCAAAACGCTGACGAGTCCGCCTATCTTGAGTATCTGTGTACGCGAGCCGGGATTGCCGTTGAATATTGGGCCGAGCAATTTGCCGATGACGGCAGCCTGACGACAACGATCATAAAGAAGATGAAGCGCGCGATGGCCGGTGAATATAGCCAAGATCTGTCCCGCAAGGTTTTTGAGGGTCAACGCCATCTTGTGGAGCTTGGCTATCGCCAAGGCGGGGCGGCCGGCTTTGGATTACGGCGGCAGCTGATCGATGAACGCGGGCAACCGAAGGGTCTGTTGGCGCATGGCGAACGCAAGAATATTCAAACCGACCGCGTCACTCTTGTGCCAGGTCCGGGACCAGAGGTCGCCGTGGTCAATAGGATCTACCGCCTGTTCGTGTAAGATGGACAGAACGAACGCTCTATCGCCAGGATACTAAATTATGTAGCGCACGGATGCTTGTGCGCAGCATAGTTGTCGAGGATGGCGTAGACGGCCCTTTCTTCCGGCACCAGAACGTTAGCCTACGCGGCTCTTCATCATATCGAACGGCAACACGTTGATGGATGGAAGTCGGTCTACCGCTGCGGGTCGGCCAAGATAGTACCCTTGTAGCTGATGAATGCCGTACTCTTGCATTAGGCGCTGATGCTCGATGGTTTCCACGCCTTCGACAAGAATGCGTATTCCACGGTTACGAAGCAGGCTGATGATGTCGAGCATCATTCGTCTTCCTCGCTCCGTGTTGCAATCATGTAGAAATGACCGGTCGATCTTGACGGTATCGAATTCTATCAGACGTAGCCATGACAATCCGGCAAAACCCGTACCGAAGTCATCCAGCCAGACCTGGACGCCCAACTTTCTCAAATCGTTGATGCAGCGCACGACATCCTGGTCTATTTCCAGCTCCATCCCTTCCGTGATTTCGAGAGCGAGCCTTGCTCCTGCTAAACCAAAATCAGCGAGCGTTGAAGCAACAAAACTTGAGAAATCTGGCGTCTTGAGCTCAATCGGCGAAACATTGACACTTGCTACCTCCACCTTATTCTCGGCCAGAAGGTCACAGCAGACGGTGCGTACCGCCCAACGCCCGAGCTCGATTATTGACCCCGATCGTTCGGCGACGGGGATAAAATCGACAGGCGCGATTGTTGTCCCGTCCGGCCGGCGTAAGCGCATTAGCGCTTCGGCAGCCGCCACTCTGCCCGTTTGAACATTTCGGATTGGCTGATAAACCAGGGACACAAGCCGCTGGCTGACCGCGACCTTCAGGATTGCTGCTATGTCTTCCTCGTCATCCCGTGTCCTCGCATCACTAGGATCGAAGACCACCACTGTATTCCGACCACCTTTCTTTGCAGCGTAAAGGGCAAGATCCGCTTCGTGGACAACTCGGTCGAGGTGCTTGGTCTGGTTCCTAGCGAACGACAATCCGATGCTAACAGTGACGATCGAGGTTCCATCTCGTCTATTCTCATGAGGTAAACCCAGCGCACGTATAGCAGACTTGATCGCTTCCGCAAAAGCGATGGCGTCTTCAACACTCTGCTGCTGCGCGATGATTATGAATTCCTCGCCGCCGTAACGCGCAATCCTAGCTCCGTGCGAACTCACAACGTCCTGGAGAAGATGCGACACAGCGACAAGGCACCGATCACCCTCTTGGTGCCCATAGCGGTCGTTGTATCGTTTGAAGTAATCAACATCGAGTAGCAGCACATAGAACATCGACCCATGGTCGAGCCAACGTTGCCAGTAGTCACGTAGTCGCTCATCAACAGCTCGCCGGTTTTCAAGCCCGGTTAATGAATCCGTGTTCGACAAGTGGAGGAGAGCTTTGCCCCTCTCGTCTGCCTCATTATGCTGAATGCGGGCCTCAAGCGCGTTGAGGAAAACTTTGTAACGCTCTCTGTTGAGTTTGAGGTTCACGTATGAAGTGAATATGAAGCAAGAAATGCAGAAGGCTCCGAGGATCAGCTTATAGAGCGGCAACATGGGCGAAAATAGATAGAGCATGCCCAGAAAAATGATCATATTTGCTGTGGAGGCCGTAAGCGCAACGGGAAAGCGAAAGCTGAAAAACAGGTTGACGCTCATCATGAAGATGGCGCCGAAAACCATGTAGTACGAGAGCGCATCCACGGCACTGGACATCTGTGCAGTAAGAATCCAAACGAGATAGGCTACAGATACAGCTGTGGCCGCGACAGCATCGATCAGGCCGGATCTTGCTTCAAAGTATATCAAAACCTCTAAAAACGCTAAGGCACTGACCCCAACGATAAGACGACCCGCAACGGTGTAGTAGGCAACATCACCGATAAAAAGGTAGTCTGTTAGAGAGTACGCTAGATAAGCTGCAACGGCTATCCAAAGGCCTTTGCGAGTAACGCGTTTCCTACCCTGCTCGCTCTCACGCACGTACGAATTACGCAGGTCCTCTGGCGACACCCCTGTACCTTCAGCGACCACACGTGCTTCGGCTGACATGTGATTCATGGCCCGTCATCCAATTCGTTTGCAGTTGCGCGTAACGGATCGCCGCTTGACGTCGATAACGGCATGTGACGCCTGAGACAAATGATAACGGGCTTTTGTCACGGAGGTCGGTCGCTAAACGTGAAGCTTATTTAACAAACTCTAAAAGTTGGTGACGCGTGACTGACCCAATACGGAACACCTGAATAACCCTTGACGGATCGTAGAATGGTGAAGCATCTAACTTTGTATTAATACTCCGTTAATTATGAGGTTTTTTTGGCTCAGCCCCTTTTTTCTCCTGACGGCAAAAGCTTGATCATGCCGCGATCCGTCAGCAACAGTCTCACCTCTCATGAACCGAGCAACCAGGCAAAACTTCTGGCTGAAGCAAAAGCTCAGTTTGCCATTGTCATAAACCTGGCCATGCAGCGATTGGATGCCATGAAAGATCTGCCCGAGATGACCAGATGGTTAATCGGTCAACTGCATGATATCAGGCAAAAGGCAGGGCCGGATGTCTGGCAGAAGCTAGTCCCAATCATACAAGCGCATCCTTCGGCGCAGATAATGCAGCAGTGCCCCTTCACCCGATGGTCGTTCGAGAAGCCTCGCGGATATTCCGGCGATGCAGGACTGATAGACTTCATCTATGGGCATGAGGCGGCTGCCGCAGAGGTCTCCAAGGCAACTCCTGCTGGGCTCCATATCTTTGAGTACACCATCAACGCTCCCGGACCAGTTGCGGTAAGGGAAAGGCGAGACATTCTGACCCGCTACGTTGATGAGACCGCGGCGAGGACAGCCTCGAATACCGAGATCCTGGCGATTGCCGCTGGACATCTTCGTGAAGCGGAGGCATCGACAGCCCTTTTCAAAGGCGAAATTAAGCGCTGGGTGGCCCTCGATCAGGATCCGCAGAGCATCGGCTCAATCATCCGACAATTCAAAGGAACGTCTGTCGATCCGGTCGATGGATCGGTACGTGGGCTCCTCACGGGTAAGCATCAACTTGGAACGTTCGATCTGATTTATGCCGCTGGGCTCTACGATTATCTCAGCGATAAAGTCGCGATCAAGCTTACACAGATCTGCGTCGAGATGCTTAAGCCAGGCGGAACATTCCTGTTCGCCAACTTCTCCAACGAGATGTCTGATGACGGCTATATGGAATCCTATATGAACTGGGAGCTTTTGCAGCGTTCGGAGGCAGACATGTGGCGTATCGTCAACGTCAGCGTTGGTGCGGATACAGTCGATGCTCGCGTTTGGTTCGGGACCAACCGCAACATCATCTACAGCACGGTCAAGAAGCTCCCGTAGGTACACGATCAAGGAAGCTGCACATTCGTTGCCCGCACGCAGCTTTTGCGACGGCAGCATTATTAAGCGACCGGACCTCAATCATGCTTGATGCTGCTGTAGTTTCATCGCCTTGAAGGGGCTGAACTAACGCCCCCGCTATTTGAATGCAGCTAGCGCGCTGAAATTTCGAGGGGGAACGTCGGTTTGCTAAGGGAGAGCGGCTGATATTGGGGGCCGGGATGGGACCGTCCCTTGTTGGAGTTCCGAAAAAACGCAGAAGCGCACAAATCAATTGCTTCCTAGTTTTCAAGTCAATTACATCCGGAGATTAACGACAAGACATTTGGCAAGGTGTCTAGGTGGAATCGCCGCCGGCCTGTCAGTGGCTTGCGGGTGCCCTCGATGCCTCATTTTGGGTAGCGTGCATTGCAGCGAGATGCGGAGGTTTCGCAGGAATCAACTCGGGCAAAAGCTTGCTGGCCAATATATCGTTTGCGCTCGAGCCGTAGCTTGAGCGGCTTCATTATGCCCATTTGCATTTGTGGTCCCGGTGACAAGTTTAGGCTCGAACTACGGCGTCGAGGTACCGAATCGCAGCCTTGATTGCCTGTAGCTGTTTCGCTAGACGAGCGCGTTTCGCCTTGTCTTCGAGCTCACTCTCTAATTCACGCCACGCGAGGTTCTGGACGTAGAGCAAACTTTCCAATGTAACGGGGCGATGGCCAGCTCCAAAACATTGATAGCACGCCTGCTCTTCACCTCTGGGGTTTTTGAAAAGCCCGCTACCGCGACAATTTTTACAGCCCTGCAGATCCATGTTCCATCCTTCTAGGAAAGATGAGCAATACAGAACTGTATGCAATGGTACAAATATTTTGTGAGACGTTGTCCTTTTTATCGAGTTTGGCGACCTCTTAGAGCCACGGCTGCCAGCGCCAGGAGAACTTATAACCTAAGCAGATATCTCTGGCACCGCAACCTTTCCGCGTTTTGCACGTTTAATTCGCTTGTTGTCAAATGCAAACAGGTGCGCGTCGCTTATCCCTCCAAAAAGAACAACCCTGACCGAGAAGCAAACTTTCTGGCTTGTCAGAATGCTTTAGAACCATACGTCGAAAGAATTATCGCGGCCGCTGTTGCGCAGGGATGGGACGAAATGGTTGCCACCGAGGCCGTAATCGCATTGGGCGAGCGCCACGCCCTGGCTAAATTCGCCGACGACCTCGAGCAAAGGATCAAGCGCGCTCCTCCCCTCGACCCCTGGAACATTTGAGTTACCCTCCCTTCATCACCCACTCATTTTTTGAGATCGATTACCCTTTAAATGAGCAACTCATTTCGACCGATATCTGGTTATTCAGAGTATATTCTCTACCTGGATGCTAAAACTCATTGAGCAGTTTCCGCCGGGGCCGTTCCGGCCGATGACGGGGGGCCATCATTTTTTTTCGCTTTGCCAGCCTTACAGAGATGCTTTGAAGGCAGAACTAATCGAGCAGCGAGGTAAGTTTTTCGCTTCTGGATTTATAAAGACTACCGAGCGCGCGGACCTATCTCGAATTGCAACTCTAATCACAGCTGAACGCGCGAAACAGCGAACAGCCTCCGCCATATCCTGATAGACTTGTTTCGCGTCAGAGCTTGACCTCAGCAACGAAGCTGACATCGAAAAGCGCTTAGATGAAGACCGGTGAGCCGGAGCCTCAGAGTAAGCATCCGGTACAGGCCGCAGCTCAGGCGGCTAGCGTTCAGGCGCCTTGTCGTGCGTCAAAAGTCTCCTGCGCAAGCTCGATCTGATGTTTGCTGTCTCGGCTCCATTCAACAAGGGCCGCGACCTGGGAAGCGAAGGAGCGGCCTAGTTGCGTGAGCTCATAGCTTACGCTTGGTGGAACGCTCGCTTCGACATGGCGCACAACATGTCCGTCCCTTTCAAGGCGACGCAGTGTCAAGGTCATCATCCGCTGGGAGATGCCCGACAAGGCGCGTTCCAATTGACGGTAACGACGTGGACCGGGAGTAAGCTCCGCCAACGCCATGACCGTCCACTGTTCGCCCAGTCGATCGAGGATGAGCCGCAGGCCGCAGTCTTCGTGGCCGGTCGCTCCACAAGGGATCAGCGTTGCTGCGGGACGAACATCGATGTGCGTATCGGACAAGATTGTGCCTCCTTATGCGTGCGGTCAGAACCTCCTAGGTAACGAGCAGCACTGACGCAAAAAGGAGCATAGCATGATTTTGATAACGGGAGCATCTGGCCAACTCGCTTCGCTTGTTGCCGATAAGGCGAGAGAGTCGGGCCTGCGGGCTTTGACAGCCAGCCGGTCACCTACCGCTGACAGAAGAGTGGACTTTGATCGACCCGAGACCTTAATTTTCTCGGAAATTAAAACACTGTTTCTCGTCTCCGCCGGATATGCGGAGGACGATGTCGTGATCCGTCGACATGGCGCGGTGCTGGAGGCAGCCGGTCGGCAGGGCGTCAAGCACGTCGTTTATACGAGCCTTTCCCGGGCGAGTGATCATCTCGGCTTCGCGCTCGCCCATCGATGGACCGAACGGGCTGTCATGAACAGCGGCATGGCGTGGACCATCCTGCGAAACGGCCTCTACGCCGAACTGATCGGCGCACTTGCCGCACCTCGCGAAGGCCGAATCATCACCCCCTTCGGCACAGGTCGCATTTCTGCCGTGGCACGGGCTGACCTTGCCGATGCCGCCGTCGCAGTGATGGCGAAGCCCGAAGCCCATGCTGGGGTGACATACGAGCTGTCGGGGACAACGCCGTTCTCGGTTGTCGATCTGGCCGAGCAGCTGGGAGCTTCCTATGAGCCGACTAGCCTGGAAGCGGAGCGCGAACGGCTTTCCGGCTTATCACTCCTGCCGTTTCAACCCGCCATGCTCTTGTCGATCTCGTCGGCTGCCTTGGCAGGTTTTCTCATGACCGAAGCAAGCGACCTTCCAAAACTCGTGGCAAACCCGCGCGACAGCTTGTCCATCGCCTGCCTGGCGGCTCGGCAGTCCTATGCCTTGGACTGACGACGTAGGGGAGTGCGGACCAGCCATGTAATGGTCGAGAACCCTGCGCCCTTCTTGTCGTAGCGGGTTGCCCAAGAATGGCGGCCCGTTGCATGGAAGTGCGAGCACTCCGTCCCGCGACAAGATGAAAAACCCGTGCTCAGTTTCCACGCCTTGGTGGGATCTGAACCGTAGGCATCTCATCAGATTGTCTTAACCGTTGCAATGTTTGGCTTGTAAGTCGTGGTGCGATTTATAGTACTCATACAGAAGGAGCTCTTTTATAAGTCCCAGAAAAAATTGATGCGCGAATGTTGAGCAACACGAACCATTTTAATGCCGCCAAACACCCGCTTATTGTGCAGTAAAGAACGTCAGAAGAACTTTGCCCTTGTCGCCAAGGAGACATACGAAGCGGTCCGGCGCGCCGGTCTTATCCGTGCGGGCGATATAGGCGTCGCCCATTATCACGCGCTTTACCGGAACGTCTCCAACCATTGTATCCGCGGAACTGATGGCAAGCGTGTCGTTGTCCAAGATGAGATCGGTAATCTCAGGCGCCTTTTCTCGTAAAGCAATCAGGCCTGTGGACTTACAGGCAGAGACCGCCGGATCCGCCACGTCCTGTGCCATCGCAACGGTGCTGAAACCGACCACGAAACAAGCTACTGTGACATTCACATTGCAGATCATGAGACTACCCTCTGTCGGAAGCTATGCGTGGATCGCGCACCACGGCGCACATCTAATGCCTCTCACGATTCAAAGTTCCCAAACACTATAGATGCCGGAGAATGTTTGGGCGTACGACGGCCGTTTCATTTAAATGAAACGGCCCCCAGCAGACCCTGCGGTTCACTCAGTCAGCATCCGTCGGGACTATTTCTACAAAGGGAAGGGAGGGGTTAATGCCTTTCTCTATTGATACGTCGCCTCTGCCGGCAGGAACTTGGGTTCCGCCGGGTGAAAGTATTGACCCTACCCCCTTGTGGTCAAGTTCGGCTGCAAACGCCGGGTTCGCCTCGCCCCCTGCTCGCGGCATGCGCTAGACTCAATCGCAGCCTATGCACCCATCGATGAAGCGGCAGGAGCCGCAGATTCAAAGAATTCGATCAGGCTGGCCGGCGCTCGTTCATCGAAGAATATCCTAAGGTTCCTGTCGCTCTCCTCTGCGAAAGGCTCTGTCCGGTTAAAAAGGTCTTTTTCATAGGCACTCAAGGCTGCCTCAACATCCGCCGGGTGTTCCAGGAGCTGTCTGGCAAGCTCCGCAGCGTCATAGAGTGCAAGATTGGCGCCTTCACCGGCAAATGGCGACATCAAATGCGCCGCGTCGCCAATCAGTGTCACGCCTGTTTTGCGTTGCCATCTGTGACCTATTGGAAACGCATAAATGGGGCGCAGGATCGGCGGGGTCTCGCTGGCAGTTATCATCGCTGTCAGCGCAGGCGCCCAGCCCTCGAATTCTAGCGCGATTTGTAGTGGTGAGGTCAGGTCGATATCTGCAAACCACTTCTCGGGCCGGTTAAGGGAAATATAGGCCTGTATAGTGCCGTTGGCATGGCGATGCGCCAGAATACCTTTGCCGGGCGCGACGGCCATGAGCGTACCGTTGCCCACTACATCTGCCGTTGAACGGTGTCGGTTATCGACATCGTGCAGAAAGGTTTCGACGAAAGAGGTCCCCGTATAGAGTGGCTGGACATACGACACCAGCGGACGAACCTTCGACCAAGCTCCGTCGGCCCCGACGAGCAGGCTGCTGGTGAAGCACAGCCCGTTCGAAAATCTCAGGTTATAACGACCATCGCCAAGAGGCTCCGCTCTTTGCAGCTTGTGCCCCCAACGCACGGTACCCGCGGGTAGGGACGCAAGCAAGATCCCGCGAAGGTCTCCTCGGTCGACTTCCGGACGTCCCACGCTGCCCGGCCAGGCGAGCATGATCTCTCCGGCGATGTCGACGACGCGCTTGGCGTCGGCGCCTTCGATAACGATATCGAGAAACGCCTGGTGAAGGCCCGCGGCTTTCAGCGCGATCTGGCCGTTGTAATCGTGAATATCCAGCAGTCCGCCCTGCGAGCGAGCCAATGCGAATGCTTCAGCCTCGAAGATGACGGACTCGATGCCGTTGATGTGGAGGATGCGCGCCAGCGCAAGGCCGCCAAGGCCGGCACCGACGATAACGATGGGATCGGTCAAATTTAATCTTTCTCTCGTCGAGCAGCTGACACATGCTGTCATAAGCCGCTATGGAATGTCATTCCATAGCATTGGAACGCCGCTCCAAATATGTCAAGCTAAGCCATGAAGAAAACTACGATCCCATCGCCCCGCCGCCGCAGCGCGCTTTCGCGCGAACACATCGTCGCGGCCGCCATCGAGCTTTTGGATGACCACGGAGAATCGGGCCTGACGTTTCAGGCATTATCAAAACGGCTCGCGACCGGCCCTGGAGCGATCTACTGGCATGTGGCCGATAAGAGCGACCTCTTGGCTGCGGCCTGCGACGCCGTCATTTCTCCTCTCTTTCACCGTCTGTCAGCCGACGCAACGCCGCGTGAGGCAATCCATGCCGCTTCAGGCATGCTCTTCGACACAATAGACAGTCATCCGTGGGTCGGTTCCGTCCTGACAAGCCTACCCGGCCGGATGCCGATGGTACGTGTATTGGAATGTCTTGGACAGCAGGTGACCGCGCTCGGGGTTTCACCCAACGATCAATGGACCCACGTCTCGACACTGCTCATGTATATACTTGGCGTCGCCGGTCAGAACGCGGCAAATGCGAAGCTGGCAATGGAAATGAAGCTGGACAGGTCTGCGTTTCTTGACGATGTTTCGTTGGCGTGGTCAAAATTTCCAGAGGAAGACTACCCATTCACACGGCGCATGGCCGAACGGGTTCGGACTCATGATGATCGAGAAGATTTTCTGACCGGCGTCGATCTGATCGTACGAGGTGCACTTCCGACAGCACGGACCTGATGTCGGTCGCTGCGTGCGTCAAAACCGCCGAGGAGAGAAACCCGGTTGGTTATCGTTCGTTCCCAACTTCGAGCGGTCCAGACGCCAAAGCAAGGCTGGTCGTTCGCTCAAATTGGCTCAGCGACACAGGCTTTTTTGGAAGATTCTGCAAGGGCCCCGAGTCTAAAATGGAGGATCGGATCGACGTAGCAATAAACATGACAATGTTTGTCGTGTTTACTCTTGATTCCAATCGAGAGACGATGATAGCTGCAATCCATGGACAGCGCGGATCATCCAGAAATTCTTGAAACCTTCCTGGGCGTTCGCCCTCGGCTGATGCGCGTCATCTACCGTCGCGTGCACTGCTCAGCAACGACAGCAGACCTGCTGCAGGACACGTTCCTGCGTTTCTGGGAAAAACCCGGCCTGCTTCGCGAGGTCGCCGATCTCGCCGGATATTTCATGATCACAGGTCGCAATCTTGCATTCGACCATGAGCGCCGACGAAAGATCGCACCCTTCGTAGATGGCATCGATGGTCTCGAATCCATTTGTGACCCCACGCCGTCTGTGGAATCGTTAACGATCAGCAAACAGGAACTTTTGCGAGTGCAAGCGGCGCTCGAACACATGCCTCCTCGCGCCCAACAAGTTTTCATGATGTCACGCATTGACGGCCTGACATATGCGGAGATTGGTACACGCCTTGGTATTTCGCCCAAGACAGTTTTCGGACATATGGTAGTTGCGCTTGACCGGTTGAGAACGGAAATGAGAAACGAACGCTAAGTTCTGCACAGCGTTCACGGATGAGGCAACGATGCAGGAATTTTCGGATCAGCACGACAGTCCCGACGACGATGCGGAAATAGAACTCCGTGCAGCTGAATGGTTCGCACGGCTGTTAGATAGGGGCTCCACGCCTACCGACCGCGCAAATTTCAGGGCCTGGCTCCAGCAAAGCCCTGCTCACGCAACGGCATATGCGGAGCTAGAGCGTTTGTGGCTTGGGACTTCGACCCTCCCGGAAACTTTCGCACCTGCGTCACAGACGCGCCGAAAGGTAATCAAATCCGGAGGAGCGCTCATGGCCCTTGCAACGGCCGGAGTCGGCTCTGCGATTTATCTGCGGCCTGCTGCCACCGAGCGTCGGACCGGTGTCGGAGAGACTGCACGCTTTACGCTACCGGACGGATCGATCGCCGTTCTGTCGACGGCCAGCGCGATCGCGCTAAACTTCACCTTCGATCAACGGCAGGTGGTCTTGCAAGAAGGAGAAGCATTCTTCAATGTAGCACCGGATGCCTCCCGCCCATTCATCGTTGACTGCGACCGACTCAAAAGCACGGCGCTCGGAACCCAGTTCTCCGTCGGAAAGCATGAAGAAGGCCTTGTCGTCGCAGTCGCAGAACACACAGTGAGGGTTTCATCTCAGACCCAAGAGCGGATCGTGCGGGAGGGGCAGTCCGTGTTTTTTGCCAACGAGCAACTGTCGGCTCCACAGCAGATCGATGTTGAGACGAAACTTTCTTGGCGCAATGGAAAGCTCGTCTTCATCTCGGCTCCGTTCGAGGACGTCGTCACTACCCTTTCGAAGTGGCGTCGCGGTAAGATGATCGTCATGGACAAAGCTTTGGCCCGCCGGCCCGTCAGCATCATCGTTGACATCAGCCGGGCTGGCCAAATCCTGGAAAATCTGGAGCATGGTCTGCCTATTCGGATTGCTACTTATTCACCTTGGCTAACATTGATTTATCCGCAATAAAACTTGAAAATCGACCGAGGTTTTTCCCCAGCTGGTGCGTCCCATTATTGAGACGCCTGAACGACATCAGGCAATGGGTGCGTTTCAAGGGGCAAAACGAATGGTGCAGAACTATCAATTCCGCGGTGAACGACTCCGACTGTTTCGTCGAATGATGCTTGCAGCGTGCTTAGGCTTCGTCCCGACCGTGTTGTCGTCAACGGCTGGCGCTCAAGCCGCCAAAAGCTACGAATTTGCCATTGTCAGCCAGCCATTGTCGGCCGCACTTTTGCGCTTCTCCTCTTTGACAGGCATCGACGTCGCGTTCGACGGCTCCTTGCCGCCCAATCTGCGCTCCGCCGGCATTTCCGGCAATCTTCCAGCCGAGCTTGCGCTAATGCGGCTTTTGGCTGGCACCGGCCTAACCTATCGCTTTACGACTGCAACAACCGTTTTTTGATCAGTTCACAGGCAGCCTCTGCCGCTGTCGCATCAGATGGTACAACCAATTTGCAGCCTATCACTGTGCAAGCAGAAAACGCGCGGGGCCCGGTACAAGGGTTCGTCGCAACAAAGAGTGCGACAGCCACCAAGACGGACACTTCCCTTAGAAACACTCCACAAGCCGTCAATGTAGTCACAAAAGACCAGATGGCTGCGCAGGGATCGGCAACGCTGACCCAAGCATTGCGGTATACGCCGGGTGTCATCAGCCAGTATGGCGACGATTCCCGCTATGACTGGTTCACGATCCGCGGATTTCGGCCTGGTCGTTATCTCGATAGCCTTCGTCTTCCCTTCGGATCCCGGGGCTATGCCCAGCCGCGCGTTGAACCCTTCAGCCTCGAACGCGCCGAAGTTCTGAAAGGCCCAGCATCGGTTCTCTATGGCCAGGGTGATCCCGGTGGGCTCATAAACATGGTCTCGAAGCGGCCAAGTGCGACCGCCCCCAATGAAGTGGAAATGCAACTTGGCATCGATAAACGCATTCAGACGGCATTCGACTTCGGCGGGGCCGTCAACGATGACGATAGTCTCCTCTACCGCATTGTCGGTGTTGGGCGCCTGACCGACACCCAGTATGATTTTGTCCGTGAGAAGAAAGGCTATATCGCGCCCTCCTTCACCTTCAAGCCGGATGAAGGCACTTCATTCACGCTCTACGGAAGCTACCAGCGCATCGACTCTCCCGGCGGTGGCGGCGCGCCTGCCCTGCCCGCCAATGGTACGCTTTATACCGGCAATTACCCGGAGCTTACGCGCAGTGCTTTTCCCGGCGAGCCGGGATATGACCGGTATCAGAGTGACCAGGCTGCGGTCGGCTATGAATTCGAACATGATCTTGACGACAACTGGACCGTCCGGCAGAATCTCCGCCATTCATATATTAGCACCGACACCCAACGCGTTCAGCCCTATTGCCCGGCCGCCTGCAATCCTGCCGGTTTCTATCGATATGCTTGGGCGTTTCCTGAAAGCGCACGGGCTGTAACTGTCGACAATCAGGCGGTCGGGAAGTTCTCGACCGGGGATCTGGGGCATACCGCTCTATTTGGCCTGGACTATTCTTACGAAAGCAGCCGATACGAGGAATCGGCGCTGTCTCCGATTTTCACACCGTTTAACGGAGTACACCCGACTTACGGTGCGACGACGATTGCCCGCCCACCAATCGCCACTCGGATTGATCAAGATCGCAGCCAAGTTGGGCTTTACGCCCAGGATCAGGTGGAGTTGAACAACTTCGTATTCTCCCTTGGCGGCCGTTACGACTGGGCAAATACCGATACTAAGACTCGCACCAGCTCCGCAGACAATAAAGTCGGTCAAAGTGATGGAAAGTTCACCTGGCGGACCGGTCTTGTCTACAATTTTGACAACGGTATTTCGCCGTACGCAGGCTACTCGACCTCGTTCAACCCAGCCGGCGGAACCGATCGATATGGCGACGTCTTTGACCCGACCACCGGCGAGCAGCTCGAACTTGGCGTAAAATATCAGCCGGAAGGCAGCAATAGCTTTGTGACGCTCTCGGCCTATCAGCTCACTCAGGACAATGTCCTGTCGCCCGACACGACTCCTGGATTTACCAACTATAGTGTCCAGACAGGCCAAGTCCGGATGCGCGGAATTGAGCTCGAGGGCAAGGCAGATATCACAGACGCGTTCTCTATCCTGGCATCCTACGCCTACACGGACAGCGAAATCGTCAAAGCCAATCCGAACGCACTGGGAGCGAGCACTCAGGGCAATCGCTTTGCCTTCGTACCGCGCCATCAGGCGTCGCTCTGGCTCGACTATGCACTCCAAACGTCAAACGCCTGGGACGGCTTCAGCTTCGGTGGGGGTGCCCGCTACACCGGTCAGACCTTTGGCGACAATGCCAATCAGTTTGATATCCCCTCATATACGGTCTTTGATGCGGCGATCCGCTACGACTTCGGCAAGACAAACCCAAAGCTGGATGGACTGAAGGCGTCGTTTAATGTCAACAACATATTCGATCGCAAGTATGTGTCGACCTGCATCGCTGCCACAGGATGCTATTGGGGCGAGGGTCGCAGCGTCTACGCGACACTGAAGTACAGCTGGTAAAGCAGTGACTCCTCCATTAGAGCCAAACAATCACAATAGGTTGACGCGGCGGCAGTTTACTGCCGCGTTAGCGTCGGTCTTCCTGCCGGTGCCTGTGATCGCCGCTACGCCACCTCCCAGGATCGCCGTGTTGGACTGGGGTTGGGCGGAAAGCCTTCTGGCCTTGGGTATAAAGCCCCTCGCTGTTGCAGAGGCACCTCTTTATGGCGATCGCGTCGTCACACCGGCGCTCGAAGGAGATACGATCGATCTTGGTCTGAGGTCATGGCCAAACATGGAACTGCTAAGGGCGTTGCATCCGGATCTCATCCTATCGCAAGCTGGATATGGTATCTCTTCAGCGCGCCTCAACGAGATTGCTCCGACCCTCGCGTTGCCACTTTACAACGCAACGCGACAGCCATTGCGCGCGGCCGAAGATGGTCTCACGGAAATCGCGGTCCGCACCGGCCGGAGCGATGTCGCAATGCGTTATCTGGAAAATTCCCATGACCAGCTGGACGCTATAGCGCACAATGCCAGGACCTATGACGCACGTCCCCTACTGATCATCAAGTTCACCGACGATAGGCTGATCGATATATACGGCGCGGGCGGCCTGTTCGATGATGTGCTGAAGCGGATTGGCATCGCCAATGCCTGGGACGGCCCGACCAATAACTGGGGGTTTGCAACGACGGGACTGGACGCGATTGCACGCTACCCGGAAGCCAGGCTCGTCATCATTGAGCCTGGCCCGGTCGGAGCCTTTATGCAAAGCGCTTTATGGAAAGCTCTGCCGGCTGTGCGGCACGGTCGTGTCTCCCTAATCCCACCCACCTGGGTCTTTGGAGCGTTTCCATCCGCTATGCGGTTTGCGGAAGTTCTTCGGCGAGGTCTCGGCATCGCATGAGAGGACCGGCTTGATGACTCCGCAACGTCTTTTTTCCCTTATCACAGTGGCAGCGTTCGTGCTCTACGCCATTGCCGTCGGTTACCGTGTGCCGATTTCCGACTTCCCGCTTGCCCTATGGCACCCGGATCCGGCTTCATTTGATCAGATGTATGTCCATTTATCGGTGCTGCCCCGGATTCTCGTCGCCGCGCTGGCCGGTGGCGCATTGGCTTTCACGGGCGGAATATTCCAGCAGCTCCTGAAGAACCCGTTGGCAGAGCCGTCGACGCTCGGCATTCTCTCCGGCGCGCAGTTAGCGATCACCCTCCTTTCCCTTGCTGCGGTCACTGTTTCCGCCGGAGAGAGGGAGATAGCTGGACTGGTAGGCGGCCTCGCCGCCGTTACGATCGTTGCAGGTTTGGGAAGGAAATCGAACTTAGCACCGATGACGCTTCTCCTTTGCGGCATGGTCATCAGCTTCTCGGCCGGCTCAGCCTCGGTCATCCTGGCGCTATTCCACCATGAATATCTGCGAGGAGTTTTCATCTGGGGTAGCGGTTCGCTCATTCAAAACGACTATTCCAACGCGATCGCACTGGCGCTACGCATGATAGTGTTGATTCCGGCGCTACTCCTTTTCTTTCGGCCGCTCGCAATCATCGGTCTCGATGAAAGCAGGGCTCGCGGCCTCGGAGTTTCTCCAGGCGCATTGCGCGCTGCGGTGCTGTTCATTGCCACAGTCCTGTCGGCAGTCGTCGTGGCCCGGGTCGGCGTGATCGCGTTTGTGGGTCTCGCCGCAACCAACCTCGTCCGAATAGTCGGCGCTCGTACGCTGCGTCAACGAATGTTGTGGGGAAGTCTCACCGGTGCCGCACTGCTGCTACTTGCTGACGGTCTGGTTCTTGTTGGCGCTCCCGTCATCGGTGAGGTTCCAACCGGTACCGTCACCGCGATCACTGGCGCTATCCTGATGTTGTTGCTTATCAAGAGCGTACCCCACTCCATTGGTCAGTTGAGCAATGACGTCTCGATCAATTCGGAAAAGGTTCTAGCAGGCCGTATCCTGCTACCCGGTTGCCTCGCCATTGCTGTCGCAATGGCGTTATTTTCGTTGACGGAGCGGATCGCGGCTGGCGGCGTGGAGACATCTGTGCTTTTTACCGGTCGGTGGCCGCGGGTGCTGACGTCGGCCAGTGCGGGCGCGATGCTGGCCATTGCGGGCGCCGTCACCCAAGCGATGACGCGCAATCCAATAGCAAGCCCTGAAGGGCTTGGCATCAGTGCGGGAGCCGGACTCGGGATCATCGCCGCGTTCTTCGCCGGAGGGATGGCATCACCGTTGTTGCCGCTTGCCGGCGGCATAGCCGGTGCAATCATCGCATTTGCGATCATCCTGCTTGTGGCAAGAGGGAAAAGCTATGCACCTGGACCTGTTCTTCTGTCCGGTATAGCGATCAGTGCGCTGGCGACGGCAGTGATTTCGCTCATCGTTGCAAGTGGCGATCCACGTGCGAGTTACATCCTGGCTTGGACGATGGGTCCGACATTCCGCGCCACCAGCATCGTGGCATACATTGCGACCGCGCTAGTTGTGATCGGGCTGGCGATCTCGCCACTCTTCCGCCGCTCCCTCCAAGTCCTACCGCTAGGGGATATTACGGCACGATCTCTTGGCCTAAATCCAGCCCGGTCCCGTTTGCTGCTCCTGCTTTTCGTCGCCGCCATGACGGGTATTGCCACGATAATTGTAGGGCCGTTGAGCTTTGTCGGCATGATGGCGCCGCACATCGCCCGAATGGCCGGCGCGCGGGGACAGGTCCGCACGCTTCTAACGGCAAGTGCGATCGGCGCGACGCTTATGATCGCTGCCGACTGGATGGGAAGGGCTGCGGATTTTCCCTATGAGATACCTGCAGGCGTCATCGCCGCCTTTATTGGAGGGCCATACTTTCTCTGGGTGATCCATTCACAGGGCAAAGATGCCCGCAGATCCTAGAAAACAAGAGGGAAACGTCTTGCACCAGATACCGGAACCCAGGGAAGCACCAACCTTTTCACGCGCACCTCTGTTTGAGTTGGAACGCGCTAGCTTCACAGTCGGAGCTCGCGTGTTGCTCGAGCCACTGTCCATAACTGTGCCAGCACAGAAAATTATCGGCCTGATAGGGCACAATGGCTCTGGCAAATCGACATTAATCAAGCTCTTGGCCCGCCAGCATTCCCTCACTGCCGGCACAATCTCTTTCGATGGCAAGCCGCTTAATAAGTGGAGTGGCAGGTCATTCGCTCGCAAGGTGGCCTATCTGCCTCAGCAGTCACCGGATACGTCGGGTATGCTTGTCAGTGAGCTAGTAGCGCTCGGACGATACCCATGGCATGGCGCTCTCGGCCGTTTTGGAGCGCAGGACAAGCGAATGGTCGAGGAAGCGATGGAATTGACTGACGTCGCAGGTTATCGCGACCGTCTCGTCGATACACTTTCAGGTGGGGAGCGGCAGAGGGTCTGGATTTCGATGTTGGTCGCGCAAAATCCCGATTGTCTCCTGCTCGATGAGCCAACGTCAGCACTTGATATCGCCCATCAGATCGACATTCTCTCGCTTGTCCGCCGGCTTGTTGACGAGCGTGGACTTGGAGCCGTGGTCGTGCTCCATGACGTGAACATGGCGGCCCGCTTCTGTGACGAAATCCTCGCCCTTCATTCCGGAAAGCTTATTGCCCGCGGCACGCCGGAGGATATCGCGACCCCGGATCAACTGCAGGCAATCTATGGAACTAGGATGGGTGTTATGCACCAACCTGATAGTGGCCTGCCGCTGGCATATCCGCGATGAGTCAATTCGCGACCCGGCGTGTCTACAGTCTGCGCCCTGAAAGGATCCAATCCAACGACCCGCTGAGGTTCGAAGACGTCGGCAGGAAACTACGAGCAGGATGACGGCCAGCCGGATACCGGCGCCGCGGCTCCTTCGCGGCTAGATAATGCCAAACGCTGTTCGATCGCCGTTCCAGTTCGTCGTCCTGAGGAACTGCTCCCAACTGAGGCTCGCCGGGTTGATCCGTCGGCTCCATTCGAGATCACGGTCCTTACGGAAATAACCGTGCTCTACCGCGTATTCCGCCATACCGATGATCTCGCGGACGAGTTCCTCGGTCCCCGCAAACTCGGGAAAGTGGCGGATCAGTTCCTTGGAGCGATAGGCGGAAGCGTAGACGGCTTTCCTCCCGGTGACGCGGGTAAACGTCTCGATCATCTCGGCGGGAGAGATGATGTCGCCGATGACCGGCAGGGCATAACCTGCATAGGCGTCCGGGTGATCGAAGATCTCCAGGACCGCGGGTCCGGTCGCCGTCAGCGGATCGACAAACGGAGCTTTAAAATGCTCGGGCAGGTAGACCGGAAAAATCAGCGCGTCGCCATCTATCCGCGGAACATAGTATTCGAGCAAGTTAGTGTAGAAGAATGCGAGCTGTATGAACGAGCTTCGGATCGGAAGCTCGCGGATGTATGCCTCCACCCTCGCCTTGTCAGTGAAGTGCGGCGCGAATTTCGTTCCACCTGTAATGCTATCGACGTCTTCCAGCGAGCTGAACACGACGTGCCCAACGCCGGCTTGAACACAGGCGTCTGCAAATTCCTTCCCGATGTCGAACTCGTAACCTGCCGGCGGGACGACACCTGGGGTCATCAGGAAGGCCATCTCCGCGCCCTGGAACGCCTTGGCGAGATCATGCCCGTGGTTAAGCGCTAGAGGCACTTCCATAAGCTCTGCGCCCTGTGCCGCTAACCTGAGCGCCTCGGGGGAACCCGTGCGGCTCGTTAGGGCACGCACTCGGTACCGCCCGCTCCCCAACAAGGACTGGGCGACGCTGCGACCCTGCTTGCTAAGGCTGCCGGCCACTACCACCAGAGGTTTGCTTTCGAATAACATGTGGTTCTCCATCAGCTGTTGGAGCTTTTCTGATGCTCCTTGAGGAAACGGTCATCGCAACTTCTAATCTATCTGTGAAATCGATTTCATTTGGTGCTACCATCCAAAAAATGGATACATCACGAATGGACCTTAATCTTCTCGTCAGCCTGGAAGTTCTTCTCGCTGAGCGGAACGTCACGAAGGCGGCCTCTCGGCTTGGCCTGAGCCAGCCAGCTCTCAGCGCCCAGTTGAACCGTCTCCGCGACCTGTTCGAGGACCCGCTGCTGATTCCTGCCCACCGAGGCATGATACCGACGGCGAAGGCGCTCGAGCTGCTGGAACCATTGCGGGCGTCGCTGGACCAGTTCCGCAAGATGCTCCAGAGCCAGGACAGGTTCGTCCCAGAGACCGCGGAGCTGAAGGTGGCCATAGCCTGTACGGATTATGTCGAGGCCACTGTGGCAATCCCGCTCATCTTGGCTTTGCGCGAGCAAGCTCCCAAGATACGCGTCGCCGTTCATCGCTTGAACCCGCCGACGTTACCTCGACAGCTAGCGGACGGCGACGTCGATTTCGCCATCGCCACTCCTGATCCAAATCATCAGGACCTTCGCACCCAGCACCTGTTCGAAGAGAACTATGTTCTCATTGGCCGGAAAGGGCAGCCGAGGATAAAGGACGCGCGGACGGTGTTAGGTTTCGCCGGCCTCGAACAGGTGATCGTCTCCCCCTCCGGCGGGAGCTTCTCTACACCGGTCGATGCCTTACTGGCAGCACAGGGCTGCCAGCGAAGGGTGGCTGCCTCGGCGGCCTCCTTCCTAGTCGTTCCTGGAATGGTTGGGTCCAGTGACCTCGTCGCCCTGGTACCGCGGCGGCTTCTGCGGACCGCCGGGCCTTCACTCGACGTTATGGAAGTTCCGTGGCTGTCGGAAAGTTTCGAGGTGGCTCTGATATGGCATGAGCGCAGCCAGGGACATCAGGGCCACCGTTGGGTTCGCGAACTTGTTCATGATCTGACGGCCGGCTAGGGGGGTAGGCCCGCTGGATGCATCGGGAGCGGAAGTTACGTCTCTTCAGCTTTCAGGTCTTGAAAGGATCAGAACTTACGACCCGTCGATTTTCCGGCTTCGTCAGCTCACAAATATAAGGAAGCCGTCCAAAACGCTAGGCCGAATTGCCCTACTGACCCTGCCGATTGTAAGGTCGCTCAGGCACCTCTATGCTCCCGCTGATCGAATGGAGAAACAGCTGTTCGAATGAACTCGATAAGCTTCTGTGCCGCCAGTGACGGCGCACGCGCCGCCGGCGTTAGCAGCCATACGTCCATGAACGTTTCTGGTAGTAGAGTTCGCCGTACCAGCTGCGTTTCGGGATAGTCCAGGCCGACGAACGGCGGCACAATGGAAATGCCGACGCCATTGGCGACAAAACTGCACGCAGTTTCCGAGAGCGGCACCTCGATGCGATTGCGCTTCTGAACGCCGCGCATCTGAAAAGCACGATCGATCGTCATCAGTGAGCAGTCATCTCTAGGCAGAGAGACGAACGATTCGTTGCGCAAGTCGTCAATCTCGATCACCTGTTTTGCAGCTAACGGATGCCTAGCGGGTAATACGCAGACCATCGCGAAGCGCATTATGACCTCCGCCCTGATGTTGGGATGATCGAAGGGTAGTACGCTCAACCCAATATCCACCTGCCCGGCTGCCACCAGCTCTCCTATTCGCGGCGAATTGCGACTCTGAAGCGTGAAATGGATGTCCGGCTGCTCAGCAAGGAAGGGCGACAGTGCTTGCGAGAGGTAACGAGTTGCCAGCGCTGCAGGTGCAGCGATCGTAACTTCCCCCCACTCGCGGTTGCGCACAGCTTCAGCCAACTTGGCAATTCGCATAGTGCCGGCAAACATCCGTTCTACTTCAGCGGCGAGCATCCTAGCCTCCAGCGTCGGGATCAAGCGACCACCGCTGCGCGTAAAAAGCTGAAAGCCGCAAGCTTCCGAAAAGCTGCGTAGGAGTTTACTGACTGCAGGTTGTGAAATACCTAGCCGCTCACCTGCAAGCGTTACCGAACCAGTCTCGATCGTCGTGTGAAAAGCTTCAAGTTGCCTGATATTCATCGTTGATTGCGTCCAATCTGCCGGGTCAGCAACATGAGGTTTGGTTATAATGATGGGATAAAAAGCTATTTGACAATCATATTGTCAAGGCGCTTTTATTGTTCATCGACCGTGTGCTCACAGATGACAAAGGCGAAAAGGCCTGCAACGTACGGCAGACGGTTTCCGGATCTTTTACTTGTTGGGCGATCAGCTCGACCGGCGGCTTCTCTCGAGTCCGGCTGGGCTAAACGTGTGAAGCTGCGCAAAGCAGAGGCTGAAAAAGGGAACAGCACGTATGAACAAGAAGACACTTGGATTTTGCCTACTGGCGCTGGTGGCCGCGGCCCCTGCAAAGGCTGCTATGCTTTCCGTGTGCATTGAGGCATCGCCGGAGGTTTTCAACCCGGAAATGACCAGCAACGGCTCAACCGCCTATGTCCTCGGGCAGATTTACGACGGATTGGTCTCGGTCAAGCCCGGCTCTTCCGACATTGAGCCGGCACTCGCCGAAAGCTGGACCGTTTCGGAAGATGCCAGAACATACACGTTCAAGCTTCGTCACGGCGTCAAGTGGCAGTCGAATGACACATTCACTCCGAGCCGCGATTTCAATGCCGACGATGTAGTATTTACATTCGATCGGATGATGAAGAGCGATCATCCCTATGCGAATGTTAACGGCGGCACGTTCATAACCTTTGATACCAAACTTGCCGACGCGCTGGAGGCGGTAGCCAAGATCGACGACTATACGGTTGCTTTCACGCTGAAGCAGCCGCTTGCACCGTTCATCGGCATTATGGCGCATAACTCTCTTGCTATCACCTCTGGAGAATATGCTGACGTCCTGATCAAGGCCAAAACGCCCGAATTGATCGACCGCAAGCCGATCGGCACCGGCCCGTTCCAATTGCAGGCCTACCAGCAGGATACCGCTGTCCGGCTCATACCGTTTATGGAAGGATGGGGCGCTGCGATCAATGATCCGTCCCGCACGCCGCTTGTCGACGGCGTGGTATTGGCAATCAGCGCGGACGCCTCCGTCCGGCTGCAGCGAGCGATTGCGGGTGAGTGCCAGATCGCGCTCTATCCAAACCTCGCAGACCGGGCGATGATCGAAAAGAGCGGGATCCTCGATGCGGTGCAGACCCCGGTTGCCTCAACGGGTTTCATAACGTTCAACTTCAGGGATGAAAAGTTCAAAGACAAGCGAGTTCGTGAGGCCTTGGCTCATGCGATAAACATCAAACCGTTGGTCGATAATGTCTATGATGGCATGGGTACTGTAACCGGCGCGCTCATCCCTCCGGCGCTATGGGGTTATGACAAGGATATCGGCGGCTACAGCTACGATCCAGAACTTGCAAAGAAGTTGCTGACCGAGGCCGGCTACAAGGACGGTTTCACGACCGAACTCTGGGCGATCCCGGTCGCCCGTCCATATATGCCAAGCGGCCGCCGCGCCGCCGAAATGATCCAGGCAGATTGGGCCAAGATCGGCGTTAAAGCGGGGGTAGTCTCCTACGAATGGGGAGAATACATCACCCGAGCCCGCAATGGCGAGACGCAAGTCGGGATGTTTGGCGGCATCTACGATTTTCCGGATCCGAGCCAAATCCCTAACAACTATTTCACATGCGATTCCAACGGCAAGCCAAGCCCGTCGAACATCGGCGCCTGGTGCGATAACGACTTCAACGCGCTCATGAACGATGCCGGGAGGATCACCGACCAGGCCAAGCGTATCGAGCTCTACAAAAAGGCACAGGAACAGTTTCACGCCGAAGTGCCGGCGGTCATCCTCGGCGGTGCTGACACGATCACCGCGGTGGCGAAGAACGTTAAGGGTTATGTTCCAGCGATCTTCGGCTCCAGCCGTCTCTCCGGTGTGACTGTCGAATAATTTATAGAACCGTCGGGCCGGCGGCAGGGTTCGACGGCTCTTTCATTGATGATCAGGAATTTGCAATGCGTGTGTTGATTATCGGAGCCGGCATTCTAGGCTCAAGTGCGGCTTATCACCTTGCTGCCCAAGGCATAGAAGTGGAAATCGTCGATGAGGCCCATCAGGGCAAGGCGACCATGGCTGGGGCCGGTATAGTGTGCCCTTGGGCGACGAAGGTGGAGGAGCCGGAATGGTATCAGCTCTACGCTGCCGGAGCGCGCTTTTATGACGGACTGATAAGCGGGCTGAAGGCAAAAGGCGAAGCCGATGTTGGTTATGGAAAAGTCGGCGCGTTGGTCGTCGCGGAAGACCGGATAGAGTTTGAGGCCGCCGCCGAGCGCATCTCGCGGCGCATCAAGGACGCGCCGGAAGCCGGAGACGTGCGCCACCTCATGCCGGCCGAGGCGCGAGCATTGTTTCCGCCGCTGCGTGAAGACTTTGACGCTATCCATATTCCGGGTGCTGCCCGTGTCGACGCACGGTTACTATCGGCTGCTATGGTCCGCGCCGCCGTTTCTTTTGGAGCGATATTTCGCAGCGACTACGTCACGCTCGATATGGACGGCGAGCGTGCCCGCTGCCTGGACAGCAGCGGACTCGAAATTCGCGCGGACCAGATTATTGTCACCGCTGGCGCCTGGGCGTCGCAGATACTGCGGCCACTCGGCCTTTACCACCCCGTCGTGCCGCAGAAGGGCCAGATCGTCCATCTGCGCCTTCCCGGCGTCGCCACCGCAAATTGGCCGGTCGTTCTACCGATGAGCAGCCATTATATGCTTTCTTTTGACGATAGCCGCGTTGTGATTGGCGCTACCCGCGAGGACAATGCCGGCTTCGACTACCGCGTCACTGCGGCCGGCGAGCTGGAAGTACTTAGCGCTGGATTGAAAATCGCGCCGGGGCTTGCCAATGCGACATTGATCGAAACGCGCATTGGCTTTCGTCCGGCCGGCGAGACGATGAACCCGATTCTTGGCCGCGTTCCGGGCTTTGCCAACCTCACGATCGGCAATGGCCTCGGCGCCGGCGGTCTGACGATAGGCCCTTTTGCAGGCAGCCAGCTCGCCATGATTGCCACGGACAAGGCGACTGACTTTCCACTAGAACAATACGCCCCAAAGGCACGCTGAGTGCGCACCTTATCCCATCACCAATCACCAACCAATCTGCCGCAACCTGCTGCGGACAATGCTTCTTATTGCAAAGGAATAGCACCATGATCACCCGTCACCGCAAGCACCGCATCATGCATGGCGTCGTTGAACACAACGGCGTCCTCTATATCGGCGGCCACGCGGCCACCGACATTTCCGTTGGTATGAAGGAACAGACCCAGCAGACTTGTGCCAAGCTCGAAGAAGTCCTTGTCGAATGCGGCTCTGACAAACATCACATTCTTTCGGCACGCATCTATCTCTCCGACATGTCGGGCAAGGAAGCGATGAACGAAGCTTGGCTTGCATGGATCGACAGCGACGACCTGCCGTCTCGCGCTACGATCGGAGTTGCCGACCTCGGCGATCCTAACCGACTGATCGAAATCGTGCTGATTGCCGCAAAAAAAGAAGCCTGAGCGAAAACCTGACGAGCTTCTGATCGCCTGGCCCATTTATTCGATCGAGAGAGACATGAAAACCGACCCAGACCGGATCGATGATCGCTACGCAACGAACGAGAAATACACAACATTGCGCGGGATCTACAATGATGCAAAGCGCCGTCTCTCGGACATCGACTGGAACTATCTCTCCTGCGGCACGGGCGACGAGGTGACGTTGAAGGAAAACACTTCGGTCTTCGATCGGATACGTTTTGAAGTGCCGCTATTTGCCGGCATCAGCAATCCTGACACGCGCACTGACGTGCTTGGCTTCGACCTCAGTTTTCCCGCCTTCATCGCGCCGTTCGGCGGCGGTGAGGCCGTCTTTCACCCGGAGGGCCACCTGGCCATCGGCCGTGCGGCCGCCACCGTCGGCATCCAGCAAATGGTTCCGGTGGCCGCCTCTCATTCACTTGAAGCTGTCGCTAAGGCTTCTCCTGTCGCCTCCATTTTCCAGTTAACCTTCGTCGGCGACGAAACCCACGTGTTAGAATTAATCGAAAGGGCGCAATCCGCCGGCTACAAATATATTTGCGTCACCTATTCGCCAATCCGCCAGTGGCGCGAACGAATGATGGAGGATCGCTTTTCACAGCGCAATGAAAGCGGCCCATCGAATTTCGGCCCGGGGAAGTCTGACCCGGCAGCGCTGACGGAGCTTCTTGAATTTACCGTGCCCCGTTGGAATTGGGCGAAGGCCGCCGATGTGATTAAGCGATCGCCGCTACCATGTATTATTAAGGGCGTATCGAGCGCCCGCGATGCACTGTCGGCTATCGATGCCGGGGCCGTTGGGCTTTACGTTTCGAACTATGGCGGCCGCACAATCGACCGCACGCCGACGGCGCTTGAAACCCTTCCAGCGATCCGCAAGGCAGTCGGCAAAGATGTTCCGATTGTGCTGGACAGCGGCATCCGCCGCGGTAGCGATATCGCAGCGGCGATCGCACTCGGCGCGGATGCCGTTGCGCTGGGGCGGTTAATTGCCTACGGCATGGCCGCCGATGGAGAATATGGTGTGCTTCGTACGCTCGAATTGCTGCGAAGCGAATTCTGGACGACGCTTGGGCATCTTGGCTGTTCGTCGGTTGGGGAGTTGCAACCTGATATTTTGTCACAAAATAGTAGCTCTAACTTGTTTACATAAAGAAGTAATTGGACCTGGAGCTATCTCACAGCTTGAAACTAAGACCCACACTTCCCGGTAGTATCTTGGTTGATCCGTGATTTGAGCTCCTTGCCGACTTTCGTTGTTTTGAAGTTGGTTCGCTCCATGATGTCCTAAACGTCAGCTAGATGACAGGTTTCTGGCCTAGCTTTCATAAATTGGCGCAGGAGGAGAAAGGCGCTAAGGAGGAGATCGATGATAATGACTTTTACAGGACGGCACTTCGCCGCCCGGCGTAGCTTTTTGCCGACTATGTTATTGGCAGCCAGCACAGGTCTACTTGCCACACCATTCCCCGCATCCGCAGAGATCAAACGGATCGAAATCATTAGCACTGTTGCGATATCGAACGATACCGATCAGTCCAATGAGATCGGCGCCTACGAACTGGTCACCGGGCGCGCGTTCGGTGCGGTGGATCCCAGGGATCCACTCAACGCCCTGATTACGGACATTCAGAATGCTCCCCGCAATTCCGAGGGTCTGGTCGATTATGAGACCAAGTTCACGCTCGCCAAACCCAAGGACATGGACAAGGCAAGCGGCGTTTTGTGGTATGACATCGTCAATCGCAGCACGGGCACGGTGGCGGCCAATCCCTACGGCCACGTGCAGCTTTTGAGCGGTTGGCAAGGAGATATAGCCGCGGACGCGACGAACTACACGATCAAGGTCCCGACAGCGCGGCAGCCCGACGGAAACCCGATCACAGGCAAAGTGCTTGCGCGGATCGTTGACCCGAAACCGGGTACCACGACGGTACCGCTTGCGATCCTCGGACGTGCAATCCCATACGATGCTGCATCGCTCGACACGAAGAAAGCGACGCTCGTCAGGAAGAGTTCGGAAAAGCGCAGCGGCGAGCTTGGTCCGGTGGAACAGGTGGCAGCAACCGACTGGGCATTTGCCGATTGCAGCAAGACGGAATTTCCAGGCAAGCCCGATCCCCGCAAGCTCTGCATCAAAGGCGGCTTCGATCCGGCCTATCTTTACGAAGTCGTTTTTGATGCCAAGGATCCGCTCGTCCTCGGGCTGGGACTTGCCGGCATGCGCGATCTTGCCTCATTTTTCCGCTACAGCGATGACAAGGCCAATCCGGTCGCGGGCAAGGTTTCCCATTCGATCATCAAAGGCGTCTCTCAGTCCGGCAATACGTTGAAGACGTTCCTGTTGCTCGGCTTCAACGAAGACGAACAGCACCGCATCGTGTTCGATGGAGCCAATCCCCACATCGCGGGCCGGCTGACGACCATCAATGTCCGCTTCGGAGTCCCGAGCGGCTCGGGCACGCTCTATGAGCCGGGCGGCGAAGGCGTGTTGTGGTGGAACGATTACGAGGACAAGGTCCGCGGCCGCAAAGCCCAGGGTCTTCTCTCCCGCTGCACTATCAGCAAGACCTGCCCGAAGATCTTCGAGACCTTCGGTGCCGCCGAATTTAACGCCCGGCTGTTTTCGATCGCCCTGACAGGAACCGATGGCAAGGCCGATCTGCCGTTGCCGGACAACGTGCGGCGCTACTATTTTCCTGGCAACACCCATGGCGGCGCGGAGACGACGACGTTCAGGCGCGCCGGCCCGGGCAGCAAGTCCTGCATGCTTTCGGAGAACCCGAATTCCGAGATCGAGCAGATGCGGGCCTTGTCCGTCGCCCTGACCGACTGGGTGGTCAAGGGAACAGAGCCGCCTTCGAGCTCCTATCCGAAACTGTCGAACGGTGGCCTCGCTGCCAACACGGCAGAGGCGATCGGTTATCCCAAAATTCCAGCCAGTTTGATGCCGGATGGTTTGGCTGTCGGGTTGATGGACTACGATTTCGGACCCGAACTCAACTACAACGAATTTTCCGGAGTCCTGGTCAACCAGCCGCCGGCGATCAAGCAGACCATACCTCCGCTTATGCCGAGGGTCGATGCCGACGGCAATGAAACCTCCGGTCTTCCCTCGGTTCTGCATCAGGCGCCGCTCGGCACCTATACAGGCTGGAATGCCACCAAGGCCGGCTTCTTTAAGGGACAGCCCTGCGGCGGCGGTCTGACGGCCGGATATGTACCTTTCACGGAATCGCAAAACGAACGCCTGGCAGCCAATGATCCTCGGCCGTCGCTTGAGGAAAGATATGGAACGGCGCAAGGCTACCAATGCCTGGTGCAGGATCTGGCGAACCGCGAGGTCAAGCGCCGGATGCTGCTACCCGACGATGCAGCCCGCCTGGTCAAGCTTGCCGGCAAGGTGGATTTCCTGCCCGCCGACAAGGCGGATAACGTGGCAAAGGCCAAGGCAGCGCAACTCTGTCACCTCTAACCTCGTCCGGCATGACGCCCCGGCGCGGCCGCTGCATCTGCTCCAGCCGCCGCTGCCATGCCCGTTCGATATCCAGTCACTTTTGGATCAATGGAGAATCCTATGAAACGGACCACTGCGCTCACAGCGGTTTCACTAGCCCTCCTACCGTTGAATGCGGTTGGGCAGGATGCAGGCAAACCGATCGTCAATGAGGGAACGCCGACGCCCGATTGCGTCTTGCACGTCAACATCGATCGCAACGATGACTTGCCGGGCTACAAGACGAAATGGGGAGAGAAGGAGGTCTGCATTCCGTTCACCCATACCAATCAGCTCGTGCCGGCCGGCAGTTCGCCCCCAAAGTTCTATATCGACGATTTTACCGACGCGCGTGTCCGGGCCAAGTGGCTAGCCTGCAAGGCAGAGCCGGATTGCCGCGAGAAAACACTTGCCGCAGCCAAGGGCTTTGCCAAATTCGAGCCACGCGATACCGGCACGGTGGACAAGGACGGCGTTATCGAATTTGATGGCGAAGTCGAACTCAAGAAAATCCGCAGGCCTGCCTATTTCGGCCAGAAAAAATATTTGGAGGCGATCGCCGAAGCGGATCCGCGTGCCTACGTCGTTGAGTTCACGGCCCCGCGCGACAGCTATGAGATCCAGCATCTTAAGCTGTCCGGCGATATCAAACTGCGCGGATGGTACATCAAGGGGACCGGCATTGCCGACGAGGCCGGAAGCAAGCAGCGGGCTCTGATTATCATGAACAACGGCGGTGGCAGCGAGTTTACAGCCATTGACGATCCCGCCTCGCCTCCCTTTACGGTCGACAAAGGCAAGTATACGCCGGCCAAGAGCGACACCCTCACCGAGGAACCCGGTCTGCGGCACTGGCGCGGCTTTCTGAGCGATCTCAACTCTGCGGGTTTCGACGTGTTGATCACCGACCGCCGCGGCAACGGCATTTCCGGCGGTCAGAATGGTTTCAATACGGCAGAACAGGCAAACGACATGTTTCGCGCGTTGGAACAGATGGACAGCGGAGACGGGCTCCGCATCCTCGGCCCCGATGGCAAACTCGTTGTCGGCGCCCATGCGGCTCGAACGTTGCTTGATGGACAGTCCGCGCATGATGTGCCGCTCGTAGTCGGCGGCTATTCGCGCGGCTCTTATGCAACCCAATGGTTCATGCACAAGAACTTCGTCGAGGACTGCAATTATGATCTTGCGACGCCGGTCTGCGAGACAAAACGCGGATTGAAGAACGTCAAGGGTGCCATTCTCTATGGACCGAATTCGGCCGGTCTCGGCTATCGCCTTGCCGGCCACGACGCGGTCGAAGGCGCGCTGCGGGTAGAATTCAACACGACCTATTATGTCGATTCCGGCGTGTTTGCCCATGTCGACACATGGCCGGCTCTGCAGATTGTCAAAGGCAGCTGGGACTATGTCGAGGGGCTCGAAGGCTCACTCGCCACCTATGAGAGGGCGACGGGACTGAAAGATATTTCAGTCTTTCTCGGTCCGCACATTCTTCAGACGCAAAACCCCGACAACATGGCATTTGCCGGCCAGCGCATGGTGGCCTTCGCCAGAGCCGCGGTGCTCGGCCAGAAGACAGTGCCCGACAGTGTCAACCCGAAGACATTGAAGGACCTCGTCACATCAGTGCCCCATCACTGGGAGTTGTCGATGGAAAAAGTTCAGTAGGCTGGGCCTGCGCGAAATTGCGACCCGGCGGATATTGCGCCGGGCGGTCAAACAACTTTGGTCTGACATCCCGATCCTGGAGGAAAGAATGCGTGAATTTCGAAACTCGGTTGCAGCCCTGACACTGGGCGGTGCACTCCTGGCCTCTACGGCCATGGCCGCCGATATCAAGCGGGAGGAAGGAACCCTGCCGTCCGGTTTTCCTTATCAGATTTCCAAGCCCGAAAACTGGAACGGCATCGTCATCAGCGACCTTGATGCCGTCACCAACCTGAAGGATCCTATTGCCGTCGGCCTGCTGGCCAAGGGATATGCCTATATCGGAACCGGCCGGCATCCGGAGCGGATGACAAAACACGACCCGCTGACGGAACTCGACGCCCAGGCAGCTGTCATCGACCTCTTCGCTCAAAAATTCGGGACGTCCAAACACGTCATCCAGTACGGATGCTCGGGCGGCGGCTATGTGACGCTCGCCATGGCCGAGCGCCACCCGGACAAGATCAACGGCGCGGTCGCATTCAATGCCCGGGGCACGGGGGGAATGGCCGTTGCCAATACCTGGCTCGATCTGCCGTTCGCGCTCAAGGCCCTGCTCGCCCCCGATAGCGACCTGATGGTTGCCCCAGTGCCCAACGCAGCACTGCCGGCCGCTTACGACGCCTGGAAGGCTGTCATGGATAAGGCCCAAGCCAGCGCGGAAGGGCGCGCCCGCATTGCGCTTGCCGTTGCAGTCTCGCAATGGCCAACCTGGGGCTCCATCGACGATACACCGCCCAAGCCTGCGGCAGATGATCTGGCCGCGCTCGAAAAGGCGATGGTCAAGTCGGCCAGCGACGGGCTCGCCAATTCGGTCAAGCGGCGCCAGCTTTACGACAATCCTGTCGGGCTTGCCTCGTGGAATACCGCGATCGACTACAAGGCTTTCTATGACAAGGGTGCCGATGCCGCACAAAAACAGATTATCGACCAGCTCTATGAAAAAGCGGGACTCGGCGGCAAGGCCGGGATCGATAAGGATCTCGAGAGAATCAACGCGCAGCCGCGGATAGAAGGCTCAAAGGAAGGCGTCAACTATTGGCTTGAACCCGGCCGTCTGATCGGCGGTGATATCCGGGTGCCGCTTCTCCATATTCACGGCCTCGGCGATGCGCTGTTGCCGCCGCATCTGTCGGAGGGATACGCCGAAGCGGTGAACAAACAAGGCCATGAGGATCTGTATCGACGCGCCTTCCTGCAGGCAGCCGGGCACTGCAAAACGCAGGTGTCCGAAGCGGAGGCGGCAATCCAGGCGATGGTCGACCGGCTTGACAGCGGGAAATGGGGCGACACCAGTGCGGAGGGCCTTAACGCACTCGCACGGAAAGCTAGTGAGCAGGCTCCGCGCTACGTAGATTATTCCTTCGAAACTCCATTCAATCGGGCTTTTTATTTTGACAGCAAGCATCCGTTTTAGACGGGTACAATGCGCCATGCCGCAGCTGCTGCGCGAAGGCTGATATAAAAGATCGACCATTGGCCCGGCGAGCACGGGTCAAGCGGCCTATCCATTTGACAAGGTGGATATTACTAGCGTTCACTAAAGATCGGTCACCGCTTGATCCGTTTCCGTGCGGACGGGAATGCTATCTTGGCTTCCCGCGCGGGAACACGCCAATCCAGCCGCGTACGATGCTCTGATCATTGCATCCTTTAGCGATAAGCCGCGGTCCAAAGCGGACGCCAGTACACCGATAAAGCAGTCCCCTGCGGCGCTCGTGTCCTTGACGCTGATCCGCATGGCCGGAACTGCGATATACGCGCCATCGGCAAATGCTTCGGCACCATCAGCGCCAAGTGTTCGAACGACGCCGGTCTTTAATCGCTTACTCAGCGCCTGTGCAGACGCAGTGCAGTCCAGCCATCCTGCCAATGCCGCGGCCTCGTCTTCGTTGACAACGACGAGGTCACATAGTGACAACACATCCTCATTCAGACGAAAAGCAGGGGCCAGATTGAGAATGGACATTGCCTTGGCCGTTCTGGCCCGGCGGATAAGCTTTTCCACCTCGGCAATGTCGTTTTCCATTTGCATCAGAACGACGCTGGCTTGCTGCAAAAGCTTATCGTCCAGCGCATCGGAAGAAGCGGACAGATTGGCACCCGCGGCGACCACGATACTGTTTCTACCCTGGTCATCAATATAGATCGAGGCACATCCTGTCGGACGGGAGACACGGGCAACGCGACTGATATCCGTTTCTGTCTGGAGATTTTGCAGTCCGATCACGGCAAGCGCATCATTGCCTACGGCGCCAACCATCACCACGCCGGACCCGTCCCGGGCGGCCGCCAACGCTTGGTTGGCACCCTTGCCGCCCGCGCAGGTGCGAAACCCGTTGGCCAGCAGCGTCTGCCCGGGCTGCGGCAAGTTTCCGACCAAAAAAATGAAGTCGACATTGATGGAGCCGAAAGTGACGATCATCGCATTGGCCCCTTATAAGACCTGAACGAAGTGACCGTCGCCAGCCTCTTGGTAAGTGCGCTTGGGAGGCACAAAGTCTGCGGCACGAAACGGGCTCTTGATCTCTTCATTGGAGATCCGCCGTGTTTGTCTGCGCGAAGGATCGGCGATCGGAACGGCCGCCATCAGGCGCTTGGTATAGTCGTGCTGCGGGTTTTCGAACACCGCGCGACGCGGGCCGATCTCGACGATCTCGCCGAGATACATCACCGCCACCCGGTGGCTGATGCGCTCGACCACCGCCATGTCGTGGCTGATGAACAGATAGCCGAGACCATATTTTTCCTGGAGGTCGAGCATCAGGTTGATCACCTGCGCCTTGACCGACACATCGAGCGCCGAGACGGATTCGTCGGCGATCAGCAGTTTCGGTTCCAGCGACAAAGCGCGGGCAATGCAAACGCGCTGGCGCTGTCCGCCGGAGAATTCATGCGGAAACCGGTCAGCCATCGAGGCTGACAGGCCGACCCGCTCCAACAATTCGCCGACGCGCTGCTTGGCCTCCGAGCCGCGGACCAGACCATGGGCAATGATCGGCTCGGCAATCGCCTCGCCGACACGGATGCGCGGATTGAGGCTTTCGAACGGGTCCTGAAAGATCATCTGCGCCTCGCGGCGGATGCCGGCGAGTTCGGATTTCCCGGCCTTTAGGACATTCTTTCCGTCGATATGGACAGCGCCGGAGGTCGCGTCCGTCAGGCGGATGATCGAGCGGCCGGTGGTGGATTTGCCGCAGCCGGATTCGCCGACCAGCGACAACGTCTCGCCCTGGCGCAGATCGAGCGACACGCCTTCGACGGCGTGAATGCGGCCGATGACCTTGCGGCGAAAACCGGTCTTGATCGGGAAGCGGGTCACCAGGTTGTCGACCTTGAGGACCGGCGGCAGGTCGTGTTTGACGGTGTCTTCCGTCGGCTTGACCGGATGGATTTCTCCGGTTGCCATATCGACCAGCGGAAATCGCAGCGGCAGGTCCTTGCCGTTCATGGAGCCTAGCTGCGGCACGGCGGAGAGCAGTGCGCGCGTATACGGATGCTTGGCGCCGGCAAACAGATCCCGTGTCGTGCCGGTCTCGACCGCATCGCCGCGATACATCACCACCGTGCGGTCAGAAATTTCCGCGACGACGCCCATATCATGGGTGATGAACAGGACGGACATGCCTTCCTCTTCCTGCAGCGCCTTGATCAGTTCGAGGATCTGCGCCTGGATCGTGACGTCGAGTGCCGTGGTCGGTTCGTCGGCGATCAGCAGTTTCGGATCGCAGGCGAGCGCGATGGCGATCACCACCCGCTGGCGCATGCCGCCGGAAAAATTCATCGGATATTCGTTGAGGCGCGATTTGGCCGACGGAATGCGGACCTTGTCGAGCAGACGCACGGCTTCCGCTTCGGCTTGCGCATGCGACATTTTCCGATGCTGGACGAGCACTTCGGTGATCTGCTGGCCGATGCGCAGCACCGGGTTGAGCGAGGTCATCGGTTCCTGGAAGATCATGCCGATGCGGTTGCCGCGGATCGTTTGCATCTGCGACAAGGGCAGGGACAGGAGATCCTGACCCTCGAACTCGATCCGGCCCGTCACCTGCGAATTGCCCGGCGACAGCAGACGCATGATCGACATGGCCGTGACGCTCTTGCCGGAACCGGATTCGCCGACAACGGCGACCGTCTCCTTGTGGCCGATGTCGAAGCTGACATCGTTGACGACATTGCGCCACTGGCCGCCGACGCGGAAGGCCGTGTTGAGGTTGGAAATCGAAAGAATCGGTCTGGTGATAATCTCGCTCATGGACTTAGCCCTCCCGACGGGGATTGAGGATGTCGCGCAGGGCATCGCCGATCAGGTTGATGCCGACGATGAGCAACAGCAAAGCGACGCCGGGGAACACGCTGATCCAATAGTCGCCGGACAGCAGATATTCGAAACCGTTGGAGATCAGCAGGCCGAGCGACGGTTCGGTGACCGGCAGACCGATGCCGAGGAAGGACAGGGTCGCCTCCAGCATGATGGCATAGGCAACGCGCATGGTGGCGACGACGATCAGCGGCGGCAGGCAGTTGGGCAGGATATGGCGAAACAGGATGCGGCGATCCGACAGCGCCATGGAACGTGCAGCATCGACATAGGCGCGCTTGCGCTCGACCAGCGCCGAACCGCGGACGGTGCGGGCATAATAGGCCCATTGCGTCACCACCAGCGCCAGGATGATCTTGTCGACGCCCTGACCGAGGATCGCAAGGAAGATCAAGGCAATCAGGATGGCCGGAAAGCTGAGCTGGATATCGACGATGCGCATCAGCACCGAGTCGAGACGACCGCCTACATAGGCACTGACGAGACCGATCGAAGAACCGATGACCAGCGCGATCGCCGCGCTGGACAGGCCGACCAGAATGCTGGTGCGCAGACCGTAGAGAATGGCGCTGAACAGATCGCGGCCCTGCGTGTCGGTGCCGATCAGGTAGACCATCCCGGACATGCTTTTCGAACCGGGCGGCAGGCGACCGTCGAGGATATCGAGCTGGTCGAGGTCATAAGGGTTCTGCGGCGCGATGACCGGGGCGAAAACAGCAGCGATGATGAAGATCGACACCAGTACAAGGCCGACCATTGCCAGCTTGTCCTGCAGGAGCGCCGACAGCATCTGGCGGAAAGGGGAGCGGGATGGCGCCTGGGCCACGGCTGTGTTGTCGGCGTGAACCGAGGCCGCCTTTGGGTTATCCTGGGTCATTACGAATTCCCTTCCAGACGGACGCGCGGATCGACGATCGAATAGAGAATATCGACAAGCAGGTTGATGACGCTGAACATGATGACGGTGATCAGCAGGTAGGCGAGGATGACCGGGCGATCGAGAACGCTGATCGCATCGATGATCAGCTTGCCCATGCCCGGCCAGGCAAAGATGGTTTCAGTAACGACCGCAAAGGCGATCAGCGACCCGAGTTCCAGGCCGATGACGGTGATCAGCGGAATGAGGGTGTTCTTCAACACATGCACGACGACAATGCGTCTTTCCGTCAGGCCCTTGGCCCGGGCGAAGCGGACGAAATCGAGCTGCATGGTCTCCATCACGCCGGCGCGGGTCAGGCGGATGACCAGCGAGATCTTGAACAGCGCCAGATTGAAGGCCGGCAGAATCAGATGTGCCAGGCCGTCGAGGGTGAACAGGCTGAGCGGCACGCCGAGCACTGACACCGTGTCTCCCCTGCCCGACGCCGGCAGCCAGCCAAGCTGCACGCTGAACAGCAGGATCATCACCAGGCCGATCCAGAATGTCGGCAGGCTGAAGCCGAGGATCGAAAAAGTCATGATCGACTTGGAGATCAGCCCCTTGGGTTTCAGACCGGCATAGACGCCCAGCGGAATACCGATGGTGAGCGCCATGAACAGGGCGACGAAGGCCAGTTCCAAGGTTGCCGGCATGCGGTTCAGGATAAGCGTCAGTGCCGGCTGGTTGAACACGAAGGAATTGCCGAGGTCGCCGGACAAAGCCCGGGTCAGGAACAGCCAGTATTGCTCCCAGACCGGCTTATCGAGGCCGAACGACTGGATGACCTGCAGACGTTCCGCCGGCGTGGCAGTCGAACTCAGGAGCACATCGACGGGATTGCCGACGAGATAGAGGCCGACGAAGACCAGGATCGACATGACGAAAAGTGTGAGCACGGTCTGCAACGACCGGCTGATCAGATAGCCGCTCATGATTGTGAGCCTCCCAGCGTTTTTCTGTCGAGGCCGGCACCACCGTAACGGGCAATGCGCTCGATCAGCAGTTCCATGAAACCGGCAGCATCGACATCCGTCATGACGGTGGCGTTGGCGGCGCGATCCATCTTCTTGTAGAAATCGGCATAGGTATAACCCATGGTCAGACCGGTGACTTCGACCCCGACAAAAGCCGCGCGGCTGGTAAACAGCTCCGGCCTGATCAGCCAGGCGATCGTGGTGGCGTCATGGATCGGCCCACCCGGACGGCCGAAGCGGTTGACGTCGCTGCGGTCGAAGGTCGAGAACAGATTGAACAGGGCAGCCCCTGCCGCACCGCCGGACCGAAACTGCTCGAAATGCTCCGCCGTGAACAAGGCCTGGAACGTCATGTCCAATGGCATGATGACGATCGGCACGCCGGATTGAAAGACGATCTCGGCGGCATGCGGATCGGCATAGACGTTGAATTCCGCCCAGGGCGTACGGTGGCCCATAGCCGTAAAAGCGCCGCTCATCGACACGATCTGGCAGATCCCACGGGCGACATCGGGATGCTGCACCAGCGCCAGCGCGATATTGGTCATCGGCCCGATCGCGCAGATGCTGATCTTCTCGCCGGCTTTTGCGGCGGCGCGCGCCGAGCGGACGATGAAATGAACGGCGTCTTCTGGCGAAGGCACGACATCGCCGGCAGCGACCAGATCATCGCTGAACGAACCGATCTTTGCATATTTGCCAAACACCTGCGGTCGGACCAGGGGACCTGCGGCGCCCGTATGCACGGGCACATGCCGCAGACCACTGACCGAAACCAGCTTGCAGGCATTGCGCACCGTATCTTCGAGAGAGACATTGCCGGCAACGACCGTGATACCAAGCACCTCCAGTTCCGGCGAGGCCAGAGCCATCAGAATGGCAGCAGCATCGTCCAGGCCGGGATCCGCATCAATGATGATCTTGTGTAGGGTCATGCGGCTACAGTTTCGGCGTAACGCGACAGGCGCTCCAGGAAGAAGGCGATCACGCCATTGGCATCGACCTTGGTGACAATGTCGGCGTTGGGTTCGAGACCGCTCTTGCCGTACCAGTCGGCAATCGTCTGGCCCATGCACAGTTCGCTTTCATGCTCGACAAATACGCGTGCCTTCTGCGTCTCAAAAAGATGCGGCGCCAGGATATAGGCGATCACCAGTGGATCATGCAGCGGGCCGCCGCGCGATCCGTAGCGGCGCACGTCGTTGCGATCCCAAAAAGCCATCAGTTCGGCCAGCGTTGCGGAAATGCGGCCGCTGACGCGCGAAAATTCCGCGACATGCTCGGGCTTCAGCATCACCTGGTGGGTGGCGTCGAGCGCCAGGGCGACGATCGGAATGCCGCTCGAGAAAACGACATGCGCCGCATGCGGGTCGGCCAGCACGTTGAATTCCGAGGTCATCGTGCGGTTGCCGGGTTCGCGATAGGCGCCGCCCATCATGACGATCCGCTCGATGCCGTCGATGATCTGGGGCTTGATGCGCAAGGCGACGGCAAGATTGGTCAACGGGCCAAGGCAGCAGAGGGTGACGCGCTCGCCCTTGTCTGCGGCATCGGTCAACGCCACGATCAGGAAGTCGACGGCCGAGATGCTTTCGGCGGTCTTCACCGGGTCCGGCAGCGTCGTGTTGCCAAGCCCGGTCTTGCCATGGAACTGGCCGTGGATCGGCTCACGCAGCATCGGCCGGAAACAGCCGGCATAGACCGGAATATCGGTACGGCCACCGAGTTCGCAGACCTGCAGCGCATTGCGCACGGTCCGCTCCAGCGGCTGGTTTCCGCAGACGGGCGTGATGCCGAGAATATTCAGTTCCGGCGACACGAACGCGGCCAGCAGAGCGATCGTGTCGTCAATGCCCGGGTCGCAGTCGACGATGATTGGAATCGGCTTCATAATCAAATGCCTTCAATGCTGGAAATAAGGGTCGATATCAAAGCGCGCCGACGTCGCGCAGAACGGCGGCGATTTCCGCCCGCGCTGCCGCGCCAAGCGGCTGTTGCGGCTGCATCGGCGGGCCGACGGCAAATCCCTGCAGTTTGAGCGCCGTCTTGATGCAGGCGGCAATCGAATATTTCGCGAAAATCTCGTTGACCTTCCACATCGGTCGCTGCAGGTCCATCGCCTTGGTCCAGTCGCCCGCTTTCGCGGCCTCGTAAAGCGCGATGCTCTGCTTGGGCACGATGCAGGCAGGCCCCGCCATCCAGCCGACCCCGCCAATCATCATCACACAGACCGGAATATGGGCAGAGGCTGCAAACACCTCCATCCGGCCGCGCGTGCGCTCGATGATCGACAAAAGACGCCCGGTATTGGTCGAGGCATCCTTGATATAGCGGATGTTGTCGATATGGCTCAGCCGCTCGATCACCTGCAGGCTGAGGTCGGAGCGCTGGAACTGCGGATTGGTGTAGATCACCACCGGCCGCCCCTTGGCAGCTTTTGCGATGGCAGTGAAATAGCTTTCCACGCCCTCGTCGCTGATCGGGAAATAGGCTTCGAGGATGGCAAGGATACCATCCGCGCCGGCTTCCACCATGTATTCGGTCTGGGCGACGGCGTCGGCCGTCGAGGTCGACGCCACGCCGGCGACAACGGGAACCCGGCCGCGATTGGCCGAGATCACCGTGTCGACGACGCAGCGCCTTTGCTCTTGGGAGAGATAGGCAAATTCACCGGTGCTTCCGAGCGGCGTGAGGCCATGCACCCCGGCGTCGATCAGGTGATCCACCAGATCCGTCAAAACGCCGTTCATCACCTGGCCGGATGCATCGATCGGCGACACGAGATAGGGAAACACGCCGCTGAAAGACATGGCAGATCCTCCTTGCGGTTAGTTCGACTTCACGTAGTAGGGCAGCGTGTAGCCGTCCGAACGGCCGGCATAGGACATTTCGCTCTTCACCGCCCAGGTGTTGGCGAGATAGAAGATCGGAATGACACCGAGGTCTGTCATGGCGATTTCGGTCGCCTTCTTCAGCACCGCCTCGCGCTTGGCATCATCCAGCGTCGCACGAGCTTCGGTGAGAGCCTTGTCGAACTCCGGGTTGGAATACCGACCGCGGTTGCCCTGCCCGGCCTTTTCGCCATAGGTTTCGAGGATCGGCCCGAGCACGCCAGACGCTTCCCCGGTCTCTACCGCGGCGCCACCCATGATCAGGCTGAACTCGAGGTTGGAGGCACGGGTGAAATAGACGCTGCCCGGCAGGGTCGCGACTTCGGTCTTGATACCGACGCGGCTGAAGAACTGGCCGATCGCCTGGGCTACCTTGGAATCGTTCGGATAGCGGTCGTTCGAAGCATGGAATGTCAGCGAGAAGCCATTGGGATAACCAGCATCGGCCAGCATCTGCTTGGCCTTGGTCGGATCGTAGGCATCGACCTTGATCGCCGGATCGTAGCCAAAATAGCCTTCCGGCACGACCTGGCCGGCCGGCACGCCCTGGCCGTCCATGATGCGATCGACGATCGCTTCGCGGTTGATCGAGAGGGACAGTGCGCGGCGCACTTCGGCCTTCACGAGCGGGCTCTTGCCATCGGGCCCCTTGGCAAAAGGCGATTCGTCCCGGGCCTGATCCATGTGCAGATACATGATGCGATTGCCGGCGATGTTGACAACCTTGATCTGGTCGGACGCCTCGAACCGGCGGGTATCGGCCGTCGGGATGTTCTCGATCATGTCGACGTCGCCCGATAGCATGGCGGCGACGCGCGCGCTCGGGTTCTTGAACACGCGGAAGGTGACCTTGTCCCAGCGGGCCTTTTCGCCCCAATAGGCATCGTTTCTGGCGACGACGACATTGTCCTCCGGCGACCAGGACACGAACTTGAACGGACCGGTGCCGATCACGCCCTTGCCGGCATTCATCTCGCCCGTCGGCGTCTTTTCCATCTCTGCCGGAAGCATGGCAATGCGGCTGAGGTTGTTGAGCAGAAGCGGCGTCGAGCCGGATGTCTTGATGCGCACGGTCAGCGGATCGACCGCGGTCACCTCGGTGATCGCCTTGACATAGGCAGCAAACGAACTCGGGCTGTTGGTCGAGGCGAGCGGGACGCGCTTGATGCTGGCGACGACGTCTTCGGCCGTAAAATCACTGCCATCGTGGAATTTCACGCCTTCGCGCAGCTTGAATTCCCAGGTCGTGTCATCGATGATCGCCCAGGACACCGCGAGCGCCGGCTGGATCTGCTGCTTTTCGTCCTGGTTGACGAGGCCATCGAAAATGTTGCGGGCCATCGCGCTGTTCGGACCGACGACATAGAACTGCGGATCCATGGACGTCGTTGAAGCCGCAAGACCCACAGTCAGGTCTTTGGCATAGCTTGCCAGCGGCATAGCGAATACGGACGCTGCCAACACGGCTGCGAAAGCTGAAAATTTCATGGGGACTCCTCCGGGTTGTCCTGACACCGCACTCTCCCTGCGGGCTGATAAGTATTAGCGGGCACTCTTACCAAAGAAAAATTGCATTTTGTATTCAATCCATGCTCAAATGTTATGGGGAGCCAGAGCATGCGATTGAAACCAAGACAGGTCGAAGCCTTTCGGAGTGTCATGATGTCGGGAGGCATCACGTCGGCTGCGGACGTTATGAACGTGACCCAACCGGCCGTGAGCCGGCTTATCCGCGATCTTGAAGACGCCGTACAGATGACATTGTTCGAAAGGTCGGGTGCAAGGCTGGTCCCCACTGCCGAAGCAACCCAGCTTTACCGCGAAGTCGAACGACTTTATCTCGGGCTAGACCAGATAGCGCAGGCAGCCGACGATATTCGCCTCCATAAAAATACGGTCCTTCGCATAGGAAGCGTCACATCGCTGGTTCGCCCGTATCTGCACCAGGCCATTATCGACACCATCGGCGACAGGCTGGATATTCCGCTGGTTATTGACGTCGAAAACAGCCGGCATATCTGGGATATGGTCGAGCAAAACCGCTATGATCTCGGCCTCGTCTTTGGCTCACCGCGGCTGGCCGACAAGAATGCCGTTCTGTTGAACACGTCGCATGCGGTCGCCGCGATGACAAAAGACCACCGGCTGGCACAGCACACCGTGATCACACCCGCCGACCTCAGGAACGAGCGCGTGCTGATTCCTGGCCGCAACTCGCCCCTTCGGCTGGCACTGGATCGAGCCTTCTCGTTCGAGGAGGACCAGCCGGCAAGTACGATAGAAACGTCCATGCTGAATTGCTGCCACTTTGCCGCGGCCGGCATGGGCGTTGGAATTGTCGACGGAACCAGCCTGAGATCGGCGGGAGCTAACACAGTTACGATCCCATTCGAACCAAGGATAGAGATTTCATATTTCGCAATTCGGCCGACTGGAGCGCCACGTATTGCAGTTCTCGATATGGTCATACTGCGACTGCAAGACCTTATGAACCATCCGCAATCAAATCCCACGCCTTGAAGGGATATGAACCGCCGGCGCGTGGCAGAATCCCCCAAATAGCCGGGAAGGTTCAAAGCTGATTTGGTTTTTGAAAGCACCTTGGGCACCTATCTTTAAGGGAAAGTCTCGGAGCAGGCATCAGAGAAGGCTCTGAACCTTGTGATGGGATGTTAACCCGACAGCTGTGCTACTGAAGCTATTGAACGGACTCGAACCCGTCGGCGCTCTCCAGAATGCCGGCAGATAACCTTTTTCGGAATTTCCAGGGGTTCCCAGGCAAGCGCCGGGCTGATACGTTCATTCTTTGTTCTTAACATCTAAATGAGTCATCCTGATTGCCACAGCTGGATGGCGAAGGCGGGTGAAGCGTTGGTTGGTGGCAGTGCTTTGCGCAAATCAGATAGGACAGACAGGCAGTTACGGGGATTACGGCATGGCGGTTGCCTATCTGGAAAAATTAAACGAGCAGCAGCGCCACGCCGTGGAGCACGGCGTCGGATTGGCTGAAGGACAAACGGCAGGACCACTGTTGATCATCGCCGGCGCCGGATCCGGAAAGACCAACACATTGGCGCACCGGGTTGCCCATCTGATCGTCAACGGCGCCGACCCGCGTCGTATCCTGCTAATGACGTTTTCCCGACGGGCAGCCTGCGAAATGGCGCGCCGCGTCGAGCGGATCTGCAAACAGGTGCTTGGCGCCAATTCGGGTATTTTGACGGATGCGCTTGCCTGGTCTGGAACGTTTCATGGGATAGGCGCGCGATTGCTGCGGATGTATGCCGAGCAGATCGGCTTAAATCTGGATTTTACCATCCATGATCGCGAGGACAGTGCCGACCTGATGAACCTCTCCCGCCACGAGCTCGGCTTTTCCAAAACGGAAAGCCGGTTTCCGACCAAGGGAACCTGCCTGTCGATCTATTCGCGCGCGGTCAACTCCGAGACGGCACTGAACGAGATCCTGCGCAATCACTTTCCCTGGGTGGCAAGCTGGGAAGAACAACTGAAACAGTTGTTTGCCGCCTATGTCGAAGCCAAGCAGGTGCAGAACGTGCTCGATTACGACGATCTGCTGCTCTACTGGGCCCAGATGGTCAGCGATCCGGATCTTGCCGCGGATATCGGCGATCGCTTCGATCACGTGATGGTTGACGAGTATCAGGATACCAACAGGCTGCAGGCCTCAGTATTGATGGCTCTGAAACCCGGCGGCCGTGGACTGACGGTCGTTGGCGACGACGCCCAGTCGATCTATTCGTTTCGAGCGGCAACCGTGCGCAATATCCTCGACTTCCCGACATCGTTTAGCCCGGCTGCTGACATCATCACGCTCGACCGAAATTATCGGTCGACACAGCCGATCCTGGCCGCGGCAAACGGCGTCATCGATCTGGCACGTGAGCGTTTTACCAAAAATCTTTGGACCGAGCGGAAATCCCTCGAGCGGCCCAAACTCGTGACCGTGAAGGATGAAACGGATCAGGCCAACTATATTGTTGAACGGGTGCTGACCAACCGCGAGACCGGCATGACTTTGAAACATCAGGCCGTCCTGTTTCGCTCATCCAACCATAGCGGTCCGCTTGAGGTCGAGCTCACCCGCCGCAACATTCCCTTCGTCAAATTCGGCGGGCTAAAATTTCTCGACAGCGCCCATGTGAAGGACATGCTGGCGGTGCTGCGGTTTGCCCAGAACCCGCGCGATCGCGTTGCCGGCTTTCGGCTGCTGCAAATGCTGCCTGGTATCGGGCCGAAGACGGCGGGCCATATCCTCGATACGATCGTCGCCGATCCTGAACCTCTTCTCGCCCTTGCTGAAATTCCACCCCCACCCAAAACCGGCGAAGACTGGACGGCTTTCGTTCAGTTGCTTGTCGGTCTGCGCAAGACGGAAACAGGCTGGCCCTCGGACATTGCACAGGCGCGTGTCTGGTATGAACCGCATCTCGATCGCATCCATGAGGATGCCGACACTCGCAAGGCCGATCTGTTGCAGCTCGAGCAGATCGCCGGAGGCTATCCGTCGCGGGAACGCTTCCTGACGGAACTTACCCTTGATCCGCCGGATGCCACCAGCGACCAGGCCGGCGTGCCGCTGCTCGACGAAGACTATCTGATCCTGTCGACCATTCATTCCGCCAAGGGCCAGGAATGGCGTGCCGTGTTCATGCTCAATGTCGTTGACGGCTGCATTCCATCGGATCTGGGAACCGGGACCACACAGGAAATCGAGGAAGAGCGCCGGCTGCTTTATGTCGGCATGACGCGCGCCAAGGACAGCTTAGCGTTGATCACGCCGCAACGGTTTTTTACCCATGGTCAGAACCCACAGGGCGACCGGCACGTTTACGCCTCGAGGACCAGGTTCATTCCGGTAACGCTGCTGCAATATTTTGAAACGGCGACGTGGCCCCTCGTGTCGGCCGCCGCATCTGAGCGAAGCGCACAGCAAATCCGTATTGACGTTGGCGCGCGCATGCGGAGCATGTGGAAATAGGAGAGGATCGATGTGCAATATGCACGCGGTCGTGCCGCCGCAAAACAAGCCCGGTCCAAATGCGGAGGGTTCGTTGCTGTGATCACCATCCCGCCGCAGGATCGCAACCACCCGGTTCACGAACAACACGCTTTGGCCGACCGTGTGGACACGGAGGCGATGGACCGCCAGCCCACGATGCGCAAAATCATTCATGTCGATATGGATGCCTTTTATGCATCGGTCGAGCAGCGAGACAACCCCGAGCTCCGGGGAAAGCCATTGGCCGTTGGTGGATCGGCGGCCCGTGGGGTCGTTGCGGCCGCGAGTTACGAGGCCCGCATCTTCGGCGTGCACTCAGCCATGCCGTCTGTCACCGCGAAACGCAAATGTCCTGACCTGATTTTCGTGCCGCCACGTTTCGATGTCTACAAATCCGTCTCCCAGCAGATCCGTGAGGTGTTCGCGGAATACACCGCTTTGATCGAGCCATTGTCGCTCGACGAGGCTTATCTCGACGTGACGGAAAATCTGAAAGGCATGGAGATCGCCACCGAAATCGCACTGGAAATTCGGGCAAAGATCAAAGATGTCACGGGGCTCAACGCCTCCGCCGGCATCTCTTACAATAAGTTCCTTGCCAAAATGGCCAGTGACCTGAACAAGCCGAATGGCCAGGCGGTGATCACGCCGAAAAACGGACCCGGTTTTGTCGAAGCCCTCCCAGTGACGAAATTCCACGGCGTCGGGCCAGCCACGGCCGAGCGGATGCGCAAACACGGCATCGAAACCGGGTTGGATCTGAAATCGAAGTCGCTCGCGTTTCTGCAAGAGCATTTCGGCAAGTCCGGACCGTATTTCTACGGCATCGCGCGCGGCATCGATGAGCGCCGCGTCAGGCCTGACCGTATCCGCAAATCTGTTGGCGCCGAGGACACGTTCAGCGAAGATATCGACGACCTGGACATTGCCACGGCCGAGCTGAAGCCTCTGGCCGAAAAGGTCTGGCGCTATTGCGACGCCCAAGGGATCAGCGGCAAGACGGTCACCGTCAAAATCAAATACTCGGACTTCACCCAGGCGACGCGCAGCCGGACGGGCGCACAGCCAGTGGCCAGTGTTGCGGAAATCCTTGAAGCAGCTTCTGCGCTGCTGGTCACCGTGTATCCGTTCAAGCGGCCGGTGCGACTGCTCGGGATTACCCTTTCGTCGCTGACCAATGACCAAGGTGCTAATGACGCGGAACAACCACAGCTCGATCTCGATTTATGATCAATTAGGCTGGCAGGGAGCCGGAAAGCATCATCGACATGCCGTTATCCAGAATTCTCGGCATCGATCTTGAAACCAGCGGCAATGGACCGAATGACGTCTGCGAAATCGGATGGCAGGACGTCGTGCTCGGCGCCGATGGCCACTGGCCGTCAATGAGGAGCGCGGGGCGCTACTGGCTAATCCTGGCCGTCCAATGTCGCTCGATACAATTGCAGTGCATCACATGCTCGACCGGCTCGTCGCCGACGCCCCGTTTTGGAGAGACATCGCTGCGAGCGTCCTGCGTCCATCGGACGGTGTCGTTGCGTTGGCGGCGCACCGGGCGTCGTTCGAACAGCGATACTGTACGCCGCGGTTCACGGGCGCTGCGACCTGGATCTGTACGTGGAAATGCGCGTTGCGCCTATGGCCGGATCTTCAACGGTTTTTCAACCAGATGCTTCGCTATCAGCGCATGCCGGAAGGTCTGGTGCAAGAGCTCGGGCTGCCGGCTCATCGAGCCATGCCAGATGCCTATGTGACGGCGCATCATCTGCGCGAAACAAAGCTGAGCCACTTCATAACGATATCCGAAAGACGGAGACCTTTCCTCGAACGGTTATCCCAGCACCTGTAGCATTCAGACTCGATCAATATATGACCGCCATCAAAGCCGGGACTTGCTGTTCAAAGAATTTTGAAAAAGAGGCTATCCGGGGAGGCAGCGCCTGATACGGCGGGTAATAGAGCGTCAGCCAAAGGTCCGGCGGCGCCCATGGCTGCAAGACTTGCACAAGCTTTCCAGTCCGCAGGTGTTCAGCGATATGAAACTTTGGCAGCATAGCCACTCCGGCACCATCGGCGGCCATATCGGCAAGCACCCCGCCACTGTTAGCGCTGAACGCGCGGCCCGCCGATATCGTGGCGCTGCCGCTGCCGTCCGATAGGGACCAGTTCTCGCGTTTGCTCTCACCACTGTACGCCAGGCAATCGTCCGGGGTCAGTTCATTTGGATGCTGCATGTTTGCAAACCGGGTTCCGGGCGCCGCGACAAGAATTCGGCGCACTACGGAAATCTTGCGCCAGATGGTGAACTTGTCCGACGGCGCTGCAGAGATTCGGATCGCCAGATCGTAGTCATCGTCGAGGATATTGACGAGACCGTCCGCAAGCGAGATTTCGAAGCTTATTTTGGGAAAGCGTTCCTTAAAGCCTGACAGGATCGGCGGCAAGACTTGCTGGCCGAACCAGGTCGGAGCGCTGATCCGCAATCGCCCGTGGTCAGCCTTGTGTGTGTTCATGACGTCCTTGCGGGCGTTGTCGAGCGCCTGCACGGCGGGTTGAATTTGCGCGGCGTATATTGCTCCATCCGTTGTCAGAGACACCTGACGAGTCGTCCTGACGAAAAGCTGGACTCCGAGGTCGTCCTCCAGGGCGGCGATCGCCCGCGTCACGGCCGCGGGCGTCATGTTCAGTTCTCGTGCAACCTGCGCAAAATTCCGTTTCTCGGCGGCAAGCAGAAATGTCCGAAGCGCTTTATAGTCGTTCATATATTATTTCATCCAGAACAATTCACTAGCAATTATTATTGCAATTCCGGAGCACAATCAACTGGCATAGTTTCAGATCATACCAAAGGAAATCGACTTAGCGAGGAGATCAAATATCATGATCAAAGATGTCAAGGGACTGCACCATATCACGTCGATGGCTTCAGATGCTCGCCAGAACAACACGTTCTTCACGGACGCACTGGGCCTGCGCCGCGTCAAGAAGACTGTCAATTTTGACGACCCAAACGTCTATCACCTTTACTACGGTGATGAAGCCGGCACCCCAGGCTCGGTTTTGACCTACTTTCCCTTCCCCAATGTTATTCGCGGTCGCCCGGGGGTCGGTGAAGTGAGCGAAACACAGTTCGCCGTGCCGAAGGGATCGCTTTCTTTTTGGCAGGACCGCCTGATCACAAAGGGCGCGAGCAACCTGCAAGCCGACACTGCCTTTGGTGCTGACCGTTTGCGGTTCAATGGCCCGGATGGCGAGGGGTTTGCACTCATCGAAGCAGAAGACGATGGCCGCAAGGCCTGGGACGGTGCAGGCATCAACGAAAGCGTCGGTATCCGCGGCTTTTCGGGAGCGAAATTCCGGCTGCACGATACTGCTGCCACGGCAGAACTCCTCGGCTTCATGGGTTACCAGCGCGCAGAAACTGAAGGCGACGTCACCCGCTTCGTCATCCCCGGCGGCAATGGCGCCGACACGATCGACCTGGAGGCGCTGCCCAAGAAGCCCTTTGCAAGACAGGGCGCCGGCTCGGTACATCACATCGCCTTTGCTGTTGAGAACCGCGCAAAGCAACTCGAAGTCCGCAAGGCGCTGATGGACACCGGCTACCAGGTCACCCCCGTAATCGACCGCGACTATTTCTGGGCGATTTACTTCCGCACTCCCGGCGGCGTGCTATTCGAAATCGCCACGAACGAACCCGGCTTTGATCGCGACGAAGACACGGCACACCTGGGAGAGGCCCTCAAGCTGCCATCCCGCTACGAACCTTACCGCGATCAGATCGAAGCTGGGCTCACTCCTCTCGCAGCCTAGTGTTCGAGGACGTAACTTTCCGACAAAACAGCAGCCGATCATACAAGACGCGCCGCCTTGCCTGCGCCATTCCCTTTCTTCAACTCACCCACAAAGGAAAATACGAGATGTCCAACAAGCTTCAGGTCCTCACTCCGCAGAACAGCCAGCTTATCTTTATCGACCAGCAGCCCCAAATGGCCTTTGGCGTTCAGTCGATCGACCGTCAGGTGCTGAAGAATAATGTCGTCGGCCTCGCCAAGGCGGGCAAAATCTTCAACGTGCCCACCACCATCACGACGGTCGAGACCGACAGCTTTTCCGGCAACACCTTTCCCGAGCTGCTGGCCGTCGTCCCGCAAAACGATATTCTCGAGCGCACCTCGATGAACTCCTGGGATGACCAGAACGTACGCGACGCGCTTGCAAAGCACGCCGGCGAGGGACGCAAGAAGATCGTCGTTGCTGGCCTGTGGACCGAAGTTTGCAACACGACATTCGCGCTCTCCTGCATGCACGACACTGACTACGAGATCTACATGGTTGCGGATGCTTCCGGTGGCACCTCGGTCGATGCGCATAAATACGCAATGGACCGGATGGTTCAGGCGGGCGTCGTACCTGTCACCTGGCAGCAGGTCTTGCTCGAATGGCAGCGCGACTGGGCCCGCAAGGAAACCTACGACGCCGTTACCACACTGGTGAAGGAGCACTCCGGCGCATACGGCATGGGCATCGACTACGCCGTCACCCATGTTCACGGCGGCACTGAGCGCGTCGCCCATGGAAAGCGCATCGGCCCGAGCCCGGCCGCGATCTGATCTGAAACAGCCCCGCCCGGATCCACTTGGCGGGGCAACATTTTTGGAAAAGGAACGCCCGGATGAAAATCTATCTTCTCTCACTTGCGGTCGGCCTTCTCGTCGGCGTCATCTACGGATTGCTCAATGTCCGATCCCCTGCCCCGCCCGTCATCGCTCTCATCGGCTTGCTTGGTATTCTGGTCGGCGAACAGATCGTGCCGTTGGCCAAAAATCTCTGGAGCCGAGAGCCGGCCGCCGTATCCTGGCTTCACCAGATAAAGCCCCACGTGTTCGGACATCTTCCAAAGGGTGGGCCGATCGTCGTGAAGGCGACATCTCCTAATGATGAACCTACATCGGGAAAAAGCTGATGACGACGCGCCGCGCGTTTCTAGGCGCCGCATCGAGCCTTGCCATTACAAATCTGTTTTCAACGGCGCATGCCGCCGATGCCATCAAGATCGGAGATGCTTCCATGCACGCAGATATCGTCCTTCATAATGGTTTGATCACCACGCTTGACCGCACCAATCCGAACGCCACCGCGATTGCCATCAAGGACGGCTTGTTCATGGAGGTCGGGACAGACCGCGAGATCATGGCGCTTGCCGGTCCGGAGACGCGAACTGTCGATCTCAAAGGCAAGCGTGTGCTGCCGGGTCTTATCGATAACCACACCCATGTCGTGCGCGGCGGGCTGAACTTCAACATGGAGCTTCGCTGGGACGGTGTTGGGTCGCTGGCCGACGCAATGGACATGCTGAAACGGCAGGTGGCAATCACCCCGGCACCTCAATGGGTGCGCGTTGTCGGCGGCTTTACCGAACACCAGTTCACCGAGAAACGGCTTCCGACGATCGAAGAGATCAATGCTATCGCGCCTGATACGCCGGTCTTCCTGCTCCATCTCTACGACAGGGCGTTATTGAACCGCGCGGCCCTTCGTGCCGTCGGCTACACGAAGGACACCCCAAACCCTCCCGGTGGCGAGATCACCCGCGATGCCAACGGCAACCCGACAGGCCTGCTTTTGGCAAAGCCAAATGCCGGCATCCTTTATTCCACCCTTTCCAAAGGCCCTAAGCTTCCGTTTGAATATCAGGTCAATTCGACACGTCACTTCATGCGGGAACTGAACCGTCTGGGCATTACTGGCGTCATCGATGCCGGAGGCGGTTACCAGAATTATCCGGACGACTATGCCGTCATCCAAAAGCTGTCGGACGAAAATCAGTTGACCGTTCGCCTCGCCTACAACCTGTTCACACAGAAGCCGAAGGAGGAGAAGGAAGACTTTCTCAATTGGACGAAATCAGTCAAATTCAAGCAGGGCAATGACTATTTCAGGCACAACGGTGCAGGCGAGATGCTGGTCTTTTCCGCAGCCGATTTCGAAGACTTCCGTGAGCCGAGACCGGAGCTTGCGCCGGAAATGGAAGGCGAACTGGAAGAGGTCGTCCGCATTCTTGCCGAAAACCGCTGGCCTTGGCGCATGCACGCGACCTATGACGAAACCATCAGCCGATCCCTCGACGTGTTCGAGAAGGTCAACAAGGACATCCCACTGGAAGGCCTGAACTGGTTCTTTGATCACGCCGAGACGATCTCCGATCGCTCGATCGACCGGATCGCGGCGCTTGGCGGTGGCATCGCCACGCAGCATCGCATGGCCTATCAGGGCGAGTATTTTGTGGAACGTTACGGTCATGGTGTGGCGGAAGCCACTCCACCGATCAGAAAGATGCTCGACAAGGGTGTGAACGTCTCGGCCGGTACGGACGCGACCCGTGTGGCCTCCTACAATCCGTGGGTCTCGCTGTCGTGGATGGTGACCGGCAAAACCGTCGGCGGCATGCAACTCTATCCGCGCGCCAACTGCCTCGACCGCGAGACGGCGCTCAGGATGTGGACAGAGAAAGTCACCTGGTTTTCCAACGAGGAAGGCAAGAAGGGCCGTATCGAGAAAGGGCAGTTCGCCGACCTCATCGTTCCTGACAAGGACTTTTTTACCTGCGCCGAGGACGAGATCTCGTTCCTCTCGTCGCAACTGACCATGATCGGCGGCAAGATCGTTTTTGGCGCTGGGGATTTCAAGACACTCGACGAGAACGACGTGCCGCCCGCCATGCCGGACTGGTCGCCCGTTCGATCTTTCGGTGGCTATGCCGCCTGGGGTGAACCTCAAGGCGCTGGCCTGAATTCTCTGCGGCGGACCGCGATCTCGACCTGCGGCTGCGCCAGTTCCTGCAATGTCCACGGCCACGATCACGCCGGTGCCTGGACATCAAAACTGCCGATCGCAGATCTCAAGGGCTTTTTTGGTGCGCTCGGCTGCGCTTGCTGGGCAGTGTGAGGAGAGCATGATGATTTCAAATAACCTCAACCAGAGTGGCTTCGCTTCGCTGATCACTTCGCCTGTGGTCCGTTTTGTTGCACTTCTGGCTCTCTGCGCAGCTTACATACAGGGGCCGCTCACCAAGCTCTTCGATTTCCCCGGTGCGATCGCCGAGATGGAGCATTTCGGCCTGCATCCGGCATCCGTCTTCGCCGTCTTGGTCATCGCGTTCGAACTTGCGGCCTCCGCGATGATCCTCTCCGGCATCCTGCGCTGGTTAGGCGCGTTCTCTCTTGCGGTATTCACGCTTCTTGCGACATTCGTTGCTCTTCGCTTCTGGGAAATGCCCGCCGGGATGGAGCGGATGATGGCGACCAACGCCTTCTTCGAACATATTGGTCTGGCCGGAGCATTCGTGATCGTTGCAACCCTCGATCTGGCCAAGGAAGCAAGCCGATGACCGTCACAAAGTCCTCCGGCGGCAGTTTTGCACCGCTTCGCCAGCCAGTGTTTGCTGTCCTGTGGGCAGCGACAGTGCTGGGCAATACTGGCAGCTTCATGCGCGATGTGGCCAGTTCATGGCTGATGACCGACCTCTCGGCAGCGCCCGCCACGGTCGCCTTGGTGCAGGCAGCCGCCACCCTGCCGATCTTCCTTCTGGCAATCCCCGCAGGCGTACTCTCAGACATTCTCGATCGCCGCAAGTTCCTGATCGCCATCCAGCTCCTTCTGGCCTGTGTAAGTATATCCCTGATGACACTTTCCTACATGGGCATGCTGTCAGTCAGCGCGCTGATCGGCCTTACATTTCTCGGCGGTATCGGTGCTGCCCTGATGGGGCCGACATGGCAGGCGATCGTTCCGGAACTCGTCCCGCGCGAGGACGTAAAGAGCGCGGTCGCCCTCAATTCACTCGGCATCAACATCGCCCGCTCCATCGGCCCTGCAGCCGGCGGCCTGCTTCTTGCTGCTTTCGGAGCAGCCGTCACCTATGGCGCGGACGTGGCCAGTTACATTCTAGTCATTGCGGCGCTGGTCTGGTGGCCGCGTGCTAAAAATGCCGATGACGCATTGTCCGAAAACTTCTTCGGAGCCTTTCGTGCGGGCTTGAGATACACACGCGCCAGCAAGCCGCTCCATGTCGTGCTTCTGCGAGCGGCGATTTTCTTTACCTTTGCCAGCGCAGTCTGGGCGCTCTTACCCCTCGTCGCCCGTCAACTGCTAAGCGGCGACGCCGGCTTTTACGGACTACTATTGGGTTCGGTCGGTGCAGGTGCTATCGGCGGCGCATTGGTGATGCCGCAACTGCGTCAACGTTTTGATTCCGATGGTCTACTCCTCGGTTCAGCTATCGTCACGGCGGCTGTCATGGCCGCTTTGTCCTTGGCGCCCCCACAGTGGCTAGCGGTCGTCATCCTTCTCTTTCTCGGTGCCGCCTGGATCACCGCGCTCACAACCTTGAATGGAGCGGCCCAAGCCGTCCTGCCCAACTGGGTTCGGGGGCGCGGCCTGGCCGTCTATCTGACAGTCTTCAACGGGGCGATGACGGCAGGCAGCCTCGGTTGGGGTGCCGTCGGTGAAGCTGTCGGGGTGCCCGCAACACTGTTGATCGGAGCCGGCGGCCTTCTTGTCGCAGGCGTGATCATGCACAGGGTCAAGCTCCCCTCTGGAGAGGCTGACCTCGTCTCGTCCAATCACTGGCCCGAACCACTCGTGGCAGAGCCGGTGGCAAACGACCGCGGCCCTGTGTTGATCCTGATCGACTACCGCGTCGAAAAGCACAACCGCACGAAGTTCTTGCACGCGCTCGATACGATGTCTTCCGAGCGGCGTCGGGATGGCGCCTATGGCTGGGGTGTCACGGAAGATTCCGCAGATCCTGAAAAGATCACCGAATGGTTCATGGTGGAATCCTGGGCCGAGCATCTGCGGCAGCACAAGCGCGTCTCGAATGCGGACGCCGACCTGCAAAGCAAAGTGCTGGCGTTCCACAGCGGCCCGGAAAAACCCGTCGTTCGGCATCTGTTGTCGATCAACAGGCCCGGAAGGGCAAAATGATCGGTCGCAGGGCCGCCGCAACCAGATATCGTCAATTGCACAAATCACAATAGTGTAGAGAGTATTATTACAATTGTTGGAAGGCGCATTTTGCCTGAATATGTCCACATAGACGAACGCAACGACGCAGCAAAGCGCATCACAATATTCAAGAGGCCGACATGACCCAAAAATCCTTCCCTATCAGCAGACGTGATGCCCTCGTCGCCGGCGCAGTGTTCGCCGCTGGCATCGCGCTTCAAATCAGTTCCACGCGCGCAGCATCCGCTGCGACCATGATCCACCCAACCACAGGAGAAAACACCATGGGCTTCGTTAAAACCAAAGACGGCACAGAGATCTTCTATAAGGACTGGGGTCCAAAGGATGCACAGCCGATCGTGTTCCATCACGGCTGGCCGCTGTCGTCCGACGACTGGGATGCCCAAATGCTGTTTTTCCTCGGCAAGGGCTTTCGTGTCGTCGCTCATGACCGTCGCGGTCACGGAAGATCTGCCCAGGTCTCAACAGGCCATGACATGGACCATTATGCGTCCGATGCATTCGCCGTCGTCGAAGCGCTGGACCTCAAGAACGCCGTCCATATCGGACACTCGACCGGCGGCGGCGAAGTTGCCCGTTATGTCGCAAAGCACGGCCAGCCGGCCGGTCGCGTTGCCAAGGCAGTTCTGGTTTCCGCAGTTCCGCCGCTGATGCTGAAGACTGCAGCCAATCCGGAAGGCCTGCCGATCGAAGTTTTCGACGGTTTCCGTTCGGCACTTGCAGCAAACCGCGCCCAGTTCTTCCGTGATGTCCCGGCCGGCCCGTTCTACGGGTTCAACCGCGAAGGTGCTGCGGTCCATGAAGGTGTGATCCAGAATTGGTGGCGTCAGGGCATGATGGGTGCCGCAAACGCGCACTACGAAGGCATCAAGGCCTTTTCGGAAACCGACCAGACCGAAGACCTGAAAGCAATCACCGTGCCGACGCTGGTTCTGCATGGTGAGGACGACCAGATCGTGCCGATCGCAGATGCTGCGCATAAGTCCATCAAGCTGTTGAAGAACGGCACGATAAAGACCTATCCAGGCTACCCGCACGGCATGCTGACCACAAATGCCGATGTACTGAACGCCGATCTGCTGGCGTTCATCAAAGCCTGATTGCAAAGCCTAAGCGCGGGGGCGTCAAAATTTTTGACGCCCCCGCTTCAATCAAAACATCCACAGATAGCCCCAATCAAATGACACGAGGTGACCTACCATGCTGAAATCAGTACTTGGCCTTGCCGTATTCGCAGCATCCGTCGGTGCGGGATCAAGCTATGCGGCCGATGGCCCAAAACCAACCGTTGTTCTCGTCCACGGCGCATTCGCCGATGCCTCGAGCTGGAGCGGTGTGATCTCGAAGCTTGAGAAAGATGGATACCCCGTGGTGGCAGTTGCCAACCCCTTGCGCAGCGTTAAAGGTGACGGCGATTACGTTCGTCGGATCGTCGCCGGCCTGAAGACCCCAGTCGTTCTGGTCGGCCACTCCTATGGCGGCTCGGTTATCTCTGAAGCAGCCTCAAAAGGTGGAAATATCAAGTCGCTCGTCTACGTATCGGCTTTCGCTCCGGAAGTCGGTGAGTCCGCGCTGGCGTTGACGGGTAAGTTTCCTGGCAGCACCTTGCCGCCCACATTGGGCGAGCCAGTCGAACTGGAGAATGGCGTCAAGGATCTTTACATCCAGCAGGCCAAATTCCACGACCAGTTTGCGGCCGATGTCTCTGTCGGGGATGCGAAGATCATGGCTGCCACCCAGCGCCCTGTCACTGACTTTGCGCTTGGACAGGCCAACACGAACGCTGGCTGGAAAGACATTCCGTCTTGGTCGGTCTACGGCGATGCGGACAAAAACATCCCGCCGGAAACACTCGCCTGGATGGCCAAGCGTGCCAATTCCAAGGAGACGATCGTTGTAAAGGGCGCGTCCCACGTTGTGATGGTTTCCCATCCCGACAAGGTCGCCAAAATCATCGAAGAAGCGGCGAAGGCTAATTGATTTTTGAGGACGGTGGCCGCCAAACCTGCCACCGTCCTCATTTGAGATACGAGCAACCTGCTCGTCCTCTTAATGACGAGAATGAGCATGACCGACAACGTCGCCCTGATATGCGCTACCTTATTGTTGCTCGCCGCCATGGTCGTGCCTTTGTGGACATCCCGGTGGCCACTCTGGGCAAGGGCATGCTGGAGAGTGGCAGCATTCGCTGTCCTGACAATTCTAGTCTATCAACTTCTTGGATCGCCTTTTGCGCCCAGTTTTGATGCCGTCAATTCCGGCGAGCGGCTTTGGCAGAAGATCATCGAGCTCGGCTGGTGGGTTATCGCGGCCCAATGCGCAATTGGCCTCGTGCGCGTTTTCGTTGTCTTTGAGACCAAGCCGCGGGAATCGCGGATTGTCTCTGACCTCCTGGCTGGCGTGATTTATCTGGTCGCCCTGTTTGCAATCATCAACTTTGTCTTCGCTGTCCCAATCGGCGGCTTGGTTGCTACCTCCGGCGTCATCGCGATTGTTCTTGGTCTTGCCTTGCAAAGCAGTCTTTCCGACGTCTTCTCAGGCATAGCGGTGGGTATAGAGCGACCCTACAACGCCGGCGATCTGATTTGGGTGGAAGGCGGCATCGAGGGTCGCGTCATTCAGGTCAACTGGCGTTCCACGCATATCGCTACGATGAACAGGGACGTTGCGATCGTTCCCAACAGCGTGATGGCGAAGGCCAGGCTCGTTAACCATAGCATGCCGACGACGGTGCGGGGTGTTTCTGTCAAGATTCGACTTGGAGCCAGAGAACTGCCTGATCGCTGCATGACCATCCTCAATTCTGCGGTCAAGACCTGTATGTTGCTGGCCACGATGCCCCCACCGTCTGTTTCGCGAACCGATTTGCAGGGCGACGGGGTGACATATGAAATCAGCTTTTCGATACCCAGCATCGAGGCGCTTGTCGCGGCAAAGTCAGAGCTTCTCGGTCATGTGCAAAACCATCTGCGGCATGCCGGCATATCTCTTGCCGTTGCAGGCGTCGCCGACCTACCCCGTGTAGAAATGCCCATGCCTGCGGATCTCATGAGGGAGTCCGACTGGTTTGGTGTGCTGGCTGCCGCCGATCGGGACCTGCTCTCGGAGCATCTGGTGGAGGTCTGGTTTGCGCCCGGTGACAACATCATTCGCCAGGGTGATGCGCCAGATGCGTTGTATATCCTCGCCGCTGGCACGGTGGAGATTTCAGACGCAAGTGGCCACCCTAGCAATGTGATTTATCGGTTGGGTCCAGGCGGGAGCCTCGGCGCGATTGGAATGATAACAGGTTCGCCATACGCCGCGACTGCAACGGCACTCACCGCGGTTACGGCTTATCGTCTCGACAGACAGGCCGTCGGTGACGCCATAGCGATCAAGCCGGAATTGACAACAACTCTTGAAGTGCTCGCTCGACGAGGTCAGAATCTGCAGAAGGCGGATGTTGCCGCGCATGAGACGGACCATTCGGATCCCCCGGACATGTTTTTGACAAAACTGCGGATGTTTTTACGGAAGATTTCGGAGCGGGCGTGAAGATAGACATGTGCACTCTCGGCTGAAGCGACTGGATGTTGGCCAGGTGCGGTACCCGAATCGTCTTCAAACTGGTGAAGGTTGTAGAGGCATCGCAGCCGATCGATAGTAGGTGGTGCTAGTGGCGGTTGCGAGAACGCCACTCGTCCGGCGTGATGCCGACGGCATGTGTGAAGGTTTTAAAAAATTCGCCCTCACTGGTAAAACCGCAGGTTTCTGCAACGCGGGCAATCGTTGCACCGCTCCGGCTGAGGGTCGCCTTTGCCTTGGTCACTCGACACGCTGAAATCCACTCGTGGATCGTTTGTCCCGTTGTCGCCTTGAAGCCCGAACGCAGCTGGTCCACCGCAAAACCACTCGCAGCGGCGATTTGATCGACGGTGATCAGGCGAGAAAGATTGGCAGTAATATACGTTTTTATTCTTTTTTCCTGCGTGGATGTCAGGAGCCCACTTACCGACAGACTTTCGCGGGGAGAGAGCCCATAGCGATGTGCCAGATGGGCATTAAACGCCAGCGCAAGATGGGAAAGCAACCTGTCACTGACCTCAGTCGGCATGTCGAACATAGGAAGGAGCGCTGCCCCAAGGTCGCGGATCACCTCGTCCTCAACCCCGCGACAGGTCTCCAGATTACCGATCCTCGGCTGTCCAGCTTCACTTGTCAGCTCGCTGAGATGACTGCTCGGAATGTGAAATGCCAACGCTTCCAGCTGGCCTTGAACTGAGATAGAGGCACCATTTTTGAGACTGATCAGACAGATCGTTCCTTTCGCATACATCTTCAACGGAGCTGAGGAGAGATCCGGCAGAATATCGCTATGACCGACATCTATGAGATAGAGCATGACAAGAAAGGCGTCGTCGGGTGGAAGAACAATTGAATTTTCGCCGTCTTCATAGGTCCGGCTGAGAAGCACGACAGAAAACTGCGCGTCTCGTAGCGGCGTTGCGACGAGTGTTCTTGCCGTCGTGACACCAAAACTTGCCGCAATTCTGTCACTGGCCGCCAAGGCTGCGCTCACATTTCTATCGATCATCTGATGGTAAAATCGTCTTCATAGAACTCAGATGCCGCTATCGATTGTATCTATTCCTCGGTAAACCGTCTATCTTGTAGAAAAGCGACGTAGTCGAGAAAAATCGAATATTAGACGGATAAAGCTTCGCATCGTGAGCCGCGGCGAAAACCAAAACAGTATCCAACGCCTTAAAATCGGAGGTTTTGCATCTTGATCCAAGCTCCTCGCGATTATCCACAACCTTCTGTTGGGAAAACCACCGATGGGTTCGGTTGCTCTTTGGAGCAGCTCTCGGTCAATCAAGCTTTGATGAGCTCAGATATTGGTATTTTCCGCAAGGGAAAGAGCCTTGTTCAGCTTGACCAGGTAACTACGTCAGCGAGCGATCGCGGTTTCCTTATTGGTGTGTCTATCGCAGGAGGGCACACACGGCGCATCTTTCACAAACACCACGCAACCACGCACGACTTTGCCGAAAATACAATTTACATTCGCGATCTGTCCGAAAACTACAAAGCAGATTTGGTCAATCCCTTCGACTTCCATCTTTTCGAGATCTCCCTTGCCTCGATCGTCAAGTTTGCAGACGATGCGGAACTTACCGGCGTGGCAGCGCTGACAGCGGAAACAGCATCTAAAGATATCGTGCTCGCTAATCTTGCTCGAGCGATGATTCCAGCACTCGAAAGGCCTGAACAGGCAAGTGCCTTGTTCGTAGAACAGATGACGACTGCGGTCGGGACTTACCTGGTTCAGCGTTATGGTGGGCGGGCAAACAAGTCTCCAAATCGCATTGGAACGCTGTCGCGGTTACACGAGAACCTTGCCAAAAAAATCCTTCAAGAAAATCTTGAACGGGACATCTCCGTGTCGGACGTCGCAACGGCGTGCGACTTGTCACGCGGATATTTTATTCGCGCGTTTCGAGAAACGACCGGCATGACACCGTATCAGTGGCTAATCAGCCAACGCGTGGTTCGCGCAAGAGACTTATTGCGGAACTCAAATGCGACACTTGCCGAGGTGGCGATTGCCTGCGGGTTCGCGGACCAAAGCCACTTCACGCGCGTGTTTTCGAGTTTAGTCGGGGCCACGCCGGGTATCTGGCGGCGAAATTGTTAGGCTGTAATCGGAGCTCACGGCCCCCGCTGAGTCGACTGGGCCTAAAACCACCTGCCACGCAAACCGGTATTAGCCTTGATGCATGTGAGATGTTGGACCTCGGGCACCACTCATAGCGGAAATCATTTCCGCTTAACAGCCAACTATCGACCCTCGCCTTAAAAGGATCTGAACCATCGGCATGCTAATGTTTGAAGGTATTCTCACGATGCCATCGTAGAAACTGTGGATGCGGACGCTCGTGAATACCAGTCGGCACGATCGCCTTTCCAGTCCTGTTTATGAGACCTTGGATACTGTCGCGATCGTTTGCATGGCGTGAGACAAGGATCTCAAGATCGTCCGACAAACCGATCAGACCGCGATCGAACATCCAATGCGCCGTTCCCGACAAAGCAATGCCATTCGACAAGATGTCGGGACCATTCGCTTCAACCGAGCGAATGTGGGCAGCATCGACCTCGGCTCGGCCGCCGCCGTTGATCAGCTTCAAGCCCGTTATCGCGCATCGCTTGTCGTAGGCTTGCAAAATCAGCCGACGGAACAGGCGATCACGAACGATACGTGACGAGAGCTGCACGACACGCGCCCTCTCCTGTTCGAATATAAAGGGAGCCTGCACACCGTCCGAAAACCCATCCGGCTGCGACGTAACAGCCGCTTCCCCGGATCGCGGCAACTCAGGGTGATCTTCCGCCAGTCCGATTGACAGAATGCGAGTGAAATCCGCTGCTGAGATCGGCCTCACCGCGGCCTGCGCACGTCCGGAAATCCGTCCCTGGTCATTCAGAACTCCGCGCTCGATCACGCCGTCTAGCCCGCTGAAGGGAACGGGGTTGACGAAATAGAGATAGCTGCCGGGCTCGATCAGAGCCAGATACATTCCGGACGCTTTGGGATCCGGTATCACCTGTGCGACTTTGGCGACCGCGAAATATCCACGCGTCGCGGCCACCTTTTGGGGTTCGTAATAGATGATCCAGTCTCCGACGCAGGCCTGGACACGGCCAAGATACTGGCTCGGAAACTGGTATTGCTCAGCCGGGCTGTCGTCGTAGATCGACTCTGTGCGGTGAATGAAAACCCCGAATCCCATACTCGATCTCTATCATGGTGACTGCGTTTCAAACCAGGGAGATCGGTCATTATGCATGCCCCCAAGCGCGTCGTGCTTTACGCGCGTTATTCAACAGATCAACAAAACCCCGCCTCAATCGAAACCCAGCTCGACCTCGGAAAGGAATTCGTCCTTCGGCAAGGCTGGCATTTGGCCGACACTTTCGTTGATGCCGGTGTCAGCGGCTCTTCATTCGATACGAGGCCTGGCCTTCAGGCCGCATTGGCCAGATCGAATGCTGGCGCTTACGAGGTTTTCCTCTGCCTGACCCTCGATCGCCTGTCTCGTGATCTTGAGCACAGCGCTCGTATCCTCAAGATCCTGCAGTTTCATGATGTCGAGCTCTGGACAGTCCACGGCGCTTCTGCGGTGTCATCTATGGAACTGGGTCTGAGGGCAGTCCTCAGTCAGGAAGTGCTTGAGCAGGTTCGTTACAGGACGCGCGAGGGTATGAAGACCGTCGCCAAGCATGGCCGAGTCCCCGGAGGCATCTGTTACGGTTACAGGATAAGGCGGGAGTTTGACGATAACGGCGAGCCTGTGCGCGGGCTGCGATCCATCGACACGGACGAGGCGGCTACCATAGTCTGGATTTTCGAGCGATATGCCGATGGCGTAAGTCCGGTGAAGATTGCCGACGAGCTCAATGCACGCGGAGTGCCTGGTCCACGTGGGCGACCGTGGCAGGGGACCGCAATCCGCGGTCATCGCAATCGTGGCAGCGGCATTCTGAACAATCAGGCCTATATCGGGCGGATCGTCTTTAACCGCCTCGCCTATCGCAAAAATCCTGCAACCGAGCGCCGTGTCTCTCGCGAGAATGCTGCCGAGCATCATGTTGTCCAAGAGGTGCCGTCGCTCCGGATTATAAACGACGGTCTCTGGCAACGCGTGAAGATGCGCCAGGAAAACTGGCGAGCTGGCTAGGACGGCTGCCTTTCATCTCACCGCCGGCTGCTCAGTTCTCACACGTGCTGAGGATCGGTGCCATCAACCGTATATGTGAATCCATACGCTCGAGTACCTTTGCCGGAACGCCCTCGCGTTCCGGCAGCGACCACCAGAACTTGTCCACGCGTTCTACCGTGTCGACCACCGCATTGAGGACTGCGGTTTCCGGCAATCGTGCGCGATTGGCAAAGGCTTTCCATCGCTGTGCATTCAATGCCTTGAAAGGACGTTCGCCGGCGAGCGACAGAGCCATGGCATCCGCCGGGATGTACGGGATCGTCGAGAGCACGTCATAGACAGGTGCGAGATCCGGTTTGTCGCCAGCGCCTCGATAGATCAACGACCAGTTTTTCAGGTGCATGTCGCCATTGCCCGTCAAGGCAGCCAGAGCCAATCGGCGGACGAACTCGAGAGCGGCGGCGGACGACACGGCAACGTTCAAGGCGGCAGCGATATCGTGATAGGCGGCACCTTCGTATTTCCGGGAAGGAGGGACGCCAAAGACCTGCGCAAAATCCTCGATATGGATCCGCTCACCATTGGCGCCACGATCGAAGCGTTTGACGAGCAGGACTTTTCCATCGGAGAGGGTCTCGAACTCTTTCGGGATACCTTCGAACTCCGACTGCTCGATAAGTTCGCGTTCCGGCACCTCCATGCCGATCGCTTCAGCCAAAGCAAGATTGGCATATTCGTTCTCCGACACCCCGGGAAATGAGGTGGACGGAAACTTGGCGATATACGAACCCTGCTCGTCGCCAAGCGGCAGGGTCAGGCCGCCACCCTTCCCCGTGTTCTTGATGACCGAGAGCTTCATCTGCACGCCGGCAAGAGAAAACCGGGCTTTCGGCTTTGGAGCGGGCATATCGTCGAGACGCGCCACCGTTCCGTCGCTCGGCACGACGCGGACGGCACCCGGCAGGTCCGCCCCGAGTGCGACAAGCAGGTCAAAATCGTTGCCGGCGCGAACACTACCGACGTGGTGCTTTTCCATCGCCTCGCGTAGCTTGTCCTCTGGGAGAAGATTGGCAAAGAACGCCGGCAAGGCTCTGGCGACAGGCTTCGGGTCTTTGCGCAAGCCGCCGGTAGCCGCTCGAAAAGACAGGCTCACGATGGGAACTCCACCTGTCGCGCGATAGCTATCCTCGAAACTGAACGCGTTGAAATCGCCGGGCGTCCTTACGATCGTGCCGACCTCCACGTCGTTCAGCAGCACGTCAAGCGACGAGACTGATCTTGGATTGGGAAAAGCTTCAATCACCACGTTCACCGTCTGGATCTGCAACGAATGCCGGAAGATCATCGAGATCGTCGTGCGGCCGCAGCAAAGCATCGACGGCCGGCACCATCGCCTGCGGGATGAGCATCAGCTCGAGCCCGAGAGCACGGGCGATGTTGATCAAGGTCGTCGTACGCGCGGCGCTGCTTCCGGCTTCGATCTCGCGATAGCGGGGACGCGATATCCCCGCCATGTCGGCGACCTCCTCCTGGGTCAATCGCTTGACCTTGCGTGTAGCCTTCAGCAATTGTCCGATATCCAGCAGTGCATCTGAATCAGCCCGTGCCATCATGCTTCCCCATCCGATCCTCTTAGGACTGGTGGGTGAACTACCAAAATCATCCCCTACAGTCAAAATAAAAGACATATTTGCGGACCATTTTAAAATACATGATCCGTTTATATATCATTCATGATGTTTGCAAACGACGGGGCAAGGCGTTCCACCATACATACTTCGTTAAAACCCGCCGCTTAATTCCGCTCGCCCTCGGCACTGGTGCCGAAGAGAAATGGAATGAGCATGCCTAAACACGATCTTTCATCACATCATTTTCAACGAAAAATTTCGGAATTCTGCGAGGTGCGTATTGCACCGATATCCTCAAAGCGAGTGCTGGAGAACGTCCGGCCCTACTTGATCAGCCTGATCATTTACCGCAAGCGGCCGCCTGCCCTGAACGGCCATCTCGACTGGATCGCGGTCGGCGAGGCATGCGGGATCCAAGACGAGATGACGGCAGAACTGAAGAAGCAGCTACGGCCAGCACTGGATGCGATCATGCGATGGCTGAAGGTGCCGCCGGTTGCAGATAACGTTTCGCCGACAAAGCAGTCTACTCGTAGAAGCAATTTGGAAGCGCTCACGAAGACAACGGCTGCTTCGTCGAACAGAAAGCCGCAGCGTGCCGCGGCTGACGGTGTGTTTGCCCGAGACACAGCGGCTTCCCGTGGCCCCGCGCCAAAGCCGATCAGCCCGTTCCCAGATGCCTTGTTCGAAGCGACCGACGATCCGGCGAGTTTTCAGGATGCGCTCATCTATCATATGCGTCGGTTTGGCGACAGCTATTGGCAGCTCTACCGCGCGGTCGTTCGCCTGACCGAAACGTTCGACAGCAAGACACTTCTGTCCTGGATCCAGGGCGAGCGTGTGCCGCGATCAGTCGCGAGTTTCGATATCCTGCGCCGCATCGAGACACGCTACCGACTGCCAGAAGGATACTTCAAGGAAAAGCTGCCTCATCAGTCCCGATCGCTCTACGGTCATGATCTCGGTGATATCAGTCCAGCCGAGCGGCGGCGGATTTCCCTGCATCTGCCAGATGATTTCAGCAGCCTGCCTTTTACCAAACGCGAAGAGATCCTCGACTGGGTGCGGCGGGTCATCGTCTCCGGCTCGACCGAGTATCGCCGTTACCAGGCCGCAAAGAGCAGGGAGCGTTACGCGATCCGTTTTCCCGGTGTCACCTATGGCGGCGGTTCGCTGTCACCTCGATCTCTAACCTCTGCCGCCAACGCCAACCAGAACATGGCTGAAGAGCTCGACGATCCGGACTTACTGTCAGGCGTCGTCGATGCTCCACAGCGGCTTGCGATGGAAATGGCAGACCTCATCCGCTTCAAGACTTCGACCCTCACGGCGATCGGCTTCCAGCGAAATGGCGTCTGGGGAGAGGAGACTGCATCTCAGAAGATCGAACATCTCGGCCTGATGTTTGGCGCACTCGCTGCCTCCCCTTCCAGTATCGTCAAAGGGCGCGGCGTTCCGCTCAGCCAGTTGAGCTTCGGTCTGCTGGTCTTCCCGGGTGTTTGGGACTGGTACCTGCAATGGCGCGAGCAGCGGCGTGGCTTCTACACAAAGTGGGAAGAGGACATGCTGATGGTGGCGCAGGCTCTCACCCGAGCGGATGTGGGCTGGATCCGGCAGCATCCGGAACTTCTAAAGAATGTTCAACCGATCGAAGGGCTGATCGAACAGGACGAGATCGAATTTGCGAGCCGCGACTGGAACGGCGCTTGCGACGCGTTTCATCGGCATGCGGCAAACCGGTCGAAAGAAATACAGCGGGTAGCGCGCGTCCATCGCGATCCGTTCGAACCGATCATGTGCATTCTCGAGGCAGACAGCCCACTGGCGGAATATCGCAAGATCACCGACGAGATCCTGAAACGCATGCCGGACGAAGAACGATACCCGCGACCCGCAGCCGAAGCCGTCAGATCCTTCCTGCTCTTGCGCCTTGGCCTGCATCTCGGCCTTCGCCAGAAAAACCTCCGCCAGCTTCGGGTCTGCCCGCGCGGCCATTTCCCGACATCTGAGCGACGGCTTGAAGACCTGAAATGCGGCGAACTCCGCTGGAGCGATCGTGATGGCGGCTGGGAAGTGATCATCCCATCCGTGGCGTTCAAGAATTCCGGGTCATCGTTTTTCGGTCAGAAGCCATTCCGGCTGGTCCTTCCCGATCTTCTCGATCTCTACAAATACCTCGAGGCCTATATCGACAAGCATCGCGGCGTTCTGCTTGGCAGCGCCAAGGATCCCGGTACGCTGTTCGTCAAAACGGTGAAGACGACCAGCATCGATGCGGCATACGACTCGACGAAATTCTACGAAGCCTGGCGGACGGTGATCCAGCGATACGGTATATACAATCCCTATACAGGCCGTGGCGCCATCAAAGGGTTGCTGCCGCATGGGCCACATAACCTGCGGGATATTCTCGCCACCCATATCCTGAAGCAGACCGGATCATATGAGCAGGCAAGCTACGCGATCCAGGATACGCCGGACGTCGTGCAGCAGCACTACGGTCGCTTCCTGCCGCAGGACAAGGCGGCACTGGCGGCCAAAATCCTGAATCAGGTTTGGGAAGCGGCGTGATGATACCTGAGCGGATCCACTGATCTGGCGGGAGGCTAGGATCGCGTAAGGCCGGCGGGCATCTCAGCTCGCCGGCGAGACGCTTGGCGACCCCGTGCGTCAAATCCCGACGCACTATCCACGTGTGAAGATGTGCCAGATCAAGAACCCAGCTATCAGGAGAGCCCCGACAGCTCCAAAGGCCAGCCACTTCGTCGTAGACCAAGGCTTCGACGTATAAGCATTGTTCGGCCCTGGCGACTTATCCCATCCACTGACCATATGGCCCCCTTCGCTGCATCAAGGTCCCTGCCTCTTCTCATTGGCGAAACGAGCCACGGATACAGGCTGAACTTGCACCTCCTCCAAAACTAAGCCAGATTTCCTGCCGGGGGCAAGATCATGAAAAAGCGGCATCTCTTGATTGGCGGGCTGATCGTATTTGCGATCGGCCGTGCGCTTGGTTCAGGCGAAACGCATGACGCCGCTACGTCGTCACCAAAAACATTGGTGGAAACCGTCAGCACATCGCCACCGTTGAGTCTGTCGCACTCCCCGGCTTTGCCGAGCCGCAAGCAAAGCGGTCCGAACCTGCCAGGATCGCTAGCCTCCCGAAAGACAACTCGAAGCCCGTGTCACCGCCTCCGTTGCAATCTCCAAACCTTGCCGCCCGCTTCATTCAGGGAAGCGGCGTAGCCCTTCGCGAGGTGCCGTCGGGGCAGGGAAAGATAATCGACCGGGTCGACAAGGGGCGGAAAGTCGGTCTCGTTGAACCTGGAGAAACGTGGTCGCGCGTCCGAGACGAACTCACGCAGAAGGAAGGTTGGATAGCCACACGGTTTCTTGCCGACGCCGTCAGACACCCTGATAAATCGCGCAAAGACACCTCATCGCCTCAAAAATTGCCCGAGCCGAAGGTTCCGGTTATACCTGACACGGCGATCATTCAACGCATCATCGCATTTCGATTGGGAATTATTCCGGATCTTGCGCCTGCCCATACAGCACTGATCGTGGCGGCCGCAAATGTGGTAGCCGCAGTGCATATTCGAAACCCGGCGGCTATGCCCCGATTTGCTATCCCCAAGATGTGACCACGGCGATGATTGAAGCGTTTCGTCGGCAGTAAAACTCTTGCGGCGCGTGTCAGTTCGATAAACTGCTCAAGGGGGAACGACGCCCTGTCCATGAGCCTTTAAACATCGTGTGCGGAGCTTAATCAAGTTTATGTCCGCATATTTGCGGAGATTATCCTTGCTATTCTCCGCACCTGACATCTATGTTGCGACATGACCTACATATGGCAGTCTCCTCAATGGCCGAAGTTCGAGTGGAAGATCGACCATCTTGCATCCAGGCTTGCAGCTACACGTCTGGATCAGGGCCGTCTTATTGGCCGCGTCGAAACCCTCGGATTTCGCACACGCGAGGCGACATTCCTGCGCGCGTTGACGGATGACGTCGTCAAGTCGTCGGCGATTGAGGGGGAGCGCCTTGACGAACAACAGGTTCGGTCGTCGTTGGCCAGACGTCTCGGAATCGATATCGACGGGTTCGTGACGCCCAACCGCTCGGTTGAAGGCATCGTCCATATCACCCTCGACGCCACCATCAACTGCTCGGAGCCGCTGACGGCTGAACGCTTGTTTCAATGGCATGCGGCTCTCTTTCCAACTGGCCGCAACGAGTGGGGTCACAAGCTTCGCGTTGGCGAATGGCGCGACGATGCAGGCGGAAAGATGGAAATCGTGTCCGGCGCATTTGGGCACGAAAAGGTACACTATGTCGCACCGCCGGCAGACCGCCTGGATGCTGAGATGTCAGCCTTCCTTGAATGGTTCAACGGATCGCCCGCCCTCGATCCCCTCGTCAAAGCCGCCATAGCCCACCTGTGGTTCGTTGCTATCCATCCTTTCGGTGACGGCAACGGCCGCATAACCCGCGCGATCGCCGATAAGACACTTGCGAGTAGTGGTGGTGGCGCTCAGAGACTTTATTCCATGTCCGCAGCGATTGAGAGATCGCGCTCCGGCTACTATGAAGCTCTGCAATCGGTCACCAGTAGGGATGCTCTCGACATCACGAGCTGGATCGAATGGTTCCTGGAACGATTGGGCAATGCCGTTGGCGACGCTCTGCTTACCCTCGACAACGTCATGCTGAAGAATGATTTCTGGCAGGCGCATGCCGAACGCGATCTTAATCCGCGGCAAGCAAAGGTTCTAAACCGACTCTTGGAGGGAGGTTTTGAAGGCAAGCTCACATCGACAAAGTGGGCGAAGCTGACGAATGCATCGCAGGATACCGCCTCTCGCGATATAGCGGATCTGTTAGCCAAGGGTATCTTGCGCAAAGGTGAGGCGGGCGGGCGGAGCACGGCCTATGAACTCGTTTTCGCTTATCCGACGGACCTCACTCCTCGAATGGAGTGATCGGTCCCGTCGGTTGCAAAGGCTCTTTTGGAAGCGTTAGCCTCTTAGAGATGTGTGGCGGTGCGATCTCAAGTCAGGAACGCAAAGGTCTTGAAGGGATTCGAACTGGCGACCCGTTGATCCAAGCATGAAGTTCGATGCCTAGCTGGTTGGAACTGTGTCTGGCCATTCCTGCGCGCCATGAAGCACGCGGAGAATACGAACCGCTGATTGCTTTACAGCATACGCTGCGACGTGTGGAGTACCGTTGATCACCACGTCGCGCGTCCCGGCGATCTGCCAACACGGCCGCTCGCCGGAAAATCAATTAAACGGCGAGCAGCTGTGACGATACGTTCGTCGATCATGACGGCAGATGAGGCATTCTCAGCCTCGATAAAGGTGAAGATCGCGTCTCGATCTGAAAACGCAAACGCTGACCAAATAAGCTTCACGACTTACGCGTCGCTGCTTTAAGGCGCGCCGCCGCTCGCCGTTTCTCGAAATAAGCCTCAACTTCAGCATCCGGCACGTCCGGTCGCGTGTCATTCAGCGCTTCAAGGACCTTGCTGCGAAACCAAGTATCGTGAGCTTCGCTACCTGAGATAAGTTCAAGCGGTAATGCTCCCTCGTTCGCAGTCCGGGTGAGCAGGATACGAACTGCGTCCGACACTGTAAGGCCCATGCTTTCAAGCACCGCTGAGGCGCGATCACGAACGTCAGCATCAATGCGAGTTTGAACCAGCGCGTTCGAAGCCATAGTTATCTCCCAACTTAAAGAACACTCGTAATGCATATGAATTACAACGTCTATAGAAGATTTCCGCGTACGCCACGCCGCTGCGTTCTTCGCCTTGACGGAATTTGACCTGCGGCGCCAGTCCTAAGCGGAAATTATTTCTGCTTGCCCGATGTCGATCCCATCCGACGCCTTGAACG
>Ga0247730_1000051_pt1 | contig 130633 bp, 128 predicted proteins | sample UWRJL073202C2_FD_180959 | JGI IMG/M metagenome (GOLD analysis project Ga0247730, IMG submission 180959) | Plant litter microbial communities from Arlington Agricultural Research Station in Wisconsin, United States - UWRJ-L073-202C-2 | ecosystem: Environmental > Terrestrial > Plant litter >...
TTGCTGACTTTCTTTCTAGTGGGACACTTGCATTTGGTTGACTCACTGCCAACCGCAAGGCGTCCACACAATTCACCTGCGCACACTGTCAAAGATCGTTTCGCTGCAGCAACTTTCGTTGATGCCCCTGGACATTTCGTCCGAGGTGAGCCGCCCATTCTATATCGTTTTCCGTTTCCGTCAACACCCCAGTGAAGCTTTTTTTCGGGGTGGTTGGTGAAGCGAAGGAGCTGTCGCGTGGGTGACTTTTGTCGCGACCAGAAGAGAAGTATAGGGTCGAAAGTGCCTTCTGTGAAGGGGTCAAACACATATTTCTTAAAATCAGTGCATCGATCCGCTGCGCACTCCGACCTGCATATATAAGGAGTGGTTCGAAGCATCGGCAGGTGCGTTATTCCCGCCTGCTTTTTTTATATAACGGCACGGGCTGCAGCGGAGCAGGAGCGTCGCCAGGAGGGTCGGCTTCCACGATCGACGGATGACACTCAATCGAGTTCGACCATCTCGAAGTCGTCCTTCGTCACGCCGCAATCCGGGCAGGTCCAGGTGTCGGGGATGTCTTCCCAACGGGTGCCGGGGGCGATGTCTTCATCCGGCAGGCCCAGGGCCTCGTCGTAGATGAAGCCGCATACGACGCACATCCATTTGCGCAATTGGGTTTCGGTGCTCTGGCTCATGGCTTTGCGTACTGTCATCAAGCAGGGAAGTAGCCCATTCTGTCACCCCCGACGCGGTGGCGGTAGCGCACCACCCTCCTAGTGAAGGATATCCATGACTCTCCTGATCCGAACCCGGCTGGCCGGCAAGGGCGTGTACGCCGTCACCGACGGCCCGCGCGACGACCTCTTCGCCGCCGTGGAAGCCGCGCTGGCCGGCGGTGCCCGCCTGCTGCAGTACCGTGACGACACCACGGACACCGAACGCCGTCGCGGCGAGGCCGACGAGATCTCGCGCCTGTGCGCCGGCCACGGCGTGCCGCTGATCATCGATGCCGATGTCGCACTGGCACGCGAATTGGGCGCCGGCGTGCACCTCGGGCAGGAGAACATGCCGATTCCCGAGGCACGGGCGATGCTCGGGCCGGAGGCCATCATCGGCGGAGCCTGTTACGGCTCCATCGAGCGTGCGCGGCAGCTTGCCGCCGAGGGGGCTGACTACCTCTCCTTCGGCGCCATGTATCCGTCGACCACCAAGCCCGGGGCCGCTGTCGTGCCCCATGACCTGTTGACGCAGGTGGCGACGCTGGGCGTTCCGGTCGTGGCGATTGGCGGCATCACCCCCGACAATGCACGGGTACTGATCGACGCCGGCGCCGACTACCTGGCCGTCGTATCCGCGATTTTCGCGGCTTCCGATATCCAGGGCGCCACGCGGCGCTTCGCCGACCTCTTCGAAACCCATCCCGGAATCCTCAGATGACCACGAACCACGAACTCTTCGCCCGCGCCCGTCAGCTGCTGCCTGGTGGCGTGAATTCGCCCGTGCGCGCTTTCAAGTCGGTAGGCGGCGAACCGTTCTTTACCGCGCGCGCCGACGGCCCGTTCCTCTGGGATGTGGAAGGCAAGCGCTACATCGACTACGTAGGCTCATGGGGCCCCATGATCGCGGGCCATAACCACCCTGCGGTACGCGAGGCGGTCGAGCGGGCCGTCAAGGATGGCCTCTCGTTCGGCACCCCCTGTGCCGCCGAGGTGACCATGGCGGAAACCATCGTCTCGCTGATTCCCTCGGTGGACATGGTACGCATGGTGAATTCGGGCACCGAGGCGACGATGTCGGCGATCCGGCTGGCACGTGGCGCGACGGGTCGCGCGAAGATCGTGAAGTTCGAGGGTTGCTACCACGGTCATGGCGATAGCTTCCTGGTGAAGGCCGGCTCGGGCGCGCTCACGTTCGGTGTGCCGACGTCACCCGGCGTGCCCAAGGCCTCCGCTGACCTGACACTCACCCTGCCCTACAACGACGTCGACGCCGCCAGGCTCCTGTTTGCTCAGGAAGGCAAGGAAATCGCCTGCCTGATCATCGAGCCGGTGGCAGGCAACATGAATTGCATCCCGCCAAAGGAAGGTTACCTGCAGGTGTTGCGCGACCTGTGCACCGAGCATGGCGTGCTGCTGATCTTCGACGAGGTGATGACGGGCTTCCGCGTGGCGCTGGGCGGTGCCCAGGCGCATTACGGCATCACGCCCGACCTCACCTGCTTCGGCAAGATCATCGGCGGCGGCATGCCGGTCGGTGCCTACGGTGGGCGTCGTGACCTCATGGAACAGGTCGCGCCCGCAGGGCCGATCTACCAGGCGGGCACGCTGTCGGGTAACCCGGTGGCCATGGCGGCCGGCCTGGCCATGCTCGACGTGATCCGCGCGCCGGGATTCCATGCCGACCTCGCCGATCGCGCCGTCCGCCTTACGGACGCGCTGCTGGCGGCTGCCGTCGCGGCAGGCGTGCCGTTCAGCGTGAACCGCGTCGGCGGCATGTTCGGGCTGTTCTTTACCAGCGAAACGGTCGAGACCTACGCTCAGGCCACGAAGGCCGACGTCGATGCGTTCAACCGGTTCTTCCACGGGATGCTGGAGCGCGGTGTGTACCTTGCGCCGTCGGCGTTCGAGGCGGGCTTCATTTCGAGCGCGCACGACGATGCCGTGATCGACGAGACGGTGTCAGCGGCGAAGGACGTGTTCGCGTCCCTCTGAACATGTAGGAGCGCGCCCTGCGCGCGACATGTGTTCGCGGTGAGTCCCAGGTGCCGCGGTACGTTCGGATATCGCGACTCCGTTCGGGTATCGCGACTCCGTTCGGGTATCGCGACTCCGTTCGGTGTCGCGAAAAGATGTCGCGCGCAGGGCGCGCTCCCACGACGGCCGGGCCGGCCTGGCCCTCAGGCGACCTGCGCTTCCTTCGTGAAGGCGTGCAGCGCCGCGCCGAGACGCGTGAGGCCTTCGGCGGTTTCTTCATCCGTGATCGTCAGGGGCGGCACGATGCGAAGCACGTCGGGGCCAGCCAGGAGGAGCAGCAGCCCGTGCGCCGCCGCGACGTCGAGGATTTCGCCGGCACGGCCCTTGTGGGCATCGTCCAGCACCGCGCCGATCATGAGGCCGCGACCGCGGACTTCCGAGAACAGGTGCAGCTCGTGGTTGAGCTTCTCCAGCCCGGCGCGGATATCGTTCGCCTGGCGCTCGACATTCAGCAGTACGGCCGGCGAGGCAATCTTCGCGAGCGCGACGCGTGCCACCGCGGCAGCCATCGGGTTGCCACCGAACGTGGTGCCGTGGGCACCGAACTGCATGACATCCGCCACTTTCGGGCCGGTGAGCATGGCGCCGATCGGGAACCCGCCGCCCAGCGCTTTCGCCAGCGTGACGATATCGGGCGTGACGTGATCCTGGGTGTGGGCGAAGAGCGAGCCCGTGCGGCCCATGCCACACTGGATCTCGTCCAGCACCAGCAGGGCATCGTGCCTGTCGCACAGCTCGCGCACGGCCTTGAGGAAGCCGGGCGCCGCCGGCATGACACCACCTTCGCCCTGCACGGGTTCGACCATCACTGCGGCGACGCCGCCCTGGGCAAAGGCAGCCTCGAGTGCTTCCGCATCGTTGAATGCCACGTAGCGGAAGCCGGCCGGCAGCGGCTCGTAGCCTTCCTGGTACTTCGGCTGCGCCGTCGCGGTCACCGATGCGAGCGTGCGCCCGTGGAACGAGCCATGGAACGTAATGATGACGCGCTGGTCGGGCGTGCGACCCTGCGAGGCCGCCCATTTACGGACCAGCTTGATCGCCGCTTCGTTGGCCTCGGTGCCGGAGTTGCACAGGAACACGCGTTCGGCGAACGGCGCATGCTCGACCAGCTCTTCTGCCAGGCGCAGCGGGGGTTCGGAATAGAACACGTTGCTGGCGTGCCATAGCTTGTTCGCCTGGGCCACCAGGGCCTCGACCATGTCGGAATCCTGGTGGCCCAGGGCGTTCACGGCGATGCCGGCGCCGAAATCGAGGTAATCGCGGCCTTCCGTATCCCACACGCGCGAACCCTTGCCGTGGTCGAGGATCACGTCGCGCGGACGATAGACGGACAGCCAGTAACGTTTGCCGAGACCGATGAGGTCGGACGAGGAATCGGCGGGATGCGATGACATGGGAGGAACTCCTGGCCCCGGCCGCAGCGCCGGAACCCATGCAGTAACGGATGGAATCGCACGGTACGCTCTGCGGTCCGACATCGATCCGAATGATCCATCGTATAAGGCGCGGGCTGTCGCGACAACGGATGTGCAGCGCCTCGTGCAACGCCGCTGATACAGGGCGCTTCACGCGGTGTACGCCCCGGGGCGGGCCGTCGTGCCGAATAGTGTTGGGAATCAACGGAACACCGCCATGGCACGGCACTTGCTCTCTCTTTTACAGGGCCGACAGGCCCGCCATGTTCGCCGCCCGACGACCCTGCCAAGCCGGACGACGGATGGGAGCTCCCGACCCCCAGGGGACGGGAGCTCTTCTTTCAGCCGGTCAGGCAGCCGTGGCTCAACGCAGCTGGTCGAGGGCCAGCTGGTGTTTCTTGCATAGCCGGTACACCGTGACACGCGAAACGCGGAGTCGACGCGCGCATTCGCTGATGTTGAAGGCACTGGCCCGCAGGCAGTCGACGATCGCCTCGCGCTCGGCGGAGGTACGGGCGCTGCCGAGGCTGTCGCGATCGCTACCCGGCGCATCCGGGCTGAGCTCGAGGTCGTCCGGCGTGATCAGCGCGTCGTCGGCGATCACGGCCGCCCGCTGCACGCGATTCATGAGCTCGCGTACGTTGCCGGGCCAGGGAAAGGTGTTCATCGCGCGGCGCGCCGCCGTGCTGAAGGCGCGTGCCCGCGTGCCGTAGTTCTCACGGAACGCCTCCAGGAACTGCTGGGCGAGCAGTTCGATATCGCCCGTGCGTTCGCGCAGCGGCGGCATGCGTAGCCGCAAGACGTTCAGGCGGTAAAAAAGGTCTTCGCGGAATCGCCCCTGGGCCACGGCCTTCTCGAGGTCCACGTGGGTCGCGGCAAGCACGCGCACATTCACTTTCACCGACTGGCAGCTGCCGACCCGGTCAATCGTGCCTTCCTGCAGCACGCGCAGCAGGTTGGTCTGGGCATCCAGCGGGAGGTCGCCGATCTCGTCGAGGAAAACGGTGCCCCCGTCTGCCGCCTCGAAATGGCCGATGCGCCGTGCCGTGGCGCCGGTGAACGAACCACGCTCGTGCCCGAACAACTCCGACTGGACGAGGTTCGCCGGTAGCGCACCACAATTGATCGCGGCAAACGGCATGGCGTGACGGGACGACAGCTGGTGCAGGGCCCGCGCGGCCATTTCCTTGCCGGTGCCGGTTTCGCCGGTGATCAGCAGCGGCAGCTCCACCGGGGCGAACTTGCGGATGTTCTGCGAGAGGATCCGTATGGCCGGGCTGTTCCCCGTCATCACGCTCGGGCGGTCGTCCTGCATGGGCAACCCGTCGCCGGGCACGCGCATGAGCGCCACGCGCAGGGCACTGAACGACGAGACGCCATCGATGATTTCAAAGGCCTGCGGAAGCGCGAGGCGGACCGCCGGGTCGGTGGCTGGCGTGAGCGCGCTGGTCAGGCCGATCCAGGCCATGCCGGGGTGGCTTTCGCGCAGCTCGGCAAGCATCTTCACGGCAGCCACGGCGCCGGTCCGCAGGTCGACCACGGCAATGGCCGACTCGCCGCCATCGGGTATCGGCACGTCCTGGCGTGCCGGATCGGCAACGAGCGTCCGCCAGCCGGCACGAATCAGGCCGAAGTGTTCTTCAACGCTTGGCCTGCCCACCCAGACGACACTTCGCCCCGACGTTTCCCCGCGCGACATGCCTGCTCCTCACGCCTTCGATGGCCTTGGCCACGGCGACAGGAGCCGACGTTATACCGGCCCACCGAGGGGAGCCATACACCAAACGAGCTAGCCCGCCGGCACGCCCGGATAGCTGCCGCGATAGCTATATGAAGAAGTCAGGCAGCAGCGACTGGCCCGGTGACACGGCGTACCGCTCGAAATCCGATACACCCTGCTCCCTGAGCACGTCTTCGTCGATGAAGAACCGTCCCGTGGCGTCGCGTGACGGCATGGCCAGCACGGCATGCGCCGCGTCGGCCACGATGTCCGGCGTGCGGCAGCGCGCGGCGTCCACGCCGTCGATCATGCCGATGGCTGCCGTGGCGATCACCGTTTTCGGCCAGAGCGCGTTGACGGCGATACCCAGCGGCCCGAACTCCGGTGCCATGCCGAGGACGCAGAAGCTCATGCCGAGTTTCGCGATGGTGTACGCCACGTGCGGCGCGTACCACCGGGGGTCGACGGTGGGCGGAGGCGCCAGCATCAGCACGTGCGGATTCGCGGCTTCCTTCAGGAACGGGAGGCAGGCCTGCGTCGTGAGGAAGGTGCCGCGCGTGTTCACCTGGTGCATGAGGTCGAAGCGTTTCATGGGCGTGCCTTCGACACCGGCAAGCCAGATCGCGCTCGCGTTGTTCACCACGATGTCGATGCCGCCGAATCGCTCGGCGGCCGTGGCGGCAGCCATGCGCACCTGGGCTTCGTCGCGGATGTCGACCTTCAGCGGAAGCGCCGCTCCGCCCGCTGCCTCGATGGCAGCGGCGGCCGTGTGGATCGTGCCCGGCAGCCGGGGGTTGGCCACGCCGCTCTTGGCGGCGATGACGATGTTGGCGCCGTCGCGTGCTGCGCGCAGTGCAATGGCCAGCCCGATGCCACGCGAGGCACCCGTGATGAAAAGCGTCTTGCCGGCGAGCGATGCCATGGAAACGGACCTCAGGCGCGCTGGAAGCGCGGGAGGATGTCGCGCAGCTCCGCGAGCCGCTGTATGGGATCGTCGAGCTCGAGCATGTGCTGGCATTCATTGGCGTCGAGCGGCAGCAGTTCCGCCAGGCGGAAACCGACCCAGCTGGCGTCGTCGGAGCGACCGGCGACTTCACTGCTCCACGGTGGCGACATCTGTTCGGCCAGTCGCTCGAGGATCGTGGCGAGCAGCCCGAATTCCGCCGGGAGTTCCAGCGCGGGCTCGTCGGGCCACGCGGTGACGTCGCCACGCACCTGCCCGTCGGAGCGGATACGCGTGCGCGTGACGCGGAAACGCGCACCGCCCTGCGCCACGATGCCGAGGAGGCCGTCGTCGCGCGTGTGGAAATCGGAGATGGTGGCCAGCGTGCCGACGGCGGCGGGCACGGCAGGCTGCCCGGCTTCGCGCCCGTCGAGGATCATGCAGACACCAAATGCGCGACCGGCACGCGCGCACTCACGGACGAGATCCACGTAACGGGGTTCGAAGATGCGCAACTGCAGGTGACCGCCCGGGAAAAGGACGTTCGACAGGGGAAACAACGGCAGGTCGAGGGCGGGCGTGCTGGCGGCCATGCCCCTGAGTCTAACCTGCGTCGAGTGCGGTAAAGAAGCGCCGTGGCGCACCTTCGAAGCCGCCGTTGGACATGAACACCACGTGGTCGCCTTCGCGCGCCTCGTCGGCGAGCGTGCCGATGAGCGCATCGACCGTCGGCACGGCCGTGCCGCGACCATCGAGCGCACCGGTGACCCTGGCGGCATCCCACGGAAGCTCGGGACGCTGCAGGAAGACGACGCGATCGGCGTCGGCCAGCGACGGGGCCAGCGCATCGGCATGCGCGCCAAGCCGCATGGAATTGGAGCGCGGCTCGAGCGCAACGACGATGCGTGCGTCACCGACGCGGGCACGCAGGCCGGCCAGCGTCGTGGCAATCGCGGTCGGATGATGCGCGAAGTCGTCGTACACGGTGACGCCGCGTGCGGAGCCGATCACTTCCATGCGGCGGCGGACGCTCGTGAACGTCGCGAAGGCGGGAAGCAAGGCGACGGGATCCGCGCCGGCGGCAGCCGCGGCGGCCAGTGCCGCCAGTGCGTTCATCACGTTATGCCGGCCCAGCGAGTTCCACCGGATGTCGCCAAGCACCTGCCCGCCACGCAGCACGCGGAAGTGCGAGCCGTCGGCGGCGATGAGTTGCGCGCGCCAGTCGCCGGTGTCCATGCCGAAGGTTTCCACGGGTGTCCACGCACCCATCGCCAGCACCTCGGCGAGGTAGGGATCTTCGGCATTGACGATCAGGCGGCCGTTGCCGGGGACGGTGCGTACCAGATGATGGAACTGGCGCTGGATCGCGGCGACGTCAGGGAAGATATCGGCGTGGTCGTATTCGAGGTTGTTCAGGATCGCGATACGCGGACGGTAATGCACGAACTTCGACCGCTTGTCGAAGAACGCCGAGTCGTATTCGTCTGCCTCGATGACGAAGGGCTTGCCCTTGCCGCGACGCGCGGAGACGTCGAAGTTGCCCGGCACGCCGCCTATCAGGAAACCAGGCGACAGCCCTGCGGACTCCAGCAGGTGGGCCAGGAGGCTCGTCGTGGTGGTCTTGCCGTGCGTACCCGCCACGGCGAGGACTTCCCGGCCGCCAAGCAGCGTTTCGCCCAGCCACTGGGGGCCGGAGATGTAACGCAGGCCCTCGTCGAGCATGTACTCCACGGCGGGATTGCCACGCACCATCGCATTGCCCACCACCACGAGGTCAGGCGACGGCTGGAGGTGCCCGGCGCTGTAGCCCTGCATGAGCTGGATGCCGAGGGCCTCCAGCTGGTCGCTCATGGGCGGGTAGACGTTCGCATCCGACCCCTCGACCGTCAGGCCGAGTTCGCGCGCCAGCGCCGCGACGCCGCCCATGAAGGTGCCGGCGATACCAAGGATGTGCACGCGCATGAGCAGTCCTTTAAGAGCAGCCCCCACCCGAAGGGGTCAGGCGCTGGCCGCTTCCTTGCCACCGGGAAGCGCGTCGAGCACGCGCTGCGTCACGTCATCAAGTTCACCGACACCGTCGACGACCTTGAGCTTGCCGCGCTGCCTGTAGAAATCGGCCACGGGCGCGGTCTGGTCGGCATAGATGCCCAGGCGCTTCTTCACCGTCTCCGGGTTGTCGTCGGGGCGCCCTTCCTTCTCGAAACGGACCTCGCAACGGCCGACGATGGCCTCGTCGGGGACGTCGAGCTTCACCACGACGTCGAGCGGCTGGCCGATGCGGGCCAGCACGGTATCGAGCGCGTCGGCCTGGGCCAGGTTGCGCGGGTAGCCGTCGAGGATGAAGCCCGGCCGGGCATCCGCCTCGCCCAGGCGGTGCTCGATGATGCCGAGCATGATGTCGTCGGGCAGCAGGTGGCCGGCATCCATAAGGCCCTTGGCCTTCCTACCCAGGTCGGTCCCGGCCTTGATCTCCGCACGCAGCAGGTCGCCGGTGGAGATATGGGGAACGCCGAGACGCTCCGTGAGACGGGTAGCCTGGGTACCCTTGCCGGAGCCGGGGGCGCCGAATAGGACAAGTCGCATTGATCTTCCGGACACAAGAAAATGGGTCTCACGGTAACGGTAGCGCCGCCACCGCGTCAAACAGGCGTCATGCCGCAGGCGGGTGTCGGTCGGCCGACGCTCTTTTCAGGCCATGACGACGCCTCACGCGGTACGCTCGGACTCCTGACCCTACCCAAGGATGCGACGCATGGCCGCCGGCAAAATCCTCTACGCCCAGTCGGGCGGTGTCTCCGCCGTCATCAACGCCACCGCCGCGGGGGTCATCGAAACCGCGCGCGACCGCCACATTCCCGTGTACGCCGCGCGCAACGGTATCCTCGGCGCGCTTCGCGAAGAACTGATCGACACCACGAAAGAGGCCAAGGCCAACATCGCGGCGCTGAAGCACACCCCCGGCGGCGCCTTCGGCTCGTGCCGCTACAAGCTCAAGTCCCTGGAAGAGAACCGCGCCGAGTATGAGCGCCTCATCGAGGTCTTCCGCGCCCACGACATCCGCACCTTCCTCTACAACGGCGGGAACGATTCGGCCGATACGGCGAACAAGGTGTCCAGGATCGGCCAGTCGCTCGGGTACGAGGTGAACTGCATCGGCGTGCCGAAGACGATCGACAACGACCTGGTGGTGACCGACACGTGCCCGGGCTTCGGCTCCGTGGCGAAGTACACGGCCATCGCCGTGCGCGAGGCGAGCCTGGACGTCGCCTCCATGGCGGACACCTCCACCAAGGTCTTCATCATCGAGGTGATGGGCCGGCACGCGGGCTGGATCGCCGCGGCGGCCGGGCTCGCCGGTTCCGCGCCCGGCGATCCGCCGCACGTGATCCTCTTTCCCGAGAACGTGTTCGACCCGGAGGCGTTCCTTGCCAGGGTGCAGGCGACCGTCGAGAAGGTCGGCTACTGCACCGTGGTCGTCTCGGAGGGCGTGAAAGACAAGGAAGGGAAATTCCTCGCCGAATCCGGCGCACGGGATGCCTTCGGCCATGCTCAGCTGGGCGGGGCGGCGCCCCTGCTGGCCGCACTGGTACGCGAGAAGCTGGGCTACAAGTACCACTGGGCCCTGCCCGACTACCTGCAGCGCTCGGCACGGCACGTGGCCTCGAAGACCGATCTCGACCAGGCGTACGCGGTGGGCAGGAAGGCCGTCGAGTACGCCGCCGAGGGGTTGAATGCGGTCATGCCGGTGATCGTGCGGCTTTCCGATGAACCGTATAAGTGGAAGATCGAAGCCGCGCCGCTGGACAAGATCGCCAACCATGAAAAGAAGATGCCGCGTAATTTCATGTCGAAGGACGGCTTCGGTATCACGGCCGCCGCACGTCGTTACCTGTCACCGTTGATCCAGGGTGAGGCACCGCCGCCATACGGGCCGGATGGCCTGCCCGTTTACGTGACTTTGCGGAACACCTCGGTGCCGAAGAAGTTGCGGAAGTTCAGGACCGAGTGAGGTCCGACCGCGGGCCTGGCACGACCACACCCGTAGGAGCGCGCCCCGCGCGCGACAGCTTCTCGCGACGACATCCAGGCTCTCGCGCAGGCTTCTGCGCAGGCTTTCGCGAGAAGATGTCGCGCGCAGGGCGCGCTCCTACAACGGCTCGCCTATTTATTTCTCGTCGTGTCCTGGCCAGCATGGACTCCCACAAGGACGGGAGAAGCGCCATGCACATCAGATCGCTTATTTCGGCACATATCATGGGCATGGCGCTTGCCGCCTGTGCCGTGGCCCCTCACCCCGGGGGCAGCTCCCGGCACACCACCAGCCCGGATAACGTCAGCCCCGATAACGTCAGCCCAGGTAACGTCAGCCCGAACAGCGTCCGGACCGACGCGAATGGCTACACGTCGCTGACTCTGTCTTGCAGCGTCAACAGCTCGTACAGTGCGAGCGAAAAAATCAGGTACCGCTGGACGAATGCCTCCAACGGCAAAAAGACCATCGAACTCAAGACCGTGGAGTACAAGATATACGCATACAACGGTTTCGGGGATCCCACCAATCCCACGCGCAAGAAGGCTAACGTTCTTATTGGCCTCGAAACCTTTACGGGAAAGAACGAAAGCGGAAGGGTCGACTACGGCTGGAAGGAGGCAACTGGGAATGGCTTACAGGACAACCAGTGGCACTCGGCCGACGCCAGCATGACCGGGGAAGCGCCCAAGGGTGGGCTCGGTCGCCTCTTCATAAAGATCATTTTCGACGTGGGCGGCGCCGATCCGAACTGTAAGTCGACGGCGGACGTGGTCGCGCCGTCTTAAACGGGCCAGCCGTGGGAGCGCGCCCTGCACGCGACAGTTTTTCGCGATGACGCGTGGCGTGTCGCGAGAAGCTGTCGCGCGCCTGGCGCGCTCCTGCAAACCATGCTGCACGCTGCTAAAACAGTCTTGCTCGCTTCTACACGTTCGCCAGCATCGTGAGGTCACGAACGAAGTCGGCGTAGCCGGCTTCGCGCGCCTCGAGGTCGGGCAGGCGCAACAGGTAGGAAGGATGCACCGTCGCCATTGCGCGACGGCCGTCAGGCAGGTCACGCCACTCGCCACGTTCCGCCATGAGCCGGAACGAGGAGCCGAACACGGCATTCGCCGCCATCGCGCCGAGGCAGACGATGGCCTCCGGCTTGATGCGGTCGAGCTCCGCCGCCAGCCATGGTCGGCACGCCGCCTGCTGCTCGGCGCTCGCGCGCTTGTGCAGGCGCACCTTGCCGCGGGGCTCGAAGCGAAAATGCTTCACGGTGTTGGTGATGTAAAGCCCGCCCCGGTCGACCCCGGCATCCGCGAGCGCCCTGTCGAACAGCTTCCCCGCAGGCCCCACGAACGGCGCACCCGCCAGATCCTCCTGGTCTCCCGGCTGCTCGCCGATCACCACGATGCGTGCGTCATCCGGGCCCACGCCGAACACGGTCTGCGTCGCCGGCTTCCACAGCTCGCATGCGCGGCATTCGCGAGCCTGCGCACGGAGCTGCGCGATGCTTCCCTCGGGCGCGTGCACCACGGACTTTTGCAGCGGCGTGACTTTCTTCCTCGGTGTCGTGGCTTCTTTCTCGACCATCGCCTGCATCCTCGGTAATGCATCGCGGATAAGCCCGGGAATCAACTGCGCTTCCGGCAGGTTCTTCCAGTACTTCACCGGCATCTCGCTGCGCATCGCACTCACCTTCAGCCGCGCCGGATTGAAGATGCTGGAGTAATACGTGCGCCACAGGTCTTCCAGCACGTCACCGGACGGCGCGTCCGAGCGCATCGCGCCCGGCCCGAATGAAAGCGTCGTGCCGTCCCAGTGCGCACTGCGCCCGGGCGTCAGGATCGACCAGTGCATGCCGGTGAAGCGACGCACGAAAAACGGTGCGACGCGCGTCACGATGTCGTGGTCGGGCTCGAACCAGGCGACATAGACGCTACCCTCCTCGACCGCCACTTCGCGGAAGCGCACGAAGGCCTTCATCTTGTGCATGTCGCGGTTGACCTGCTTCACGCACTGGTGTGCCCATGCCACGTCGTCGTCGGTGGCGATGCGAAGCAGGGCTTTCTCGCCGTGCGCCAGCCGCCACAGCATGCGATACAGCGTGGCATGCCGGCGGGGGTCGGAATGCGCCAGCACGGTATTGGCCAGGTTGAGGAAATCGCGCGGCACCGATGGCGCGCGATCCGTCAGCGGCGGCGGAATGATGTCGTCACCGGCGAACAGCCCTGCGCCGCCAGGCCCGCCACCCTGCCAGTCGACCTCCGCGGGATCGATGCCCGCGAGCAGCAGGGCGCGTGCCTTCCCGCGCCACTCCTCGATATCGGACGGATCGACCAGCGAAACCGCGAGCATCAGCCGAACAGGTCGGGCTGCGTGGGTTCGCGCAGGTCGCGCCGGATCGCAAGACTCTCGTGGTCGCCACGCGGGCGGTGGTCCACGGTTTCCACGAACGGCGCCACCTTCTTCACCGGCACGCGCAGGCGCACCAGGTCGTCGTAGCGAATGCGCTTGTGCCCGCGCATGGCAAGCACGCGGTCGACGGTCTTCACGCCGAGGCCCGGGACACGCAGCAACATGTCGCGCGATGCCTTGTTCACGTCGACCGGGAACTGCTCACGATGCCGCAGCGCCCACGCGAGCTTCGGATCCACGTCGAGCGCCAGCATGCCATCGTCGCCCGCGGGCGCGATCTCGTCGGCGTTGAAGCCGTAGAACCGCATGAGCCAGTCGGCCTGGTACAGGCGATGTTCGCGCACCAGCGGCGGCGGTTTCAGCGGCAGGATCTTCGATGCATCCGGGATGGGGCTGAAGGCGGAGTAGTAGACGCGCCGCATCCGGTAGTTGTTGTAGAGGTTGGTGCTGGTGGCGAGGACGTCACGATCGGTCGCCGCATCGGCGCCCACGATCATCTGCGTGCTCTGTCCCGCCGGTGCGAAGCGTGGCGCCTTCTTCTCGGCTTTCGCCTCGTCGATCCCCAGGCGCAGTCGGCCCATGGCGCTGCGGATGTCCCCGAGATGCTTTTCCGGCGCCAGCGACTTCAGGCCGGTTTCGGTGGGCATCTCGATGTTGATGCTCAGGCGGTCGGCCCATCGCGCCGCTTCGTCGATCAGTTCCGGCGATGCATCGGGGATGGTCTTCAGGTGGATATAGCCGCCGAACTTATGCTCCGTCCGCAGCAGCTTCGCCACGCGCACCAGCTGCTCCATCGTGTAATCGGACGACTGGATGATGCCGGAGGAAAGGAACAGTCCCTCGATGTAATTTCGGCGGTAGAAGTCGAGCGTGAGCTTCACCACTTCCTCGGCCGTGAAACGCGCGCGCTGCACATTGCTGCTGCGGCGGTTCACGCAGTAAACGCAGTCATAGATGCAGAAGTTGGTCAGCAGGATCTTCAGCAGCGAGATGCAGCGCCCGTCCGGCGCGTACGCGTGGCAGATACCCATGCCTTCCGTGGAGCCGATGCCCCCGGTTTTCAGCGAGTTGCGACCTTTCGCACCGCTCGACGAGCACGAGGCATCGTACTTGGCGGCGTCAGCGAGGACGGCGAGTTTGTCGGAGAGTTTCATGGGGAGTGCCATGGTGCCAAACACGGGCGGCGACCGTGTGAAGGGCGGTTATGATCGGCCTTCTCACCCCGGAGCTGCCCATGGACCTGATCATCCGCCACGCCACCCTGCCCGATGGCCGCACGGACATCGACATCGGCATCGACGGCGGGCGTTTCGCGGCGATCCAGCCGGGCCTGCCCGCGCAGGGGCGCGAGGAAATCGACGCCGGGGGCCGGCTGGCCAGCCCGCCGCTCGTCGACGTCCACTTCCACATGGATGCCACCTTATCCCTCGGCCTGCCCCGGCTGAATGCCTCGGGCACGCTGCTGGAAGGCATCGCCCTGTGGGGCGAGCTCAAGCCCGACCTCACGGTGCAGGCGCTGGTGGACCGCGCCATGGCCTATTGCGACATGGCCGTGGCGCAGGGCCTGCTGGCGATCCGCAGCCACGTGGACGTCTGCGACGATCGCCTGCTCGCCACCGAAGCCCTGCTCGAGGTGAAACGCCGGGTAGCGCCCTACCTGCACCTGGAGCTCGTGGCTTTTCCGCAGGACGGACTGCTGCGATCGCCGAATGCGAAGGCCAACCTCGTGCGCGCGCTGGACATGGGCGTGGACGTGGTCGGCGGCATTCCGCATTTCGAACGCACGATGGCGGATGGCGCGACATCGATCCGCTGGCTCTGCGAACTGGCTGCCGGGCGCGGCCTCCGCGTGGACATGCACTGCGACGAGTCCGACGATCCGCTGTCGCGCCACATCGAGACGCTCGCGGCGGAGACGATCCGTACAGGCATGCAGGGGCGCGTCACCGGCTCGCATCTCACATCCATGCATTCCATGGACAACTACTACGTCTCGAAGCTGCTGCCCCTGATCGCGGAGGCCGGCGTGCACGCCGTGGCCAACCCCCTGATCAACATCACCCTGCAGGGCCGCCATGACACCTACCCGAAGCGCCGCGGCATGACCCGTGTCCCGGAGCTCATGGATGCCGGCGTCAATGTCGCCTTCGGCCACGACTGCGTGATGGACCCCTGGTACGGCATGGGCTCGGCGGACATGCTCGACGTCGCCCACATGGGGCTCCACGTCGCACAGATGACCTCGTCGGCCGGCGTGGCGCGCTGTTTCGACGCGGTCACGACGAATGCGGCGCGCGTACTGGGCCTAGACGACTATGGCCTTGCACCCGGCAACCGCGCCGACCTCGTATTGCTGCAGGCCGGCGACGCATACGAGGCCATCCGGCTGAAAGCGGCACGCCTTCTCGTCGTGCGCGGCGGAGCAGTCCTCGCCCGCGCGCCGGAGCGGCGCACCGCGCTGGCCCTTCCCGGGCGCCCTTCCGACCTGTCCCTGGAGTTCCGGCCCGGCAGTATTTCCTGAACGCGCCAGTTCAATAGCTGTCGCGGCAATAAACGCTTTCACCGAACTTTCGATTCGTAGGACTTCGCGTTCAGGATCATTTTCCTAGCATCCGAATCGTCGATCGGCCGTAGGGATCCTGCGGTGTGACGGTCGTCCTGGAGATGAGCGATGAAGATGATCCTGCGTACCGCGTTTGCCGCCCTGGCACTGGCTAGCACCACGTTGGCCGTTGCCGCCCCGCAAGACCGCGACCACCATGGTCCGGACAACCGCCACGACGATCGCGGCCGTCACGACGACCATGGCCCCGGTGACCGCGGTCACGACGATCATGGGCGCTATCGCGACGATCGCCGCTGGGAAGGTCACCGCCCCCCGCCGCCGCATTACTACGGCCACGGTTACGACCACCGCCCGCCGCCGCCGCGCTATTACGGCCACTGGGAGCGCGGGCATCGCTATTACGGTCGCAACGTCGTGGTCTACGACTATGGCAGCTACCGCCTGCGTCCGCCGCCACGCGGCTATCACTGGGTTCGTGAGAACAATGACTTCCTGCTGGTCGCCCTCGCGACCGGTGTGATCCTCGATATCGCAACGCGTTAACCGGAGAACCCCCATGAAGATGTTTGCCAGGATCGCTTTCTGCCTTGCCGCCACTGGCGCCATCGCTCCGGCCTTTGCCTTCTCGCCCGCCTCGCAGGACCACGGCGGCGGCTGGCAGGACAACCAGCATGGCGACCACGATGGTGACCACCGCGGCGACGATCATGGCCGCGGTAACGACCACCGCGATTACGGCCGCAACGACCATCGCGACAACTGGCACCCGGGTAACGGCGGCCATTGGGAGCGTAACCGTCGCTACGACGGTCGCCAGGTGGTCTTCACCGACTACCGCAGCCGCCACCTGCGCGCGCCGGGCCGTGGGCAGCATTGGGTGCGTGCCGATAACGGCGACCTGCTGCTCGTCGCCATCGCCACCGGCATCATCGTGGACATCGCGTCGCAGTAACGCCTGAGGCGGCGCTTTCCCGCACCGCACAACAGGTTCCGCAGCCTCCCCTGCCTATACTCGCGCGGGGACCCCAGACGGGATCCCTCATCATTCGGGGAGGCTTCGATGCTGCAGCAGTACGGTTTATGGATCGCGCTGGGATGCGCGGTCGTTGCAATCGTCTATGGCGCGCTATCGGTCAGTTGGGTCCTGTCGAAATCGCCAGGCAACCCGCGCATGCAGGAGATAGCGGCAGCCATCCAGGTAGGCGCGCGCGCCTACCTCAATCGCCAGTACGCCACCATCGGCGTCGTCGGCATCGTCCTCTTCGTTCTTATCGGCGTCTTCCTCAACTGGGGGACCGCACTCGGCTTCGCGCTGGGGGCGTTGCTCTCGGGGGCGGCCGGCTACATCGGCATGAACGTTTCGGTTCGCGCCAACGTACGTACCGCAGAGGCCGCCCGGAGCGGCCTTTCTTCTGCCCTGGCAGTGGCTTTCCGCGGGGGCGCCGTGACCGGCATGCTCGTCGTCGGCCTGGGCCTGCTCGGTGTGGCGGGCTATTACACCGTGCTGCTGCACATGGGTTACGAGCGCACGCACGCGCTGCACGCGCTGGTCGGGTTTGCCTTCGGTTCCTCGCTGATCTCGATCTTCGCGCGCCTCGGCGGCGGCATCTTCACCAAGGGTGCCGACGTCGGTGCCGACCTGGTGGGCAAGGTGGAAGCAGGGATCCCCGAAGACGACCCGCGCAACCCGGCCGTGATTGCCGACAACGTGGGCGATAACGTCGGCGACTGCGCGGGCATGGCCGCCGACCTCTTCGAAACCTATGCGGTGACGCTGATCGCCACCATGCTGCTCGGCGGTGTCATGGTCACCGAGGCAGGGCCTTCCGGCGTGCTGTTCCCGCTGGTGCTGGGCGGCGCGTCCATCGTGGCATCAGTGATCGGCACGTTCTTCGTCAGGACACGCGGCGGCAAGATCATGAACGCGCTGTACGCCGGTGTCTTCGCCTCGGCGCTGCTCGCGGCCATCGCCTTCTGGCCGATCACGCAGTCGCTCATGGGCGAATCGAGTTTCGGGCCCGGCCGCATCTACGGCTGCGCCATCATCGGCCTGGTGCTCACCGGCGTCATCGTGGTGATCACGGAGTACTACACCGCCACCGAATACGGTCCGGTAAGACACGTCGCGCAGTCATCCACGACGGGCCATGCCACGAACATCATCGCCGGCCTCGGCGTGTCCATGAAATCGACCGCCTTACCCGTACTGGCCGTCTGCGCCGCCATCTGGGGCGCGTCCGCGCTGGCCGGCCTCTACGGCATTGCCATTGCCGCGACGGCCATGCTGAGCATGACGGGCATGGTCGTGGCGCTCGATGCCTACGGACCGATTACCGACAACGCGGGCGGCATCGCCGAGATGGCCGAACTCCCCGCCGAGGTACGCGGCGTGACCGACCCGCTGGACGCCGTCGGCAACACCACCAAGGCGGTCACCAAGGGCTACGCCATCGGCTCGGCCGGCCTTGCAGCCCTCGTGCTGTTCGCCGATTACACCCACAACCTCAACCTGCATTTCGGTGGCACCGACGTTCGCTTCGACCTGTCGAACCACTACGTGATCATCGGCCTGCTGATCGGCGGCCTCATTCCCTACCTGTTTGCCGCCATGGCGATGGAGGCCGTCGGACGTGCGGCCGGTGCCGTGGTGGAAGAGGTGCGGCGGCAGTTCCGGGAGATCGGCGGGATCATGGAGGGCACCACGAAGCCGGATTATTCGCGCGCCGTGGATCTGCTGACCCGCTCGGCCATCCGCGAGATGCTGGTGCCTTCGCTCCTGCCCGTGCTGGTGCCGGTCGTGGTGATCTTCGGCTTCAAATGGCTCGGCGGCCCGATCGCCGCCGCGCAGGTGCTGGGTGGCGTGCTGATCGGCACGATCGTCACGGGACTCTTCGTCGCGATTTCCATGACGACGGGCGGCGGCGCCTGGGACAACGCGAAGAAGTACATCGAAGACGGCCACTTCGGCGGCAAAGGCTCGGAGGCACACAAGGCTGCGGTCACCGGAGACACGGTGGGCGATCCGTACAAGGACACGGCGGGGCCGGCAGTGAACCCGCTGATCAAGATCATCAACATCGTGGCGCTGCTGCTGATTCCGCTGCTCTAGGGGCATGGGCGGGCCGGCTTGCCGGCCCGGAAGCGGCCGGCGCTGGCTCTCGCCAGGCCGGAAGTCATGGGTCAGGGCGGGCACCGGCTGCGGTAAGGTCAGCGTTCGCTCCGTTCAGGGAACACGAAACCATGCACCGACGCTGGATTGCGCTCGCCATCGCCCTTACCTTCAGTGGCATGACCCAGGCATACGACACCCAAAAGACCTCCGCGCCCGCCTCCTCCCAGGCGGGTACCGACGACGAAAACCTCTGGCTCGACGACATCGACGGCGCGAAGCAGATCGACTGGGTGAAGGCGCGCAACGCCGAGACCGTGTCGAAGTACGCCGAAGGCAAGGATTTCCAGGCGCTCGATGCGCGCATCCTCGAGGTGCTCGACTCCGACGCGAAGATCCCGATGGTCTCGAAGATCGGCGACCACTTCTACAACTTCTGGCGCGACAGGGAGCATCCCAAGGGCCTCTGGCGCCGGACCACGCTGGCCGAGTACCGGAAAGACAAGCCCGCATGGGAAACGGTGATCGACCTCGATGCGCTGGCCGCCGCCGAGAAGGAAAACTGGGTCTGGCACGGCGTGCAGTGCCTGAAGCCGGACGATCGCCTGTGCCTCGTGTCGCTGTCGCGTGGCGGCGCCGATGCAGATGTGGTGCGCGAATTCGATATCGCGTCGAGGGCCTTCGTCAAGGATGGCTTTACCCTGCCCGAGGCCAAGAGCCAGGTGGCATGGATCGACGAAGACCACCTTTATGTCGCCACGGATTTCGGCCCGGGTTCCATGACCGCGTCGAGCTATCCGCGCATCGTCAAGGAATGGAAGCGCGGCACCCCGCTTTCCACGGCGACCACCGTGTACGAGGGCAAGGACACCGACATGTCGATCTCGGCGTACCGTGATCGCACGCCCGGCTTCGAGCGCGACTTCGTGCAGCGCGCGCTGGAGTTCTATAACTCGGAGACGTTCGTCCGCGGCAAGGATGGCAGGCTCACGAAGATCGACGTACCCAACGACGCCGAGACCGACGTCGAGCGCGAGTGGCTGCTGGTGGAGCCGCGCACCGCGTGGACCGTCGGCGGGAAGACCTACCCCTCGGGTTCGCTGGTCGCCACGAAGTTCGATGACTTCATGGCGGGCAAGCGCGAGTTCACGGTGCTGTTCACCCCCGACGAGCACAGCTCGCTGTCGGGTCATTCCTGGACGCGACACCACCTGATCCTCAACGTCATGCGCGACGTGGTCAGCCAGATCAGCATCCTCACGCCGGCGGCGACGGGCGCATGGAAGAGCGAGTCGCTCGGCGGCGCGCCTGCCCTGAGCACCATGCAGGCCGGCGGCATCGACGCCGATGACAGCGACGAGTACTTCCTCACCGTCTCCGGTTTCCTCCAGCCGACCACGCTTTACTACGGTGTGCTCGGCAAGGGTGACCGGCAGGAGATCAAGCACAGCCCCGCGTTCTTCGACGCCTCGAAGTTCGCGGTCAGCCAGCACTTCGCCACCTCGAAAGACGGGACGAAGGTGCCTTACTTCGAGATCGCGCCGAAGACGCTGAAGAACGACGGCACGAACCCGACGCTGGTCTACGGCTATGGCGGCTTCGAGATTTCATTGCAGCCTGCGTACTCGGCCGGCGTGGGCCGCGCGTGGCTGGAGAAGGGTGGCGTCTACGTCATCGCCAATATCCGCGGCGGCGGCGAATACGGTCCGCGCTGGCACCAGGCGGCCCTCAAGGCCAACCGTCCGCGTGCGTACGAGGATTTCGCGGCCGTATCGCAGGACCTGATCGACCGCAGGATCACCACCCCGAAGCACATGGGCATGATGGGCGGAAGCAATGGCGGCCTGCTGGCCGGCAACATGCTCACGAAATACCCCCAGCTCTACGGCGCCGTGGTCAGCCAGGTGGCCCTGCTGGACATGAAGCGTTACACGCACATGTCGGCCGGCGCCTCGTGGATGGCCGAATACGGCGATCCGGACCAGCCGGACCAGTGGGAATACATCCAGACCTTCTCGCCCTACCAGAACGTGCACAAGGGCACGGCCTACCCGCCGGTGCTGTTCACGACCTCGACCCGCGATGACCGCGTGGGGCCCGTCCACGCACGCAAGATGGCGGCGCGGATGCAGGCCATGGGTTTCGATGCCAGCCTCTACGAGAACCTGGAGGGAGGCCACGGCGCGGCGGCGGATAACAAGCAGTCGGCGTTCATGAATGCGCTGGCTTACACGTACCTCTGGGAACATCTGAAGTAGGCGGAGGCGGCCTGCCGCCTTTGCCCCACAGGGCGGCAGGAGGCTATCCTAGCGTCCCTCATTCGACCCCCAATCCACCAAGGACTCCCATGGGCCTGAACCTCGTTCCCGCCGGCAAGCAAGTGCCGGACGAAATCAACGTCATCATCGAGATCCCGAAGGATGCCGAGCCCGTCAAGTACGAAGTGGACAAGGAGAGCGGTGCCATCTTCGTCGATCGCATCCTCTCCACCCCGATGCGCTACCCGTGCAACTACGGCTATGTGCCGGGCACCCTGGGTGGTGATGGCGACCCGCTCGACGCGCTGGTGATCCTGCCGCTGCCGCTGGTCCCGGGCTCGGTCATCCGCTGCCACCCCGTCGGCATGCTGAAGATGACGGATGAAGCGGGCTCGGACGAGAAGCTCGTCGTGGTGCCGGTGGACAAGATCTTCGCCGGCTACGCGCACATCAAGGACATCGGACAGGTGTCCGGCCACTGGCTCGAGCGCATCGGCCATTTCTTCGAGCACTACAAGGATCTCGAGAAGGGCAAGTGGGTCAAGATCGAAGGCTGGGTCGGCGCGAGCGAGGCGAAGGCCGAGATCCTCGCCGGCATCGAGCGCTACAAGGCTGACACGAAGTAAAACCCATGTAGGAGCGCGCCCTGCGCGCGACATCTCTTCGCGATGGATGAACGGTTCGCGAGAGAATGTCGCGCGCAGGGCGCGCTCCTGCTTTGCGATCCATGAACGGTTCGCGAGAAGATGTCGCGCGCGGGCGCGCTCCTACGACAACGGCCGGGCGACGAGGGTCGGGCGACGAGGGTCGGGCGACGACGACCCGGCGACGAGGGTCGTCATGCAACGACCCTCGTGAAATGACGGTCATGCGTCAGCCGCGGCTTAGCAGCGCGCGCAGGTCGATGATCGCGGCGTTCGCCCGCGAGATGTAGTTCGCCATCACGAGCGAATGGTTGGCGAAGAACCCGAACGGCGCGCCGTTCAGTACCACCGGGCTTCCCAGCGGCTTCTGCGACTCTTCCAGCTCGCGGATGACCTGCTGCAGGCTGGCGTCTGCGTTCTTGCTACGCAGGATCGGGCCGAAATCCTGCCGGATCGCCTTCAGCTGCTCGAGCAGCGCCCACGTATAACCCCGGGCTTCATAAAAGTTGTCGTCGATCCTGTTCCAGGGCGTCTTCACGAACACCGCCTTTGCCGGCGGCGTGTTCGGCCCGCTGGCGCCATCGGCACCGGCGTCGATTTTCAGCTGACCCACGCTGGCGGAAAGGCGCTGCGACAGCGAACCGAGTCGCGACGACACGGTCTGCAGGTAATCGGCGAGGTTATCGGCGCGCGCATAGAAGCGCGCACTGGCACCTTCGGCATCCCCGAGGCGCGCGAGATAGCTACCGAGATCGTCACTGGCCTTCGAATACTGCCCTTCCGAACTCGGCAGCAGCCAGCGATCGTTGGGGCTGTTGAGCAGCGGATCGGCTTCGCCCAGATCCTTGTCTTCCGTCGACTGCGTCTGCGAGCGGCTGAGGTCGTTACGCAGGGCGCGTGCGAGATCGCGCGAGGCGGTCAGCGACCCGAACTCCCAGTTGGGCATGTTATCCATGAACACGCCGGGCGGAAGCTTGTCGTTGCTGAGGTAACCACCGCGCTTGTTCATCAGCGTATCGATGGAACGCATCAGCGTATAGGTCGTGACGGCGCCCGTGCTGACGGGCCGACCGATGTCCTTCATGTGGGCCGTCGTGACGGACACCGGATCGAACTGCTCCGGTTCCTTGTCCCACCACCACATGAAGAACAGCGTGAGGACCACGAGGATAGCCACGAGCACGGCAATCGCCGGGGTTAGCGGGAGGCGCCGGCGTCGGGCCGGCGCTGCAGGGGCGGTCGCATTCATGACGATCCTTTTATCGAGGCGAACGAGAGCGCCCTAGCTTACCGCTCAGTGCGAGGATTCGCCTTTTGCACCGAGGTTCTCGAGGAGGGTCGCCATGTCTTCGGCGTGCTCTTCTTCCTGGGCGAGGATGTCTTCCATGATGCGACGCGTGGTCGGGTCGTCGTCACCGATATAGGTCACGATCTCGCGGTAGCTGTCGATCGCGATACGCTCGGCGATGAGGTCTTCGCGGATCATGTCGACCAGCGTGGTGCCCTCGACGTAATCCGCATGGCTGCGCGAGAGCAGGCCTTCCGGATTGAAGTTGGGCGTACCGTCCAGCTGGGTGATGCGCTCGGCGATCCGGTCGGCATGCACCTGCTCTTCGTTCGCGTGTTCCAGGAACTCGGCCTTGACGCTCTGCGAGTGGATACCCGGCGCCATGTAGTAGTGGTACTTGTAGCGCAGCACGCACACGATTTCCGTGGCCAGCGCCTCGTTCAGCAGCTTGATCACGGTCTCGCGGTCGGCACGGTAGCCGGCGGTCACGGCACCGTTGTCGATGTGTTCGCGGGCACGCCTGCGGATGTTTTCGATGTCGCTGATGAACGGCTTGCTCTGGGACATTGCCTGGTCTCCTGGAAGAGATTGGGTAGGAATGTCCGGAACGTTAGGGCCCGACCCGGGAAAGCGGGGTGAAGGACCGCAGAGCGAGAATCATGCGCAATAACGGGCTCAGCCCCCCGGCGTGCGCGGCTCGTAGGCACGCAGGAAGACATCCACCGCGGCCAGCGCGTTGGCGCTGACTTCCTCGGCGAACTGCACCGCGCAGTCTTCGCAACCGAACAGCCGACGGATCAGCAGGTCGCCCTTGAGCAGGGCCAGGAACTGCGTGGTCGCGCGCGACAGGTCGGCGATGTCGAGCTGTCCGCGCGAATTCGCCCCTTCCAGCAGCCGCTGCACGAGGGTATGCATGCGCACCGGGCCTTCTTCCCATACCAGCCGGCCGAAGCGTGGGTTACCACCGTTGTGGCAATCCGACAGGATCGCGCGGAAAGTGCCGACCGATTCCGTGTTCGTTTCCATGGCCGCATAGCGGCTGGCGATGTTGGTCAGCGTGACGCGGATATCGGCGCCCGGACTGAAGTCGAACAGGTCGTCCGGCAGGCGCTCGTGCACGTGGGCACGGATCACCTCGCGGAAGAGGTTGTCCTTGTCACCGAAGTGGCTGTACACCGTGAGCTTGGACACGCCGGCCGAGGCCGCGACCGCGTCCATGCTGGTACCCGCGAAACCGCCCTGGGTAAAGAGAGCCTTCGCGGCATCGAGGATAGCCGCGCGCTTTTCCATATCCTTCGGACGCCCGGGGCCCTGTGTCTTGAGTTTCGGGCTGGCGTTCATGGCTACACCTTCACAAACAGAGATTATGACTTTATTATACGCAGCGGTTCAGTTATTTCCAACACGCCACGGGAACGCTTCGGGCGGCAGGGAAAGATCGGCATAATGCTCTTCCCGGCCCTCCGTGAAGTGGGGCCCCCGGCGTGTTGTTTCCAGAGCGGTCAGGGACTTGCGGCGGTTTTCGTTCAGGCGCCAGTGAACCAGAGGCACGAGGGGCATGACTTCCGTCGGCGCCTTCCGGTGACTTCCGGCACTTCGTCAGCGCGCGCGGGCACCGCAGCCTTGATACATTGGGAAAACGGGCGCCAGGCGCTTATCCTTTCCACCCTTTTTCAGCTTTCGTACGGGATCCAACCATGGCGATGAATTTCGAGCAGGCCCGGCAGAACATGGTCGAGAATCAGGTCCGCCCCTGGGAGGTCCTCGATTTCGACGTGCTCGACACCCTCAAGGGCGTGCGCCGCGAAGATTTCGTGGCACCGGAGCATCGCAACGTGGCGTTCGCCGACCTCACCCTGCCCCTCGGGCACGGCGAAGTCATGATGAAGCCCGTGGTCGAGGGTCGCGTGCTCCAGGCACTCGAACTGCGCAAGCATGAGGAAGTGCTGGAAATCGGCACCGGCTCGGGCTTCATGACCGCCTGCCTCGCTCGCATGGCCGCGAAAGTCACCAGCATCGACATGCACGCCGATTTCGTCGAGGCCGCCCGCCAGCGCCTCGCGGCCACGGGCGTCACCAATGCCTCCGTCGAGACGGCGGAAGCCGTCCACGGTTACAACCCGACGGGCGTGTTCGACGCCATCGTGGTGACCGCCGCGGTCGACGCGATCCCCGACCGCTTCGTGCGCTGGCTCAAGACGGGCGGCCGCATGTTCGTGGTGCGCGGCGACTCCCCCGCGCAGACCGCCGTGCTCCTCACCCATGAGGGCGAAGGCCGGTTCCGCGAGGAGCAGCTTTTTGAAACGGACCTTCCTTACCTGGCGCACGCTGCGCCGGTGAAGCGCTTCGTGCTTTGACATCAAGAATTTCCATCATCCACGAGGCGAAACCATGCGCTTGAAGCTGCTCACCGTCGCCCTTGCACTGGCCGCGACGCCGTTCGCCAGTCCTGCGGAAGACCTGCTAGATGCCTACCGCCAGGCCCGGGCGAACGACCCGGTGCTGTCGCAGGCCGACTCAACGCGGCTTGCCACTGGCGAAACCGAAGTACAGGCGCGCGCCCTGCTGCTCCCGCAGGTCAGCGCCCAGCTGGGCCTGACGCAGTCGAACCAGAACGGTCCGGATCGCCTCAGCTCCAGCTCGAACACGGCCGCCGATGGCACCGTGACCGCCGGCTCCGGCTTCGACGTCGGCCACACGCGCAGCCGCGACCTCTCGGCCACGGTCACGCAGACCGTGCTCGATCTGGCGAGGTTCTCCGACGTGCGGGCTGCGAAGTCGTCGGCGGAAGCCCAGGACGCCACGTACGAAGCGGCCCTGCAGCAGCTCTCGACCCGCGTCGCCACGGCCTATTTCCAGGTCCTGACCAACGACGACGCCCTGACCTACGCCAAGGCGAACGAGCAGGCGCTCGCACGCCAGCTCGAGCAGGCGCAGCAGCGCTTCGATGTCGGCCTGTCTGCCATTACCGACGTGCAGGACGCCAAGGCCCAGCACGACACGTCCGTGGCCTCGGTGATCACCGCCGAGAACACGCTGGCGGATTCGCGCGAGGCGCTGACCCAGATCACCGGCAAGCCGGCCGACAACCTGAAGAAGCTGCGCGAGCAGCTGCCGATGGATGCCCCGTCGCCCAACGATCCGAAGGCCTGGGTATCGCAGGCGGTCAAGAGCAACCCGACCATCCTGGCATCGCAGTACAGCGTCGACTCCGCCGAGCACAGCATTTCGTCCGCGCGCGCCGGCCACCTGCCGACGATCACCGCCAACGCGGGCTACAGCAAGTCCACGCAGTGGTACCAGAACAATCCCGGTGCGGGCATCAACCGGGCCCTCCGTGACAACGGCAACGGCCGTGGCGGCACCACCGTCGGCCTCACCCTCAACGTGCCGATCTTCTCGGGCGGTGCCACGCAGTCGCTGGTACGCCAGTCGATCTACCAGCGCGACGCCGCGCAGGATTCCCTGGAATCCGCGCGTCGCCAGGTGGTTCGCGACACGCTGAACTACTACCGCTCGGTGGTCGCCGGCATAAGCAAGGTCGAGGCCACGAAGGCCGCGGTCGAGTCGTCGGAAAGCGCACGTGATGCCACGCAGGCCGGCTTCGAAGTCGGCACGCGCACCATCGTCGACGTACTGATCGCACAGCAGAACCTCACGCAGTCGCTGAGCGACTACTCGCAGGCCCGCCACCAGTTCGTGCTCGACAAGCTGCTGCTCAAGCAGACGGCCGGCACGGTCGACGTGAAGGACCTGGAAGCCGTGAACGCCCTGCTGCAGTAAAGGCAGGCGTCATCGCGTGTCGGAAACGGGCCCTGCGGGGCCCGTTTTTTTAGCTGGCGCGGCGGTTCATTCCTGTAGGAGGCGGTCCACCAGGTCCATCACCTTGCCCACCGACCCGCGTTCGCTGTCGAACACATGACGCGCCGCGTGGCCCATCTGCTCCCGGCGATCGTGGTCGCGAAGCAGCGACAGCACCTGCTCGCCGAGTGCTTCGCTGTCCTTGACGCGCAAGCCGCCGTTCTCGTCGAGCAGGGCCTGCGTGATCTCTTCGAAATTGAAGGTGTACGGGCCCACGAGCACCGGCCTCGCCAGGGCGGCGGGCTCCAGCACGTTGTGTCCGCCGATGGGCACGAGGCTGCCGCCCACGAAGGCCACGTCGGAGGCCGCGAAGAAGCGCAGCAGCTCGCCCATGGAGTCGATGACGAAGCACTGCGTGTTGTGCCCGGGCACGCTGTCGGCGCTGCGGATGCCGACCGTGAAACCCAGGCTGCGCACCGCGGCCTCGACCGCCTTGAAGCGCTCGGGGTGACGGGGGGCGATGAGCAGCAGGGCGTCGGGAAGGCGCCGCAGGACACTGAGATGGGCTTCGAGGACGCCCATCTCCTCGCCTTCATGCGTGCTCGCGGCGATCCAGACCGGACGCCCGGTGCCCCACGCCTGGCGCATGGCCTGGCCGGACTCCAGGGCGGCCTTCGGCACCGGCATGTCGAATTTCAGGTTACCGCACACGGTGAGCTGGCTTGGCTCGGCCCCCAGCAGGCGGTACCTGGCGGCGTCGGTGCGCGACTGCGCCGCGATATGGCTGACGCAACGCAGGGCGCCTCGCACCAGCGAGCTCATGCGTGCGTAGCCGCGCAGCGATCGCTCGGACAGCCGCGCATTCGCGATCAGCAGCGGGATGCCATGGCGACGACACGCGAAATACAGGTTCGGCCAGATTTCCGTTTCCACGATGACTGCCAGACGGGGACGCGTGCTGCGCAGGAAGCGCCGTACGGCGAACGGCAGGTCGTAGGGAAGATAGACACTGTGCACCGTGTCGCCGAACAGCTGGCGCACGCGCTCGGAGCCGGTCGGTGTCACGGTGGTCACCAGCATGGGCGCACGCGGGTACGCCTCCATCAATGCCTTGACCAGCGGCTCGGCGGCGTTGACCTCGCCGACCGACACGGCATGCACCCACAGGCACCCGGACAGGCGCGGACCCGGGAAGCGGCCGAACCGCTCGCGCCAGCGCACGTGGTAGTCGCCATAGCGCATGCCGCGCGCCATCAGGCGCAGCATGATCAGCGGCGTGAAGAGGTACATGGCGAAGTTGTAGAGCAGGCGTAGCGGCACGCGGTGGCCCGGGTTGTCGGTTGACGGGCCAGTATACCGGCGCCCTTTCGTTACAATGCCCGGCCATGCCCGGAATGACCCGCCCCCACTTCACCCGCGCGCTGCTTGCGCCCCGTCACTGGGCCGCATGGGTCGGCGTGGGCGTCATCTGGCTTCTCGCGCACCTGCCGTTCCGGCTGTTGATGCGCCTGGGCCGCATGGCCGGGCGCCTCGCGCTGCACCTCAATCGCGACCGCCGCCGCATCGCGGCGACCAACATCGCGATGTGCTTCCCTGAACTCGATCCCGCTGCACAGCAGGCACTGGTGCGCGCGAACCTGTGCGACGTCGGCATGATGCTGGCCGAATTCGCGCTGGGCTGGATGGGCTCCGACCGCGCGCTGGCGAAGGTGCCCGTCACGCTCGACGGCCTCGAGCACCTCGAGGCCGCCCGCAGTGCGGGCCGGGGCGTGCTGCTCGTGGGAGGGCACTTCTCGCACCTGGAACTCAGCGCGCGCCTCGTGTCTTCGCGCATCCGCATCGCCGGCATGTACCGGCGCATGGACTCCGAGGTGTTCGAGTTCGCGGTACTGCGCGCGCGGCTGCACTATGCCGCCGCGATGTTCGACAAGGACGACATCCGCGGCACCGTGCGTTACCTCAAGGCGGGCGGCACGCTGTGGTATGCGCCCGACCAGGACATGCGCAGCAAGGACAACGTGTTCGTTCCCTTCTTCGGCATACCGGCGGCGACCATCACGGCCACGCACCACCTCGCGCGCCTGTCGAATGCACTGGTCATTCCCTTCTACCATCGCCGCCTGCCCGGCGACGCAGGCTACGCGATGAAGCTGGGCGCGCCGCTCGCGGATTTCCCGGGCACCGATGCCGCCCTCGACACGGCGCGCGTCAACGCACAGATCGAGCAGATGGCCCGCGAGGCGCCCGAGCAATACCTCTGGGTACACAAGCGGTTCAAGACCCGCCCACCGGGCGAGCCGAAGATCTACTGAGCCGAAACCCTGTGCGAGCGCGCCCCACGCGCGACATCTTTTCGCGAACCGCCGCATTCCTCGCGAACCGCCGCACACCTAGCCAGTAGCACGCCGCCGCATTCCTCGCGAACAGATGTCGCGCGCAGGGCACGCTCCCACACTTCTGCCTTGCCGTCGTTCAGGCAGGCGGACCTTTCGAAAGCTCCGCGAAAAATCGTGCGCGTAAAACATCGGTCCATACTCCGGCGGACCGTGGACATGCAGTCGTTACTTCGCTTTATGCGCTCGCTTCGCGGCCGTTCCGCCTGGCACAGCTCGTTCTCGCATGCCGTGGGTGCCGTCCTCACCTACACCGGGCGCTGCGTCGCACTCTGGCGCCAGCACGATGCGTGGCTCGCCTTCCTCGAGTCGCCGGCCATGGCGGGCATCCCGACGATCGACACGGTGCTCGTCGAGCGTTACCAGCACCGCTACATCAGCAAGGCATGGTCGAAGCAGCGTCGCCTGAAGGCACTCCGCGATCACTACGACTTCGTGCTGGCCCGGTTTCCGCGCCCGCTGTTCCATACCCTGTATCGCGAGCGCGAGGTCACGCTGGGCACCGTGCCGCTGCGTGACGGCGACTCGCTGAGCCTGGTGATGAAGGCGCCTTACCGTCGCGGGCGCGAGGGCGAGATGAGCCTGGCCCTGGTCGACAGCGCCGGGCTGCAGATTTCCTACGCGCAGTTTTCGATCATCGACGGCGGCACGACCCTCGTCATCGGCTGCCTCCAGGGCGCTGCGAACAACGCAGGCCTCGAGGCCGTGCGCGACATGACGCGGCAGTGCCACGGCCTGCGACCCAAGAACCTCCTCCTGTCGCTGGTGCGCACCGTGGCGGACGCCTTCGGCGTCGAGCATGTGCTGGGCATCGCCAACGGTGCACACGTCTTCGCCGGCCTCCCCGGCAAGATCAAGGCCGATTACGACGCGTTCTGGCTCGAGGCCGGTGGCGTGCCCACGGACGACGGTTTCTATGAGATCCCGGCCCGTGAGCCGGTTCGCTCGGCCATGGATGTCGAGAGCAAGCGTCGCAGCGAATTCCGTCGGCGCGAGGTCCTCCGCCATGACGCCTGCGAGCGCGTGCTGGTGGCCTTCGGCATCGAGCGCGTCGCAGACATACCCCTCGCCGCCTGAGCTCCCCGCCCCGGTGCCGTAGCAACTGACCGGCGAATGCCTGCCTGAAAATAGGCCTTCGCCTCATATCCACGCGTTCGCCCGCTGGCCAGACTGGCTGGCCCTCTGTCGCCATGGGTGGCCGGCATGCCTTCACTCCTTCGTTTCGTACGCTCCCTCCGGGGACGCGCGGGCTGGCATGCCTCCCGTTCGCGCGGGATCATCGCATCGATCACGTACGTGCTTCGCTCCTTCGCCCGCTGGCGGCAGCACGATGCATGGCTCGCGCTCCTTGAGTCGCCGCCGCTCGCCGGTGTCGCGTCCGGCGACGCCGAGCTGCCGGAGCGCTACCAACACGGTTACATCAGCCTCGCCTGGTCGTGCGATGCACGACTGCGGGCCATCCACGACCACTACGCCTTCGCGCTGGCGCGGTTTCCGCGACCGGTGCTGCACATGCTTTATCGCGAGCGTCAGGTCTCCATCGGATCCGTCCGCCTGCGTAACGGCGAACCGCTTTCCATCGTGCTGAAAGCACCCATCGAACGTGGCCGCGAAGGCGAGCTCAGCCTGTCGCTGACCGACCACCTGGGCCGACAGATCTCGTATACCACCGTGTCGTTCGTCGACGCGGGCCGAACGCTGGTGATCGGCTGCCTGCAGGGCGCCGCCGACAAGGCGGGCCCGGAAGTCGTGCGCGAACTCACACGGCAGTGCCACGGCCTGCGTCCGAAGAACCTCCTGCTATCGCTGGTCAGGGCACTGGGGGGGGCGTTCGAGGTCGAGCGCATCCTCGGCGTGTCGAACCATGCCCATGTCTTCGCGCGCAAGCGCGGCAAGGTGAAGGCCGACTACGACGGCTTCTGGCTCGAAGCCGGCGGAACCGTCACCGATGGCGGATTCTACGAACTGCCACCGCGCGAGCCCGCGCGCTGCGTGGATGCCGTGGAAAGCAAGCGGCGCAGCGAATTCCGCCGGCGCGAAGCCCTGCGCCAGGAAGCGTGCGCGCTAGTGGTCGCCGCGTTCGGCGCGGAGCGCGTCGTACCGCTCGCCGCCTGACTGGCGCAGCTCGTAAAGCTTGGCGTATTTGAGGAACGCGTAGAACGCGTGCACGCGCGCAGCCACGAAACCTGCCCAGCCACCGCGCCAGTGGCCGCGCCAGAAATAGAAGCGGGCGAAGGCCACGGCGGGATACGCGACCATGCGCACGCGCAGGAAACGCGGCGCACGCGTGTGCCGATCGCGTGCCTGCAGCGACGAGTAGCGATTCGCCTTCGCCACGCGCCCTTCGATGTTTCGCTCGCCATAGTGGTCGATGACCGCATCCAGCCGACGCACGGGGCCGCGCACCACGACGCTCTCGTGTACGTCGTGCCCGCTCATGGCGGCATGCGTGCGGTCGAACAGGCGCACGTAGTGGTTCAACCGCGCGCGGCCCGGCTGCCAGCGCCAGAACACCCACTCCCGCCGCAACAGCTCGAAGCCTGCGACGTCCGGCGATTCGAGGGCCTGCCTGACCACGTCTGCCGCGATCGCCGGAAGGGCCTCATCCGAATCGAGCAGGATCACCCAGTCATGCGCTGCAAGGTCGATGGCGGCCTGCTTCTGCGCGCTGTAGCCGGCGAATGGCTGCACGAAGACACGTGCGCCGTGCGCCTCCGCGATCGTGCGCGTCTCGTCGGTCGAGCCGGAATCCAGCACGACGATGTCGTCGGCGAAACGCAGGGAAGCAAGGCAGGCGGCTACCGTGTCGGCGTTGTCGAAGGTGGTGACCACCGCCGACAGGTACTTACGCGACACGCGCCGGCTCCGGATCGGGAAGGTCGGCGAACAGCGCCGCGCACCACACCGAGAACATCCAGGCGGCGAGCAGCCCCCACCACGCGGAGTAGAAGGCCATGTGCGTGTTCAGGGGAAAGAAGATCGCCAGCAGCGACACCGTGGGAACGAAGGCGCGCTGCCGTGCGACCGGCCCCGCACGCCACCAGGTGCGCGCCGCGAAGACAAGCGCTGCCAGCCAGATGATGATGCCCAGCGTGCCCGTCTCGGTCGCGACCTCGAGCAGCACCTGATGGGGATGGCAGGCACCCTCGCCATCGCCGCATTTCTCGACGGTGAGGAAATGATCGCCTGCCGCTGCCGCGGAGGGGTACGCCACGCGGAAGCCGCGGACCCCCACGCCGTTGACCGGATGCTGCGCGAAGAGCCGCACCGACGTGGTCCAGATATCGAGGCGACCGGTGAGCGCGGCATCGATGCCCGCGCTGGTGCCGTTGAAGGCCGGCAGCGTATGCGCGATACGCTCCTGGAAGCGGGGCGATACCTGCCAGGCGACGCCGCCCGCCAGGGCCGCCACGGCGGCTGCACCGACGCACGCCAGCGCGAAGCGCCGGAACGAGCCGGCTTCCCGCCACAGGAAGGCGAGCGCCACCACGGCGTAGCAGATCCACGAGGCGCGCGAGCCCGACAGCAGGATCGGCCCTAGTGCCAGCAGGAAAGCCAGCGCCAGCCCACGCCGGCCCCAGCGTTCGCGCGCGGCCCAGAGCAGGAAGGGCGCGAAGGCAGACAGTGCCTGCCCCAGTTTCAGGTTGGTTGCGCCGAACAGGCCGGAGAGGCGTTCGGGATCCGATGCGCCTGCCAGCCCGTAGCCCGTGATGGCCTGCACCCAGGCGTCGACGACCCACACGGCGACAACGACAGCGGTGGCCATGTACAGGCTGCGCACCTTGCCCGGGCGGCGCATGGCGAAGCAGGTGTATACGCCGAGCGGCGCGAAACGGAGGATGCCCGCGACGGTGCCCCAGGTCTTGCCCGGCGCCACGGCATCCACGGCGGAAAGGAGTGCCGCACCGGCATAGGCGGCGAACAGCCACAGGAAGAGCTTCGCCCCGGGGTGATGGCGCAGCGCCTGCGGCTCGCGCAGCAGGAGGAGGATGGCCCCGATCAGCGCGATGGCGACGCCGAGTTCGGCGCTACGCCCGAACGGGAGCAGCGCGGGAACCAGCCAGACGGGAAGCAGGGGCGACGCAAGGCCCGCCTTGAGCCACTGGCCAGGACGCAGCGCGGTCACGCGACCGGGACGCCCTGTACCACCTCGGCGTAAAGCGCGAGGGTAGACGACTGCATGTCGGCCAGACGGTAGCTGCGTGGCGGCGGAATGGACGGTGCAAAGCGAAGCAGCTCGGCCGCGCGCTCGACCAGGCGTTCGCGGTCGCGCAGCGGCACGCGGCCGGCGGGGTAGAGCTCCGCCAGCAGTTCGCCCACGCCACCATGCGCATAGCCCAGCACGGGGCGGCAGAGTGCCAGCGCCTCGACGACGGTGCGGCCGAACGATTCCGGGCGGACCGAAAGCTGCAGCACCAGCGCCGACATGGCGTAGACATCGCGCACGTCGGAACGCGCCGGTGAAATGACGACCCTGTCGTCGAGCCCGCGGTCGTGGATCAGCTGGCGCAGTTCCGCGACGTAGGCCTCGCGGCCCGGCTCGTCGGCGCCGAGCAGCAGCAGCCGCACGTCGATCGCGCGCTGGCCGAGGTCGGCCACCAGTTCGATGGCATCGGCATGGCCCTTCAGCCGCGTGCCCCGGCCCGGCAGGGTGAGCAACGGCGCACCCTCGAGCTGCGGATACTCCTCGAAGAATGCCCGCTGCCAGCTGTCGTCCGGCCGGTAGCCGTACGGGAATGCAGCGGTATCGATGCCACGGGGAATGACCGTGATGCGACCCGTGTCGATGTCGTCCGGGTAGTGCCGCAACACATAGTCGCGCAGGGTCTGCGAGACCACGATGACCCGTTCGCCGCGCATGAGGATGGCGCTGTAGTTACCCGGGGTGTTGAGCCCGTGCACCGTGGTCACGAAGTGCGGGCGCGGCTTCAGCCCGCGCATGGCCCACCAGCCTATCCAGGCAGGCAGGCGCGACCGGGCGTGCACGATGTCGGGGTTCAGCTGGCGCAGGATGCGGCGCAGCTTGCCCACGGTGAGCAGCGTGCCCAGCGACTTGCGGCCGATGGGCAGCGTGATGTGCGTGCTGCCTTCGGCCTCGAGCTGGGCCACCATGCGGCCGCCCGCCGACACGACGACGGAGCGGTGCCCCGCCTTGACCAGTGCCCGGGCAATTTCCAGGGTCGAACGCTCGCCGCCACCCGAATGAAGGGCGGGGATGAGTTGTACGACGGTCATCGCCCGGGGTGCGGAGACGGTGGCCATGGAAGGATCCAGCAGCATGGGATGTCGCAGGCGATGCAGGAAGCATGCCCGCGCGCGGAATCAGTCTTTCAGGACGTACGTGGCGCCGCAGTACGCGCACTTCGACGTGCCGCCATCGTCTTCGATGGACAGGTAGACGCGCGGATGCGAGTTCCACAGGTACATGCCGGGCATGGGACAGGCCAGCGGCAGGTCGCTGCGCGTCACTTCGTAACGATTTTCGGCATTAGCCGGAATGAGCGGCGCGGCCGCGGGATTGGGGCGCATGGGGAAGCTCCGGGCGATGCGAGGGGAATACCTGAGCCTGCGATGGTAACAAAAAAGAAAACCCGCGCCGTCGCCGGCGCGGGTTCCCGTCGAAGCAGGGCTGTTAAGGCCTACTTCTTTTCAGCCGAAGCGTCGTGGCCTTCGGTCGTGATGTGGATCTTGATCTCGTCCGAAACGTTCGGCACGTATGCGCCGACGCCGAAATCCGAACGCTTGATGGTGGCCGTGGCATCGAAGCCGATCGACTGGACCTTCATCATCGGGTGCGGGCCGACCTTGTTCAGGGTCGCGTCGAGCGTGACCGGCTTGGTCACGCCGTGCACGGTGAGGTCACCCGTGACCTTGAACTTGCCCTTGCCTGCGGCAGCGACCTTCGTGCTCTTGAAGGTCACGGTCGGGAACTTGGCGGCATCGAGGAAGTCGGCCGACTTCAGGTGCTCGTCGAGCTTCGGCACGAAGGTGTCCAGGCCGCTGAGCGGCAGGGTCACTTCGACCGTGGCCTTGGTCGGCGCGGCTTCGTCGTACACCAGGGTGCCGGTGACCTGGTTCAGGTCGGCGGTGGGGTTCGAGAAACCGAAGTGGTTCCAGCTGAACAGGACCATCGTGTGGCCCGGGTCGAGCGTGTAGGTGACCGGGGCGGCAGCGGCGGTGCCGGCGGTAGCGAGCAGGCCTGCAAGGGCGACGTAACGGAGTGCGCGCATGGTGGTTCTCCAGCAGTGATGTGTGGTGCGGCTTGGGCGGAGCGGGACCGTGTGGTCACCGCGGGAAGGGTTCAGGCGATCTGCGCTGCTTCGTCGAAGGCGAGGCGCGGCAGGCGGCCGAACAGGTTGGTGGCAGCGTCGCCGTAGCCGAGGTTCACGAGGAAGTTCGACTTCACCTGCGTACCGGCGAAGAATTCGGCGTCGACACCGGCCTGGTCGAAGCCCGACATCGGGCCACAGTCCAGGCCCAGCGCGCGCGCGGCCAGGATCAGGTAGGCACCCTGCAGCGAACCGTTACGCGTGCCGGCGGCCTGGATCAGGTCTTCGTTGCCCACGAACCAGCTGCGTGCATCGGCATGCGGGAACAGCTCGGGCAACTTCTCGTAGAACGCGAAATCGGTGGCGACGATCGCCGTGACCGGTGCCGACATGGTCTTCTCGACGTTGTTCTCCGAGAGGTAGGGCTTCAGGCGCTCCTTGGCATCCTTCGACTTGACGAACACGATGCGCATCGGCGACGTGTTGGCGGCCGTCGGGCCGAACTTCGTCAGCTCGTAGAGGCGATGGAGCTGCTCGTCAGTGACTTCCGTCGGCAACCAGGCGTTGTAGGTCCGCGCGGTGAGGAAGAGCTGGTCAAGCGAGGCATCGGGCAACGGAGCGCTCATGGGTATCCTTGTACAGTGATGGAACGCCGGGGCCCCGGCATCCACACAGTGTAAGCGCCGCGAGACGCTTGTGGATTGCTCCGCCAGGGAACGAACTGTGCCGAATTCGACAACAATCGCAGGTCAGGAGTGCTGGGTCGTCACGGACGGTGCTGCAGGTAACCGTCGCCAGGCACTGGCGCTGGCCGAGGCGCTTACGCCATCGATCCGCGAGATCGTGGTCGACCTCCGCGCACCATGGTCATGGTTTGCGCCCCGCGCCCTGCCAGCCGCGCGGCTGGCGCTGAAGGGAAACGAGCCCCCGTTGCTGCCACCGTGGCCGCGACTGGTGATCGGCTGTGGCCGTGCCGCCGCCTGGGCGACCCGGCAGATCCGGCGCTGGTCGGGAGGGCGGACGCTCGCCGTGCAACTGCTCGATCCGCGCATCGACCCCGGCCACTGGGACCTCGTGGTCGCCCCGAAGCACGACCAGCTGGCCGGCGACAACGTCCTTCATGCACTGGGTTCGCTCAACCCCATCGACGACCGCTGGCTCGCCGACGGTCGCGCGGCCTTCGGCGCGTTCGCCGGCTTACCGGGCCCGCGGCTCGGGGTGCTCATCGGCGGATCACGGCGCGGTGCATCCTTCGACCTGTCGGCCGCGCAAGCTTTCCTCGCGGCGGTGCGCGAGCGGCATGCCGCAGACACGGGATCGGTCATGGCCGTGGTATCGCGGCGTACGCCGTCGGCGCTGCTGCCCCTTTTCCGTGACGCGCTGGCCGATGTTCCCGGGCTCGTCTGGACGGGCAGCGTCGATGGCGCAAACCCGTACCCCGGCATCCTGGGCTGGGCCGACCGCCTCGTGGTCACGCCCGACTCGGTGAACATGCTGTCGGAAGCCTGCGCGACCGGCGTGCCCGTGCACACCTTTCTCTCGGCGCCCCTCGATGCGAAGCTCGCACGGTTCCACGCCGGGCTGCGCGCCGCAGGCCTGCTGCATGACATCGACGCGCAGACCCCGCCACGGCAGGCTCCGCTGCGCGAAACCACGGCGATCGCAGCGGAAGTCCGCCGCCACCTGGGCCTCTGACGCAGCGGAGACCTGTAGGAGCGCGCCCTGCGCGCGACATGTCTTGAGGCCGTGAACCGCCATGTCACGCGTGAATCCGGATGGGGTCGCGAAAAGATGTCGCGCGCAGGGCGCGCTCCCACGGGTCAGCCGCCACGCGCCGGGCGGGCGCCGGCACGGTGCTTCTCGAAACCCGCACGCTTTTCCTCCGATACACCTGCAGCCCGGAGCACGGCATCCGCCTTCGCCGCCCTGCCCCGGAACGCGGCTACTTCTTCCGCGAAACGGTCCGGGTTGTAGTCGATCAGGAGGTCGGCCTGGGCCGCTGCCGAAAGCTCATCGGGAAGCGCACCGAAATCCGTCCATTGTCCCTTCAGCCAGGCGACGGCCTCGCGCATGTCGCGCATCTCGCCGACCAGCCCGTCGACGTCGGGCGCGTTTGCCGGCCACGACACCTCGACCCGTTGTTCGCTGGCGAAATCGTGCTCCGGCAGGGTCACGCGCAACGTGAGGCTGCGACCGTCCAGGCGCCAGGTCCCCGGCGCCTCGCCGTCGCCCCGGGGAAGGACCACGCCATCCACGGTGACGCGCGACGGCATGGCGACGCCAGCGAACGCGACCGACCAGTGACGCGACGCAGGCATGCCGGGATAGCCACCGGCGCGGGGTGCGATCCGCAGCCGCACGCCATGCGCCGAGCGCTCGGTGGACAGCACCGTGCGGGCGAACGCCGTACCTCGATAGGCTTCGTCATTGCCGGCGTCTTCATACAACTCGGCCGACGCGTTGGCCCCCGGATACACGACGAACGTGCGCGCGCCGGTGTCGTGCGACACGCTCTTGGAAGGGTCGGTGTTCATCGGAACGATCGCGCCTGACCGCACGAAAACCGGCACGTCGTCGAGGCGGTAACGTCCGGCGATCATGCGGGCACCCGCCTCCGCGCTGCCGCGCGTCGTGTCGAACCATCGGCCCGCAGGCAGCCAGGTCTGCTCGCTGGCGAAGCCATCGCCATCCGCCGCGCTCGTCACAGGGTGCACCAGCAGATCGTCGCCGAACATGTATTCGCCCGTGTCCTCGTACGCGTGCTCATCGTCCGGCCACGCGTAGTAAAGCGGCCGCACGATCGACACTCCGGTATCGAAGGCCTTGCGGCCCATCGTGTAGGTATAAGGCAGCAGGCGGTAACGCGTCAGTACCGTCTCGCGCAGCGCGTCGAACACGGCGGGAGGGAACCGCCATGGCTCCTTGCGAAGGTCGGGATTCTTCGTCGTATGCGTGCGCATGATCGGACTGTATGCACCGAACTGCATCCAGCGCAGGTAGAGCTCCGGATCGATGCGACGCGATGCCGGGTCGCTTTCGTCGCGGAACGTATGTCCGCCGAGGTCGTGGCTCCAGTAACCGTAGAGCACGTTCGACGCGGTGGAGGTGAAGCGCGGCTGGAACGCCAGCGACTGCCAGGAAATGATCGAGTCACCGGAGAAGCCCACCTGGTACCGGTGGTTACCCAGGCCGCCCCAGCGGTGATAGATGAGGGCGCGCCCCTTCCCCTGCTGCTGCATGTGGGTGAAGAACACTTCGTTGAGCCACCACGTGTTGCTCAGGCCGGGCATGGCCTTCGACTCACGCCACTGCTGCCAGTCGAGCCACCAGAAGCTGACGCCCATGGCCTGCAGCGGATCGAGCACGGTGTCGAACAACGCCGCCATGTAGCGCGGATCTGCTGCTTCGAAGGGCAGCGGCTTTGCAGGGTCCGCCTTCATCGCGGCCATGAATGCGCCGTAGGCGTCTTCATGCGGAAGGATGCCCGACGCCGGATGCAGGTTGAGCGTCACTTTCAGGCCCTGCCCACCGAGCCAGTCGAGGAGTCGCCGCGGATCGGGGAACAGGCTGCGATTCCACGAGAAACCGGTCCAGCCCGGCGTCTGTCCGGCGACGTCCGGTTTCGTCGGCCCCGATGACAGCCCGGGCGTGGTGTGCCAGTCCATGTCGATGACGAGCACATCGAGCGGAATGCCGTAGCGCACGAAATCCGCCGCGACGTCGCGGATTTCGCTGTCGCTGTAGTTCCAGTAACGCGACCACCAGTAGCCGAACGCGTACCTCGGCGGGAGTGGCTCTCGCCCTGCGACCTTCGTGAAGTCACCGAGGGCGGCGACATAGTCGTGGCCATAGCCGAAGAAGGTCCAGTCGATACACGAGGCACATGCGCGCCGTTGCACGGACGGCTGCGCGCCCGGGCCGAACACGAAGCTGCCGGTGTCGTCGACGATATGCCAGCCGGATCGCGAGAGCAGGCCATCGCCGAGGTCGAGGGGCGTGCCGTCCGAAGCGTGCCTGTCACCATCGACCTGATCGAGCGTGCGCGCGGTACCGCCGAGGTTGGCACCGTCTTTCAGGCCCGGGTGCCATGAGAAGGCGGGCCTGAGCTGCTTCGACTCGATGCTCAGGTTGCACGCGGTGAACGCACCCGAGCCTTCCTTGTAGCGCAGCGTCAGCATGGCGGTGCGGATGACGAGCCAGCCGTTTTCATGAGCGACATCGGCGGGCACGTCGCCCACGTCATGGCGCGTGGCGAATACCAGCGATGGCGCATCTTCGAACTGGCCGGCCGGCGCGTATTCCATGCGCAGCGTTCGCGGCCCGAGCACCGTGAAACGTGCATCGCCACTGGTCACCGGCGCGGCATCCGCACGCCATGGCAGGACCAGCAGGAGGAGAATGACCGCGACTGCAGTCGCTACCCGGATCTTCGTCATGCGCACCGCCCCTCGCTGAAGAAGCGCCGACGGTAACATGCGGAGCGACATGCCAAAGGGGACCGACATCTCGTTTGCAGCGTCGTGGCGTTGTCTACCGGACGCGCGCTCCGTAGGAGCGCGCCATGCGCGCGATGGGGGCTTGCGTAAACGTCGTTACTCTGGGGCGATCTGGCTTTCGCGCGCAGGGCGCGCTCCTGCATTTGTTCGAACGTTCGGTGCGTCTGGTGCGTCTGGTGCGTCTGGCAGCTTACGCGTCGACGTAGCGCGCTGCGTCGCCCACCCAGCGCGCGATCAGGCGTTCGCATCGCGCGGGGTGGTTTTTCATCATGGCTTCCGCCACGCGCTGCACCTCGGGCATCAGATGCGCATCGCGTGCGAGGTCGGCGATCCGGAACTGCAGCTGGCCGGTCTGGCGCGTACCGAGGACTTCGCCCGGACCACGCAGCTCGAGGTCTTTCTCGGCGATGCGGAAACCATCGTTGGTTTCACGCATCACCTGCAGGCGTTCCTTCGCCAGGCGCGACAGCGGCGTCTGGTACAGCAGCACGCAATTGGATGCGATGGATCCGCGGCCCACGCGCCCGCGCAGCTGGTGAAGCTGTGCCAGCCCGAGGCGCTCGCTGTTCTCGATCACCATGAGGCTGGCATTGGGAACGTCCACGCCGACTTCGATGACCGTCGTGGCCACGAGCACGGCCAGCTCGCCTGCCTTGAACGCATCCATGACGGCCTGCTTTTCCTTCGGCTTCATGCGCCCGTGGATCAGGCCGACGGCGAGGTCAGGCAGGCCGGTGGTGAGCTCTGCATGCACGACTTCGGCCGCCTGTGCATCGAGCTGTTCGGATTCCTCGATGAGCGTGCAGACCCAGTACACCTGCCGCCCCTGCATGCATGCAGCGTGGATGCGCTCCATCACGTCGTAGCGGCGCTCGTTCGACAGCGCGATCGTCTGCACCGGCGTACGACCGGGAGGCAGCTCGTCGATCGACGACACATCGAGATCGGCGTAGGCGCTCATGGCGAGCGTGCGCGGGATGGGCGTCGCCGTCAGCACGAGCTGGTGCGGGATCAGGTCGCCGTCTTCACCCTTGTTCCGCAGCGCCAGCCGCTGGTGCACACCGAAGCGGTGCTGTTCGTCGACGATGACCAGGCCAAGCCGTGCAAACGACACGCCCTCCTGCATCAGCGCGTGCGTGCCGACGACGACATGTGCATCACCCGATGCCGCGCGCGCCAGGGCACTCTTGCGCGCCCTGCCCTGCACCTTGCCCGCGAGCCATTCCACTTCGAGGCCGAGCGGTTCGAGCCACGCGCGGAAGTTGCGCAGGTGCTGCTCCGCCAGCAGCTCGGTCGGCGCCATCAGGGCGACCTGGTAGCCGCTTTCCACCGCCGCGACGGCGGCCAGTGCGGCAACGACGGTCTTGCCGCTGCCGACGTCGCCCTGCACGAGCCGCAGCATGGGATGCGCGCGCGCGATATCGCGCGCCACCTCGTTCGACACGCGTTGCTGCGCACCGGTGAGTGCAAAGGGCAGCGAGGCAAGCAGGCGATCTTTTAGCGTGCCGCTGCTACGCAGCGCGGGCGCCTTGCGCTCCTTCACCGCCGCACGCATGCGCCGCAGCGTGAGGTGCTGCGTCAGCAGTTCCTCGAAGGCAAGTCGCTGCTGCGCGGGGTGCCGGCCTTCGCCCAGCTGGCGCAGGTCGACGTTCGATGGCGGCCGGTGCACGACCTGCAGCGCATCGCGCAACGACGTCAGGCCGGCAGGGCTGCCCACGTCGTCAGGAATCAGTTCGAGGCGGTCATCCGCCGGCAGGTGCGCGAGCGCACGCGCGATGACCGTGGCCAGCCTGCGCGGACCGAGCCCCTCCGTGGTCGGATAGACCGGGGTGAGCCGCTCGTCGACCACCACCGGATCATCGGCCTCGATGGCCTGGTACTGCGGATGGACGATTTCCAGCCCCTGCGGGCCCTGCCGTACCTCGCCGAAGCAGAGCAGCCGCATGCCTTTCTGCATCTGGTCGACCTGCGCCTTCCGGAAGTGGAAGAAGCGCAGGAGCAGCGGCCGCCCGGAATCATCCCCGACGATCACCTTCAGCTGCGGGCGGAAGCGAAACCCCCGTTCCACATGCTCGATCACGCCTTCCACCTGGGCACGGTCACCCGGCCGGAGATCGGCGATGGGCACGACGGTGGTGCGGTCTTCGTAGCGCAGCGGGAGGTGGAACCAGAGGTCCTGGACTTCGCGCAGACCCAGCCGGCCCAGCGTCTCGGCAAGCGCAGGCCCGACGCCCCCGAGCGTGGTCAGCGGCGAGCGGCCGGCGTCCGCGGGCGGGACGGCGGCGAGCGTGGGCGAAGCGCGGCGGGCCATGGCGCGTGGAGCCGCCTTATGGCAGGACGAGGATGGCGTCGACTTCCACCTGTGCAGCCTTGGGCAAGGCGGACACTTCGATGGTGGAGCGCGCGGGATACGGCTGCTGGAAGTATTCCGCCATGACCGCGTTCACGGCGGCGAAGTTACCGAGGTCGGTGACGTAGATGCCGACGCGCACGATGTCGGAGAGCTTGCCACCCGCGGCCTCGGCCACGGCGACGAGGTTGTCGAACACGCGACGGGCCTGCGCCGTGATATCGCCTTCGACCAGGTCGCCGGTGGCCGGATCGAGCGGAATCTGCCCGGAGAAATACACGGTCTGGCCGGCGCGGACGGCCTGCGAGTAAGGGCCGATGGCCGAAGGTGCCTTGTCGGTGGCGACGATGCTGCGGGTCATGGGGTGTCCTGGAGGGTGAATCAGGACAGTCTATCGGGTGTGGCCGCCCGAACGCAGCCCGGACGACGCTACAACGGGTGCCGGTAGACGCCGCTGACCACACCGGTTCGCCTGACACGCCGCATGACGTCGGCCAGGTGCTTGCGCCCCTTCACTTCGATGGCGAAGAGCAGCGTTGCCGCCGTACTGTCGCGCTCGATGTACTCCACGTTCTCGATATTCGAGCCCGCGTCGGCTATGGCCGCCGCCACCGTGGCGAGCACGCCCGGGCGGTTGAGTACTTCGATGCGAAGTTCCGCCCGGTAGTCGCCGCTGACGTCGCGATCCCACTCGATCGCCACGATGCGCTCGGGCGTCTTGCGGAACTCGGGCACGTTCGGGCATTCCACCCGGTGCACCACGATGCCCTTGCCGGATGACAGGAAACCGATGATCTCGTCGCCCGGCAGCGGGTGGCAGCAGTTACCGAAGCTCAGCACGCCGCGCTCGGCGCCGGTGATGTGGATCTTCTCCGCGCTGTGCTCGGCCGGCACCTGCCCCGCGTTGTCCTGCGGACCGATGAGGGCGACCAGCTGGCCCGCGATCTGGTCGGGGAAGCGGTTGCCCAGCGCGATCTCGGAGAGCAGTTCCTCGAGCCGCTGCAGCTTGGCGTCGGCCAGGAAGCGGTCGAGCGTGGCGGCCGGGATGGAATCCAGGCTGAGGCCCCGGGCATCCAGCGCGCGATCGAGCATGCGGTGGCCGAAGTCGACGGCGTCCTCGTGCTGCAGATGCTTGAGGTACTGGCGGATGGCCGTGCGCGCCTTGCCCGTGACCACGGCTTCGAGCCATGCGGGATTGGGCACGGCCGACGGCGCCGTGATGATCTCCACCTGCTGCCCGGAGACGAGGCGCGTGCGCAACGGCACGAGCTTCTTGTCGACGCGGGCTGCCACGGCGTGGTCGCCCACGTCGGTATGCACGGCGTACGCGAAATCGAGCGCCGTGGCGTTACGCGGCAGCGAGAAGATGTCCCCACGCGGGGTGAAGAGATAGACCTCGTCGGGGAAGAGATCGATCTTGACGTTCTCGAGGAACTCCGACGCCGAAGGCGTGTTCGCCTGGCTGTCGGCCAGCGCGGACAACCATTCGCGGGCACGCGCCTGGGCGCTGTTCGCCGGGCCGGAATCGGACTTGTACGCCCAGTGCGCCGCGACGCCGCGCTCTGCCACCGACTCCATTTCCGATGTGCGGATCTGGATCTCGATAGGCGCGCCGAAGGGCCCCAGCAGCACCGTGTGCAGCGACTGGTAGCCGTTGCCCTTGGGAATGGCGATGAAATCCTTGAAGCGTGCATCGACCGGCTTGTAGAGGCCATGCACGGCGCCGAGCGCCATGTAGCAGTGCATGGCCGAATCGGTGATGACACGGAAACCGTAGACATCCATGAGCTGCGCGAACGACTTGTGGTCGCCACGCATCTTCGAATAGATGCTCCATGCGGACTTGATCCGGCTGACCGCACGGCCGGGAATCTTCTCGGCCGCCAGACGACCCTCGAGCGCCATCTCGATGCGGGCCATGGCCTCGCGTCGGTTGCCCAGCGCGGCGCGGATACGCTCGCCGATGATGCGGTGGCGGTCGGGATAGAGGGCGCGGAAGCCGAGATCCTGCAGTTCGGCCTTGAACTTGTTCATGCCGAGCCGCTGCGCGATGGGCGCATAGATCTCGAGGGTTTCGCGGGCGATGCGCCGGCGCGAGACGGGATCCTTCGCGCCCAGGGTCCGCATGTTGTGCAGCCGGTCGGACAGCTTGATCAGGATCACGCGAAGGTCGCGCGCCATGGCGAGCAGCATCTTCCGGAAACTTTCCGCGTCGGCTTCCTGCCGGCTGGAGAAACGCATCTTGTCGAGCTTGGTCACGCCATCGACCAGTTCGGCCACGGTTTCCCCGAACTCACCGGCGAGCTCCTCACGGCTCAGCCGGGTATCCTCCAGCGTGTCGTGCAGGATCGCCGCGATGATGGTCTCGGCGTCGAGGCCGAGCTCGGCGAGCACCTGGGCCACCGCCACCGGATGGGTGATGTAGGGCTCGCCGGATTTGCGCGTCTGGCCGTCGTGCGCCGCGGCACCTATGAGATAGGCGCGCCGGATGCGCAACACCTGGTCATGAGGCAGATAGACGCCCACGCGATCTTCCAGCGCCTGCACATACGGCGGCACGGGCTGGTCGTCGATGACGTCGGTCAGTTTTTTCGCAGGAATGACTTCCATGGGAGGACCGTGCGCCGTCAGCCGGCACAGCCTCCCGTACGCTGGGTGTTACCTTGCGTGCTGGGCCGACAGCGACCCGGCATCATCAATCATCCCCGCCCTTCGAGAGGTCGTCGTCCACTTCCGTGGCCGCCCACTCGAGGGCTTCGCGCTCGGCGCGCTCACGGGCCACGCGGTCGATTTCGTCGATCATCTCGTCGTTGACGCGACGGTCGGCGATTTCACGCAGGGCAAGCACGGTAGGCTTGTCGTTGTGCGGATCGAGGGTCGGCTCGGCGCCCCTGGACAGCTGGCGAGCGCGCTTGGTCGCCATGAGCACGAGCTCAAAGCGGTTGTCGACTACCTCAAGGCAGTCTTCCACGGTAATACGGGCCATTTCAAATCCTTGACATAAAAGACACTTCTGATTGTGGAGTTTAGCGGCCCGGCCGGTTGGCTGGCAATCAGGGGAGGGGTATCATGCGCGGTTCTGACCAGGGCAGGTGGGCATTAGTGCAAATAATAAGACTACGCGGTACACTAAAGTATCGCCCCATCCCCCAACCCACGATGCTCTCCATGCCCCTATTCCGGATCGCCCGCGCCGCGCTCGGCCTTGCCGTCGTCGCCCTGCTGGCCGCTTGCCACGTGGCCCCGCCGCGTAACGATGACCCGAACGAGAAGTTCAACCGGAAGGTCTACGCCTTCAACGACTCGCTCGACAAGGCCATCATCCGCCCCGTCGCCGTGGGCTACCGGAAGATCACGAACCCGCCGGTCCGTACGGCAGTCAGTGATTTCTTCACGAATATCAAGCTTCCGATCACCGTGGGCAACGAGCTGCTCCAGGCCCGTCCGAAGGAGGCCGTGGTCACCACCGGCCGCTTCATCGTGAACCTGACCATTGGCTTCCTCGGCTTCAAGGATCCGGCGAGCCAGCTGGGCATGCCGCTGTATGACAGCGACTTCGGCGTCACCCTGGCGCGGTGGGGTGTGCCGGAAGGCAGCTTCCTCATGCTGCCCCTGGTCGGCCCGACGACAACGCGCGACGTCTGGCGCCTGCCGGTCGACAGCTACTTCTTCGATCCGCTCAGCTACGTGTCGCGCAACCATCATTTCCATGATGGCCAGTACTACGCGCCGGCGGTCATCTACCTGATCACCCTGCGCGCCCGCGCGATCGATGCCGAGAGCTTCCTTGCCTCTGCGTACGACCCGTATGTCTTCCTTCGTGATGCCTACCGCCAGTCCCGCCTGAACAAGATCTATGACGGCAATCCCCCGTCGGAGGCCGTGGAACAGCTGCAGGGCAGCCAGGACGACAAGGACTTCGATCCCGATGCATTGCTCGATGAGCAGCACAAGTGGGAACGACAGAATGGGCAGAAGCCGCAGTAAGAAGAACGTTTTGATGAAAAAAGCCCCGGAAGGGGCTTTTTTTGTTTCTGGGCGGTGCGGTAAGGAGGCTGTCGCGCGCGGGGCGCGCTCCTACGGGTGCGCTCGCCCTGGGGTGCGTACTTACAGGAGATCGTCTACGCCTGAGACGCGGGCCAGGGCCAGGAGGCCTTCGGGCGCGTGGGTCACCGACAGCGTCCTGCCTTTCGTGCGTACGTGCGCCAGCAGGGCGAGGATGGTCGCCAGGCCGGCACTGTCCGCATGGGTCACGCCGGCAAGGTCGAGCGACGATGCACTGCTGCGCTCGAGCTCGGCACGCGCCGTTTCCAGCGCGCGAGCCGCCGTCGCGAACGTCAGGTCGCCCGACACCGCAAGGGTGTCGGGCGAAGGGCTCGCCAGGGAGAAAGCCTGCTGGCTCACTTCGCGGCGCCGCCGGCGTCCTTCTTCATTTCTTCGATAGCATTAGCACCCTTCTGCTCGAGATCGGCGGTGAGCTTGTCGAGGCCTTCCTTCCTGATCTCGGCATCGACCTGGTTGCGGTAGTTCGTGATGTACGAAATACCTTCGATGATCACGTCGTAGGCTTTCCAGTCACCCGACTTCGACTGGCGAAACGCGTAGTCGACGGCGACGGACTTGCCGTCGTCGAGCGTGACCTGCGTGCGCACGACGGTGCGCTTCGGGTTCAGTTCACCCGAGAACGGAAGTACCTTCACCTTACCGCGCGTGTAGTTGAGCAGGCCCTCGGCATAACGGTGGGTGATCGAGTTGTAGAAGGCCTTGGCGAAACGCTCGCGCTGCTGCGGGCTGGCCTTGCTGGCGTTCTGGCCCAGTACGAGGATGGACGCGTAGTCGATGTCGAAGTGCGGCAGGAAGGTGTCATCGATGACGGCGATGAGTTTTTCCTGGTTGTTCTTCAGTTCGGCCTGGTGCCCTTCGATCGCTTTGGCAAGGTCATCGGAGATGGTCTGGACGATCTGCACCGGCGACTGCCGATCGCTGGCAGCGGCCGGCGCGGCATCCTGGGCGAACGCCGGCGCGGCTGCCGCGGTACCGATGGCAAGGGCGATGGCGAGGGAAATCTGACGCAACATGCGGTGTCTCCTGGGTCCGGCTTATTTCTTGCCGGAGGTGTCGGGTGGGGTGCCGCCGCCCTGGGCGCCACCGGATTTGTTGTCGCTCGGCGAGCCGTTCACGAGGAACTTGCCGATCAGGTCTTCGAGCTGCAGCGCAGACTGCGTCAGCACGAGCTGGTCGCCATCTGCCAGGTATTCCGGCGAACCGCCCGGCTGGATCGCAACATACTGGCTGCCGATCAAACCGCTTGTGAACACCGCGCCCGACGAGTCATCAGGTATCTGGGAGTACCGCTTGTCGATAGCAAGGGTCACCGTGGCTTCGCTGCTGCCCGGCTTGATGACTACGGCCTCGACACTACCGATCGGCACGCCGGCCATCTTCACTGCGGCGCCCGGCTGCAGGGCACCGACGTTGGTAAAGCTGCCGGTGACCCGGAAGGTGCCGCCCAGGTGGTCCGGGGCGCTGCCGCCACCGAAGAACTTGCCGAGCATTTCCTCGAGCTGCTGCGCCGGACGGGTGAAGCCGATCTCGCCACCCTCCTTCACCGCATTCTTCGACTGGCCGAACTGGATGCCCACGAACTGGTCGCCAAGCAGGCCGCTGGTATAGATCGTGGCCACGGAATCGTCGGGGATGTCTTTATGGCTGTCGTCGATGGCCAGGGTGACCTTCGCCTCTTCCTTGCCCGGCACGAGGTCGATGGACGACACGGAACCGACACGGACGCCGGCGATCTTGACCGGGGCACGGCTCTTCAGCTGGCCTACGTTGGCGAAATGCGTGCTCACGCTATAGGTCGAGCCACGGGTGGTATTGGCCACCGACGTGGTCTGCGTGGCGAGGTACGCCAGCGCAGCAAAACCAAGCACGATGAACAGGCCGGTGCCGACGGCATAGGAACGTCTCTGGGTCACGGCACGATCCTCGAATAGGTAGTCATGGAATAAACGGTCATGGCGGGTCTCCGGTGCCTCAGATCAGGAACGAGGTGAGGACGAAGTCCAGCGCCAGGATGGCGATGGACGAAGCGACCACCGTGCGCGTCGTCGCATACGCGACGCCTTCGCTGGTGGGCGGGGTGGTGTAGCCCTGGAACACCGCGATCAGGGAGATCACGATGCCGAAGGCGAAGGATTTGAGCAGGACACCGTTGATGATGTCCTTGTGGACGTCGACGGCTGCGGTCATGTTCGACCAGAACGTGCCGTTGTCGATGCCGAGCCAGGTGACACCGACCAGGTGCCCGCCGAACACGCCCATGGCGCAGAACACGATGCCCAGCAGCGGCATGGCGATCACGCCGGCGAGGAATCGCGGGGCGACGACGTAGGCCATCGGATCGACCGCCATCATCTCCATGGCGTCGAGCTGGTCGGTCGCACGCATCAGTCCGATCTCGGCCGTCACGGAGGTTCCCGCACGACCGGCGAACAGCAGCGCCGTGACCACGGGACCCAGTTCGCGATAGATGGCGATGGCCACCACGCTGCCGGTAGCCGACGTGCCGCCGAAGATCGACAGGACGTCATACAGCTGCAGCCCGAGCACCATGCCGACGAACAGGCCGCAGGTCATGACGATGGTGAGGCTCATGGCCCCGACGAACCAGATCTGCCGCAGCGTTTCGCGGCCATGGCGCAGGCTGCGCGGAACGGCGGCCAGCACGGTCAGCAGGAAAAGCCCGCAGGTACCGATCTGCGCGAGGCTTCGAACGACGACGTTGTCATCCCGTGCGGTCATGCCTTGCCTCCGGGAAAACCGAGCGCGGTGCCGTAGTCGCCCGCGGGGTACTGGAAGGGAACGGGGCCATCGATCTCGCCGCCGAAGAACTGCGCCGTCCACGGCGAACCGTCGTCGACCAGCGTATCGGGGGCCCCCTGCGCCACGACCTTGCCGTTGGCGATGAGGAAGACGTGGTCGGCGACCTTCTGCACGGCGGCCAGCTCATGGGCCACCAGCACCGAGGTGATGCCAAGGGTTTCGTTGAGCGTACGGATAAGCAGCAGCACCTGGTTGAGCGCGATGGGATCGAGGCCGACGAAGGGCTCGTCATAAAGGATGAGCGCGGGATCGAACACGATGGCACGGGCCAGCGCCACGCGACGGGCCATGCCGCCGGAGAGCTCCGTGGGTTCGAGCCGTGCCGCACCGCGCAGGCCCACCGCCTCGAGCTTGTTCAGCACGATGTTGCGAATGAGCTCTTCGGGCAGCCGAGTGTGCTGGCGCAACGGAAAGGCCACGTTCTCGAAAACGTCGAAGTCGGTGAGCAGCGCCGAGTTCTGGAACAGGTAGCCGATGCGCTCGCGCAGCTCGAACAGCTTCTCGCGCGACAGTTCGGGAACGTTCTGGCCATTGACCTCGACCGTGCCCCTGTCGCCGCGCATCTGCCCCGTGATGTGCTTCAGCAGCGTGGTCTTGCCCGTGCCGCTGGGACCCATGATGGCGGTGACCTTGCCACGCGGGATGTCCAGGTCGAGGTCGTTGAAGATGGTCTTGCCGTTGAGTACGGTCGTCAGCCCGCGAATGCGGACAATGGCGTCGTCGGTCATGGTGCGAGGAGCTCCTCGATCAGCGTTTCGTGCCGGCGTGCCGCCACGGGCGCGCGCAGGCGAACGGCACGGACGATGGCCTGGAGATCCGCCAGCGCGTCCTCGAAGCGGTCATTCACGATGATGTAGTCGAACTCGTGTGCGTGCGCGATTTCCTCGCGCGAGTTGAACAGGCGGCGCTCGATGACATCGGGCGCGTCGGAGCCACGGCCACGAAGGCGGCGCTCCAGCTCGGTGCGCGATGGCGGGAGTATGAAGACACTGACGCAGTCAGACTTGCCCTTCCGTACCTGCCGGGCGCCCTGCCAGTCGATTTCCAGCAGGACATCGACACCGGCGGTGAGCTTTTCTTCCACGACCGTGCGGGACGTGCCGTAGAAGTTACCGTGCACTTCCGCGTGTTCGAGGAAGATGCCCTCGGCGATCTCGCGCTCGAAGTCGGGGCGCTCGACGAAGAAATAATGGCGGCCGTACTTCTCACCCACCCGCGGGGGACGCGTGGTGTGGGAAATGGACAACGAGATGTCGGGCTCACGCTCGAGAAGCGCGTTGACCAACGTGGATTTGCCCGCACCGGAAGGCGCGGCCACCACGAACAGGGTGCCGTCGATCATCCGTGGGTTTCTCGCTGGGGGTGCATTGGCACGCATCCTCTTCTGCAAAAGCGAATTGTACCGGTTTTATGCCATGCGACGCCTTTCACGGGGCCGTCCGGCCGCATAGTGCGCTGGCGACATGCCCACGACACGCTTGAAGGCGTGACTGAACGCGCTCTCCGATGCGTAGCCCAGGTCCCGCGCCAGCACCGCCACCGGCACATCGCCGCTGCGCAGCGCCTGCTCCGCCAGGCGCATACGCCAGCGGGCGAGATATGCCAGGGGCGCCATGCCCGATGCCGCCTTGAACTGGGAGGCGAAGATCGTGCGCGACATCGCCGCAAGTCGCGCCAGCTCGTCGAGTCGCCAGGGGTGGGAAGGGTTCCCGTGCAGGTGCCGCAGCACCATGCCAAGCCGTGCATCGGCGGCGGCGCGCAGCCAGCCCGTCTTCAGCGACGCACCCGAGGCGAGATAAGCCCGCAGCACCTGGACGAACAGGAGGTGTGCCAGCTGCGTCGACGCCATGCCGGAGCCGGGGAGGTCGCCCACGCTTTCTTCCTGCAGTGCGTCGAGTATCCAGCGAATGCGACGCGCCTCGGGGGCCGCGCCACTGACGTGGATCAGGGGCGGGAGGGCCTCGGACAGCATCGATGCGTAGGGATTGCGTAGCTGCACATGGCCGCCCATCATCAGCACCTCATCGACGTCGCCCAGGGCAACGATGGGCGAGGTCCGACTCGAAAACAGGCTGGATGCCTCCACGGGATGAATGCCTGGCTGGCTGGACAGCACGAATCCCACTTCCGCAACAAGCAGCACGACGTCGCCCGGCTCGATGCGCGACGGCGCGGAGCCGTCAGCGAGCTGTAGCCACGACGTGCCGCGCATGGATGCGAAGAACTTGAGCCGATCCGGTGCGGGAAAGCGAATGGCCCAGGGGTGTCCCGCCGTGAACCCGCCCGAGACGACGGACGTGATGTCCGCCAGGCGCAGGACGGCTGAAATGGAATCTTCGGTCATATCCGTACGATTACGCATGCAAAGCGAACTTTCAAGCATTCATCGTTCGGCGCGGTGCGCCTAAGCTGGCGACTTTCCCAAGGAGAGAGCCATGACGCGCACTCAGGCGCCGCTTCATACGGGCTTCGGCCCGACGACCACCGCAGACGACGTACTGGAAGGCATCGATCTGGCCGGCAAGACCGCGATCGTCACCGGCGGCTACTCAGGCATCGGCACGGAAACCACCCGTGCGCTCCGGGCCGCCGGGGCCCGGGTGCTTGTCCCGGCCCGGGACCTCGCCAAGGCAAAGGCGAACCTTGAGGGAATGGATGTCGAGATCATACCCATGGATCTCGCCGATCCGGCGTCCGTCGACGCCTTCGCGGAAGCCTTCCTTGCCCGGGGCATCCCCCTCCACATCCTGGTGAACAGCGCCGGCGTCATGGCCTGCCCCCTCGAGCGCGACAGTCGCGGATACGAGCGGCAGTTCGCGACCAATCACCTTGGCCATTTCCAGCTTACGGCGCGCCTGTGGCCGGCGTTGACGCGCGCAGACGGCGCCCGCGTCGTGGCCGTCTCCTCGCGCGGCCATCGCATCGCCGGCGTCGATCTCGACGACCCGCACTTCCAGCGGCGCGAGTACGACCCCTGGATCGCCTATGGGCAGTCGAAGACGGCCAACGCACTTTTCGCGGTCGGTCTCGACGGGCGTGGTGAACGCCACGGTGTGCGGGCTTTCGCCGTGCACCCGGGCGGCATCGTCACGGATCTCGTGAGGCACATGAGCCAGGAAGACCTGAAGGCCCGCGGCGCTTATGACGAACACGGCAAGCCGGTCGTCGACCCGGACAAGGGCCTGAAGAGTGTTCCGCAGGGCGCGGCGACGAGCGTGTGGGCGGCGACCAGCCCACAGCTGGCAGGATTGGGCGGGGTGTACTGCGAGGACGCGGACATTTCGCCCCTCCAGGACGAAGCCAGCCTGGCACCCGATCAGCCCGCCCACATCCCCGGGGTGCGTCCGTGGGCCGTGGACCCGGTTATCGCCGACGGTTTGTGGAACCTGAGCGTCACGCAAACGGGTGTGGACCTCGACGCCTGAGCCTGTCGACGCCCCCGGTCGCCGAAATTGCTGCACCGCAGCATTTGCGTTCGCATAGCTAACGAATGCTTATATCCCGCTGCCGTCGGCTACAGGCGCGTGTCGTGTGCAGTCGCAGCACACAGTGCGCAAGGAAGGACAGCTGCGCCTCAACGGTGCCGGAATGGCCATGCGCCGGAATCGTCGCGAGCCGACGACGCGACCTGCAACGTATCCATGAAGAGCGCCTGCATGCGGGTGGGCTGCCAGTCGGTGCGCACGGTCACGCCGATCTGGCGGCGCAGCCCCGGCGCGGCGGTGCCCAGATCGCATAGCAGGCCGGCGGCCTGCTCGATCACGAACTGGTCCCGCGACATCAGGGGCAGCCAGTCGTCTTCCAGCAGGAGACGCACTGGTACGTGCAGTCCGGTGCGTTCGACTACAACAATGACCTTAATCTCGCGCACCCGACGCGACGAAGCCGGTCGATGGCCCCGAGTTCCAGCAGTTCGTACGGCTGATGGCCGAACACGAGAACGTATGGAGCAAGGCCACCTGCCCCGAGCGCCTGTCGAAAACGGCGTCGCACAGTTACGACGACGTGGTGCCCTTCGCCAAGCTGCTCGTCGATCAGTTCCCGGACCGCGTGCTATGGGGCACCGACTGGCCGCATCCGAACATGACGACGCATGTGCCGGATGACGGGAAGCTGGTCGACTTCATTCCGCGTATCGCGACCACCGGCGGACTTCAGAAGAAGCTGCTGGTGGATAACCCGATGAGGCTTTACTGGTCAGCGGCGCCCCATCTCCGAATACATCAACGCGATGAAGTAGGCGTAGGCAGTGATCGCGCCGACGGGCAGGATAAGTAACAGGAACCAGAAAGGTGCCCTGGGTGCGCCGGGCCGTGTTTCGCCCGTCGCCTTCCACCGGGCGACCCACCTCATCTGTCCCTGCAGGTACAGCAGCGTGCCTATGAAGAGCGTGATTCCGCCGATCTTCGGCACGAGGCCGTACGCAGGAAGGTTCTTTCTCATGGACGCCGCCATGTCGAAGTAAGCGAGGTAGATGAACACGATCGTCGCGACGACGAGTGCGATACCTAGCGAACCCAAGGAAAGCAGGCCCGTGGCCCCCTGCTGCATGTCCATAGCACGCACGGCGATCTGCGCCAGCCATGCAAAGACAACGCAGCCGATCGAAGCTACGAGCCACTGGTTCGCCTCGCTTCCAGGATCGATCTTCCGGACCCACGAGGCCTGGATGAAGGCCCAGAAAATACCGAATACGCCCACCGTCACGATGCACAGTACGAACAGCACAAGCCAGTGCATCGACGGCGGCTCCGGCAACTCGTGGCGGCATGATTCGCTAGCGCTGGCCCACGATCTCGCAGAGCATGGTCGTTCCCATGACGACACCGCGGATGGTGCCGATGGCGTGATAGGCCTGTCTGCAGGCATTGCAAGAATTGCCGAGAGCTGCCCCCACCCTGTCGTGCCCTCGCGCCGCGCAAGCGTCGACCACTCCACCTTCCCTTCCGAGAGCCACTGCCGTACAAGTGCCTCACTGTAGGAGCCCTCACAACCCAACCAAAGCCGTCCTTCTTCCATGTCCGTTTCTCCATTTAGTCACCGGGGCGTGGCCGCATCCCGACCACGGACGGAACCCGCCTGAGACGATTATTGTACTTCGACATCCGCCAGGGTGTAGTAACAACGTGTCCAGCTACCGCTTTAAACAGTGCGAACACTGAACCTTGCGCGGACAGGGGTGTACATGAACTGCCGGATGCGATTTCACGCTGCTGCCGATCCCTTACCCCCGGTTCGCCAGCGCATGGTCGATCGCCGCACGAACGGCCGCGACCTGCGCATCGTTGCACTGCTGCGGCGTGGCGCGCGGGCTATCGGGATAGACCTCGGTCGTCGTGGTGAAACGGGCACCCGTGATGCCGGCGCAGAGGCCCAGCTGCTTCAGTGGGTACTCGATGACGCCATGCGCAACGACGGTCGAGCCGATGATCTCGCCGTGCTCGTCGGCGGGGGCGATGTGCGTGACCTTGGCCACCGCTTCGATCACGGCGCTCTGGAACTCGGGCTGTCGATTTTCCGTATCGTCGACGAGATAGAAACCATCGGGGACGCCATTCGGAATGTAGTCGACCCCGTCACGTGCGGCGACGGCCGGGCGGAATTCCGACTCGTCGGAATCGGTCGTCTCGTGCAGGTCGATGTGCATGAGTATCGGCCCGCCCACGGAAGCGAGCAGCTTCACCAGTGCCGCCGACTCGGCCGCCGGACTTTCCGCTCGAAAGTTTCGGTTCGGGTCGATCGCATCCGGATTCCATCGCTGGATGCGCTCGTAGGCCCACGGGCTGACGCATGGCGCGACGAGCAGGTTGGCACGGCCAACGTAGTCCTGGCCGTGGTCATGGACGAACTGCAGGGCGCCTTCCACGCCGCTGGTTTCGTAGCCATGCACGCCGCCGGTCACGACCATGGTCGGCAGCGAGTCGTCCCATGGGCGGGTACGGATCGACAGGAGTGGAAAGCGGCCCTCGGGATAATCGAGGGCGCCGTATTCGACGACGTCATAGGTCGTGCGAAGGGCACCGACGGTATCGACGACGTCGACCAGGTAATCGCGCTGTTTCACCTGGGCGGCACGCCATGCGGCGACTTCGGCCGCACCCCATGGCTGGCCCGGGGTACCGATGGGATAGGAAGACGAGATGCTCTGCATGCTGGACCTGACGGCATGGAAGGCAGATGTTGTCGCATCTTCCGGCGTTTTGCTCAAGGGGCCCCGGCGCCGGTCACTTGCCTGCACCTGCGTTGATGGCGAACATGGTCCACCCCTCACTGGAACCTCGTCGATGGCTTCTGCACTGGTCCGGCTCATCATTTACGTGCACGACGTCGGGTTGCTGAAGCGCTTCTACCAGAAGCACTTCGAGCTGCCCGTGATCGAAGACCTCGACGGCGAGTGGGTCGTCTTCAAGGCCGGGGGCATGGAGCTCGCGCTTCACCGTGTCGGGCGGCGATACCGGAGGGAGGGAGCGCCAGCGATTGCGGCGGCTGCCGACGGTGGGACGGCAGATGGCACGACGACGAAGTTCGTCTTCGCGGTGACGTCCGACCTTTCCGCGCATCGCGACGCGCTTCGCCTGGAGGGAGTGCACGTCAGCGAACTCAAGCGCTACGACGGGTTTGCTTACTGGATGTATGACGGGCGCGACCCTGAGGGGAACGTGTTCCAGGTCATGCGGTATGACGAGGAGCGCTCAGCATGATCAGCCGACTGGACCATCTGGTTCTTACGACGGTGGACATTGATGCCTGCACCGCGTTCTACGTCGACGGCCTTGGCATGCGGCTGGAGACGTTCGGCGACGGGAGGAAGGCTTTCGTGTTCGGCGACCAGAAGATCAACGTCCACGTGAAGGGCCATGAATTCGAACCGAAGGCGCATACGCCGGTGCCGGGGGCGCTTGATCTTTGCTTCATTGCGGAGGGCACGCTGGATGATGCGATTGCGACGCTGGGGAAGCGTGGTGTCGCCATCGTCGAAGGGCCGGTGAAGCGTACCGGGGCAAAAGGGCCTATACGCTCCGTGTATGTCCGGGATCCGGATCTGAACCTGGTCGAGATTTCCGAGTATCTGTGAGGCAGCAGCCTGGCGGGAGGCACCCGCATGGCGGCAGGCGTCCGCGTGACGGGAGGCGCCGCGTGACGGCACATCGTGGGAGCGCGCCGTGCGCGCGACAGCGCCTCGCGAAAAGATGTCGCGCGCAGGGCGCGCTCCCACGACAGCGCTGTTCGGTCGATCAACCGCGGTTGGGGTTACTCGATGTTCTGGACTTGTTCGCGCATCTGCTCGATGAGCACTTTCAGTTCCACGGCCGCGTTCGTCGTGCGCGAATCCACCGACTTCGAGCCGAGCGTGTTGGCCTCGCGGTTGAACTCCTGCATCAGGAAGTCGAGGCGACGGCCGACCGGCTCCTTCAGCGCGAGCACGCGGCGGGCTTCGGAGATGTGGGTCTTGAGGCGGTCGAGTTCTTCGTCCACGTCGATGCGGGTGACCTGGAGCACGAGTTCCTGCTCGAGGCGGCCCGGGTCGACCGGCTGGCGGATGTCGGCCAGGCGGGCCTCGAGGCGGGCGCGCAGGGCGGTGCGGATCTCGGGTACCCAGCCGCGTACGTCGGCCAGGATCCTGTCGATCGCGTCCAGGCGTTCGACCAGCATCTCGCCGAGCTTGCCGCCTTCGCGGGCGCGGGTGTCGTTGAGTACGTCGAGCGCGCGCTCCACCACCTCGACCAGCGCCGCCTGCAGGGCATCGGCGTCGGTCTCGGCCTGCTGGAGCACCCCCGGGAAGCGCAGCAGCTCGGTGAATTCGATGGACATGCGCGGGAAGCGCTGTTCCATGCCCAGCGCCAGCTCGGACAGGCGCGACAGCATCGCGGCGTTGACCCGCGGGCCGTCGGCGGCGCCGGCCTCGCTGCGCAGGCGTACCGTCACGTCGACCTTGCCGCGGGACAGCTTCACGCCGATGCGCTCGCGCAGCACGCTCTCCAGCCCGCGCATGTCCTCGGGCAGCCGGGGGCTGATCTCGAGGTAGCGGTGGTTCACGGTGCGCAGTTCGCAGGTGAGCGTGCCGGAGGGGCCCGTGGTCTCGGCAGAGGCGTAGGCAGTCATGCTGCGGATCATCAGGGGGCTCGCTCGCGCTTCGGGGAAGGCGCAATGGTAAACTGACCCACCGCCCGCGCCCAAATCAGGCCCTCCATGACTTTTTCCCGTCCCAGCGGCCGCGCCGTCGACCAGCTGCGCGCCATTTCCATCGAGCGCCACTACACCCGCCACGCCGAGGGCTCGGTCCTCGTGTCCTTCGGCGATACGAAGGTGCTCTGCAACGCCTCGATCGAAGAGCGCGTACCGCCCTGGCTCCGTGGCAAGGGCGAGGGCTGGGTCACGGCCGAGTACGGCATGCTCCCCCGCGCCACCAATGACCGCATGCAGCGCGAAGCCGCGCGCGGCGGCCAGGGCGGCCGCACCATGGAGATCCAGCGCCTCATCGGCCGCTCGCTCCGTGCCTGCGTCGACCGCGCCGCCCTGGGCGAGCGCGTCATCACGCTCGACTGCGACGTGATCCAGGCCGACGGCGGCACCCGCACGGCCGCCATCACGGGCGCCTACGTGGCGCTGGTCGATGCCGTGGCCACGCTCACGAAGCGCAACGCCATCAAGCGCAACCCGATCCTCGGCGCCATCGCCGCCGTGTCGGTGGGCATCTTCAACGGCGTGCCCGTGCTGGATCTCGACTACGCCGAGGATTCCAACTGCGATACCGACATGAACGTGGTGATGAACGACGGTGGTGGTTTCATCGAGGTGCAGGGCACGGCCGAAGGCCATGCGTTCCGTCGCGAAGAGATGGACGCCCTGCTCGACCTCGCCTCGAAGGGCATCACCGACCTGGTCGCCGCGCAGCGTGCCGCACTGGAGTCCACCCCGTGACCGACGCCGACGTCCGCGTCGCCACGCCTGCCGATCTCGACGCCATCGTCGCGCTTCACCGTGCCGCCTTCGGGCGCGACGCGGAAGGCACGCTCGTGCGTCGGCTGGTGGCCGCCGGGCGCGACGCGGTATCGCTGGTCGCGGTCGACGAGCACGATGCCGTGCTCGGGCATGTGCTGTTCACCGTGGTGACCATCGAGGAAGGCGACGACGGCAAGGCCCTGGGCCTTGCACCGGTCGCCGTGCATCCGGACTACCAGCGCCAGGGCATCGGCCATGCGCTGATCGAGGAAGGCATCGGCGCCTGCTTCGTGCAGGAGGCCCGCGCGGTGTTCGTGCTCGGCTCGCCGGCGTATTACACGAAGTTCGGCTTCGGCAAGGCGGCCTCGCATGGCCTGCAGGACACCTCCGACGCCGGCAACGCCTTCCAGGTACTGGCCCTGACCATCGAGGGGCTTGCCGGTTACAAGGGCTGCGTGAAGTACGCCCCTGAATTCGCGACGAAGGACGACTGAGCATGCGCCTCGTCCTGGCTTCCGGTAACGCAGGCAAGGTGGTGGAGCTCGAGCAGCTCCTCGCCGGCAGCGACGTGCAGCTTGTTCCGCAGACGACGCTCGGCGTGTCGGATGCCGAAGAGACCGGCCTCACCTTCGTGGAGAACGCGTTGCTCAAGGCGCGGCATGCGGCCCGCAGCACGGGCCTGCCGGCGCTCGCCGACGACTCGGGCATCTGCGTCGATGCCCTCGGCGGTGCGCCGGGCCTCTATTCCGCCCGCTACGCAGGCACGCATGGCGACAGCACCGCGAACAATGCGCGGCTGTTGCGCGAGCTGCAGGGCGTGCCGATGGAAAAGCGCACCGCGTATTTCATCGCCGTGCTCGTGGTGTTGCGTCACGCCGACGACCCTGCCCCACTGGTGGCGGAAGCACGCTGGCATGGCCGTATCCTCGACGCTGCGCAGGGCGAGGGTGGTTTCGGCTACGACCCGCTGTTCCTGCCGGATGGCTCCGCCCTCAGCGCGTCGCAGATGGATCCTGCCGTGAAGAACCGCCTCAGCCATCGCGGACAGGCGCTGGACATCCTCAAGGCACGTTTCGCCGAACTCGCATGAGCCTGATTCCGCCGCCGCTGTCGCTGTACGTCCACATGCCGTGGTGCGTTCGCAAATGCCCGTACTGCGACTTCAATTCGCACGGGGTGCGGGGCACGCCTGCCTATGGCGATTACGTGGATGCCCTCCTGGCCGACCTCGACGGCGACCTGCGCGACTTCGGCGCGGCCCTGCACGGCCGGCCGGTGGAAACGGTGTTCTTCGGCGGCGGCACGCCCAGCCTCTTTTCCCCCGAGCTGGTGGGCCGCTTCCTCGAGGGCGCACGCGAGCGACTGCCCTTCGCCCGCGATGCGGAAGTCACGCTGGAGACCAATCCCGGCACGGTGGAGCACGGCAGCTTCACCGGCTACCTGGCCGCGGGCGTCAATCGCATCTCGTTCGGCGTGCAGAGTTTCGACAACGACAAGCTGCACCGGCTGGGCCGCATCCACTCGGCGCACGAGGCGGAAGATGCGGTCCGCCAGGCGCAGGACGCCGGCATCGACAACATCAATATCGACCTGATGTATGCCCTGCCCCGGCAGGATCTCGCCGGCGCGCTCGACGACGTGGACCGCGCGATGGCGCTTAAGCCCACGCACATCTCGCACTACCAGCTCACGCTGGAACCGAACACGGCCTTCGCGGCCAATCCGCCGCCCCTTCCCGACGACGACGCCGCATGGGCCATCCAGGAAGCGTGCGAGGCCCGGCTGGCCGGGGGTGGTTACGGCCAGTACGAAGTGTCGGCCTATGCACAGGCCGGCCGCCGCTGCTCGCATAACCTCAACTACTGGCGTTTCGGCGACTACCTCGGGATCGGCGCCGGCGCGCACGGCAAGGTCAGCGACGCCGGGGGCATCCGTCGTCGCTGGAAGGTCCGGCTGCCGGCGGCTTACCTCGCCATGGCGGCGCAGGCAGGCCGCATCGGCGGCGATAACCTGATCACCGCCGACGATCTCCCGTTCGAGTACATGCTCAACGCCCTGCGGCTGATCGATGGGGTACCCGCGGCCGATTTCGCGGAACGCACCGGGCTCGCCGCGACGTCGATCGGGCCCGCTCGCGCCGCGTGCATCGCCCGCGGCTGGCTGGAAGACGATCCCTCGCGCCTGCGCACCACGCCGCTCGGGCAGCGGTTCCTGAACGACGTGATCGAAGCCTTCATGGCCTGACGAGCGTCGGGCCGTCATCTACGCCCTTTGCATTAGCCGAATGCACGCTGCGCCGCGCTGGCGCGCCGTCTACCCTGGACCTTAAACTTGCCCCCGAAGGTCGGGGGAGGACCTTATTCAATGAGCTCAGGCACGCAGCCGCCTTACGGCCGGACGGGACCGTCTCCCGTCGCCTTGTCGCCGCGCGCCGAACGCGAAGCGCAACAGGGACTTTCACTTTGCCTGACCTGGCTCGACATGCCGTTGCGCGAGTCGCTGCGCGATGTCGATCGTCGCCTGTTCACCATCGCCGAAAGCAGTCGCAACCATCTCGAGCAGCAGGGCTGCTTCGAGAGCCGGCACATCATCGAGCAGGAAGGCGCCGCCTTCCGGAATCGTTTCGCCGCCAGCCTGTCCGAGCGATTCCGTCGGCTGGGCGAGTGGACCGACCGCCGGGCACCCATGCCCGAGGTGGGGAGCGCAGGCCTCAGTCTCGTCGATCCCGAAGAGCAGGAACTCGACGACGCGCTCTCCAGCATGTCGGCACGTGGCGAAGCACGCAGCGCCAGCAGCCTTTTCGAGCTGGGATTCCGCTTCGCGGTGCTGGCGGGCACCCACCCGCTCGAGGGCGAGTCGCTGCCGCCCGGGCCGCGTTCGCTCACGGCCGCACTGAAGGCCGCCGTCGAACCCATGCCACTGTCCACGCCCCATCGCATCCTGCTGTTCCAGGCCGTGGACCAGCGCGTGCTGGTGCAGAGCGAGTCCTTCTACGGCGCGCTGAACGAGCACTACCGTACGCGCGGGATCCTTCCGGGCTTCCGGGTATACCCCACGGCGCGCGTGACCTCGCCCCCGGCCGTCGACCGTCGCTCGGCGCGTACCGCCGAGGGCACGGGCAGCGCCACGCATGACGGCTCCGCCGAGGGCCACATCGGCGTACTCGAGAGCCTGCGCGACCTTCTCACCACGCGCGCGAACGCGGGGCGGGGCGCAGGCTTTGCGCCGGGCCGCCTGGCCTCCGACGATGAACTCCAGACCGCGCTGCTCGCCCTGCAGGGCCACGTCACCGACGTGACCGATGCGGCGCAGCGCGAGATCCGGAGCGCGCAGTCGCTGCGTAACGAACTGCTGACCCAGCTCAACCGGTCGCGTCCCGCCGGTTCACCCAATGCCGAGCTCACGCCCGAGCAGGGCGACACCGTGGAGCTCACGGCCCTGCTGTTCCAGAACCTGGGCCAGCAGATGGCATCGACCGGCCCGGGGCGCTCCGTGCTGGGTGGCCTGCAATGGCCCATGCTGCGCGCCGCCGTGAACGACCGCGGCTTCTTCGACCAGCCCGAACACCCCGCCCGCCAGTTGCTCGACACCGTGAGCGAGGCCGCGCACCAGTGGCTGGACTCCTCGGATGGCGAGCCCGATGCCGCCCTCGTCGACCGGCTGGAGAAACTCGTGGTCGAAGCCAGCCATGCACAGGTCATCGACCCCGCGTGGCGCATCGAGATCGAGCAGCAGATCGCCCTCCTGGCACGCAAGGCGCATGTCGCCGAACGCCGCCAGATCGAGGCCATGGAAGGACGTGACCGCCTCGAGCGGGCGCGCCATCGCGCCACGGAGATCATGGCCGAGCGCATGGTGACGGGCAGCGCCCCGCGCGGCGTCCTTCGCATCCTGCTCGAGCGCACGTGGGCCGACGTGCTGGCGCTGCATATCCTGCGCGGCGGCGAAAGCGGCGAAGCCTTCCTGCAATGCCTCGGCGTGACCGACCAGCTGCTGGGCGCACGGCCCGTCGGTGACCTCCAGAAGCTGCGCACCGACGTCGAGCGGGGCCTGGAGCACCTGGGCATGCATCCGTCGGAAGCCATGCAGGTCGCGAACGGCCTGTTCGAGGATCCGCAGAACCAGACCGACGACGACCTCACGCCGACCGATCTGGCCGTGCGCCTGAAGCAGCGTCCGCGACTGGGCGAAGGCACCGCGCACGGCGAAACCGTCGTACCGGTGGCACCGATCCCGCTGGATCCCGCCGCGCAGGCGATCTACGACGGTTTCGCGAGCCTGCGCTTCGGTACCTGGTTCGAGTTCGTGCACGACGACGGCAACCTCATGCACCAGAAGCTCGCGTGGTTCTCGCCTGCGACAGGTCGCTGCCTGTTCGTGAACCAGCGCGGTGCGCGCGCCGACGACATGGATCTCACGCGGCTCGCCCGGCTGATCAGCATGGGCGAGGCACGGGAATGGAAGGAAGCGCGCGCGTCGCTGGTCGAACGCGCCTGGCAGGCCATCGCACGCAACCTGCGTCGCGAAGGCATCCACGATGAACGCACGGCAGGACGGGCATGAGCCGCGATTTCGAACAACGACGTGCGCCGCGGCGCCGCGCCAGCTCCCCCATGCCCATCATCGACGTGATGAACGAGCGCGTGCTGGGCCAGCTGGGCAACCTTTCCGCCACGGGGCTGATGCTGCTCGGCACCAGCGCACCGCGCGGTGGCGCCGTGCACCAGGTGACCTTCACCCTGCCCGACGCCCAGCACCGCGAGCGGCGCGTCGAAATCGGCATCCAGGAACAGTGGCACGAACCTGCCGCATCGGCGGGGCAGTTCTGGTCGGGATACCGCATCGTGGCGGCGAGCGACGAGGACGTGCGTGCCATCGACGAATGGATCGGGCCGCCCTCCGACTGAACGGACGCCGTCGCCCGCGCTTTACGCGGCACCGGCGGCGGCCTCACCATCGGCCTCATGAGCGATGCCATTACGATTCTTGTCGACACCGAACTCGAGCGCGACGATGCCGCTGCCGCGGCCACGGAGCTTTACCGCCGGCTGGTAGGCACCGGCACCCTGGCGGCCGCGCCCGGCACGGAAGAGGAAACCCGCTTCCGCGTGCTGGACGACGCCCTGCTCAACGAGGCCGGCGTGCATTCGATCAGCCTGCATGCCAGCGGGCATCGCTGGTGCGACGACGACAAGGGCGGCGCCATGATGGTCGACGGCGGCCGCGAGAACGGCATCTTCTGTCCGTACGACGGTACCTTCAGCATCCGCTGCCCGGAATGTCGCCAGCTGCTGTCGCCCGGCGACGAAGGCAGCGAGGCGCTCGAAGAAGCCCTCGCCGTGTGGATCGACGCGCCAAATTCCGCTTACGTGGCCTGCCCCGGCTGCGCCGCGTGGACCCCGCTCGGTTCCTGGACATCGCCGTTCCACGATTTCGCGGTAGGGCACTTCGCGATCACCCTGTATGGCGCCCATGTGCGCGCCCTGACCGGTGGCGGCGACGACCACGCCGCCACCCTCCTCCGCTATCGCCTGGGCGACCTCGCCAGCGATTTCTCGGTGGTCTTCGCGCGCGCGTAGGTCTTCGCACGCACGTAGGTCTTCGCACGTGGGTCTTCGCACGCACGTAGGAGCGCGCCGTGCGCGCGACATCTTTTCGCGGAATCGCCCAGGTCTCGCGAAAAGATATCGCGCGCAGGGCGTGCTCCCACAATAGGGTTGTCGTGAGGGTTGTCGTGAGGGTTTGCCGGGACCCGGCCGGAGGCGCACCATTGCCGTTTGCCCCACGCCTCTTCTGACCCCACATCCCCGGAGACTCCCATGACCGACGCGCTGGCCGCCCTTTATCCCCAGCACCTCGCCACCCTGCGCGAGCGCACCGACACCGCACTCGAGCGCGGCGGCTTCGATCACCTCGTGGTCCCGGCCGGCAGGCCGATCACCAAATTCCTCGACGACAACGACTATCCGTTCACCGTCAACCCGCACTTCAAGCACTGGCTGCCGCTCACCGATGCGCCGGGCAGCTGGCTCGTCTACACCCCCGGCGAAAAGCCGAAGCTCGTGTTCCTCCAGCCGCGCGACTACTGGCACGTGGTGCCCGAAGCACCGGCCGGTTACTGGGTCGAACACTTCGACGTCGTGATCGTGCGCAAGCCTGCCGATGCGATCGCCGAGCTTCCCAGCACCTCGCGCTCGGCCATCATCGGCGACGATTACTGCAAGCTGCAGGACATCGCGCCGAACAATCCGCAGGCGGTCATCGACCACCTGCATTACCACCGTGCCTTCAAGACGGCGTATGAGCTCGAGCTGATGCGCGAAGCGAGTCGCCGCGGTACGCGAGGCCACCGCGCCGCCGAGCAGGCTTTCCGGAACGGCGAGGGCGAACTCGGCATCCATCTCGCGTATCTCACCGCAGTGGGCCAGATCGACGCCGAGCTTCCGTATGCGAGCATCGTGGGCCTCAACGAACACGGTGCCGTGCTGCACTACACGAACTTCGATCGCAGCGCGCCCACGGAAAGCCGCTCGTTCCTCATCGATGCCGGTGCCAGCGCGTCGGGCTACGCGAGCGACATCACGCGCACGTATGCCGGCCGCGACTTCGGCGAGTTCCAGGCGCTGATCGATTCCATGGACGTCGCCGAGCAGTCGTTCGCATCGAAGGTGCGTGCGGGGCAGAGCTACGCCGAGCTGCACGTACACGCCCACCATGTGCTGGCTGGCGTGCTTCGCGAGCACGGCTTCATTCGCATGAGTGCCGAAAGCGCCGTGGAATCCGGCGTATCGTCCGCCTTCTTCCCGCACGGCCTGGGTCACGGCATCGGGCTGCAGGTACACGACGTCGCGGGCTTCCAGTCGTCCGAGACCGGCGGCACGATCGCCAGGCCCGAGGGCCACCCGTACCTGCGCCTCACGCGCAACCTCGAGCCGGGCATGGTCGTCACGATCGAGCCGGGCATCTACTTCATCGACATGTTGCTGTCGGAGCTGAAGGACAAGCCGTTTGCGAACGACATCGACTGGGTGAAGGTCGATGCATTCCGTAAATACGGCGGCATCCGCATCGAGGATGACGTGGTGTGCACGACGGGCGAGCCGGAGAACCTGACGCGTAATGCGTTTGCATTGTTGTAAGGCGGCGATTAAGCGAGCGCGGCGTTAAACGGAACGCCGCATTTGACCGTGGGAGCGCGCCCTGCGCGCGACAGTTTTTCGCGAAGATCCGTGGCGCTTTCGCGAAGAGCTGTCGCGTTTCGCGAAGATCTGTCGCGCGCAGGGCGCGCTCCTACAACGCACCACGCACCGCGCACCACGCACCACGCACCACGCACTACGCACAATGCGCACCGGGCACAACGCACCGGACGTCACACCTTCAGGTAAACACCACGCCGATCCATCGCGCGCACGATCAGCCACCACACGGTGACGAAAGCCACGCCCCAGGCGGCCGACGGGACATACGGGCCGAACAGGGGCGTCATCCATGATGCGAACGCCATGCGGTAGAGCGGTGCCGTCACGCCCAGGCCGATGAACAGGTAGACCATGAGACCGGAGCCGGCGTACGCGGCGATGGCGTTCCTGCCGAAGGCCCGACCAGGGATTCGCCAGCCGCGCCTGTCAACGAGTACGTGGGCCACTGCGAGCAGTCCGAACGACCAGCCCGAGGTCCAGATCACGTAGCTCGGCGTCCAGAGGTTCTTGTTGAACGGCCACGCGGACTGGAGCAGCCACCCTGCGATGACGCCGACGAAAGCGGCAACGAAGAGACGGCGCACGCATCCTTCGCGAAGCCAGGCCCCCGCGCGCATGCCCAGCAGGGTCGTCGCCAGCGCCGGCAGGGTGGCGAGCAGACCTTCCGGATCATGGCCCAGGCCTGACGCCGGATCGATCACGTAAACCGTCGACCCGAAGACGAGGAAGTCGAACCGACTGACCGCGTTCGTCCACGGCTCCATCCCACCGGCAGACAGCAGCGCGCCATACGCCGCGAGCAAGGCGACCAGCAGCGCATCGCGCATCCAGGACCGCGCATACACCGCGAGCAGCGCCGACGCAGCGAAGCAGAGGCCGATCCGCTGCAGCACGCCGGGCAGGCGCAGATGGGCTTCGGGAATGGCCAGCCATGCCACGACGTTGAGCAGGATGCCGAGCCCGATGATTCGCGCGGCACGCCACAAGGCAGCGTTTCGCAGGGGTGCCCGTTCCGCTCCGCCCTCGATGCGCGGCACGACCGCCAGCGACACCGACACGCCGACGATGAAGAGGAACACGGGGAACACGAGGTCGGTCGGCGTGCAGCCATTCCATCCGGCATGCTCGAGCGGCCACCAGACATGGGACCAGTCACCCGGGTCATTGACGAGCAGCATGGCCGCGACGGTGATGCCACGCAGAACGTCGACCGACACATGCCGTGGCCTGGAATCCGTCATCGTTCCAGGTCGTGCGGTGCCTTGGGCACCATCGCCGTCATGACTTCCGGCGCGCCTTTCGTCACGACCACGTCGTCCTCGATGCGGATGCCGATGCCGCGCCAACGCTCGTCGACGCGCCTGTCGCCGGGCGGCACGTAGATACCGGGCTCGACCGTCACGACCATGCTTTCCTCGAGCACGCGGGGCTCGCCATCGATGCGGTAGTCACCGACGTCGTGCACATCCAGGCCCAGCCAGTGACCGGTCTTGCTGGGGAAGTAGGTCTTGTAGCTGCCCTCGGCGATCACGCGGTCTGCGCCGCCGCGCAGGATGCCGACCGCACAGAGGCCTTCGGCGATCACCCGTACCGCCGCGTCGTGCGCGTCGCCGAACGAGCGACCCGGACGCACGGCATCGATGGCCGCCAGCTGGGCTTCGTGGACGATGTCATAAAGCGCGCGCTGCTCCCTGCTGAAACGACCGCCCACGGGGAAGGTACGCGTGATGTCGGAGGCGTAGCAGTCGATTTCCGCGCCGGCGTCGATCAGCAGCAGGTCGCCGTCGCGCAACGTCGCGCGATTGGCCTGGTAATGCATGATGCAGGCGTTCGCACCGCCGGCAATGGTCGGCGGGAAGGCGGGAACAGCCCCCCGGCTACGCATCGTGCGCAGGATCTCGCCCTCGATCTCGTACTCGGCCACGCCCGGCCGCGCCAGCGCCATGGCGGCGATATGCGCCGCACCCGCGACCTCGGCCGAACGACGCATCAGCGCCAGCTCGTCTTTCGACTTGAACAGGCGCAGGTCGTGCAGCAGGTGCCCGAGCGCCACCAGGTCTTTCGGGACCACGCCCCCGCCCCGTGCCGTGCGCAGGCGCCGCATCCAGCCCAGCAGGCGGGCATCGAAATCGGGCTCCTGGCCGAAGTGGCAATAGACGCGTGCCCTGCCCTCGATCATGCCGGGCAGGATGTCGTCGATATCGTCGATGGGGAAGGCGTCGTCGAGGCGCAGCTCCCGCGCGGCGCGGTCCGTGCCCGTGCGTTCGCCGTGCCAGCGCTCCTGCTCGGCGTCGCGTTCGCGGCAGAACAGCACGGTCTCGCCGTGCGCGCGACCGGGAAGCAGGGCCAGCACGGCGTCCGGCTCACCGAAACCGGTGAGATAGTGGAAATCGGAGTCCTGGCGGTACGGCCACGGCGCGTCGGCGTTGCGCATGCGCTCGGGGGCGGCGGCGAGGATCAGTACCGCGTCCTCGCCCGCCATGCGCATCAGCTCCCGACGACGCCGGGCGTACTCGGCCGCGGAGATCAATGGAGCGTGTCGTTGGCCGACCGGGGTGCCTGGCTGAATTCCGCATGCAGCAGCATGGCGCCGGCGCGGACGAATTCCTCGAGCTCGGTGAGGCTTTCGTCGTTCACGTCGTCGTCTTCGTCGAACTCGAATTCCGTGGTGGCGATGCCGGCCATGTCGGTCAGCACCTCGCGGGAATCGTCGCTCATGCTCTTGTTCGCCTCCGGCGAGCCGCCGAGGCCGAAACCGCCGAGGAAGCCCTGGACCCAGTCGGTCAGCCCCTCCGACCGCTCGGCGATCGGCGCGTCGTCATCGGGCAGCCAGGGCGAGAACGTCAGCTCCGGATCGGCCAGCCACTCTGCGGTCTGGTGACGCAGGCGCGTGAGCATGGCCTGCTCGTCGGCACCCGGCTCGGGATCGGGCTCGAGGGCCAGTACGTCGAGCACGCCGGCGCCGTGCTGGAACGTACCGCCTGCGGCAAGGTATCCCACGAGGGAGCCGTGGAATTCGCTGACCGACACGGACAGTTTGCAGTGCGCGATGAGTTCGGCGATTTCTTCGGGATCGACGGTGAGGTTGGCCGACATGGCGTGTGCTCCAGAAAGTACAGATGCGAAGTCTAATGCACGCACCTTCACGCCGCAGGTGCATTTCCCTTCACGGGCTGCCGACAGACCCGGACCTCCTGTTATAGTCCGCCCATGACGAACCCGGACGCCCTCAAATCCGAAATGGAAGCCATGAGCGCGACGCTCGACAGGCTCGCGGACACCGTCCGCCGCCTCAATGAAGAGAACCGCAGCCTGCGGCACAGCCAGGAGCAGCTCGCCACCGAGCGTGCCGGGCTCATGGCCCGCAACGAGCAGGCGCGCGGCCGCGTGGAAGCAATGATCCAGCGCCTCAAGGCGCTCGAGAACACGGGCTGATCGACACCATGAATGCCACCAGCGAACCGGTATCCCTCCGCCTGCTCGACCGCGAGTTCCATATCGCCTGCGCGCCCGACGAACGGCCCGGCCTGGTGGCGGCCGCCCAGTTCCTCGACGGGAAGATGCGCGAGCTGAAATCGAATGCACGGGCGCCCGGTTTCGACCGCATCGCCGTGCTGGCGGCCGTCAGCATCGCCCACGAACTGCTTTCCCTCCGGAAGGAGCACGAGTCGCAGGAACAGGTGCTGACCGACGGGCTCTCCGCACTGCGCAAGAAGCTTGATGGTCTGCTCGACGCACCGGTAAAATAAGCGGGCGTTCCCTGCGGTGTTCGCCAGCGCACTTTACATTTGCCTTGTTCCTACATACGACCCCGGGTCGGCTTATCGTGTCTGTTGCGCATGTCCGCCTTTGTGCGGAAAGCCTGGATGACGCGATAGCTCTCCCACCTGATCCTTTGGATCAAGGTCGTTTGGTGTGCAGCGGCATCGCGGAGAACGTCCTCATTCAAGCCGGCAGGCCTCCACGGGCTTGCCAGCGCCCCCTCCGCGGCACCGGCTGGGGCGGCTCGACGGCAACCTCTACCGTGCCGTTCAGCTGAGTCCCCCATGTCCAAGCTTCCCGAGCGACGCGAACTCCGAGCCGACCTCGTCCAGCGCCGACGCCAGCTGAAGCCGGCTGAACGCGTCGCAGCAGCGCAGGGCCTCCGCCACTCGCTCGAACAGCTGCCCGAATTCCTCACCGATGCCCATGTCGCGGGTTACTGGGCCACGGGCGGCGAATTGCCGCTGAACATGGCCATCGCGCCCCTGGCCGAGCGCGGACAGACCTTTTACCTCCCCATCGTCACCCGATCCGGTGGCAAGCGCCGCCTGACGTTCGCACCCTGGGCCACGGGCCAGGATGTGGAAGCGAACGAGATGGGTATCCCGGAGCCGAAGCACAGCGGGAACGTCGTGGAAGCCGACAAGCTGGACCTCGTGCTCGTCCCCCTGCTCGGCTTCGACCGCATGGGCAACCGCCTGGGTTTCGGCGGTGGCTATTACGACCGCAGCTTCGAGTTCCTTCGCGGGCAGAAGCGCCCCGCCAGCCCGTTGCTGGTCGGCGTCGCCTACGATTTCCAGGAACTCGAACACATCGAGACGGCCGACTGGGATATCCCGCTCGACTTCATCGCGACCGACAAGGGGCTGATCGACTGCACGGGCGGCGCCGAGTGAAGTACTGGCTCATGAAGTCGGAGCCGGATACGTTCTCCATCGACGACCTGGAGCGCAAAGGCACCGAGCCGTGGGATGGCGTGCGCAACTACCAGGCGCGCAACTTCATGCGCGATGGCATGAAGCCCGGCGACAGGATCTTCTTCTACCACTCGAACACCGAGGTGCCGGGTATCGTCGGCATCGCGTCGGTCGCATCGCCCGCCTATCCCGACGAAAGCCAGTTCGATCCGAAGTCGAAGTATTACGACGAGAAGAGCACGCGCGAAGAGCCGCGCTGGATGCTGGTCGACGTCAGGTTCGAACGCAAGCTCGCACGCATCATCTCGCTGGAAGAGTTGAAGAACATCGACGAGATCGCCGACATGCCACTCGTGCGCAAAGGCAATCGCCTTTCCGTCATGCCGGTGGCGAAAGGCGACTGGGATTTCATCCTCAAGCTGGAAAACGCATGAGCCAGGACAACGAGAAGCGCCTCGCCGCCGAAACCGCCGCCTCCCGCTACGTGGGCAACGGCGCGTTCAAGGGTGGCATCATCGGCGTGGGTACCGGCAGCACGGTGAATTTCTTCATCGACGAACTGGTGCAGTACCGCGACCGGATCAAGGCCGCCGTCTCCAGTTCGGAAGCGTCGAGCGAGCGCCTGCGCAAGCTCGGTTTCGACGTGCTCGACCTCAACTCGGCGGGCCGCCTCGATCTTTACGTCGACGGCGCGGACCAGTGCGATCCGCAGCGCCGCCTGATCAAGGGCGGCGGTGCCGCGCTTACCCGCGAAAAGATCGTGGCCGCGGCGTCGAACAGGTTTGTCTGCATCGTCGACGCCACCAAGCAGGCCGATGTGCTCGGCAGCTTCCCGGTGCCCATCGAGGTCATCCCGATGGCACGCAGTTACGTGGCGCGTGAGATCGTCGCACGCGGCGGCCAGCCCGTCTGGCGCGACGGCGTGGTCACCGACAACGGCAACTGGATCATCGACGTCCACAACTGGCGCATCACGAAGCCGGTGGAACTGGAAGCCGACCTCAACCAGATCGCAGGCATCGTGACGGTGGGTCTTTTCGCCGCACGCCCGGCCGACGTGATCATCGTGGGCAACCGCGAGATCTGAACGCGGAAGCCGCGCCTCCCGCGGCTGGATCGGCGCGCTGGCCGGACGGTCGCGCTGGCCGGACGGTCGCGCTGGCCGGGCCACCGCAGTAGGAGCGCGCCATGCGCGCGACATCTTCTCGCGATGACATGGGGTTTCCCGCGAAAGGCTGTCGCGCGCACGGCGCGCTCCTACGGGTCCCCGGTGGCGGCGAAGGGTTTCCCGGTGGCGGCGAGGGGTTTCCCGGTGGCGGCGAGGGATTTCCCGATGGCGGCGAGGAGTTTCCCGATGGCGACGGATATCCGGGTAACGCGACGGATGATCGGGCGGTGTCGGCGCGTCTTTCAGGTACCCTTTTGTCCATGACACTCGAATTCATTCTTCTTATCGTCCTGCTGCTGGTCGCCCTGGCCTGCCTCGGGCTTCTTGTCGTGCTGCTCGGTCGCGGTAAACAGGACGACGGCAGCGCGGCGCGCTTCGACGCCCTGCGCGATGACACACGGCGCCTGGAAGCCGTGCTGCGCGATGAACAGCGTGCCGGCCGTGGCGAACTCGGCGAGAGCTTCGGCCAGTTCCGCGGACATGTGCAGGAGCAGTTGCAGGCCGCTGCCACGCATCAGCACGAACGCATCGAAGGGTTCGGCCGCCGGCTCGACCAGCTCACCGAGCGCACCGACAACGGCCTGCAGTCGCTCCGGCAGGGCCTTGCCGACGACTCGCGCAAGACGCGCGAAGAATCCAGCCTCACGCTGAAGCATTTCGGCGAACTGCTCGACCAGCGCTTTGCGGCGCTTACCGCCGACAACGAAAAGCGCCTCGGCGACGTACGCACCACGCTCGAGACACGCCTGGGCGCCATCCAGCAGGACAACGCCGCGAAGCTCGAGCAGATGCGCGCCACCGTGGATGAAAAACTGCAGTCGACGCTCGAAGCGCGCCTCGGGCAATCGTTCCAGCTGGTATCCGACCGCCTCGAGGCCGTGCAGCGCGGCCTTGGCGAAATGCAGGTACTCGCCGCCGGCGTGGGTGACCTCAAACGCGTGCTGACCAACGTCAAGACACGGGGCACGTTCGGCGAAGTGCAGCTGGGCGCGTTGCTCGAGCAGATCCTCGTGGCGGAACAATACGCGGCCAACGTCGCCACGGTGCCCGGCTCGGCCGAGCGCGTCGAATACGCGATCCGCCTGCCGGGCAACGATGACGGCACGCCGGTCTGGCTGCCCATCGATGCCAAATACCCGATCGAGGATTACCAGCGCCTGCTCGATGCCCAGGACGCCGCGGACGTCGAAGGCGCGCTGGTGGCGGGCAAGGCGCTCGAACTGCGCGTCCGCGACGAAGCCAGGCGTATCCGCACGAAATACGTGGCGCCGCCGCACACGACCGATTTCGCGATCCTGTTCCTGCCGACGGAGGGCCTGTATGCGGAAGTCATCCGCCGTCCCGGCCTTTCCGACCAGTTGCAGCGCGACCATCGCGTCACGGTGGCCGGCCCGACCACGCTTACGGCGCTCCTCAACAGCCTGCAGATGGGCTTCCGCACGCTGGCCATCCAGAAGCGCTCGTCCGAGGTCTGGCAGGTGCTTGCCGCCGTGAAGAACGAGTTCGGCAAATTCGCGACGGTGCTCGAACGCACCCAGAAGCAGCTCGATTCCGCGACCAACAGCATCAAGAATGCCGGGGTCCGCACCCGGGCGATCGAGCGAAAGCTGAAAGGCGTGGAATCCCTGAGCGGCGAAGAGTCGCAGAAGGTGCTCGACCTGGTGGCCGGGACCGACGGGGAAGACCTGGCAGCCGAGCTGCCGACGGACCCGGCGGACGGCTGAGCCCACCGGCCCGGCCCATCGTCACGCCTGGCCCTTGTGGGAGCGCGCCGTGCGCGCGACATCTTTTCGCGAGAGGCCACACGTATTCGCGAGGAGATGTCGCGCGCACGGCGCGCTCCTACGGTCCCCGGGCGACACCCGTGATCGTACGGGCGACACCCGTGATCGTACGGGCGACGCCTGTGATCGCCCGGGCGAACGCACGCGAGCCGCGTTACAATCCGCGTTTGCTTTCCGAAGGAACCTACCCCGATGAGCGACGACGCCAAGTCCCGTCCGGTCAGCCGCGAACAGGCTGAAGAGGCCGTGCGTACCCTGCTCCTCTGGGCCGGCGAAGACCCGGCGCGCGAGGGCCTGCTCGATACGCCGAAGCGCGTGGTCAAGGCCTATTCCGACTGGTTCAAGGGCTACGACGAAGACCCGGGCGAGTACCTGCGCCGCACCTTCGAGGAGGTCGCCGGCTACGACGAAATGATCGTGCTCCGCGACATCGAGTTCGAAAGCCACTGCGAGCATCACATGGCGCCCATCATCGGTCGCGCGCACGTGGGTTACGTGCCCACCGACCGCGTGGTCGGCATCAGCAAGCTGGCCCGCGTGGTCGACGGCTTCGCCCGCCGCTTCCAGGTGCAGGAAAAACTGACGGCCCAGATCGCGCGCTGCATCGACGAGACCCTGCAGCCGCGTGGCGTAGGCGTGGTCATCGACGCCAGCCATGAATGCATGACCACGCGCGGCGTGCACAAGCGCGGTGTGTCCATGATCACCAGCCAGATGCTCGGCAGCTTCCGCGAAGACCCGCGCACCCGTAGCGAATTCCTTCGCTTCGTCGGCGTCGATCGTCGCTGACCTTGGCCGGGCCTGCCGACCACACCCTCCACGACGAACGCCTCCAGGATCTCTTCCGCGACGGCATCGTCGCCGAGGACCTCCCGACCCTGTTCCCGCTGCTTCGGGGGCGTGCACTGCTGCGTGCGTTCTCGGCGCTGTTCCACGGCGGCGAAGCGCAGGTACTGCTGCGCCTCCTGGTCCTTCGCACCCTCGGTGCGCGCACGCATGCCACCGAGTGGACGCCGCAGGAGATCCGTGACCACCTGGCGTACGTCGACCCCGTGAAGCTCGAGACCGTGGTCCAGCGGCTGAAGGACCACGACCTCCTCGTCTACGACGCCGAGACGCAACGCAACCGCGTAGGGCCGCTGGGCCGCAAGGCGCTCGCTGCCCTCGCCGTCATGCTCGAGTTCGAGAACGAAGACGATGACGGCCTTGGTTACCTCACCGCGCAGCTCGCGGCCGGGAAAGCGCTGGGGCGCGTGTCCGTCGATGAACTCGGGCACCTGCTCTCCCGCCTGTCGGAGCTGAAGGAAGACTTCGACCGCGCCGTGCTGTCCGGGTCGGAATACCGTATCCGCCGTGCTGCCGAGCGGCTCGATGCCGTGTGGACATGGGTCGAGAAAGGCACGGCGATCGTCGCGGACATCACCGCCACCGACGACCTGGAGCCCGCCGCGCACCGCCTTGCACAGGCCGTCGGGCGTGCGCAGAGCGCGCTGCTCCGCCAGGCCGGCACCTTCCAGCGCGAGCTGAACAAGATCGACCAGCATCGCGTGCACCTGGGGCGTACCGGCCTTTCGTCGTCCGACCTGGTCGGCTGGCTGCGCGCGCAGGATATCGACACGCTGGCGTCTTTCGAGGAAGGCCAGCTTGCCCTGCCGCTGCCGGCACCCTTCATCCATGACCAGATCGCACTGGACGTCGCCGAGTTCGAGCTGCTTGAACGCGAGCGTCTCGCCGCGGAAGTCACCGCGCTACCGGGTGCGGAAGAAACGCCCGACAGCGCCGACCTCCCCATGGGCGAGGAAGACCTGCATCACCTGGAACAATGGCACGCCGAACTGGCCGCCATCACCGGGCCACGTTCGCTCGAATCCACGCTCATCGGTGACGACTACGCACTTTCGGCCTACCGCCTTTCCCTGCTTGGCCTGCTGGGCGACCCCGAATCCGCCGCCCTCGAGGGCGGTACGGCCGAGCTTGCCCGCCTGCCACTCGCACTGGACATCGAGCCCGTGCTGATCCCCACCGACCTGCCCCAGATCGCATTCGTCAGCGCCGGGCACCTGCGCCCGCGCCCCGATGCGAAGGACACGACCGATGCATGACGAAACCGCCACCCTCGTCACCCGGCTGCTCTCGCAGCGCTGGCTGCCGCGCGACGACGTACAGGCCCGCAAGGCGTTGCTGGACGAAGCGTTCCGCGACGAACTCGACCGTCGCCTAGAAGCCGTCGGCCTGGAACTGCGCGAGCATCCTTACGCCGCGTATATCGGCCTCGCCGTGGCACGCAAGAGCGAGCGAGCGGTGTTCGGCGGCAGCGACAGCTGGATATCCAACACGCTTCAGCTCGACCGTGACGGCGTTGCCCTGCTCGTGGTCATCTGGGCGCTGATCGTGCTGCCGAAGCGCCAGCGCCAGGTCGAGCGGCAGGCGGTCGAAGCCGCCGCGTCGCAGACCCAGATGTTCGCCGAGCAGAAGCCGATACCCCGCGACCCCACCGTGTCCCCCGTGATCGCCGAACGCACGCTGCTCGCGGACTTCGGCGACAGGCTGGGCGGCAAGATGCGCGTGAACATACTGCTGGGCACCCTCGGGCGCCTCGGTTTCATCGTGCGCAAGCGCGGTGACGGCCCGGACGGCCGCCTGATCACCGAAGGCCCGCTGCTCGATCTCGCGTTCGATTACGAGCGCACGGCGCGGCGCATCCTCGACGGCGCGCTGGGCGATCTCCTGGCCGATGCCGCGGCGCGCGCGCCGATGGCGCACGTGGACGAGATCGCCGACGACGAACCACTCGACGATGTCGAGGAGAACCCCGATGTTTGATTTCCGCAGCCTCGAAGTCGTCCACTGGGATTACTGGCAGCGGTTCACCCTGCCGCTCGATACCAACATCGTCACCGTGGTCGGGCCGAACGGTTCGGGCAAGACCACGCTGCTCGATGCGCTGCGCACGCTGCTCACCATCGACTGTGCCGGCAACCGCGACTACAAGAGTTACCTGCGCCATAACGGCAGGCCCTTCGCCTGGCTGCGCGCACGCGTGGGCAATATCCCGGGGCCGAGCGGCGAACGCCCGTTCTTCCCGCTGATGGACCGCGAGGTCACGCTGGCCTGCCGCATCCAGAAGAAAGGTGGCGAGTGGACGCGCCAGTACGCCGTGCTCGGCGGCGACGTGAGCGTGGAAGAGATCGAGGCGCGGGGCGAATTCCTCGGCCTGCGCGAGTATCGCGTGCGGCTGGAAGGCGCCGGGCTGTCGCAGGCCATCCGCCGCGTGCTCACGCTGGAACAGGGCGCCACGGACAAACTCTGCCAGCTGCCGCCGAAGGCCCTGCTCGACCTGGTCTTCGACGTGTTCGGCGACAAGGCCGTGCTCGACGATTACCAGCGCGCGCGCAACGAACAGAACGAGGCCGACCGCGAACAGCATGGCCTGGAACACCAGCTTTCGCTGATCGGCGTGAGCCTGCAGGAAGCCGAGGCGCGTGCTCGTTCCTTCCAGGAATGGAATGCGCTGAAGAGCGAGGTCGTGACGCTGGTATCCGACATCCTTCCGCGTACCGAACTGGCCGAACTCGGCGGTGGCATCCGCGGTGCACGCCCCCAGCTCACGGGCATGAAGCGTCGTGTCACCGAACTGGAGCGGCGCGACGCGGAGCTCAACCGGCAGCTTGGTGACATGGATGCCGCCGGCGAAGCGCTGGCCCATGAACAGCGCGATGCAGATACCGCACGCCAGCAGACGCAGAAGCACCTGGATGCCGCGCGACGGGAAGTCGCCCAGAACGATGTGCTGCTCGCGCAGGAACGAAAGCTCCGCGACATGGTGGCCGCACAGGGCGGCGCCGACCACGAGCATCTCGCCGACGTCGCACGAGATGCCCGGGCGCAGCTGAACGCGCTCCAGGGCGAGGAGACCGTGCTCCGCCAGAAGCTTGGCACGCTCACCTCCCAGCTGGCCGCCTGGCGCAGCGGACGCCGCTACACACCGGATTTCGAAGCCTCGTTCCGACGCGCGCTCGACGACGCCGGCATTCGCCACAGCATGCTCAGCGAAATCGTCGAGATCCTCGAGCCACGCTGGCAACCGGCCGTCGAGGCCGTGCTGGCGGGTTATCGCCACGTGGTGCTGCTCGACGATCCACGCGACCGCGAGAAGGCGTGGAGCATCGGCGAGCAGTTGCGTTACAAGCATTTCGTCGTCGCCGATCGTGCGCCGGCGCAGTCCGCCACGCGTTCTTCGCTGCTCGAAGTCGTGTCGTTCTCCGCTGCCGCACCGGACTGGTTGCTACGGAACCTCGATCGCATCCGCCGCGTCGAAGATGTAGTGGAAGGCGCGAAGTTCGGCAAGGAACAGGACTGGATCACGCCGCAGGGGTATTTTCGCGAACGTCGCGGTGGTCGCCACCTGGGCGTGGACGACATGTATTTCGGTTCGGGTGCGCGCGAGCGCCAGCTGCGCGATGGCGAAGGGAAGCTGCGCGATATCGAGACCCGCCTGCAGGAAATCGCACGCGAACGAAAGGAGGCCCTGGACAGCGCCACGCATGCTGAAGGGGTGCTCCGGGGTGCCAGTGCGAGCAGCCAGCTGGTTGACCGCGCCGACGAATTCGCGGAGGCGCACGAGCGACAGCAGCGACTGTACGAAGACGTGCAGCGCACGGCAGACAGCCATGTCGCGGCCGAAGCGCACTACGAATCGGCGCGTGATAAACGCGTCCAGACGTCCAACGCGCGCGACAACGCCGCGCGGGAACTGCAGTCCACGCAGAAGCAGCTGGCGGAGACGCATCGCCAGTACCACCAGCTACGCGGCGAACAGGCGGACCGGCTGAAAGCGTTCCGGGCGAAGCGGGCCGGCGTGCCACTGCGCTTGAGAGGCCGCGACGCGATGACGGAGCTCCGCGACAGATACGAGTCTCCCGCCGCCGTGAAGCGCGAGATCGAGCGCCAGGAGCGCCGCCTCGAAGAAGGCCACTGGGAGGAAGATCCCAGCGTGCTCGCCCTGCGCGAAAAGCTCGGTGCCGACCACGAAGGGCTCAGGCAGGACCTGGAACGTCGTCGCCTTCACCTCGAGCGCGCGTCGCGGATCACGCACGACGCGCGCGGCGCGTACATCCAGGTCCTGCGCAACACCGTCAGGCGTTACGCGAAGAACCTCAAGGTGCTCGCCGAGCTGGCAGGCATCGGCGTCGAGGTCGATCTTCCGGACCTGAGCAACGACGACCTCGCCCTTGCATCGGCCGCCCTGCAGGTGCGGTTCGAGTTCGACAGGAAGGGCTGGATCGGCATGGACGATGGCGAGGCATCCGGCGGACAGCAGGTCATGAAGTCGCTGCTACTGCTCGTGGCGCTCATGCGCGACGAGGATCACCCGGGTGGCTTCGTCTTCATCGACGAGCCGTTCGCGCATCTTGATATCTTCAACATCGACAAGGTGGGGACGTTCCTCAAATCCACGCGCGCGCAATACATCCTGACGACGCCCGCCACGCATAACGTCAACGTGTTCCAGCCGTCCGAACTCACGCTCGTCACCAGCAAGCGCCGACCCGGTGCGACATGGGCCCAGCCGCTTGCGGTGCTCCGGAAACGGAGCACCGCAGCATGAGCGATCCCGGGCAGATGTCTCCATGGAGCGAGGCCGATGCCCGGGGAGTACGCACGCGGCACAACGCCCGACGGACGCGTCGCGAACGACGTGCCGATCGGGTAACGGCGATTACGGTAAGCGCATGGCCGAATGAGTGGAAGACGCTTGCCGCGCGCTGGCTGCGATCGGGTGGTAGCACCATGCGCGGACCCTCGATCTTCAAGGCTGCCGGCAACGCCCGTCACCTCGCCCTGGATGTCATGGAGGCACTGCTCGAGGCGGGTTATGCCGACATCGAAGAAAAGCAGGTCAAGGGTGGATGGCTGCTCCACCGCCTTTCGTGGATCGATGCCGACGGCCTTCGTGAAACGCTTGGTCTCAGGCGCAAGGATGACGACGCAGCGGCGCGCGAAGAAGCCCTCTCGGGTGTGCCCGTCGATGCGCGGATCGCAGAATTGCACGCGAGCCTGAGCGGAAAACCAACGAATACGGTGCTGGCCCGGGCAGCACTCGTCAGGCAGCTTGATGCGTGGCTTGCAGAAAAGCGAACCGGAACGCGACAGCAATTTGCCCATTTCGCACGCGGCGACACGAAATCGCTGTCAACGAGTGAATGGCTGTGGCTCAGCGAATACGTTGACCTCGAAGGCCTTGGCATCAGCCGACATACGCCTGCGTTCCACATACGTGCGCCTTTCCAGCTCAAGCTTCCAGGCGGCGTGCTAGACCTGCGTGCCGTGCCGGACGTCCTTGGGCTCAGTCCGGAAACGATCCGAAGCATCGTATCCATAGAAGGCCCGCCTTGCCGCTGGCTCCTCGTCGAGAACCGGACCAGCTTCGAGGAGGTCGCGCGAAAACAGGGTGATCGCGATGCTGTCGTGTGGCTGCCGGGCTTTGCGCCGGAATGGTGGCTTGAAGCGATGGCAGCACTTCTCGCACATCATGGGGGCACGGCCCACATTGCGGCGGACCCGGATCCGGCGGGTATCGATATTGCCCTTCGCGCAGGGGCACTGTGGGATCGGGCGTGGCTTCCGTGGGCCATGTCGGCCGAGGCACTTCGGTCAATCGCCCGAACGAAACCGCTCAATGCCCATGACCACGCTCGCCTTACGGCCCAGGCGTCGCAGCATGCGCAGCCCGTGCTGCACGATCTGGCGGCGGCCATGCAAGCCGACGGGAGGAAAGGCGAACAGGAAGCGCTCGACCTGCTCGCCTGGCTGCCATCCGAGCCTCAGTAAATACGGCTCTCACCCGACAGCGGATTGTCCTCACCAGAACCATCGAGCGAATCGCCGCTGGCGTTGGTGGGGCGCTGGCGGGTCGGGTTGTGCTCGTCATCTTCCGGGCGAACCCGGGCGCGTTCGCGGAGGATCAACCACGCGGCCGCAATGGCACCGATGCCAAGGGTCGCGCCCACGGCGATACTGATGCCGGGACGACGACCTACCCGGCGGCCTGCGCTGTTCAGCGCCTGCGTGGTCAGCCCACCCGCGCGCCCTGCGTAGTGGCGCAGCGCGCCGAGCGCTTCCCGCGGCTGATTGCCGGTCACCGTGCCAGCGAGGCGCTGGGCGCGGCCGTAAACTTCTTCACCAAGGCTCTTGCTACGCAGGAATGTCATGGGTGTCGCCTCCTTTAGCCGAAGGCGATACCGTGCCGCGACGAACGTGACGGTTTCGCAGATCCTGCGTGGAGTTCGCGAATGCCGTTCAGCCTAGCGTGTCAAGCCACCGGTCATCCGACCCTTCCTCCACGCCTTCGAACAGGAAGGTGGAGAGATAGCGCTCGCCGGTATCCGGCAACATCGCCAGAATCACGCTACCCTCTTCCGCCGTCTCGGCGAACCTGAGCGCCGCCGCGACCGTGGCGCCGGCCGATACGCCGACAAAAAGGCCTTCCTCGGATGCCAGGCGGCGTGCCGTATCACGTGCGAGCGCGTCGTCGACCGGAATATCGAGGTCGAAGATCTTCCGGTTGAGTACCTCCGGGATGAAGTCGGGGGTCCAGCCCTGGATCTTGTGCGGAGCCCACGGCTGGTCGGCGAGCAGCTGCGCGCCAGTCGGCTCGGTCGTGACGATTTTCACGTCGGGCCGGGCGACTTTCAGGACTTCACCCACGCCCGTGAGGGTGCCGCCGGTCCCCCAGCCGCTGACGAAGGCATCCAGCCGACGGCCGGCGAAATCCTGCAGGATCTCCGCTGCGGTGGTGCTGCGGTGGTAGGCGGGATTGGCGGGGTTACGGAACTGGCTGGCCAGGAACCAGCCATGCTTCGCGGCCAGTTCCTCGGCGCGTTTCACCATGCCCGTGCCACGCTCCGCCGCCGGCGTCAGGATGACTTTCGCGCCGTAGGCCCGCATGAGCTTGCGGCGCTCGATCGAGAACGTCTCGACCATGGTCGCCACGAACTTGTAACCCCTGGCGGCGCACACCATCGCCAGCGCGACGCCGGTGTTTCCCGAGGTCGCCTCGATGACGGTGTCGCCGGGCTTGAGCAGGCCCTTGCGCTCGGCGTCGAGGATGATGGCGATGGCGAGGCGATCCTTCACGGAACCACCGGGGTTGAACGATTCAACCTTGGCGTACAGCGTCACGTGCGGAGGAGCCAGCCGGTGCAGGCGAACGATGGGCGTGCGGCCGATCGTGTCGAGGATGCTCTCATGGATCATGGTGGTCTCCCGGGACGTGGATGCAGGGCGTCAAAGGTACTCCCCCGTTGCGCGGGGCGACAAACGCGGCGCACTCGGCCAGACTCGGGCCTCATGAATCGACGTACATACGCCTCCTGTTACATCAGGTCTGATGTCGCGGCGCTTTGCCTGGCGGCGGCCGGCGCCATTGCGCTGAGCGGCACGCCGGCACGTGCGCAGGAGCTTCCCCGCACTCCGGTCGAGTATCTCAGGCGCATGGATCTGAACGGCGACGGGAAGATCGATGAGGCCGAGTACGTCCGCTACATGAGCCGTGGCTTCATGCGCATGGACGTGAATGGCGACGGCGTGCTCGATGAGAATGACGGGCCGATGCGGCCGGGTGCCCGGCCGGTGCGGCTGGAGACGTTCCAGCGCGACCTGATTCATCAGTTCCACAAGCTCGATCGCAACGGCGATGGCATGCTCGATGCGAGGGAGCTGGCGTCGCCGCCCGGGTGAGTGAGAACAGGGTGTTACCTACCCGATGCCATGACGCGCCAGGAACTCGCGCATGTATGCACGCAGCGCAAACTCACCCGCGTAGGAGCGCGCCGTGCGCGCGACGGCTTCTCGCGACATGCATGGGGGCCGTCGCGAAAAGATGTCGCGCGCAGGGCGCGCTCCTACGCGTGACAGGCATGCGGGCACCGCGAAAAGATGTCGCGCGCAGGGCGCGCTCCCGCACGCGGGGTCGATCATCGGCTGGGCCTGTCGTGTAATCTCTTGCGACTTCCAGGGGGACTGATGAACACGACGGAACTGTTCCTGATCGCGATGACGATCATCCTTGCCGTGCCTTACCTCGTGTGGCGCGTGCTACGCACGGATCACTGGGCGCCGCTGGTGGTGGTGCAGATCCTTACCGGCATCGTGCTGGGTCCCGGCGTGCTGGGCCGCCTCTTTCCCGACTACTTCAACACGGTGTTCGCGCCGCCGGTGATCGGCGCGCTGAACGGCATCGCGTGGTGGGCCGTGATGGTGTTCGTGTGGATCGCCGGCATCGAGCTCGACCTGCGCGAGGTCTGGAAACAGCGACGCGAATGCGGCACCACGGCGGCGTTCGCGCTGGGCGTGCCGCTACTCACCGGCTGTGCCGCTGCCCTCGGCATGCTGGCCTGGCGCGGCGGATGGATCGGCGAGACGGCTGCCCCGTGGCAGTTCGTGCTGGGCATCGGCATGGCGTGCGCCGTGACCGCCCTGCCGATCCTCATCCTGCTGATGGAGAAGATGGGGATCCTGCGCGAGCCGCTGGGCCAGCGTGTGCTTCGGTATGCCAGCCTCGACGACCTGGCGATCTGGGCGGTGCTCGCCATCATCCTGCTCGACTGGAAGCGCGTCGGCCACCAGCTGGCCTTCCTCGCGATCTTCGGCGCCGCCGCATGGCTGTTCCGCAAGCTGATGGCGCGCGTGACCGAGATGGACCGCTACTCCCTCGGCCTGGTCTGGCTCGCGGCGTGTGGTTACGGCGCCGACGGGTGCGGCCTGCATTTCATCGTCGGCGCGTTCCTCGCCGGGGCCGTGATGGAGCGCGACTGGTTCGCGATCGAGAAGCTCGACGGCCTTCGCCACAACGTGCTGCTGGTCGCCATGCCGGTATATTTCCTGTCGACGGGGCTGCGCACGAACTGGCAGGTCGGCGGTACGGCCGTCTTCGTCGCCGCGGCGCTGCTGCTCGTCGCATCGGTCGCCGGCAAGCTGGCCGGCGTCGGCATGGCCGGAAAGCTCCTGGGCTGGAAACGCGGCGAGGCATGGACCATCGGCTGGCTGTTGCAGACGAAGGCGCTGATCATGATCATCTTCGTCAACGTGCTGCTCGACCGCCGCATCATCACCAGCGAAACCTTCACTGCCCTGCTGCTGATGGCCGTCGCGAGCACCATGCTGACGACACCTATCGTGAAGCCCCGGCTCGTCAGATGAATACCCATGTTCCCGTTCGCCGCGCGGCGGTGATCTTCATCTTCGTCACGGTGCTGATCGACATCCTCGCGTTCGGCATCATCATCCCGGTGTTGCCTCACCTGATCGAACGGATGACAGGCAACACGGTATCGAACGCCGCCTGGTGGGTCGGCGTGTTCGGTACCGTGTTCGCGGTGGTGCAGTTCATCTCGTCGCCCGTGCAGGGCGCGCTGTCGGACCGTTTCGGCCGGCGCCCGGTGGTGCTGCTGTCGAACCTGGGCCTCGGGCTCGATTTCGTCCTGATGGCCCTCGCACCGTCGTTGTGGCTGCTGTTCGTGGGGCGCGTCATCTCGGGCATGACGGCGGCGAGCTTCACCACGGCGAACGCCTATATCGCCGATGTCACGCCGCCGGAAAAACGGGCGGCTGCCTTCGGCATGCTCGGCGGCGCCTTCGGCATCGGCTTCATCATCGGGCCGGCGCTCGGCGGTTTCCTTGGCAGCCTCGACCTGCGACTGCCCTTCTGGGTGGCTGCCGGGCTGGCGCTCACGAACTTCATGTACGGGTTTTTCATCCTGCCGGAATCGCTGCCGCCGGAACGGCGGTCGGCACGCTTCGAACTGCGCAGCGCGAGTCCGCTGGGGTCGCTGAGCCTGCTACGTCGCCACCGCGAGGTGCTCGGCCTGTCGGTGGTGATGTTCCTCTTCTATCTTGCGCACTACGTGCTGCAGACGGTCTTCGTCCTGTATGCGGGTTATCGCTACGGCTGGGGCCTGCAGGCCGTCGGCTACGTCCTTGCGCTGGTCGGTGCGTGCGACGGCTCGGTCCAGGCGTTCCTCACCGGCCGGCTCTCGGCCCGTTTCGGGGAGCGGCGCGTCCTCATCGCCGGGATGGCGTTCGGCGCGTGCGCCTTCGCCGTCATGGGTCTTGCGCCGAACGGCACGGTCTTCCTCGTCGGCATTCCGCTCATGTCGTTGTGGGGGCTGGCGGGTCCACCGATCCAGTCGATCATGACGCGGCACGTGAAGCCCGACGAACAGGGCCGGCTGCAGGGTGCGGTGACCAGCCTGGGCAGTTTCGCGGGCATCTTCGGCCCGTTCCTCTTCGCGCAGATTTTTGCATTCGCCATCGCGACGGGGCGGAGCCCCCATGTGCCCGGCCTCCCTTTCCTGATCGCGAGTGGCCTGGTCCTGGCCGGAATGGTCATCGGGGCTCGGGCGACGCGGGCCGACACGGAACCTGCGGTTACCGGCAAAAAGTGAGCAAATTCCGAACGTTCGTCGTACTATGTGCCGAATTTCCGCAAGTACCGTGGTCGCCGGGGGCGTGCGTTTGGACAACCAGCTATGGGAAAGCAGATATCACGAGGCCGTCGACCGGCTGACCCGTGAAGAAGCCCGATGGCGGACGGCGGAGTCCCTGCTGAGGCAGCTGGTCCAGTGCCTGGGTCGTGCCGCGCAGGGCGCCCACGACCAGGTCGATCCGCATATCGAGAAGCTCACCGCCGTGCTCTCGGGCCCGGTGGACATGCTCCTGCTCGAGCCGCTGGTCAACGGGCTGACCGAGGCGCTCGTGCATCTCGACGAGCAGCCGCGCGGCGTGCTCGACGAGCGCTCCATTCCCATCACGCGGCCGCAGCGCACGGAACACGGCTCGTCGGTGCAGTCGGCGCTCAGCCGACTGGTCGACCGCATCGTGGTGTTGCCCCGCCTCGCCGACCGCGCGAACGACCTGCGCCACGACGTCGCCGACGCCGGCGACCTCGTGGCGCTGGCGACCTGCGGCGACCGCCTCGCCGACCTGATCAACGAACAGCGCATCGGCCTGCAGCGTGAGATCGGTGCCTTGCAGGCCGTGCTCCGCCACGTGACGAGCCGTCTCGACGAGATGAGCCAGTACATGTCGCGCGAGCTCGCCGACCAGTCCACGGGTGAAGCGCACGGCCAGGCACTCGATGCCTCCGTGGCCCATGAGATGCGCGTGCTGGGCGAAGCCGCACTGGAACTGGATGACGTGCACGAGCTGCGCGAGCGCGTGAACGTCAGCCTGGAGACCATCGCCGGCTGCTTCCGTGATTTCCGCGACCGCGAGGGCGCGCGCCTCACGGCCTACCGCGAGCGCGCCGAGAAGATGCGCCAGCGCATCGAGCAGCTGGAAACCGAGCGCAACGCGTTGCAGCACTCGCTCGAACGCGAGCACGAGCTGGCGCAGACCGACACCATGATCGGCATGCCGAACCGCCTTGCCTACGAGAAGCGCATCGAAGTGGCGTTCGACGCCTGGCAGACGACCGGCCGTCCGCTGAGCATCGCGGCCATCGACATCGATCACTTCAAGAGCATCAACGACACCTACGGCCACACGGCAGGCGACGCGGTGCTGCGCATCATCGGGCAGGCCCTGATGAAGCATGTACGCCCCTGCGATTTCGTCGCCCGTTACGGCGGCGAAGAGTTCATCGTGGTGTTCGACGGCGCGGCGGAATCGGAAGCCATCCAGGTATGCGAGCGCCTGCGCGGGAAGATCCAGCACCTGGCGTTCCACGCGAGCCGACAGCCGGTGCGTGTCACGGCGTCGATCGGCCTGGCGCAGTTCCAGGCGGGCGACACGCCGCAATCGGTCTTCGACCGCGCCGACCTTGCGCTTTACACGGCGAAGAATGGCGGCCGCAATCGCTGCGTGATCGGCTAGGCGGCCATCCCGAAGAGGTGCCCGACGGCCGCTGTCAGGCCCATGGCCAGGACGCCCCAGAACACCATGCGGAGCACGCCGCGTCCCAGGCTGGCACCGCCAAGGCGCGCCGACACGGCACCCAGTATCGCCAGCGCCAGCAGCGAGACGACGATGATGACGAGCGCCGTGACGTTGCGCGGCGCCAGTGCGGCGGCGAGGATCGGAAGGATCGCGCCCGAGGCGAAGCTCACGGCGGAAGCCGCCGCTGCCTGCACGGGGCGCGCAGCCGTCGTCCCGGAGAGCCCCAGTTCGTCGCGCGCATGCGCACCCAGCGCATCGTGGCGCATGAGCTGCCCGGCGACTTCGTCGGCCAGGGCTCGTTCGAGGCCCCGCCGTACGTAGATCTCCGTCAGCTCCCTGTGTTCGCCCGCAGGGTCGGAGGCCAGTTCTTCGCGCTCCAGTTCCAGCTCCGCGAATTCACTGTCGGCCTGGGAACGCACGGAGACGTATTCGCCGGCGGCCATCGACATGGCGCCCGCGACGAGGCCAGCCATGCCGGCGAGCAGCACGCTGCCCGTCGCCGCCTGTGCCGTGGCCATGCCGACCAGCAGGCTGGCCGTGGAGAGGATGCCGTCGTTGGCGCCGAGCACGGCGGCACGCAGCCAGCCGATGCGGTCGAGCCGGTGGTGTTCGTGGTGATGGTGGATACGACTCACGCCTGCCCCTTCGCTTCTTCGTTCATCTCGACCTTATCCTGCACGAGCGAGACGAGCCAGCCGACGACGACGGCACAGACGGTGCCGAGGGCCACTTCCCCGAGCCGGTAGAAAGCGATGCTCCACGCCGGCCCGTCGTGCGATGGCACGAGCAGCACGATCGTCGCCGTGATGCCGCCGAGACGGGCCGCCGCGCCCGCGTTCGCCGTCCAGCAGGCCACGGTGACCACGGCCAGCGCCAGCGCGTAGGACGCAAAGTCGCCGGGGCCACCTGTCCACAGGCCCAGCAAGCCCGCGATGCCCCCGAACGCCGCGCCCATGCACTGGTCGCGCCCCTGGCCGCGGGTGTCCTTGTAGTGCGGCTGCGTGATGCCGATGGCCGTGATGGCGGCCCAGAACGCCTGCTCGGTATGCAGCGCGTGGCCGATGGCGTAGGCGAGGCTCGCCGCACCCACCGCCTTGAAGGCCATGACCAGGCCCGAGACCAGGCGCCGCCCCGGCGGCAGGCTGCGGAACAGGTCGTCCAGGGCCTGCTGCGCCCTGCGCAGGCGCGAGGCACGCTGCGCAGACTCAGCATGCGTTTCATGTCCATCGGTTTTCGTCATGCCGACATGCTACCGGCCGCACCGTCGACGCGCCGCCAACAAGGCCGCAAACTACGCCGTCGCGACCGCCGGTCGCATCCACGCCAAAGAGTCCTGCCATGTCCATCTCCATGTTCCAGACCAGCATCCCGGTCCTCGTGCGCGCGCTGACCAACCTGTCCGCCATCCTGGAAAAGGGTGCCGAGCACGCGGCCATGCGCCAAATCGATCCCGCAGTGTTGCTGAATACGCGCATCACGCCCGACATGTTCCCGCTGATCCGCCAGGTGCAGATCGCGACCGACATGGCCAAGGGCGCGGGTGCGCGGCTGGCCGGCACCGAGCCACCGAAGCTGGAAGACAACGAGACCTCGTTCGAGGAACTGCAGGCCCGCATCGCCCACGTCATCGGCCTGCTGCAGGCGTTCACGCCGGAACAGATCGACGGCAGCGAAACGCGTGACATCGTGCTCAGGAACCGCGCCGGCGAGACGCATTACAAGGGCCAGGATTACCTGCTCGGCTTCGTGCTGCCGAACGTGTATTTCCACTGCACCACGGCCTACGCGATCCTGCGCGGCGTGGGCGTGGTGCTGGGCAAGTCGGATTTCATCGGCAAGGTGTGACGGCACGCGCCAGGGACGTCGAAGTTTCCCGCCTCGAATGCCTCTACCGTGCTGGCCCGGGTCGGTGAGGCACGCCCGGCGTGTGTAGGAGCGCGCCGTGCGCGCGACAGCGTTTCGCGAGGAGCGGTCGCGCGCGCGGCGCGCTCCTACATGCGCCGGGCCGTCACGACTTCAGTTTCCAGCCGGTCCTGAAGATCCACCAGACCACGCCGAGGCAGACCACCAGGAAGCCGACGGTCGCGCCCACGCTGACGACGACGTCGACATCCGCCTTCCCGTAGAAGCTCCAGCGGAATCCGTTGATGAGGTATACGACGGGATTGAACAGCGTGATCTTCTGCCACACCGGCGGGAGCATGGAGATCGAATAAAAGCTTCCGCCGAGGAACGTGAGCGGCGTGACCACCATGAGCGGCACGACCTGGAGTTTCTGGAAGTCATCGGCCCACAGGCCGATGATGAAACCGAACAGGCTGAAGGTGACCGCCGTGAGGACAAGGAAAGCCAGCATCCATACCGGGTGCTGGATGTCGTAGGCCACGAACAGGCGCGATGTCGCCAGGATCAGCAGGCCGAGCACCACCGATTTGGTGGCGGCGGCTCCGACGTAGCCGATGACGACCTCCGCATACGACACGGGCGCGGACAGCAGCTCGTAGATGGTGCCAGCCCACTTCGGCATGTAGATGCCGAACGAGGCATTGGAGATGCTTTCGTTGAGCAGCGACAGCATGATGAGGCCGGGGATGATGAAAGCCCCGTAGCTCACGCCGTCGATGTCGCCCATGCGCGAACCGATGGCTGCACCGAACACCACGAAGTACAGCGACGTCGACAGCACGGGCGACACGATGCTCTGCATCAGCGTGCGGAACGTGCGCGCCATTTCGAAACGGTAGATGGCGCGGATCGCGTGGATATTCATGCGCGCGACCTCACCAGGCTGACGAAGATGTCTTCGAGGGAGCTCTCGCTCGAGTGCACGTCCTTGAAGTCGATGCCCAGGGCCGTGAGCTTGCGGAACAGTTCGGCGATGCCGGTGTCGGTGCCCTGCGCGTCGAAGGTATAGGTGAGGCAATGCCCGTCGCCCGAGAGTTCGAGCGGCCATTCGCGGAGGCCGTCCGGCACCGCCTCCAGCGGATTCTGCAACTGCAGCGTGAGCTGCTTCTTGCCCAGCTTGCGCATCAGCGTGGCCTTGTCTTCCACCAGCATCAGCTCGCCCCGCGTGATCACGCCGATGCGATCGGCCATCTGCTCGGCTTCCTCGATGTAATGCGTGGTGAGGATGATCGTGACGCCGGACTCGCGCAGGCGGTGCACCATCTGCCACATGTCATGGCGAAGCTCGACGTCGACGCCGGCCGTGGGCTCATCGAGGAAGAGGACGCGCGGCTCGTGCGACAACGCCTTGGCGATCAGCACGCGGCGCTTCATGCCGCCGGAGAGCGTCATGATCTTCGCGTCGCGCTTTTCCCAGAGCGACAGCTCGCGCAGGATCTTCTCGAGGTAGGCGGGGTCCGGTGCCTTGCCGAAAAGCCCGCGGCTGAACTTCACCGTGGCCCACACGCTTTCGAACGCGTCGGTGGAGAGCTCCTGCGGCACGAGGCCGATGATGCCGCGCGCGGCACGGTAGTCGCGCGCGATGTCGTGTCCGTCGACATGCACGGTGCCTTCGGTGGCGTTGACGATGCCGCAGATGATGCTGATCAGGGTGGTCTTGCCCGCCCCGTTGGGACCGAGCAGGGCGAAGATCTCGCCACGGTGGATATCGAGGTCTACGCGCTTCAGCGCCTGCAGGCCGCTCTTGTAACTCTTGGATACGCCACGAATGGCGACGATGGCGTCGGGTGACATCAGGAACCCGTAATGGAGGCACAGCCCCGCATGGTAGCGGGTCGACGGACGCGATGTTGACGCGACGCCCGATCGCGCACAAGGTGCGCTCCTACCCTTTTCGGCCGACGCGGCCCATGACGACGTGGCCCATGACCCTGCCGCCCGGCACTCTGCCTCCTGACACTTCGCCGGCCGGCGCCCTGCCGGGGGATGGCCCCCTGGCTGATGATGGCGCCCTGCCTGAAGAGGGCGCCCTGCCTGAAGAGGGCGCCCTGCCTGAAGACGGCGCCCTACCCGAAGACGGCGCCCTGCCTGATGATGGGCCCCACCCTGGTGCCGTTCCACCCGAGGCGCGGCCCCGCTGCGCCTGGGCCGCCTCCGACGGGCTTCTGCGCCGTTACCACGACGAGGAGTGGGGCGTCCCTGAATACGACAGTCGCCGGCTGTGGGAGAAACTCATCCTCGACGGCTTCCAGGCGGGGCTGTCCTGGCGCACCATCCTCGCGCGCCGCGACGGCTTCCGTCGTGCCTTCGACGGTTTCGACCCCGGCGTGGTGGCGCGCTATGGCCCGGACGACATCGACCGGCTGCTGGCCGACCCCGGGATCATCCGCTCGCGGGCGAAGATCGGTGCCGCCATCGGGAATGCGAAAGCCTGGCTCGCCATGCGCGAGGCGGGCGAAGACTTCGCGGCTTTCTGCTGGGGCTTCGTGGGCGGCAGTCCCGTCCCGTGGGAAGGCCCGGTGCCGCCCAACGACGCGCTGTCCGCCCACATCTCGAAGGCGCTGAAAAGGCGCGGGTTCACCTTCGTCGGCCCCACCATCGTCTTCGCTTGGATGGAAGCCACGGGGATGCTGAACACGCACGCGCCTGGCTGCTTCCGGCGGGACCAAGTGGGCCGGAAACGGCAGGACGGTGCCGGTTAACGGGTTTTTTCGCCGGACAGGCGTAGGTTAGGGGTCACGCCGCCACGCGGTGTCTTTCGTCAGTCCCACCCAACCGTCAGCGAGGGTCCCATGGCTACGAGTTCCGCCCAACTGTTCATTCCGTACAGCGAATCGATTCAGGGACCGTGGATCGTCCGCCGGGCATCGGTCGTCCTTGGCCGCTACGACTCGCAGGCTACCGCCATCTCGGCCGCCGAGCGCCTTGCCCCAGGCCTGTCCGACAGCCTGGGCCTGCCGGTGGAAATCCACGTGCAACAGATCGACGGCACGTGGGAAGAACACACCTTCGTGGTCGCCGGGCTGATTCCGGGAAACATCCCGCCCTCCGGGGTGGTCAATCGCCACGCCTGAGCGTCGTGGGGTGAGATCGGCATGAGGTAACCTTGTCCGGTTGCCTCTTCAGCTTTAGCCCTGCCCATGCTCACCGACGACACCAAAGCCGCGATCCGCGCCGCCTATGCGCGGCTGAAGGACGGCCTTGCCGGGTTCCGCGGGCGCTCCTCGCAGTTGAAGATGATTGCCGAAGTGGCGAAAGCCCTGGCCGAGCCGGGCGGTGCCGCCGTCATCGAGGCCCCGACCGGCACCGGCAAGTCCATGGCGTATCTCATCGCCGGCCTGGAAGTAGCGCGTGCGCACAAGAAGAAGCTTGTCATCGCCACGGCCACCGTGGCGCTGCAGGAGCAGCTGGTCCAGCGCGATATCCCCCAGTACATGACCCTTTGCGGCGTCGAGGCCAAAGTCGCGCTGGCGAAGGGGCGCGCCCGCTACATGTGCCCGCGCAACCTGCGTGCGGCCGGCGCCGCGCCCACGGCGCAGTCGGGCTTCGAATTCGACGCCGACCTGGCCATGTGGTCGCGACCGCCGGCCGAACGCGAGACGAAGTCCATCGAGAAGCTGGCCCAGGCCTTCGAGGCGAAGGAATGGACCGGCGACATCGACACCAGCCCCGAGCCCCTGTCCGACATGGTGCGCGGCATGATCACCACGAGCGCCGGTGGCTGCACGGGTCGCAAGTGCGGCGCGTTCGCGGTATGCCCCTTCTTCGTGGCGCGCCGCGCGATCGGCGAAGCCGACATCGTCGTGGCCAACCAGGACCTGGTGCTGGCCGACCTCACCATGCCGCGTGATGAGGACACCTTCGGCGGCGTGATCCTGCCCAAGCCGGAAGACACGATCTACATTTTCGACGAGGCCCACCACGTGCCGTCGAAGGCGATCGATCGCGGTGCATCCGATGTGCACCTCGCCACCGCCACGCGACGCATCGGCCGCCTGCAGAACCAGATCCACGGCGCTTACTCGCTCACCGACAAGGAATCCATCGGCAACCTGTCCCTCGAAGCGGGGGACGAGAAGCTACTGGAAATGTCCAACGCGATCGAAGAGATCGAGCGCGAGATCCGCATGTCGTGGACACCGTCGTCGAGCGAAACCGAACCGGTGTTCCGCGCCTCGCTCGGGCAGCTGCCCGAGAACTGGAAGATGCATGCGTCGCATCTGCACCTGATCACGAAAGACGTGCAGCGCTGGCTGCGCACCGTGCGTCGTACCGTCGTGGAGATGGAAGCCGGCGGCCCGACCCAGGAAGCGCTGTCGCGCGAACTCGGCGTCGCGCTCGAGCGACTGGAACGGCAGGTTCGCACCTGGTACGCGTGGTCGGCCGACGACAGCGAGAAGGGCCCGCCCCTGGCGCGCTGGGTCAGCATGACGCCCGAGCAGCAGCTCGTCTGCCACGCCTCCGCGGTGTCGGCGGGAGGCTTGCTTCGCAGCGTGCTGTGGGACAACGCATCCGCCGTGGTCATGACCTCGGCGACGCTCAGTGCGGGCGGCAACTTCCGCGGCTTCGCCGACTCGGTGGGCCTGCCGAACGACGCCGTGACGCTCAGCCTGCCGTCGCCCTTCGACCTCGAAAACCAGGCCACGCTGACCGTGCCGGCACTGAAGACCCTGCCGGACGACCGTGAAGGACACGCGCGCGAAGTCGCCGACTGGCTGGCGAAGAACCTTGACTGGGACAGCGGCAACCTCGTGCTGTTCACATCGCGCGCCAAGCTCGACCGCGTGCTGCAGACCCTGCCCATCGAGTTCGTGCGCAAGGTGCGTGCGCAGGGCTCCCTGTCGAAGGCGCAGCTGATCGCCGAACACGGCGAAGACATCGCGGCGGGCAAGGGCAGCACGCTGTTCGGCCTGGCGTCGTTCGGCGAAGGCCTCGACCTTCCCGGCAAGCTCTGCGAAACGGTCGTCGTCACCCAGCTGCCCTTCGCGGTGCCGACCGATCCGGTCGGTGCCACGTATGCGGAGTGGCTCGAATCGCGCGGCCGCAATCCGTTCATCGAGGTCAGCGTGCCCGACGCCACGCGGATCCTCACGCAGTACTGCGGTCGACTGATCCGCACGGAGACCGACACCGGTCGCATCGTGCTCCTGGATCGCCGCGTGGTGACCAAGCGCTATGGCACGGGCATGCTGCGCGCGCTGCCGCCGTTCGCACGCGACATCGAGCGCGTGGCATGACGGTGCGTCGCTTCGCAGAGCTGCCGGTGGTGCGCTGGAAGAACGGCCTCGGCATCACGCGCGAGGTGGCCATGGGGCCGCCGGATGCGACCTCCGGCGATTTCGCATGGCGCGTCAGCGTCGCCGACGTGGACACCGCCTCGCCGTTCTCGGTGTTTCCCGGTATCGACCGGACCATCGTGCTGCTGGAGGGCGCTGGCTTCACCATGACGCTCGACGGCGAACGCACGCATGCGTTGACGCGCGCCCTCGAGCCGTTCGCTTTCGCGGGCGAGTCACGTGTCGAGGTAGAGCTCGCGGGCGGCGCCACCCGCGACTTCAACCTCATGGTGCGCCGTGGCCACGCGCGTGGCAACCTGGGCGTGCTGAAAGCCAGCTCACCCCTGACGCTCCCGACGGATTGCGTCGTGGCGCATGTCGCTGATGGCGTGGCGTACGTCGATGGCGTGACGCTGGCCCGCGGCGACAGCTGGACAGGCACTGGCCAGCTGTCGCCAGCACCCGACTGCACGCTGGTCATCGTCACGATCAGCGGCCTGTAACCACCTCGAGCTTCCGGGTGTGCGACACGCTGGCGAGCTGCCCGGGAATGCCCGGGTAAATCGTGTGGAAATACACGACCACGATCTTGCCCGCATCGTCGTCGTTAAGCAGCAGCGGCAGCATGTTCTCCGCACCGGCGCGGAACCGGCCGAACGCGTGCCCGTGCGGCGAATACGCTTCGAGCCAGCCATCACGGCACCCCGCTGCCCCCTTGCTCGCCTCGACCCGCAGGTACGGCAGCGCCGAGGGTTCGGCGCGGCGAAGCACGCGCAGGTCGATCGTATCGCCGACGGCCTGGGGCAGCACCGGATCCAGCCCTTCCTGCGAATGATTGATGAACAGGCAACGCGTGCGCGACTGCGGCTGGAGCGGCTTCGTGTCGGTGTCGGAGACGAAGGCCTGGATCTCGACGTACCCCGCGCGCCCCAGCCATTGCAGCGTCTGCCGGAAAACACGCGTGCGCACGCCATGCCGCTCCGCGAAACGGATGGGGAACCCGTGGCGCACGCTGTAACGACACGGCTGCAGTACATCGGTCGAGCCACGCGTGACCTCGGCGACCATGTCGATCCAGAGGTAGCGTCCGACGCGCAGTGATTCCGAGGCGGGCAAGATGATCGACGCGTGGCCCTTGAAGCGTTCTAGGTTCAGCTGGGCCGGGGCACCCGAAGGCATCGCTTCCGCCTCGTCGAAGAAGGCTTCCTGCAGCGCTTCGCCCCACGGGGGCCGGCCGATGACCAGCGGCTCCGACCACGGGCGGTACGAATCGTCGGCACGGCAATCCATTACTCTGCCTTCCATGGCATGCGCTTCCTTGCGTTTCCCTGGGCCTGTGACCATACACGCTGTGGCTCGTACGGGGCATCGTCCCAAGGTCGTAGGCGTGCCGGTTAAACCGGCATTCACGTGCCATCGTCATCGTGTGTACTCGCTTCGACGGAAAACCAGCCATGCGCCATCTCATGACCACCCTGCTCTTCACCATGGCCTCCACCGGCGCCGTCGCTTCGACGCCGCTTGCGCCGGTCCCCGACCTCGACCTGGCGCGCTACGCCGGCACGTGGCACGAGATCGCCCGTCTTCCCATGTGGTTCCAGCGGAAATGCGCCAGCGACGTCACGGCGCACTACGAGCCGCGATCGGATGGCACGGTGGCGGTGCATAACGCATGCAGGACCGCCGACGGCGAAACCATCGCCAGTGACGGCGTTGCACGTCGCCCCGACGGTTACGCACGCGCCAAGCTGGAAGTTCGCTTCGCGCCCGCGTGGCTGTCGTGGTTGCCGCTGGTATGGGCCGATTACTGGGTGCTCGCGCTTGACGACGACTACCGATGGGCGATGGTCGGGCAGCCGGGGCGAAAGTACCTGTGGATACTTTCGCGCGAGCCGTCACTCGACAAGGCGACGTTCGACGCGCTGAAGGCACGCGCCACTGCGATGGGCTACGACCTGTCGCCCCTGATCCTCTCGGGCAAGGTGCACTGACCCCGATGGCACCGCCGATCGCGACCTGCCCCTGCGGCAGCCAGAAAGCACTGGCGGCATGTTGCGGACGCTGGCATGGCGGCGACGCCGCGCCGGATGCCGAAGCCCTGATGCGCTCGCGGTACACCGCGTATGTGCTCGGCCTCGAGGATTACCTGCTCGCGACGTGGCACGCATCGACGCGGCCTGAGGCCCTGGGACTCGCGACGGCGTCGCCCGGGCCTTCCTGGCTCGGGCTTACGGTGAAGCGCCACGACACCCCGACGGCCGATACGGCGATCGTGGAGTTCGTGGCGCGATTGCGCATGGGCGGCGGGAGTGCCGAACGCATGCACGAGACCAGTCGCTTCGTCAGGGAAGACGGGCGGTGGTTTTACGTGGATGGCGTCATCGAATGAGAGTCGCGGGCGATACGTCAGACGATCGAGCGCACCACGCCGCCGTCGACGCGCATGGCGGCGCCCGAGGTACCGGACGCCTCTTCCGACGCGAGGTACACCGATGCATTCGCCACTTCCTGCACGGTCAGCAGGCGCTTGATGAGCGAGGTCGGGCGGTGCGTCCCGATGAAGTCGCGACCGACCTCTTCCACGGTCTTGCCCTGTTCCCGGGCGATCTTCCCGAAGAAATCACCCACGCCTTCCGACAGGGTCGGGCCGGGCAGGATCGCGTTGACCGTCACGCCGGTGCCGGCGAGCACCTCGGCCAGACCACGCGACACGCCGAGCTGGGCGGTCTTGGTCACGCCGTAATGCACCATCTCGGCGGGTACCTGCACGCCTGACTCGCTGGAGATGAACTGCACGCGGCCCCAGCCACGATCGGCCATGCCTTTGGCATAGTGGCGCGACAGACGCACGCCTGAGTTCACGTTCACCTCGAAGAAGCGCGTCCACTCGGCATCGTCGATATCGAAGAAGCCCTTCGGTTCAAAGATACCCAGGTTGTTCACGAGGATGTCGGTGGCGGGAACGGCCTTGATCAGTGCAGCAGCACCCTCCGCCGTACCCAGGTCGGCAGCGACGCCGCTGACCCTGGCGTCGGGCACGTCTTTCCGCACGGCCGCGATGGCTTCATCCACGCGTGCCTGCGTACGGCCGGTGACGACCACTGACGCGCCTGCGGCGGCGAGGCCGGTGGCGATGGCCAGGCCGATACCTGCCGTGGAGCCGGTAACGATGGCGCTGCGCTTGCTGAGATCGATCTTCATGACGATGGGAACCCGATGAGTGAATGACACCTACCATCGTCGGGGCGGCACGGCCCCGGATCAATGACGGCCGGGACAATAGACTGTCGCGCTCAGGACAACAAAGCCGATCCGGTGACGTCGAGGGTGTAGCGCGTCTCGCCCTCGTAGAGGCCGTCCGGCCCGAAACGACGCTCGGCAATCAGCGCGCGATCGTCGTGGTCGACGAGGATCACCGTGCTTGCACGCGTGCCATACGTGTCGCCCACGATGAAGGCGCTGGAAAGGAATCGCTCGCGTTCGATGCCGACGCCTGTATCGGGCAGCAGGCCATCGGGCCAGCGGCCCGGATCGGCCAGCATGCGGAAGAGCCCCCCGGTGTCATCGGCATCGTCGGCGTCGAGCCACGCCTCGAGCCGATGGACCAATGCGCTCGTCTTGGGCCAGGGCGCATTGAAGTCGGCATTGCTCAGCCCGTGTACGCCCGGCGCGACGGGCTGGGCGCGGGCGTCCGGATGGTTACCGAGGTAATACGCGGCATCACGATCGAACGTCAGCAGGTTGAACGGGCGGTAATCACGGGCACTCGCCATCAGCTCGATCGCATGGGAGCGCGACGGCATGTTCGATCCCAGGTAATCGGCGACGAGCAGGCCACGTGAAAGCCCGCCGTGATCTGCCTTCATGTCGCGGACATTGGTGATGACGCTGGCGCGGCCATGGGGCGCGATCCCGGCCCAGGTACCGCCGGCCTCCAGGTCACGCCCGGCAATCACCTGCGGGGCTTCGTCCCACGCCGCCAGCGGCAACGTGGGACGCGCATGGAACTCGTCGCGATTGGCGACCAGCACCAGCCGCCAGCGCGGATGGCATTGCCATCCGAAGGCGATCAGGCACATGGGCCCGCTGCCTTCATCGGCGGAACGCCATCAGGCCGCAGCCATGGAGGCCACCTTAGTGGCGGCAAGCAGCTTCACGATCGACGCCGCGGCCTCGCGGCCATCGTAGACGGCACGGACCACGAGGTCGGCACCGCGCACGTTGTCGCCGCCCGCGAAGACCTTCGGGTGGCTGGTCTGGTGCGGCAGGCTTCCCTCGCGGCCGGTGACGATGCGACCGCTGCGGTCGCGCTCTATACCGACCGCGTCGCACCAGTGAGGCGGGCTCGGCTGGAAGCCGAACGCCTGGATGACGACATCGGCGCGCAGGTCGGTTTCGCTACCGGCGACATTCTGCGGGCGTGGGCGACCGTCTTCGCCTTCCACCAGCTGCGTCTCCACGACGCGGACGGCGGTGACGCGGCCGTCCTCGCCCACCAGTGCCATGGGCTGGCGCTGGAACAGGAAGCGCACGCCTTCCTCGCGGGAATAGCCGACTTCGCGGCGCGACCCCGGCATGCTCGGCTCGTCGCGGCGATACACGCAGGTGACGGAGGCCGCACCGAGCCGGATAGCCGTGCGGTTGCAGTCCATGCCGGTGTCGCCACCGCCCAGCACCACGACATGCTTGCCTGCCACGTCGTACATGGCCGACGGCTCTTCTTCCCGCAGCAATCGCTCGGTGTTCGCGATGAGAAACGGCAATGCGTCGTGGACACCGCCCAGTTCACGCCCCTCGAGCTGGCCGTCGACATAGGTATAGGCACCCGTGCCGACGAAGACGGCGTCGTAGTCGGCGAGCAGTTCGTCGAACGCGATATCACGGCCGATCTCGATGCCGAGGCGGAAATTCACCCCCATGCCTTCGAGGACCATGCGGCGCGTGCGCACGATGGACTTGTCGAGCTTGAACGGCGGGATGCCGAAGGTCAGCAGGCCGCCGATCTCGTGCTGGCTGTCGAAGACATCGGCGGCGATGCCTGCGTAGCGCAGCCGATCCGCACAGGCCATGCCCGCCGGACCGGCGCCGACGATGGCGACGCGACGGCCGGTCTCCTTCACGCGGGACAGATCGGGGCGCCAGCCCTGCCGGATGGCCTCGTCGGTCACCCAGCGCTCGACGCTACCGATGGTCACGGCACCGAAGTCGCCCTGGTCGAGGGTACAGGACCCTTCGCACAGGCGATCCTGCGGGCAGACGCGCCCACAGATCTCCGGCAGCGGATTGGTCTCGTGCATGAGCGTTGCCGCCTCGAACAGGCGGCCTTCCTGCGTGAGCTTCAACCAGTTCGGAATGTAGTTGTGGACGGGGCAGGCATGCTCGCAGTAGGGGTTGCCGCAATCGATGCAACGCTCCGACTGCGCGGCGGCCTCGGCGGGCGCGAACTCGCCCGAGATCTCGCCGTAACCGAGCACGCGCACCGCCACCGGCACCGTGCGTGGCGGCATGCGCGGCAGGTCGAGGAAACGGAAGTCTTTCGAGCTCATGCCGCACTCCGGAGTTCTTCGGCCAGCGCATCGAGGCTCGCTGCCTTCGGCTTCACCAGCCAGAAACGCTGCAGCAGGCCACGGAAATCACCCAGCACGCGGTAACCCCACGCACTCTGCGTGAGTTCGGCATGCCGTGCGATCAGCTGGCGCAGGTGCTGCATGTAATGTTCCATGCCTTCGTGGGAGATGCGCACGATGTCGACCAGCTCGTGGTTGTAGCAATCGACGAAGTTACGCTCGGTGTCGAGCACGTACGCGAAGCCACCCGTCATGCCGGCACCGAAGTTGAGGCCGGTACGGCCGAGCACGGCGACGACGCCGCCGGTCATGTATTCGCAGCAGTGATCGCCTGCCCCTTCGACGACGGCGAGCGCCCCCGAATTGCGCACCGCGAACCGCTCGCCCGCCTGGCCCGCCGCGAACAACTCGCCACCGGTGGCGCCGTAAAGGCACGTGTTGCCGATGATGGAGGCATCCTGGCTGGCAAACGGCGAGTCTGCCGGTGGGCGGATGATGAGGCGGCCACCAGCCATGCCCTTGCCCACGCCGTCGTTCGCTTCACCGACGAGATCGATATGCACGCCCGCTGCATTCCACGCGCCCAGGCTCTGGCCCGCCGAACCGGTCAGGTGCAGGTTCACCGGTTTCTCGGCCATGCCGACGTCACCCCAGCGGCGCGCCACGTCGCCCGACAGACGTGCGCCGATGGCGCGGTCCGTGTTCGCGATGGGGTAATGGAACGTGCCGCCCAGGGCGTCGACGATCACGCCACGCGTGTCGGCCGAGATGCGGCTCGCCAGCGTGGCCGGGTCCCGCATCGGATTGCGCGGGAAGGTGCAGGCGAAGTCCACCTTCTGGCCCAGGCCGTCGCTGGAGATCAGCGGCGCGAGGTCGAGGCGACCCTGCACCGGCGTGACGCCGTCGCGTTGTTCCAGCCGATCCGCCTGTCCGATCAGTTCGGCGATGGAGCGCACGCCCAGCGCGGCGAGATGGCGACGCACGTCTTCCGCGACGAAGCGGAAGTAGTTCATCACCATGTCGGGCAGGCCGAGGAAGTGCTTCTGGCGCAGCACCGGGTGCTGCGTGGCGACGCCAGTGGCGCAGTTGTTGAGATGGCAGATGCGCAGGTATTTGCAGCCGAGCGCGACCATGGGGCCCGTGCCGAAACCGAAGCTCTCCGCCCCGAGCAGCGCGGCCTTGATCACGTCGAGCCCGGTCTTGAGGCCACCATCGGTCTGCAGGCGCACGCGCCCGCGCAGGTCGTTGAGGCGCAGGGTCTGCTGCGTTTCCGCCAGGCCGAGCTCCCACGGCGTGCCCGCGTACTTGATCGACGTCAGCGGGCTGGCGCCCGTGCCGCCGTCGTGGCCGGACACGGTGATCAGGTCCGCGCCCGCCTTCACCACGCCGGCCGCCACGGTACCGACACCCGCATGCGAAACCAGCTTCACCGAAATGAGCGCCTTCGGATTCACTTCCTTCAGGTCGTGGATGAGCTGCGCGAGGTCTTCGATGGAATAGATGTCATGGTGCGGCGGCGGCGAGATCAGGCCGATACCCGGCTTGGCATAACGCAGCCGCGCAATGGTCGCGTCGACCTTGTGGCCGGGCAGCTGGCCGCCTTCGCCGGGCTTGGCGCCCTGGGCGATCTTGATCTGCAGGACTTCCGCGTTCACGAGGTACGTGGGCGTGACGCCGAAACGACCGGACGCCACCTGCTTGATCTTCGACTGCCGGTCGGTGCCGTAGCGCGAGGGGTCCTCACCGCCCTCACCGGAGTTGCTGCGTGCGCCCAGCCGGTTCATGGCGATGGCGAGCGCTTCATGGGCCTCGGGCGACAGCGCACCCAGCGACATGCCCGCGGAGTCGAAACGCCTGAGGATGTCCTCGACGGGCTCGACTTCTTCGAGCGGCACGGGGGTGCCCGCCTTCGGCACCAGCAGGTCACGCAGCGCGGAAGGCGGTCGCGTATCCACGACATGGGCGTACTTCTCGTAGTCGCTCCACTCACCCGTGCGCACGGCCACCTGCAGGCTGGCGATCACGTCGGGGCCGTACATGTGGAACTCGCCGCCGTGCACGTACTTGAACAGGCCGCCGGCACGCAGTGCATGCGCCTCGTCCCAGGCTTCCGCAGCGAGCATGCGCTGCTCCTGCTCGAGATCGTCGAACGTGGAACCACCGATGCGTGACGGGGTACCCGGGAAACACGCGGCCACGACTTCCGGTGCGAGGCCCACGATCTCGAAGAGCTGCGCGCCGCGATAACCCGCGACGGTGGAGATGCCCATTTTCGAGAGGATCTTCAGCAGGCCCTTGCGGATGCCGCGACGGTAGTTGCGGCCGATTTCGCGGGGCGCCCCTTCGCCGTTGCGGATGTGCCCGCTCCGGCCCATGTCGAACAGGCTCTGGTAGGCCAGCCACGGGTAGATGGCGGTGGCACCGAAACCGATCAGGCAGGCGAAGTGATGGGGATCGCGCGGCGTGGCGGTCTCCACCATGATGTTGCACTGGCAACGCAGGCCCTTGTCCACGAGGCGCGCATGCACCGCACCGGTCGCAAGCAGCGAATGGATCGGCAGCAGGTCGCGGCGCGGGTAGCGATCGCTGAGGAACACGATGCGGACGCCGCCGCGAACGGCCTGCTCCACGTCGTCGCAGATACGCAGGAGCGCCTGCTCCAGCGATTCGTCGGCGCCGTACATGAGGTCGAAGCGCGGCGTGGCCGCGTACTCGTCGGTCGCCAGGATCTGGCGCAACTTGCGCTGCGAGAGGATGGGCGAGTTGAGCAGGATCTGCTTCGCGTTTTCCGGGCCGAGGTCGAAGATGTTCCGTTCCTGCCCGATCTGCGTGACCAGCGACATCACCAGCCGCTCGCGCAGCGGGTCGATGGGCGGATTGGTCACCTGCGCAAAGCCCTGGCGGAAACGATCGAAGAGCGGACGGATCTGCCGCGACAGCACGGCCATGGGCGTGTCATCGCCCATGGAACCGGTCGCTTCGGCTTCGGTTTCCGCCAGCACCTTCAGCACCGACTCGCATTCTTCGCGGGAAAGGCCGTAGAGCTTCTGGTACCGGCGCAGCTCGTCCGCCGGCAGCGGTTCGGCGGCGAGCGACGGATCGATGAGGTCGGATTCGAGATACGTGACGCCGTCGCGCAGCCATTCGCGGAACGGCGCACGCGTGCGGTTGATGGCGTCGATGTCGGCGTCGCGCAGCAGGCGATGCTCGCGGAAATCGACGGCGATCATTTCACCGGGCGCAAGACGGCCCTTGGCCACGATGCGTGACGAGGGTACATCCCACAGGCCGGCTTCGGACGCCACGATGAGATGATTGTCATCCGACAACGCCCAGCGCGCCGGACGCAGCCCGTTGCGATCGAGCGTGCAGGCGGCGTAGCGGCCATCGCACATGACCAGGCCGGCCGGGCCGTCCCAGGGCTCGCTGTGCAGCGCGTAATACTCGTAGAAGGCGGCGAGGTCTTCGTCGATGTCTTCGCGCGCGGAATAAGCCGGCGGAACCAGCACGCGCATGGCGGTGAGGAGATCCATGCCGCCCATGAGCAGCACTTCCAGCGCGTTGTCGAGGCTTTCGGAATCCGAGCCGCTCTGGCGCACGAGCGGGCCGATGTCGGAAAGATCCACGAGCTCCGAACGCATGACCGACGTACGCGCCTGCATCCAGCGACGGTTCGCGCGGATGGTGTTGATCTCGCCGTTATGGGCGAGCAGGCGGAACGGCTGCGCCAGGCGCCACTGCGGCGACGTATTCGTCGAGAAACGCTGGTGGAACACCACGGCGTCGGCCACGAGCGCCGGATGCATGAGGTCGGGATAGACCTGGCGCAGGCGCCCGGGAGCGGCCATGGCCTTGTAGCCCACGACCTCGCCGGACAGCGAGATCACGTAGAACTGCCTGTCGTCGGCAAGGCGCAGCTCCGCGCGGCGACGCGCGTGGAACAGCGTGGCCTCGAACGCGGCCGGCGCCATGTCGCCCGGCGCATCCACGAAGACCTGGCGCACGCGCGGCATGGAGGCGACGGACAACGGACCACAGGCCGCCGGATCGACGGCGACGTCGCGCCACCCGGCCACGTGCAGGCCGACGCGAGCGAGTTCTTCCTCGAGGACATGCGCCGAGCTGTCGTCGCCATCGGGGTCGAGGAACACCACGCCCGCCGCGAAATGCGTGGCCAGCGTGATCCCGGCCTCGCCCGCGAGCGCGCGCAGCCATTCGACCGGTCGGCGGATGAGCACGCCGCAGCCGTCGCCACTGATGCCGTCGGCGTTGACGCCGCCCCGGTGTGACAGGCGGGCCAGCGCGCTGAACGCGGTATCGACCAGTGCCGCACTGGCATGGCCGTCGATCTGCGCGACGATGCCGAAACCACAGCTGTCGTGTTCAAACGCCTCGTCATAGAGGCGCGGAATGCCTTGCTTCACCATCCGCCTCCTCGTGGCTCTGGTTGATGCCGGGTAGAGCGAGCAGCCCACTTTAGTCACATTTGCCGCGACGCGTCAAAGCGTTCGGACGTCCAAACACGCAGGCACCGGAATTCTTAACACCTGCGCGCCCGGACCAGTACGCCGGAACGGCCCGGGAGGCCGTCCGGGGGCCATACCAGCCCACCTGGGGCACCGGGATAGGTAATAATCGGGACCATGCGCCCTACCCTCTCCCCGTCGCTCGTCCTCGCCCTCTTCCTGACCGCCCTCACCACCCTCCCGCCGGCCCGCGCCGCGCAGGATGCGAAGGCGCGGAGCGAGCAGGAGGACACCCGGCAGAAGCTGCAGGGCGTGAGGAAAGACATCGACAACCTCACGAAAGACCAGCGCGACACCGCCAACGCACGTGACAGCGCCAACGCGGCACTGGCAAGACAGGCCGAGCAGGTGTCCACGGCCGCCCGCGCCGTGCGCGACACCGACGGCGAGCTGGAGCAGCGCCGGCATGACCTCGAGCAGCTGGGCCAGCAGCGGGCCGGCATGCAGTCGGGGCTCGACCAGCAGAAAGGCGCGCTCGGCGACCTGCTGCGCGCGACCTACACGCTGGGCCGTGGCTCCGACCTGCAGCTGCTGCTGGGCGACGAAGACGTCAACCGCATTTCCCGTGCGCTCGCGTATTCACGCTATTTCCAGCAGGACCGCGTCGGGCGTATCCGTGGGCTGCTGGCGGATCTTTCCCGCCTGCGGGAAGTCGAAGCCGCCATCACCGCCGAACAGCAGAAGCTGGAAGCCACGCGCGCCGAGCGCACGAAACGTGCGGCCGAGCTGGAAAGACAGCGGGCGGAGCAGCAGAAACTGGTGGCCCAGGCCGATTCGAAATACAAGGACCAGGCGCAGCGCATCGCCGCGCTGAAACAGAACGAGCAGGACATGAACGCCATGGTCGTGCGCCTGCAGAAGGTGATCGACGACGCGGCGAAGGCCGCCGCGCCGGCCCCGGCGCCGAAGGGCTCCCCCGCCGCCGCCGCCGCGCCGGTGGGCAACCTGCGCGGCTCCCTGCCCTGGCCCACGGACGGCCCCGTGCACGCCTTCGGCAGCGGCGTGATCATCGTCGCGCCGCGTGGCAGCGAGGTCAAAGCCGTCGCGCGAGGCCGGGTGGTGTTCGCGAACTTCCTGCGCGGCTACGGCATGATGATCATCGTGAACCACGGCAACGGCTACATGAGCATGTACGGCAACAACGAAACGCTGCTGCACGGCGTGGGCGACATGGTCGAGGCCGGCGAAGCCGTCGGCACCGCCGCGGCGCCTGCCGGCGACAACGGCGCCTATTTCGAGCTGCGCCAGAATGGCAAACCCATCGACGCGCGCGGCTGGCTCGGTAAACGGCATTGATCCTGGAGAAAGGCATGCGCCAGTACCCCCTTCGCCTCGCACTCGCAACGGCCATGGCCTGCGCGATGGCGATTCCCGTCGTGCACGCCCAGCAACCGGCGAAGCCCGCCATCCGGCAACCCGATGGCCCGGCATCGTCGGCCACCACGGCCGCGGCGGCCGTGTCCACCAGTGACGACAGCGTCGACCTCGAGGACATCCGCAATTTCACGCGGGTGTACCAGGTCGTGCGGCAGGCCTATGTCGAGAAGCTCGACAACAAGACGATCATGAAGGCGGCCATCAGCGGCATGCTCGAGAACCTCGATCCGCACAGCGAATACCTCGACAAGGACGGCCTGGCCGAACTCGACGAAGACACGACGGGCCAGTACGGCGGACTCGGCATCGAAGTGCTGCAGGTCGACGGCTCGCTGAAGATCGTCTCGCCCATCGACGACACGCCGGCCTCGCGCGCAGGCATCAAGCCGGGCGACATCATCCTGAAGGAAGACGGCATGGTCGTCGACAGCCAGAACATCGACGAGGCCTTCAAGAAGCTCCGCGGCGATCCGGGTAGCAAGATCACGCTGACCATCCTGCATGAGAAGTCGGACAAGCCGATCGACATGCCGCTCGTGCGCGAGCGCATTGCCGTGGCCAGCGTGAAGGTGCGTCAGCTCGATCCCGGCTACGTGTACATCCGCCTGAGCCAGTTCCAGGAAGATACCGCCACCGATCTCGAGGCCAGGCTGGACGATTTCATCAGGAAGAACGGCGCACCGCGTGGCGCCGTGCTCGACCTTCGTTCCAATCCGGGCGGCCTGCTCACCACGGCAGTCAGCGTCGCGGATGCCTTCCTCGATTCGGGCACCATCGTCACCACGAAGGGACGCCTGCCCGATGCGAACCTGCACTTCGACGCGCATCCGGGCGACCTGCTCAAGGGCGCGCCCATGATCATCCTCACCGACAACGGCACGGCGTCTGCCGCCGAGATCGTGTCCGGCGCACTGAAGGACAACCACCGCGCCCTGATCATGGGTCGCCGCACGTTCGGCAAGGGCGTGGTGCAGACCGTGCTTCCGCTCGACAAGGACACCGCCGTCAAGATCACCACCGCGCGCTATTACACGCCCAACGGTACGTCGATCCAGGCCGAAGGCATCAAGCCGGATATCGCCCTGGCCGACCTGGCAGTCACGAAGAGCGATGCGCAACCGCAGCTGATCGGCTCGGAAGCCGACCTGCGGAATCACCTGGCGAACGAAAAGGCCGGCACCGACGGCTCTTCCACGGGCAAAGCCACCGAGGGCAAATCGTCCACCGACGACGACGGCAAGCTGGCGACCCAGGATTTCGCGCTCTCGCAGGCACTCAATGTGCTGAAAGGCCTGGCACTGGGCCGGCGCTGAGCGCCTCCCGGCTCGACTGCACGGACTGTGCGCACTCCGCGGATTGTGCGGGCTGTGGGAGCGCGCCCTGCGCGCGACGGCTTTTCGCGAACGGCCCCGATGCCGTCGCGAAAACATGTCGCGCGCAGGGCGCGCTCCTACGAGAGGCCGGCCCTGGCTTTCGTCACCCGAACTCGGGGCCGTACCGCCACAGCTCGCCCAGGGGGAGGCGCGTCGGGCCGCAGACGAAGATGTCGGGATGGTCCTCGCTTTCTTCGTTCTTCACCCCCCATGCGTTGGTCGAATGGCCCGCCAGGCGGCAATCGCGGAAGAGCTCGTCGGCACGATCACGGGAGCTGCCCAGCACGATGAACGTTCCGGGCGGGGTCGACGGGTAACCACGCAGCCACCCGGAATTCACGGCACTGATCGGCTCGGGCAGGCCATACGCGTTCCCGAGCAGGGAAAGGGCGCCGTACTCGCCGTAGTTGCCCACGGCGATGGCGATGCTCGCGCGCTTTCCGGCAGGCAGCGAGTCTCGAATGGCGGCGACCTGAGCGACGAGTTCATGCCAGCCGACCTGCTCGCGAAGGTCGCCGTTCTTCTCCAGCGCGAAATCCCTCAGCGGGCCCGCCGATGCGATGGGCACGATACGCAGCGCCGCATACGTGCCGATCGCAGCGACACCGGCAAACATCGCGGCCACGATACCGGTACGCCACCCGGATCGCAGGCCGTTCACCCATCGCTCGCCGACGACAGAACCCATGGCGAGGAGCATCGGATACACGCCAGCGGTGTAGTAGAAACGCCCGCGAGCGACAAGGAACAGCACCAGGGGCACGGCCACCATCCAGGCGAGCATGCGATACCGGCGGTCCAGCAGGCAGGCGACCAGACCCGCGATCCAGACCGGTGCGGCGAACAGGTTGGCATTCACCAGGAACTGCCCGCGCACGAAGCCGTCGGCACGCCCGATCCTTACATCGCGCGCGTGGATCGACTGCAGGAAGTCGTAGGAAACGAAGTCGTGCCGGATGAGCCACGTGAGGTTCGGCGCGACGATGAGCAACGCAAGTGCGCCACCCGCCCAGAACCAGCGCGTCCCGGCATGGCGGCGCACACCAGTGAACAATGCACCGGCCAGCACGCCGGCCAGTTCGAACACGATGGAATATTTGGTCTGCAGGCCCAGGCCGGCGAACAGGCCGATGGCCAGCCACCAGCGAGGGTCGTCCGTGCGCAGCAGCCGGATGACACTCCACGCGAGAAGCACCCACCATAAGAGGTCGAACGAACCGTACTGGAATTCCGTGGCCTGGAACATCGGCGCCGGTGACAGGCCGACCGCGACCATGGCGAAGACCTGGGCCAGCCGGCGGCCGCCGAGATCACGAACCATGAGCCCGGTGGCCAGGAGCACCCCGACCTGCGCCAGCACCGAAAAGGTACGCAGCCCCACGAGCGACAGGCCGAACAGCTGGAGCCCCAGGTACTGCACCGCAGCCGTCAACGGTGGGTAAGGCACGAAGCCCCAGTCCAGGTGCCGGGCATCGCTGAGGAACTGCCATTCGTCCCGGTGGAAACCGTACTGCCCGTTTGTCAGCATGTGGGCGACACCGAAGACGAAGGCGATGGCGAGCAGCGGCATGATGCCCTGGCGCGCACCACTGGCGCCGACGGGCATGTTGAACACATCGCGGTTACGCACGTCGAGGCACTCCCTGTACGGAAAGCAGGACGATGCCGGGATATGGGCGGGCCGGCCAGTCGGATGGGATGAAACGATGCGGCCCGGGGACGAATGGCGGCTGGGCGGGGGCGAATGCGCTTGCGGGGCGACAGTGAAAAACTGTCGCGCGCGGGGCGCGCTCCTACGCGTGTATTGCGGGTGCCGTTCCAGGCGGTATCGCGGGCATCGCGGATGTCGTTGCAGGCGATATCGCCGGTGCCGTTCCAGGCGGTGCGGGTGCCGTTCCAAGCGGTGCGGGTGTCGTTCCGGGCGGTGACTGGCTTACCAGAATTTCCACCAGGGCCGGGCGGCGCGCGCCTCGACCATTTCGCGGCGCAGTTTCCACGGTATCTGGGGTTTCTGGCCCGGTTTCAGTGTTTCGGCCGGTGTCCAGCCGAGGAACACGATGTCGCCGTAGGCCGTGCTGGGCACGTCGTCATCGAAGGTCGTGACGCTCTGCGCCAGCTCCGGCGGCAGGGTGTAGTAGTGATCCAGGTCGTCGCCGTAGGCGTCGGCGCGATCCTGCAGCGACTCGATGCGCGCATGGATGACATCGAACGCGGGCGGCAGGCTTCCCTTCGTCGCCAGGTGACGGGTGTCGTCCTGTTGGCCGTCGTGCTCGACGTACCATGTGCGGATGCCGTCGACATAGCAGCTCGAGGAACTCACGAGCTGCTGTTCATCCTGTTCGCAGGTCACCACGGTGCAACCGCGCGACAGCGGGCGGAGCGACTCCTCGGCGATGAGCGGCGAGGCGAACCGCGTGACCACAACGAACCAGCCGGAAGGAAGCGCCAGCGCATATCCCCGGCGGGCGCGTGTGCTGGTCTGCTCATTGCGAACGAGATCGAGTGCGGCGAACACCGCGTCACCGTCCTTCCCCTTCACAGCAACCCAGCCCGTCGCCACGGTCATCGGGGTCAGCTCCGGATCTGGCCAGGCTTAAGCAGGAAGCGCACCGACAGCAGGCCAAGCTCGTAGAGAATACACATGGGCACCGCGAGCATGACCATGGACAGCAGGTCAGGCGGCGTGATGAAGGCGGCGATGGCAAACGCACCGACCACCGCGTAGCCCCGGCCCTTGCTCAGCTTCTGCGCATCGACGACGCCAATGGCGGCAAGGATCACCACGGCCACCGGCACCTCGAAACACAGGCCGAAGGCGAAGAACATGAGCATCACGAAATCGAGGTAGTGCGTGATGTCCGTCATCATCGCCACGCCGTCGGGCGTCACGGCGTTGAGGAATTTGAAGGCCGCCGGCATGACCACGAAATAGGCGAATGCGGCGCCCGAGTAGAACAGCACCAGCGAGGCCACCAGGAGGGGGCGGGCCAGGCGCTTCTCGTTGCGGTAGAGGCCCGGACTGACGAAGGCCCACAGCTGGTAGAGGATCATCGGCATGCTGATGAACAGCGCGACGTAGAACGCCAGCTTCAGCGGCGTCACGAAGGGGCTGGCGACTTCGGTGGCGATGAGATGCGCACCGGCCGGCATGCGATCGACCAGCGGTTTCGCCAGCTCCGCATACAGATGGTTGGCGATAGGCATGAGGGCCAGCAACACCACCAGCAATACCACCACGGCGCGCATGAGGCGCGACCGCAACTCGATCAGGTGGGAAAACAGGCCCTCTTCGATACCGTCTTCGCTGGACGGATCAGGGTCAGCTGCGCTCATTCGTATCGTTCCTGGGCGGCGTGGCTTCGCCATGGTTCAGCGGAAGCATGTCGCGCGCCGGGTCGGGCTCGCGAGGTTCCGCGGGCGCCGCCTTCGTGTCGCTGAACGTGTCGCGCACGCGCTCGCCGGTCTCGCGGGCCTGGCTGCTTGCCGCGCGGAAGTCCTCGCGGACGCTGGTATGGGTGGCACGGATGTCGTCACGCACGCTGTCGTGCGTGGCGCGGGCGCTCTCCGCCGTCTCACGCAGCGTGCGCTTGATCTCCTCGGCCTGGATCTCGCGCTCGACTTCGGCACGAACGTTGTCCCATCCGCTGCGCATGCGGCGGAGGAGGAGCCCCGCCGTACGCGCGGCATGGGGAAGCCGCTCCGGGCCGAGCACGATAAGCGCCACCACCGCGAGCAGCAGCAATTTGCCGAAGCTGATCTCGATCATGGCGCCGCCCGGATCAAGGGGTGCGGTCGCGCGGCTCGGCGCTCTCCGCGCGGGTCGGCGGCACCTGGCTCACGGGCGGGGGGTCGGCACGCAGCTTCTCTTCACGGGCGCGTGCTTCCCTGGCCTCGTCATCGCCATCCATGCCTTTCTTGAAGTCGCGCATGGCGCCGCCCAGGTCCGAGCCGATGTTGCGCAGCTTCTTCGTGCCGAAGATCAGCACGACGACAAGCAGCAGGAGGACGATATGGGTAATGCTCATGGAAAACCTCGAAAGCGCCCTCGGGCGCCGGTGGGACGGGCCGGCGAACCTCGCAGAGGCATGGCGCCGGATCGATCAGGGATTGCGACTAGTGTACTCCTCCAGTTTATCCCTGAAATCCACGACCTCGCTCGGGACATTCGTCACACCCCCCTCGAAGATCCGCCGCGGGGTGATGCCCGGGCCGTACACCAGCTCGTTGGTGTCCTCGTCGATGGCGATCCGGTTGCCGTTGAGCGACACGCCCACGAACAGGCCCTTGGCCCGCGAGTAGGTGTAGATCTCGGCCTGCATCTGGCCATTGGTGGCTGCGGAGGCCGACCGGCCGACCGGGCCGGCGGCGGCCGAGGCGTCGGCGCCCATGGTGAACTGCCCGTTGATGATCTTGTCGACGCCGGAATCGGTGCGGAACACGAGGATCACGTCAGTGGACTGGATGCCGACCTGGAAGCCCACCCCGGCACCGCCGACGCTGATGAAATTGGGATTCGACCAGGTGCCGTCCTTCGTACGGATGGAGATGAGGCCCTCGCCCTTCTGGCCGGAGAAGACGAAACCGCCCTTCACCATCGCCGGGATCACCGCGATGGCCCGCGCGTTTTTCAGCAGGTCGATGGGCACCGACTTGTCAGGCGCGTCGTCGAACATGTCCGCCATCACCCGGACGGCCTCGCGGGCCTGCTTCCTCGGCGGATCCGCCGCCTGCACCGCCAGCGATGGCAGCAGGGCGAGAAAACCAAGGGCGAACAGGCTACGCAGGCGTGGTGTCATCGGGTGGCTCCTTTCATTACGCGGGGCGGCAGGGGCTGCGACGACGGGAACAGGGCTTGCCGCGCTGCCATATGGCAGACTGCGGTCATCCCCGCGAGCGCAAGACACCCATGCCAGGTACGCCAAACTATACCGGCCTTGCCGGCTATTCCCACGACACCGTGCCCCAGGCAGCGGTACTGCTGGTTAATCTCGGTACACCTGAAGCGCCCACGGCGGCGGCGGTGCGGCCGTATCTGGCGGAGTTCCTCGGCGATCCGCGTGTCATCGAGTACCCGCGCCTGCTGTGGATGCTGATCCTCCACGGCGTGATCCTCCGGATACGGCCCAAGCGCTCCGCGCATGCCTATGCCCGGATATGGACGCCCGAAGGGTCGCCGCTCCGCGTCGGCAGCGAGGCGCTGGCCACGGCCTTGCAGGCCGAGCTGGGCAGGCGCCGACCGGGCCCGGTCCGCGTGGCGCTGGCCATGCGCTACGGCCAGCCCTCGGTGGCCGACACCATTGCGCAGCTGCAGCGCGAAGGCGTGCGCCGCCTGCTCGTGCTGCCGATGTATCCGCAGTATTCGGCGACATCGACCGGCAGCGTCTTCGACGCCGTCGCGGATGCCTTCAAGGGCCTTCGCTGGCCGCCGGAACTGCGCCAGATCAACGACTACCATGCCGAGCCCGGCTACATCGCCGCGCTGGCCGAGAGCGTCAGGGCCCACTGGGCAGCGAATGGCCGCGGCGAAAAACTGCTGATGAGCTTCCACGGGATTCCCGAGAGCTACGTGAAACGGGGTGACCCGTACTTCTGCCAGTGCCATGCCACGGCGCGCCTGCTGCGCGAAGCGCTGGGCCTGACCGCGGACGAGGCGCCGATGAGCTTCCAGTCCCGCGTGGGCCGCGAGCGCTGGCTGCACCCGTACACCGACGAAACCGTGAAAGAGATGGGCGCGAAGGGCATCAAACGGATCGATGCGATCAGCCCCGGTTTTGCCGTGGACTGCCTCGAGACGCTCGAAGAGATCGCCATGCAGAACGGCGACTTCTTCCGCGAGGCGGGTGGCGAGACCCTCACCTATATCCCCTGCCTGAACGCCACGCCGTCGCACGTCGCGACCATCGCCGACCTCGTGCTGCGCCATGCGCAGGGCTGGCCGGAATTCGCCGAAGACTACGATCCCGTCGCCGCCGCCGACCGCCGGGCGGCATCACGCGAACGCGCCCGCAGGGCAGCCGGCGATGCGTGAGCTGCGCCTTGCCATCCCGGGCATGGAGCTGTCGGGCCTTGCCTGGGGCGAGCCCGATGCGCCCCCGCTGGTCCTGGTCCACGGCTGGCTCGACAACGCGGCGAGCTTCGCCCTGCTGGCGCCCCGGCTCGCCGAGCGCTTCCACGTGATTGCGATCGACCTCCCGGGCCACGGCCATTCCGATCACCTGCCGCCAGGCACGATCTACCAGCATGTCGATTACGTCCGTGCCGTGATGGCCGCCGTGGATGTGCTGGCCCTGCCCCGCTTCCACCTGCTCGGCCATTCGTTGGGCGCGGGCGTGGCGACGCTGCTGGCGATCGCCGCGCCGGAACGTGTCCGGGCGCTCGGCCTGATCGAAGGCCTGGGCCCGCTCGGCGACGACGGCTCGCGAACGCTCGACCGCTTCCGCGACGCACTGGCGCCCAGGCCCGACGGAAACCGGCCGCTGCGAATCTTTCCTTCGGTGGATGACGCCGTGCGCGCCCGCACCCTGGCCTCCGGCCTGGAGGCCTCGCTGGCGCGGCATATCGTGGAGCGTGGCCTGCGCGAGGTCGATGGCGGTTACAGCTGGCGCAGCGACCCGCGCCTCTCGCAGCCCACCGCGATCCGCCTGGCGGAGACACAGATCATGCAGCTGCTGCTGGGCCTGGCGGCACGCACGTCACTGCTGCTGGCCCGGCCGCACCCGTCCTATCTCGAGCCGGAGGCCCTGCAGGTGCGCATGGACTGCGTGGACGACCTCGAGGTGACCCACATGGATGGCGGCCATCACCTGCACCTGGAACACCCCGAGGCGGTCGCCCGCTGGCTGCGCACGGCGTTCCAGTAACGCCGTTTTCCCCGTGGCGCCGTTTCGTCAGACCACGGGATGCAGCTGCAGCGCGGACGCGAACGGCGGTACCACGAGCCAGTGGTCCGCCAGCAGGATGGCGAACAGCACCATCAGGTAGACGATGGAGAAGTTGAACATCTTCATGGGGAAGAAGTCGTCGGGCGGATTGAACAGGCGGATCGCGTACCAGAGGAACCCGATGCCCAGCACCACCGCGCCCGGCAGGTAGATCAATCCGCTCATGCCCGTGAAGAACGGCAGCAGCGTGACGATGAACAGCAGGATCGTATAGAACAGGATGTTCCAGCGCGTGTAGCCCACGCCATGGGTGACGGGCAGCATCGGCACCTTGGCGCGTGAATAGTCTTCCACGCGGAAAATGGCCAGCGCCCAGAAATGCGGCGGGGTCCACACGAAGATGATCAGCAGCAGCTGCAGCGCGAACGGATGCAGCGAGCCGGTCACCGCCGTCCAGCCGAGCATGGGCGGCGCCGCACCCGCCAGGCCACCGATGACGATGTTCTGGGGCGTGGCGCGTTTCAGGTAGGCGGTGTAGACCACGGCGTACCCGATCAGCGAGAAGAAGGTGAGCACGGCCGTGAGCATGTTCACCAGGAACACGAGCACGAGCATCGACAGGACGCCGAGCGCCATCGCGAACACGAACACCTGCACCGGCGTCAGCTGGCCCGTCGCCAGCGGGCGATTCGCGGTACGCGCCATGAGCTTGTCGATGCGCTGGTCGATCAGGTGGTTGAACGCGGCCGCCGATGCCGACGCGAGCCAGATGCCCAGCGTGCCGAAGATGGCGGCGTGCCAGCCTGGCAGCATGCGCTGGCCGTCGGCGTCCACGGCGAGGAACATGCCGATGACCGCGCAGAAGACCAGCATCGCGACGACGCGCGGCTTGGTCAGCTCGAAATACTGGCCGATGATGCTCACGGGGACTCCGTCGTGGCGGGCAGGCGCTGCGTGTTCGCCAGGGCCGCGAGCAGGGTGAACAGCAGGAGGGCGGCGACGCCATTGTGTGCGGTGGCCACGGGCAATGGCAGGCCCAGGTGCACGTTGCCGATGCCCAGGAGCACCTGCACCACGAGGACCACGCCGATGGCGATGCCCACCTTGCGCAGGCCGGCACGTGCAAGCTTGTGCGACAGCCACGCGAGGTAGCAGAAGGTCACCAGCGCACCGATGCGATGGGTCACCTGGATGGCACTGCGGGCCGCCATGTCGAGGACGCCGCCTTCGTAGTTCACGCCGATGCCGCGCCACAGGACGAACGCCTGCGGGAAGTCGGTCTCGGGCCACCAGGCACCCAGGCATGTCGGGAAATCGAGGCCACAGGCGAGTGCCGCGTAGTTCGAGCTGGTCCAGCCGCCCAGGGCGATCTGGCAGACCAGCACCACGATGCCGATCGCCACCGGCGCGCGAAGCGCCGCGAAGCGGTGGTCAGGCGTGCCGACGCGCCACCAGCGCAGCGCCGACCAGGCCAGCAGCGCGAACGTCGCGATGCCACCGAGCAGATGGCCCGTGACCACGATCGGTTTCACCAGCAGCGTGACCGTCCACATGCCGAGCATGGCCTGGAAGATGATCACGCCCAGCGCCGCGACGCCGACGCGCCATGCGCCGGGCCGGTCGAGACGGGCAGCAGCCACGAGTGGCAGCGCGATGGCCAGTGCGGACAGGAACGACGAGACCACGCGCTCGCCGCGCATGTACATCACCACGCCGATCACCGCGAACACGGCCGCCAGCAGCACGCACGCCACGGTGAAGCGGCGGCGCCAGGCCGACATGAGTGCAATGACGAGCACCATGACACCGAGGCTGCCCGCCAGGAAACGGTGCACCTGCTCGCGCCAGGCCTTGCTGGTTTCGTACGGCCGACCCGGGAATGCGGCATTGGCCTGCGCGATGTCCTGCGCATGGCCCGGCCACGTGGCCTTGCCGTAGCAGGTAGGCCAGTCGGGGCAGGACAGGCCCGCATTCGACAGGCGGACGAAGGCGCCGAACATCACGATGCAGAACGCGAAGATCGCGGCGAGCAGCGCAAGGGTACGCAGGATTTTCATGGCACGGGGCGACATCAGCGAATCACCTTCTGGAGGTCTTTGCGCAGCCCGCTCGGGTCGAAGCCGGCGGGGTAGTACGACAGTGCCGTTGCATTGGATTCCACGAGCACGGCTGCCACCGTATCGGACTCCGTGGGACGGAAGGCGTCGAAGGCCTTCGTGGTGTCGCGCGCGACCTTCCAGTCAGGCACGACGCTCTCTGCACCGGCCACGATGGGCGGCGTGCCGATATAGACCATGCGCAGGCGATCGGCATTGCGGTTGAGCACGATGCGCGCATTGCGCATGAGCTTGAGGGTCTCGACGCAATGCACCGCGCAGTCGGGGCCGGGCACGGCAACGAGGGTCAGCCGCGGCTGGTCGTCGCGCCACGCCCATGGTTTTCCGTCGACTTCGAGCAGCACGCCGGCGAAGCTGCGCTGGGGCATGATCGGTCGCCCGTTGCCGCGGCCTTCCGGCTGCCAGCCGCTGAGCGTGAGCACGCCAGCCGCGGCGATGGGTGCCAGGAACACCAGCATGATGAGCACGAGCTTGAGGCGCCCTTTACCGGCGGCAGCTGTCTTAACAGTGGGAACGGTCATGGTTGGCCGGGCCGCTTATCGCGACGCTTACGATGGAGGAGGATGAAGATCACCACCGCCGCGAGGGCGAAGGTGAACCACTGGAAGGCGTATGCACGGTGGCGCGCCGGAGGCATGAACCCCGGCGTCCACTCGCGGGCGTAGATGCTGGCCGGATCGGCATCCAGGAGAAGCACACGAGGATACAGGGATCGGCCGAGGTCCCTGCCGATGTCGCCGAGGTCGACGTAGATCATCGATTTGGTCGTTCCCTGCTGCTTCGGCAACTGGTCGCCGCCCATGCGCACGCCGACGCCGGGGGGCGGCACGTAAAGGCCGCGCAATGAAAGCTCGCCTCCGGGCAGCGGGGGAAGGCGCGGGTTCCCGCCACCCTCCCTGGGCAGGAAGCCGAGGTCCACCAACAGGTACGGGTCGCGGCCGTGGGGCAGGAAGGGCACGTAGACGTGGACGCCCAGCTGCCCGCCGTGGGTCTGGTCGTCGAGCAGGAAGTAGTGGCCGGGTATGAAGACGCCGCGGACATCGAGGCGGGGATAACGGTCTTCCGGGGGTACCGACGCCACGGAGCCGAAGTCTTCGACCCCGGCCGTGGCCGCTGCGGCGTAGCGCCGCAGCAGTTCATCCTTCTCGTCCGCACGGTCCAGCTGCCATACGCCAAGGCGTACGAACGCGATCACACCTACCAGCGTAAGTGCGACAGCGAACCACGTCGGACGGCGCAGGAAGGTCATGCAAGACGCCTCGTGGCCACCGCTATACTCGGATTGTCGAAATGGAGCGGAACGGTCACGTGGAAACCATCTACAAATACGCGCTGGTGGTCCTGCTGCTCGTGGTGTTGTTCAACCTCGGGCAGGCGCTGTTCTTCATGATGACCGACAAGGGCCAGAGCAAGCGCACGGTGTGGGCCCTGACTCGCCGCATCGGCCTGTCCCTGCTGCTCATCGCCATGGTGGCGCTTGGCATCTTCATGGGCTGGCTACACCCTCATGGTGTAGGTCAATTCTAACGCGCGTACCCGGGGCGCCAAGGCGCGGTGCGGCATTTGATGCCTGACGCAGGGTCGCAACCGCCTGCCCGCCGTCGGGCGGCGGGTTCGGGAGGGCAAGGCCGCATGGCAGCCCTGCTGGCGAAGTAACGTCGCAGGAGCGCGCCCTGCGCGCGACGGCTCCTCGCGAAAAGCCATCGCGCGCACGGCGCGCTCCTACAAGGGCACGGGTCCCGGAAGGGCACGGGTCCCGGAAGGGCACGGCGTCCCGAAAAGGCACGGCGTCCCGGAAGGGCACGGCGTCCCGAAAAGGCACGGCGTCCCGAAAAGGCACGGCGTCCCGGAAGGGCACGGCGCGCCCGGAGGGGCACGGCGCGCCCCCCGGGCCAGCAGGGGTGCGCTTCCCGCCGGGCCTCTACAGCACGTAGACGAACAGGAACAGCGCCAGCCATACCACGTCGACGAAGTGCCAGTACCACGCGACGGCTTCGAAGCCGAAGTGGTCGTCCTTCGTGAAATGGCCCTTCGCGCAGCGCAGCCAGATGATGGCCAGCATGATCGTGCCGAGCGTCACGTGCATGCCGTGGAAGCCCGTGAGCATGAAGAACGTCGCCCCGTAGACGCCACTGCCCAGGGTCAGGTGGAAATGTTCGTACGCTTCCGCGTACTCATGCGCCTGGAACCAGAGGAACAGGCAGCCCAGCAATACCGTCGCGCCCAGCCCGATCAGCAGCGCCCTGCGATGGCCCGCTTTGAGCGCATGGTGCGCGATGGTGATGGTGACGCCTGACGACAGCAGGATAAGGGTGTTGAGCAGCGGGAGGCCCCAGGCCGCGATGGTCTGGAATTCACCGCCGATCTTCTGCGGGCCGCCGCCCCCGTTCGCGCCCCACGATGCCTCGTAGCCCTGCCAGAGGAACTGGTGCGTGAGCACGCCATGGCCCTCGCCGCCCAGCCACGGCACCGAGAAGATGCGGGCGTAGAACAGCGCGCCGAAGAAGGCGCCGAAGAACATCACTTCGGAGAAGATGAACCACATCATGCCCATGCGGAACGAGCGATCCACCTGCCCGTTGTAGCTGCCCGCCAGCGACTCGCGGATGACCGAGCGGAACCAGCCGAAGAACATGCCGAAGATCATCACCACGCCGATCCAGAACAGCGGCTGCCCGAAGTGGCTGCCTTCACCGGGCTGCGAGTTCAGCCAGTGGGCGGCGCCGAACACGGTGACGAACATGGACACCGCCGCCACGATCGGCCAGTAGCTCTTGCTCGGTACGAAGTAAACGTCGTGTTGCTGGTGGCCCATGGTGGTTTCCCGTCGATATGGCGTGGTTGGCCGTTCAGGCGTTCAGTGCCTGCAGGATCGAGAGCACGAAGATCGCGACCGCGACGACGCCCGCGATGAGGGCGGTGCGTCGCGCGCGCCTGCGGCGTGCTTCGGTACCGGCATCGGTAACGGCATGCATGGCTCAGTGCTCCGTGTTGCCGTGGGCCAGCTCGTCGTCGTGGATCACGGGCGGCACGTCGAAGGTATGGAACGGCGCCGGTGAAGGAACCGTCCATTCCAGGCCCCTGGCACCTTCCCACGAGCGGTCGGCCGCGCGCTTCTTCGAGAAGAACACGCAGTGGATGACCACGCCGAGGAAGATGAGCTGCGACGCGCCGAACCAGAAGCCGCCGATGGAACTGATCATGTTGAAGTTGGCGAAGGCCACGTTGTAATCGGGGATACGCCGCGGCATGCCGGCGAGCCCCAGGAAATGCTGCGGGAAGAACAGCACGTTCACCGAGATCACGCTCGACCAGAAATGCACCTTGCCCCACGTCTCGCTGTACATGTTCCCCGACCACTTCGGCAGCCAGTAGTACGCCGCCGCCATGATCGAAAATGCGGCGCCGGTGACCAGCACGTAGTGGAAGTGCGCGACCACGAAGTACGTGTCGTGGTACTGGAAGTCGGCCGGTGCGAGCGCCAGCATGAGGCCCGAGAAGCCGCCGATGGTGAACAGGATCACGAAGGCGATGGAGAACAGCATGGGGGTCTCGAAGGTCATCGAGCCGCCCCACATGGTCGACACCCAGTTGAACACCTTCACGCCCGTCGGCACCGCGATCAGCATGGTCGCGTACATGAAGAAGATCTCCGCCCCCATCGGCAGGCCCACGGCGAACATGTGGTGGGCCCACACGATGAACGAGAGGAACGCGATGGATGCGATGGCGAACACCATGGCGCGGTAGCCGAAGATCGGCTTGCGCGCGAAGGTGGGGATGATCTCCGAGATGATCCCGAACGCGGGCAGGATCATGATGTACACCTCGGGGTGCCCGAAGAACCAGAAGATATGCTGGAACAGCACCGGGTCGCCGCCGCCGGCGGCATTGAAGAAGTTGGTGTGGAAGTACTTGTCGGTGAGCAGCATGGTCACCGCACCCGCCAGCACCGGCATCACGGCGATCAGCAGGAAGGCGGTGATCAGCCAGCTCCAGACGAACACCGGCATCTTCAGCAGGTCCATGCCGGGCGCGCGCATGTTGAGGATGGTCGCGATGATGTTGATCGCGCCCATGATCGAGCTGATGCCCATGAGATGGATCGCGAAGATCGTATAGGCGATCGATTCGCCCTGCAGCGACAGTGGCGGATACATCGTCCAGCCACCGGCGGGACCGCCACCCGGCATGAACAGGGTGGAGAGCAGCAGGATGAACGCGAACGGCATGATCCAGAACGACAGGTTGTTCATGCGCGGCAGCGCCATGTCGGGCGCCCCCACCATGAGCGGGATCATCCAGTTCGCCAGGCCCACGAACGACGGCATGATCGCGCCGAAGATCATGACCAGCGCATGCATGGTCGTCATTTCATTGAAGAAATACGGCTGCACGAGCTGCAGGCCCGGCTTGAACAGCTCCGCGCGGATCACCATGGCGAACGCACCGCCGATGAAGAACATGGTGAGCGAGAAGATCAGGTACAGCGTGCCGATGTCCTTGTGGTTCGTGGACATCACCCAACGCTGGAAGAAGCCCTTCGGGGCCCCGTGGTGATCGTGGTGGTCGTGGGTTGCGGCGTGCGCCATGGCCTTGCACCTCTACCTGCGAATACTGTTCGGTTAACCCTGGGGAGCCGGGGCGGGAGCGTTCTGGGCCGGGGCGGCGGGTGCGGCAGGTGCGGGGGCTTTCGCATCCGCTTCCTGCGTCGCCAGCCACTGGGCGAATTCGGCCTTGGGCACGGCCTTCACGACGATCGGCATGAAGCCGTGGTCCTGGCCGCAGAGTTCGGCGCACTGCCCGCGGTAGACACCGGGCTCCTTGATGTTGGTCCAGGCGGAATTGGCGATGCCGGGGATGGCATCCATCTTCCAGCCGAGGGCCGGCACCCACCACGAGTGGATCACGTCGCCGCCGACGATGATGAAACGGATCTTGGTATTGACCGGCACCACCAGCGGCTTGTCGACATCGAGCAGGTACGTGGGGTAGCCGTCGACCTTGATGGCGTTCGGGTCGATGCCCGAGTGGAGCTGGCGTGCGCGGTCGGACGACTCCTCGAGCTTCGAGATGAAGCCGACCTTATCGATGCCCTTGCCCTGGTAGTCGACGTAGTCGTAGCGCCATTTCCACTGGTACCCGGTGACCTTGATGGTCATTTCCGAACCGGTGGTATCCGCGAACGAGGTCAGGCCACCCGTGGCCAGGTTGGCCAGGAAGATGAGGATGATGACGGGGACGACGGTCCAGACGATCTCGAGGCGGGTACTGTGCGCCCACTTCTCGGCCACGGCGCCGCGTGACTTACGAAAGCGGAACATCGCGATGAACATGGCCCCGAACACCAGGATGCCGATGACCACGCAGACCCACAGGGCAACCATGTGCATGGCGTAGGGCGACCATGTACTCACGCCCTTCGTCATGTTCAGCTGGTTCGGCTCGGGATTGGCCCGGGCCAACCCTGCAAACAGCGCCAGTGCGCCTCCTGCCCATGCCGAAATCGATCGTCCGATGCCGCCAGATGTCATGTCTTGCACCTTTAGTGAACCTACCTGCGCGTGTGGCCCGAGACCTCGGCCAGCAGCACCATGAGTTTCCCTGACACCTCGACCCTTTCCTCTTCCCCCAGGAAGGCGCCGATTTCGAGCTCGTTACCGTGGGACCTGAGCAGCAGGCGCTGGCGTCCGTTGCCCGGAACCAGGCCTATCCGCACCCAGTACGTCTGGAAGCGAACCGCCCGGCGACCCGGAATGGTCCTGACCTCCAGCGTATCGGGCCCTATCGCAATACGCTCGCCCCTGTCGCCGGCCCGCCAGGCCGCGCCGAGGGCAAACCCCACGCCGAACGTTTCCACGAGGGCGAACACGGGCGCGAATACGTTCCCCTGCCACGCACCCAGCAACGACGTCGCGAGAGCCAGGCCCGCCAGGCCCATGACCAGTCTCCGGAGACCGCGCCTGTCCAGCGCACGGTTGGGCCGGAGCCACAACACGCGCGGCTTGCCCGCGGCGGTCGATCGGAGCACGAACATGGAAATCCGGCGTCCCTTTAACGACCGGATGATAGGGCGCTGGTCCGTAACCGGCAAGGACGGAACGCGGCGCGTTGTCGCAGCCTCCGGCCTTCCGCAGCGCAACACACAAGGGTGGTCGCCGTCCCCTACAATGGTCGGTCTTCCCCGCCCCCATCACATCCCACGTGAATCCGACCATTCTTCGTCCCGAACTCCCGACCGGCGCCGAGCCGGCGCGTGCGCGCATCACGGCCGCCTGGCTGCGCGACGAAACCGAGGCCGTCAACGACCTCCTCGCGCAGGCGACCCTGCCGCCCACCGAGCGCGAACACGTGATCGACGTGGCGGCCGGCCTCGTCACGCGCGTTCGCGCGCGGGCGAAGGACCAGAGCGCCGTGGAGTCGTTCATGCGGCAGTACGACCTGTCTTCCGAGGAAGGCGTGCTGCTGATGTGCGTGGCGGAAGCCCTGCTCCGCATCCCCGACAAGGCCACCGCGGACAAGCTGATCCGCGACAAGCTGGGCGATGCCGACTGGAAGAAACACCTGGGCCAGAGCGAATCGGTGTTCGTGAACGCCTCCACGTGGGGTCTCATGCTCACGGGCCACCTGGTCAACCTTGCCGAGGAAACCCGTCACGACTTCACCTCCGCCCTGCGCCGGCTCGTCGGCCGCGCCGGCGAACCGGTGGTCAGGCTGGCGGTACGCCAGGCCATGCGCATCATGGGCCACCAGTTCGTCATGGGCCGCACCATCAAGGAAGCGCTCGACCGTTCCGCCGAAAAAGAGCACGCCGTCTATCGCTACTCCTACGACATGCTCGGCGAGTCCGCGCTGACCCAGGCCACGGCCGAGCGTTACCAGCAGGATTACCGCGACGCCATCAACGCGCTCGGTGCCCGCGGGCCGTTCCCGAACAACCTCGAGGCGCCGTCCATCTCGGTCAAGCTCTCGGCGCTGCATCCGCGCTACGAGATCGGCAACCGCGCGCGGGCACGCACCGAACTCGGCGAGAAGCTGCTCGAGCTGTCGCAGCTGGCCTTCAGGAACGGCATCGCGCTCTCGGTCGACGCGGAGGAAACGGATCGCCTGGAGCTGTCGCTCGACATCATCGGCGACGTCTTCGCACACCCTTCCCTCGAAGGCTGGAACGGCCTGGGCATCGTCATCCAGGCATACCAGAAGCGTGCGCCCTTCGTCATCGACTGGGTCACCGAAAAGGCCCTGGCCACCGGTCGCCGCTGGTACGTGCGCCTGGTGAAGGGCGCCTACTGGGACGCGGAAGTGAAGCGTGCGCAGGAGAACGGCCTGTCGGGATACCCGGTCTACACGCGCAAGCCCAATACCGACGTCTCGTACCTCGCCTGCGCCCGTCGCCTGTTCGCGGCCGGCAGCGATGCCATCTACCCGCAGTTCGCCACGCATAACGCGCACACCATCGCGGCGATCCACCATCTTGCGCAGGGTCGACCGTACGAAAACCAGCGCCTGCATGGCATGGGCGGCGACCTGTACGCCGAGGTCATCGGCAAGGACAAGCTCAACGTGCCCTGCCGCGTGTATGCGCCGGTCGGCACGCACGAAGACCTCCTGCCTTATCTCGTACGTCGCCTGCTCGAGAACGGCGCCAACACCAGCTTCGTCAACCGCGTCGTCGACGAGAGCGTGCCCGTGCGCGATCTCGTCGCCGACCCGTGCGAAACCGTGCGCGCCTTCGCCTCCATTCCCCACCCGCGTATCCCCCTGCCGGTCAATCTGTACGGTGAACTTCGGAAGAATTCCATGGGCATGAACTTCGCCAACGACAACGAACTCAACGAGCTCGCCGATGCCGTCAACCGCCATACCGGCCCGTGGCACGCCGCCCCGCTCGTGGCGGGCGCCGCCACCAGCGGAAGCAAGGCCAATGTGACGGACCCGTCGGATCGCCGCCGCGTCGTGGGCACGGTCGAAAACGCCGATCCGGCACTGGTCGACCGCGCGCTGACCGCCGCCACGAAGGCCCAGCCGGCGTGGGATCGCCTGCCCGCCGCGAGCCGTGCCGCCATCCTCGAGCACGCCGCCGAACAGCTGGAGCACAACCGCGCCGAATTCATCGCGCTGTGCGTGCGCGAAGCGGGCAAGAGCCTGCCGGACGCCATCGCGGAAATCCGCGAAGCCGCCGACTTCCTCCGTTATTACGCCACCATGGCGCGTCGCCTCTTCGGCCAGCCCGAGCAGCTCCCGGGCCCCACCGGCGAGAGCAACCAGCTCTTCCTCAACGGCCGCGGCGTGTTCGTCTGCATCAGCCCGTGGAACTTCCCGCTGGCCATTTTCCTCGGCCAGGTCGCCGCCGCGCTCGCGGCTGGCAATGCCGTGATCGCCAAACCGGCAGAGCAGACGGCACTGATCGGCCATGCCGCCGTGAAGCTGCTTCACGCCGCCGGCGTGCCGGTCGACGTGTTGCAGTACATGCCGGGCGACGGTGCCACGGTGGGTGCCGCCCTGACGCGCGATCCGCGCGTCGCCGGCGTCGCCTTCACCGGCTCGACCGACACGGCCTGGGCGATCAACCGTGCCCTTGCCGCACGTAACGCCCCCATCGCCGCACTGATCGCCGAGACCGGCGGCCAGAACGCCATGATCGCGGATTCGTCGGCCCTGCCCGAGCAGATCGTGAAGGACGTGATCGCCTCGGCGTTCCAGTCCGCCGGCCAGCGTTGTTCTGCCGCGCGCGTGCTGTTCGTGCAGGAAGACATCGCGGACAAGGTCACCGACATGCTCGCCGGCGCCATGGCCGAGCTGAAGATCGGCGACCCGGGCCTGCTGTCGACCGACGTCGGTCCCGTGATCGACGACGATGCCCTGCAGATCCTGGTGGACCACGCGGCCCGCATGGATCGCGAAGCGAAGAAGATCGGCGAAGTACCGCTGAACGACGCCACGGCCAACGGCACGTTCTTCGGGCCGCGCGCCTACGAGATCCCGTCGCTCGACGTCCTCACGCGCGAAGTGTTCGGCCCGGTGCTGCACGTCATCCGTTGGAAGGGTTCCGACCTGGAGAAGATCGTGGACCAGATCAACGGCACCGGCTTCGGCCTCACGCTGGGCATCCACAGCCGCATCGACGACACCATCGACTACATCCAGAGTCGCGCGCGCGTGGGCAACTGCTACGTCAACCGCAACCAGATCGGTGCCGTGGTCGGCGTGCAGCCCTTCGGCGGCGAAGGCCTGTCGGGCACCGGCCCGAAGGCCGGCGGCCCGCACTACCTGCTCCGCTTCGCCGGCGAACGCACGCTCACCATCAACACGACGGCAGCCGGCGGGAACGCGTCGCTGCTGACGATCGGCGAGTAAGCAGCGCACTCACGCAGGACAGGCATGGGAAAAAAGCCGCGCCCCGCCAGGGACGCGGCTTTTTTGTGCTTTCTGCAAGGGCGGCACGAGGTTACCCCGCCCCTACGCCATGCGACGTATTTCCCGGGCGGTCGTGTACCCCCAATCTGAGGATGCAGGGGAAGCACAACACACGGAGAACGGAATCATGACGTTTGTAGGACCCAAGAGCCACCCGAAAACGACGGGCACTCAGAGCCAGCTCACGACAATCACCTTTGAGAGCCTGGGGCAGGGAACCCTGGCACCCGGTATCGAATACGCGTTTCCGAACGAGCCGGGGCTCAAGCTTCTGGTAAGCAACGGATACATGACCATCTACAAGCTGCCCGAGCCCAACGGAGACGAGTACCTGAAAGGCAACGTGCTCTGTGCCGCCGTGGATAACTTCGGCGCTGCGCTGATGTTCGACGCGCCGGTAGACCGCTGCCGCTTCGGCTTCAGCTGGCGGAGCACGACCGAGTTGATTCTCGGCTACTACCGGACTGCCGACTGGACCAATTCACTGGTATTGCTCGACCGTGCCCAACGGCCCGGTGGCGACGACAGCAAGAGCTTCGTCGAGGTGGTGCCGAAGGCGGGCGATCGCATCTATGGCATCAGCTTTTACCTCGCTAACGGGACGCTCCTGGATAACATCCAGCTCGGCTGATGCGGCAGGCACGCCGACCCGCTCTCTTCACGAGTCGGGTCGGCGCACCTACAACCAAAGACATATTGTCTTTCCAACGCTGATACTGCTTCCCTAGCACCACATCTCGCGCCGGCCGGACCCGGCGTTTCAGCCACCACGGAGGGCCGCAACATGAAGTTGCCGGCGTCGGGCAAACGCATCCCCGCGGAACGTCTACGTCCCCATTCGTCATCGCGCCCCGCAGCGATCTACGGACCGCCCACTTCCCCACCACGCGTACCCGCAAGGCGACATCGTCTTCGTGACGACCCGCGACTCGTGGGCATGGTGCAGCCGCGTGACGGACCGCTGGGCGACGGAGAACAGGTACATCGGTTCAGGGACGTGCCGCCCGGCACGCTGAAGGCAGGCGACATCCACCCGTTCCCTGCGCTGGTCATCATTCCCAGCGCCGTCGACGCACTCATCGAAGCGGTCGACGACGGCTGCATGCTTACGAGCCATCGTGGCTCGAACAACGAGTGCCGCCTCATCTTCCGCCACGCCTGGGCACGCGTACGCCTCGAGCTGTCCGTGCCAAGCGGTGCAGGCGATTCGCATATCGGGTTCCTGGGATACCGTGACTTCGAGGAAGTGCAGGGATTCAGCCTGGTGCAACCCAGGAACACCCGCGGAAACACGGGAGGGTCGCTACGCGTCTCGCTGGATTACCGTGCCGGGCCGCTGAGCGAACTGCAGGGGATCGTGTGGCGGGGCGGCCTGCTGCAGATCGAAAGCGTATCGCTGTCGCCCTGATGAAAGCGCAAAGGAAAGGCCGCTTTCGCGGCCTTTCCGGTTACCTCATCACGCGTCCCGCTTACTTGAGCCCGCGATCCTTGAGCATCGGCTCGATGCTGGGCTCCTTGCCGCGGAAGTCACGGTAGAGCTTGCCGAGGTCTTCCGTGTTGCCACGCGAAAGGATCTTGTCGCGGAAGACCTGGCCGTTCTCGCGGGTCAGGCCGCCATGCTCGCGGAACCACTGGAACGCATCGGAATCGAGCATCTGGGTCCACAGGTACGCGTAGTAACCGGCCGCGTATCCGTTACCCCAGATGTGCTGGAAATAGCTGGAGCGGTAACGCGGCGGTACCTGCGGCAGCGTGAAACCTGCCTTCTTCAGCGCGTTGGCTTCGAAGGCATCCACGTCCTGCTTCGGCGAGCCCGCCGGCAGCATGTGCCACTGCATGTCGAGCAGGGCCGCCGAGATGAGCTCGCTCATCGCATAGCCCTGGTTGAAGCTCTTCGCCTTCTTGATCTTCTCGACCAGCTCGGCCGGCATGGCCGCACCGGTCTGGTAATGCTTCGCGTAGTTCGCGAACACCTTCGGGTCGGACGCCCACTGTTCGTTGAACTGCGACGGGAACTCGACGAAATCGCGCGCCGTATTGGCGCCCGAGAGCGACGGGTACTGCGAATCGGCGAACATGCCGTGCAATGCATGGCCGAACTCGTGGAACATGGTCGTGACATCGTCGAACGACAGCAGGGCCGGCTGGCCAGCCGCCGGCTTCGAGAAGTTGGCGACGTTGTAGACCACCGGCTTCGTGCCGAACAGCTTCGACTGGTCGACGAGGTTGCTCATCCACGCGCCGCCGTTCTTGTTGTCGCGCTTGAAGTAGTCGCAGTAGAACAACGCCATGGAGGTGCCGTCCTTGTCGAACACTTCGAACACGCGCACGTCGGGCTGCCAGACGGGAATGTCCTTGCGCTCCTTGAACGTCAGGCCGTAGAGCTGGTTGGCGGCATAGAACACGCCGTTCTGCAGCACGTTGTCGAGTTCGAAGTAGGGCTTGATCTGGCTTTCGTCGAGATCGTATTTCGCCTTGCGCACCTTCTCGGCGTAGTGCTCCCAGTCCCAGGCCTGCACGGTGAAACCACCCTTCTCCTGGTCGATCACCTGCTGGATGTCTTTCGACTCGCTGGTGGCACGCGCGACGGCGGCGGGCACCAGGCGCTCCATGAACTTCTCGGCGGCGGCCGGCGTCTTCGCCATCTGGTCGTCGAGTTTCCATGCGGCGTAGTTCGGGAATCCGAGCAGCTTCGCGCTCTCGGCGCGCACCTGCGCGATGCGCGTGATGATCTCGCGCGTGTCGTTGGCATCGCCATGCTCGGCGCGCTCGAACGAGGCCTTGAACAGCTTCTCGCGCGTGGCCCGGTCATTCAGGCCCTGCAGGTCGGGCTGCTGGGTCGTGTTCTGCAGCGTGATGACGTATTTGCCGTCGAGCTTGCGCTCCTTCGCGGCGTCGGTCGCGGCTGCGATGTCGGCGTCGGACAGTCCATCGAGCGATGCCTTGTCGTCGACGACCAGTGCACCCGCCTTGGTGGCGGCGAGCAGCACGTTGGTGTACTTCGTGCTGAGCGTGGACTCTTCCTTGTTGAGCTCCTTCAGCTTCGTCTTGTCGGCTTCCGACAGCCTGGCCCCCGCGTGCACGAAGTCGTCGTAGGTCACCTTGAGCAGGCGCGCCGATTCCGGATCGAGCTTGAGCGAGTCGCCGGCGTCGTGCAGCTTCTGCACGCGGGCGAACAGCTTGTCGTTGAGGTAGATCGCGTCGCTGTGGGCAGCGAGCTTCGGCGACTCGTCTTCCTCGACCTTCTGCAGCGTGTCGTTGGTGAATGCACCGGTGAGCGTGCTGAAGACGCTCTGCGTGCGCTTGAGCAGCACGCCGGACTTCTCGAGCGCGACGATGGTGTTGTCGAACGTGGGCTCGTCGGCCGAATTCGCGATGGCCTCGACCTCGGTGATCTGCTGCTTCATGCCCTCTTCGAGCGCGGGCTGGAAGTCGGCATCGACGATCTTGTCGAAGGGAGGCGCCTGGAACGGGAGCTCGCTCTGCGTCAGCAGCGGGTTCACGTGGGCCGCAGCCACGGGAGCGGCCGGCGCGGTCGCGGCGGCAGCCGGCGCGGTACCGGCCGGGGCCGGGGCGGGCGCAGCCGCCTTGTCAGCGTCGTTCGACGACGAGCAGGCGGCGGTAAGGGCGATCGAAGTGGCGATCACTAGGCTACGAACCTTCAGCATGGGTAACGTCCCCTGACGGGTGTGGCAAAGCGCCGACTCTAGCGGCGCCGGGCCGTCGGGGACAACCGCCACCGGTCATGGGTGGGCCGTGGCGGGTCGGGCCATGGCTCAGCGGGTGTCGCGGAGCTCCCAGCTCGACCCGATCAGGAGGTTCAGCCGATGCTTCACGATGCGCATGGGCAGCGAGGTGGTCAGCTGGATATCGGTCCGATCGTTCGACAGCTCGCCGCGCGCCGAGGCCGAGGCATCGACCACGCCGAGTGCGGGGTCCACCTCGTCCGGCTCCGGCTGTTTGGCGCGCCAGCGCTGGAACAGCCCGTCGCTGCCCATGGCCGCCGCGATGTCCGAGGCGAGCTTCTCGGGGCCGATACCCTCGAACGAAAGCTCGGGATCCGGCCCGTGGGCCCTGCTCATGTCTTTCACGGAAAGAAAGTAAGTCGTCATGGATCCCTAGTTACGGCCGCGCGCGTGAAGCCGCCGTCAGCCGAGGGGCGAAAGGTCGATCAGGCTGGCCGCCTCCGCAGGCGAATCACCGTGAGGCAGCACGGCAAGGCACGGCGCCGGCAGGCAGACGCGCAGGGTCTCGATGTTATCGTCGAGCAGCGGCATGTCGGGTTCGATGACGTTGGCGATCCACCCCACCAGTTCGCAGCCGTCCGCCTGGATCGCGCGCGCGGTAAGCCGGGCGTGGCTGATGCATCCGAGCCGCACACCGACCACCAGCACGACCGGCAGCTTCCAGCGGCGGGGAAGGTCTTCCATCGACATGCCCGCCGCCAGCGGGACCATCCACCCGCCCACGCCCTCGACGACGATCCGGTCGTAGTCGCCGCCCAGCGCAGCGAACGCGGCATCGAGCGGCGCCCAGCCCAGCCGCACGCGCTCGCGCAGTGCGGCGAGGTGGGGCGCCACCGCCTCTTCCAGCGCGAACGGGTTGACCAGGTCATATGGCGGTCGCGGTTCGCTGGCGTACTGCAGGTCGAGGGCGTCCTGGTTGCGCAGGCCTTCGGCGGTGCGATCCGAGCCGCTGGCCACGGGCTTCATGCCGGCCACTCGCTCGCCCGCACGGCGGAACGCGTGGATCAGCGCCTGGGCGGCGTGCGTCTTGCCAATGCCGGTATCGGTACCGGCCACGAAAAGGTGTGTCGACATGGGTCAGCGGCCTTGCAGGAGCGGGGACGTGGCACCATACACGGCTTCTGTCCGCGCACTACACCGGGAAACGATCATGTTCGAAGCCAGCGCCATCGCCACCGACGACAAGGCCACGTTCTACGCCGAACTGGTACAGCAGGCGAACGGCCTGATGCACGGCGAACCGGACATGATCGCCAACGCCGCCAATTTCGCGGCACTCGTCTATGACGCGGTGCCCGACATCAACTGGGCGGGCTTCTATCTGTTCGACGGCACCGAACTGGTGGTCGGCCCGTTCCAGGGCAAGCCGGCGTGCATCCGCATCGCCCTGGGCCGCGGCGTGTGCGGCACGGCCGCCCAGACCCGCCAGACCCAGCTGATTCGCGACGTCCACGAGTTCGAAGGCCACATCGCCTGCGACGCGGCATCGAATTCGGAAATCGTGGTGCCCCTGGTGAAGGCCGACGGTACGCTGCTGGGCGTCTGGGACGTCGACAGCCCCTCGGTGGCGCGCTTCGATGACGAAGACCGCCAGGGCATGGAAGCACTATGCCAGGCCTTCATGGCAACCCTCAAACCCACCCCGTAGGAGCGCGCCCCGCGCGCGACATCTTCTCGCGACGTATTTCCAGTTGCTGGCTTTGGGGCTCGGCACTCGACGCTCGAAGCTCGAAGCGCAGGGCAAGAGCCGTCGGCCGTCACCCTCGTCGCTTAAACCTGCGGCGACCCGCCAAGGAGAGCCGCTCCGCGGCTGGTTTTCCTATAGGCCTGCGGCCCGGGTCGGGCTCCGACCGGGGTTCGCCGACTCGGCATCCTGCCTCGACGCCGAAGGCCGACCGTCCTGGTCGGCCCCGCTTCGCGGCCTCTTCCGGTCAGAGCCCTCGCCTACGCTAAGTCGCGCCGAGGATGACGGCCGACGGCTCTTCTCACTACTGAGGTTGCGTGTGGGGAAGAGCGGCGCAAGTCACCTCGCCGTGATCATGTAGGAGCCCGCCCTGCGGGCGAAAGCCAGCTGGCGACAAGACTGCACCGCCCGCTTTCAGCTCTGCGCTTCTGGCTCCGATTTGCCTGGGCGCCGACTCGACACTTCACCGCCCTCAAGAGCCGTTGGTCGGGAACGGGGCGCGAAAAGATGTCGCGCGCGGGGCGCGCTCCTACGCCGGGCCTCTGGCTCTTCGCTTTGCGCTCTGCGCTTTGCGCTCTCCCGGCAACCTACCTCACCGCCCCGGAGAGCCGTCGGCCGTTACCCTCGGCGCGACTTAGCGGAGGCGAGGGCTTCGACCGGAAGAGGCCGCGCATGCGGGGCCGACCAGGACGGTCGGCCTTCGGCGTCGAGGCAGGATGCCGAGTCGGCGAACCCCGGTCGGAGCCC
>Ga0247730_1000052_pt1 | contig 130278 bp, 125 predicted proteins | sample UWRJL073202C2_FD_180959 | JGI IMG/M metagenome (GOLD analysis project Ga0247730, IMG submission 180959) | Plant litter microbial communities from Arlington Agricultural Research Station in Wisconsin, United States - UWRJ-L073-202C-2 | ecosystem: Environmental > Terrestrial > Plant litter >...
TCTACAGTTTGTTCCATTAAATGAAATAATTTATGGGGTTTGTATTATGCTCCGTTAAACGGATCGCAAAGTTAGGAAATTTTTCCCGAATAATATCTATCAACAAATCAGATGTAAATTGTTCACTTTCAAAGTGTCCGATATCGGCAATCATCAATTTTCCATCTGCATCAAAAAACTCGTGGTACTTGAAATCAGCAGTGATAAAGGCATCAGCACCTGCAGCCAGTGCATGGCCCAGCAGGAAACTGCCCGAACCACCACAAACGGCAACTTTTTTTATCTTTTTACCCGTTGCGCGTGTATGCCTGATCACGGTTACATTCATCCTTGTTTTTACAAAACTTAAGAATTCCGCAGCCTCCATTTCTTCCTCCAGCCAGCCAATCATCCCGGCACCAACGGTATCCAATTTATTTTCAAGGGCATAAATATCGTATGCAACCTCTTCATAAGGATGGTTTTCCAGCAGAGCAAGCACAACCTTACGCTGATCCTGTACAAGAAATATAGTCTCTATCCTGGTTTCCGCTTCATGATGCTGCAGGCCCTGTTCACCTGCAAAGGGCTGGGTGCCTGGTCCTGCCTTAAATGTTCCGGTACCCGCCGCATTAAAGCTGCAATCGCTGTAATTCCCTATATTTCCGGCTCCGGCAGCGAACAGCGCATCTCTGAGACGAGGTGCTTGTGCAGACGGACAAAAGGTGACGAGTTTTTTCAACAGTCCTTCCCGCGGATGAAGGATCCTGGCCTGCTGCAATCCCAGACGGTTACAGATCATGCCGTTTACGCCGTTATGAACGCTGTCCAGATTGGTATGGATGGCATATAAGGCAATATCATTTTTGATGGCTTTCAGCAGGACGCGCTCTACATAATTTTTCCCTGTCAGCTTTTTCAGCCCTTTAAATACGATCGGGTGATGGGTAATGATGAGGTTACATCCTTTGGCTATAGCCTCATCAACAATCTCCTCCACACAATCCAGGGCAACCAGTGCCGCAGTGATCTCCTGGTCCGGGTGCCCGGTGAGCAAACCCGAATTGTCATAATCCTCCTGGTAGTTCAGTGGCGCATATTCTTCCAGATGTTTGATCAACACTGCTAATCTCATGTTGTAAATATACGATCCGCTCCGGTATTATTGGATTCTGTTTCCCATTTTTACCATTTGTAAACTTTCAAACACCATTTTCTGGTTATATTCAAAGGCAAGGTCCTTATAGTTAACCAGGTCAATGATCGTTCCGATGGCGCATAATCCGTAGGTAAGGAAATACAGGATTCCCATCCCGATCTGGTTCACCAGGAACCGTGCAAGCCCCGGTACAAAAAATCCCAGTACACAATACAGGATCATATCGTCAGGACTCCTTCTTTTACTGCTGTATATCATGAGAAACCCATTCAATTGCTGTTCATTAAAACCCGTAGTAGCGGTCTGTAAATAAGAAAACTCCTGGGGCGAGATGCCCGGAAGCATCATAAATGGTGAATTGTACATAATTATTTCTCCTCTCTTTTATTCTTTAATTTGATCCATTCATACCGGCCAAGTGTTACAATTCTGTAACTGATGATCAGTACCGCCGGAATTCCAAGCCAGTGATAGTGAATGCTCTCCCGCAGGTTGCCATGGAAAAGATGTGTAACCGCTCTTCCCAACCCGCATCCGGGGCACCAGCTCATCCCCAGGTTGGCCAGGGGGCAGAACGTAAAATGCAGTCCTTCATGCCGTTCTGCAGGTTTTGCCATAGCCATAAACAAAAAGGCCGCCATCCAGAAAACCAGTTCCAAAGGGATACGCGTAAACCACTTTAGCTTGTCCGTTTTGAATTTTAGAGTCATTAATGGCGGCATTGTTACATATTAGCGGTTCATAAATCTTACATTTGCAGAGTGAACATTCGCGACCTGATCAACAGATATAAAACTGATGAGCGCATCGAAGCGCTGGCAAAGACCCTCAACACGGGTAAAGGTACTAAACTTCAGTTAAAGGGCTTAGTGGGTTCTGCCGATGCCGTAATTGCAGTAGCAACCTACTTCCTTTTGCATAAACCACAGTTATTTATCCTTCCTGACAGGGAAGAAGCGGCTTATTTTATGGCCGATCTGGAAAGCATCCTCGAAAAAGAGGTGCTGCTCTTTCCATCTTCCTTTCGCAAGGCCTTTGATTTCACACAGGTGGATACCGCCAATGTACTTGCCAGGGCCGAGGTCCTCAATGAGCTCAACCACCAGTCTTCCTTCGGGAAAATCGTGGTGACCTACCCCGAAGCCCTTGCCGAAAAGGTGATAGACCGTACCGTTCTCGAAAAAAACACCCTTGAGATCAGCCTTGGTATCAAACTGGGGATAGATTTTATCAATGAATTCCTGATAGACTATGATTTTGAGCGTACCGACTTCGTTTATGAACCCGGGCAGTTCTCCATCAGGGGAGGGATCGTAGATATTTTCTCCTTCTCACATGATCTTCCCTACCGCATTGAGTTTTTTGGAGATGAAGTGGAAAGCATCAGGACCTTCGAAATTGAAAGCCAGCTTTCCGTGGAGGATGTCAAAACGCTCACCATCATTCCCAATGTCCAGTCAAAATACCTTACGGAAAGTAATATCAACCTGCTGGACTACATCGAAAAAGATACCCAGCTCTGGTTCAAGGATGTAGAATTTACGCTTGACATCGTTAAAGACGGCTATAAAAAAGCAGTAGAGCTCTGGAAAGCCCTGCCGGTAAAAGAAAAACAGGAAAACCTGGACTGGATAGACCCCAAATTTGCCTTTTCAGATGAGAAAATGATCGGGGATATTATCCATGATTTTGCACTGATAGAGTTTGGAAAACAGTTTTTTTACAGGACGGAAAACGTCATCCTGTTTGAAACCAAACCGCAGCCGTCTTTCAACAAAGACTTCCACCTGCTGATCAATAATATCAAAGAGAACGAGAAAAATGGCATTTTCAATTTTATATCCAGCTCATCGACAAAACAGACCGAGCGTCTGTATGCGATACTGGATGATATCGATAAAACCGTAAAATTCGTCCCTGTCAACATACAGCTCCGGGAAGGCTTCATTGATCCGCAGCAGCAGATTGCCATGTATACCGACCACCAGATCTTTGACAGGTTCTACAAATACAAACTCAGACGGGGGTACCAGCGCAGCCAAGCCATTACCATGAAAGACCTCAAAGATCTTAAACCCGGTGATTTCGTTACCCATATTGACCACGGTATAGGCAAATATGCCGGCCTGGAAAAGGTAGAGGTAAACGGAAAGACCCAGGAAATGATCAGGCTGATCTATGCTGATAACGACCTGCTCTACGTAAATATCAATTCCCTGAACCGTATTGCAAAATACAGCGGCAAGGACGGTACTGCCCCAAAAATGAATAAACTGGGCACAGAAGCCTGGGATAAACTCAAAAAAACCACAAAAAAAAAAGTTAAAGACATTGCCCGTGACCTGATTAAGCTGTATGCCCTTAGAAAATCACAGGTGGGTACTGCATTTGATCCTGATGGTTACCTGGAAACAGAGCTGGAAGCTTCATTTATCTATGAAGACACGCCAGACCAGGTAAAGGCTACCAATGATGTGAAAAAGGATATGGAAGCGCCCCATCCGATGGACAGGCTGGTTTGTGGTGACGTGGGCTTCGGAAAAACCGAAATTGCCATCAGGGCCGCATTTAAAGCCGTGGCCAATGGCAAGCAGGCGGCAGTCCTGGTGCCTACCACCATCCTCGCACTACAGCATTTTAAGACATTTTCGGGCCGTCTGAAAGACTTTCCATGCAGGGTAGACTATATCAACCGTTTCAAGACCAGTAAACAGATCAAAGAGACGCTTGCACAGGTAGAGGAAGGCAAGGTTGATATCATTATCGGCACGCACCGCCTGCTAAGTAAAGATGTAAAGTTTAAGTCGCTCGGCATCATGATCATTGACGAGGAACAGAAGTTCGGCGTTACAGCCAAAGAAAAACTGCGTGCACTGCGTGTCAATGTAGATACCCTTACGCTTACCGCCACACCCATCCCAAGGACACTCCATTTTTCACTGATGGGCGCAAGGGACCTTTCCATCATGAGCACGCCCCCTCCAAACCGGCAGGCAGTAAATACGGAACTCCATGTTTTTAATGATAAGCTGATCCAGGAGGCCGTACAGTTCGAACTGGACAGGGGAGGCCAGGTATTTTTCATCCACAACCGGGTAAATGACCTTCCGCAGCTGGGCGGGCTGATACAAACACTTGTGCCCAAAGCCCGGATCGGGATTGCCCACGGGCAGCTTGACGGAGATGCCCTGGAAGATGTGATGCTTGATTTCATCAATGGTGAAAAAGATGTACTTGTAGCCACCACCATTATTGAAGCAGGGCTGGACATTCCAAATGCCAATACCATTATCATTAACCACGCCCATATGTTTGGCCTGAGTGATCTTCACCAGATGCGCGGAAGGGTAGGCCGTTCCAATAAAAAAGCCTTCTGTTACCTGCTGAGCCCGCCTCTGTCTACCTTAACATCAGAGGCCCGGAAACGCCTCAGTGCAATAGAGGAATTCTCAGACCTTGGCAGCGGTTTCAATATCGCCATGCGGGATCTGGATATCCGCGGCAGCGGAAATCTGCTCGGTGCAGAACAAAGCGGTTTTATTGCCGAAATCGGGTTCGAAATGTACCACAAGATCCTTGACGAAGCCATCCAGGAACTCAAATCTGACGAATTCAAAGATCTCTTTAAAGATGACAAGGAGCGCCCTTTTGTGACTTTTACGCAAATAGATACCGATCTTGAACTCTACATCCCGGATGATTATGTAACGAATATTACAGAGCGCTATAACCTCTATACCGAACTTTCCAAACTGGACACCGAGGCCCAGCTATCAGCTTTTGAAACTTCGCTGAAAGACCGTTTTGGCACTGTTCCCAAACCGGTAAAGACCATGCTCAGCGTACTGCGCCTGCAGTGGTCTGCAAAAAAATTAGGTTTTGAAAAACTGAGCTTTAAAAAAGGCGTTTTAAGGGGTTATTTTATTGCCAACAAACAATCCAATTTCTTTGATTCACCCATGTTCCACAAGATCCTGACCTTTGCACAGCTGCATCCCAGGATGTGTAACCTGAAAGAAGTCAAGGATACGCTCAGGATTGCGTTTGAAGACCTTAAAACGGTGGAGGATGCTATACAAATGCTGGAAATGGTTAGCCAATAAATAGCAGATGAACCCAACCCTGTTAACTGACCTGGTCACAATGAAAATGCCTTTTGGCAAATACAAAGACAAATTGCTTTGTGACCTTCCGGAATCTTACCTGATCTGGTTCCATAACCAGGGTTTCCCTCCGGGCAAGCTGGGGGAATTACTGGGCACCATGTACGAGATCAGGTTAAACGGACTGGAATACCTGCTGAAACCCATCAGGTATCCCCGCTAATTCAGTACCAGGTACAGATAGGCATACACGATCGGCGCTGCAATCAGCAGGCCGTCAAACCTGTCCAGCAAGCCACCATGTCCGGGCAGCAGGTTTCCCGAATCTTTCGCGTTCAGGCTTCTTTTAAGCATTGATTCCACGAGGTCGCCCAGCGTACCAAAGCTAACGATCAGAACTGCCATGCCCGCCCAAACCAGGAACCCGATTTCCTTAAAAAAGAAGGAGATGATGAATGATACCAGTACGCTGGTGAACATCCCTCCGAAAAAGCCTTCCCAGGTTTTTTTTGGGGAATGGCGCTCAAAAAGTTTATGTGCCCCTAATTTCCTTCCAAACAGGTAAGCCCCGGTATCACTTGCCCAGAGCATCAGCAAAAAGGCGAGCGGCAGGTGAAAATTGTACAGGTTCCAGTCGCTCAAAAACCCGAGTGAATAGTAAAAACAGAAAGGGATGGTCACAAAGAACAACCCTGTAAATGTATACGCTATATTGGTAAAAGGAGACTTATCTTTCCTGTACAGTTCAAACAAGAACACGGAGAACACCAGCGGTATGAGCAATAAAAGCGACTTCAGCTCTACTTCAAAAAAGTGGAAAGCCGCAATGAACATAAAGATCAGTATACTTGCTGTTAAGCCAACAACGGTATGGGGCCTTATAGCAGCAGTTTTAATCAGTTTATAGAACTCTGCCAGTGCAAAAACACTCAGCAGCAAATAAAACCCTGTAAAGGTATAGGCACCAAAAAAAATGGAGCCCAGCATCACAATAGTGAAGAAAAACGCAGTTATTGCCCTTGTTTTCATTCGCTTTCTATGGATTTAATATAGGCGTCAGCAGCTTCCAGATCAGCTGTGCTTACCATGATATCCACCGTTCCGAATGTCTGGTAGGACGAATCTTTTTTATTCATGACCACTGCAGCAATATCGTTCTCCATCAATCCCTGTTTAATGATCTCCGCCGTAACGGCATCCTGTGTTGTATATACCTTAACCCAATTGTTCTCCATTGCTCTCTGTAGTTTTATCTTTTAGATATTTAAATAAAAATATGCTCAAAATTAAGCTAATAACATATGTATACCATGGAAAATATGCAGAATTATCTGCCTGGTCCAGCGGTATATGGTGGGCCTGTAAATACCAGGCCTGGCATACCGCATAGGCGTTGTTCAGGAAATGGGCAAACATCGCGTACCATAAACTACCTGTCCACAGGTAGATATAACCAAATGCTGCACCCAAGAACATTCTCGGAAAAAATCCGAAGAACTGTACGTGGATGGCGCTGAAAATAAAAGCAGACAACCATATCGCTGCATGCGGATTATTGAACATCCTGGTAAATGAACGCTGTATCCCGCCCCTGAAAAGAAATTCTTCTGCAATTGCAGGCAGGAGCGCAATGATGAAAATATTGATTAGAAACTCTCCGAAACCGCGGATCCTCAGTAATAAAATCGTCATATTCATCGCCGCATCCTCCTTTTCCCTCATCCAGTCTTCTACTGATTTCAGAAATCCCGGCAAAACCATCTTCTGGTTCACAAGCGTGACCCATTCCATGACCGGCAATGAGCAAAGCATCAGCAAAAATACAGGGAGCAGGACTGAAGGCCGTGGTTTTTTAAACCCATAGAATTTACTTATCCCGGCCTTTTCGGTCACTGCAAGCAGCACAGGGGGCATCAGGAACAAAAATACGGAGGTGAGCGACTGAGAAATCCTGAGCCCCGTCAGATAAGCAGGATCACCGCTGAATAACAAAGCATTGTTACTCAATATATCACTTCCATAAAGCAGTACCAGTACTCCAACACTCAGAACAGATCCGATGATAGTGCCTGCCAGTGCATAACACGCCAGTATAAGTAGCTGACTGTAAGCAGATTTTTCTTCTCGTACTCCTGAAGTGAAATTCATTATTGGGGATTTTTGTACCTTTGTATCTTAATTTTGGATTGAAGATAGAAAAATGTCTGTAAAGATAGGAAATATTGACCTGGGAGAGTTCCCTTTATTGCTTGCTCCGATGGAAGATGTGAGTGACCCTCCGTTTCGTTTTGTATGTAAACAGAGCGGAGTGGATATGATGTATACCGAGTTCATCTCTTCAGAGGGACTCATCCGTGATGCAGCAAAAAGCCGGCAGAAGCTCGATATATTCGAATACGAGCGGCCTATAGGTATCCAGATATTCGGCAGTGAGATCGCTGCCATGCACGAAGCTACCGAAATTGCCACCCTCGCAAAACCTGACCTGATTGATATCAATTATGGCTGCCCCGTAAAACAGGTAGCCTGTAAGGGCGCCGGTTCTGCCTTGCTGCAGGATATCGATAAAATGGTGAAAATGACCGATGCAGTGGTAAGGGCCACCCATCTGCCCGTAACCGTTAAAACCAGGCTGGGTTGGGATGACAATACCAAAAATGTAGATGAAGTGGCTGAAAGGCTGCAGGATATTGGCATACAGGCCTTAACTATTCACGGCAGGACCCGTTCACAAATGTACAAGGGAGAGGCAGACTGGAGGATGATCCGCGATATCAAAAGAAACCCGAGGATCAAAATCCCCGTTTTCGGCAATGGAGATATTGACAGTCCGCAGAAAGCATTTGAATGGCGGAGGGAATTTGAAGTGGACGGCATCATGATCGGCCGGGCAGCTATTGGCTATCCATGGATATTCAGGGAGATTGCCCATTACTTCAAAACCGGAGAGAAATTAGCCGGTCCTACAGTAGAAGAACGGGTAGCCGTTTGCCGTACACACCTGGATAAATCAATTGCCTGGAAAGGTCCGAAAGTGGGTATATTTGAAATGAGGCGCCATTATGCCAATTATTTCAAAGGCCTTCCCGATTTTAAGAACTACAGGATGTTATTGGTAAAAGAAGATAACATAGAAATTATACATGCTATATTAGACGAAGTGTCAGACAAATATCAGTACATTCTGCCCGAGGGTGAAATGGCTTGATTTTTGAAAAACTGATTATAAATATCTTTAAGATGGTTACAGCGATTACACAGGGCGTTAAAATATCAGTAGATACTGTATATCAGGAAGAATACTCCAATCCTGAAAAAGAGCACTTTATGTTTGCTTATCAGATCACGGTAGAAAATCTGTCAGACTATTCCATACAGTTAATGCGCCGTCAATGGTTTATTTTTGATTCTAATGGCACCCAGAGAGAAGTTGAAGGAGAAGGAGTGATTGGTTTGCAGCCCGTCATAGAACCCGGCGAGAGCTATTCCTATGTTTCAGGATGTAATTTAACAACTGATATTGGTGCAATGTCCGGTACTTATCTCATGCACCGTATAGCGGATGAAACTGATTTCAGCGTAGATATACCAGAATTCCAGCTGATCGTTCCGTACCGTTTGAATTAATTCCTGTTCCTGCCAAACAGCATAGATGCATAATACAGCAGGTTAGCCAGTGCACCCAGGGCTGCTACAACATAAGTCATGGCTGCCCACCATAAAGCGTCTTTGGCCTGCTCATTTTCTTCAGTGGTATTCATCACCACACGGTTATTCTTTAACCATATCAATGCCCTTTTACTGGCATCAAACTCAACCGGAAGCGTAATAAAACTAAAAATAGTGATCAGCGCAAGGCCGGCTACCCCGATACCCAGCACAATAGGGTTCCCGGTAAAACCGATCAGTAAAACACCCAGGATCAGTACCCACTGCAGAAGATTGGAAGAAATGCTCACTACGGGCACCATATTAGACCTCAATTCCAGCCAGTGGTAAGATTTGGCATGTTGTACAGCATGCCCGCATTCATGGGCGGCAACGGCTGCTGCGGCCACACTTCTGCCATAATATACATCCGTACTCAAATTAACTGTCTTATCTGCAGGGTTATAGTGATCTGTAAGCTGTCCGTCTGCATTCATTACCCTTACATCATATATGCCATTGTCATGCAGCATCTTTTCTGCAACCTCATGGCCTGAAAGGCCGGAGTTCAATTGCATTTCAGCATACCTGGAAAATTTGCTCCTGAATTTCCATTGCACGAACATACTGGCAATCAGCATCGGAATTATAAAAAACAAATAGGTTCCCATCTTTTAATTATTTTTACTACTCCTACCTGTAAATCAAAAATTGTTCCCATAATACTTTAAATCACTTATTAATTTAAAAATTAACTGATATCGTGTAATTAAGTGCCATATGGGTAAAAATTGAAAGCATTGCCCGCAGTCCCTGTCCATTAAAAACTGCATCAGAGGGATGATCATATTTGCATATAAATACTAATATGTTTGTTAAAATGATATATAATAATGATTTTTGATAAAAATATTAGTAAATGAATAGTCTCATTATTGTTTTGCTGGTTATCGTAATGGCCGCGTTGTTTTTCCTCCTTTTCAAAAAACCGGCAGCCGGTACGGCACAGCTGGAAATGCTCGGTTTAAAAGAGGCAGAGCACCAGCGTACCCTTTCCTATTACCGGGAAGAAAAACAAAGGCTCGAAGATGAACTTGCAGATCTGCGCAAAGGTTTTATGGACGAAAGGAGCAGGGCCGTCAAAGCAGAAGAGATCCTGAATGCGCAGCTGGCAAAACAGCTGCAGCAGGAAAAATATATAGCAGAACTTCAGCAGCAGTTTAAATTGCAGTTTGAACAGATCGCCAACCGGATACTCGAAGAAAAAACATCAAAATTCACCTTGCAAAACAAGGCCAGCATGGAACTCATTTTAAGCCCGCTGAAGGAAAATATCAGGGCCTTTGAGGAAAAGGTTGACCGTGTGTACAAAGCTGAATCAGATGAGCGCAATATACTCAAGGGGGTGATCTCACAGCTGATGGACCAGAGCAGGCAGATCCAGGAAGATGCCAACAACCTGACCAAAGCGCTGAAGGGCGACAATAAGAAACAGGGCAACTGGGGGGAGATCATCCTGGAAAGGGTACTGGAACGCTCCGGACTGGTCAAAGACCAGGAATACCGTATACAATCCAGCTTTAGTACCGCTCACGGAAACCGGGTTCAGCCCGATGTGATCATAGACCTCCCTGATGATAAACATATCGTGGTGGATGCTAAAGTTTCCCTCATTGCCTATGAAAAATATGTATCAGCCGAGACAGATGAAGAGCGGGACAGCTATGTCAAACAGCACTTGCTTTCCATCAAGAACCATATCCAGGATCTCTCCGGCAAAAATTACCACGCCCTGTACCAGATCAACTCTCCTGATTTTGTGTTGCTTTTTGTCCCTATAGAATCATCATTCGGCATTGCCGTACAAAAGGATGCAGAGCTCTTCAATTACGCATGGGACAGGAAAGTGGTCATTGTGAGCCCTTCTACGCTGCTTGCCACCCTGCGCACCATTTCAAGTATCTGGAAACAGGAAAGACAAAACCGGAATGTACTGGAGATAGCCCGTTTAAGCGGTACGATGTATGACAAATTTGTGGGTTTCCTGGCCGATATGGAAAGCATAGGAAGGAACATCAGGCAAAGCCAGGACGCCTATGACAAAGCCTTTAATAAATTATCTTCAGGCGCCGGTAACCTGGCAGGTACCGCTGATAAAATTAAAAAGCTGGGTGCAAAAACTACGAAACAACTTGATCATAAGTTCCTGGACCCAGCATTAACAGGGGATGATGTCCTATAATTTAAAGGCGTTCCAGCCCTGAGCTTTCAGTTCATGGACCACATTGGATTTTGAGATCATTTTACATCCTGAAGGTTTGTCGGTAATATGGCCTATCACGGTGATATCCACATCATGTTTTAACTTGGCATAATCATCCTGCTTTATGGTAAACAGCAGTTCATAATCTTCACCGCCATTCAGCGCACAAACAGTAGGGTCTATCCCTAATTCCCTTGCCGTTTCATAGGTCATAGGGTCTATAGGCAGTTTATCCTCATAAATGGTGCAGCCTTTGTCAGACTGTTTACAGATATGCATAATTTCAGAGGCCAGTCCGTCAGAAACATCGATCATTGAGGTAGGCAGAATCTTCATTTGTGCCAGAAGGTCAACAATATCCCTGCGTCCTTCAGGCTTTAACTGTCTTTCAATAATATAGTCTTTCCCTTCCAGGTCTGGCTGGATGTTCGGGTTTTCCAGGAAGATCTGCTTTTCGCGTTCCAGTATCTGCAGGCCCACATAAGCCCCGCCCAGATCACCCGATACACATAAAAGATCGCCTTCGTTTGCTCCATTCCTGTACACAATATCTGCTTTATCCGCAAAACCTATGCTGGTAACGCTGATCACCAGTCCCTGTTTGCTTGAGGAGGTATCGCCCCCAATCAGGTCTATATTAAATTTGTTGCAGGCCAGCTCTATTCCCTTGTATATTTCTTCAACGGCTTCAAGCGGAAATTTGCTCGATAAGCCCAGTGAAACCGTAATCTGTGTGGCCACACCATTCATGGCATAAATGTCGCTCAGATTGACCTGAACAGCTTTATAACCCAAATGCATCAGCGGTACATACGCCAGGTCAAAATGAATTCCTTCGAGCAGCAGATCTGTAGAGATCAGTATTTCCTTTTCTCCCGCATGCAGTACAGCAGCATCATCTCCGATGCCTTTGATACTGCTCTCGTGTTTAATCTTAAAATTATCAGTCAGGTGTTTGATCAGGCCAAATTCACCCAATTCTGAAAGATCCGTACGTTCTTTATTTTCAAACATAATTATTTTTTATCAGCAGTTCTGCTGTACTCAATTTCACTTATAAACCGAAACTTGCCGATATTTCCAGCATCCTTTCGATGGGTTTTCTCGCTGCGGCAATGATATCTGCAGGTACTGTTACCTCAGGCGTTCCGTTTTTTAAACACAAATACAGTTTTTCCAGTGTATTTCTTTTCATATACGGGCAGTCGTTACAGGCACAATTGTTATTTGGCGGCGCCGGTATAAATGTTTTACCGGGGTTTGCCTTTTCCATCTGATGGATAATACCACTTTCTGTAGCCACAATGAATTCCTTCGCATCGCTGTTTACAGAATAATTTAACAGTCCCGTTGTAGAACCGATATAATCTGCCATCTGCAATACGGCCTCTTCACATTCAGGGTGCGCAATAAATTTCGCATTTGGATGGCGCTCTTTCAGTTTGGTGATTTTCTCTCTCGAAAAGATCTCGTGAACCATACAGGCCCCGTTCCAGAGTACCAGGTCCCTCCCGGTTTTTTTTGCCACCCAGGCTCCCAAGTTCTTATCAGGGCCGAAGATAATCTTCTGCTCTTTTGGCAGGCTTTCTACAATCTGAACCGCATTGGTAGAAGTACAAACGATATCGCTCATCGCTTTCAGTTCAGCTGTGCAGTTCACATAGGTAATCACCAGGTGATCCGGGTATTTCTCTTTAAATTTCTTAAACAAATGCGGAGGGCAACTATCTGCTAATGAGCAACCTGCCTTTACATCCGGCAGCAGCACCGTTTTTTCCGGAGAAAGTATTTTAGCAGTTTCTGCCATGAAATGCACTCCTGCAAACACAATCACATCGGCCTCCGTTTTTGCAGCCTCCTGGGAAAGGCCTAAACTATCCCCAATATAGTCCGCTATATCCTGAATATCAGGCTCTTGGTAGTAGTGCGCCAGCACTATTGCATTTTTCTCCTTTTTTAGCTTTTCAATTTCATCAAAAAGATCAAGTGTTGGGTCGATACTTTCTTCTACAAATCCTCTTCTGTTTAGTTCTTCTAAGGTATCCATTTTCAACGTTTCAATAATTAATAATTATTTAATATAAATAGACTTCTATTGTTTATTAGTGTGTTAGTAATGTTTGTAACTCCGGGGTTTTTATTCGTTAATATGATTTGTTCTATAGTTACTAACAAATAAATACGTTTTTATTTATAACTATCTGCTGATTTACAATCAGATATTTTTAGGACGAAAAACTTATCAATAGGAATATGTTTATTGTTAGTACCGGAGTAAAAAGTTAATAACTCATGCAAAGTTGCTTAAAAATAACTTAAAATATTGTGTGTAATTCTCATTTTACCTTAGCTTTAAACATTCTTAAATAGTTACTCTATTTATTTAGACATGTAATTAACATTTTTCTAACGTTGTTAACAAGACGGCAGAATTACCAATAATCAATGAGAAAGGCAGATTTTTTAGTAATAGGGTCAGGTATTGCCGGTTTAAGCTTCGCTTTAAAGGCTGCTAAACACGGAAAGGTAATTATCATTACCAAATCAAATGAAGACGAATCAAACACAAAATATGCCCAGGGTGGGGTAGCAGTGGTGGTCAATAAAGATGACTCTTTTGAAAAACACATTCATGACACGTTAATTGCAGGTGATGGCCTATGCGACCCGGAAATTGTTGAAATTGTGGTCAAGGAGGGCCCTCAGCGCATACAGGAGATTATCGACTACGGAATTAATTTTGATAAAAACACTGCCGGCGTGTACGATCTGGCTAAAGAAGGAGGTCATTCAGACCACCGGATTTTACATTATAAAGACGTTACCGGATATGAAATTGAGAGCGTCCTGCTGAAGCAGATTCACGAAAATGACAATATAGAGATATTAACACATTACTTCTGTCTGGAGTTAATCACCCAGCATCACCTTGGTGAGTTTGTTGACAAGACCTCCAAAGATATTAACTGTTTTGGTGTATATGCCTTTAATACAGAGCTTAACGATGTTGAAAAGATCTTAGCAAAGGTGACTATCCTGGCTTCAGGTGGTGCCGGGCACGTCTATTCCAGCACCACAAATCCGGTTATTGCTACCGGTGATGGGATGGCAATGGTTTACCGTGCTAAGGGGAAATTACGCAATATGGAATTCATTCAGTTCCATCCTACCGCTTTATATAACCCCGGAGAGTATCCTTCCTTCCTGATCTCGGAAGCTGTAAGGGGCTTTGGAGGCGTATTGAGAAGGAAGAACGGGGATGAATTTATGTACGAATATGATGAACGCGGGTCTCTTGCGCCACGTGATATTGTAGCCCGGGCAATAGATTCTGAGATGAAAAAATCAGGTGAGGATTTTGTTTACCTGGACATTCGTCACCAGAAGAAGGCTGACATATTGGCGCATTTTCCAAACATCTATGCGAAGTGTTTATCTATCGGAATAGACATGACCAATGACCTCATCCCTGTTACTCCTGCAGCACATTATATGTGTGGTGGAATTTTAGTGGATGACTATGGCAGGTCCACTATCAATCATTTATATGCCTGTGGTGAGTGTTCCTCTACAGGTTTGCACGGGGCTAACCGCCTGGCATCAAATTCCCTGCTGGAAGCCCCTGTATTTGCACACAGGATCTACCTGGATGCAGTGGAACGATTCAAAGAGAATATAATACCAGAAAATATTCCGGACTGGAATGATCATGGTGTAGTACAGTCTGACGAAGATATTCTGGTTACGCATAACCTGCGGGAAACGCAGAAATTAATGAGTGATTATGTGGGTATAGTGCGTTCTGATTTCAGGCTGGACCGTGCCATGCGCCGTTTATTCCTGCTGCATGAAGAAACTGAAGCTTTCTATAAGGCTAACCAGGTTTCTGTGAAATTATGTGAACTGCGTAATGTGATACAGGTAGCTTTTGTGATCATCAAATCTGCGATGTCCAGGAAAGAAAGCCGCGGTTTACATTATACTACTGATTATCCCGGTCATGCAAATGAGCTGACCGACACTATTTTTTAATTTACTGATTATGCCTGTTATTCTTCCTGTTTTAGATAAAAGCCCTGTATGGGGAGAAAATTGTTTTATTGCTCCAAACGCAACCATCGTAGGTGATGTGAGTATAGGTAACAACTGCTCAGTCTGGTTTAATGCCGTGATCAGGGGAGATGTGAATACGATAACCATCGGGAACGATTCCAACATCCAGGATGGCGCCGTGATCCACGCTACCTATCAGAAAGCAAAGACCTTTATTGGCAGCAGGGTTTCTGTTGGCCACAATGCAATTGTACATGGCTGTACCCTAAAAGATCATGTTTTGGTAGGTATGGGAGCTATTGTAATGGACGATGCAGTGGTAGAGGAGTACTGTATTATTGCTGCCGGATCGGTAATTCTGGAAAGGACGATCTGTGAAAGCGGCTACCTGTACGCAGGAATTCCTGCAAAAAAAATAAAGCCCATTACTGAGGAGCAACGGGCTTTATTAAATAAATTGCCGGACAATTATATCATGTATGCCGACTGGTTCAGGTAGTTATTGTTCCTTCGGCAGTGTGATCGTTTCGTTTCTGTCCCAGTTTGCACGGATGGAAAGCTCTTTGCTTTCATTCCATATTTTTTCGGGCTGTATACCTGCTTTGACATCCCCAGTGTCCCATTTTCCATTTTTGTTGACATCATAGATAATTCTGATGAAGTATTTTCCGGCCCTGTAGTTGGCAAACTTTACGGTGGTGTCCCGCGCTACTACAAGGGTATTTACTATGGCTTTAGCCTCATTCGTTATTTCCAGCAGGTACTGTTTATTGGGTTCAGGTACCACTATTTTAACGGCTAATGTACCGTAATCATCTCTTTTTGCCAGCTGGAATTTCTTGGTGAACTCCTTATTTTTTGCATCGAAGATCGCTGTAAAGGCGCCTGGTGCAAATTTAATATCGTATTGGGTGTTGGCTCTCCAGGGAAAGTTAAAGTTGTAGGAGAGGAGCTCCAGGCTGTCCTTTGTTACCGTAAAATCCTTCATCACTACTGAATCTTCCATCAGCGTTATTTTAGAGGGGTCAACACCGGTTATTGGAATACCAAAGGTAAGCTGCAATGGCTTATTCGGGTTCAGCAGACTTGCTTCAATATTATCTGTTGGCAATACGGGCCTGGTATAAGTATCTTTTTTTCCCCTGTTCAACTTCACGGTCTGTAGTAACTTACCATCCTCTGTAATACTTACTTTGGTTGAGTCAAAGCTCATGTCGGTGAGCCATATCTTCACAGAATCAGTCGTTTTATTGAATTTAACGATTTTTCCTGCATCAATATTTTTCGGTTCCATGATCGTTATCCCCGGATTTTTAAGGTGCTGGTTGAAGCTGAGCATGATACTTCCGTCAGCATTGATCCTCCTGTCGTTCACCCTGAATACCTTGGCCTCCTCTTTAAAGAGGATCATGTTTACGTTTTGGGTATCCCTTTTTAAGACCAGCGGATCTTTCACAAAACCGATCTCGTCAGAACTTTGCTGGTAGATCTTGTCACTGCCTTGTTCTTTCAGTACATAAATTTTGTAAGTATCTGCCCTCAGGTTATTGATTCTGTAATTTCCGCTACTGTCTGTAAGTGCATAAACGGAAGCTTTCTTTTTTCCAAATAGGGTATCCCTTGCCAATGGAAATACAAAAGCCACAGCTTCAAACACGGGTTTTCCTGTTTGGGCATCTTTGATATTACCTGATATACTCAGTGAATCAAGTTCCGGCCCCGTTGCAAAAACATAGCTAAAATTTTTGAGCACGTTCGCTTCATTCACATCTGCAATTCCTTTTCCAAAATTGAGGGTATAGGTTGTATTTTTTTCGAGTGTATCCGGGAGCGTAATTTCCAGTGATTTATTCTTTACTTTTAAAACCGGTAATACATCAACATCAGGGGAGATGGAAAATTGTTTCTGCTGATCCACCAGTTTGAAATATTCGTCAAACTGAATGACGATTTTTTTTGCCGCAAAATTCCTGGTCAGGTTTTTTGGGTTCAGCGAAATTATTTTTGGCGGGATGGTATCTTTCGGGCCACCCTGCGGGCCAGCACCAATACTTGCACAGCGGCCAAATAGCAACAAAGTGAAAAATAGCAGCAATAATTTTCCTGTTACCCGGAGTATGTTATTTTTGGTCATTTATATGCGATATAATAAGCTGATCTATATTTTGGATTCATTCCCCTAAAATAATTTAAAAGTGGCTTATATCGCTTTAAATAAAGCCACTTTTAAATCTCTATTTATTTTAATTAATTATCTGATATTCAAATAATTAAAATCTATTTACTGATATGTACCATCAAAACTGATATATCTGAGGGCGAAACCCCCGAAATTCTTGAAGCCTGGCCTAAAGTTCTTGGTTTGATTTTCAATAATTTTTCACGTGCTTCTTTAGACAAGGAACCCAGCTGCGAATAATCAAAATCAGGATTGATATCTTTGTCTTCCATCTTCTGCATTTTGTTCACAATGTCTTGTTCTTTCATAAAGTAACTCTCGTATTTTATTTTGATCTCTGCCTGTTCAATTGTTTCCTGGTTGAATGCGCTGAGGTGATCATCAAAACTTTTACTTACTTTTCTAAGGTCATCTATACCTACCTGTGGCCTGCTGAGTACGCTGAATAATTTTACGTTTTGTGCAAGCGCACTCGAGTTTAAACTTTCGAGCAGCTCGTTCGCTTCGGTCATTTCAATTCCCTGCTTACGTGTAAAGGCGACGATCTGATCAGAGTCGGCTACCTTTTTATTTACTTTCTCCAGGCGCTCATCACTGATCAGACCTAAGGCATGGCCAATAGGGGAGAGTCTGATGTCGGCATTATCCTGGCGCAGCAATAATCTGTGCTCTGCTCTTGACGTAAACATCCTGTAGGGTTCTTCGGTTCCTTTTGTAACCAGATCATCAATCAATACCCCTATATAAGATTCAGAACGCTTCATAATCAGCTCATGCTGGTCTGTTACCTTCTGGTGGGCGTTAATTCCTGCTATAAAGCCTTGACTAGCAGCTTCTTCATAACCTGTAGTTCCATTAATCTGACCTGCAAAAAACAGATTTTGTATCAATTTGGTTTCCAGGGTCAGGGAAAGCTGGGTAGGTGGGAAATAATCATACTCGATGGCATATCCCGGCCTGAACATCTTTGCATTTTCGAACCCCGGTATCTGGATCAGCGCTCTGTACTGAACGTCTTCCGGCAGGGAAGTAGAAAATCCGTTTACATAGATCTCCACTGTATTCCATCCTTCGGGTTCCACAAAGATCTGATGCCTGTCCCTTTCCGCAAACCTGTTGATTTTATCTTCTATAGAAGGACAGTATCTTGGGCCGAGACCTTTGATCCTGCCGGTGAACATTGGAGATTTTTCGAATCCTTCCTTGAGTGTTTCGTGTACATTACTGTTGGTATAAGTAATCCAGCAACACCTTTTATCTGTCGGTCGCTCCACATCTGTATAGGAGAATCTGCCCGGATTTTCGTCGCCCCATTGTTCCTCCATCAGTGAGTAATTCAGTGATCTTCCGTCCACGCGTGGGGGAGTACCTGTCTTCATTCTGCCGGACTCGAAACCTATAGAGGTCAGTTGTTCGGTTATTCCGGTAGCTGCTTTTTCACCGGTGCGGCCTCCGCCAAATTTTTTCTCGCCAATATGGATCACTCCATTCAGGAAAGTACCATTGGTGAGGACCACACTTTTTGCTTTAATTTCGGCACCGATTGAGGTTTTTACACCTACTACTTTGTTGTCTTTGATGATCAGTCCGCTGACCATATCCTGCCAGAAATCTACATTGGGTGTACGCTCTAAAGCAAGCCTCCATTCTTCGGCAAAACGTTTTCTGTCAATCTGCGCACGGGGGCTCCACATTGCCGGTCCCTTTGATAAATTCAGCATTCTGAACTGCAAAGTAGTCTTGTCACTCACGATTCCGGAGTAACCGCCCATGGCGTCAATCTCTCTTACGATCTGTCCTTTTGCTACTCCGCCCATAGCCGGATTGCAACTCATTTGCGCAATGGTTTCCATATTCATGGTCACCAATAATACCGAAGATCCTAAGTTTGCTGCTGCTGCCGCTGCCTCGCATCCTGCGTGTCCGGCACCTACAACTATCACATCATATTCTTTAAACATCTTATTTTTATGTTATGTTCCACGTGGAACAAGGTCTGTAATTCTTCATCTGAAGGATCGTTGTTTCACGTGGAACGTTTATTTTTATTGTTGTTCAGCGGGCTTATTTGAAGGCTTGCCGCGCTTAAAAAGCCTTAAATTAGGTCGTTTTATTCTTCTTTTCAGAAAGCTCTAACCAACGTTCCATGGTCTGATCCAGGGTGGTATTCAGTTTTTCAATAGATTGCGTTACGGTTTGGATCTCCAGGTAATTGGCACTGTCTATAGATAGGAGCGAGGTAGTCAGCTTTTCAATTTCAGCTTCTGTTTCTGCAATAGTGGCTTCTGCGCCATCCAGTTCCTTTTGTTCTTTATAACTGAGTTTATTGGTTGGAGCGCTCTTTTCCTGTGTTTTTACAGCTATAGGCTGTGGTTTATCTTTTGGCGTATCCAGGCTCAATCTGTATTCAGAGTAATTGCCATTATAGATGTTGACTACACCATCACCTTCCATAATGAATAATTGCTCACTCATTTTGTCGAGCAGGTACCTGTCGTGAGAGACCAAGATCAGCACTCCAGGGAAATTTTCCAGGAACTCTTCCAATACGTTCAGCGTATCGATGTCCAGGTCATTGGTAGGCTCATCCAGGATCAAAAAGTTTGGATTTTGCATCAGTACTTTCATTAAGTGCAGGCGTTTTTTTTCGCCCCCACTTAATTTTTCTACCATACCGTGCTGCTTTTTGATGGGAAATAAAAACAGCGTCAGCAGTTGTGATGCAGAGATGGTCTGCCCATCTGCCATTTTAATATATTCAGCATCTTCAGTAACGATATCAATTACACGCTGTTTATCATTGAAGGCTAAACCACCCTGTTTATAATAGCCATATACCGTAGTTTCACCAGTACTGACTACACCTCTTTCAGGTTTAAGAAATCCGGTGATGATATTGAGCAGGGTAGATTTTCCTGTACCATTTTTACCTGCTAATCCAATACGGTCTGAACGCTTAAAAACGTAGGTAAAATCATTGATTATTTTCTTTTCTTCAAAGGACTGACCGATGTGGTCCAGCTCAAGGATCTTGTTTCCCTGACGGGACATTTTTACATTCAGCGTCACATTTTTATTATCCGTGCGCTGTTTGGTTTTACTGTCAAGGTCATAAAAGGCGTCAATCCTGGCCTGGGATTTTGTTCCGCGGGCCTGAGGCATTCTGCGCATCCATTCCAGTTCCTTTTTCAGCAGGTTCTTGTTTTTATGGAATGTACTTTCATCTGAAGCTTCACGTTCGGATTTCTTCTCCAGGAAATACGCGTAGTTTCCGTTATAGTTATAGATCTTACCTCTGTCCAGTTCTACAATTGTATTACATACATTATCGAGGAAATACCTGTCATGCGTAACCAGCAAAATTGTTTTGTTGCCCGTGGTCAGTAATTTTTCCAGCCATTCAATCGTGTCGATATCCAGATGGTTGGTAGGCTCATCCAGTACATAGATCTCAGGATCTTCAATCAGTAATTTTGCAAGCGCCAGGCGTTTTTTCTGTCCACCCGAAAGTGTAGAAATTTTTTGCTGAAGGTGATTGATGCCCATCCGGCTCAGGATCGTTTTGATCTCGTGCTCGTATTCCCAGGCGTTGTGTTCGCTTAATTCTTCGTATAAACGGTTGAGTGTTTTCTCATCAGGGTTAGGGTCTTCAATCAGTTCTTCATATTCCTTGATCAGTTGCTGCTGTTTATTCTCCTGGGAAAAAATAAAATCGCTGATAGAATATCCATCAGGGAAGGAAGGTTCCTGATCCAGGAATCCGATCTTAACGAATTTATTTTTTACAATTTTTCCTTCCAGGGGATTGAACCGCTCGGCCAATAATTTTAATAAAGTACTTTTACCGGCACCATTGATCCCAACAAGTGCTACGCGCTGTCCGGTCTGGATGCCTAAAGTTAAATTCTTGAATAACCATTCATCATGGTAGGCATGGCCTAAGTTTTCTGCTGCAATTAATGTGCTCAAAGTATTTTTTTAACGAATTATAGGATAAGAAATTACCTGCAAAAGTAAACATAATTTGCGGGTAAAATATTCATCAGCCGGGGGAGGCAGAAGATTATTGATAAATTACTTGTTACTGACCTGAAAGGCACGGACAATAGTGCTGAAACAGGAAGTTTATTTACCTGATACGGCTAGTAATTGTTTGATAAACAGATTGATACAAATTGATATTCTTTATAAAGCAGCCGGCTCAGCGTTTAACAGGGCAAGGTACTGATCTTCTTTTTGTGTCATTAAGGCTTTTGCCTCTTTGCCTTTGTCTTTATAACCAAGCAGGTGTAAAGTTCCGTGGATCATTACGCGGCATAATTCCTGCTGCGTGGTACCCTTAAACTGCCTTGCATTTTCCTGTATACGTTCAATGCTGATAAATATATCTCCTACGATCGTTTTAAGCTCCTCTGAATTATCAAAAGTGATGACGTCGGTATAAGTGTCATGTTTGAGGTATTGCTGGTTCATAGCCAGTAAATATTCGTCAGAACAAAGGATGAAATTCAGTTCTTCAAGCTCATATCCTTCGGCAGTGATGGTATCTTTGATCCAGTTTCTGATCTGTATCTTATTTTTGAGTGTGTACTTAACCTCTTCAGTGAAAAAATAAATTGGGGCCTTACGCATAGCTATTGATTTACAGCGGCGAATTTAGTGATTTAAAATAGGTTGATATTTTATTTTTGTAATAGTAGTTCAGCGTTGGCGGCAATTGCTGAAGGAATTCTTTTTCACCCAGGTTATCTTTTTTAAATTGCTCCAGCATTTTAGGATAGGAAGGAGGGAAGTCCTTACCAGCCTTACTTTCCCTTTTGCCGTCTTCATTCTGATCGCGGCTTGCCTTTTCTGCATCCAGCAATTTGGTCATCAGCCCCTGCTGGCGTTTGATCGTTTCTTCTTCCAGGCGTTTATTGATCAGGTCAGACTCCGTCAGTTTCATCTCTTTTACCATCTGGTTCAGGTTTCCTGACCCATTTTTGCCATCCTTATTTTCCTCAGCGTTTAATTTCTGGAGCGCTTCCCTGATCATTTGCTGCTGCTGCGCCATTTTAGCAAAGCTCTCGCTCATTTTTCCTTTCGGAACGCTGCCTTTATTTCCGTCCTTTTCGAGCTGTTGTTTGGCCTGCTGCATATTTTTGTTCAGCTGCTGCTGCATTTGCTGTAGTTGCTGCATGGATTGTTTGCCCTTTCCTTTACCGCCCGATTTGGCATTTTTCTTATTTTTTTCCAGCTGGTCCAGGGCTTCGTTGAGCATCAGGGCGAGGTTATTGACCGATGACATGGTGTACTGCTGGTTTCTGCCGGCCTCGGCAGTTCTTCTTTCCCCGAGGCTTTCAAGGCTTTTGTCAATATTGAAATTGATCTTTTGCATTTCCTCATTCACGGTGCTTTCGATCTGGGGCACCCGTCTGCTGAGGGAGGAAAGGCTGTCCGAAATCGTTTTCATGTTGTCTTTGATTTCTCGCTGTTGCTGTACGTTTTTAAGATAGGATGGGTCGGCAGGGGCCATTTTCTTCAGGTTGACCATTACTTTTTCCTGGTCAAATGAAGTTTGCAGCAGGTTCTGCAGCAGACGGCGCAGCTCTTCCGTCTGCAGGTTGTTTTCCATTTCTGCAGACTGCTGGTTTGCTTCTTCTAATTGTTTGGCCATCTTTTGCATTTCCTGGGCAGCTTTCTGCTGGTTTGCTGCTGCCTGCTGTGCCTGGTTTTTCTCCAGGTTCTCCATACTTTTCTGCTGCTGTTCCTGTACAGACTGCGTTTCTTTTTCCATGGGCCGGAACTCATTGGGGTGCTCCAGCGCCTGATTTTTCTGGTCAAGCTGCTGCATTTCCTTTTTCAGCTCATTAAACTCTCCGGTATTTTTCTGCTGCTGTTTTTTCAGGTCTTCGGTAGCAGAATTTTTTTCCTGCGTTTTTTTTGCGAGGTCTTTCTGAGCGTCTGACAAATTCTTCAGGCGGTCTATCTTTTCCTTCAGGTTCTGTTCAAATTCCAGTTGTTTATACAATTCCAGGACCCTGTCAAGCTCCTTTTTAAGAGACTTATTATCCATGGTCATTTTAGACAGCTCATTCTGTACTTGGTCTTTATTGTTCTGGTCCATCAGGCTTTGCAGTTTCTCCAGTAGGGCCTTTGTTTTTGGGTCCAGGATATGATTAAAGAGCTCGTCTATTTGTTTTTGCTTGTCGGCAAGCTCGGTTTTCACCGCGTCATTTTCAGCCTGTTCATTGCTGTTTTTCTGTTTGGCTTGCTGTATATCTTTTACCGCCTCTTCCAGTTTTTTCTGTTTATCGAGCAGCTGGCCGATCTCTTTTTTATTTTCAAAGGATAATTCCTTTTTATCCAGCAGGTTTTCGCCCAGTTTTTTGCTGTCCCTTTCCACTTCTGAAGCCATTTTAATGGCCGAGTTCATCTGCTGCTTCAGGTTGCTGCTTTCTGCATTCAGCTGTTTTGCCAGTGCCTGGCCTGAAGGAGGGCTGAAGGTCTTAATTGCTGACCGCGCTTTCTTTGGCCCGTTTACGGCATCATTATCGGCTACTTCCAGGTAATATTCAACTATTTGCCCGGGTTTAACAGCAAGGTCTTTAAAGTTCCGGTAATAGAGAAACTGATCTTCCTGCTGTGCAGGATGGACAGGGATAACAGCGGACACCGTTTTTTTCTCTGTACCATTCTCCCTGATCGTATAAACGAACTTCAGCGCCGAAAAGCCGTGATCATCAGAAATATTCCCTTTGAAATAGTGGACTTTGCTATTGACGGAATCGGTAGTTTCGGTTACGCTGATCTGTGGTGCCAGGTCTGGGATCACTTCAATCTTGTGATTGATAGAGTCCGGGTGGGCGGAAAAATTATTCTTTGGTACGATCTGATAGTTCTGGCTTTTCCTCAGCAGGGCACTGAAGCTGGTTTCGTTACCGGTCATGGTTAACTCTTTCACCTGCTTATCCAGCGTAAAGCGGAGCGTTCCTGTATTTTCAGTATAGATATTCCAGGTCACCCGGGTTCCTTCGGGCAGGAGCAGGTCTCCGGCGTTTGAAATCAGCTCATTCTTTTTTTTCAGGTAAGAGGGATAAACCAGGCTTGCCCTGATGTTCAGGACAGAGGGGCGCGGTTTAACCGTCAGCTGATAGGATCTGGAATCAAAACCTCCGGCACTAAAATGGAAGACCTGTGTTTTTTGGAGGTTTTTTAAGGCGTAATAGAACCTGCTGTTTCCCTTTCTTTCCAGCCTGAAGGTATTGAGGCCTTCCATCAGGTATACCTCCTGTGGCAGCTGATCGCCGTTCAGTTCTAGGTCTATCGTCAGGTCTTCGCCTTGTGTTACCGTCATTGCGGGGTTGCGGAGCACAAAATTAAAGGGGGCGGCGGGTAAAATTTCTTTATTGTACTGGATAAAACTGCGCGTTCCTTCCCTGAATACTACAGGAGCGATGACCGCCACCAGCAGGATCAGTGCAAGGGGGATCAGAAAATATTTGATATATTTTTTATTGTCGTTCAGGCTGATGGCCTTGCTGAAGGGGATGGGTTTCAGTTCGTTGATCTTCTGGTCTATTCCTGCCAGGATCAGCTGGTTTTGTGAGGGGGAGAGGTCTGCCAGCGCCTTTAGCTGCAGGGTGTTCAGCAGCTTGTCGCGAATGGGTTCAAAATGGGCGCCTATCAGGGCCGCGGCTTCTTCCAGGCTGAGTGTTTTGCTGAGGCTGAGGTAGGACAGGATGGGTTTTACAATGCCAATCACAGTAGAAACGGCCAGCAGCAGGAGATAGCTGAAAAATAGAATGGTTTTGATGACAGGTACGGGGCGGATGTAATAAACCAGTACAAATAGGAGCAGGTACAGGCTCAGCAGTATAGCCATTGTATAAATGGTGCCGCGCAGCAGCTTATTCAGATAGAATTTCTTTCTGAAGTCGTTAATCCTGGAAATTAAGATTTCGTAATTGCCGTCCATTTAGCTGCGAATAAACCTAAAGATAAAAAACTGGGGCGACAGCGCGAATACAACGGTGTTTTTTTTACGCAGGATCAAAAAAAGGGCATAAAAAAAGCTTCCTGATATCTCATCAGGAAGCTTGTACGAATTATGGTTATAATAATCTAGATTACTTTAACATTGATCGCATTCAAACCTTTTTTACCGCTTTCAACATCGTATTCTACTTTGTCGTTTTCACGGATTTCATCGATAAGGCCTGTTGAATGTACAAAAATTTCGCTATCGCCATTAGCTGGTACGATAAATCCGAAACCTTTAGTTACATTAAAAAATTTTACTGTTCCTTCTTGCATTGTATTAAGTATTAATAATTAAGTCTGCAATGTAGTGATTATTTTTTTATAATCTGCAAATGCTTCATTTTTTGATAAATATAATTTTTGGAGGGCTATTTCGTTCCTTTTCTGCCTGTTACAGTTACGGTAACTTCGCTCGTATGCGGCATTCCCAAAGTGCTTCCGGGTTTAATTTTTAATAAATTTTCTAAATAAACGCTCGTGATTCCTGCTAAAACTTTTTTGCGGACTTCGCGGAATTCCGGCAGGTTGGTAAAGAAATTTCCAAGCCGGAGTTTGCCCTTTTCATCAACCAGGATATTGAATTCATAGGCAAAATCTTTGTAGGCATCGGGGATCACCAGGCGGTACCTCGGATAGAGATAATCATAGGCTTCCGTTTTCCCGTTAAGGCGGTCTACACTGCTCAGCCGTTCTACAGAGATCCTGTTGTCACGCGCAGTGAGGACGGCCACCTGCCTGGCTGCAAAAACACTGTCGGTCTGATCGGGGTAGCGGTTTGCCCGCTCTACCAATTTCGAAATGAAGAGGGTATCTGCCCGGGTTGGGCGCTGTAATTTTTCTGCCGTGGTATGCAGAACGTTTTTGATATAGTTATCGGAATAAAATGTCATATTCACATCTGAGCGGATATCATCTGCAATTACTTTTTTGCTCACCTGCAGGCGCTGGAACACCAGGCTGTCCTTGCTGATCAGTTTAAAGCGGAACCATTCTTTGGCGAAATTATACACATCGCCATGGTCATACTGCAGGTAAAAGCCCTGCATGATCTTCTTTCCGGGATCATAGGCCGCCATGGTATCGGGCTTTTTCAGCTGGATGATCCAGCTGGGTTCCTGTTCAAAGCCCATGGTGTCAAAAGAAAGGCCATTGCTAAAGCGGCGTTTCACTTCGGTATACCTGATGCCTGTAATAGGGCTCAGGTCTAATCTCGTTTTTGGCTCCGGCTTTTTTTTACCGGGTTTTCCATTACAGGCGATCAGCAATAACCCGGAACTTACAATCATTAACAGGGGCTTGAGTACTTTCATATCAACACAACGCTTTTACCGGCAAATATATCAGCCTTTCTTTTCTTAACCTAAGGGATTTGAATTCTTTAGGCAATGTATACAGGATTTTTACCATTGCGACGAATACTCACCCGGCGAGGTAAGCATGGTTAAACCAGGTACAGACGGCATATGAACCCATATTAAACCCGTATTGAACTCGTACGGAACCCATAATCGATATGGGGTTGGTCTGGGGTTGAGCTGGGGTCGTTTTGCGTTCAACACAGGGAACCCCAGCGCGACCCTACATCAACCCCAGACCAACCCCACCGCAAATGCGGGTTTTATGCGGGTTTATTATGAGTTTTATGCGGGTTCAAATTGAGTTTAATCACAGTTTAATCACCCTGAGATAGCTTTTACTGTGCAACAAAAAAGCCCCCATCAGGGCAACGGTTTTAAAACCGTTGCCCTGATGGGGGCTGGATGATGCTGGGCTTCAGTTATTTTTTAGGGTACAGGATGTCGTTGATCCTGACCGCCAGGTCGTCATAATGTGCCTTTGTCATTGTGTCACCGGCTACGGCCCTTGTTTTTGCGAGGGTTAAGAGCGTTTTTAATTCTGCTCTTACCAGTGGCCTGATGTCAGAAAGTGATACATTGACAGGCGTTTGTCCGAAATTAGCAATGCGGTCAGGAGTTACACCCGGAGGTGCCTGCATTTCCTGGGTCATCAGCGAGGCTAAACGGTCCACGAACGCACGCTGCAGGTTGCGTTTAAAGGCGTCCGGGCGCGTGGCCGGGATAATGCTCGTATGGAGGTCTTTGAAGAGCTCAGGGAGCGTATATGCGGCTGTAGCACCATTCTTTGTTTCGTTGTCCAGCAACCTTGCAATGCGCGAAGGAGATAAGACAGATCCAAGTGTTCCGGTTTGTGCTGCTTTGATCGTATTGAGCAATACGCCATTATCAAATTTGTTCAGTTCAGCGTTATTGATGAGCCATAAGGGGGTGTTGAACAGCTGGGCATTCAGGAACGCAACGGCTTCTTTTTGTTTGGCCTTAGGCAGGTAGGTGTACACGGCACCTTTCTGGTCATATGTTTTAAAGTTTTCGCTCATCCCGCCGATGTTGGTTGTCACGTGGCCCATATAACGGTTAAATTGTATGATCACCTCACCATAGATCTCTTTCAGGTCGCTGTAATCTTTGCCCTTCTCATAGGTCCATTTTTCAACGTTGGGCAGAATGCGTTTTAAGTTTGCTATGCCATATCCACCGGCTTTCATTGCATTGTCTCCCAGGTCTTCATTTTGCAGGCGCGGATCAAGGGAAGTGCCTTGCCGGCCGTAATAATACAATGGGTTTCCTGCTTTGGCGACGGTCCAGGCATCCAGTTTCTCCCGTTCCTGTTGTGCGGTTAAATTACCGGGGAACCAGGTATATCCCCATTTGATGGCCCATTTATCATATTCACCAATGGTAGGGTGCAGTTGGGTTACCCCGTCACCCGGCTGTGCGATATAGTTGAAACGTGCATAGTCCATGATAGAGGGCGCTGTTCCGTGCGTATTGGTGAAAGTTTTTGAACGCAGCGAGTCAACCGGGTACGCATAACTTGAGCCGAAGTTGTGTGGCAGGCCCAGGGTATGGCCAATCTCATGTGAAGACACAAAGCGGATCAGGTTTCCCATTTGTGCATCGCTGAATTTAGCTTTTCTTACCGTAGGGTCTACCGCAGCAGTTTGTACAAATACCCAGTTTCTGAGCAGGTTCATCACATTATGGTACCAGCCGATGTGCGTTTCCAGGATCTGTCCCGTGCGCGGGTCAGAGATATGCGGGCCATAAGCATTGGAGATGTTCGACGCAAAATAGCGGACCACGGAGTAACGGGAATCGTCAACGCTGAATTCAGGATCTTCTTTTGCGGTTGGGGCTTCTTTTCCGATGATGGCATTTTTGAAGCCCGCTTCCCGGAAGGCAACCTGCCAGTCGTTGATCCCGGCAATCAGATAAGGCACCCATTTTTTTGGTGTTGCAGGGTCAATGTAAATAACAATCGGTTTTACAGGTTCTACCAGTTCACCTCTCATGTAGGCTGCTGTATCTTTCGGAACCAGGTTCCAGCGGTGGATATAGGCTGTCTTTTCTGCTTTTTGGGCATCGGTACCGTAATCGGTCTGCGTTTGTCCGAAATAGCCAACCCTCACATCCGTCAGGCGTGCTTTAACAGGGTTTTTTGGTAAAAGCAACATGGATGTATTGAATTCATAGGTTACAGCACCAATACTGTTATCAATAGGGGATTCCGCTGTTTTGTAGGTTTTACTTGTCACCACCTCTATGTTCAGGGGGAAGGTCTTTACGGTATCAATGTAAGAGCGGGTAGGGTCCAGTCCGGTGGTTTTATAAGCTTTTCTCAGTTCGTCTGTGGCGCCGATAGCCATCACATCACCGTTGTAAAAATCAGTGACATCAATGACTACGCCGCTGGTATCTTTGTTGTACGCTTTGATATCGAAACTGGCAATGATTGTAGAGAGGTTGGAGTTTTTTACCGACTGGTACATGTCTGAAGTGCTGTCTGCTCTTACAGAATAGCCGGGTACGCGGACAAAAACCTGTTTCCCGCGGCGTTCCCATTGCCAAACCTGTTCATTTAATTCTTCACCGCCATATTGCTGGTTGCCCACAGATACACCGGCAGGCACTTTGTTTAAACGGGAAACGATCAGCATTTCGCGGTTGAACAGGGTGTCAGGAATTTCGAAGAACCATTTATCATCTGCTTTGTAGGTTTTAAACAGGCCGTCTTTTTTTCTTGCTTTTGCGGTGATGATTTCGGAGAAGGGTCTAATACCTTCTTTTTTCACTGCAGGAGGCGGCGTTGCAGTGGTTACCGCTGGGGGGGCGTTTTTGTTAGATCTCTTTTGTGCGTATAAGGCATCACTGCTGAATGCGCATATAAAACACATACCGGCAATTGCCAGTAAATTTGACTTTTGGTTCATTGGGTATAACAGTTTTTTAGGTTAGTTTGGAATATCAAAGATATTCATTGGGTAAAGCAACAAATATGTGTAATTATAAAGTTACAAAAGGCTAACTGACAGGTGTTTTTTGAAAAAATGGGGTAGGGTTAATTAAATAAATAATACTTTAGGGTGATTTCAAAGACAGCAGGATTATAATGAAAATAATTAAACCCTATAAGCTCTATAGCATACACGTGTTCACTTTGCTTTTTGCGCTATTCTGGGCGGGCTGTGCTGCTGACCGCAAAATAGAGAGGAAGGTGAGCCGGTTAATAAAAGAATCTTCCATACTGAATAACCATCCGGTGGGATTTGCCCTCTCCGATCTTGAAAATGGCAAAGTTATTTATGAAAAGGACGCCGATAAGTACTTTGTACCGGCATCGAATACCAAATTGTATACATTTTACGGCGGGCTGAAGATGCTTCCGGATTCCATTCCTTCGCTGAGGTATATCGAACGTGGGGATTCCCTGATCTTTTGGGGAACCGGAGATCCGTCTTTTCTGCAGAGCAGGCTGAAGGGCGTCAATGCGCTGAACTTCCTGCGGTCAAGCGGTAAACAATTGTTTTTTTCTGCCGGAAGGTATACCGGGAACTTTTACGGAATGGGCTGGTCATGGGATGACTATAACGATTATTACCAGGCTGAAATAACGGAACTGCCACTGATGGATAACCTCATAGCCGTCAGCAGTGAAAATGCCGGCCTGCGTGTGAGCCCTGCGCGGTTTAAGGATTCCCTGATACAAGATTCCCTGAATACTGCAAAGACATTTTCTGTGACAAGGGATTTCAACGGGAATAGCCTAAGGCATCCCGGCATAGGCATGATAACCAAAGGGTATGAACAGCAGATTCCCTATAAAACAAGTACAAAGCTTACCCTAAGCCTGCTTACAGATACGCTGCACCGCCCCGTAGGGCTGGTGCATATGGAAATGCCCGCGACTGCAAAAACGATATACAACCTGTCTTCAGAGCAGGTACTGAGGGAAATGATGCTGCCGAGCGATAACTTTATTGCGGAGCAGTTGCTGCTGGTCTACTCAAACCAGTTTCAGCCCCGGCTGAGCGGTACCGACGCGATCCGGTATATCCAGGAAAAGTACCTGGCCGGGTTGCCCGACAAACCCCGCTGGGTGGATGGTTCAGGCCTTTCCAGGATGGACCTCTTTACCCCCAGGGACATGGTCGCGCTGCTGAAAATGATCGATCAGCAGGTCAATAACCGGGAAAAACTTTTCAGCATGCTTCCTGCCGGAGGAAAAACAGGCACCCTTAAAAACGCATATCCCAAAACAGACCAGCCCTTTGTGTATGGCAAAACCGGCTCCCTGTCCAATGTATATAACCAAAGCGGTTACCTGCTGACAAAAAAGGGAAGAACACTCAGCTTTTCTTTCATGAACAATAATTTTGTCAGCCCTGTGGCCGATGTGAAAAAGGAAATGGCAAAGGTGATCACTTATATCCATGATAAATTCTAGGTATTTTCTGCCTGGCCCATAGAAAGGCAATGGTATTAATTCTATTTTTGTGCGGATATGAAAGACGACGCTCAATCGATTTATACCCTACAGTTTGGCCTGGTTTGCTTAAGTTCATTTCTGTTCTCCTCCAGTTTCAATATGCTGATCCCCGAATTGCCTGCCTACCTCAGTGCAATGGGCGGTGCTTCCTATAAGGGGCTGATCATAGCTTTATTTACGCTCACTGCCGGTTTTTCCAGGCCTTTCAGCGGAAAGCTGACGGATACCATCGGAAGGGTGCCGGTAATGGCTGTGGGCTCTGTGGTGTGTTTCGTTTGCGGTTTGCTGTATCCGGTGCTCACTACTGTTGCGGGCTTCCTGTTCCTGCGGCTGATTCATGGGTTCTCCACAGGCTTTAAACCTACTGCTACCGCTGCATATGTGGCAGACCTGGTTCCTGAAAGCAGGTGGGGCGAAGCGATGGGCGTACACGGCATTTGTTTCAGTACCGGCCTTGCCATAGGGCCGGCCATTGGGAGTACAATTACAGACCATTTTTCAATAGATGTATTGTTTTACTGTTCTTCGGTATTTGCCCTGATGTCTATCCTGATCCTGGCAAATATGAAAGAATCCCTGAAGGATAAACAGCGGTTCAGCTTTTCGCTGTTAAAGATCAAAAGAAAAGATATTGTAGAATGGCGGGTAATTCCTGCTGCGCTGATCACGCTGCTGAGTTATGTAAGTTACGGGGCAATCTTAACAGTAATAGGGGATTGGAGCAAATACCTGGGTACGGCAAACAAAGGTTTGTTTTTTGTGGTATTCACGCTGACATCCCTGCTGATCAGGTTTGTGGCAGGTAAAGCGTCTGACCGGTACGGCAGGATCCTGATCCTGAAGGTCTCCCTTGGCATGCTGGCAGTTTCGCTGATATGGATAGGATTATCCACCTCCTCATTTTCGCTGATGGGGGCCTCAGCCTTATACGGTGTAGCTACAGGGATGCTTTCTCCTGCTGCCAGTGCCTGGACGATAGACCTCAGTGACCCTTCACACCGCGGAAAGGCCGTTGCTACCATGTACATTGCCCTTGAAGCCGGGATCGGGATGGGCGCATTGTTAGCAGGCTGGATGTTTGTAGATGATATCAAAACCATACCAACCACGTTTTTCCTCTGTACAGGAATTACATTAATTGCGCTTGTTTACCTCCAGTTTGGCTGGAAACCAAAAGAACAGGTCATATAATTTACTGGTTGGCCACCACCAGGAGTTCAATGTCTTTAAAAGGCAGGTTAAACATATTGGCAAGGGTTTTACTGGTGAGGTGCCCCTGGTAGATATATAAAGCCTCCCTGATACCAGGCCTGTTCCATACCACATTCATCAGGCCGCCCATTTCACCTATATCCACAAGGATCGGGGTAAAGATATTGGTTAGCGCATAAGAAGCGGTTCTGGGTACCCTTGAAGCGATATTCGGAACGCAGTAGTGGATCACATCGTGTTTCCTGAAAACCGGGTCTTTATGGTTGGTCACCTCAGAGGTTTCGAAACAGCCTCCCTGGTCTATACTTACATCAATTACTACAGAGTCTGGTTTCATCCGGGCTACGGTTTCTTCCATAATGATACAGGGGCTGCGGCCATGGGTGGCCCTGATGGCGCCAATGACTACATCACAGGTGGTTACCGCTTTTCCCAGCACTATGGGCTGCATGACAGAGGTGAAAACACGGCTGCCCAGGTTGTTTTGCAGGCGGCGCAGGCGATAGATGGAACTATCGAACACTTTTACTTCCGCACCCAGGGAAAGCGCTGTTCTTGCCGCATATTCACCTACGGTTCCAGCACCCAGGATCACGATCTCAGTAGGGGGCACACCGGTAAAACCGCCCAGCATCAAACCTTTTCCGCCGGTAACACTGCTTAAATATTCTGCGGCGATAAAGATGGAGGTTGCGCCAACGATCTCGCTCATGGCACGCACAACGCTCAGGATATTCCCTTCATCACGCAAGTTCTCGAAACAAAGCGCATTGATCTTTTTATCCATCAGGGCTTTCAGGTAACTTTCCTTGAGCGCTCCCATTTGGAGGGCAGAGATCAGGGTTTGCCCTTTGTGCATCATTTCTATCTCTTCACAGGTAGGGGGGGCAATCTTAACGATGATATCAGCATCAAAAACGTCCTTTTTGTTAAAGGTAATAATGGCTCCCTGCTCACTGTAATCATTGTCTGAAAAGTTTGCACCGGTGCCCGCTCCGCTTTCCAGCAACACTTTGTGCCCGTTATTTACAAGCAGCGCAACAGATAAAGGGGTAAGGGCTATCCTGGTCTCCTGGAAGGAGATCTCTTTGGGGATACCAATATAAAGACTGTTGCTTTTTTGTTTGAGTTCTGATAGTGTCTCTTTAGGCTGTAGCAAACCTTTCTGAGCAATTGAGGCCATTTCTTCCCGTAATCCTGTAGCCATTATCTAGCGTTTATTTGAATGAAATTAATAAAAATAAGATGAAAATCAAGCATCTAAAGGTAATTTTTACTAAAGTTGAATGCTCTTTTTTCGGGAGACAATACTTTGATCTCCACTTTAATATAACGCTCCGGCAAAATCTCTGCCACACGTTCAGGCCATTCTATCAGGCAGATATCGCCGGAATAGAAGTATTCCTCGTACCCAATGTCATATGCTTCCCGGATGTCTTTGATCCTGTAAAAATCGAAATGGTAGACGGTGGAGCCCGCAGCTTCGTATTCGTTCACCAGGGAGAATGTGGGACTGCTTACCACATCTTCCACGCCGAGCTCTTTGCAGATGGCCTTGATAAATGTTGTTTTTCCTGCACCCATCTCCCCTTCAAAAATAAATACCTTTTCCTCTCCTGAAAAATTAAACAGTGCTTTGGCTGCACTGCTTAATTCTGTAAGACTGTTAACCTCGAAATTCATTTGCCTTTAACTAACGTGAACTATAAGTGGCAATAGGAATGATCATCTCTTCGAGGGATATTCCCCCATGCTGGAAGGTTTCGTTATAATAGTTTACAAACTGGTTATAGTTGTTCTGGTAGACAAAATAACGGTCTTCTTTGGCAAAGATATAGTTGGAGCTGATGTTGATCTTTGGCAGCTGTGCCTCATGCGGGTTCTTGATCAGGAAAACCTCTTTGGCGTTATAATTCAGGTTCCTGCCCTGTTTGTAACGCAGGTTGGTGTTGGTATTCCTGTCGCCAATTACCTTGCTCGGGTGTTTTACCCTGATGGTTCCATGGTCTGTAGTGATCACGATCTTCACCTGTTTCTGGGAAAGCTTTTTCAGCAGTTCCAGTAAAGGGGAGTGTTCAAACCAGGACAGCGTTAACGAGCGGTAAGCGGCATCGTCATTTGCCAGTTCCCTGATCATAGCCATATCGGTACGTGCGTGTGAGAGCATGTCTACGAAATTGTATACGATGGCATTGAATTCGTTCTGCATCAGGTTGTTCACCTGCTCAGTAAGCGCTTTTCCATCATCATAGGTAAGGATCTTGTGGTAACTGAACTTGCAGTCCTTACGCACGCTGCGTTTGATCTGGTCGGCAAGGAAAGCCTCTTCATGCATGTTCTTGCCACCTTCATCATCGTCATTCTGCCAGAGTGAAGGAAAACGTTTTTCCATTTCCAGCGGCATTAAGCCGGAAAAGATGGAGTTCCTTGCGTATTGTGTTGCTGTAGGCAGGATGCTTGAATAGATGTCCTCATCATCCAGCCTGAAGTGTTCGGTGATCAGCGGGTTGATGATCTTCCACTGGTCATATCTTAAATTATCGATCAGGATAAAAAATACTGGGGTAGTGGAGTTGATCAGGGGGAATGCTTTTTTCTTTAGCAGCTCATTGGATAACAGGGGAGCTTTTTCTTTTCCGTTTACCCAGCCCAGGTAGTTGTCTTCAATAAATCTTGAAAACTGAGTATTGGCTTCAGATTTTTGCATGGTTAAGATCTCGTGCATCTGGGGGTCATCCAGTTTTTCCAGTTCCAGCTCCCAGAATACCAGTTTTTTATAGACCTCAACCCATTCCTCGTAGCTGAGCTTGTCATTCAGGGTCATTCCCAGTCGCCTGAAATCCTGCTGATAGGCCATCGATGTTTTTGCACTGATCAGCCTTTTGTTGTCAATGATTTTTTTAATGGTGAGCAATACCTGTTTTGGGTTGACAGGCTTTATCAGGTAATCGTCAATTTTTGAGCCGATCGCATCTTCCATCAGGTTTTCTTCTTCGCTTTTGGTGATCAGCACGACAGGGATGTCGCTTTTAATATTCTTAATGGCAGAGAGCGTCTCGAGCCCGCTCATGCCAGGCATATTTTCATCAAGAAAGACCAGGTCGAAATGCTCTTTTCCAAAAGCCTCGAGTGCGTCATTTCCGTTGGTAAATGTAGTTACGTGATAACCTTTTTCGTTTAACAGTAAGATATGTGGTTTTAATAAGTTAATCTCATCATCGGCCCATAGAATCTTGGTTTCCTGCATTATTGTATGTATAAGGTGTAAATAATTCTTTAAAAAGAGTGATCTCTTTCTTAAGTACGGATAAAAATAGCAATTTTTGTACCGTATAATTTATTTTATAAAGATTGAACAAAAAGAAAATCATAAATGATCCGGTATACGGATTCATCAATATACCCTCTGAACTGATCTTTGACCTGATCTCACACCCCTTTTTTCAGCGTTTACGATATATCAAGCAGCTGGGGATGACGCATTTGGTCTATCCGGGCGCACTCCATACCCGTTTCCACCATGCACTGGGCGCAATGCACCTGATGAGCCTGGCGATAGAGATTTTGCGCAGCAAGGGACATGACATTACAAAGACGGAAGAAGAGGCTGCAACAGTGGCAATACTGCTCCATGATATCGGTCACGGCCCGTTTTCCCACGCACTGGAACACTCCCTGGTAAAGGGCATCCACCATGAGGATATATCAATGCTGATCATGGAAAAATTAAACCGGGAGTTTAAAGGAAAGCTCAGCACGGCCATAGAAATATTCACCGGCAAGTACCCTAAGAAATTCCTTCAGCAGCTGATTTCCAGCCAGCTTGACCTGGACAGGATGGACTACCTGAACCGGGACAGCTTTTTCACCGGCGTTAGCGAAGGGGTGATCAGCTTTGACAGGATCATCAAAATGTTCAATGTGGCAGATGATCACCTGGTGATCGAAGAAAAGGGGATTTATTCTATTGAGAAGTTCCTCGTTGCGCGGCGGCTGATGTACTGGCAGGTATACCTGCATAAAACCGTCATTGCGGGGGAGCAGCTGCTGGTAAAGATCCTGAAGCGGGCAAAAGAACTGGCTGAGCATGGGGAGGAGCTGTTTGCTACGCCTGCCCTGCAGCATTTTTTGAAGAACGACGTAAAAAAAACCGAGTTTCTGGAGGCAGAAATACACCTTACACAGTTTGCCAGGCTGGATGACCAGGATATTTTTGCTGCGGTGAAAGTATGGAGGGAACATCCCGACAGGATACTGTCACTGTTGTGCAATATGCTGGTAGACCGGCATTTGCTGAAAACAGAGATCACCAATGACCCGCCTGAGGAAAGTCGGATAGAGCGGCTGAAAGAGAACACCGGCATCAGCCTGGAAATTAACCAAAACGAAGTTTCTTATTTTGTTTTTACGGATGTGATCAGTAACAGGGCCTATAATACGGGTGAAGGAAACAGCACAATTAACATTCTGATGAAAAATAATGAGACGATAGATATTGCAAAGGCCTCCGATTTGTCAAATCTTGAATCCCTGGACAAGACGGTTACAAAGCACATACTCTGCTATCCACGAATAATTTAGCATTTTTTAACAAAATAATTCATTTATTATCCCGTTTTTAGTTTCCGATTACAAGCTGTCTGAAAAAATTAGCGGGTTGGGAATATTTGTTCATATCAATTTAACATTTAACTTTGTAGAATGCAATTTACTGCCAAGCAGATAAGCGACTTTTTAAGTGGAGCGATTGAAGGTGATGAAAACGTAACTGTTTCTGAGCTTTCAAAGATAGAGGATGGTAAAAAAGGTGCCTTATGTTTTCTATCGAACCGTAAGTATGAACACTATATATATTCAACCAATGCCTCAGTGGTCATTGTTGGAGAAGATTTCTTTCCTGCACAGCCTGTCAGCTGCACGCTGGTAAAAGTGAAAGATCCCTATAGTGCCTTTTCCGTTTTACTCGAAAAGTACAACGAAGCCCTCAATTCTTCCCTCGATAAGTCGGGGATAGAACAGCCATGCTTTATCCACCCCTCAGCAAAGATCGGTAAGAATGTTTTCATCGGGGCCTTCTCTTATATTTCCGAGAATGCAGAAATTGGTGACGGTACAAAGATCTCACAGCAGGTTTTTGTTGGCGCAGATTCAAAAATCGGCTCGGCAAATACCATCCATCCGGGCGTGAAGATCTACAACCGGTCTGTCATTGGTGACAGGGTGGTGATCCATTCAAATACCGTGATCGGAAGTGATGGCTTTGGCTTTGCTCCGCAGCCTGACGGAACATACTCTAAAATTGCCCAGATCGGGAACGTAGTGATTGAAGATGACGTGGAAATTGGGGCAAATACGGCCATTGACAGGGCTACGATGGGTTCTACCTTTATCAGAAAAGGCGTGAAACTGGACAATCTGATCCAGATTGCGCATAATGCAGAGGTAGGAGAAAATACAGTTGTAGCTGCACAGGCAGGAATATCAGGCAGCAGTAAAGTTGGCAGAAACTCCGTTATCGGCGGACAGGTTGGAATAGCAGGTCATTTGTCACTGGCAAATGGTACCCAGATCGGCGCACAGGCCGGGATCAATTTCAGCATCGCTGAAGAGAACAAGCAATGGCATGGCTCTCCGGCTCAGCCGCTGCGGGACTGGATGCGTGCCTCTGTGCTCTTTAAACATCTTCCCGGTATTGAAAAACGTATTACAAAGATAGAGGCAGAATTGAAAAGAGAAGCCGAACACAGCATAGTTAGTACCACACACAACAATAATGAACGTTAAACAAAAAACTATAAAAAGCGAAGTTTCCGTGCAGGGGGTAGGCCTGCATACAGGAGCAAATGTTACCTTAACTTTTTGTCCGGCACCTGAAAACCACGGATTTAAATTCCAGCGTACAGATTTGCCGGGGCAGCCGATCGTAGATGCAGACTGTGACAATGTTACCGATACTGCAAGAGGAACAACGATCACACAGAACGGGGCCAGTATCAGCACCGTGGAGCACGTAATGGCTTCCCTGGTTGGTATGGACCTTGATAATATCCTGATGAAGCTGGACGGGCCTGAAACCCCGATCATGGACGGAAGCGCTATTTTATTTGTTGAAGCGCTTGAAAGTGTGGGTTTTGTTCAGCAGGATATAGACCGGGAATATTTCCAGATCCCGCACAATATCATTTATACTGAGACGGACAGGAAAGTTGAAATTGTGGCGATGCCGCTGGAAGATTACAGGTTTACCTGTATGATAGACTATAATTCTCCGGTACTGGGAAGTCAGCATGCTGTGATTTCGAGCATTGCCGAATTTAAAGATGAGATCGCTTCCTGCCGCACATTTTGTTTCTTGCATGAGCTTGAATACCAGCTGCAGAACAACCTGATCAAAGGCGGGGACCTGAATAATGCGATCGTTATTGTAGATAAGGAAGTAAACAGGGAGGAACTAGACCACCTGGCCAAAATATTTAACAGGGAGAAAATTGAGGTAGCCCCTCAGGGAATCCTGAATAATATGGAATTACGCTACCAGAATGAGCCTGCCAGACATAAACTACTGGATATGATTGGCGACCTGGCTTTGGTAGGGATGCATATTAAGGGACATATTATGGCTGCCCGGCCCGGTCATGCCGCAAATATTGCATTTGCTAAAAAAATTAAAGCCGCTATCAAAAAGGAAAAGAACAAAAAAGTACAAAAGGTCTATGACCCTTCTGTAAAACCGCTTTATGATGTGGTACAGATCATGGACATCCTTCCGCACAGGCAGCCTTTCCTGTTTATTGATAAAATTCTGGAATTGTCAAAAACACATGTGGTGGGCGTAAAAAACGTGACCATGAACGAAGAGTTCTTCAAAGGCCATTTCCCGGGTGCACCGGTGCTTCCAGGAGTAATCCAGATTGAGGCAATGGCACAGACGGGAGGGATCCTGGTGCTGAGTACAGTTCCTGATCCAAGAAATTACCTGACTTATTTCCTGAAGATTGATAAAGTGAGGTTCAGGGCACAGGTATTACCGGGTGATACGATCGTTTTCAGATGCGATCTGATGGAGCCGATCCGCAGAGGCATCGCACAGATGAAAGGTGTGGGCATGGTAGGAGATAAAATTGTTGTCGAAGCAGAGATGATGGCACAAATTTCAAAAGTAAAAGAAAGCGAACGCGTATCATGATACAACCTTTAGCATATATACATCCGGAAGCAAAAATCGGCGATAATGTAACCATTGAGCCTTTTGCAGTCATTCACAAAGACGTTGTCATTGGTGAAGGTACCTGGATCGCATCCAACGTTGTCATTATGGACGGTGCAAGAATCGGAAAGAACTGTAAGATCTTTCCCGGATCAGTCATTTCCGGGATCCCGCAGGACCTGAAATTTGCAGGAGAAGTTACAACCGCTGAAATTGGTGACAACACTACCATCAGGGAGTGCGTAACCATTAACAGGGGCACAAAAGATAAATGGAAAACGGTGATCGGCAGCAACTGCCTCATCCAGGCGTATTCACATATTGCGCATGACTGTGAGGTGGGAGACCACTGCATCTTTTCCAACAGCACCACGCTGGCTGGCCACATTACCATCGGTAATTACGTGGTACTGGCAGGCCTGGTAGCCATCCACCAATTTGTAAAAGTGGGCTCACATGCCTTTATTACCGGTGGTTCACTGGTACGTAAAGATGTTCCTCCATATGTTAAAGCGGCAAGGGAGCCCTTATCCTATGCCGGGATCAACTCCGTTGGCTTAAGAAGGCGCGGTTTTTCTTCAGAAAAGATCAATGAGATCCAGGAGATCTACAGGGTGCTCTTTGTGAAACATAACAATGTGACCAAAGCACTGGATAAGATAGAGGCAGAATTTGCACCAACAGAAATCCGGGATGAAATTGTTGATTTTATCAGGAATTCGAACCGCGGCGTGATGAAAGGTTTTGGAACGGTAAGCTAATCTTCCCCATTCATGACGATCGATTTAAAGGATGCCGGCAGAAGGTTCAACCAGGAATGGATTTTCAGAAATTTCAGTTACCAGTTCAGTTCTGCCGGCAAATATGCCATCCTGGGGCCAAACGGTTCGGGAAAATCGACCTTGTTGAGTGTGATCCTGGGCAGTTTGTCGCCCTCTGAGGGCTCGGTTACCTATACCCACCGGGAAACCATACCTGTAGAAAAAATTTATGCACAGCTGAGCTTTGCAGCTCCATATCTTGATCTTGTAGAGGAATTCACCCTGCAGGAAACCATAGCATTCCATTTTAGATTCAAAAGGCTCTACCCCGGCCTATCGGCTGAGGCATTGCTGGATCTGCTGGGCCTGTCAAAGTCACAGGATAAGGCACTGAAATACTTTTCTTCGGGAATGAAACAACGCACGAAACTTGCGCTTGCCTGCTGTACTGATGCTCCGCTGCTCTTGCTGGATGAGCCCACTTCAAACCTGGATAAACAGGGAATTGAGTGGTATCATGGCCTGATCAGGAATTTTACGGCAGATAAACTGGTTTTGGTAGGCTCTAATCAGGAAAACGAGTACTCCTTTTGCGACAATTTAATAAGTATAACGGATTATAAAGATTGATATTGTGCACAATTGCAAGAGAAGTGTCATGAATTGCAGCCAAAATAGCGTAATAAATAAAATTCAAAATAATTGTTGTAGGATTCAAAAATAGTTTTTACCTTTGCGGCACGAAATGGCGCTGAGGTTTAAGCAATAATTTCAAATAAAATGGCAAAAGCATCAGAAGTAAAAAGCGGTAACATCCTTCGTTTCAACGGTGAGTTGACACAGGTAGAAGAATTTCTTCACCGCACTCCTGGAAATTTAAGAGCTTTCTACCAGGCCAGAATGCGGAACATCAAAACCGGTAAGCTGGTTGAATACAGGTTCCGCACAGACGAAGAGGTAACGATTTGCCGTGTAGAAACAAGTGACTATCAATACCTGTACGAGGACGGAGACTTCCTTGTAGTAATGGATGTTACTTCCTTTGAGCAGTTTAACATTCCCAAAACATTGTTTGGGGAATCTGTTAAGTTCCTGAAAGAAGGAATGAATGTGATCATCTCATTCGAAAGTGAAGAACCGATTGTAGCACAAATGCCGCAAAGTGTTGAGCTGGAGATCACTTATACAGAGCCCGCTGTGAAAGGGGATACTTCTACAAGTGCGCTGAAATATGCAACTGTAGAAACAGGAGTGGAGATTAAAGTGCCGATGTTCATCAACCAGGGCGATAAAGTGAAGGTTGATACACGTAACGGTGATTACATAGAAAGAGTAAAATAAGAATTTTTCATAGTTTAGTTTTAGGTTTAGGTTGATTTTGGCTTCGGAGTGGTTCCCGAAGCCTTACTTTTTTACAGGCATTTTGCTTTATTGATTCCCGGAAAGGATACTTACCTTGCCCCCGAAACTTATCCAGACATGACCAAAGCGGAAATCAGAAAACAGGAAACGGCACGCAGAAAGGCATTGAGCCTGCAGCAGGTGATTGCCCTCAGCGAAAAACTACTCCATCAATTCTCTGCCCTAGATTTCGGGGGCGTACAGACGGTGCACTTCTTTCTTCCTATCGAAGAGAATAACGAACCGGATACTTTTATGCTGATCAAATGGCTGAAAGCGCAGCACCCGAAGATCAGGATCATTGTGCCCAAGGCAGATTTTACAACATCCCTGATGACCCATCATCCCTATAACGGGGAGGAGGAGCTGCAAAAAAGCCTGTTTAATATACTGGAGCCTGTGCTGGACGAGCAATATACGGGTAAGATCGATATGGTGATCGTCCCCTTGCTTGCCTTTGACAGAAGGGGGTACCGCGTGGGCTATGGGAAGGGTTTTTACGATCGCTTCCTGGAAAACCAGGATGCGCTGAAAGTGGGGCTCTCTTTATTTGAAAGCGTGGATACCATTTCTGATACCCACGATAGTGATGTTCCCCTGGATCTGTGCCTGACCCCGGACAGGACCATCCGCTTTAAGGATTAGGCTTCCAGTTCCAGCAATACCGGGCAATGGTCGGAGTGTATAGCATCAGGTAATATCTTTACGTTTTTAAGCCTTTCCAGCATGGGTACCGTGGCTAAATGATAATCGATGCGCCAGCCCAGGTTCTTGGCCCTTGAGTTTGCCCTGAAGCTCCACCAGGTATAATGATGGGGATCTTTGTTGAAATGCCTGAAGGTATCAATAAAACCGCTCTCCAGGAACAGGCCCATCCATTCTCTTTCCTGCGGTAAAAAGCCCGAGGAATTTGCATTTGATTTGGGATTATGGATATCCATCGGGGTGTGGCAGATGTTGTAATCCCCGGAGATGATCAGGTTGGGATGGCTCAGGCGCAGGTTGCTGATGTAACCTTCAAAGAATTGCATAAATTCATACTTTTTAGCCTGTCTGTCATCACCGGATGAACCGGAGGGAAGATATACGCTCATCAGGGAGAAAGTGTCAAAATCAGCCCTTAAAATGCGCCCTTCTTTATCTATCCATTCTTCACCGCAGCCGTATTCAACATGGTTGGGCTTGATCTTCGTGAAAATAGCAACTCCGCTATATCCCTTTTTCTCCGCGCTGAACCAGTAGTGGTGGTAGCCCAGCTGTTCAATCAGGGCAATGATCTCCGGGATCTGTACCGGCAGCGCCTTCACTTCCTGAAGACAGATCATGTCTGCCTCTGATGACTGCAGCCAGCCAAAGAAATCTTTTGTGGATGCGGAACGGATGCCGTTCACATTGTAAGAAATTATTTTCATTCTGTTGTCTATTGCTTTTTAATGGTAATGAAGCTTGCTATGCAGGTTTCATTCTGTTGTTTATTGCTTTTTAATGGTAATGAAACCTCCCCTCGCGGGAGCTACTGTTAATAGTTTGGAACGGGTATCTGCTCTTTTCTGAATGCTCTTTCCAGTTTGCGGGCTTCTCTTCTTTTGAGCAGGCTGACCGTCATTTTCACATCTTTCAGCGGGCGGTTATTGCTGTCTGCCGGCATTACGGCGATCGTATCTACCAACTCAATACCTTTTACAACTTCGCCGTAAACAGTATATTTTTTGTCCAGGTGAGGGCTGCCTCCAAGGGTTTTATAGACTTCGCGTTCCCATTGGGGGATCCTGAAATGAAGGCGTCTGGTCTCAAGGCTGTCAAGCTGCGGGTCCGTGAATTTTTTTCCCTGAACAATATAGAACTGGCAGCCGCTGGATGCCTTTTCAGGATTATCGTCCCTGGCGGCGGCAAGTACTCCTTTTTTATGGAAAAGGCTGTCACTGAACTCGGCAGGAATAGTATAAGCCACATCTCCGTTCCCAAGTTCTTTGCCGGCAGGGGCATTTTTAGAATCAGGATCTCCGCCCTGGATCATAAAATCGCTGATCACCCTGTGAAACAGGGTGCCATCATAAAAACCGTCTTTTACGAGTTTAATAAAATTGTCGCGGTGTTTGGGGGTATTGTTATAAAGCAGGATGATACATTCTCCCTGTTCGGTCTTTAATCTGACATACTGGTGCTTTGGCCTGGCCGCAAATACGGTATTGCAGCAAAGCAGCAGCAGAATGATAAGCAATTTATTCATACACGCTATTTGTGGCTAAGTTAAGACAGAATTTTGCTTTTGGAAAATGTTGGTAGTAATTCTGCGGTTTTTAGTTTCAAACCATTGAATTGTAATTCTAATAAATTTATTGTTAATTTTGTGCTGGCTGCCGTCCGGCGGATGAGCAGGCCACACTTGTAAACCACTGAATGTTCAGATGAAACTGAGACAAAAAATAGCCCTTGGATTGTGCGCCTTTTACCTGATCAGTGTAATAGGGGTAGCCTTGAGCCTGCATTTTTGCGGAGATACACTGTCTTCGGTTCATTTTACCCAAACGGCTCAGTGCAAAGGCTGCAAGGCTGTAAAGAAAACAGCGGAAAGCAATCATTGCTGCAAGAACACTGCTGTTGATGCGAAGATAAAGGACAGCCATCAGTCCGGATCAGGCATCAGTCTTCCAAAGAACTTCAGCATACAGCTGTTTTTGTTTCCGGTGCTTTCAAATGTGCTGGAAAGGATCCTGCCTCAGCTGTTCAGCAGGATAGAAAATAAGGCCCCGCCCTTTTCAGCCCGCTTTTCCCTCTATGCCTTTAACTGCGTTTTCAGAAATTAGACCAGGAATGAATTGATGATTCCTGCAGTATGCCTGCAGGAAACCAGGTTTATTTCAAATTTTTAGAAAACGTACAATGAAAACGATTAAATATTTCATTCTGTTCGTGGCATTATTTGCCGGCAGAAATACTTTCGCACAACAAATCTCAAAAGCAGAATTACAGGTAAACGGGTTAACCTGTTCCATGTGTTCCAGGGCTACCGAAACCTCTTTAAAAAGCCTTGGTTTTATCCAGACCATTACGCCTGACCTGAACAGGAATATCTTTGTCCTGACTTTCAAAAGAGGGCAGCAGGTAAATATTGACCAGATCCGCGATAAGGTGGAAGATGCAGGTTTTTCCATAGGAGACCTCTCGGCAACGATCAATTTTAACCGCACGGTGATTGATGAGGCCGGAATGGCGCAGCTTGGCAACATGGCTTTCAAATTTACAAATGCCAGGAGCAGGGTGCTTGACGGGCCGGTTACCGCACGTATACTGGACAAGAATTTTATCAGCCCTTCGGCATTTAAGAAAAATGCCGCACAGCTAAAATCTGATTCTTACCTGAGCGGAAAGGGTGTCATCAGGGGAAAGGAAACCCGTATCGTTCACCTGAGCATATAAGGGGCAATGAGGTATACGTTTTTTGCTGTGGCAGTTTTACTGCTCAGTGTAAGCCTGCGGGCTAAAGCGCAGGAATTATATGTATTTACGGAGCCCGCGAGCAATATGCCCGCAAAGTCGCTGGGCTTAAGGCTCACCAATGAAGGCATTTTCAGGGGCAAGGGGATGAACCGTACAATCCCCGAGGTCATGCTTAGCTTTAATAAGGAACTGATGATCCATGTGCAGGGATTTTTGTCTGACATGGATGGGAACTACAGGCTGGAAGGGGGAAGTGTGTATGCAAAATACCGCTTCCTTTCAATAGATGATGCACAGCGGCACCTGCGGATGGCCGCATTTGGAAGGTTAAGCACAAGCAGGCGGCCCACTTATACTGAAGACATCAACCTGGAAGGGGACAACAGCGGCGCGCAGGCTGGTTTAGTGGTTACGCAGCTGCTGCATAAACTGGCCCTTTCGGGCACGGCAGGTTACACCAGGGCCTTTGACCGGGAAAGCCGCAGGCTTGCCGGAACTACCCAGCCGGATGAAATGATCACGTACAGCCTGTCTTCAGGATACCTTGTGCTCCCGGTTCGTTATAAAAATTATAACCAGCCAAATTTTAACGTTTATTTCGAAATGCTTGGTAAGACCAATCCGGCAAACGGAAATTCCTATCTTGATTTTGCACCGGCCCTTCAGGTGATCCTGAACAGCAGGACCCGGATTGATCTGGGTTACCGGTTCCAGGTGAGCGGGGATATAAACGACAGGTTCAACCAAAATATGTACCTGCTGCGGGCAGAGTTCAATTTTTTCAATGTTTTAAAATAGTACGGGAAAAAATGATGTATGGCAGGATTTCTTACCATACATCAAACATTACCAGGTGTAATACCCTTAATTTTGTATGTGGTCCTTTTAATTACCGGATGCACAGAAAATTATGGCGAATTTGTCAGAACTTAAGAATTTAACGGCAGATCTTCCTCTTCAGGAGGAACTGATGCCCGTTCTGTTTATTGGGCACGGATCTCCGATGAACGGGATAGAAGACAATGAATTTAGCGCGAAATGGGCTGAGATGGGGCGTACAATGCCTGTTCCGAAAGCCGTTCTGGTCGTTTCTGCACACTGGTTTACCAGGGGCACGGCAATTACAGCCATGAAATTTCCAAAGACCATACATGACTTCGGAGGGTTTCCGCAGGCACTTTTTGATGCGGAGTATCCGGCACCGGGGAGCCCGGAACTGGCAGTGGAGACCTCAGCACTGGTAACCAGTACAGAAGTTGAACTGGATCACGACTGGGGCCTTGATCATGGTGCCTGGACAGTATTGAAGCATATGTTTCCTGAAGCCAATATTCCTGTACTGCAACTGAGTATGGATTATACTAAACATCCGGCATCACACTATGAACTTGCCCGCGAACTGTACAGGTTAAGGCGCAAAGGTGTACTGATCATGGGCAGCGGCAATATGGTGCATAACCTGAGGATGCTGAGCTGGGAAATGATGGAGGGTGGCGGGTACGACTGGGCCATGGAGATGAATGACCAGTTTAAAAGGCTGATCTTGAGCAATGACCACCAGCCCCTGATGAATTACCAGAGTTTGGGAAAAGCGGCCCTTCTGGCCATCCCAACCCCCGAGCATTACCTTCCGCTGTTGTATACCCTGGCGCTGAAAAACGAAAGGGAAGAGGTTTCTTTGTTCAATGACAAGGCCATCGGCGGATCGTTAACCATGACATCAGTAAAGATCGGATAAAGCGTTGCTCTGCAAATAAACAAGGAATAATGGGCCGGCAAAGGTATTGACAGGTCATTTGAATCAAACAGAAAAGGCTGCCCTGAAGGCAGCCTTTTCTGTTTGATGCTGCTGATCCTAAGCAGAGTTCCGTCCGGCGTTTACAATGCCGTATACGGTTCTGATGGCCAGTTTCTCATAAGACTGAACTTCTTCCTCAGTCAGTTCTTCCTGAAGTTTTTCCAGGGCAAAATGCTGGATCAGTACCAGTGGCAGCACAATCTTTTCACGGACGGCTACAGACCTTTTTTCTACAGGATAGTTTTCCATCAGCGCTTCATGGCCCGCCAGTTTGAGCAGCAATTCTTTGGAACGTTCGTATTCGCTGTTCAGCATCTTCCAGAAATCCCCGTATTCGGGATCATTGGCAAAATGGGCAGTAATTGAAAAATCAGCCTTGCTCATAGACATCATACAGTTGTCAATGATCGTTTTAAAGTAGCCCGATTCCTGGTAGGTTTTACGCAGATTTTCCCAGTTGCCGGCTTCTTCCTGGTTCTTCAGTGCGGTACCGATGCCGTAAAAACCGGGGATATTCTGTTTGAGCTGGCCCCAGGAGGTCACAAAACTGATGGCGCGCAGATCTTCAAGCCTTAATTTTTCTCCGGAACTTCTTTTCACCGGCCTGCTGCTGATGGTGATCTTTGATAACAGGCTTAAAGGGGAAAAGCGTTCCAGGTAACTTAAGAACAAAGGGTGCTCCCTGAGGGTAACAAATGATTCAAAACTGTCCTTAGCCATGACATCAAGGATATCCTTATGCAAAGGATCAAGCAATACATTATGTTTTTCTTTCATTCCGGCTGATATCCCGGCATTGATCAGCTGGCTCATGTTGAAGCCTGCACTGTCAATAGATCCGTACTGAGAGCTGATTGTCTGGCCCTGTATCGTCAGCTGGATGTTCTTGTTTGCAATCTCCCTGCCCATTGAGGCATAGAACAAATGCGTTTTTCCTCCGCCTCTTGACGGTGGGCCTCCACGGCCGTCGAAAAATGCAAGACGGATGTTATTTGCTTCTGAAACTGCAGTCAGGGCTACTTTGGCGTTGAAAATAGACCAGTTTGCAGCCAGGTATCCGCCATCTTTGGTGCTGTCTGAATAGCCCAGCATGATATCCTGCCTGTTGCCCCTGCTTTCCAGGTGTTTCTTGTAGAATGGATGGGAGTAGAGTATCTGCATGACATCGGCTGCTACCTGAAGGTCGCCCACGGTCTCAAAAAGAGGGACAAAATCGATCGGCAGCTCATCTTCTTCCCAGCCGTTCCATAAAAACAGCTCTATCAGCTGTAAGATATCAGAAGCCTGCTGGCAGTTACTGATTATATAGCGGTGACAGGCCAGCTCTCCGTTGCTTTGCTGGATCTGTTTGATCTCCGCGATGGTTTGCAGGGTATCCAGGATCAGCGGGCTTGCCTCGCCGGTATAATTTACTTTTGCGCTTTTGAAAGAAAGCTGCGCTATTTTTTCCTCTTCAGTAAGCTCATCAAAGTTTTCAGGGAAAAGAGAGATAATGGGCTTGCTCTGGCGGCAATAGGCATGCACATCCCTGAGCACCCTGCTGTCCTGCCTGATGTCCAGCGAAGCGAAATGGCTTCCAAAAAGCTCTACCTTACGGAGAAGATCATCCACAAGGTCTGCAAACAAACCATCATGTGACTCCATCAGCGTTGATTTGATCTGGTTGAGGTTTTCAGTAAGGAAATCTGAGATATTCTCGGGAACAATGTTCACATCAAAAGCGTTCTGGTACAACGTGTCCTGCACTTTGTAGATCACATCTTCAACGCCCCTGAAGGTAATCCTTCGTTTCAGCTTTCTGAAATCCCTGTAGTAACAGCGAAACAGGATCTGGCGCAGCATTTTAGCTACCTGCATGGTATCTTCTGCGTGCACGTTAGGGTTGCCGTCCCTGTCGCCCCCAGGCCAGAAGCCCAGTTCGATGACCTTTTTGGTAGGGATATTGTATTCTTCAAGGCTGTTGTCTATTTCAGACTGGATATTGGCCGCAGCAAAGTAAAATACGTTCTCGAGGTACCAGGAAAGGCTCAGCGCCTCGTCTACCGGTGTGGGCGATTTTTTATTAAAAAACGGAGTTTTTCCCAGCTGTTGCAGCAGCTGGTTAATGCTGACGATGTCATTGATCTTTATAGCCGATGTAAGGTCTGTAATGATAGAAAGTACGCTTCCCGGGTAGAATTGTGTAGGGTGTGCCGTAAGGACCAGGCGAAGCGAAAGATCTTCTATCAGCTGAACGGTTTTGTCATATACGTATTCACTGGATTCGCTCTTTTTTAACATGGACCTCAGTGAGCTCTGACCTTCTGCCGTATTTAATTTGGTGAAGGAGGCATCCTCTACGGCGTCAAATAATACGACCTGGCGTTCAATATACTGAATGAACCTGAACAATAAGTCTATTACATCTTTGGCATTTGCTGCCTGTGTATATTTTTCAAAAAAGACATTAATGATTTCAGCAGGGGTCTTGTGATTCTTGACACCGTCTTCACAATATTTAATAAAAAGAGGCAGGAGGGTACCTGTATCTTTGATTTTATAGAATGGGAGGGTTAGGAACAGGCTGTTGTACAATTCAAATCTGGAGACAACTTCATTGTTGAATATAGATTCTCTCTGTCCTGTAAATCTGGGTTTCTGCATGATTACTTAGGGGTAAAATTTTACGCGCTGAAGCTAAGAAAAATGACGGTAAGATCTATAGAATAATGTTAATAAATTTATTTTGGTTTGCTCACAAATAAACTATAAATTGCTTTCAGAAAGGTTTTTCAAACATTTAAAAGTATAACGTAGTTGTTGTGTAGCAACAATCGCATTAATTATGATTTTTTTGGAAAAAAAAGGGCTGTCCCAAAAGGACAGCCTTTTTTATAAGGATATTTTTAGCCTTATCTAGTGAACATCGGCTGGTATCTCTACATTCTTTTTGAATTTCTGCAGATAAAGCAGTGGAATAGAACATAACATGACCATTCCTGCAACCCAGTAAGCATCGCTATAGGTTAACAGCAGGCTTTGTTTGATTAAGTTACCCTCCATTGCCTGGTTTGCCATATGCCTTGCATCTGACATAGAGAATCCTTTGCTCATGAAATTATTGATGAAGGCATTGAACCGCTGGATGAATATAGGATTGCCTTCATTGAGGTTTGTGAGCAGGTTGCTTCTGTGAAATCCCTGACGGGTATGGATCAGCGTAGTTAAGGCTGCAATTCCGAAGGAACCACCCAATTGCCGCATCATGTTATTTAAACCCGATCCCTGGCCGATCTCTGCACCTTTCAGGTCCTGTATGGCCAGTGTAGTCAGCGGAACGAATAACAAGGCCATACCGATACCCCTGATCACCAGTGGAAGGAAGAAATCGTTTGTACCCGAAGCCAGGGTTGACTTGCTGAGCATATTACAGAAAACAAAGAACAGGAACATACCGATGGTTGCCATGAACTGGGCAGGGATCCCTTTTTTAAGGAAGATGCCGATAAAGGGCATCATCATGATTGTACAAAGGCCACCGGGAAATAACAGTTCTCCTGTTTGTAATGCAGAGAAACCAAGCAGGTTCTGGCAGAAAACGGGGAATACAAATACTGATCCGTACAGTCCAAAACCAAGGATAAATGAAGTCACCATCCCTACCGAAAAACTCCGGTGACGCATGATCTTGAAATTAACAATAGGGTGATCGGTACTCATTTCCCTCCAGATGAACAGTAACAATCCGAACACAGAAGTGACTGCCAGTACCGTGATGTAAGGTGTGGCAAACCAGTCTTCTGTTTCACCTTTTTCCAGTACTGTCTGCAGGCTTCCTACAGCTACGGCAAGCAGGCCGATACCCCACCAGTCAACCGGCTGTCCCTGGCCCGTCTTGGGCGTCGTTCGTATATAAGTATAGGTACAGTATGCGGCGAGAATCCCGACGGGAATATTCACATAGAAGATCCATGGCCAGCTGCTGATATCAATGATATAACCACCGATAGTTGGGCCTACAGTAGGGCCAACAACAGCACCCAGGCCAAATAAAGCGGTTGCGATACCCACGTCCTCACGTGGCCAGGTCTCCAGAAGGATAGCCTGTGCGGTAGAGATGAGGCCACCTCCTGCAATACCCTGCAGAATACGGAATGCAATCAGTTCTTCCAGTGAGGTAGCATTACCACAAAGGAAAGAGGCTATGGTAAAGACGATAATTGATGTCAGGAAATAATTCTTTCGTCCGAAACGGCTTCCCAGCCAGCCCGACATGGGCAGGACGATTACGTTTGCAACAGCATACCCCGTGGAGATCCAGGCGATATCCTCTAAGGTTGCACCCAGGTTTCCCTGAATCTGTGGTAATGCCACGTTTACGATGGTGGTATCAATCAGCTCCAGTAAGGAAGCTGTGATCACCGTAAACGTGATTATCCATTTTGTAAAACCCTGTTCGGCCATTTTATTAATCTTTTGTGGATACGGATACGTTCACGCTCATGCCCGGACGTAGTTTACTCAGTATTTCTTTTGTAGCTTTAATCTTGATTTTTACCGGAACACGCTGAACAACTTTCACAAAGTTACCTGTGGCGTTGTCTGGCGGCAATAAAGAACCTTTAGCACCGGTTATCGGTGAAAAGTTATATACTTCACCTGCAATGTGTTCATCAGGGTATGCATCTACTACGATATCTACCTTAAGGCCTGAATGAATTTCTTCCAGTTGTGTTTCTTTAAAGTTTGCTGTTACATACAGGCTATTGTCATTCACAATGGAGAATAAAGACTGTCCGGCCTGGATCAGCTGTCCTTTCTGGATACTTTTTTTACCTGCAATCCCGGTTGCCGGAGAGGTGATGTTTGTATAGGAAAGCTGAAGTTTGGCGAAATCTACTTCAGACTGACGCTCAGACACACTATTGCTGCTTACTGCAAGCTGAGACTTAGTTGTACCAACCTGTTTGATTGCTGCGGTATACTGATCTTTTGCTGCGTCATACGTTGCCTGCGCAACATCTCTCGTTGCTTTAGCCTGGTCAAACTGCTGCTGCGTGATTGATCCGTCTTTGATCAGGTTTGCATAGCGGTCAAAATCTTTTTGTGCCTGCCATAATTTTACTTTGGCAGATTCAATATTTGATTTTGCTGTGCTTGTATTTGCTGAGATAGCGATAATCTGAGATTGTGAAACGCCAACACCTGCATTTGCACCTTTTTGGGTAGCCATTGCCTGTTCAAGCTTAACTTTATAATCACGGTCATCAAGGGTTACCAGCGTATCACCTTCTTTTACCGGGGTGTTTTCTTCAAATCTGATCTCTTTTACATATCCTCCTACACGGGCAACTACTGTGCTGATATCGCCATCGATCTGCGCATCATCGGTATCAACGTGTTTACTGAAATATAAGTACTCTTTTATGCCGAATATGGCACCTATAATGATTAGTACAGCTAATATTATAGGGACAATTTTACTTTTCTTCTGAGGTTCGATTGTCGTTTCTGTTGTTGATTCTGTTGTCATTACTAGCGTGGATTTGATGTTATTGAGAAATTTTTCCTGTTGATTTTAATAGGGTATAATAAGCTATACCGGCATCTGCCTTGGCAATTTCGAGATTGATCTTTGCCTGAAACAATAAGGTTTCAGCGTCAATTCTGTCAGTTACGGAAGCCACATTGTTTTTGTATCTCGATGCATAGAGCCTGTCATTTTCAGTTGCCTGTGCAATAGAGGTTTCCAGTACCATGATCTTATTTTTGGCTACCTGGTAATTCTGATAATTCCTGTTGATCTCTGTTTTCACATTATCAGACTGGATTGTTTTCTGAATTCCGAATTCCTCCTGCTGAATTTTAGCCTTGCTTACCTTGTTCTTGTTTGTCCACAAGGTTCCGATATTCCAGGAAAGCGTAGCGCCCACGGTCATCGGTACGATATACTGATGGTTTGAAGGAATAAAGTTGCCGCTTGGGTTGATATAATAAACATCGGCACCAAGGGAGAATGTAGGCAATGTATTTGCTTTTACAGATTTGATATCAAAATCAGCAGCCTTGGTACGGATATCCAGTTGTTTTAATTCCTGGCGTGTGCTTAGCCCCTGGTCTAAATAATTTGTCAGCGGAGCAACGGCCAGTGCATCACCAGCAGGGTCCGAGATCTCTATCTGAGTATCTTCAGGCAATCCAAGCAGTACATCAAGGTTATAGTTGACGATCTTTTGATTTCCTTCAATTTCCAGTTTGGTCAGTGTTACGTTGGATTGCTGTAACTGAAATCTCAGCACATCATTTTTTGTTACAATTCCCTGCTCAAAGAAACGTTCGGCCTGTTTCAGCTGGCTCGCTATAGAGGCAAGGTTCTGGTCTACAACCATGTGGCTTTGCGATAACTTGTACAACGCATAATAGGTGTCAATCGCTGCAAAGGTTACCTCTTCTTTAACCTTATCTAAATCCAGGCGGGCAACATCAGCGAGAAGTTTTGTGCTTTCCCGTGCATATTTTAGTTTACCACCGCCATATACCAGTTGCTGTACTGAAGCAAGGCCGATATAGGCATCGGCGCGTTTTGGTAAATTGATAGGATCGGCACCGCCGATGGTCAACTGATTTGTTGGAATTTCTGCGTGGTTATAGATTGCGCTGGCACTTGCCGTTGGCAGCGCGTTATCTTTTACAATCTCCAACTGGGCCAGATTCTGCTCAATCTTATTTTGAGATAGCTTTAAGTTCTTGCTATTTTCTACCCCAAGCTGAATTGCTTCCTGTATCGTTAATTTTTTAACATTTTGTGCATAGAGCATGCCAGGCAGCAGGAGAGCGAAGCAACTCAGTTTAATTGTTTTGTGTATCATTTTTTGGGTGTTAAATACGTGTTAACCAGGTCTGTCAGGTGTATGATCAGCCTTTGCGTCAATATTTCGCGGTCTTTAGGAATAGTGATGTCCAATACAGACCCTTCAGTGATCTTGGACGGCATTGTTGCTACATTGGTAATGGTGCCCATAATAGAGGCGATCAGCATCCGTACATCCACAGGCCTGAAGCTTTCTTCTGCGATTCCCTGATGGATGATCTTTTCGATCACATTCAGGTTTCCGGACATGGCCTCTTTCAGTTTACAGTACATTTCGGGGCGCTGTGCCAGGGAAAGTTCACGGTGCATCATTTTATGAAAGGAGATATTGGATAAAATCTTTGTGGTGTAACCCTCAATGACTTTGATCAGCTTTTCCATAGGGGATATCTGATACTCATCAATCACCGTGAGCTCTGCTTTGAAATTCTCCATCCGCCGGTTCATGATCTCCAGAAACACGCCTTCTTTTGAGCCAAAGTAATAGCTGATCATAGACATGTTTGCGCCGGCTTCTTTAGCGATCTGACGGGTAGAAGTGCCCTCATATCCGAGTTCAGAGAATAACTCTTCTGCTGCGGTCAGTATGCTGTTCCTTTTGTCTGGCTTTTCCATTTTCGATTTGATGGCACAAAACTAATCAATCGATTGATTGATTTTTTAACAGTATCCTGTTTTCTGCTTTAAATTACAAAGGACTGACAATGATTATACGCAATAAACCGCGATAGGGGATGTAGTTATTTGTAATTTAAAATAATTCGATACCTTTGGGACAAAGTATTTTAAGATGACTAAAGAAGACAATATTAAAAGTTTTGACTGGGTTTACTACGTTTTAGGCCTGTTTTTCGGTGGATTGACCGGTGCGGTAATCTCAGGAAGTTTTGGATGGACAATTTTAAGCGCCATCTTAGGGTTTATTTTCGGAGCAATTTTTCTGGGATCAATCGTAAAAGGGCGTAAATACTAAGCCCCGCTATGAAAAAACTGAATTTGTTGGTTGCAATGACATTAGTTGGCTTTGCAGCAACTGCCCAGGAGGTTAAATTTCCGGCGGTGGACCCAAGTCCTGCGGATATTGCCTATTTCCCGCTGAATACCTCTTTTTTGAAAAAGGGCGACGAGACGGCGCCACTGATTAAAGTTGTGTATTCAAGGCCCTCTGTAAAAGGAAGGGTTGTTTTCGGAGAACTGGAGAAGTTTGGAAAAGTATGGCGTTTAGGCGCAAATGAAAGTACAGAGATCAGGTTCTTTAAACCTGCCACTGTAGGCGGTACAACTATCCCGGCGGGTACCTATAGCATGTTTGCTATTCCCGAAAAGGATAAATGGACCATTATCATCAACAAACAGACTGATCGATGGGGCGCCTATACCTATGATGAGGCCAAAGATATTGCAAGGGTAACGGTGCCTGTTAAGCCTTTGTCAGCAGCGGTTGAAGCGCTGGCAATTACTTTTACACCAAATGCATCAGGTGCCAATTTAATTATCGGATGGGATAAAACTTCTGTTGAAGTTCCTGTAACGATCAAATAAGAAAATAAAGCTTTGCTCAAAAGCCTTGTATTTCAATGTTACCGGCCCATTTTTGCGGGGGTAGCATTGAAAAACAAGGCTTTTTTTATGCGATATGTCCAGTATGTTTTTGTAGGGGCGGTCCCTGCTGAACCACTGATCAGGACATCCACTTTCTGCGGAATAAACTGTCGGCATACAGGAAGCCGATAATGATGTCAATAAATAAAAAGGTTTTAATGAACGCAGGGGTCAGGTAACGGCTGAATGTAATGGATATATTGATTTTGGATGTTGTAAAATGGCTTTGTGAGATCGCAAAGATAAAGATGGCGATGATACCCAATATAAAAAAGGCCGCAATACCGGAGATGATCCGCTTGTCAATCTTGGTTTGCAGCTCAACGGGCGGCACCTCCTGGTTAACCAGATCCATCACGTTCCTGCCAAAGGACATGGAGGGCTCATCCAGGTCCATCAACCCGAGGTGTTGCTGTACAATGATCAATTCTCTATAAACTGATCCGTAAGCTTCGTCAGAAGCGATCTTTTTTTTCATTTCCAAACGCTGGCCGGCGTTGCCATTGCCATCAATATAATCCCATATCTGTTCTTCTATAGTCTTCATATCAATTCTTTAACTTCATCTTTTAACAAATATTGTAATTTCTCTTTTAGTTTTATCCTTGCACGGTGCAATTTGACCTTCACGGTGTTAGCGTCCATATGCAGGGCTGCGCCAATTTCTTCCAGGCTTTGCTCACCTTTGTAAAAGAGGGTAATAATAGCCGCATCGTCGGCAGATAAACTGTCAATGGCCCGGTTCAGATACACATAAGCAGACTTTCTTTCTGTAGGGTCTGATTGCCCCATATCCGGAAGCTGGACGCTGTTCTCTTCATCATTTAACGATTGTGTGTCTGGTTTCTTTTTCCGTAACGCTGTCATTGCAGAGGTGTAGGTGATCGTATAAAGCCAGGTAGAAAACTTTGAGGTTTGTTTAAATGTACCCAAAGCACGGTAAGCTTTCACAAAGCAATCCTGGGCCACCTCTTCTGCATCTTCCCGGTTTTTTGTGAAACGTAAGGCCAGCGTAAACACAAACCGCTGATGCCGCTTTACCAGTTCGGCATAAACCGCGGTATCGCCATTCAGGACTGCTGTGATCAAAGCCAAATCTGTTTCTTGCTGCTGCATCTGTAAATGAGACGCAGGCAGCGCGGCGCAGGTTACAGGATCTTAAAAATAATTAATGGGCGCTCCCGGCAAAGAATTTTAAACCCAGAACAGATCCGATCAGTGTGGCAATAAAGAAGATACGCCAGAAGTTTGCCGGTTCCTGGAAATACAGGATGCCCACAATTACGGTGCCCACGGCACCGATACCAGTCCACACCGCATAAGCTGTACCCATAGGCAGGGTTTGCGTTGCCTTGTTGAGGAAATAGAAGCTCAATATGATGCAGGCCAGGAATCCGGCAGTCCATTTGAGGTTGGAAAAGTTATTGGAGAGTTTAAGACAGGTGGTAAAGCCCACTTCAAATAATCCTGCGATAATCAAAATGATCCAGTTCATAGTTGTTTTGTTTCAGTGGCCGGCGTTCCGGAGGCCAGTCAAATTTATTTGCAGTACCGTGTAACCTGATTAAAAATGGTGTTGTCATAGTTACCGGAACTGCAGTTCAATAAACAGAATATTTAACAATAAATCATATAAAGATGGAATTTTTAGTCCCGATTACCCTTTTTACCACCGGATTTGCAATGATATTCGGCATAAGGTATTTAATGAACAAAGAGAGGATGGCAATGATAGAGCGGGGCATTAACCCCAAAGACGGACAGTCTGCACCTAAGCCCTTCCTGAGTTTAAAGATAGGATTGTTGCTGGTAGGACTGGGACTGGGCTTGTTAGTTGCCCTGTTCACAGTGATCTCCGCAAAGATCAGCGATGATGAAGCGGCGGCCGTTTATTTTGGCTGTGTACTGATCTTTGGTGGCGTCGGACTGATCGTATCCTACGTGATAGAGAAGAAATGGCTGGATCAGCACCAGGTTAGCTGATCACAGGTATCTTTCGTTGATGATTGTCAGGTGATGAACCAGATGGCCGGCGATGGTAAAAAGAAGCCGGCGGACGGTAATTTCCTTGCCGGATGCCACTCCGGTGCGGTTGAGTTCAGCTTCGGTCAGCGAGCGGAAGAGGTAGAGGTTTGCCTTTCTGATGAAGCTGAACTCTTCAGCAAAGCTGTCAAGACTGCGGTCGGGAAAGTGTGCATTGAGCACATAGTCATCTTCATCAAAACCCGGCAGGGGGCTTTGTTCCCCGCGGGCGAAGGCTGTTAAGCGATAAACAAGGATTCTTTCGGTATCAATGATATGGCCTGCCATTTCTTTAATTGTCCATTTGCCCGGTGCATAGGCATAATCTGCCTTGTGGGCAATACTGTTCAGGAATTCAGGAAATTCAGTGGCCTGGCGCTCAAGCAGGGCCATCACATCCCCCTGAACGAGCGATGGATAGTCGGCATATTGTTTAGGTTGAAGTGGGTTCATAGGTAATGCTGCTTTTTAAGATGATCCGGAAAGTGGTGCCCTTCCCAACTTCAGAGTCCTTCACAAAGATCTGTCCGCTGTGGTAGTTCTCTACGATACGTTTGGTGAGGGAAAGGCCCAGTCCCCAGCCTCTTTTACGGGTGGTATAACCGGGCTGGAAAACGGCGTCGAATTTAGATCTCGGAATTCCTTTGCCCGTGTCAGAGATATCGATAAACACTTCTTCCTTGGCAAGGTGCTCAATGATGTTGACAGTGATACTGCCTTCGTTCTCGATGGCATTGGCAGCGTTTTTCAGCAGGTTCTCCGTTACCCAGTCGAACAGCGGTACGTTTAACAGTGCCCGTACCTGGTCGTCCCCGGTTATGGTAAATATAACTTTGTCAGAGGTGCGCAGCTGGAAATACTGGATAAAGTTACTGATCACGGTATAAACCACATGATCTTCAAGGACAGGCTTGGAGCCGATCTTTGAAAACCTGTCTGTAATGACTTCCAGCCGTTTGATATCGTTTTCCATTTCCGCGATCAGCGGGTCATCCTCTGCGTCAAAGCGTGATTTCATCAGTTCTACCCAGGCCATTAAGGAAGAGATAGGCGTACCCAGCTGATGGGCGGTCTCTTTGGCCATACCCACCCATACCTGGTCCTGCTCGGACCGTCTTGCAGAGCTGAACGCCACATAGGCGGTGAGTAAAAATAGCGCGATCACGGCCAGCTGGATGTAGGGGAAGTAGCGGAGCTGGGTGAGGATAAAAGAATCTTTGTGGTAGATATGCCAGATCTTGCCGTCCAGGCCAATAATGGGTGTACCCGGATGCTGCTTTTTCATCTTTCGCAGCTCCCTTTCAAAATACCCGGGATCATACGTTTTCTTATCCTGTTTTTCTACGTCGTAGTTGGTCTTGCTTGAATCCAGGCCCTGGTAAGAGTTGATCAGCCCATCGCCATCGGTCATGATTACCGGTAATTTGGTGTTCTTGGTGATGGTTTCGATCAGATCTGTAAAACGGTCATCATCATACATCACCAGGGACTGCTCCGTTACTTTCACATATAACTGAAACTGAACCTGTTCCTCACGCTGCATTTTTTTTACAAAAAAATCGGAGTAGAATACAGAAGCCGTACCAATTACAATAGCAAAAATTAACAGGAAGAACTTCCAGCGGCGTTTTTTTTCGTAGGGATTCATAGATTATGCCGGCAAATTACAAAATACCATTCAAAAAGACATCAATAGAACGGCGAGCGCTTAAAAAATATATCTTTGTGATTCAGAATATGGAAAAGAAAGTTAGAGTAAGATTTGCCCCCAGCCCTACAGGAGGCCTTCATTTAGGCGGTGTGCGCACAGCTTTATTTAATTATTTGTTTGCGAAGAAACATAATGGCACGTTCATTCTACGTGTGGAAGATACAGATCAAACCCGTTTCGTTTCAGGTGCGGAGGAATACATAGTTTCCTGCCTGGCCTGGTGCGGAATTCAGCCTGATGAGAGCCCGCAGGCCGGAGGTTCATTTGGCCCGTACCGCCAGAGCGAGCGCAAGCCCACCTACAGGCAGTATGCCGAGCAGCTGGTGGAGAGCGGCAATGCATATTATGCTTTTGATACCCCTGAAGAACTTGAGGCTAAACGCAAGGAAATTCCTAATTTTCTTTACGGGGCATCTTCGAGGATGCAGATGAGGAATTCCCTTTCCCTTAGCAGTGAAGAGGTGGCAGCGCTTTTGGCACAGGATACACCGCATGTTGTGCGGATCAAAATGCCCGAAGACGAGCACGTGTCTTTTATAGACATGATCCGCGGGCATGTGAGCTTTGATACAAATTTAGTGGACGATAAGGTTCTTTTAAAGGCTGATGGAATGCCAACCTACCATCTTGCTGTAGTGGCAGATGACAGGGCAATGGAGATCAGCCATATATTCAGGGGAGAAGAATGGCTGCCATCGGCACCAATTCATATCCTCTTGTGGAGATACCTGGGATGGGAAGATGAAATGCCGCAGTGGGCACATTTGCCGCTGATACTGAAGCCGGATGGAAACGGAAAGCTGAGCAAGCGCGATGGCGACAGGCTGGGTTTTCCCGTGTATGCACAAAACTGGACAGACCCGAAAACCGGCGACCTCACAAAAGGGTTCAAAGAGCTTGGCTTTATGCCTGAAGCATTCGTGAACCTGCTGGCAATGCTGGGATGGAATGACGGTACTGACCAGGAGATCTTCAGCCTTCCGGAGCTGATAGAGAAATTCTCTGTGGAAAGGATCAGCAAGGCAGGAGCGAAGTTCGATTTTGAGAAAGCCAAATGGTATAATCATGAATGGATAAAAAATGCTGAGGCAAAGAACCTGCTGGCTACGGTAAAACAGGAGCTCGGCACAAAAGGGATCGTACCGGCAGAGGATAGCTATACCCTAAAAGTGATTGACCTCATTAAAGACCGCTGTAATTTACTTACCGATTTTATTGCCCAGGGAGAATACTTTTTTGCGGCCCCTGCGGAATATGACCTCCCTTCGGTAAAAGGAAAATGGAATACCGAAAAAGCAACATTCTTTACTGCTTTTGCCGAAGAATTAACTGCCGGGATGCCGGCAGCGGAGATGGAGGCAAAGTTCAAAGAACTGGCTGCGGCGCATACCTTAAAACCCGGCGAACTGATGCTCCCGTTACGTATTATGCTGGTAGGGGGCAAATTTGGACCAGGTGTTTTTGATATTGCTTTTACACTGGGAACAGCGGAAACTAAGACCAGGATTTCACTGGCCCTTGCTGCTTTCGAATAAGTTTATAGGATTGCTATGATTTGGTATAACAATTGACATAAAGGATTGTTGTACCAAATCAAAGAGATTTATGAAGTTTTTCGGTAAGAGTAGCGATAATATCGAAGATGCGAGAGGCAGCTCCGGTGGCGGTGGAAAGGTGATTGGCGGTGGAATTGGTGTTCTTATCGTTATTGTTGGAATGTTCTTTGGAAAGGACCTTACCGGATTGGTTTCTGAAATGCCTGTCGGGAATTCTGAACAGACAGCCGTACAGCGGGGGACACCTGAGGATGCCGGCGGAAAATTTGTGGCCGATGTGCTTGGCTCTACCGACCGGGTATGGGAAGCACAGTTTGCAGAATTGGGCAAGGAGTATGAAAAACCGGCACTCCGCCTATTTACCGGAGGAGAGCAATCCGGCTGCGGATATGCAAACTCTGCTGTAGGGCCTTTCTATTGCCCTGCAGATCATAAAGTATACATAGATTTAGAATTTTATAAAGAGCTTAAGGAACGCTTTGGGGCAGATGGCGATTTTGCGCAGGCATACGTCATAGCACACGAGGTTGGCCATCATGTGCAAAACCTGCTGGGTACTTCAGATAAAATGCAGCAGGCACGTGGATCCATGAGTGAAAAAGAATACAATAAATTGTCAGTAAAGCTGGAACTGCAGGCAGATTTTTATGCGGGGCTCTGGGCACATCAGGCAAAAGATATCACGCTGGATAAAGGCGATCTGGAAGAAGCTTTAAATGCAGCAAATGCCATCGGCGATGATAAGTTACAGAAGCAGGCCCAGGGAGAGGTTGTTCCGGATGCTTTTACCCATGGGACCTCGGCCCAGCGGGTATACTGGTTTAAAAAGGGCTTTGATACAGGCGAAATCAGCCAGGGAGATACTTTCAACACGGCGGAATTATAATTAAAATATTTATAACCAATATGTTACGAAGAGCGTGATTTGAAAATGGTTTATTCTATAAAGTTGTATAACTTTGACGCAAACTATTACAGGGGATACGACGTAATAGCTAATAATGAAGCACCTATTTTATTCTAAATAATGATCCTAATAGTTGACGATACACCGGAGAATCTGATTTCTCTTAAAAAAGTTCTTGAAAGACATAATTTTGAAGTCGATACCGCATCTTCGGGGGAAGAAGCACTAAAAAAGGTTCTTAAGAATGCTTATGTATTAATTATTCTGGACGTGCAGATGCCCGGCATGGACGGTTTTGAGGTTGCAGAGGCGATCTCAGGGTACAGCAAAGCCAAAGAAACCGCCATCATCTTTTTATCTGCGGCCAATACCGGCCTTAATTTTATTACCAAGGGTTATTCTTCGGGCGGGCTGGATTATATTACCAAACCGGTAGACATGAACATCCTGTTGCTGAAGGTCAAAACATTTTACAGGATATACGAACAGAGCCGGAAGCTGATTGAGATCCAGGAAGCACTGCTCGAAGAAATAGAATTCAGAAAAAGCGCAGAACGGAAAAAGGACGAATTTATCAGCATTGCCAGCCATGAGCTGAAAACACCGCTGACCAGCGTTAAAGGATATGTACAGTTACTGGAAAGAAGTATAGATAAAGGCGATATTCCTACCGTTAAGCGGCACCTGGAGAAGGCACAACTACAGCTTGACAAGCTAAACGACCTCATTGCAGATTTGCTGGACATCTCTAAAATTGAAAGCGGAAAACTCAAATTCAATAAAAAAAGCTTTGATCTCAATATTTTGCTGGATAGTATCATAGAGATTATACATCAGTCTAACCCAGGCTTTAGCATTATTAAAACGGGCACTGTCCCGCAGCCTGTTTTTGCCGATGAAATGCGCATTGAACAGGTTATTGTTAATTTTTTAACCAATGCCATCAAATATGCGCCGGGCACTGACGAGGTGCATATCCACCTGGACGCACAGGGAGACCGTGTTACGGTTGCGGTAAAGGATTTTGGGATCGGCATACATCCGGATCAGCAAAAAAACGTGTTCGACAAGTTTTACAGGGTTGAAGAAACGGCAATACATTTCCAGGGACTGGGGATAGGATTGTATATTTCAGCAGAAATTATCAGAAGGCACGGTGGCACAGTAGGCGTAAACAGCACGTTCGGCCAGGGCTCGGAGTTTTATTTCAATATCCCCCTAACTTCAACAACTGAATCAGATTAATATATTTTTTAACTATGCAAAAAACTCTGAAAAATAACCTTCGTATCGGGCTTGGGCTATCTTTATTGTTGCTTTTTATCAGCTCGCTTGCCTCTTATATCAGCATTACCAATCTGGTAAAAAGTTCCAAGATGGTTTCTCACAGTAACCAGGTGATCACTAGTCTGGAGGAAATTGTTTCTACGCTGAAAGATGCGGAAACCGGGCAGCGCGGGTACCTGTTAACCGGAGATAAGGTTTTTCTTGAACCCTATACAGGGGCCGAATCAAGGGCAATTAATTTACTGGATGGGGTAGAAGCCCAAACGGTGGACAATCCCGTTCAGCAGCAGCACATCAAAAAGCTCAGGATGATTGTAGAAAACCGGCTGAGCATCTTGGAGAAAACAGTCGTATTAAAGGGTGCCGGAGGGAATGTAAGCGTAGGAGATCTCCTGACGGGAAAAGAGTATATGGACAGTGCCCGCAAGGTGATCAGCGCAATGGAAACCGAAGAAAGGAACCTGCTGTCTACACGCACGGCCGATCAGAATAAGCTTGCCGGGTACACACCGGCCCTGATTATCTTTGCAGCCCTGCTGGCCATTCTGATTACCATCTTCTTTTACAGAAGGGTATCGTCAGATTTTAATACAAGGGTGCAGCTGCAGCAGGAGCTTCAGCACAAGAATGACGAAATTGACCACCGGATAGAAGTGATCCAGGGAATTGCCGGGCAGATCTCCAGCGGAAACTACCAGGTGCGGCTGGATGAAGAGGCGAAGGATGGATTAGGAAGCCTGGCGGGGTCACTGAACGCCATGGCTGAATCATTACAGTACTCCTTTTCCCTGCTTGCAGATAAAGAATGGCTGCAAACCGGTATTGCCAGTTTAAATGATAAGATGGTGGGTGAAAAAAGCCTGAATACCCTGGCGAATGATATCCTGGAAAATATCATCCAGCATACCGAAGCCCAGGTTGCTGCATTTTACCTGCTGGAAGAAGACCGGCTGCTGCATCTGGCAGGAAGTTATGCCTTGCTCGAAGACCAGAAAAAAGAGGTATTGAAACCCGGGGAGGGCTTAGCGGGGCAGGCGGTTAAATCGGGAAAACAGATCCTGCTCAATGATATCCCTAATGACGAGCTGACGATCAGTTACGCCGCAGGGCATACAAAACCAAGGAATATCGTTGCCGTACCAGTGATTCGGGACCGGGTAGTTGTAGGCGTGATAGAAATAGGATCGTTGAACGTGTTCACACCTCTGCAGTTAGATTTCCTGAATAGTATCTCTACCAATATCGGTGTGGCTGTACATGTGACGCAAAACCGGAAGAAATTACAGGAGTTCCTCGAAGAAACGCAGGCCCAGGCAGAAGAGCTGCAGGCACAGCACAGTGAGCTGGAAGGCCTTAACTCGGAACTGGAAGCACAAACACAAAAGATCCAGACTTCGGAAGAAGAGCTCAGGGTACAACAGGAAGAGCTGCTTCAGAGTAACCAGGAACTGGAAGAAAGAACAACCCTGCTGGAAGAAAAGAACCAGCTGATCCAGGAACATAACCTGGAGATCCAGCGTAAATCAGAACAGCTGGAGCAAAGCACAAAATATAAATCAGAATTCCTGGCAAATATGTCGCATGAGCTGAGGACGCCTCTGAACTCCATTTTACTGCTGTCCAAATTAATGTCTGACAATAAAGAGCTGGACCCTGAGTATATCGAATATGCAGAGGTGATTCAGAGCTCCGGACAGGGACTGTTAGGTCTGATCGATGAGATCCTTGACCTTTCCAAGATTGAGGCGGGTAAAATGAAGCTTGAACTGGCAGATGTGCCTTTAAACGAGGTGGCTACAGATATGAAGTCCCTCTTTAACCCTATTGCAAAAAGCAAAAGCCTGGAACTGCTGATTGAAGTGGATGGGGGCGTTCCGCTGGTCCGTACAGACAAGATGCGCCTGGAGCAGATCCTCAAGAACCTGCTTTCGAATGCCATTAAGTTTACGCCGAAAGGAAGTGTAACCCTGAATATTAAAAGCGACCCCGGGGCCGGAAATATCATTTTCAGGGTGACCGATACCGGGATCGGCATCCCGGCAGCGAAACAGGGGCTGGTATTTGAGGCTTTCCAGCAGGCTGACGGCTCTACCAGACGAAGGTTTGGTGGTACAGGCTTAGGACTGTCAATCAGCAGGGAGCTGGCCAAATTGCTGGGCGGCGAAATTGATCTGCGGAGTGAAGAAAATGCAGGCAGCACGTTTACGCTTACCCTTCCTGTGGACGGAGCAGAGCCGGAGGCCGAAATTATGAATGCCGGCCAGGAATACACTACCGTCTATCCCGAAAAGCCGATAGTACTGGCTGAACGCTTTACGGTAGACCATATACCACAGGAAATTGAGGATGACAGGGGCAATATCGTGCCCGGTGACAAGGTGATCCTGATCATTGAAGACGATACCCCTTTTGCGAAAACACTGATGACCTTTACCCGCAAGAAGAACTACAAATGTGTAGTGGCCGTGAGGGGTGATATCGGAATAGAGCTTGCCAATTATTATAAACCACTGGCTATCCTGCTTGATATCCAGCTGCCGGTGAAAGACGGGTGGCAGGTGATGGAAGAACTGAAGTCTAACCCGGCAACACGTCCGATCCCTGTACATATCATGTCTTCCCTTGAGGTGAAGAAAGAAAGTTTATTGAAGGGGGCTGTTGACTTTATCAATAAGCCTGTGGCGCTGGAGCAGATGCAGCAGATCTTCCAGAAGCTTGAAACTGCATTGAGCCGCCATCCCAAGAAAGTACTGATCGTTGAGGAAAATCAGCAGCATGCCAAAGCTCTTAGTTATTTCCTCAGTAACTACAATATCCAGACCGAGGTAGTGAATAATGTATCTGAGAGCGTTGATGCGCTGCAGAAAAAGGAGGTGGACTGTGTGATCCTGGATATGGGTGTACCTGATAAAAATGCCTATTTAACGCTGGAAACGATCAAAAAGGGCGAAGGACTGGAAAATCTGCCGATCATTATTTTCACCGGTAAGAACTTATCCAAAGGTGAAGAACAAAGGATCAGGCAGTATGCTGATTCTATCGTTGTAAAAACGGCACATTCTTATCAGCGTATCCTTGATGAGGCCGCGCTTTTCCTTCATTTGGTTGAAGAGAAGACCGTAGAAAATAAAAACCTCAAAGCTACAGAGGGCTTAAGAGGATTGTATGAAGTACTGAGCAACAAAACCGTACTCATTGCCGATGACGATGTTAGGAATATCTTCTCGCTCACCAAGGCCCTTGAGCAGCATAAGATGAAGGTATTGGCCGCAACAGACGGTAAGGAGGCGCTGCAGGTGCTCAAAGACAACCCGAATGTAGACATTGTGCTGATGGATATGATGATGCCGGAAATGGATGGGTATGAGAGTACAAAAGAGATCAGAAAAATAAGTGCGTTCAAACATTTACCTATATTGGCTGTTACAGCCAAGGCTATGATGGGCGATCGTGAAAAATGTATTGCAGCGGGGGCTTCGGACTATATCTCAAAACCTGTAGATGTAGATCAGCTGATTTCCCTGCTGCGTGTGTGGCTTTATGATAAAATTTAATAATACCGTGTTTTAATAGATATGGAACATCAAAAGAAAGTACTGATCATAGATGATGACAACAGGAACATCTTTGCTTTAACCGCTGTGTTAAAATCAAAAGGTTATCATTGTCTTTCGGCCATTGGCGGCGAAGAAGGCCTGCAATTGCTAGAAGGACAGAAGGATATTGCCGTAGTGCTGATGGACATGATGATGCCCGGAATGGATGGCTATGAAGCCATGGCAAAAATGAATGAAGACCCGGAATTAAAAGACATACCTGTAATTGCCGTTACGGCGCAGGCGATGCTGGGGGACAGGGAACGCTGCTTAAATGCGGGAGCTGTAGGTTATGTTTCTAAACCAATCAATGTAGATACATTAACAGATCTGCTGGTAAAATATATTTAAATGAACCTTGAATTACCTGTAATAAGTGATGGCCAGGTGGAGATCTTACTTTCCGATCTCCTGGAACATTATGGCTATGATTTTACGGGATATTCAAAAGCTTCTATCAAACGCAGGATACTCAGATTGTATTCGCTGGATAAGGCACTGAGTTTTGCCGAATTCAGGTACAGGATTAACAATGACACGTTTTATTTTAAGCGCTTCGTTGAACAGATCACTGTAAACGTAACCGAGATGTTCAGGGACCCGGGGTTTTTTAAAACCCTCCGGGATGTGGTGCTGCCAAAACTGGGAACCTATCCTTTTATCAGGATATGGCTTGCAGGCTGTTCTACAGGTGAGGAAGCCTACTCTATTTCCATTATACTGAAAGAGCTGAACCTGCTTCATAAATCTTTGATTTATGCCACAGACCTGAATCCCATAGTGCTTGAAAAGGCATCTCAGGGAATGTTTGCCATGAGCCAGATGAAGCAATATTCGGAGAATTATATCTTATCAGGAGGGACAAACGACTTTTCGAGTTATTATACAGCAAACTACTCGCTGGCAAAATTCAACGAAGACCTGAAAAGCAAACTTATTTTTTCTACCCATAATCTTGTTTCTGATCATTCTTTTAACGAATTTCAACTGATCCTCTGCAGGAATGTATTGATTTATTTTGACAGGGATTTACAGCACAAGGTGCTGACGCTGTTTGATGACAGCCTTGAGGGCCTCGGTTATCTGGCTTTGGGTACCAAAGAAACGCTTGATTTTTCACCCATCTCCCCGAATTATAAAAGGATTCCCGGGGAAAAAATATGGAGGAAGATAGGGTAATGGGAAGCAAATGTGATGCACTGATCATCGGCGGATCTGCCGGAAGCCTGGATGTACTGTTAAAAGTGCTTCCATCTTTAGACCCTGCCTTAAGTTTTCCTATTGTGATTGTGGTGCACAGAAAGCATGGTACTGATTCCCTGTTGCCTGAATTGCTGTCCGGCCGGACGAAACTGGTGGTGAAGGAAATTGACGAGAAGGAACCCCTCTCCGCCGGTAACATCTACATTGCGCCTTCAGATTACCATACACTGATTGAGCAGGACCATACCTTCTCGCTGGACTATTCCGAGAAGATCAACTATTCACGCCCGGCAATTGATGCGACCTTCCAGACTGCGGCTGAAGTTTATAAGGAAAAATTAGTATGTTTATTGCTGTCGGGATCAAATGCTGATGGGGTAAACGGATTAAAAAGTGTAAAGGTCTGGGGCGGAACTACAGTTATTCAGGACCCGGCCACAGCACAGGTATCCTATATGCCGGAACAGGCCTCACTGCATGCCAAAATAGATCACACTTTACGCATTGAACATATGGCAGAATTTATAAATTTGTTATCTTAATTTTTATAATAAATGGCTGAGCAAAAAAAAGTCTTCATTTTTGATGACAATACCGATATTCTTGAACTTTGTACATTTATTCTGGAAGATGCAGGTTACGAAATCAAGACCTCCTCTACTTCAAATAACATTATTGACCAGGTTACGGCCTACACACCGGATATTATCTTTATGGATAACTGGTTACCTGACGTAGGTGGTATTGAGGCCACCAGGGAGCTGAAAGGGCATGAAACGCTTAAAAATATACCTGTCATCTACTTTTCGGCAAATAACGATGTGATGCTGCTCGCCGATCAGGCAGGTGCAGACGGTTATCTGTCAAAACCGTTTGATATCCAGGAACTGGAAAATATTATTCTGAAACATCTTGCCAAAGCATAACCCTTTTTAAAGAGAAAGCCCTGATCGTACATATGATCAGGGCTTTCTCTTTAAAAAGGGTGTGACGTTTTACTTGACACCTAAAACATCAGCTCCCTGCTCAAAAACAATATCCACAGGAATTCTCTTTTTACTCAGACGGTCTAAGTCGGCCTGCAATTCAGGGCTGATTACTGCATTATCTTTCCTGGCCTTCTCTACTGCGGCTTTATCCCCGTTGCCCTGCAGTGTCAGTATTAAATTGCTGAGGCCGTTCATGGCAGCCCCGAATTTAACAAAGTCTACTTTGTAATCCCCGTTTTCAGTCCTGATAAAAGCGCCCTGCTGTTTGAAGTAATTGAAGCACTGCATATTGGCCTGTCCGTGTGCTTCTGAGGCGCCAAACCTCACCGAACGAAGCAGCCCGGCCATAAATGTGGTATAGTATGTTTTAATATCACCGGTAAGTTCCTTCTTCTTTAATAAGCCTGTGATCATGTACAGGCCAAGGACATCTGCTTTTCCTTCTTCCAGCCAGCCGTATTGTTCTTTCAGCGCTGTTGTGACAAAACCTTTGCCGGTGACAGTTTTTTTAATTCCCAGGCCGTGGGCCACTTCATGAAACATGACGTTTGCAAAAAAAGCATCAAAACTGACATATTTTTGCTGGTCCTTATCGATCAGTTCACTGGCAATAGGCACCAGGATCTTATCAAATTTTGCTTTCATCGTATTCTTTAACTGCGATCTGCGTGTTCCCTTTTTTTGCTGTATAAGCGCATCATTGGGAAGGTTTACAGCGATGGTTTTTGATCCTGCATTACAGTCTCCGGCGTAATACACCACATCATAGGCGTTTAGTTCTGAATCTGTACCCGGCTTCTCCTGTTTATATTTTTGTGGCACCGGGAGGCCCTTTTGCAGCTCAGGAAGCAGCTTTACATATTTTTGCAGCCGTTTACTCCAATCCCGGTCTTTTACCAGCACATAGGCTTCAAAAGCGGTCCTGGCGTTGAACAGCTTGTCTTCATAATTCTCAACCGGCCCGATAATGATATCCAGCGTATTTGTTTTCATATCCAGCCAGGCATAATCACTGGGAACATAATTATCTGTTACCAGGGCATCGGCCCTCAGGTTAAGGTATTTCTTTAAACCGGCATCATCTGCCAGCAATGCAGCCTGCTTCAGCAATGACGATGCTTTTTGCAGATCTGATGCAAATACAACATGATAAGGGACCACGGACAGTTTACCTGCGGAATCACTCTCAATGATGGAATAGGGATTAAATTTATCTTTAAGATCAGCCTTTTCCAGGTCAGCTTTGAGCATTCCGGCCGGATAGAACGTAGCTCCGGCAGGCCTCGGGCCAATACCTGAAATGAATGGTTTATCGTTATTCAGCCTGTCCCAGGGGCCATAGTTGATCCTGATGAAATTCCTGGTCTCTTCATCTTTGATCACGGCAAGCAGGCTGTCGCGCTGCGGGTAGGCTTGTCTCCAGAACAGCTCATCCATGATTTGCGCGGCCTGTATCAGTAAGGGAAGTAATTTCCGCTCATTAACAGTAAGTACGTTTAGATTTGTTGTAAGTTTAACAGGCTCGTAGATATTCAGCCTGCTATGGACATATCCCTGTAAGCTATCTTTGACTACTACAGTAGTTTTTCCCGTCTTTATGTTCTTCGTTTCCGGATTGCTGGTGCAGGATACTATACCAGCGATAATGGAGCACCCCGTAAAAAATAAGGCTGCTTTGGTAGATTTGTTCATGCTAATTTTTTATAACGCAACTAAATTAGGAAAAATTACAAGGCATGCATAAAGTTTGGCCATTTGAAGTGCATTTATGTAAATATTAGTAATTTCACCACCACAATTACCTTCTTTGAAACACCTATGAAACAAATCCTAAACGGAAATCACAGATTAATACTGGGTATCCCGCTGTTTTTTCTTGCTGCCTGCTCCACAAACAAATATGCAGCGACCAATAAAGTTTATAAAGAACAGGCCAAAGTATTTGGCAATACGCTGAAAGAGATGCCGCCCCTGAGCCAGAACGTGGAGATGATCGCTCCGGACCAGCAGTTCTTTATCGGCTCTGTGAACTTTGGTATCCGCAAGCCGAATTTTGTGATCATACACCATACGGCACAAACCTCTACCGATCAGACCATCAAAACATTCACACTAAAATCTACCCAGACCAGCGCACATTATGTGGTTGGACGAGACGGGAAGGTGGTGCATATGGTGAATGACTACCTGAGGGCAAATCATGCCGGTGTAGCCAAATGGGGGAACGAAACAGACCTGAATTCCTGTTCTCTTGGGATTGAGCTTGACAACAACGGAGATGAGCCTTACAGTGATGCGCAGATCAACAGCCTGATCTCTTTGTTAACCACACTAAAGAAAAAATATAACATTCCGGTACAGGGCTTTATAGGGCATTCGGATATCGCTCCGAAAAGAAAGATTGACCCGAATAAATTTCCATGGAAAAAACTCGCCGAACAGGGATTTGGCTTGTGGTACGATGATATCCTGCAGATACCACCTCCTGAATTTGATGCCGCCGTGGCACTGAGGATCATTGGCTATGACATCAGTAACATGCCCGCAGCGATCATTGCCTTTAAGCGGCATTTTGTGCAAACGGATATTACCCCGGTACTGACGCTGTCGGATAATATGATCCTGTTTAATCTGTACAGGAAGTACATGTAGTTGATTGGGGGGAGATCTATTCTGAAAAAAAGCATGTACTATATTCCGGCTGCATTAATTCGCTGCGCGAAAGAACGACGAGGCCGGAATATAGTACATGCTTTTTTTTAAAAGATATCCTTGGGGGGATGGTCCGGGCAGGGTGCCTAACCCGGTCCCTTTTTCAGCAAGTCAGAGATCTATACCTATGTAACGTTTATTTTTTTGCCTTCGCCCAGGCATCTTTCAGCCCAACGGTCTGATTGAACACCAGGTGGTCAGCAGTAGAATCCCTGTCCAGGCAATAATAACCCTTACGGATAAACTGGTAACGGGAATCCAGATCTGCATCAGCAAGATAAGGTTCGATATAGGCCTGTCTGATTACCTTCATACTTTCCGGGTTAAGATAATCCTTGAAGTCACCTTCTTCACTATCAGGAGACTCGACAGTGAATAAACGGTCATAGATCCTGATCTCAGCGGTTTTTGCATGTGCTATACTCACCCAGTGGATCGTTCCTTTTACATGGATCTCACTGGTATCCTCACCACTTTTAGATTCAGGGATGTAAGTACAGTGGATCTCTGTAACGTTTCCCTCTGCATCTTTTTTGAAGTCCTCACATTTTACAATATAAGCATTCTTCAGGCGTACCATGCTTCCGGGAGCAAGCCTGAACCATTTTTTTGCAGGTTCTTCCATGAAGTCCTCACGTTCTATCCAAAGCTCATTGCTGAACGGGATTTCTCTTGTTCCGCCTTTATCTTCAGCCTCGGGGTTGTTCTCCCCGATGAGCGTTTCTGTTTTTCCTTCCGGATAATTTGTAATGATCAGTTTGATCGGATCAAGCACGGCCATTACCCTGTTCGCTGTTTTGTTTAGATGCTCACGTATACAGAACTCCAGTAAACTCAGCTCAATCAGGTTTTCTCTTTTTGCCACCCCGATCCTTTCACAGAATTCGCGGATGCTTTCCGGGGTATATCCCCTTCTTCTCAGTCCGCTGATCGTAGGCATGCGCGGGTCATTCCAACCGTCTACCATTCCTTCATTTACCAGTTGCAGCAGCTTGCGCTTGCTCATTACGGTGTATGTAAGGTTCAAGCGGGCCATTTCGTATTGACGGGATGGGAAAATTTCAAGTTCTGCGATAAACCAGTCGTACAGTTCACGGTGGGAAACATACTCCAGCGTACAGATAGAATGGGTGATCTCCTCGATGCTGTCACTTTGTCCGTGTGCAAAGTCATACATCGGGTAAATACACCATTTGTTACCTGTGCGGTGATGTTCTGCATGTTTTATCCTGTAGATAATGGGATCGCGCATCAGCATATTAGGGCTGGCCATATCAATTTTTGCGCGCAGGGTATAGGTACCGTCCCCAAATTCGCCGGCTTTCATTCGGCTGAACAGGTCCAGGTTTTCTTCTTTGCTGCGGCTGCGGTAAGGGCTGTCAGTACCGGGTTCTGTAGGTGTGCCTTTTTGTGCGGCAATTTCATCAGCAGTGCTGTTGTCTACATAGGCAAGGCCTTTTTCAATCAGTTTAACAGCGAAATCATACAGGGTATCAAAATAATCTGATGTATATAATTCATGTTTCCACTCAAAGCCAAGCCATTTGATATCTTCCTGCTGGCTGTCTACATATTCAGTTTTTTCGGTTACAGGATTTGTATCATCAAATCTCAGGTTGGTATACCCGCCATATTTCTGCGTAAGCCCAAAGTTTAAGCAAATCGCTTTAGCATGGCCAATGTGTAAATATCCATTTGGCTCAGGGGGAAAACGGGTTACTAACGTCTTGTATTTTCCACTATTTAAATCGTTTTCAATGATCTCTTCAATAAAGTTCAATGATCTTTCCTCACTCATAAAAACTGTAATTTTGTGTTCAAAGTTAATATAAAAGAGCTAATTTACTTACATTTACGAATGACTATCGGTATAATTTATGAGCGGTACATTAAATAGGCCTATACGTGTTTTAGTGGCCAAAGTTGGTCTGGATGGACATGACAGGGGTGCAAAAGTGATCGCCACATCACTGCGCGATGCCGGTATGGAGGTGATTTATACCGGTTTACGGCAGACACCGGAAATGGTTGTCAATACCGCATTGCAGGAAGACGTGGATGCCATAGGCATCTCCATATTATCAGGCGCGCACATGACCGTTTTTCCAAAGATCATAGCGCTGATGAAACAGAAGGAACTGACCGGTGTTTTACTGACCGGTGGCGGAATCATCCCCCCGGGAGATATACAGAAACTCAGGGAGATTGGCGTGGGAGAATTATTTGCCCCCGGAACCACCATGCTGACCATCGTAAACTATATCCGTGACTGGACCATTGAAAACCGAAATTATTAGGAGATGACTTATCAGAATATATTATCAGAAATAAAAAACGGAATCCTTTACATTACTATCAACCGTGAGAAAAAGCTCAATGCACTGAATAAGGAGACGCTTGCCGAACTTGCGGATGCTGTGGCCTTTGCCCGGAAAAGCGCTGAAGTGAAATGTGTACTGCTCACCGGTGCGGGAGAGAAGGCCTTTGTTGCAGGTGCCGATATCTCGGAATTTTCTTCCTATACGCCGGAACAGGGAGAAGCGCTGGCGCGTAACGGGCAGGTGACTGTCTTTAACGCCATCGAAAACTCCCCAAAGCCCTTTCTTGCAGCTATTAACGGATTTGCGCTGGGCGGCGGGCTGGAGCTGGCAATGGCCTGTCACATCCGCGTTGCTGCCGATACAGCTAAAATGGGCCTGCCTGAGGTTACTCTGGGGCTGATCCCCGGTTATGGCGGCACACAAAGATTAACCCAGCTGGTTGGCAAGGGAAGGGCAACAGAAATGATCATTACGGCAGAGATGATTACGGCAGAGAAAGCAGAGCGGATAGGCCTGGTAAACTATAGTGTGCCTGCTCAGGAACTGATTGGCAGATCTGAAGAAATTTTAAATAAAATTATGCAAAGGGCCCCTTTGGCCGTTGCTGCAGCTATAAGTGCAGTGAATGCCGTTTATTGTGACGGCGTGAACGGATTTGAACTGGAAATCGAAGAATTTGGTAAATGTTTTGGCAATGAGGATTTTAAGGAAGGTGTGACTGCATTCCTGACCAAACGTACCCCCGAGTTTAAGTCACGGTAACCCGCTTGTTACTAATGGATTAAAATTTGAGGCGCCGGAAGTGACTATTGTTAACAAATTATTTACATATAATAGGGGGAATAGACAGATAAAACTGTAGAAAATATTTCCCATAAAAAATAATTCTTTATATTTATCATCGAATTAGTTTAGAATTGGTGCTATATATGAAAAGAATACTAATAATAGATGATGAGGTTAACATAGGATTGCTACTGTCAAAATTCCTGACCAGGAATGGTTTTAATGTAGATACCGCAACCAGTGGTGTTTCTGCCCATGATTATCTGAGTAAGGAGCACTATGATCTTGTCTTGTGTGATTACAGGCTGGAAGACACGGACGGAAAAGAAATGCTGATTAAGATAAAAGAAAGCTATCCTCAGACTGGTGTAATTATCATTACAGGTTATTCTGACATCAAACTCGCCGTAGAACTGATCAAATTAGGGGCATATGACTACATCACCAAGCCCCTGTACCCTGATGAGATTTTAAATACTATAAATAAGGCGATTGATACCCAGATCGCATTAAACGATTCTATCGTTGAAAATGCGAGGGAAGTACAAAAAGCCAAGGTGCCAAAACCTGTCTATAACCAGGTTGAAAACTTTGTTGCCGGGCAGAGTCTTGCTTCTAAAGAATTGTTGAAACAGATCCAGCTGGTGGCACCAACCTCCTATAGCGTAATCCTTACAGGGGAGAGCGGTACAGGAAAGGAATCTGTGGCGAAAGCCATTCACCTGAACAGCCCGAGAAGGGACAATCCTTTTGTTGCGATGGACTGCGGGTCCCTGACAAAAGAACTGGCAGGCAGTGAATTTTTCGGGCATGAAAAGGGCTCTTTTACGGGAGCGCTGAATACTAAGATCGGCCATTTTGAAATGGCCAACGGCGGAACGCTCTTTCTGGATGAAGTAGGAAATCTTTCCTATGAGATACAGGCTGCCTTATTAAGGACTGTTCAGGAAAGAAAGATCAAACGTATCGGGAGTACAAAAGAAATTGACCTGGATGTAAGGATCATTGTGGCCACGAACGAGAACCTTTCCAATGCAATACAAAAGGGAAGGTTCAGGGAAGATCTTTACCACCGTTTCAATGAGTTTTCAATCAACCTGCCGCCGCTGAGCCAGAGGGGAAAAGATATTATGGTCTTTGCAAAGACCTTTCTTGATTTTGCCAATGAAGAACTTGGCAGAAATGTACTGGGCTTTTCTAAGGACGTAGAGGAGTGTTTCCTTACGTATAACTGGCCGGGCAACGTCAGGGAGCTGAAGAATGTGGTGAGAAGGGCAACATTGCTTACTGAGACCGACGAAATTCAACTGAAGGCATTGCCTCTGGAAATTTCTACAGATGCCAAGGTAACTGCTATTGAAAATACGATCCATAAAAATCACGAAAAATCGAGGGATTTAAAAAATGCGGCATCGGAAGCAGAATATGAGGCTATACTAAAAGTTTTGAGGGAAGTGAATTTCAATAAAACAAAGGCGGCTAAAATTCTGAATATTGACAGGAAAACACTCTACAATAAAATGAAGGCTATTAATCTGGATACCTAAATAGCTGAGCACATGTCCATTTTTACCTATAAGCAACGCAATACGATCAACCTGGTAATTATTATTGCCCTCGGATGTTTGATTGCGTATTCGCTGCAGGGGATTTTTGGTTCGATCTTAAGTACACTGGTGCTGTATACGATCATGAGGCCCGGTTTTATTTACCTGGTGGAGCGTAAAAAGCTGAACAGGAGCCTTGCGGCAATTCTGCTCATACTGATCTCCGTTGTCCTGATCATTCTGCCGTTTTATGCGCTGAGCAGCATGGTCATCCAAAAGGTCAATGAGCTGCAGAATGACCACCAGTATTTTCAGCACATCCTGGTCAAGTTAAAAAGGCTGGTCCCTTTAGGGACAGATGCTCAGAACCTGTTGCAGGAAGCGCTGAAAAAAACCGGCAACCTGGCTACGGAGCTTTTCCCTTCACTGATATCCGGGGCGTTTAACATTGTTCTGGGTTTATTGCTGATGTATTTCCTGCTCTATTTTGCGCTTGTGCAGCATGAATACTTTGAAGATGCCCTGGTTAAATACGCACCTTTCAGGGCACAAAATGCGCAGCGTTTTGCATTGGAAATGCGCAATACTACCTATGCCAATGTTCTGGGACAGGGTTTTATCGCCCTTGTACAGGGTTCGCTGGTGGGCCTGTCTTTTTTTGTGCTGGGATATTCCGATCCCGTGTTCTGGGGTGTGATCACTACTTTTATTTCTTTTGTCCCTATACTCGGGCCGCCGGTGATATTTGTTCCTGCAGCACTGATGCAGATTGCGGACGGAAATAATGCTGCGGGCTGGGGTATGCTCATATTTGGCTTTGTTGTGATCATAAATATTGACAATGTCATCAGGTTCATGATTGCAAAAAGGGTAGGGAACATACACCCCATCATTACTGTCATTGGTGTGGTTATTGGTATTCCCCTGTTTGGGATACTGGGGCTTGTATTCGGGCCCTTACTGCTGTCTTATTTCATCCTGCTGATCAGAATATATGAGACGAGTGCCATGGCTTCTGAAAGATTGGAAAGAATCAAAACAATTTCTGACGCTGAGGAGTTATAACAAACATCAACGAAAAATATAGGTCTGAATAGTTTCAACATCTTATAGCTATAAAAATCAATTATTAAACATAAAAATTAAAGTCATGAACGATAACTCAAAAGTATTAATTGGACTCTTAACTGGTTTGGCTGCAGGTGCGGCATTAGGATTGTTGTTCGCCCCTGAAAAAGGAAGCGAAACACGTGACAGGTTAAGCCAGTCGCTTAAAGATCTTGGCGATTCTATTAAAGACAGGGCTGCTGATGAGATCAATCACCTGGCCAGCCTGAAAGATAAAATGGTAAGTTCTGTAAAAAATAAATTGCAGGATGCCGAAGAGGAATTTGTTGACGACGTTGAACATGCCTAATTCTGTCCGCAGGATGAGTTAACCACAGAACACCAACAAGCTATAGATAAAGACCAATGGAAGAAAAAAAAGAAAAGGATTTCCAGGATATACTCTCGGAAGCTAAGGTATACCTGGATACACGCGTGGAATACACGCGGCTGTTCCTTGTTAAAAGAGCATCAAAACTCTTTGCTGACCTGATTACAACTGCAATTGTAGCTGTTTGCTTTACGCTGGCCTTTATTTTGGGTAGTATTACGCTTGCATTGTTCTTGTCTACTGTTTTTGGCAGTTACACTGCCGGATTTGGCAGTGTGGCCCTGATCTACCTGATAGTCGCGGTCATTGTTTATTTTACTAAAGATAACTTTATAGAAAAGGCAATAGTCAATTTTACCATCAGAAAGTATTTTAAAAAACTAGAGGAGGACGAAGACGATGAGCAAAAAGTATAACATCAACGACCTGCATGATCTCAACGTCAGGCTGACCAGCCTCAGGGTTGATTATAAAATTCAGGAGACTATGCTAAAGGATGACGTAAAGGTGTATGTGAAACAGTTTACGCCCGGTAATCTTATCAAAAGATATGCAACGCCCTCAGCTTTTTTAAAAGTAGATGATAAACTGAACATCAGCAGCAAACTGATGTCACTGGTATTGCCTGTACTGATGAACAGCACGTTATTCAGGGGTTCGGGATTTATTACCAAGACCCTGGTTGGACTGGCTACCAGTAAGATGGGGAAAACACTTGATGCAGAACATTTATCTGCAATATTTAATTCGGTAACAGGACTTTTCAAAAAGAAAAAGAAGGAAAAATCTCCGGCATTTGCGGATTACGGAATTCCTCCTGACAGCGAAACTTATTAATAAAAAAGGCAGCCCAGGCTGCCTTTTTTTATGTCTTACAATGTGCTTTTTATCTTCAGCTCTTTCAGCTGCTTTTCGTCTATTGTGGAAGGGCTGTCAATCATCACGTCTCTTCCGGAATTATTTTTAGGGAAGGCAATCACGTCACGAATGCTGTCCAGGCCGGCAAAAATTGAACAAAGCCTGTCAAAGCCGAATGCGATACCACCATGGGGAGGGGCACCAAACTCAAAGGCATCCATCAGGAAGCCGAATTGTTTCTGTGCTTCTTCAGCAGAGAAACCGAGGTGTTTGAACATCAGCGCCTGTAAGGCCCTGTCATGAATACGGATAGACCCGCCGCCAATTTCAGTTCCGTTAACCACCATATCATATGCGTTTGCCCGTACTTCTCCGGGGTTGGTATCCAGCAGGGCAATGTCTTCCGGCTTTGGAGAGGTAAAGGGATGGTGCATTGCATGGTAGCGTTCCGATTCTTCATCCCACTCCAGCAGCGGGAAATCAAGCACCCACAGCGCACTGAAAACGTTTTTATCCCGGAGGCCAAGACGGCTTCCCATTTCTAAACGAAGTTCGCCCAGTTGCTTGCGCACTTTATCTTTTACTCCTGCCATGATCAGGACAAGATCGCCTGGTTCAGTCTGTAAAGCAGCAGACCATTGTTTCAGGTCTTCTTCAGCATAGAATTTATCCACCGATGATTTGATGGATCCATCCTCATTATGCCTGGCGTATAACAGCCCCGTAGCGCCGATCTGAGGGCGTTTAATAAAGTCAGTAAGCTCATCAAGCTGCTTGCGCGTGTAATGCGCGCAGCCCTTCGCATTGATGCCTATAACTAATTCTGCATTGTCAAATACAGGGAAGTTTTTTCCTTTGGTGAGTTCGGTCAGTTCAACAAACCGCATTTCGAAGCGTGTATCCGGCTTATCAGATCCGTACCAGCGCATTGCATCGGCATATTGCATCCTTGGAACTTCAGGCAGATCGAAGTTTTTAACTTCTTTGAATAAGGTTCTGATCAAACCTTCAAAGGTATTGAGGATGTCTTCCTGTTCTATAAAAGACATCTCGCAATCGATCTGGGTAAATTCAGGCTGCCTGTCTGCACGCAGGTCTTCATCCCTGAAGCATTTAACGATCTGGAAGTACCTGTCAAAGCCAGACACCATTAACAGCTGTTTAAAAGTTTGCGGGGATTGTGGCAGGGCGTAAAATTCACCGCCATTCATACGGCTTGGTACTACAAAATCCCGGGCACCTTCAGGTGTGGATTTGATTAACACAGGTGTTTCAACCTCGATAAAATCCAGGGCGTCCAGGTATCTCCTTACAGATTGGGCCATCCTGTGGCGCAAAACCATATTATTGCGTACCGGATTCCTTCTGAGGTCCAGGTAGCGGTATTTCATACGCAGGTCGTCTCCCCCGTCTGTCTCATCATCGATGAGGAAAGGAGGGATCTTGGATGCATTTAATATTTCAAGGGCAGTGATTTTAATTTCCACTTCTCCGGTTGGCATTTTCAGGTTTTTATTGGACCTCTCAACAACCAGTCCACCAGCTTTAATTACAAACTCGCGGCCCAGGCTGCGGGCTGCTTCACACAGCTCAGGGTTATCATCCATATTAAATACCAATTGGGTGATGCCATAGCGGTCACGGATGTCAATAAAAGTCATTCCTCCCAAGTCTCTGGATTTCTGTACCCAACCGCACAGAATTACGTTTTCGCCTAAATTATCTAAAGTCAGCGCTCCGCAAGTTGTTGTTCTTAACATTATTCAATCGGATTAAGCCGCAAAAATATTCATTTTGAGCCATATATTTCAACAGGTTATTGATTTAGCATAGTATATTCAAAAGTTTTTTACCTCAAGTGCAACGTTTGCAAAAAGCTTGCGTCATTTATAGCGAATACGAAAACATTGGAAGCAGTATATATCGATAAAAATATTGATCTGGTTAATGGTTGCCGGCGCGGTGACCGCAAAGCACAATTTGAAATATACAAGTTGTATGAAAAAGCTATGTACAGCGCAGCCCTGAGGATCTTAAACCATGAGGCAGAAGCAGAGGATGTTCTGCAGGAGTCCTTTCTGGATGCTTTTACCCGTATAGGTGATTTCAGGGGTGATACTACTTTCGGATTGTGGTTAAAACAGATCATCATCCATAAGTCTATCAATTACCTGAGAAAAAGAAAGGCTGAATTTGTGAGTATAGACGGGATGGAAATAGCGGAGCAGAAAACAGAGGACCATGAAGAGCTGCAGTGGAAGGTGGAAGAGCTGAAGTCTGCCGTGAGGCGCTTACCTGACGGGTATAGGGTGGTATTAACGCTGTATTTATTTGAAGGGTATGACCATGAAGAGATTTCCCACATCCTTAAGATCTCTGAAACGACCTCGAGGTCACAGCTGATGCGTGCAAAAATGAAGTTAAAAAATATGTTAGAAAAGACAGGAGCAAGAGATGAACACAAAAATTGAAGATTTTATCAAGGAAAATAAAAAGGAATTTGATACAGACCGTCCTTCGGCAAACCTGTGGGATAAAATTGAGCAGGAACTGGATAAGAAAAATAAAAAAAAGAAATTTGATATCAGGCTGTGGATGAGCATTGCTGCTTCGGTGATTGTACTGCTGGGCATCACATTCATCTCAGTCTTTCCAATAAAGAGGAACAAGCTGAGTATAGCTGACGTTAACCCCGCTTATGCGACCAGGCAGGTTAAATTTGTAAGCCTGATCGAAGAAAAAAGAGATAGCTTACAAATTTTTGCAGAGGCAAGCCCCGAACTGTACAAAAAATTCAGTGCCGACCTGCAAACACTGAACACCGCCTATGACGGCCTCAGAAAGCAACTGCCGTCCAGCCCTAACCAGCAGCTGATTGTAAAAGCCATGGTAAAGAATTTAGAAATGCAGCTGCAGCTGGTGAGCCAGCAGTTATCAATTATCACCGAAGTGAGCCAGTTTAAAAAGGAAAACAGAATATGAAAAAGTTAGTGACATGGGGAGTATTGACACTTGCAGGTGCATTTACCGGGGCATTTGCCCAGGGGCCGTCAGAAATTGAAACAACGGTTCATACGGCTTATGCTGTAAATACATCGGTCAGCAGGAATATTACAGCCAGTCAGAATGTAAACGGGCAGACCAGTGTTCAGGATGATGATGCTGTACGTGTTAAGAATATCAGTAAGAGTTTTCCGGCAGGCAAAACGGATAAAGTGGTGCTCAACAACCAATTCGGATCAATGCTGATCAAAGTATGGGACAGGAGGGAAGTGAAGATAGACATTTCTGTAAAAGCCTATAGCAATAATGAGAGGGAGGCGGAGGAACTGATTGACCAGGTAAATATCAATGCAGACAAAAACGGGGATGTGATCTCCTGTAAAACTACAATAGGGAACGGAAACAGGTGGTCCGGAAGGAACAGGAGGAGAGAAGTGAAAGTCAATTATGTGGTTTATCTTCCTGCATCGAATGCACTGGACCTCTCCCAGCAATTTGGCAATGTGAACATAGGCGATTTTTCTGGCCCGCTGAATGCAAAGGTGCAGTACGGAGACTTTAATGCAGGGAGCCTGTCTGATGCCAGTAACTATATTTCAGTTCAGTACGGTAAAACAAATATACAGGAGCTGAACAGGGCCACTATCAAACAGCAGTATGGATCAGGATTAACTATTGGAACTGCAGGAACACTGGACCTGAACGCGCAATATGCAAATGTGAGCATCACAGCGATCAGGGGAGATGCCCTGATTAAGCAGCAATACGGATCGGGATTAAAGATCGGCTCTGTAAATAACCTGGATCTTGACGTGCAGTATGCGAGTGTGAACGTGACTACAATTAGAGGAAGCGCCACAATTAAACAGCAGTACAATTCATTAACAATAGGCACCGTAGGCAAGCTTAACCTCAGGTCAGAATATACCGGGGTAAACATCGGGACACTGAGAGGGGATGGCGATTTTAAAATGAGCTACAATAACTTTAACATCAGTGAAGTCAATCCCGGCTGCAGGAACCTGGTAATTGATGTAGATTATGTAGATGTGAGCCTGGGCTTTTCGGATTCATTCAACGGAGATTTCAGCGTACAGAAAAGCTATGGAGGGTTTAAATACGGTAGCAATATAAGGGTAAATGCCCTTGCAGAGAACGACAGGCACTCCTCTACGAAAAACTATTCAGGGAAAATAGGCAACGGGGGCAATGCAAGAGTGCAGATCAAAGCGGATTATGGAGCGGTTGTCTTCAAATAAAAATCCCGGAAACTATATATTGTAAAGCTTGTTGACTATTCAGCAGGCTTTTTTTATATTGGTAATCAAACAACTAAATTATGGAATTCTTTACTACGCCTGAAGCGTGGATATCCTTACTGACACTTACGCTTTTGGAGATCGTTCTGGGGATTGACAACATTGTTTTTATTTCTATCCTGTCGGGAAAGCTACCTGCAGACCAGCAGAAAAAAGCAAGGCAGCTGGGGTTGGGACTGGCAATGATCACCAGGGTTTTGCTGCTGCTGTCACTCAGCTGGGTAATGGGGCTTACCTCGCCATTGTTCAATATTGGCCAATGGGTTGGACTTGACAACAAAGAGTGGCTGGAAAAACTGGCCATTTCGGGGCGTGACCTGATCCTGCTCTCAGGAGGGCTGTTCCTGATTTACAAGAGCACACATGAAATCCACCTGAAACTTGAAGGGGAAGAGGATGAAGAAGGAAAAACCAAAGTACATTCATTTACAGGAGTGATCGTGCAGATCCTTGTTCTGGATATTGTCTTTTCCCTGGACTCCGTAATTACCGCTATAGGTATGGCAGAACACGTTGAAGTCATGATTGCCGCAGTGATCATCGCTGTCATGATCATGATGGTTTCGGCTGATGCCATCAGTGCGTTTGTAAATAACCATCCTACTGTGAAAATGCTGGCCTTGTCGTTCCTGCTGCTGATCGGCGTATCGCTCTTTGCAGAAGGCCTTGACCAGCATATCCCCAAAGGATATATCTATTTTGCTATGGCTTTTTCCATCCTGGTAGAGCTGCTGAACCTGAAAATGAAAAAGAAGGCAGGAACTCCCCTGCAGCTGAGGAATCATACAGGCACGAAAAAAGTATAGCGGTTTAAATTCGCGATTTGTTTGAGGGAATCAATTACTAAAAGTATTTTTGAGGCCCTTTACATTTTTAAAAATCAGAGCGAATATGATTACTTTCTTCGAAGCCTCTCTGGCAGAGCTTTCTATACACAGAATAGGAAACAAAGCACAGGATGAATTCTATGTTTTATCAGAGGCATCTATGCATATTCAGGATGAGCTGCTGAAGAACCTGCTGATTCAGTACTTCTTAAGCCCTTATGAAAAGATAAATGAGATCTTCAGGTTCAGCCATCCCAATGATGACCTGAATTTAAATGAAGTGTACCATTTTATTTCACAGATTTTTGAGGATGGAGGGAAGTTCCATGAGAACAGTATCCAGCTGGCAAAATATCTTTATGAAATCTCCAGTCATCCAAAAATAAAGGCAGGTGAGTTATACGTGGCCTATTTTGAGAATGTACAGATCGAAGGAGAACTGCATGATGCCATTGGCATATTCAAATCTGAAACCAAGGAAACCTATTTAAAGGTTTATCCGGAGCAGGCGGGCTTTGCACTGAGTTATGAGGAAGAAGCGATCAATATTAACAAACTGGACAAGGGCTGCCTCATCTTTAATACAGAAAAAGAAGAGGGTTATAAAGTTGCAGTGATAGACCAGACCAACCGTAGTGCAGAGGCCGTATACTGGAAAGATGAATTTCTGAAACTTAGGGTAAGGAACGATAATTACAATCAGACCAACAATGTACTGGGGATATACAAAAGTTTTGTGACCGACAAGCTTGACCAGGAATATGATATCAGTAAAGCGGATAAAATAGACCTGCTGAACAAATCGATGAAATATTTTAAGGAGAAGGAGAGCTTTGATATTGATGAATTCTCAAATGAGGTGATCGGTAACAAAGAAGGGATAGAATCTTTCAAAAGCTACAAAAAAAGCTATGAGGAAGAGTTTGACACCCCGATCGCCGATACCTTTGATATTTCTGGCGCTGCGGTAAAAAAGCAGGCAAAGGTGTTTAAAAGCATCCTGAAGCTCGATAAAAACTTTCACATCTATATTCACGGGAATAAAGAGCTGATTGAAAAAGGCTTTGATGATGATAAATCGATGAACTATTATAAGGTATATTTCAAAGAAGAAGAATAAGGGTTATAAGATATATTCCCTGTTTATTGGTTTAACAGGTTTTGGAATATCCTTTGCGCCTATCATTTCGAGTAAATTGATCTCTATGGTGCGGGTGATGGAGTTGAGGGGAATTGCTGATGAATTGTTCTCGAAGGGGTCTACCAGGCTCATTCCGTTGATCTGGGTGGAAACGTATACAAATCCTACCAGCCAGCCCAGGAAGATAGACCAGAGGCCCGCATACTGGCTGATCACCAAAGTTAAGGAGACCACAAATAACCAGATAAATACCTTAGTGAAATAATTATAGGTTGTGGGGAAGATGGTGTTTTTTATGCGCTCAGACATCCCCATTTCGTCTGAAAACTTTACAAGCAGCTGGTTCATTTCCATAAAGCGGAAGCCATCTATCCTGCCATCAGTGCTCAGCTGCTGCAAATCTCTTGACTGCAGTGTGAGGATGGCATTTGGAACATTGGTGTGCGAACTGATCTCCAGGAGGTCCTCTTCACTCAGGTATTTATGATAGTTTTCGTCTACAGCACTCCTGAGGTTGGCTTTCAACGCATATAAAAAGGCAATATGCCTGCGTACCAGGTTACCTTTCAATTCATTAAACTGCTGCTCGGTCAGTCCGTTTGCTGAGATATAGGTAACCATACACCTGGCCCATGAGCGGGAATCATTTACGAGCGCACCCCATATCTTTCTGGCCTCCCACCAGCGGTCGTACGACTGGTTATTGTTAAATCCTATGAAAAAGGCAATCGCTGTACCCAGAACAGTTGGAATAATAGAAGGGAGCTCAAAATGATGTTTGATTAAAAATTCCCTGGCCAGGTATGCCCCGGTGCAGGAAATGATCATAATGATATCTATCTGCCAGGTGTTTCTGAGGATTCGGCTTAACCTGATGTTTTGTACGATGAGCATCTATTCGGATTTCGTTGATGTAATTTACAATATATCTTACAAATAAATAAGATATATTGTTTGTTCTTGCTCATTCCTGCACGTTTTAATGCCCTACAGTACCCTGATCAGCAGTCCCTTTAAATATTCGCCTTCCGGAAAGGAGATCCGTACCGGATGATCTTCCGGCTGATGAAATTGCCTGATGATCTGTACTTCTTTTCCCGCATCAAGTGCTGCCCAGGCAATGATCTGTTTAAATGTTTCCAGGTCTACTGCGCCGGAGCAGGAGTATGTGGCCATCATACCGCCGGGGTTAAGTAACAACATTCCCAGACGGTTCAGGTCTTTATAGGCACGGGCAGCCCTGTCTAACGCGGATCTTGAAGGTGCGTACTTTGGCGGGTCAAGTATGATGACATCAAATTTCTTTCCCTCTTCCTTAAACGCGCGGAGCTGCTTATTCACGTCTGATTGTATGCTCGTTTGCTGATCATCCGTAAACCCGTTTAAACCGAGGTTGTGTTTAAGGGTTTCAATTGCCAGTGCTGAGCTGTCCACACTGGTAACATGTTTTGCACCATTTTTTAAGCTGTTCAGCGTAAAGCCACCGCTATAACAAAAGCAGTCAAGCACTTCTTTTTCCTGTGTGTAGGCTGCCAGGATCTCCCTGTTGTCACGCTGGTCACAATAGAACCCGGATTTCTGTCCGTCAGCAATATTGATATGGTAACGGACACCATTTTCTTTTACTTCTATAAATTCAGGAGGGCTTTCTCCCCAAAGCAGCCCCTGTGAAAGCTCCAGGTTCTCGTGGCTGCGCGCAGTAGCGTCACTTTTGTCAAAGATCCCTGCAGGGTTGAGTTCTGCCCGCAAAATGGTGATGATATCTTCTTTGACCGTTTCTATCCCCGCACTGAGGATCTGTAGCGAAAGGAAACCGGCATATTTGTCAACGATAAGCCCGGGGAGATAATCAGCTTCGCTGAATACAAGCCTGCAGGTATTGGTGTCATCGTTTTTCAGCACATGTGCACGTGCAGCGATGGATTGTCTTAATTTATATCTGTACCAGTCTGTATCAATTGTATTGCTTTCTTCCCATTCCAGAAGGCGTACGGCAACGCGGGACTGACTGTTATAATAACCATAGGCCAGGAAAGATTTGTCCGCTGCAAGAACTTTTACCACCTCGCCATTGAGAGGGGCACCCTGTACTTTGTTTATTGCTCCCGAAAATATCCAGGGGTGTCTTTGTAAGGCGGCTTTTTCTTTGCCCTTGTTCAGTATCACATCAATCATGCTGCAAAGGTAGTAAAAAGCAATAGGCTAAAAAGCTGAATTTATATGCATGAAGATTTGTAATTTTAGGGCGTTACCAATTGGTAATATCAGGTAATATGGAAACAATCAACTGGGGCGATTTCGAGAAGGTCGAATTAAGGGCAGGGACGATTCTGGAAGTACTGGATTTTCCTGAAGCAAGGAAGCCTGCTTATAAAGTTAAGGTAGACTTTGGAGAATTCGGAATAAAAATGAGCAGTGCACAGATTACGGCGCACTATACTAAGGAGGAACTGGTAGGCCGGCAAATTGTGGGCATTATCAATTTCCCAAAAAAACAGATCGGCAAATTTATGTCTGAATTTCTGGTAACCGGATTTGCAGATGAAAACGGCGATATTGTACTGACAACGTTAAATGGCAGGGTGCCAAACGGTAATAAAATGTGTTAAATGAGCTATTATAATTTTTCGGAAGAAAAAGACCAGGTTAAAGAAGACGAGCACTATATGCTTTTGGCGTTGCAGGAAGCACAAAAGGCGTTTGAAAGTGATGAAATTCCTATAGGAGCAATTGTAGTTTGTAAAAACAGGATTGTAGGACGGGGGCATAACCTGACCGAGCAGCTGAATGATGTTACTGCCCATGCTGAGATGCAGGCATTTACAGCGGCTAGCCAGACGCTTGGCGGAAAGTACCTGAAGGATTGTACACTATATGTTACTGTGGAACCCTGCGTGATGTGTGCAGGCGCCGCCTACTGGACCCAGATCAGCAGGCTTGTATTTGGAGCCTCAGAGGAAAAAAGGGGCTTTACCACTAAGGGCAATAATTTACTGCATCCCAAAACGTTATTGGAGAGAGGGGTTCTTGCCCCGGAGTGTGCACAGCTGATGAAGCGGTTTTTCGAGAATAAGAGGGGTTAATTTGACAAACTATTGAACAAAACTACACCTCGAATGTTATCTTTGTTGAAGAATAAATTTTAAACTTAAAAATATAATAATATGGCTTTTGAATTACCTGCGTTACCTTACGCAACAGATGCACTAGAACCGCATATCGATAAAACGACCATGGAAATTCACCATGACAAACATCACCAGGCTTATGTTACCAATCTGAATAAAGCTTTGGAAGGTAAACCTGAAGCGACTCACAGCATTGATGATATCGTTAAAAACATTTCTAAATTCCCTGCTGCAGTAAGAAATAATGGTGGTGGTCACTATAATCACTCTTTATTCTGGGAAGTTTTAGGCCACAATAAAGGTGGAGAACCTACAGGCGAATTAGCTGAAGCAATTAAGTCTGCCTTTGGTTCTTTTGCTGATTTCAAAACAAAATTCGCTGAAGCCGGTACTACACGTTTTGGTTCAGGATGGGCATGGTTAAGCGTTGGCGCAGATCATAAGCTGGTAGTTTCTTCTACACCTAACCAGGACAATCCATTAATGGATATTGCTGAGGTTAAAGGTACACCTATCTTAGGGATGGATGTTTGGGAACATGCTTACTACCTGAAATATCAAAATAAACGTCCTGATTATATTGCAGCATTCTGGAATGTTGTAAACTGGGATGCAGTTGCTGAGCGCTTCAAAAAAGCACAAGGATAGTATTATCCCTGGCAGGACCTTTTCGGGGCATTAGCCCTGTTGGTTAAAGATTTCCTGGCTTCGCTAAAAAAAAGGTTCCCTGTATCGGTACAGGGAACCTTTTTTATGAGATCATCTGTAACATGATGGCCTGTAAGGGAGGAATGAACGCCGCTTTAGCCGCTTTGATGAGCGGAGCCGGTGGTTGGGCTTTAAATGCCGACAACATCCTTCTTTTTTTTCTGTTTCATCGCCTTGGGGATCACTGCAAGGATCTCTTCCCTGAAGGCGTTTAACATCCTTTTCTTGATATAGTTCTTATGTGTGGCCAGGCTGATCTCCCTAACGGGTTCAGGTGACTTGAAAGAACGTACTTTACTGAGTTGTTTTGGGCTCAGGTCTACCAGTGCCAACTCTGGCAGCAACGTGGCGCCGTTATTCATGTCTACCATGCGGATGAGTGTCTCTACACTTCCTGTGTTATAGGTTAGCCCCTGAAGGCGGTTGTCTTTAGTAGACCTGCAGATATTAAGGACCTGTGAACGCATGCAATGCCCTTCATTCAGCAGCCAGATATTTTCGTCTTCCAGGTCGTTGGCATCAATATTCTTTTTCTTGAACAGTTTACTGTTTTTGCTGATATAGGTAACGAAGTTCTCATAGTATAGCGGGATCTCGGTTATCGCATTGTCTGCCAGTGGGGTGGCAAGGATACCGCAGTCTAAAACACCGGTTTTCAGGTGATGGATAATATCTTCAGTAGTATATTCCCAGATCAGCAGTTTAAGGTCCGGATATTTTTCCATCATCGCTGCGATCACCTGCGGCAGAAGATAGGGGGCAACGGTAGGAATGATCCCAACCTTAAGCTCTCCAACGATATCCTGTTGCTGACTGCTGATGATTTCTTTGATTTTCAGGCTTTCCTGAAGTACCAGGCGGGCTTGTTCTATGATTTGAGAACCGATTTCGGTAGGGATTACCGGTTGTTTGCTTCTGTCAAATATTTTCACATTTAACATCTCTTCAAGTTTTTGAACCTGCATACTTAAGGTAGGCTGGGTTACAAAACATTTGTCTGCAGCACCGACAAAACTTCTGTAGGTATCTACGGCAACAATATATTCCAGTTGAACTAAAGTCATATAGCTAAAATTTATGTCTTTTTACAAAGATATAAATTTTAGCTATTATGTTTTAAATATTTATACGTATTTGGCAAGGAAATCATGGTAAGCCAGCTGGATACCTTCTTCAAGGTCTATTTTATGTTTCCATCCCAGGTTATGCAGTTTGGAAACGTCCATCAGCTTACGGGGAGTTCCATCAGGTTTGCTGCTGTCAAATTTAAGGTCGCCTTCGTAACCAACTACTTTTTTAATCAGCAGGGCAAGATCTTTTATGGTCAGGTCTACGCCGGTACCGATATTGATCAGATGGCGATCATCATAGTTTTCCATTAGAAAATAACAGGCATCGGCAAGGTCATCTGCAAATAAGAACTCGCGCATTGGTGATCCCGAACCCCATACAACCACTTCAGGTGAAGAGTTTGTTTTTGCTTCGTGGAACTTACGGATCAGTGCAGGCAGAACGTGTGAATTCTGAGGATGGTAGTTGTCATTGTAGCCATATAAATTGGTTGGCATTACAGAGATAAAATTAGAGGCATACTGGTCACGGTAAGCGTCACACATTTTAATTCCGGCAATTTTAGCTATTGCATACGGCTCATTGGTCTCTTCGAGCAGGCCGGTTAACAGGTAGTCTTCTTTTAGAGGCTGCGGTGCCAGTTTTGGGTAGATACAGCTTGAACCCAGGAACATCAGTTTTTTTACGCCTGTTTTATAGGCCTGGTGGATCACATTATTTTGGATGGCAAGGTTTTCATACAGGAAATCTGCCCTGTAGGTATTGTTGGCTACAATGCCTCCTACTTTTGCTGCGGCTAAAAACACATATTCAGGTTTTTCGAGCTCAAAAAAGTTTGTTACGGCTTGCTGGTCCCGCAAATCCAGTTCACTTGAAGTTTTTGTAATGATGTTTGAATAACCTTCTTTAACTAATTTGCGGTGAATGGCCGATCCCACCATTCCGCGATGTCCTGCCAGGTAAATTTTTGCGCTCTTTTCCAAGGTTTTTTCTAATTTAAGGTGTCTACAGATTATTTCGTAAATATAATTATTTTTATCTGTTACATATGACTCATCAACGTTTTTGAGTCCGAAACCTGTATAACTAAAAGAAGATTAAATCGTATTTTTGCATAAAAAAATAACAGTGGGTAAAGATAAGTTAAGGAAATTTGCTGAGATAGACACCTTCCATAATGTGTATCAGATGGAAGAAGGAAAAGATTTGCGGGGCAGGTGGGCATCACAGCATTTTAAAAATGGCAATCCGGTAGTACTTGAACTGGCTTGCGGTAAGGGAGAATATGCAGTAAATATGGCGAAGGCCTTTCCTCTAAAGAATTTCATAGGAATTGATTTAAAAGGAAACCGTTTATGGAGAGGTGCGCGGACGGGCGTTGATGAAAACATCGGTAATCTTGCTTTTTTAAGGATTCAGATAGAGGATATTGTGGAGTACTTTGGGAAGGATGAAGTGGAGGAAATATGGATTACCTTTCCTGACCCTCAGCCTCAGGATAGCAGGGAAAAGAAAAGGCTCACTTTTCCCGGATTTTTAAACAAGTATAAAGAATTTTTAAAACCCGGCGGTAAAATTAACCTGAAAACCGATAATGACGGATTGTATGCCTATACCGTTGATGTTGTGGAACAGCAAGGCCTCATCTGTCATAAAAAAACAGCGGAACTTTACCACTCCGAATTTTATGATGATGTGCTGAAAATTAAAACCCATTACGAAAGAATCTATTTAAAGCAGGATAAAAACATTAATTATATACAATTCTCTCTGGCATAATGGAACAGTCTTTTTATGAACAGGTCTATGAAATCGTCAGGCTGATCCCTAAAGGAAGGGTAACTTCTTACGTGGCCATAGCCAGAAGCCTTGGCGCTGCGAAATCATCCCGTATGGTGGGGTATGCAATGAATAATGCGTATGGCCTGCATCCACCGGTGCCGGCTCACCGTGTGGTGAATGCCAAAGGGCTGCTTACAGGCCGGTTTCATTTTTCCCCGCCCGAACTGATGCAGCAATTGCTGGAAAATGAAGGACTGACTATAGAAAATGACCAGGTTAAAAACTTTAAAACATATTTCTGGAACCCTGCAGTTGAATTATAATCAGGCTTAAGACAAAATACATGGGAAAATTAGTAGAAGAATTTAATGACTATCGGACTAAAATGAACGATAGGATCATGGAAACGGCCAACACAAACATTAAACGTTTCTTTGCCCTTGATACCACAACCTATGCAGAGGGTGCGCTGGATGTGAAAAGCAAGGAAATGATGGGCCTGGTGGCTTCTATGGTATTGCGCTGCGATGACTGTATCAAATATCATCTTGAAAAGTGCTTTGACGCAGGGGTAAACAATGCAGAAATCAATGAGGTCTTTATGATTGCTAACCTTGTAGGGGGCTCAATTGTGATCCCTCATTACCGCAGGGCCGTTGAATATTGGGATGAATTAAGCATGTAAATGACGATGGAGAAAGCACTAAGGAGATGCAGCTGGTGCGGAAACGACCCGCTGTACATAAAATATCATGATGAAGAATGGGGCCGGCCCGTCCGTGACGACCGTGTCCTGTTTGAATTCCTGATCCTTGAAAGTGCCCAGGCAGGACTGAGCTGGATCACTATTCTACGCAGGCGTGAGGGATACCGTAAGGCCTTCGCCGGTTTTGATGTACACAAGGTAGCGGCATTTACCACGGATGATTTTGACCGTTTGATGAATGATCCGGGAATCATCAGAAATAAGCTCAAGGTTAATGCGGCGATCAGCAATGCAAAGCTTTTCATCGCCATACAAAAAGAGTTCGGCTCCTTTGCAGACTATATCTGGGGGTTCATGCCCGGGAATGAGCCGCTTATCCATAACATCAGGGATCTGGGAGGCCTGCCCGCAAGAACAGAAATATCTGATGCCATCAGTAAAGATATGAAGAAAAGAGGGTTCAAGTTCTTTGGAACCACAATCTGTTATGCGTATATGCAGGCTACAGGAATGGTGAACGACCATATTGAAGGCTGCATAGCGAGGTAGCAATGCGCAATATGTTCAGGATGTTAGTCCTTTATCTCAGGCAGCCGCGGTTGATGTCCATCCCCGGTACGGGTTGGAATCCTGTACCTGTTTTGCTGAGGCTGACTTTTATCTGTGTGCTTGCAGGCTGCGCTGCAGGTTATATATCCGAAATGCTGGTGCGTTATCAGCTGATACCTGATCCGGGGCCATCCATACTGGACCATAGGGATGTATCACAATTCCAGTTTTTTATGGGGGCTGTATTCATTGCACCCGTAATAGAAGAGTGGATCTTCAGGGCTCAATTGAAACGGTTTTCTGCTACGCTCCTGTTTATGACTTTGATATTGGGGCTGATATGCAGTGCTGTTGCCAAAACATACTGGGCATTTTTAATCAGCCCCGTCATCTTTGGGATCGTATTCATCCTCTACCGGTTTACGATTGCCGGCAGCGTTACCCGGAAATTCATGTTCTGGAAACGGATATTTCCCTGGCACTTTCATGTTACAGCCATCTGTTTTGCGCTGGTGCACCTGGCTAACTTTGAAAAAGGAATTGCACTGTTGCCGCTGGGAATCTTATATACCCTGCCACAGCTGGCAATCGGGCTTGTACTGGGCTTCACGAGGATGTCCTATGGATTGAAGTACTCCATCGCCCTGCATTCCCTGTACAATTTATTCTTCATCACGCTGCTTTTTATCAAACAGTAAAGATCCTTACTGATTAGGTTTCGTAAATTGCAGATGTTAACTTTGATCACGATAAAAACAAATATACTCTAATGAAAAAACTCTTCCTGCTTGACGGTATGGCGCTGATCTACAGGGCGCATTTTGCACTCAGTAAAACGCCCAGGTTTACCTCTACCGGTATCAATACTTCCGCAGTAATGGGCTTTGCCAATACATTAATGGAGGTTCTTAGAAAGGAGAAACCCAGTCACATTGCTGTTGTTTTTGATACGGATGTGCCTACCGAAAGACATACTGATTTTGTTGCGTATAAAGCTCACCGGGAGGCAATGCCTGAAGACCTGGCCGCCGCACTACCCTATATTTTTAAACTGATCGAAGGATTTAATATTCCCGTGATCACTAAGGACGGGTTCGAGGCTGATGATATTATTGGCACCCTGGCTAAAGAAGCGGAGAAAGAAGGATTTACGGTCTTCTGTATGACACCGGATAAAGATTTTGCACAGCTCGTGTCTGACAATATCTTTATCTATAAGCCTGCACGTATGGGCAATGAGATGGAAATCCTCGGGGTAAAGGAAGTGCTTGCCAAATGGGAAATAGAGAATGTAGAGCAGGTGATTGATATCCTGGGCCTCTGGGGCGATGCCGTAGATAATATCCCCGGCATTCCCGGCATAGGAGAAAAAACAGCAAAATCACTGATCAGACAATACGGTTCCATGGAGAACATTATTGCCAATTCCCATGAACTTAAGGGTAAACAGCGGGAAAATGTGGAAACATTCGCTGAACAGGGACTGATCTCCAAGAAACTGGCCACCATTATTTTAAATGTCCCGGTTGACTTTGACGAGCCTTCGCTGGTTCTCGAAGAGCCAAGCAGAGAATTGCTGGAACCACTTTTTGCCGAACTGGAATTCAGGACCCTGGGCAGACGGGTGTTTGGCGACGGATTCAGTATCGGAGATGCCAAAGCATCGGGATCTCAGCAAACAGACCTGTTTGGAAATAACGTTGACCAGCCACAGGCGAAACCAAAAACATTTGACCAGCTCCCTAATTTATTTGAACAACCTCCTGCAGGCCGTACCATTCAGGATACCAGACCGGATTATCAGCTGATAGATACACCCGAAAAACGTAAAGAGTTGATCAACTTACTGCTGCAGCAGGAAAGCATTTCATTTGATACGGAGACTACCGGAACGGATGCAAATACCGCTGAACTGGTAGGCTTGTCTTTCTGCATAGAACCTGGAAAAGCATGGTATATTCCTGTTTCAGCAGACCAGGGTGAAGCTCAGGCGGTTGTTGACGAATTCAGGCCGGTTTTAGAAAATGAAAACATTGCTAAAACAGGGCAAAATATAAAATATGATATTTTAGTGCTCAAGTGGTATGGCGTTGACATCAGGGGCAAACTGTTTGACACCATGCTGGCCCATTACCTGATCGATCCGGATACGCGCCATAACATGGATGTGCTTTCAGAAAATTACCTGGGTTATACACCGATCTCTATCACTTCCCTGATTGGCCCGAAAGGTAAAAATCAGGGGACCATGCGGGATGTCCCGGTTGAAACAGTGGTAGATTATGCCGCTGAAGATGCAGACGTGACGTTGCAGCTCGCCAATGTATTCAAACCTATCCTTAAGGAGCTCAATGCTGAAGAGTTGCTCACCAATATTGAAAATCCGCTGGTATATGTACTGGCAGATATGGAAAAGGAGGGTGTAAAAATCGATATGGCAACGCTGATCAGTTATTCTGCTGAACTGGAGATTGATATCAGAAAATTTGAGCAGAGCGTGTATGATAAAGCCGGTGTAGTATTCAACCTGGCATCACCCAAACAACTTGGGGAAGTTCTTTTCGATAAGCTGCAGCTTGATCCAAAAGCTAAAAAGACAAAAACAGGACAGTACCAAACCGGTGAAGATGTACTGTCTGCCCTTGCACATAAGAGTGATATTGTAAAGGATATCCTGGACTTCCGCCAGCTGCAGAAATTGAAATCTACCTATGTTGATGCGCTTCCTCAGCTGGTAAACCCCAAAACCGGACGTGTGCATACAAGTTATAACCAGGCGGTAGCTGCTACCGGCAGGTTAAGTTCAAACAACCCCAATCTGCAGAATATCCCTATCCGTACGGAACGCGGGAGGGAAGTGCGCAAGGCCTTTATTCCAAGGGATGAAAACCATGTGCTGCTTTCGGCAGATTATTCGCAGATAGAGCTCAGGATCATCGCCGATATCAGTAAGGAGGAAAACATGCTGTTTGCCTTTAATAATGGCATTGACATCCATACAGCTACGGCAGCAAAAGTGTACGGTATCAGCATCGAAGAGGTGAACTCTACCCAGCGAAGAAATGCCAAGGCGGTAAACTTTGGTATTATTTACGGACAGTCTGCCTTTGGCTTATCACAGAACTTAGGTATACCGAGAAAGGAAGCCGCTGAAATGATAGAGCAGTATTTTGCACAATACCCGGGTATCAAAAGATACATGACGGATACGATGAACTTTGCACGTGAAAACGGTTTTGTGGAAACGATGATGGGAAGAAGGCGGTATTTAAGAGATATCAATTCAGCCAACCAGACTGTCCGCGGTTTTGCAGAGCGAAATGCGATCAATGCACCGATTCAGGGCTCTGCTGCAGATATGATCAAAATTGCCATGATCAATATTCATAACGACATTAAGGAGCAGAAACTGCAGTCGAAGATGACCATGCAGGTACATGATGAGCTTGTGTTTGACGTGCTGAAGTCTGAAGTAGAGGCGATGAAGAAAATTATCAGCCACCGCATGAAAACTGCGATTGAAACAACCGTTCCGATTGAAATAGAGATTGGGGAGGGTAATACCTGGCTGGCAGCCCATTAGGGCGCGCTGAAGCTCATGCAGGGACCTGCTTAGCAGATCAACTAAAAACAAAAAGCTATTTCAATACTCCGGTGCTCTTCTGAGCCGGGAGGCATTGAAATAGCTTTTTAGTTTCTTACAATTCTATGGTCTCACCAATTGCCGGTAAAAACAATTGTTTGTTTTCCCTTGCAAATTTCGATATGGCTACTTCCGTATCGATAGTGATCTCAGGCATAGTGTCGTAATGAACACCTATTACGCGGTCAGAATTTACGAATTTGGCTGCAATTAAAGCATCATCCGGATCCATAGTATAATTACCGCCAACAGGCAGGATCGCATAATCTACTTTATACAGGTCAGCTAAAAGCTTCATGTCCATATTCAGAGAGGTATCCCCGGCATAATAGATGGTCTTTCCTTCCAGTTCCAATACGTAACCGGCAGGATTTCCGCCATAACTACCATCCGGCATTGAGCTGGAGTGTGTAGCCCAGACCATACGAACCTTTCCAAAATCGAATTTGTAAGGGCCATAATTCATGGCATGGATATTTGTTAATCCCTGTTTTCCGGCCCACTGTGCTACTTCTGCCATAGCAATGATCTTTGCACCGGTTTGTTTTCCCAGCAGCACCAGATCTCCGGTATGGTCACCATGACCGTGGCTCACAAAAATATAATCTGCTTCAATAGCTTTGACATCAATAGCTGAAGCCAGTGGATTTTGAGTAATAAAAGGATCGAAAAGAAATTTTTTCCCCTCAGCCTCCAGAAGGAAAGTGGAGTGCCCGTAATAAGTATATTTCATCTTAATATTTTAATTAATTGCCAAACATGCCGCCTAAACCACCAAGCATATCTTTGGTGGCCGATTGCATTTCATTTGCACTAACATCCTCTGCCTGTTGCAGCACCTTATTTATTGCTGTAAGCAGCAGCTCCTCAAGTTCTTCTTTGCCCGCTCCTTTAAAGAAATCTTCGTTGATCTCTATAGCAGTTATGGTCTTGTTAGCAGTAGAAGTAACCTTAATTGCGCCACCCTCAACCTCTGCAAAAACAGAAACGGTATCCAGACGTTTTTTTATTTCCTCAGCCTTTTGCTGAGCGGCCATCAGTTTATCGAACATAATAATCTTTGTTTTTAAATTAAAACGAAATTAAGACAATTTGGTTTAAAGAGTTAGCCTTTTTTTCTTGGTTTGGCCCGTTCGTATTGTTCAGGCCATTGGGTTTCATCGTTCAGTTCATAAGCTGCGTGGATAGGAAAATAAGGATCCCTCAGCAGTTCCCTTGCCATTACAATCAGGTCTGCCTTGCCTTCCTGTAGAATTTCTTCGGCCTGGGCAGCATCGGTGATGAGGCCTACAGCCGCAGTTAACACCCCGGTTTCTTTTTTGATAGATTCAGCAAAAGGCACCTGGTAACCCGGTGTAAGCGGAATCTCCTGGTAAGAGATATTCCCGCCGGAAGAACAGTCAATCAGGTCTACTCCTTTTTCTTTCAAAATGGCCGAAAGCTTTACCGATTCCTCAGGAGACCATCCGCCTTCTGCCCAGTCTGTAGCAGATATGCGTACAAATAAAGGGTTTTCAGCAGGCCATACTTCCTGGGTAGCAGCAACCACTTCCAATACAAAACGGATCCTGTTTTCAAAACTTCCACCGTATTCGTCATTGCGCTGGTTGCTCAACGGCGACAGGAACTGGTGTAACAGGTATCCGTGAGCCGCATGGATCTCTATTACTTTATAACCGGCTTCAATGCATCTTTTTGTTGCTTCCCTGAAATCTGATTTTACTTTTTCAATACCTTCAGGGGTCAGGGCTTCAGGCAGTTCATCGCCCTCTTTATGCGGAATAGCGCTGGGGGCAAATGTTTTCCATCCGCCGTCTTTTTCGTTCACCTGTTTACTGCCTCTCCAGGGTGTATCAAAGCTGGCTTTTCTTCCTGCATGTGCAAGCTGTACGCCCGCTACCGAACCATGTTCATGAATAAAAGTTGTAATGCGTTTCAGATATGAAATATGTTCGTCAGACCATATTCCTAAATCATATGGGGAAATTCTCCCCTCAGCAGAAACAGATGTGGCCTCCTGGATAATTAATGCGGCGCCACCCACAGCACGGCTGCCCAGATGGACCAGATGCCAGTCATTGGCAAATCCGTCTTCTGCGGAATACTGACACATTGGCGAAACTACAATCCTGTTTTTTAAATGGACGTTTTTGATAGTTAAGGGCGATAATAATATAGACATAATAGCTTTTTTATACAAATTAAATAATAGTAACACAGGCGGTGCCCTATATGTGTCCGAACAAGTAACATATGACAGAAAACAGATATAGTTTTTGCGTACCCCCTGTTCGGGATCAGAACGCTCAGGGCTTAACTGTAAACGTAACATAGATTTAATATTTATTTTGCTGCTTTTTTTTTAATAAAACTTATTTTTGGGGCATCATTGTTGTTGTAACGGAGTTGATTAAATGTAAAAAAATGAAAAACGTATTGCACAACCCAATATTTATTTAAACCTTTACACCTTCAGTAATTTAAAGCGGGATTTATACAGAAAATGATAAAGCAGGCCACACATAAACTTTCCATTGTAACAGCAAAAAATATTGCTGGGAGAAGTTTATATATTGAGCGTTTGCAACCTGTCATTTATGTAACAACCAGCCGGCAAAATTATACACCCCGTATTTGAGTTATATCTAACTCGATCATAGAGGTAGTGTCCTCTCTCTCCAAAACCAATTAATCAGAATATTTATTTTTTTTCGTTAACTATTAATGAATATAAACGATTTTATAGTGCAGGTTGCACTTCCTGAACATCGTGTTTTTGCAGAAGAAATCTGTGTTGAAATGGCCGAGTCTGCTAAAGCAAGAGGTACAGGTATCGCTAAACGCTCTCCTGACTACGTTGCAGGCAAAATGTCTGAAGGGAAGTCTGTTATTGCCTTTCATAAAGATGGCTCATGGGCCGGCTTTTGTTATATAGAAACCTGGAGCCACGGGCAGTTTGTAGCCAATTCCGGTCTTGTGGTTAGTCCTAAATACAGAAAAGTAGGCTTAGCACATACCATCAAGCAAAAAATATTTGAGCTTTCGAGACAAAAATATCCCAAAGCAAAGATATTTGGTTTAACAACGGGCCTTGCGGTGATGAAAATCAACTCTGACCTCGGCTATGAGCCGGTGACCTACTCTGAATTAACCCAGGATGAAGAATTCTGGAAAGGCTGCCAGAGCTGCGTAAATTTTGAGATCCTGAAAAGTAAAGACCGCAAAAACTGTATGTGTACAGCAATGCTGTATGATCCGGCTACGCAGAAACATGATGTTGCAAAGAAATTTGCCGAAGAACTGCAGAAAAAGCCGAAGTTGTATGAACGCTTTATGCGCATCAAACAAAGGCTCATACTCAAACCCAAATCAGATGAAAAAGGAGGATTAAAATCAATTCTTCAGCTTTCATCCCTGTTTTTTAAATAATATTTACCAGTGATGATGGTTCATCACGCTGCCATTAAAATCAATATACAAACAATGAAAAAGAAAGTAGTTTTAGCTTTTAGCGGAGGTTTAGATACTTCATTTTGCTGTATTCATCTTGCACAGGACCGTGATTTGGAAGTCCATTCAGTGATTGTGAATACAGGTGGTTTTTCTGAAGAAGAATTACAGGAAATAGAAAAAAGAGCATATGCCTTAGGTGTAGCTTCTCATGCTGTAGTAGATGAAACTGCTAATTATTATGCAGGATGTATTAAATACCTGGTATTTGGTAACGTATTAAAAAATGCAACATACCCGCTTTCAGTAAGTGCCGAACGCGTAAGCCAGGCTACTGCAATTGCTAATTATGTAAAAAAGATTGGTGCTGATTACGTAGCTCACGGTAGTACTGGTGCAGGTAATGACCAGGTGAGGTTTGATATGATCTTTAATATCATCATCCCTGGCGTGGAGATCATTACCCCAATCAGAGATCTGAAATTATCCCGCGAGGCGGAAATAGAATATTTAAATAGTCATGGTGTAGAATATAGTGCAGCAAAAGCAAGATATTCTATCAATAAAGGCTTATGGGGCACTTCTGTAGGTGGTAAGGAAACACTTACTTCCAATGAAACTTTGCCCGAAGAAGCATGGCCTACACAGGTTTCAGAAACCGAAAGCCGCAAAATTGAGCTTACCTTTAAAAACGGTGAACTTACAGGCATTGACGGTGAAACCCTGGACCCTGTAAAAGCGATACAGCAACTTCAGGCTATTGCCCAGCCATATGGCATAGGGCGCGATATCCATGTAGGTGATACGATCATAGGTATAAAAGGACGTGTAGGTTTTGAGGCTGCAGCCCCAATGGTGATCATCAAAGCACACCATACACTGGAAAAACATACGTTAACAAAATGGCAGTTGTCATGGAAAGAGCAGCTGGCATCTTTCTACGGAAACTGGCTCCATGAAGGTCAGTTCCACGATCCGATCATGCGCAACATAGAAGCTTTCCTTGAAGATACACAGAAAACCGTAAGCGGGAAAGTATTTGTAGAGCTGCTTCCGTACAGGTTCCAGATCATCGGAATCGAATCTGACCACGACCTGATGAGCAATAAGTTTGGCAGCTATGGGGAGATGAACAATGCATGGAGCGGCGAAGACGTAAAAGGATTCTCAAAAATATTTGGTAACCAGGTGATGATCTGGCATAAGGTAAACAGCAATGAAGATTAGAGCAGGTATAGTTGGCAGTGCGGGGTACACAGGAGGCGAAATGTTACGCCTGCTGATCAATCACCCTGATGTAGAAATCGTATTTGTGCATAGCAATAGTAATGGGGGCAATCTCATCTCTGATGTACATACAGACCTGCTCGGAGATACAGAACTGCGCTTTACTGAAGAGCTTTCACAGGATATTGACGTGTTGTTCCTATGCGTAGGCCACGGCACAGCGAAAAAATTTCTGCAAGAAAACCCCGTAGCGGCAGGGATAAAGATCATTGATCTGAGCCAGGATTTCAGGCTGGCGGAAGCTGCCGGGAATGACTGGGTTTATGGCTTGCCTGAATTAAACAGGGAACGTATCAAAACGGCTGATTTTATAGCCAACCCGGGTTGTTTTGCCACTTGTATCCAGTTAGGCCTGTTGCCGCTCGCTGCAAAGGGGCTCATCAGGAACGAAGTGCACATCAGCGGAACTACCGGTTCAACAGGTGCAGGACAGGGGCTTAGCCCAACATCTCACTTCAGCTGGCGTAACAATAATTTATCGGTCTATAAGGCTTTTGATCACCAGCATCTGAATGAGATCGGGCAGAGTCTGGTACAGCTTGATGCAGCGTTTGATGTTCCGCTTACCTTTATCCCGCAGCGCGGAGATTTTACCAGGGGAATTCTGACAGCGATTTATCTGGACAGTGATTTAACAGAAGAAGAAGCCATTTCCATATATGAGGAGTATTACGCAACTCATCCTTTTACGCATGTAAGCAGGAAAAATATCGATCTGAAACAAGTGGTGAATACCAGTAAAGGATTTGTGCATGTAGAGAAACATGGAGGCAAACTTTTAATTACCAGTATTATTGATAATCTGTTAAAAGGTGCAAGCGGACAAGCTGTACAAAACATGAATCTAATGTTTGGGTTAGACGAGCGGCAGGGGCTGCGCCTGAAGGCAAGTGCCTTTTAAGCGTTTCACCGCTGCCAGCCAGTTAATTCTTGTTTACTCATCACCCGGGAATCATATCCCGGGCAAAAGCTTTTAAAAATGAACTTATTCGATGTATACCCTTTAAATGATATAGAAATTGTTAAAGCCTCGGGCAGTACAGTCTGGGATGCCAATGGTCAGGAATACCTTGACCTCTACGGTGGCCATGCGGTAATTTCTATTGGTCATACGCATCCGCATTATGTAAAACGTTTAACTGACCAGCTGAATAAAGTTGGTTTCTATTCAAACTCGGTTAAAATACCACTGCAGGTGGAGCTTGCAGAGAAACTTGGAAAAATTTCGGGGAAAACCGATTATCAGCTGTTCCTCTGTAATTCAGGAGCTGAGGCAAATGAAAATGCACTTAAACTTGCCTCGTTTTACAACGGCAGAAAAAAAATCATAGCCTTTAAAGGCGCATTCCACGGCAGGACATCATTAGCCGTTGCTGCTACAGATAATCCCAAAATAATTGCCCCGGTAAATGAAACAGACAATGTGGTATTCCTGCCCTTCAATGATGAGCAGGCGCTAAAAGATGCCTTTGCTGAATTTGGTAACGAGGTGAGTGCTGTAATTATTGAAGGTATCCAGGGTGTTGGCGGGATCAGGGAAGCATCAGTGGGTTTCCTTCAGCTGATCCGCGCGCTTTGTGACCAGTACAATGCTGTTTATATTGCCGACAGTGTGCAATGCGGGTATGGCAGGACCGGAACATTTTATTCTCATGATTACGCAGGCGTAAGTGCCGATGTATATACTATGGCCAAAGGCATGGGAAATGGCTTTCCTGTTGCAGGAATCTCCATTGCTCCGAAATTTAAACCATGGCATTACATGCTGGGCACCACCTTTGGAGGAAACCATCTGGCCTGTGCCGCCGGACTGGCAGTGCTGGAAATCATGGAACAGGATAACCTGATGAAAAATGCAGCAGAAATTGGCGCCTATCTGATCACGGAATTAAAGAAAATCAAGGAAATAAAAGAGGTGAGGGGGCGTGGCCTGATGATAGGAATTGATCTTCCTGAAGAATTATCACAGGTTAAAAAGAACTTGTTATTTAAACAGCATATCTTTACAGGAGAGGCTAAGCCTAATGTGATCAGGTTATTGCCTGCGTTGAACCTGAAAAAAGAACAAGCCGATCATTTTTTAGAAAACTTTAAAATTGCTTTAAAAGGATGAACCAATTCACCTCTGTAAAAGATGTTGAAGACATTGACCAACTGGTAAAAGATGCCCTCGCATTAAAAGAAAACCCTTATGCGCATCAGCATCTGGGAAAAAACAAAACTCTCGGGCTGGTTTTCCTGAACCCAAGCCTGCGTACCCGTCTGAGCACTCAAAAAGCTGCAATTAACCTGGGTATGAGTGTGATGGTGATGAATATGGACAAGGAAGGATGGGCACTGGAAACGGAAGACGGGATAGTGATGAACGGAACTACCGTTGAGCATATTCGTGAAGCTGCGGCCGTAATGGGACAGTATTGTGATATCCTGGGCCTGCGTTCCTTTCCGAAGTTAACCAACAGGGACGAAGATTACAACGAGGACTTCTTTAACAAATTCATTAAATACTGTGGCGTACCGGTAGTGAGTTTAGAAAGTGCCACCCGTCATCCCCTGCAGAGTCTTGCAGACCTGGTGACGATCAGGGAAACCTGGAAAGGCGAAGCCAAACCTAAAGTTATTCTGGCCTGGGCACCACACGTAAAGGCATTGCCACAGGCTGTTCCAAATTCATTTTCTGAGTGGATGTGTAAAGCACAGGACCTGGACATGCTGGATTTTACGATCGTTCAGCCGGAAGGATATGAACTGTCTGAAGATTTCACTCCGGGAGCAAAGATCATGTACAATCTGGAAGAGGCGCTTAAAGGAGCTGACTATATCTATGTGAAAAACTGGTCCAGCTTTAAAGAATATGGTAAGGTACTTACCTACCCTGATGGCTGGATGATGAACAATGAAAAACTGAAGTATACAAATAACGCGAAGGTAATGCATTGTTTGCCCGTGCGCAGAGACCTGGAACTATCGTCTGAAATTCTGGATGGCCCCAACTCACTGGTCATTCATGAAGCAGGCAACCGTTTATGGGCAGCGCAGGCTGTTCTGAAAGGTTTGCTGCAGGGCTTATCCTGAGTACAGGCTTAGTAATTTTACAAAAATCAATAGCTACTGATGAAGAAAACCGCCCTTCTGCTTTGTATGTTCTTTTTAACGGCGATGTCTTTTGCGCAGCAGAAGACAGTTGACAGCTGGACAGACGGCAGGTACGTGACCGTGAATGGTGCCAGGTTATACGTGGTAACAGTTGGTGAGGGAGATCCCCTGATCTTTATTGCAGGAGGCCCCGGTGGTGCACACCCCGGATTACGTGCCTTTGACCCTCTTGCCACATCACATCACCAGCTGATTTACTTCGATGCTTTTGGCAGAGGTAAATCTGATACTGCAAAACTGGCGTCACAATATAGCCTGCAACGCGATATTGAAGATATTGAAGGATTGAGGAAGGCGTTAAAACTTGATAGAATATCTCTTTTAGGGCATTCTTACGGCGGTCTTGTTGCACAGGGATATGCGATAAAATACCCCTCTAAGGTGAGCCACCTGATCCTGGCGAATACTTTTCACAGTTATGCCATGTGGCAGGAGAATGATGACAATTCAAACCACGAGATCAAAACAAACTACCCGGAAGTTTGGGCAGAACTGATGAAGATCCGTGAGCAGGGCGCTGTTTCCAGTGACCCGCTGCACCAGGATATTTATGGAAGGGTTCCATACGGATTTTTATATGCCTATAACCCGGGTAAATTTACAGATGGAAACAGAAAACCTTACCCGAATAGTATGAACACTAAACTGTACTACCAGATGGTGGGAAGGGACGGTGATTTCTATGTTGGCAGTGATATCGGCACTTTTGATTTCCGCAAGCAGCTGAAAGATTTAAAAATGCCTGTTCTGATTATTGGAGGCCGTTTTGACAGAGTGGCAACGCCCTGGATGATGGTGAAATATAAAGAGTACTGCCCGCAGGCAGAATTTGTGATGTTCGAGAAATCGGGGCACAATCCACAGGTTGAAGAGCCGGAACTGGAATTTGCCACTATCAATGCTTTTTTAAAGAAATAAATGATGAAGCAGCTAACAATTATAAAAATAGGCGGCAATGTAATTGACAATTCGGAGAAGCTGCACCAGTTTCTGCTCGATTTTACTGCTTTGCCCGGCGATAAGATATTGGTTCATGGCGGCGGAAAGATCGCTACTGAACTGGGAAGTTCTTTGGGCATTGAGCCCAAAATGGTAGACGGACGGCGGATCACTGATATTGAGACCCTCAGGATTGTGACCATGGTTTATGCCGGACTGATCAATAAGAACATGGTGGCGCAACTGCAGGCAAAAGGGTGTAATGCAATTGGCCTGAGCGGTGCAGATGGCAATGTGATCAAGGCGGTAAAACGTCCCGTTGGCAAAATTGACTACGGTTTTGTAGGTGATCTGGATGAATCTTCTGTTGCTGTGAAGACTTTGGATAGCCTGCTGAAAAGCGGTCTGATCCCTGTACTCTGTGCAATTACACACGATGGAGATACACAGCTTTTGAATACGAATGCTGATACGATTGCCTCTGCGGTTGCTGTGGCCATGTCACGGGCGTATGAAACCCGGCTGGTGTACTGCTTCGAGAAAAAAGGCGTGCTGCGTGATGTAGAAGATGACCTTTCGCTGGTGACAGAGATCAGGCGAAATGATTTCGAAACACTGCAGGCAGAAGGTGTGGTTTCCGGGGGAATGATCCCCAAGTTGCACAATGCCTTTGAAGCCATCAGACAGGGTGTAAAAGCAGTTTACATCGGCAAAGCCGATGAATTACCGCAGATTGATATAAATGGTTTTGGAACCAGATTAATAGATTAGATTATGGGACAATTTACAGGAAATATAGCGATACTGGGAAGTGGAAACATTGGGCTTTCACTGGCCAAAGGATTGGTTAAAGCAGATTACGTGAAGGCTAACCAGATCAGCCTGACCAGGAGAAATATAAATAAGCTGAATGATTTTGCCAGCCATGGTTATTTTATCAGTAAAGATAACGCCGCTGTTGTGGCATCGGCTGATATTATTGTGCTGGCAGTTTTGCCTCAGCAGCTGAACCAGCTGATGGAGGAGATTGCCCCGGTAATAGATATCAGCAAACATGTGGTGATCTCGGTGGCTTCAGGCGTCAGCTGTGCGGATATCAGGAACAAGCTGAAAGATGGTCTGGAAGTGATCCGGGCCATGCCTAATACTGCAATCGCCATCGGTCAGTCTATGACCTGCGTAGCATCAGATAATGCTTCTGCGGAACATATTGCAGAGGTAACCAGGATGTTTGAAACAGTAGGAGCAGTGGTGAAGATCAATGAAGATCTGATGACTGCAGCAACAGCTTTATGCGCCTGCGGTATTGCTTTCTTTTTACGGGCCATCCGCGCTGCTTCACAAGGTGGGGTAGAAATAGGCTTCCACGCTGATGAAGCGCTGAAAATGGCGGTTCAGACAGCCAAGGGAGCTGCAGACCTGTTATTGCAGATGCAGTCGCATCCTGAGCAGGAAATAGACAAAGTAACTTCGCCGAAGGGATGTACAATTGCCGGACTGAATGAAATGGAACACAACGGGTTTAGTTCGTCCCTGATTAAAGGCATCAAGCTTTCAGCTATAAAAGCTGGAGAATTATATACAAAGGGATAAATTTATGATAGAAAAACTGCAAAAGGATAGTTTAGAGTTGTTAAAGAATTTGATCAGTATTCAATCTTTCAGTAAAGAAGAAGAGAAAACTGCTGATCTGATCGGGCAATTTTTGCAGGAACGACAAATTAAAATCAACCGTAAACTGAATAATATCTGGGCTTACAACAAGCATTTTGATGCGGCTAAGCCTACAGTGCTGTTAAATTCGCATCATGATACGGTAAAGCCAAATTCAGGTTATACCAGGAACCCTTATGAACCGGCAATTGAAGAGGGCAGGCTTTATGGATTGGGAAGCAATGATGCCGGCGGATGTCTGGTGTCACTGATCGCTGCCTTTCTTTACTTTTATGACCAGGAAGGGCTCTCGTATAACATTTGCCTGGCCGCTACTGCCGAAGAGGAGATCTCAGGCAATAACGGGCTTGAATGTGTGCTCCCCGATCTTGGAGAACTTGAGTTTGCAATTGTTGGAGAACCTACAGAAATGAACCTTGCCATTGCAGAACGGGGATTGCTGGTGCTTGACTGTACTGTTACAGGAAAAGCAGGCCATGCTGCCCGGGAGGAGGGAGACAATGCGATATATAAAGCTTTAAAGGATATCGACTGGTTTAGGAATTACAGATTTTCAAAGGTATCTGAAGTTTTTGGCCCTTTAAAAATGTCGGTAACGATTATCAATGCGGGGTCACAACATAATGTGGTGCCCGCCACCTGTACTTTTACAGTAGATGTGCGCGTTACTGATGCATATACCAATGAAGAAGTATTGAAAATTATCCGGACAAATGTGGACTGCGAGGTAAAACCAAGGTCGGTAAGGCTAAAACCTTCGTCTATCGATAAGGAGCATCCGCTGGTTCAATCCGGAGTAGCAATGGGAAGAACAACCTATGGTTCACCTACTACCTCAGATCAGGCTTTGTTAAGCATTCCCTCTGTTAAAGTAGGTCCCGGTGATTCTGCAAGGTCGCATATGGCAGATGAATATGTGTTTGTAGAAGAAGTTGCTGAAGGAATAATACTTTATATCAACATGCTTAAGCCGGTTATTAACGGAAAGTAGGTTCCTGATTGGTAATTATTGTAATTTTGCTTAAATTAATACTTGCTCCTTTTTGGAGCTTTCATCACAGGATAACTTACCGCAGGTAGTTATCACTGGTAAAGAATCAACTATCAAATGAAGATCTGGCAGAAAAATATAGAAGTAAATAAAGACATTGAAAGTTTCACGGTAGGACAGGACAGGGAACTGGATCTGCAGATGGCTGCTTTTGATGTGCTGGGATCGCTGGCACATGTGGAGATGCTGGAAAGCATAGGGTTGCTTACTGCAGCAGAGCTGGTGGAGATCCAGGTGGCACTTAAAAAGATCTACGCTGAGATTGAGGCCGGGGAATTCAGGATCGAAGATACTGTTGAAGATGTGCATTCCCAGGTTGAATGGCTGCTTACCCAACGTATCGGTGAGGCAGGCAAAAAGATCCATAGCGGGCGCTCCCGTAATGATCAGGTGCTGGTAGACCTGAAATTGTTTTTCAGGAACAGGATAGAAGATACGGTTGGCAATATGGTCACGCTGTTTCAGCAGCTGATCCTGCTGAGCAATACACATAAAGATAAATTAATGCCGGGGTATACGCATTTACAAATTGCCATGCCGTCATCTTTCGGGCTTTGGTTTGGTGCGTATGCGGAAAGCCTTGTAGACGATATGGAGGTCATGCTGGCTGCATGGAAAATCTGTAATAAAAATCCTTTGGGTTCTGCTGCGGGATATGGTTCTTCCTTCCCCCTGAACCGCACAATGACAACTGAACTTCTGGGTTTTGATAACCTCAATTATAACGTGGTTTATGCACAAATGGGCAGGGGAAAAACAGAAAGGATATTGGCCCAGGCGATGTCTTCTGTGGCTGCTACCCTGGCCAAGATGGCCATGGACGTCTGCCTGTTCATCAACCAGAACTTTGGATTTATCAAATTTCCGGATGAGCTGACCACAGGGTCGAGTATTATGCCGCATAAGAAGAACCCCGATGTTTTTGAGCTGATCCGTTCCAGATGTAATAAAATTCAGGCATTGCCAAATGAAATTGCAATGATGACGACTAACCTGCCTTCAGGATATCACCGCGATCTGCAGTTACTGAAGGAAAATCTTTTTCCATCGATGGTCTCTCTGAACGAATGTTTGGAAATGACAACCTATATGCTGCAGTACATTGATATTAAGGGCGATATTTTAAAGGATAAAAAATATGATTATCTGTTTAGCGTAGAGGTAGTGAATGACCTTGCTTTAAAGGGTATCCCTTTCAGGGAAGCCTATAAGATAGTGGGGGAAACTATCGAAAATGGTACATTTGTACCTGGGGTTGAAGTGCATCATACACATGAAGGAAGTATCGGTAACTTGTGTAACCCCGAAATTGAGTCAATGATGGAGGCCATTGTTGACCAGTTTAATTTTGAAAAGACAAAATCAGCGATACAACAATTGCTGGCTTAATTTAACCATTAATATAAAAATAAAATGAGCGTATCAGTATTAGCAAAGTCACTTATTGGCTCTGAGATCATTAAAATTGGTCATGAGGTTAATGAATTGAAGAGCAAAGGTGCTAAAATTGCAAATCTTACTATCGGAGATTTTGACCCGTCAATTTTTCCTATACCATCAGAGCTAAAAGAAGAAATTGTAAATGCTTACAATCAGCATCAAACCAATTATCCCCCTGCGGATGGCGTACTGGCTTTAAGGCAAACAGTTGTTGGTATATTAAAGGATCGTTATGAGCTTGATTATAGTACTGATGAGATTCTCGTTTCGGGTGGTTCACGCCCGCTGATCTATGCCACGTACCTTGCTTTGGTTGATCCGGGTGACAAAGTTATCTATACGGCACCATCATGGAATAACAATCACTACTGCCATCTTTCTTCAGCTGAAGGCATCGCCGTGGAGACTACTGCAGAAACCAACTTTATGCCAACAGCCGAGTTGCTGAAGCCGCATATTAAGGGAGCTACGCTACTGGCGCTGTGTTCTCCGCTGAACCCTACAGGCACAATGTTTACCAAAGAACAACTGGAAGATATCTGTGACCTGGTGATCGAAGAGAACAATTCAAGAGCCGAAGGAGAGAAACCATTATACATCATGTATGATCAGATCTATTCACTGCTGACTTTTGGTAAGGAACATGTTGACCCGGTAAGCCTGCGCCCGCAACTAAGGGATTATGTGGTCTATATCGACGGGATCTCTAAATGTCTTGCTGCAACAGGTGTTCGTGTAGGATGGGGATTTGGACCTGCTCCGGTAGTAGCCAAAATGAAAGCGTTACTTACACATATCGGTGCCTGGGCTCCGAAAGCTGAACAGGTAGCGGTAGCGAAATATTTTTCTGATAAAACGTTGGTGGACCAGTTCCTTGGCAGTTATAAAGAGCAGATACAGGAAAGCCTGAATGCCCTTTACGTTGGGTTCCAGCAATTAAAAGCGGATGGTTTTGCAGTAGATGCGATCGTTCCTATGGGAGCAATCTATCTGACACTTAAAATCGATTATATCGGTAAAACTACTGAATCCGGTGATTTGTTAAAGGACAGTACAGATGTAAATTCTTACCTGATCAATGAAGCACTGGCCGCATTTGTGCCATTTTCATGTTTTGGTACTGACGAAACGAAAAGCTGGTTCCGTGCATCAGTTGGAGGTTGCTCGCTCGAAGATATCAATGCAATGATCCCAAGGATTAAAACAGCACTGAGTAAATTACGATAGTTAGGAAAAAAGCAGCATCGGTCTGTTACCTTTGTACCACGGCCGGCTTGTTTGCTGTATATGAGTCCATACTGACACCTTGCTGAAAACATTTCCATACCAACACTTTTTACTAGTTGAACTGATGGACTGAGGATGTTTTCTGCAGGGTGTTTTGATGTTGAATCTTAAAGCCAACTTACATCAAAAGATGGTTAATTTTCAAACCTGAATGCTATTTGAATTCTGAAGTCTTGTGGAATTCGATATCGGGATAATCCCGTTTGGTCATGTTGATCATAAAATCGTTATCAGCCAGGAATACCGGATTGCCGTCTTTATCCTGTCCGATATGCATTTGTTTACGTTTTACAAACTCTTCCAGTTTTTTCTTGTCTGTTGAAGAAACCCAGTTGGACCTGGTATAACTTAACATACGGAAATGCGCCTTAGCGCCGTATTCATGTTCCAGTCTGAATGCAATTACCTCAAACTGCAGCTCACCTACAGCACCAATGATTTTCCTGTTACCCGGCTGCTGAGTGAACAGTTGGGCCACGCCTTCTTCGGTTAGCTGTTGTATGCCTTTTTCCAGCTGTTTGGTGCGCAGAGGGTCTCTGTTCTCCACTTCCTTAAATATCTCGGGAGAGAAGCTAGGAATGCCCTTAAACTGAAGTTTCTCTCCTTCAGTCAAGGTGTCTCCGATTTTGAAGTTGCCGCTGTCATATAATCCAACAACATCGCCCGGCCATGCTTCTTCTACAATGCTCTTTTCGTTGGCCATAAAATCCATTGGATTGGAGAATTTCAGTTTCTTATCCTGGCGGGTATGGTAATAGAATTTATTCCTTTCAAATTTACCTGAGCATATTCTTAAAAAGGCAATGCGGTCGCGGTGTTTAGGATCAAGGTTGGCATGGATCTTAAAAACAAATCCCGTGAAATTTTTCTCCTCTACCAGAACTTCCCGTTCCTCGGCCTCCCTGCTTCTTGGGCTGGGCGCGATATTGATAAAGGTGTCCAGAAGTTCCTTGATACCGAAATTATTGATGGCACTGCCAAAGAATACGGGAGCGAGCAATCCCTCTGTGTACATACTTTGATCGAGTGAACCATACACGCCTTCCACCAGTTCCAGGTCGCTTTTCAATCCGGACAGCTCGGTTGGCTTGAGGAATTTATTCAGGTTTTCATCATTCAGGTCGTTCACTTCAATTACCGGGTCGGCGATCTTGGTTTTGTCCGGTTCAAAAAGGTTGAGGTGTTTATTGTAAATGCTGTACACCCCTTTGAAGGTATGTCCCTGTCCGATAGGCCAGGAAAGGGGGCAAAGGCTGATGCTGAGTTTGCTTTCAATCTCATCAAGCAGGTCAAATGCGTCCTTACCCTCACGGTCCATCTTGTTCACAAAGATGATCACCGGTGTATTCCGCATACGGCAAACTGCCATTAGTTTTTCGGTTTGTTCCTCAACGCCCTTTACACAGTCAACTACCAGGATTACACTGTCTACGGCAGACAGCGTCCTGTAGGTATCCTCCGCAAAATCCTTGTGGCCCGGAGTATCCAGAATATTGATTCGTTTATCCTTGTATTCAAAGCCCATTACAGAAGTGGCAACGGAAATACCACGCTGTTTCTCAATCTCCATAAAATCTGAAGTACTGCTTTGATTGGCTTTGTTTCGCTTTACTGCGCCTGCTGTGTTTATCGCTCCGCCAAAAAGCAGAAATTTTTCAGTTAAAGTTGTTTTACCGGCATCCGGGTGACTGATAATGGCGAATGTTTTTCGTTTTTCTATTTCGGGGTGGATCATAAAGAGTTAAGCATATTGCTTGATGAAGGCTGCAAAGATAAATATAATATATAAAATAAAAACCGGCCATTACGACCGGTTCTTATTATAGCTTAATTACCTCTGCCCCCGCGGCCACCTCTTCCGGGATCAGCTGTCGCAGGTCTCGCCTGCTGCTGCTGCTGTTGTTGCTGTTGCTGTTGACGCTGTTGATCCTGTTGCGCGCGTTGTTGTTGCTGCTGTTGTTGCTGCTGCTGCTGGCGCTGTTGATCTTGTTGTGCCCGTTGCTGTTGCATTTGCTGCTGACGCTGCTGATCCTGCTGCGCTCGTTGTTGCTGTTGTTGCTGGCGCTGCTGGTCTTGTTGTGCACGTTGCTGTTGCATCTGCTGCTGGCGCTGCTGATCCTGCTGCGCTCGTTGCTGTTGCATTTGCTGCTGACGCTGCTGATCCTGTAGTCCGCGTTGCTGACCATCCCTTTGCTGGCGCTGTTGTTCCTGCTGTGCACGCTGCTGCTGCATTTGCTGCTGGCGCTGCAGCATTTGTTGCTGATCTTGTTGTCCGCGTTGCTGGCCATCCCGCTGCTGACGCTGCATTTCCTGCTGACGCTGTTGAACATCGCGCTGTTGCTGCTGCATCTGCTGAGTACGGCCAAAACCTTCCCTTCCCGGAGGGCGCTGACCCTGATCGTTTCCTCTTGTTGGCGTATAACCCTCAGGGCGTCCATTTGCTGGATTAGGTGTTCCTGGCTGAGCCGGGGTAGCACTGTTTCCTCTTCCGTTATTGTTTCCTGCAGGCTGTCCGTTCTGACCATTTGCATTGTTATTTCTTCCCGGGCGGCCGTTGTATGGGTTATTTCCCCTTCCCGGATTATTTCCTTCAGGGCGTCCGTTCTGGCCGTTTACAGGATTATTATTTCTTCCGGGCTGACCAGGGTTTGAATTATTGCCTCTTCCGGGATTAAATCCTCCCGGTTGTCCCGGACGGGCAGTTCCGGTATTGTTATTTCTGCCCGGTTGGTTGTTGGGGGTATTATTGTTACCTCCTCTGCCGCCGGAACCAACTCTTGGACGATAAATGCTGACATTATTATTCGAAAAACTATATCTTCCAGGCCTGTTGGCAGGAGAAACATGATATACAGTTACATCTCTGCGGGTAACCCGTCTGATATCGTCTGCCCTTGGGCCTGTATAAAACGGGCGTCTGATGCCTCCTCCTCTGTAAGTATAATTGATAAAGGCCGTACGGTTATAAAAACCCTGGTTTCTGACATAGTAGCGGGGATAGTTAGTGCTGTAAATACTGATCTGAGGAATGAATGCCCACCAGTTTAAGGGTGCATCATAACCACCGCCTTCGCCGATATCCTGGTAATCAGGACTCAGGGGAGCCCAGCCATAGTAGTCATCACCGCTTCTCCAGCTTACCCATGCCGGTCCCCATTCTGTATCAGGGATCCAGATCCATTGATCATAGCGGTCAGTTGCCCACCTGCCATAGTGAAATGGAGCCCAGCCCCATTCATAATCGGAAACCCAGGTATTACCGTATTCAGTCATAGTCCAGTGACCATCGGTATAATATGGCCTGAAATTCTGGTCTACGTTCGGATGCCATACATAACCATATTCAGGATCCTGTGTCCATTTGCCATAAGGCGCCAGTTCCTCATAAAAGGTCTCAAGTGTGATTTCGTCATCCTCCTGAGCTATTGCGTTTTGTGTGAGACCGGTGACCAGGAGCAATAGCCCCAGGATTACAGCCGGCAATTTGATCATGCGTTTCATTTGTGTGTGTATTAAATACCTAACCTAACCTATATCACTATGAGTGCAAACTTTAATAATAGTTTAATCAGGAGAAGAATATATGCCGGGTGATCCGGCCAATTTCCTAATTATGTTATCCGTTTTGCCTGTAATACAGGGTTTATATTTGTCTAAAGCAATTTTCAGTGTTTAAAAAATTATAATGGTGTGACAAGCTCCGGAAGTTATCATCTGATTATTCTTAATATTTGGTCCTTATTTTCTCTTTCCAACTAATATTTCTTTTCTTTTGCAGGAATAGACTTGTCGCTATGCAGTATCACATAAACAATACCAAAAAAAAGCAGACGAATAAACTATCCCGGGCTTTAGCCTCAAAATAGTGAATATTACTTTCAGGATAGATTCGTCACGTAAAAACCCAATTATAATTAAAATGAAAACATCATGATGTTGCCTGTGACAAGCAGTAATGGAAAGATCGTGATATCTTCATAACCACTTAAAAAACAAACATATACTAATGAAAAAAGGCATATTATACCTGATTCCTGTCCCTCTGGCAGAGAATGCCTCCGCAAAATCTTTCACTCCTTACCTGATTGATACCATCAATGCCCTTGATACCTATATTGTTGAGAATGAAAAAACTGCCCGTAAATTTTTGAAAGAAGCGGGATTGAAAATTCCACAAAGTGACCTAACTATCCACGATTATGGTAAACATAAGCGGAATGACTCTATGGTTCCCTATTTTAAAGAACTGATGACGGGAAAGGATGTGGGTCTGATGAGTGAAGCAGGATGTCCGGGAGTAGCTGATCCTGGCGCAGATGTGGTATCAGAAGCGCACAAACGTGGGATTAAAGTTGTTCCTTTAGTGGGGCCGAACTCCCTGCTGCTTGCATTAATGGCTTCGGGTTTTAACGGGCAGAGTTTTACTTTTCATGGTTACCTGCCCATTGATAAGGTAGAAAGGGTTAAAAGTATCAAAGAGCTGGAGCGAATAGCCGAAAAAAATAAACAAACACAAATGTTCATTGAAACGCCTTTCCGTAATAATCATCTATTTGAGGATATCGTTAAAAATACAGCGGCACAGACATTGCTTTGCGTGGCGTGTAACATCACCGGAGAGGACGAATATATAAGGACACAATCGATAGGGCAGTGGCGCCAGGAAAAGATCGATCTGCATAAAAAACCCACTATTTTTCTGATCTACAGATAAGCCTATCTGTACATATTTTTGGCGTCCATAAACGCGATCACATTTTCAGGGACCAAAAACTGGATGTTTTTATGCTCTTTTAATGCCTTTCTGATAAAGGTTGAAGAGATCTCCATCTGGGGAGTTTCTGTAAATGTGATCGAAGGATGCCCTTTCCATTCAGCTACATCACATTCAGGCCTTGGATATACATAAATACTGTAATCCTTTAGCAGAATTTCATAGTTCTTCCATTTTTTTAGGGAAACCAGGTTGTCTGCCCCCATGATCAGTACAAACTTTTTCGCAGGGTACTTCTCATGGAGATAGGTCAGTGTATCTATCGTGTAAGAGGGCTGTGGAAGTGTAAACTCAATATCACTGACTTTTATATTTTCGGCAGGTTCAGTAGCCAGGCGGGCCATTTCGAGCCTGTCATACATATTGCCGAGCCCCTTTTTGTTTTTTAACGGATTCTGTGGCGATACCACCAGCCAGACTTCATCAAGATCAGTATAATTAGCCATATAACTGGCTATGATCATATGCCCCACATGGATCGGGTTGAAGGAACCAAAAAATAAACCTGTTTTTGCCATCCTTAAAAAGGGTATTCTATTTATTGATAAAATCAGATACTAATTTCTCTGCCTCCATACAGGCGGTATGCAGATCGAAGTTTTTAAGTACCACATCAAATTTATCCGCATACTTCAGCTCTTTCTCCGCTTTGATAAACCTTTCCTGAAGTTTTTCGGGGCTGTCTGTCCCGCGTCCGCTCAAACGCTCTTTGAGTACTTCCAATGACGGTGGCTGTACAAAGATAGCCAGTGCATCTTCTTCGTATTTGCGTTTCAGACGCAGCCCGCCCTCTACATCAATGTCAAATATCACATGTTTTCCCTCATTCCAGATCCTTTCAATCTCCGAACGCAATGTACCATAGAAGGTGCCGTTATACACTTCTTCAAACTCTACAAACTCCTGGTGGGCAACTTTATGTAAAAATGCTTCTTTAGAAATAAAGTAATAGTCCTTTTCATGCTGTTCATCTCCCCGGGATTCTCTGGTGGTTGCTGATATAGAAAAGCTTAGTGACGGAAATTTTTCCAGCAAATGTTTAACGATGGTAGTTTTCCCTGCTCCCGATGGAGCGGAAAATATGATGAGCTTGCCTTGTATCATTTATTGATGCTGTCTATATAACGTTTAACAACTGTTCTTTAATCTTTTCTAATTCCTCCTTCATCCCCACAACCAGTTGCTGGATTTGTGCATCATTGGCTTTTGCGCCCATAGTATTGATTTCTCTGCCAATTTCCTGCGAAATAAAGCCGAGTTTTTTACCATTGGCATCTTTACTTTTTAAGGTCTCAGTAAAATAATCGCAATGGCTTTTCAACCTGATCTTCTCTTCGGTGATATCCAGCTTATCTATGTAATAGATCAATTCCTGTTCAAGACGGTTCTGATCAACGTTCACCTTTCCGGCAATTTCTTCCAGAAACTGGTTTAGTCTTGTCCTGATCTGAGGGATCCTCAACGGGGCCAAAACCTCAATCTGTGCAAAAAAACCAAGTATATTTTTAATTCTCAGTTCCAGGTCCTGTTTCAGAACGGCACCTTCGGTTTCCCTGAACTGGTTGAAATTCTCTAAAGCAGCATTGAAGGTGCGCTGCAAGATGTCCCATTCACCTTCGTTTACTACTTCTTCTGTATAGCTGATTACTTCTGGAAAGCTTAAAACAGCCTGCAGTAAGTTATTGGAGTTGGCTCCTAAATCTACGTTTATAGCTTCTAGTTGTTTGTAATACTTGCTGAGTAGTGCTGCGTTGATCGTAGCGCCTTTAAGGTTTTCTTCGCTGCGTTCAATGTTAATGGAAACATTTACTTTTCCGCGTTCAATTTCCTTGCTGCAGATATTCCTTAGCAGGAGTTCTTTATCAGCGTATGCTCTGGGTAATTTTAAATTGAGCTCCAAAAACTTGCTGTTTAAGGATTTAATCTCTACGGCAAACTTTGTATTTTCCTGATCTGTAGAGGCCAGGCCATAGCCCGTCATTGATTTTATCATGTGCAAAGATATAATTTATTGTTAAATTGGTTAGGGTGTAAAATTTTTAATGTGTCCAATTGCCCTTAAATGGTCATTTGATCGTTTTCAATACGCCGGATTGATAAACAATAGTTAAATTTACATCAAATAGATTACAGATAAATGATTCGTATTGCCCTAAATAGTTTGTTCATTTCTGCACTTTTGCTTGCTTCAACAGGTGTTGCTTCCGCACAGGAAGATTTTCAGCTCAATGGGGTAATTATGGTAAAAGGCTCAACAACCCGTGTTGCATTGGCAGAGATTACCAATAAACGGACAAAATACACTGTTGGCAGTAATGATTTAGGGATCTTCCAGGTTAGATCTTTAGTAGGAGATACACTGGTTGTGGTTAAGCGGGGTTATTCTGATGTGGAACAGGTAGTGTTGTCTAACAGGGATATGATTATTTATCTGGATATGGGTAACACGTTAAGCGAGGTTAACATCCGGGGGCAGTCTAAAAAGCAGGAATTGGATCAGTTAAAGCAGGATTACAGGGATAAAGGATCATTTTACCAGGGGAAACCGCCATTGCTTTCCTATATATTTGCCCCTCTTACAGCATTGTATGAACTGTTTGGCAGCACGCCAAAAAAGGCCAGAAGGTTTGGTAAATACTATAATACCGAGATGCAGCAGACTACCATCGACGGCTTTTTTAACGAAGATCTGATTCAGAAAAATACAGAGTTACAGGGTAAAGACCTGGAGAATTTCATGTTAAACTACCGCCCTGATTACAGCAAGTCCAAAAACTGGACAGAGTATGATGCTGTTAAATACATCAGGGATTCGTATAAACAGTACACTGATACCCTGAAAAAGAAATAATATTTGAATTTGTACTAGATGGATAATGCTTCGCAGGCCTTTTCTGCCGCCTGTTTTTCTGCATTTTTCTTGTTATAATCTCTACCGATACCATAACTTTCGCCTTCGATAACGGCCTGTATCGTGAATAATTTTGCGCTTTCGCCCTCACCGTTCTGGATCATATCAAATGTAATATCCTTCGCATGGCGCTGACACCATTCGATCAGTTTACTTTTAAAGTTTGTTTCCGTAAGTTCAAGCGTATGAATATCAATATAAGGCTTAACAATACGTTTTAGCAACAATTCTTTAGTGAAGTTATATCCTTTATCGAGATATACTGCGCCGATAAGTGCTTCGAAGGCATCTCCTAACATCGAGTGATGTTTGGTTTGTGCATTTACCATTTTCTGATCGAAAATGATGAGCTGGTCAAATCCCATCTTGCGTGCAAGCTGGTTTAAATTAGCCCTGTTTACAATTTTGGAACGCATTTCTGTAAGAAAGCCTTCTTCTTTATAGGGATAATGTTTAAAGAGTAATTCGGCAATAACTGACCCCAGAATGGCGTCGCCCAGAAATTCAAGTCTTTCGTTACTGCTGCGGCTTCCATTTTTCAAAACTTTAGCCACAGACCGGTGCCTGAACGCCATTTTATACAGAATGGTATTTCCAGGCACAAAGCCTAACATATTTCGCAGCTTTTTTATAAACTCTTTATCCGGGGATAAATAAAGTTTATATAGGTCAAATAGGGGCATTAAATTATATAAAATCGATTTGTAACGTTTACTCTTCGTACTTTTTGAAAATGACTGAGGCATTGTGCCCACCAAAACCAAAAGTATTACTCAATGCCGCACGTACTAAACGTTTTTGCGAAGTATTGAATGTGAAATTCAACTTTGGATCGAAGTCAGGATCATCTGTGAAATGGTTAATTGTAGGCGGAACGATGTTGTTCTGTACAGACAAAATAGACGCGATGGCCTCAACTGCACCGGCAGCACCCAAAAGGTGGCCAGTCATTGATTTCGTCGAGCTGATATTTAATTTGTAAGCATCCTCACCAAATAAGTCTACAATAGCTTTTGTTTCACTGATGTCTCCGAGAGGGGTAGAAGTACCATGGACGTTGATATAATCAATATCAGCAGTACTCATTCCTGCATCTTTTAGTGCATTGGTCATCACCATCCTGGCACCTAATCCCTGAGGATGCGGGGCCGTGATATGATTTGCATCTGCACTCATTCCACCACCAACTAATTCAGCATAAATTTTAGCACCACGTGCTTTTGCGTGTTCTAATTCTTCCAGGATAATCGTTCCTGCACCTTCACCTGCAACAAATCCGTCTCTGTCTTTATCAAAGGGCCTGGAAGCGGTTGAAGGATCTTCATTACGTGTAGAAAGCGCATGCATTGCATTAAATCCGCCAATGCCGGCCTCATTAATAATCGCTTCTGATCCTCCGGTAATGATCACATCTGCCATATCAAGGCGAATGTAATTATAAGCGTCAATCATCGCATTAGTAGATGAAGCACAGGCTGATACCGTAGCAAAATTTGGGCCGCGCAGGCCATATTTGATTGAAATATGACCGGTAACAATATCAATAATCATTTTAGGAATAAAGAACGGATTAATGCGGGGCGTTCCATCGCCTGCAAAAAAGTTCCTCATTTCCTCTAAAAACGTTTTTATACCACCAATACCGGAGCCCCAGATTACACCGATGCGATTTGTATCCAGTTGAGTGAAATCAAATCCTGCATCTTTAACGGCCTCATCTGTTGACACCATAGCATACTGAACAAATGGATCTAATTTGCGTGCTTCTTTTTTCTCCAGAAAGTCTTCAACATTGAAGTTTTTGAGCTCACATGCAAATTTTGTCTTGAACTTTTCGGTATCAAAACCTGTAATAGGCGCAGCGCCGCTCACTCCATTTAACAAATTATCCCAGAATTCTGGGATAGTATTGCCAATTGGAGTGAGCGCACCTAAACCTGTAACTACTACTCTTTTTAATTCCATTTATACGGATTATACGGAGACCGTATGTTTTACTTTACGTTTTTCTCTAGATAAGCAATTGCTTGACCAACTGTACCGATAGTCTCAGCTTGGTCATCAGGGATCGCTACATTGAATTCTTTTTCGAATTCCATGATAAGTTCTACAGTATCCAAAGAATCCGCACCTAGGTCATTAGTGAAAGAAGCTTCTGGGGTAACCTCGCTCTCATCCACACCTAATTTTTCAACGATAATAGCCTTAACTCTTGAAGCAATATCAGACATAATGTTATAATTTAATGGGTTAAATAATTCAGTGCAAAGAAAAATAAATTCTGACACATTTCAAATGTTTTTATTTCTCTGTCAATTTTAATGTTTTTATTCCAAACTGAAAAACAAAATTAGTTTTATAATTTCGTATCCTAAAATCTTATTCGTCTACTTTGAACAAAACCTATTTAAAACTTTCCTTAGATCTTGATTTTGTCCTGATAGCAATCACTGCATCTCTGAAGGATTATGTGTTCTGTCACCAGATCAATACCAGGCTTAATTTAAACTTTGAAAAAGTTGATGACCATGAGGTATACTTCAATGTTGACGAGCCTCCGCTCGCTTTTTCTAAATATTATTTTTATGTGGAACAGGGTGATAACGAATATTTCATTCTTAACAACCGAAACAGCGAAGGGTTTTTGATTCCGGAGATGAGTAAAGTGGATTATTTTATGATCATTCATGCTTACATTGATAAAGAAGATTTGAATTATATTTTAACAGGTCTTAACAAACTGCCTGATATTCAGGTTGCTGCGCAGATTGACCCCCTGAAACTCAAATCAAAAGAGAATTTGATAATGTAAATTTTATATACAAGGTGTATTAAATACACTATATTTGAAGCTTATATTATTAGTTAAATAACATAAATAACCGGACTAACATTGGTTTTTTCATATAAAACCCCCATTTTGTTGGTCAGTAACAAATAAAAGTAATTTCAGATGAAACCCTTTCATTCCAGAACAAAAATTGTAGCCACGCTAGGTCCGGCCTCGGCGAAACCAGATGTTTTATATAGCATGTTTAATGCCGGATTAGACGTCTGCCGACTTAACTTCTCACACGGTTCACAGGCAGACCACCAGGAAGTCCTGGACACCATCCGTTCAATCAACAAAAAATACAACTACAACGTAGGGATTTTAGCCGATCTTCAGGGTCCTAAAATCAGGATCGGAATGGTTAAAGACGGTGGAATACAATTGGTTAATGGCGCGCGTACCATTATTACCACTAAAGAATGTATTGGTAATGAAGAGCGTATCTATATTACTTATACTACCTTTCCAAAAGACGTAAAACCAGGAGAAATTATCCTTTTGGATGATGGAAAACTGCAAATGAGGGTGATTGAAACCAACCTTGAAGATGAGGTGGTTTGCGAAGTTGTTCACGGTGGTATTCTTACCTCAAGAAAAGGTGTAAACTTACCAAACACTAAGGTTTCTATTCCTTCTTTAACAGTAGAAGACCGCAAAAACCTTGAATTTGTTCTGGAAAATGATGTGGACTGGATAGGTCTTTCATTCGTTCGTAACGCAGCAGATATTGTTGAACTGAAAGATATTATCAAGGCAAGGGGTAAACATGCAAGGGTTATTGCTAAAATTGAAAAACCGGAAGCTATCGCTAATATTGATGAAATCATTGCTGTTTCTGACGGTATTATGGTTGCCCGTGGAGATCTAGGTGTTGAAATGCCAATGGAAGAAGTTCCGTTGCTTCAGAAAATGATCGTTCAGAAATGTATCGCAGCATCTAAACCCGTAATTATTGCTACCCAAATGCTGGAAAGCATGATCACTACGCCAAGGCCAACACGTGCTGAGGTAAATGATGTTGCCAACTCAGTATTGGATGGTGCTGATGCAGTTATGCTAAGCGGTGAGACATCTGTTGGAGAGTTTCCTCTGATCGTTATTGAAACCATGCAAAAAATCATTCAGAACATTGAAACAAACAACTATCCGTTCAATGTAGATAAATACCTTAAGCCTAAATCTGAGACGTTTTTAAGTGATGCTGTATGTGATTCAGCCTGCTTTTTAGCTAAACAAACGAATGCAGTAGGTATTGTTTCGATGACAGTGAGTGGTTATACCGCGTTTGAGATCTCAAGCCACAGGCCAAAAGCACTGACTTATATCTTTACAAATAACCAGCAGCTCATCAATACGCTGGCCCTGGTATGGGGTGTTCAGGCATTCTATTATGATAAGTTTGAAAGTACTGACGAGACCATTCTGGATGTAAATGACCAGTTAGTGAAAATGAAACTGATCAAGAAAGGCGACATTTTAATCAATACTGCGGCGGTTCCTATGGAAAGCAAAGGCAGGACAAACATGGTAAAAGTTACTGTTATTGATTAATATACTTTAAAAATCAAAAAAAATACTACTTTTGCAACCCTGAATTGGAGAGGTGTCCGAGTGGTTGAAGGAGCACGCCTGGAAAGTGTGTATACCTCAAAAGGGTATCGAGGGTTCGAATCCCTCTCTCTCCGCGGTTAAAAAAGTAATACCCTATAAAACGCTTTAAACTTATGTTTAAAGCGTTTTTTGTTGATAACCATTTGGTCAGCTTGATATTCCCTACAGGCATTGTTCTTCCTGCATTAACAATTAAGCGGATTAGAAACCGCTTCCCGGAGGGGCTAAAGTAACATCCCCGATTTCGCCGGAAAGCTTTTCGAACAATTCCATGTCAAAAGTTTCTACAGGTGGCACGTCTTCCGGACTGGCAGTTCCAAACTGTACCAGTAATTTTCCGAAACCACCGGGGGCAAAAGTCTGCAGCGTTCTGGTAATTCCTTCGGCTTGCGTGGCCTCCAAAAAATGGGGCATTCCTTTTGGAACAAAAAAGTGCTGGCCGGGCTTTAAGGTAAAAGATTGTTCTTTGGTATGCACGGTCATCTCCCCTTCAATAACATATACCAGTTCAGAATAGCCACCGTGTATATGCGGAGGTGTTTTTACACCGCGCTTCGATCTTTTCTCAACCTGGTCATAATCTCCATTGTCAGGATCTGTAATGACGTAATGATGCGAACCAAAAAGCCAATATGAGTTTTTTGTAGTTTTGTCAATGTCCGGGAAATTGACATCTATTATTCCGTTTGTTATATCGTCCAGCCTCTTCTCCACAAGAGGATCCAGCGGCAGACGGAGTTTATCAATAAATAACTTCCCTTCAATATGATCGTATTCGTGCTGTATGACGCGTGCAGCCAGCCCTTCAAAGATTTCTTCGTGCGGGTTCCAATCCTCATCATAGTAGGAGAGTTTCACTGTTGGTTTACGGTAGACATCCTCCATAATGCCGGGAATGCTCAGGCAGCCTTCCCTGAAAGCCCATTCTTCGCCTTCTTCATCTAAAATTACAGCGTTGATGAATGCCTTTTTAAAATCTTGCAGTTCGGGTACTCTATCCGAGGCCGCAGAGCAGTCAACTACGAATAAACGGATTGGCATACCAATTTGCGGGGCAGCCAGGCCTATGCCCTGCGCCGCATGCATGGTTTCGAACATGTCTCCGATCAGCTCTTTGATATTCGGGTATTCCTCAGGGCCAATTGAAACAGCTTTTTGTCTCAGAACCGGATCTCCGTAGGTAATTATAGGATATTTCATTGTTTTTGAGTTAGTATGCTCCTGAGAGCGGTTTATAATTACGGGTACATAACAAGAATAATATAATCGCAGCTGATTTGCAATCCCCTAAACTGGTGATCCTATTTTCTTTACCACTCCATGTGCAGGTATGAATAATTTCAATCAAATTTAAATTATGTGTGCGCGCACAATTTAAATTATTATATTCGTGTGCGGACACAGTATGTTGTTTTGCTGATGTACTCTAATTACAGCAACAACCCAATAACCATTTATACTTATCAAAAAACAAAGATTTAACTAAATAAAACGTGTATGAGAAAAACAGACAAGACGCCCTGGTATACCCCCGGAAGACAGCTCCCCCCGGGTCGTTCAGAAACTTATTGCTCCAACAATCTGGGTCCTATTATTAAACACAGTAACACATATAAAGGGAAAAAATGAGACTATTTAAAACGAAAAAATTCTACTGTTTAATACTATTTCTGTTGAGTTTACTGACGTCACCATGGGTACAAGCGCAGGATAAGGGTAAAAATATAACCGAACATAGCTATAACAAAACTTCGCGGATACGTATTCAGTTGATATCCAGTAATATCCTGAGAATTTCTATTGTTCCTGAAAGGGGCGATTTTCAAAACTCAGGGCTTAACCGCTACGGATTTATTACCAGACCGGACTCAGGGGTTTTCAAACCGCAGATTTCCGCTGCTGCCCAGGGATTTTCTGCAAAAACAGCTGATATGCAGGTGAAGGTCAATTATGCAACAGGGAATATTCATGTTACCAATGCTGATGGTACTAAAGTATTACTGGATCAGTCGGGTGTTACTTTTGAAAAAGGGATCACAGAGGCTGTTTTTAAGGCAGACAGAGAGGAGGACTGGATAGGGTTCGGAGATCAGTCCAGAACACACCTCTATCACAGGGGATATATGGCAGATTGTGATGTCCGGTACAAGACGTCAACCTATATTCCTGTTCCCTATTTCATGTCAACGAAAGGCGTAGGGATATTAGTAAATACTACCTACCGGACTATTTTCGATATGTGTAAAACAAAACCCAATACCTACAACTGGAAGAATCAGAGCGGTACTGTCGATTATTATGTTATCGTGGGAAAGGACTTTAAACAGCTGATTAATTCATACACGTCTTTAACCGGCAGGCCAAAACTTCCGCCGCAATGGGCATTTGGGTTGTGGTTTATCTGTCGTGACCAGGCAGATGATATGGAGGCTGTTTCAGCTGCCTATAGTTTCAGGCAGGAAAAAATTCCTTGTGATGTCATCGGACTGGAGCCGGGATGGATGGAACGCAGATATGATTATTCCACAAAGAAAAAATGGAGCTCCAAGCGTTTCCCCCATCCTTTCTGGTTTAACGATGCCAGGCCCCCTTCCTTTGTGCCCGCGTTAAAAAAAATGGGCTTTAAGCTCGAATTATGGCTGTGCAACAATTATGATCTGAGTTATGAAGCTGAAAGGCAGGCCGGAAGAAGGGCCGGAATAAAGGTTAATTCTGACTCGCTGAAAGATGCTGCAAAGGCAAATGCAACTCCTCCCATCTTTCAGGATGACCATTTGAGCGGCAGCGTGTATGCTGATACCGTTACCCTGATTGATACCCCATGGTTCCAGCACCTGGAAAAATTTGTTGACCAGGGAGTTGATTTCTTTAAGCAGGATGCGGCCGTACAAATGGAATTTCACCCTGACCGGTTGTGGGGCAACGGGATGAAAGATAAGGAAATGCATAATCTCTATCCTATTCTTTATTCCCAGCAGATGTATGACGGATTTAAGGCAAAAACAAACCGTCGCCCGGCAGCGCTTACACCCGCAGGCTGGACAGGCTTCCAGGCTTTCTCTGCCACCTGGACCGGAGATACCGGAGGGGAGCTGGCTACGCTCGGGGGTATTTTAAATACTTCAATAGTGGGAGGAAGCTGGTCTACCGTAGATATGGAGGTGAGTACCAAGGAGGGGATCCATTATGGGTACCTATTGCCTTTCAGCGAAATCTGCAGCTGGGCCTATTTCAAAATGCCCTGGGTGCAGGGGACTGAGCTGACATCCATCCACAGGGACTACGCTGAACTCCGTTCCAGACTATTTCCCTATTTGTATTCATCGGCGAGGATGTCAACTCAAACAGGCCTGCCCCTCCTGGAACCCCTGACAATTGCTTACCCAGAGGATAAAAATTGCCGTGAAAACCTTCATCAGTATTTGCTGGGCCCCGGCCTTATGGTGGGTATCTATAAAAAAGATATGTATTTCCCTGCGGGAAGATGGAAAGACTACTGGACCGGGCAGATCGTTGAAGGCGGTCAGCAGAAAGATATTTCCTGGCCTGATGATAAAGGAGGTGCCCTCTATGTCAGTTCCGGATCTATCATACCGATGGGACAGATGATGCAGTACCGTGGAGAAAAACCTTTAGATGAAATCACTTTGTATGTATTCCCGGATCAAAAAGAGACCTCTTTTGATTTATACGAAGATGACGGTATAACTTTCAACTATGAGAAAGGCAGCTATTCCACTACCCATATTACCACAAAAAAGACAGAAACTACCAGTATAATTGAGATCGGGAAGACCGCGGGAACCTTTGAGAATATGGTAAAACAAAGGACCTGGACTATTATTGTGAATTTGGCGGCCAAACCTCTTGCTGTATCTATGGATGGCGTCATCATAAAAGAAGACCAGTACACATATGATGATACCAGAAAGGAACTGAGTATCCGTAAACTCACAAAACCGGGAATCATCAGTGTTCAGGAGAAATAATTGTGAGAAATGGCGGTTTTTCCTGGAAGCTGCTTAAGCGTTTAACCATGCCAATGCCGGTTATGGAGGAGAAGGCGTTGATCATGAGCGGCACATTCTTTAGTGGCCTGATTACAATAACAGAGATGGGTATTGGACCCCGGTAGCGGCCCAATACCCATCTCTGAAAGACTCAATTGAAAGGTTTTTACAAAGTTACTTTATGGAGCTGTTGGCGGTATGAATGCGATTTTCGGATCGGTTGCCACCGGCCAGATACCTGGTGTAGGTACGCTTACGCCTTTAGTAGATCCCCTTCCGGTATCGCGGCCGAATGTATACAGCGGTGCTCCCTTATAAACAAGCTGCGGGTTGCCAAAGACGGTAATCGTTGTAAAATCTGCTTTGTTTAAAACAGAAGGTACAACTAATGTTTTGCTACCCGCAAAGATTGGCCACACGGCATTTTTTGCCTGGTCAGTCTCAGATGTATAGTTGTTTTTGTTAGGAGCGTCTTTGGTGAAAGTATATAAAGTTATACCGTCAGCAGTAGTGAAGAAAGGGGTAAAAGGAGCAACTCCTGGCTGGTAGTTGCCGGTGTATGATACGTTGTCTTCACCAATCAGTTGTGCATGCCCGATCATGATGGTATAATCCGGCTTAGCTACAAACCATGCATTTTCCAATCCTTCGCCTTTAGTATCGCCCGGCGCCTGGTCTGGCTCGTAATAATATAGAGGCGAGCCTTTGTAAGTAGTTTGTTTTTTGCCATCCGGGCGGTCCGCTACACCAAAATCTTTTTGGTCAAGGCCAGTGCCCAGTGATGGATTTGCTTTGTAGAAGAGGGGCCATACAATTAAACAACCCTCCACACATTTCGTTGGGCTGGTAACATCTGGTGTAAAGAAGTACAAGGTGTTTCCCGCACTATCAGTGAGGATGTTTCCAAGCTTAGCATCATTTTTCAATTGGATATTTTTATTTTGCTCAGGCGCTCCTGGTACGTTGTCATCATCGTCGCTGCATGAAGAGAGAACGGAAACCAGGACAAATAGGCTTAGCAGAGCCGCAATAATAGTATTTTTTTTCATATTCACTTTTTTTAGGTTTTTAACTGCCGTAAAGCTGCTGATATCTTCTCTGCAGGAAAATCGCCAAAGCAGGTGAATACTATCACCAAAAAAGGGGGGAAATGAGCAAAAATTTGATGTTTTCAGGTAAATGAGGCTTCAGCCCTGAATTTTTACGGCTGAAATTGGAGGTATTAGCTGCCTAAAAACCCGGCATTGTCTTTCAATTCCACCCCGGAAAGTTTTCTTCTGAAAGCTTCCTGCAGCAGATAGAAGATCTTTGCGGCGGCGGCTGCAAATGGCAGGCCCTGCGGCCTGATGTTGGAAACGCAGTTTCGTGACTCATCCGTCAGGCCCGGTTTAGGCTGATAGGTTAAATACGCACCGATGCTGTCTGCCGAACTCAGGCCGGGGCGTTCTCCGATCAGGATAAGGGCCAGTGTTGCCCCAAGTCCGTTTGCAATAGGATCAGATAAAGCTACACGCGCCTGCTCTGCCAGGCATAAGGGGGCCAGTTTATAACCGGCTTCCTTGAGCAATGGAACCAATATTTTCAGCAATGGGATCACGTTGGAATTGATGGCCTGGGCCGACAGGCCATCCGCAAGGATAACAGAGATATCAAAGGCAGAGGCGTGGTCTTTTAAGGTTTTGACTGAGCTTTCATCCGGTATTCTTCCCAGATCTGGCCGCTGAAGGTACTGGTTGCGGTTTTCGGCCTTGCTGCGGACGGTTATCAGTGGAAGATGGAACTCCGCGAGTGCGTTTAGCAGAGCTCCGCGGTCCAGTTCAGAATATACTGCGTCCCGGGCATGTGCATGTGCAAGTTTGAACTCCAGGGATTCACTGAGAGGAATACTATCGCCAACCCGCCCCAGTGCTATCCGGGCAGCAGTGAATTCTTTTAGTGATTCCCATGAATCGGAGATCTTTACCGGCGCATTTTTCATGATAACAGGTTTAGAACAGGTGAGCGATGAGTTTACCCGTCAGTTGATTATGTGTGATCTTTCCCTTCTCATCCGTTATTCCCTGTCTGATCAGCCAGGCCTCAAATTCAGGTGCTGGCCTTAAGCCAAGGACTTTTCTGATATAAAGCGCGTCATGGAAGGAGGTAGACTGGTAATTGAGCATAATATCATCCGAACCGGGAATGCCCATTACAAAATTACATCCCGCTACACCCAATAAGGTTAACAGGTTATCCATATCGTCCTGATCGGCCTCAGCATGGTTTGTGTAACATACGTCAACACCCATAGGCAACCCCAGCAGTTTACCGCAGAAGTGATCTTCCAATGCCGCACGGATGATCTGTTTGCCATCGTACAGGTATTCAGGGCCGATAAAGCCAACCACAGTATTCACCAGCAGGGGCTGATATTTCCTTGCCACGGCATAGGCCCTGGCCTCACAGGTCTGCTGGTCTACGCCATGGTGTGCATTGGCTGACAGGGCACTGCCCTGGCCTGTTTCAAAATACATCACATTCCGGCCGATAGTCCCCCGGTTTAAGGAGAGCGTAGCATCGTAAGCTTCATCAAGCAGGGACAGGTTAACGCCAAAGCTCGTATTGGCCCGCTGCGTACCGGCTATAGACTGAAAACAGAGGTCAACAGGGGCGCCTGCGTTAATCAGTTCTATCGTTGTGGTAATATGGCTCAATACGCATGATTGTGCAGGAATATCAAATTGCTGGCGTATCGCATCTATCAGGTTCAGCAGGTTCGCCACTCCGGCAGGGCTGTCTGTTGCCGGGTTAATCCCGATTACGGCATCACCGCTGCCGTACAGTAATCCGTCGATAATGCTTGCAGCAATTCCTTTCGGGTCATCAGTTGGATGATTGGGCTGCAGGCGCGTGGAAAAGCGGCCATGTAAGCCGATAGTATTACGGAAACGTGTAATGACCTCACATTTCTTTGCAACGGTGATCAGGTCCTGGTTTCTCATCAGCTTGGATACTGCCGCGGCCATTTCTGGCGTAAGGGCCATTTTCAGGTCCTGTAACGTGGTTGTTCCTGCCTGTTCAGTTAGTAGCCAGTCCCGGAGTTCGCCTACGGTAAAATGCCCGATAGGGCTGAATGCTTCCCGGTCATGGCTATCCAGTATCAGGCGGGTAATTTCGTCCTCCTCATAGGGAACCACAGTTTCGTTGAGGAAGTTCTTTAGAGGGACGTCTGCCAGTGTGATCTGTGCAGCAACACGTTCTTCATAACCGGCGGCACTGATTCCCGCCAGTACATCCCCGCTTCGCAGCGGAGATGCTTTAGCCAGGAGATCTTTGAGGTCCCTGAACCGGTAGACGTGCTGATGTATGGTGTGCTGATATGCCATAATTTATTGTCCTGATACCGGTATCACGGCTTTTTCAAGCATGATATCGTCATTAATTTTTTCTTTATGTTTTCCGCTGAGTATAAACAGAATTAATGCAATGGCCAGTCCTGCAAAAAATACACAGGTAAGCAGTATGTTATAATAGATGATTGCAA